>Ga0268256_1000013_pt1 | contig 752103 bp, 673 predicted proteins | sample AgamicAtAmrz_FD_200247 | JGI IMG/M metagenome (GOLD analysis project Ga0268256, IMG submission 200247) | Agave microbial communities from Guanajuato, Mexico - At.Am.rz (v2) (version 3) | ecosystem: Host-associated > Plants > Roots > Rhizosphere | place: Guanajato, Mexico | collected 2012-06-07 | reverse complement strand
GACCCCCTCTCGGTCCACCAATAAATAATCCATCCTTCACAAAAACCTATATAAATCGCATAGTTGCAAGCAGTTCAAATCGCACTCCCCGAACAACAAGCAAAATCCGCCAATATGCGCGCGGCAACGGTTACTTACAATATTATATGTTTTGGTGCGGCTCGCCATATAAATTATATGTTTGAGGGTGGTGTTTTCCTGCACCCGACGCGCGATCAATAACTCACCAGAACAGGTAAATTATTCCAGCGCAGAGTATAAAAACCAATAATATATGTATTTAATATGGCTGTGTCGGTAAAATATTCCAAAAATAAACATCCTTCCGCCTACTGTCACGGCAACATGATTGCCGTGGTACTTGTCGGATGTCGGCGCAATCTGCTTTCACGACCTGTTCTCCACGAAAAGCCCAAAAACTTTTCAACAGAACCCACTCAAACGAGTAAGGGCCTGCTTAGACAACACCATTGGTTTTCAACCAACTGATAACTGCGTCTGCGTTCTTTTCGGGTGGATGCACGGGATAAAAGACATGCCTGATGACACCCGCTTGGATGATCATTGTTAGCCTGCGTAACAGGGTCAGACCGCTTGCTTGGAACATAGGCAAGCCAAGAGCCGATGCCAGACGGAGCGAATGATCCGAAAGAAGTGGGAACGGAAGGTGAAGGCGTTCCGCAGCCTCGCGCTGATATTCCGTGGTCTGGGTCGAGAGGCCAAACAGACGGCTTACGCCTAGCACCTTCAATTCGGCGAAATGATCGCGAAACGCGCAGGATTGCGGTGTACACCCCCTCGCGCCCGGAATTGCATCCCAACCGTCAAGCGCGTTACCTCCGGGTGGGCTTGTCCGAGGATATGCGTATACGACAGATAGGCCCGGACCACAAAGGTCCACTGCGGTCGCGTCTGTCGCCTGCAAAGCAATGCGTGGCACTTCCATTCCAAGCAGATGCTTAACTGCACCATCGTCTTGGGGAACCAATTCGATCCAATCGTTCCCGAAGTCGTTCATTGCCGCCTCCTTTGTCGTTACGCTTGCCCCAGCAGCCGCTGAGGTTAGACCATTACCAAGCCATTGCAATGTCTTCGATCGGCCCAAACCGGTCGTCGCTGGTTTCACCTAGTTTCCTATCTCATTGCGAAGAAAAGCAGAGACGTCACGGTTAGATTGCGCGGTTGCTACGGCATTGTATTCGAGCTTATGGCCGAAATAGACCGTGCCGGCGTTCGCGGTTGGTACGTCGAAATCATGAGCAGCTCCAGGATACACGTGAGCCGTATCTCTGGGCCGCTGCCATTCAAGTTCGCAAGGCGCTGTCGGCATAGCGCTGGCGGCCCCCAGCCATCCAACTCACCTATGATAAGCGTTGGAACAGTTGAATCGCCGTCATTTGGAGAACAGGTCGGGTAATACGCAACGGCGGCTTTGAACTTCCGTGTCATAAGCTCCTCAATGCCGTAAATCTTGGTAGCCTCCAGCGCCGTCATGCCGCCCGCAGAAAAGCCCATCAAGGCTACTCGATCTGCCGAGACGAAAGGGTACTTCGATAAATAATTCAACGCCCCATAAGCGTCGTAGACGCGCTCAGTAATCGTAAAAAGATCGTCACTGCGGGTGTTTGGCACGTCGATTTCATTCCACGGCTCGCAAAGCTGTCAACCGCAAGGACCACGTAGCCTTGCGAAACCAGGCGACCTGCAACATTGTTCTTCAGCCTCGGGCCAAGTCCACCGCACCCGTGCAGGACCAATATCGCCGGGAAGGGACCTGCGCCTTCAGGCCGGCTCAGATAGCCCACCAGCGGAGTGCTTGCTTGGGACGGAATAGCTTCGGCCCTTTGCTCGGCAAGCCTTTCACGTAAGGCACTGAGCTTCACCGGTTCACTTGAAAAGTGGACCTCTTCAGCGGCCATGGCAGAGACATGAGCTATCAGGGTCGCGGCCGCCATCAATGCAGTGAAGGTCTTGGAAAACATTGATCCTACTCCGGACTGAAGAGATACTAAGTAAATGCGATCAGATCGACAATGGGCCTGCGCATTTGCGTCCTAACGACCTCCGGCCCCTTATCTCAGTTCTTTCATCACTTTGAGTTCTCTCCGGCGACTTTTCGGGAGTTAGAATGTCAGCTAGAAAGGTTACATGAGCGCATCAGAAGCCATCCACCCTACATTGGACGATCTCAAGTTCGAGATTGGACAGGTGCTGGTTTGCTGGTGTTTCCTCGAAAACAGGATTAGAGAGCACCTGAACCGAGCTGGACTTCAAAACCACATCTTGAAGGGCCCTGTGATTTCCCACTGGCGGACATACATTCAGTCTACTTATCCAGAGCGAGCCCATGAGCTCCTCGAACCAGTCGAAAAAGTCGCTCGCGTCCGAAACCTTCTCGCGCACTGCATCTATTCGCTGCACGCGGATCCATGGACAGAGGGCAGCGCGGTGATCGCTTGTGAAGCTCCTGACGGCACACGCCATTCCTTCAGCATCGACGATCTTCGGGCCACGTGCACCGAGCTTTCGAAGCTTAAGGTGACACCGATCCGCTTGTCTGCCGCTCGTTGACACTGATTGCAAGCTCCTCACGACCGCTGTTGGCGAGAAGCGGAAGACGCCCCTCGGCCCTAAGCGGCCATCCCCGCAATTTGGAGGATGGCCGGAAGGAGTTCAGCGCAAGGGACGCCGATTGGTAAGTCGCTCCCTGTTGATACAGAAACTCTTTCCGTCAAATAGACCAAAAGAATTCCACCCAACATCAGAAATCTCGCCGTATAAAATACGGACAAGAACAGAGCCGTTACCAAAATCCTGAATGATAGATACAGTAAACATTCCGCCCATGCCGGAACTGACATCAAAGACGTCTCCGTCGACAAGCGGCGTGATCGCGATAGCTCGCATAAGTGCTCCAAATGCTCGATAAACTTCGGGCTTGGCGCACAAGCGAAAGGATGAACTCGCGCTTATGCGCTTAGAGTTCGATCTGCCTCATAATGTTCCTCCTTTAGAAGTAGCGGCCGGATACCGGCTAATTTTTCGTGGCACAACTATTAGGTTTCGTCAATTGATTGGTAGGACAGACCCCAAGGGTCGGCTTGCCCCCTTGTGGCGGAAAAAAGATCGGGCCATCGCCGAAAATCCTGTCCGTTGCCACTTCCGACCGCATGGCGGGGCTTCGTACTGCGGCTGCGGGACGGTTTTTTTTGCTACGCGGGGGTATCCCAGGGGCACTCGCTGTACGAATGTCCCATGGCGACGGCATCCAACATGAATGTATAGTGGCTTGCAGCTATAAGAGACGCCCACGCCTTGAACGCCTGTAATTTTGACGCTATATTGCGTCAGTATCTTTGGCTTATCAAAGGAGACTATCATGGCTCTCGCACAATATGCTGACAAAGGGCTGTTCGCGCCAGGAAAAATCGCCGACGTCCTTCATACAACAAGTGACGATATCGCACGCAGTGCCGGGTTGGGCAAAGATGCCGTACAGCGCAAAGAACGCATCAAGTCGGACAAGACCCAACGGCGGCTGCGCGAAATGATCGAAGTCATCAACAAGGTGGAGGCCCGTTTCGGGTCTGCACTCATGGCATATGCGTGGTATCGTTCACAGCCTCTCTCAGGCTTTTCTGGCCACACAGCAATGCAGCTTGTTCGAGACGGGCGCGCTCACGAAGTACTCGAATACATCGACGCGATCGACGCTGGCGTACATGCCTGACCCTTGATGAAGTACCAGGGCAAGCTCTACCGAGCCCTTAATCCGGTTTACGCTCGTGAGCCGCTCTCCGGGCGAGGTGCCGAGCTTTATGGCGGCAGATTCAATCCAAAAGGCATGCCTGCACTCTACACGTCAGTGACAGTCATCACGGCATTGAAGGAAGCAAATCAGGCAGGCAGCTTACAACCCACAACTCTCGTCTCCTACGATGCGGACATCACACCGCTGTTTGATACTCGCGATGGCGCCTTGCTTCATGATCATGGTATTGACGCTCAAACTCTCAGCACCCCGACTTGGCGAGACGACATGAATGTGTTCGGTGAAGCTCCCACACAACGTCTTGCCCGGTCTCTGAAAAACGAGGGCTTTTGCGGTTTGGTCGTCAGGAGCTTTGCTCCGGGGGCGACTGATATCGACCTCAACGTCGTCCTTTGGACATGGGGAGACATTCTCCCGCATCAGCTGATCCTGATCGATGATGAGCAGCGCTTGTCGCGCTGAACACGCCTGGAAACCGAGCGTAGCAGACTGATGGAACGTTGCTTTCCGTCAACCTCCGCACCGATAATCCCAATCTGCACAAACGGCGCGCAACCCCGGATTTCCGCTCCCGGCCACCGACGATCCGGAAAGACAGGCCAGCATGATGCACGCCTTGTATTATACTTCCGGAAAATCCACGAAAGTTAAGAAAGAAAGAGGAATAATCGACAGTTCCATTGCCGAGCTCATCCGCGACGCCAACAGGCTCGATCACCTCGATGGCTGCCAGAAGCAGCATATGCTCGAATGCGCGGTCACAACAATTCGCGACATGCGCGAAACAAACGGTATGCCGTCCGGCCCCGGCCGTGACAGTCTCCTTGACCTCCACAACGTTGCCCTCTCCATCGGACGCGGATGGCGCAGCGATGAAGAAATCCGGAACGCCCTGCTGCAGGCAGCCGCCATGATCCGCGACCTGCATATCATCCTCGACAGCAAAACCGAATCAGCCTCGTCAAACCTGCCGGACCAGCTTCGTCAGCGACGCGTCATCGCCATGATCCCCGTATCAAGGCCGTCATCATTATGGCCGCGCAGTCTGCCAGAACGCTGCCGTTTGCTGCACGCTCTGACCAGCCTCAACCGTCGCGCCGGACCGCGAACAAAACCGGCAGACCCCTCCCGCACAATCCTGCGAAGTTCCCGTGCGGCGGCCGGAACGGTCGCCTGCCCTTTGTCGGTGACTGTCCTTGTCATTCCGTCGGGCCCTCTGCATCGGCGCCGGACATCCGCCGGCGGAATACGGTGGATGTATGAACGCTTTTCACGCTCGGGCGGCGACAGCGGTTTTGAAACCAGGGGTACGGGAGGTCGCTATGCTGGCTGAAGTCACACCGAATACCGTCAGCCGTGCAGGGCAAGACGAAGCGGGCGCTCGAGGCCCACAACCCGTCACCATCGAAGCGATCAAACGCGACTACGAACAGCGAGGGATCATTTTCGTCAACGACGATCCTATACCGTATGGTGGACCGGGGTAAGGCTCAGCAAATAGTGAAAGGTTGAAGTTCCGCCTCTTCCCAAGTCAGTCTGCCGCGACTGGTTTATAGAACTGAGATAAGATCACAACCCGCGCGCTATGACGAGCATTTCACGCAGATCAAACGGCGGAACAAAATCCGACACCCCGAACACTACCCGCACCTGCAGTTCAACTTTGGAATGTATTGACCCGTCCAGGATTGCAGACGTGTGGCGACGTAACGCACCATCGATGCGCACGCAGTTCGACCAGAATGGCGTTCGTCGTTAAATACGGCAGGATAGGCAATTGGTATACCGCCCGGTCCGAACGCCAAACTTATGTCCCAACCCGACATCGATGGGAGGACCGTCCTGACTCCTTTCAACAGATGAAGATGAGCCATCATGCGCACATCCGCAGCGTGTGGAACGGTCTCTCTTTCCGCCCGATAACCGCTGCTACCAAAGCATTGCTCGACATGTGAACGCGCAAAAATACAAGGGTGGGAGGATAGGAGGATAGAAGGATAGGAGGATAGGAGGATAGGAGGATAGGTGAACAGGTGAACTGGCGAATTGGCGATCAGGAGAACAGGAGAACAGGAGAACAGGAGAACAGGAGAACAAGAGAACAAGAGAACAAGAGAACAAGAGAACAAGAGAACAAGAGAACAAGAGAACAAGAGAACAAGAGAACAAGAGAACAAGAGAACAAGAGAACAAGAGAACAAGAGAACAAGAGAACAAGAGAACAAGTCAACAGGTGGACAGGTGATAGGCGAGTACCGTCTGGAACAATATTTGGCAAGCAACGACCCGAATACCGGTCCTCACGGCAGCCTCGGCCGCTCCGGGCTCAAGGAACCCACGCGTGAGTTCAGGAAGTCACCGCAATAACGCTTTGACGAAGCGGTTCGCGACCGCAAACCTGCACAAAGAGGATCTGGGCAGGCTCCGAATTACGGCAGTCGCGCATGTCCCCGTTAAATGGATCTACCCGATGGCCAGACTGGAGGGGGCGCATCGTGCTGCACTGGTTGAAAAGCAGATCCTTGCCCTTGGCCAGACGCAAGGCTTGTGAATGTGAATCCACGCCGGCTTCCTTAACTAGTTTGCTATCGTCTCTTCAGTTTCCGCATAAGTGTCGAGTGCTGCCTCCGCCCGACGCTCGGCGAGCTGTCGTTCGGCTCGCGAGGAGCCCGTGTTTCTCACGTATCGCGGTCATGCACTCGATCGGCGGAACCTCAGACGTAGAAAAAGGTTGAATTCGTGATTTAAGAAAAGGATTGACCAATGAAGATGGGCGAGCTCTCCAGGAAACTCAGCAAGATCGACTTCTGCATGTTCAACACACACGATCCCGCCGGGCAGATCAATAGTCGACCAATGAGCAACAACGGCGATGTGGAATATGATGGTGACTCATGGTTCTTCTCCTATGAAGACACGAAGAAAGTCCAGGAGATAGACAAAGACTCATCGGTTACACTGACTTTCACTGCTCCACCCGGTATTCTTGGCAAACCTGGGATATTTGTTTCTGTAAACGGTCAGGCGAGCCTGATCAGAGACAGGGCCGAGTTCGACGCCCATTGGACGAGTGGACTGGACAGGTGGTTTCCGCAGGGCGCCGACACACCACGTATAGTTCTGATCAAGGTGTCGGCACGCACGATCGAGTTCTGGGATGGCGAAAAGAATGGAAAAATGGAACTGGCAAGCGATGCCGCCATGAAAGGTGCGGTATGAGTGACGCAGCTTGTCGAGCTCGACGACCCGGGATCTCGGTAACTGCACGTCCTCAGTTGGGTTAGAGCCTGTCTACGACTAATCTGACCTGTTCGCCACCTTTCAGGGCATCCAGATCCGGGATCGAGGAGCTTTCCCGAGACTCCCGGGGGAGACATGCCGGCCCTTCGCCCTCTATTGCCGCGTGTGCTCCATCGTCCCAACGGGAGACCAGGATCAAGCTCGGTCCCGAGCAGCGTTGGCACCAATTGGAGATATCGCGGCTAGCAGGTGCATGATGCGTGCCTCAAATTTAACTTCCGGAAATTCATCAAGGCCCTGATAAAGAGGGACTAAAAAGGAAAACCGTGACAAAATCCCCGCCTCGGTGCCCCACGCACCGTGATGCATCGGCGTCACAGCCCGGTGCCAACTTCGGGGCCAGAAGCTCACCTTCAGGGTCTTCCATTGACGCCCGTCAGCCGACCCGGCAACCTCACGCAATGACCGAGACCAACAACTTCATTGCCGAACTCATTCGCGACGCCAACAGGCTCGATTACCTCGACGGCTATCAGAAGCGGCGTATGCTCGAACGGGCCGTCACGACAATTCGCGACATGCGCGAAACAATCGGTATTCCATCCGGCCCTGGCCGTGACAGTCTCGTTGATCTCCACACCGTTGCACTCTCGGTAGAACGCGGATGGCGCAGCGATGAGGAAGTGCGAAACGCCCTACTTCAAGCAGCCGGCATGATCCGGGACCTGCATATCGTCCTCGACAGCAAAACCGAAATCAGCCTTGTCAAACCTGCCGGTTGAAAGCGTTGCAGCTCGCCTGACCCGCGGCAACGGAGCCGAAACCGCCCCTGAAACCGGTGAGTAATCACAAATGCTAAGACTCGCGCATTCCTACGCTTCAGGTGAGATCAGAGCGACCGTTGGAAAATACGATCGGTAACGAGCCACATCTCGCGTCAACAAGGGAAAGTTTTGTATTGCCGCGTGGGCGCCGATAAAAAAGTCAGGCAAAACACCGGTACGGGTGCCGCCACCGCGGCGATATCTGGTAAAGGCCTTTCCCGCCAGAAATAACGCTGCGCGAGGGAAAGGGCCGAACTTCAGCCCAGCCTGATCAACAAAAGCATCAAGTTCTTCTATCCGCTCATATCGAACAGATAGTTCCGCGTAGACAACGTCATTGATGAACAGCGGGCCCGAAACGCTCGCCAACTCGAGCTGCTCAATCGACCAGTCGGCCCAAACCGGGTCGTCCGTCACAAGATCAAGCAGGACATTTGTATCAACAAGCGTCACTCGTCACCACGGGTCAGCGCCATGATGGCGTCGGTACCCAGACCTTCACCAGCATGGCCGCGCAGCTTGGCGAAACGCGTGAGTGGCTGCTTCTTGTCAGCCCTGACGAGAACTATCCTTCCATCGGGGGCCCGAACAAAATCGACCGAGCTTCCTGGCGAAATCCCTAAAAGCTCGCGTACAGCTTTTGGAATGGTGACCTGCCCTTTGGCCGTTACCGTTGTTGCCATCTCAAGCTCCCGTAATACCAGTGTAGAAGATGGTATTACTTCTGTGCCTCTGTTTCAACCAATCTCGCGATGAAATTAGTCACCAACGCCCAGCCACCAAATCATACCCGACAACTTTCCCACTGCACAGATTAGTACTTCATTAACCATACCGGACCACCCTTCTCTCACAGCAACGATGGAGGTTGGCTTTGGCTTACGACTGGGACCGCAATGAACGCGTCGGCCGGTTCGATGAACTGGCGGCGGGACTGATATTCTTCACAATAATCAGCCTTCTTCTGGTGTCGGCTTATCTGGTAACGGGCCTTGCCGCATAGGCACGGCGTGCTTCTGTCTCGCCGTCGCAGGGCGGCGAAGACCCGGCGACGACCTGTTCACCAAAGACCGTTGCCGCGCCCTACCGAGCCCTTCACGCCGCTTACACGGCAATCCTGTCCCTTTCCTCCCGAAACCTCTCGCGCGTCTTCGGCCGCAGCAGGCGGATACGCGACTGCGGCTCAATCACAGACCAGTAAGGCTGGATCAGTTCACGCAGCATGCGTCGCAGTTCCGGCCAGGGGGTCTCTTCCTTGCGAAGCTCCGGATCGTACATCACCAGCATGCAATGAAGCTTGGCGGCGATATCGTGGATGTAATACGGCTGCAGCGAAATCAGGACACGCCCGGCAATACCCTCGAACCGGGCAAGATCCTGCGCCTTCGCAAGACTTGCGCTGTAGCCGATACGACGGTCGGCCGCATTCCATGCTCGTCTCAGCCTCAGCAACTCCAGACGTGCGCTCTCTGCCGCATCGGCGCCAATCCGCGGCGCCAGATCCCTGATCTCCTCGAAAGAGATACGGTCCCGACCATCGGAAGGATCCGCGCTGCCAGCGGCAAAAGATTGCGCCGGTTGATCACACTTGGCAGGTTGTCGACAAACGTCTCGTTGGGGAATGCATTTGCGCACGAAATTTTAGGTAAAGTTCTGCTATTCTCAGAATCAGCCATGATCCAAGCTCCAGCTAGCTAGATTGTGGTCAGGTCAAAGAAGGTGTGCCTAGCACCTCCTTGGCCGTTGCAATTACAAACGCGTGTCTGACTTCGCGCCAAGATTATGTCAAAGTGTTAATGTTAACAGCAGATCAAGTTCGCATGGCCAGAGCCGCACTCAAGTGGGCGTACGGGATCTTGCGGACCGGGCCAACGTGACGCCCGCAACCGTAACGCGGATAGAGGCTGGAAAACCAAGCTACTCCTCGACCCTTCTCGCTATTCGAAATGCTTTCGAAGAAGCTGGGCTCATTTTCATTGACGAGAACGGCGGTGGCGTGGGCGTCCGTTTTGCAAAACCGACGTCAGTGACAGAGGTCTGAAGCGCTCCGTTTGATCTCCCATATAACCGCTGAAACCTCGCTCACGCGACCACGTCCACCTCGATACGTACGTATGTAGACAGGTGGATAAGGGTGATCGGCAGCAGGCGGTTGACGATCGATCGGTGGAATGAAGGATTGCGCAATGACCATTTATAACAACCTTTCCGGCCACATACTCCTTCTCTCCGGCCATCCCGGCTCTGGCAAATCCACCATCGCCGACGCGCTCGCGCACTTGCCTGGTGTACCAAAGGTGCATTTCCACAGCGATGACCTATGGGGATATATCAAGCATGGCCGCATCGATCCATGGCTACCGCAATCCCATCAGCAGAACCGCATGATCATGCAGATCGCCGCCGACGTCGCCGGTCGCTACGCCGGGGCGGGTTACTTCGTGATCCTTGACGGCGTCGTGCGACCGGACTGGCTGCCGGCCCTTACAGCACTTGCCCGGCCGCTGCATTACATCGTTCTGCGCACAACACCGGCAGAGGCAATCGAACGCTGTCTGGCCCGGGGTGGCGACAGCCTGAGCGACCCCAATGTCGTGGCCGATCTCCACTCGCAGTTTGCCGATCTCGGCGCCTTTGAGCACCACGTCCTACAAGTGTCAGGCATGGACAAGGATCAGACTTTGCAGTCGGTCATCAATGCGCTGCAATCGGGACGTTTCCGTATCGATGCTTTGGATGAAAGCAATCGATAACGAACGTGCAGGATGAAACAAGCGTGGCTCTACCGACCATCTACCTCCTTCGGCACGGCGAAACCGTCTGGAACTCTCTTGGCCGGTTTCAGGGGCAACTGGATTCACCGCTCACGCAGCGTGGCATCGAGCAGGCGGATCATGTAGCTCACCTGCTCCGCGACACGCTCTGCAACGATGACCGGTTGTTCCAGATGCAGATCAGTCCGCTTGGACGCGTGCGCCAGACCGCGGAACGCATAAAGGCAAAGGTGCCGCTTCCGTCTGTCGATGATGACCGACTGGTTGAGGTTACCACCGGCTCCTGGGACGGCATGACGCGATTTGAGATCGACAACGAGTTTCCCGGCCATCTTGACGGGTCAAACGCGTTCGACTGGTATTTCAGGGCGCCAGACGGCGAAAGTTTCGATGACGCCTGCAAGCGCGCGACATCATGGATCTCGGATATTCGGCATCCGACAATCGTCATTTCCCATGGTCTGTTCGGGCGGATCCTTCGCGGCGTGTTTCTCGGACTTTCAAAGCGGGAGATGCTCGCACTTCCCGTTCCCCAGGACGGCTTCTGGCGACTGCATGACAGCAGTTGCGAACTCGTTACCGGTTCCCCGTCCATAGCTGCGCCTGACGAGGCACAGTTCGCTGTCGCAACGGACCGCGAGCGTCGCGCAAACTGCTGACTTAGACCCCGGCGCCGGAGCAGGCTTGACCTTTGATCGATTCGGAGAAACACATGCCGACACTTCAGGACATCTATCTGGCTTACCTCGACTGCCTCAACCGTCAGGCCTTCGACGAACTCGGCACCTTCGTTGACGATACAGTCGAACACAACGGCCGACCATTCGGGCTGTCGGGCTATCGCGACATGCTGGAAAACGACTTTGCCGACATTCCCGACCTGCGGTTCGAGGCAGAGATCCTTGTCAGTGACGCGACACGGGTTGCCGCCCGGCTTTCGTTCGATTGCACGCCCAAATCCACCTTCATGAGCCTTGCGGTCAATGGCAGGAGGGTTCAGTTCTGCGAGCATGTGTTCTACGAATTTGAGCACATGAAAATCCACAGGGTCTGGTCGGTTATCGACAAGCCCGCAATCGAACGTCAGCTTGGCTGAGAGCCCTGGCCTTGCAAAGACATCGGCGGCCGGCAAGGTCCGTAAAATTACCCTGACGCGCGCGAGCGCAAGCGACTTCCCACCGCGCCCGGGCAGCCTCGAATTTATGCAGACCGCTGCACGGATCGCAGGCGTTGCACAAAAGTTACATCATTTTTCAGGCAAAATGCATATGAATGATCTCTCATGTAAGGGAGTTCAGAGACTATGAAGAAAATCGTATCGACTATCGCATTCGTGCTCGCGGCATCGACTGCAATGGCGGCCGATGCCGTATCAGAAGTTCCAGCAGCCCCGGCAGCAGAGGTTGCGCCGCTGTTCAGCTGGACCGGATTTACCGCCGGTGTGCAGGCTGGTTACGGTTGGAACAACAATGACGCTTCGATCGTCGGCCTTCCCGGCGAAACGTCCGCAGACTTCGACGGCGCTCTCGCCGGCGGTTTCGTCGGCTTCAACTATGACCTTGGCAACAGCTGGGTCGTTGGCCTTGAGGCTGACTTCGAAAAGAACTGGGGCGATGATTCCGCCACCATTCTCGGCACGGGCTTTGACTACGGGTTTGACTGGCAGGGTTCGGTCCGTGGCCGCGTCGGCTACGCATTTGACCGTGCCCTGGTATACGGTACCGCAGGCTGGGCCTATGCTCGCGGCTACGCGGAAGTTCCGGGCATTGCCGACGTGAAGGAAACCTTCAACGGCTACACCGTCGGCGTTGGTCTCGACTATGCATTTACCGACATGGTATTCGGACGCGTTGAGTACCGTTACACCGACTTCGGCGACAAGGATTTCAGCTTCGGTGGCTCTGCTATCAATGCGGATGTCGACCAGCATGCAATCCGCGTCGGCCTCGGCGTGAAGTTCTGATCCAACGGACAGCAACAGCAAAAGCTCGGCCATCGTGCCGGGCTTTTTTCGTTACGGACAATGACTGATCATGCAGGTTAGGTTAGGTTAGGTTAGGTCAAGTCAGGTCATCTCAGGACCGGACCGGACCCGGCCTGACACGCTCCTTCTGCCGCTGACAACGTTCAACCAGTCTCATCCGTAGTTCTCCCGTTGAGCAACTCTTCAAGCAGTTTTCGATCGTCACATAGTGCCATCTCTGACAGGTGACGCCCCAAGATCCCGCAGAATGTGCGCGTCCGGCTCCGCGATCGCTTTCCGACGTTCGCTGATCACCCACGTGCCCGGCAGCATCTTGCGTCGTACATCAAGCCGTTGTTCCTGAGGCGCAAGCCTTGCCGCCAGCGAACGCTTGCGTGCCTCCAGCTCCTGGATGCGATGGCAACCGGTTTACGCGCCATCACGGGTTTCTTCGTACGCTGCGCTGCCATTCTTCTCCGCCTGCCTCACGCTCACCAGATGACCGCCCCCGTCACAGCGTCTGAGGTTGACGACCGGGCAAGCCTCAACGAAACCGCCCGGTCCTGCAAATCCGAAGTGGCGCCGATCAAGGCCCATGCACGGCAAACCAGAAACCGACCGTTGCCAGAGGTGACCAGCCAGCCTCATTACTGCCGGCAGCCAAAGTCTCTTTGATCATCATCTGCATTTCTTAAGGCGTCGTCGGAAACATCTGTTTCCCTGCCGGCCATTTGCTCTACCTCTACCATTATGGCGACGATCAGCACTGCCAGCCTTGGGCTTTCCTGGCCTTTTTCGGTGCCAGTATTTTGCCGGGTACCCCTCGTCCACCGCGACGAAGCCGCCATAGATGAGGCCTGCCTAGGCCACGGTCTGCCGCTGGATTCGAGCTATGAGTGTAGGATTGGCAGACGAGGCGAAGATATCAGGAAACGTAAGACGGGACATGTATGAGGTTACAACCGAGACAGGTTCGCGCGCCACTATAGGGCCCGGCGCACACGGCCGCGCCGCACGGCTTTGCATCGCAGACGACAAAAAGGGAAAAATGGTTTTGCAACAGAACTCCAGGGAAAATATTTATTCTATAAATATTGTAGATTATTCGCTTTAATCCCTCCATCGAATTGATGAGCGCTACCCGTCCTTTTGGCTGGCGGGCGCTTTCTACCGGAGGGCCTCTTCTTGACATTTAACACTACACGCCGGCAGGTGCTCGTCGGCGGCGCGTCCATTGCTGGTCTCGTCGCTTTTGGGGGCGTCCATCCAGTCTTTGCCAATGCCGACCGATCCAGGATTGTCGTCCGCGTCGAGAAGGACCTTTCAAATCTCGATCCGGCCAACCGCTCCGGCCCGATCGATCTCAATGTCCTGTGGTCAGTGCAGCAGGGGCTGATCTCTTTCAAGCCGGGCTCGACGGACTGGGAACTCGATGCTGCCGAACAACTGGAACAGGTGAGCGACACCGAAATCCGCTTCAAACTGCGCAGTGGCCTTACCTTTACCGGCGGTTATGGCGAACTGACCGCCGAAGACGTGAAATTTTCCTTCGAACGTTTCCTGAAACCCGATGCCGAAGGCAAACCCGTTACCTATGCCAAGGACTGGTCGGCTCTTGACCGCGTAGAGGTCACAGGCCCGCTCGAAGGCCGCATTATCCTGAAGCAGCCGGCGCCGGCGCTCTATGCGATCGCACTGGCCGATGGATCTGGCCGCATCATCTCTAGGAAGGCGTTCGAAGCGCTGGGCAAAGACATTGCCACGAAACTGATCGGCAGCGGCCCCTACGTTCTCAAGGAATGGGTTCCGCGCGAGCATTTCACCCTGGAAATCAACCCCGACTACAAGGGCCCGATCAAGCCACACTTCCAGCAGATCGTCGGCAAACCCATCGGGGAACAAAAGACGTCTGAAATCGCCTTCCGGTCCGGCGAGATCGACTTTACAGCGATCGATCCGGAGAGCGGCAAGGCCCTCGCGAACCTGCCGGATGCCAGCGTGACGGAAATTCCCGCCATCGACTATGTGTGGTTCGGCCCGAATATCGAGAAGGCTCCCTTCAACGACATCCGAGTGCGTCAGGCGATCCGTTATGCCGTCGACATCGACGCGATCCTGCAGGGCGGCTATTCCGGTATCTATCCGCGCGCCAATTCGCTACTGGCGCCAAGCCTGCTCGGCTACTGGAAAGAAGCCCCGGTCTACGGAAGAGATCTGGAAAAGGCGCAGGCATTGCTTGCCGAAGCCGGTCACGCGAACGGTTTCAAGACCAAGCTTACCATTGAAGCCACGGCACGTTACGAGGCCATCGCCCAGATCATCCAGGCCAACCTCTCCGAAGTCGGTATCGAGGTGGAAATCGAGGCGCTGGAATCCGCCGCCTACTGGGCGCTCGGCAAAAATGACGCCAGCAAGGATCTCGAACTCTCGCTTATCAAATTCAATGGAAAATTCGACCCCGGCTTCCAGACGCAATGGTTCACTTCCGCGCAGGTCGGCCAATGGAACTGGCAACGCTGGAAGAACGCGGAGTACGATGCGCTGCATGAAAAGGGCGGCGTCACGGTCGATCCCGCCGAACGCGAAAACATTTATATCGAGGCCCAAAAGTTGCTCGACGAATCCGCGGCCTTCATCTGGATCACGCATAATCTCAACGCATTTGCCTCGCGCAAATGGCTGAAGCCCGGTGTTCTTCCGAATGGCAACAACTGGCTCTATACGGCATTCACGGAAGCAACGGCCTGATATTGTGCGCGTTTTTTTCAATGCTGACAGGGATGTGCTGAGGTGAGGAGCACGTCCTTACACATTCATCTGGCCTTCAAGCTCGTCACGGCGCTCCTCGCCGTGGCCGGCTCTGTCGTTTTATTGATGGCGCTAACCCGGCTGATCCCCGGTGACCCTGCAACGGTGATCCTCGGCTCACGCGCAACGCCTGAGGCCGTGTCGGCGCTCAACGCGCGCATCGGTCTCGACAAGCCGTTAATCGAACAGGTATTTACCTTTTTCGGCCGCCTGCTTTCCGGCGATCTCGGTGAAGACGTTTTCAACGGTCGCCCGGTTATTGCGCTTGTTGCAGCCGCCTTGCCGAACACCGTGGCGCTGGCCGTTTCCGCCATGCTCTGCGCCATTGCGCTCGGCGTGCCGCTTGCTCTCGTCTCCGCGCGCTGGCCGGGCGGCAGGATGGACCGGCTCGTCGCGTTCCTGAGCGTCGGTTTCATCTCGACGCCGAGCTTCGTCGTCTCGGTCTTCCTTCTGATGATGTTCTCGGTGAAGCTGAGCTGGTTCCCGGTGCTGGGCGCCGGACAGAGCGGCGATATCGCCGACCAGCTCTGGCATCTCGCCTTACCAACGGCGGCGCTGGCTGCCGGCTGGATCGGCTATATCGCCCGTCTACTGCGCGCCTCGTTGCTCGAGGTACTGGGCGAAAACCAGATCCGCACGTTGCGTGCTTATGGTGTCAGCGAAATCAAAATACTCGTGAAATATGCGCTGAAGCCAGCGATATTGCCCACCGTCGCGGTGCTTGGCATGGGGTTTGGCGAGCTTCTGGGCGGGGCAGTTTTTGCAGAAGTCATTTTCAACCGTCCCGGTCTCGGTTCGTTGATCTATGACGCCATTCGAACCCGCAACTATCCGGTGGTTCAGGGCGGGGTCTTTGTCATCGTGCTGCTTTACATCCTGACCAACCTCCTTGCGGACCTTTCCCAGAGCCTGCTCGATCCGCGTGAGCGCGCCCGGCTCGTATCTGGAAGGCAAGAACAATGAACGTCTTCCACGATCTCTCCCGCCGGCCCGGCGGCACTTTCGCGCTGTTTGCCGTCACGCTGCTCTGTCTGGTGGCAATCGCTGCTCCGCTGATCGCGCCCTATGGCCCGAACGCGATCGCGCCGGCCAACCGGTTCATGGACCCGTCGCTGCAACATCTTCTGGGAACCGACCATCTCGGGCGGGACATATTGAGCCGTGTTATCTACGGCGCTCGGATAGCGCTCGGCATTTCTCTCTCCGTCATCGCCATTTCGCTGACAGCGGGTGTCGCGCTTGGCGTGGCTGCCGCGCTTTCCTCACGTGTCGTGGACCTCTTCATCGTCGGCATCTTCGATGTCGTGACCTCGTTTCCAAGCATCATTCTTGCCCTGGCGCTCGTCGCCGTCTTTGGCCCGGGTCTTGGCAACGTCGTCCTGCTTGTCAGTATCGTCTTCATCCCGCATTTCGGCCGGGTCGCCCGCGCCCAGACAATCGCGATCCGCAACAGCCCCTTCATTGAAGCAGAAAGGGTTCTCGGCGCGGAACCGTGGCGGGTGGTCGCGCATCACGTCACGCCCAACATCATCGGTCCGATTTTCGTGCTCGCATGCATGGACATCCCCGTCGTCATCACCATCGAAGCGGGGTTGAGCTTTCTTGGGCTGGGGGTGCGCCCGCCACTGGCAAGCTGGGGCAATCTCCTCAATGACGGCTACACCTATCTCGACCAGTCGGTATGGCTCGCCACCTTTTCCGGCCTGGCGCTGATCCTCGCGACGCTCGGTTTTGCACTTCTCGGTGAAGCACTGCGCGATACGCTCGATCCGAAGCTGAGGAAAAGCCTGTGACAGACGCACTGCTTCTCATCGAAAATCTCAACGTGTCTTACAAGAACGCCGGACACAGCGCGCATATTATCGATGGCGTCGATATCACTATTGGCCGCGGCCAGTCAGTCGGCCTTGTCGGCGAGAGCGGCAGTGGCAAATCGACGGTTGCCTTCACCCTGCTCGGCCTGCTTGCCGATAATGCGGAAATTTCGGCGGACCGTGCAGCCTTTGACGGGCGCGAGACAGACCTGACACCAACGGAGACGGCAGGTCTGCGCGGCACCGATATTGCGATTGTTTTTCAAGACCCCATGACTGCGCTGAACCCGATGTTCACGATCGGCACACAGCTTGTCGATATTCAGCGCCGGCGGTTTCCAAAGGAAAGCCGGCGCGCGCTCTGGGCACGGGCGGAAGCGGTGCTTTCCGATGTGGGGTTGCAGGATGCCGCCTTGCGCATGCACCGCTATCCGCACGAATTCTCCGGCGGCATGCGGCAACGCGTCGTGATCGCAATGGCGCTTCTGGTCGAACCGAAGCTGCTGATCGCCGACGAACCGACGACCGCGCTTGACGCCACGGTCGAAGCGCAGGTCGTGGAGATGCTGCATAGGCTGCGGCAACGCACTGTCGCTTCCATGCTGGTCGTCAGCCACAGCATGGGACTGATTGCAGAACTCTGCGACAGTGTCATCGTAATGTATGCGGGAACGGTGGTGGAAACCGGCCGGGTAGCAGACGTTCTGCATCATCCGAAACATCCTTATACCCGCGCCCTGCTCAACTGCGAGATCGACCCTTACGCCGCCTTCGACCGGCTGCAGGATCTTGCCACTATTCCCGGCACCGTTCCCGATCCCGCCCGGCGGCCACAGGGTTGCATCTTTGCGCAACGATGTCCTTCCCGACACGACCGGTGCGTAGAAAAGCCGCCACGCCGGCTGGCAAAAACCGGGCAGAGCTTCTCCTGCTGGCTGGAGGCGGCGGCATGACAACCACCCCTGTCCTCTCCCTGAAGAATGCCGTGATCCGCTATGACCGGCTGACCGCCGTTGATGGCGTATCACTTGATCTGTATTCTGGCGAAACCCTGGGTTTGGTCGGGGAAAGCGGATGCGGAAAATCTTCCCTCGCCCGGGCAATCGTCGGGCTTCAGCCACTTGCCGCAGGAACGCTTTCCGTCGCCGGAGAAACGCTTACCAATGTAACGGCGGCCCGTCGTAAAGGTCTGCAGCGCCGCATTCAGCTCCTGTTTCAGGACCCTGCCGCCTCGCTTTCACCGCGCATGAAGGTCGGCGCACTTTTGGCTGAGCCGCTTAAAATCCGCAAAGTGCATTCCGCCGAGAGCTGGGCGCGCATATCCGCGCTTGCGGAAAGTATCGGTCTCGGCGAACAGCTTCTTTCACGTTATCCGCACCAGTTGAGCGGTGGGCAGGCACGCCGTGTGGCGCTTGTGCGCGCGCTTGCAGCCGAACCCTCGATCATCGTGGCCGATGAACCCACGGCTGGTCTCGACATCTCCATTCAGGGCGAACTGCTCAATCTCCTGCGCGCGCTTCGGGATCGTCTGAAGCTCAGCTATCTGCTCATCTCGCACAATCTCAATGTCGTTGGCCGCGTTACCGATCGTGTCGCCGTGATGTATCTTGGCCAGATCGTTGAGAGCGGGCCGACATCCGATTTGTTTCGCAATCCCGCACATCCCTATACGCAGGCGCTGCTCTCCGCCAACCTTACGCTCGATCCCGGTCGCCGACGTGAACGCATCGTGCTTTCCGGAGAATTGCCAAGCCCCGGCAGCCCGCCTTCCGGTTGCCGTTTCCACAAACGCTGTCCGCTGGCGCGTCCCCGCTGTTCAAGCGAAGTGCCATCGCTTGTTCCTGCCGGTTCATTCGGCCGTAGCGTCGCCTGTCATTTCCCGCTCATGGCGGACGCCGACGCCATGCCTCAGGCGATTACGGGGTAACCATGACGCGCAGCATCCCGATCGAGCTCAGCCAACACCTCATAATCGGCGTCTCCAAGCAGACTGATGCCACGCAACGAAAGCGTATCGCAGACGCCGGCAAGCTCGGGATCGGCGATGGTCTCCGCCAGTGCCCGCCGCAAAATGACCAGCTGCCTGGCCGGTGTCGCCGCAGACGTGATGAAAGGCAGGCCTGGTCCCTTCGCCGTTTCGGCAAGGATGCGCACGCCTGCGACGCGCTGCGGATCGAAGCGCTGCGTATTGCCAAAAGTGACACAATCTATAGAAGCGACATCGGCCTCGCCCTTCGAAACCACATCGATGCTCGCCAGATGACCGCCGGTTTTCTGTACCGAGGAAAAAAACCGGCCATCCCTGGCATGCGGCGCGACGAAAGCGCGAAAGAGGTTGTAACCGGAATTGCTGCCCGGCTCGTTGATGGCAGCTCGGGCGCCCCGCAACTCCTCGATCGACTGGACCGGCGACGACGCCTTGACGATGATGAAGCTGCATTTGAGCGGACCGTCGCAGCCGGGAAGGTTGTAGACGGGGGTCGCCACCAGTTGCACCTTGCCACGCAGGCGCTGCACGTAGGGATATCCACAAGTCTGACCGAACACCAAGTCGGGCCGCAACCAGGCCTCGTCGTAGCGGATCTCCTCGTCCAGCGCCCGGGGCGCATCAACTCCAGCGGCGCGAAGGCGTGCACCGAGCGCAACCCAGAACAACGCCGTCGCTTCGCTGACCGGCGAAGGACTGGCATACATGGCAAGGCTTGCGAGCGACATCGGGGAAACTCCAGGAAAACAATTCAAAAACCTATGCAATACATAGATTTAAAGTGCAATTCGATTTCTTCGTTGAAAGGATGCCCGCCATGAGCATGCCCCTGCAAGATACTCGCTTTCTGCCCTCGAATACCGCTGGCGATAGCTGCGATGTGCTCGTCATCGGCGGCGGACCGGCTGGCTGCTGGGCAGCGTTAGAGGCGGCCGGCACAGGAGCAAACGTTGTTCTGGTGGACAAGGGCTATTGCGGAAGCTCGGGCGCAACGGCCTCGGCCGGCACCCAGATATGGTATGTACCGCCGGACCCGGCCGCACGCGATGCGGCCATGGCAAGTCGCGAAGCCATGGGCGGCTATCTTTCCGAACGCTCTTGGATGGCACCGGTCCTCGACAAGACGTTCGAAAGCGTCAACCGGCTGGCGGACTGGGGCTATCCCTTCCCACGCGACGACAGCGGCGAGCAGCAGCGCATCTCCGTTCAGGGACCCGAATATATGCGGCTTTTACGCCGCCGGGTGAAAAGCGCCGGTGTGACCATTCTCGATCACCACCCCGCGACCAAACTGTTGACCGAGGGTACGCGCGTTGTCGGTGCAACCGGCGTGCGCCAGCAGCAAGGCGGGCAGTGGCACATCGCCGCCGGGGCGGTGGTGCTGGCAACGGGCGGCTGCGCCTTCATGAGCAAGGCGCTCGGCTGTGATGTCCTGACCGGGGATGGCTATTTGATGGGCGCTGAGGTCGGCGCCGAACTCTCCGGTATGGAGTTCTCGTCGGCCTATGCGATTTCGCCGGCTTTTGCGTCAATCACCAAGACGGCGCTCTACCGGTTCGCGCAGTTCTATCGCAAGGACCATAGTCTGATTGAAGGCGCGGGTTCGGCGCGGGGAAGATCGATCATCGCGCGCACCCTGCTCTCACAACCCGTCTATGCCCGACTGGACCTTGCCGGAACCGACGAGGTGAAGGCGATCCTTCGACGCGCCCAGCCGAATTTCTTCGTGCCCTTCGATCGCCGCGGCATCGATCCCTTCGCCGAGTTCTTTGAGATCAAGCTTCGACTGGAAGGCACGGTTCGCGGTACCGGTGGGCTGCGGCTGACCGGCCTCGACTGCGCTACGACGGTTGCCGGCCTTTATGCAGCTGGCGACAATGCCACTCGCGAGCCAATCTGTGGTGGTTTTACCGGCGGCGGCAGCCACAACGCAGCCTGGGCAATTTCAACAGGCGCCTTCGCCGGCGCCTCAGCGGCAGCCTTCGCCCGCAAAAAGGTGGGGCTATCGGGAAATGATCTTCCGCAACCCACCATGCCAACCGCAGCACGCAGGGAGACTGTCGATCCCGAGGCTATCATCAAGGCAGTGCAGGACGAAGTCTTTCCCCTCGAAATCAATTATTTCCGCACGCATTCCGGCCTTTCGGCAGCATTGACACGGCTTGACGCGCTGTGGGTAAAAGCCGCCGCTGCTACCGTGACCGACGAAAGCCAGATACTGTCGCTGCATCAGGCGCAGGCCATGATAGCGACCGCGCGCTTCATGTATCGCGCGGCCTTGGCGCGCACGGAAACGCGCGGCATGCACCGACGCGACGATTTTCCGAAGCAGGATCCAGCCCAGCATCACCGGCTCGTTCTCAGCGGCCTCCATGCAATCGCCATCCGGCGGGAAACCGTAGATCCTAGCCTTAACAAGGAGGCGGCAGAATAATGATCGAGGTTCTGGATAAAGACGCCTGCACGGACTGCAATCTCTGCGTTCAGGTCTGCCCCACCAATGTCTTCGAGGCAATGCCGGAAGGCCCGCCCATCATTTTGCGGCAGGAGTCGTGCCAGACCTGCTTCATGTGCGAGGCCTATTGCCCGGTGGATGCCCTTTACGTCGATCCGGATGCCGAGGCCGTGCATGGCCTGACCCTTGAGAGCGTGAAGGAGAGCAATCTCTTCGGCAGTTACAGAAAGGCCATTGGCTGGCACAAGGACACGCGTTACCGCCGCCACATCGACGATCACTTTCGCCTTCCGCAATAACGCCTGACGCGTTTGCAGTCGCTCCGATAAATAATCTTCGGGATATATTAGACATAAAAAAACCAGCCCGCCATCATCGTAGCGGGCTGGTTGTGTTCATGTCGTCCATTCTGACGGTATCTAGGCGGTCCGTGATCCCGCAGCGTCATCCGAAGCCGCAAATTCGGGTAACTGCAGATTGGCGCGGAAGTCGTCGCCCACATAATCCGTATCGATTATGGCGCGACGGCGCAGTTCCGGCAGAAGTCCGTTGACAAGCAGGTCTTCCTGCTCCGGGTTGCCAAATCCATGAAGCGAGAGCACGTCAAGAATTCCCGCCCGATAGCGTTCCTCAATGGCGTCGGCGAGTTGTTCAGGTGTACCCGCCACGGACCAGTGCCCGGTTTCCTGCGCCTGGATAATAAGCTCTCTCAACGATAGCCCCTGTTTGGCGTATCGGCGGAAAACTTCCACCCGGCCGCGCCGGCGGTTGATGCTCGTCACATCGGGCAGCAGCGTATCCGGCAGAGGTTGATCGAGCGGCAGGTCAGACAGGTCGAGATCGCCACCCAGCATGTCGGCAAGTTTCAGGCGCCCCTGTTCATAATCGATACGCTCATGCTTTTCCTTCAGCCGGCGTGCGACATCCGCATCGGACTCGCCAATGACCGAATGGAAGGAGTTCATGATGAAAGGCAGGCCGCCTGCGCGACCGAAAGCGGTTGCGCGACGGCGCAGTTCGGTTGCAAAGGTAACCGCATCTTCAAAACGCGGCTGCGATGTGTAGACGACTTCGGCGTAACGCGCACCAACGGTAACGCCAGCATCCGACTGCCCAGCCTGAAACAGCACGGCGCGTCCTTGCGGTAAAGGCGGGACATTGAGCGGTCCCTGCACGTTGAAATATCGACCCTTATAGTCGATCCGGTGAAATTTGGCAGGATCGACCGTCACCGCGCCGGAGGCTTTGCGCTGGGCTGCGTCCCGCTCATTGGCATCGTAAAGGGCGTTGACGACCTCGATAAACTCCGCCGCTCGTTCGTAGCGTTCTTCCGGGCTCGGCAATTGCTCACCGAAATTCTCTTCGCCAACCGAAGAGGTAACCGCGTTCCAGCCTGCCCTGCCGCCACTGAGATGGTCCAGCGTTCCGATCTGACGCGCAAGATTAAAGGGATGGTGGAACGTGGTGGAAATCGTGGCAATCAAACCAATCCGTGACGTTGCCTGGCTGAGCGCCGACAAGGTGACGATCGGTTCCTGAATACCGGCCGTGCCAGCCAGTCCGGCGGGATCGATATGAAGAAGATCGGCGGTGAACAGCCCTGTGATCTTTTCGGCCTCAGCCTTCTTGGCAAGTTCTACGGCGCGTTTGATGCCGGTCGTTGCATCGGCGTCGTTAGATGCGGCAATCACGCTGTTGGCACCTGTCAGCGTTTTCAGACGTCGGGGTCGGGTAAGCGCCATGATCGTTTCCTCTTCAATGCTGTGTCGTGTTTGTCTCGGCTGGCAGGCAACCGGCGGATTTATGCAAGCGCGGGAACGGCATCGATCAGTTTTCGTGTGTAACCGTGCCGTGGAGCGGAAAATACCTCGCCAACCTCGCCGCTTTCGACGATCCGGCCGTCCTTCATCACCAGCACCCGGTCCGTCAGGTGACGCACGACGCCGAGATCATGGGAGATGAACAGCAGTGATGTTCCCGACGCCGCCTGAAGTTCCGCGAGGAGATCGAGAACCTGGGCCTGGACCGAAACGTCAAGCGCGCTCACCGGCTCATCGGCGACGAGAAGGCGCGGACGCGGCGCGAATGCCCTGGCGATGGCCACGCGCTGACGCTGGCCGCCTGAAAGCTCGCGGGGGTAACGGGTGAGAAAATCACCGCTCAGCCGGACGGCTTCGAGAACCTCCAGCACACGGTCTCGACGCTCGGCACCGCGAAGGCCGGTCACATCGAGGCTCTCGCCAACGATCTTTTCCACGGTATAGCGCGGGTCAAACGAACTGAAGGCATCCTGGGCGATCAATTGCATGCTGCTGCGGCGGGATTTGCGCAAGGTCTCGGCCACATTGCTCCACCGCTCACCCTCGATGAAAACCTCGCCATTTTCGGGTTCAACCAGTCCGAGGACCATTTTGGCCACGGTGGTTTTTCCAGAGCCGGACTCACCGACGATACCGAGTGCTTCCCCCGCCGAAAGATCGAAGGATACATCATTGACGACAGGCGCATTTTCCGGCCCGCCGTAATGCTTGACGAGATTGTGCACTGACAGGACGTGCTTGCCCGGATGGACCGTCCTCAGCGGCAGCGGCACACGGTGCGCAACCGGCGTTTCCTTACCGTCAACCGGTGGCGAGACCGTTGCCGAAAGCCGATAACCTTTCGATCCAGCCGAGGGCACGGCATCAAGCAATTGCCGCGTATACGGATGCTTCGGCCGATTCAGCAACTCCTGTGTTGCACCTTCCTCGACAATGCGACCTTCGTTCATCACGAGAACCCGGTCTGCAAGGCTGGAAACCACGGCCAGGTCATGGCTGATCAACAACAGTGTGTGCCCGGCTTTCCGGCGTTCGGCCAGGAGATCAAGAATTTGCTTCTGCACTGTCGCATCAAGCGCTGTGGTCGGCTCATCGGCGATCAGCAGCGACGGATTGCGAGCGATCGCTGTTGCGATCAAGGCGCGCTGCCGCAATCCGCCAGAGAGCTGGTGGGGATATTGTTGCAAGCGCCGGACGGGATCGGGAATGCCGACCGATTGCAGCAGCGCGTGGCTGTCGAAACCTTCAGGGGCGCGGGAAAACAGCGTCCGACGACCCGCGGCGTCCGAAAGCTGCTGCGAAATACGGCGCAACGGATCGAGAGAAACCAGTGCGTCCTGCAAGACGAAGCCGATCTTGTGCCCGCGGAGACGCCGCCAGTCAGCTTCGCGATGGCCGAGCACATTTTCCCCCGCTATCTCGAATGTGTCAGCGGTCACCCTGGCGGTATTTCCGGCAAGCCCGATCAGGGAACGGGCCGTGACCGATTTCCCCGAACCGGATTCCCCGACAAGCGCAACGGTCTCGCCGCGGTGGATGGCAATATCGATCCCGTGCACAACGGTATTTTCGCGATCCCCCTGCGCAAAACCGATCTTCAGATTACGCACTTCCACCAGCGGCGTCATGCCTGCCTCCTGCCTTCAAATGCGAGCTGCCAGCGCTTTCCGAGAATGCTGATGGCGATGACGGTCAGTGTGATGGCAAGGCCCGGCCAGATACCGATCCACCACGCGACACGCAGATAGTTGCGCGCCTCCGCCAGCATTGCACCCCATTCCGGCGTCGGCGGCTGCGGCCCCATGCCCAGAAAGCTGAGGCCCGCCGCCTGAATAATGGTCGAGCCGAGGCCGATCGTCGCCAGAATGGGAACCTGGGCTATCGCATGTGGCAGGATGTGCCGGCTGACCAGCGTGAAGCGGCTGAGGCCAAAGGTTTTCGCCTGCTCCACGTAGCCACTCCTGGCAATGACGAATGTCTGCGCGCGCACGACGCGGGCAAAACGCGGTACGGAGGCGACACCGAGTGCGAAGATCAGATTGACCGTTCCCGGCCCGGTAAACGAGATCAGCACCAACGCGAGGAGCAAATCCGGAAACGACGATACGACATCGAGAAACCGCGATATGAGTTCGTCGATCGCCCCGCGTGCCAGACCGGCAACCAGCCCGAGAAGGGAACCAGCCAGCGCGGCGATGGCGATGGCGCTGACACCGATCAGGATCGAATAGCGCGCGCCATAGACAACCCGTGAAAAGACATCACGGCCCAGATGATCGGTTCCGAACCAATGTTCGACTGAAGGCGGCAGCTGCGCCTTGAGTGGGTCTGCCAGAAGGGGATCGGCGGCGGTCACGAGATGCGGCCATATGGTTGCCACCGCCACAAAAAGCAGGAATAGCGAAGAGAGAGTGAGCGCCGGCCTTGTAAGCAGCGCCGCTACCGCCTGCCGCAAACGACCGGTTGCAGACACCGGAGCATCGTAGGAAATGCTCACGACCTCGTCCTCCCGCCCTCATTGCGCAATCGGGGATCAAGCAAAAGGTACAGAATATCCACGAGCGTGCTCATCAGCACGTAGATGAGCGCTGAAAGGATGGCGACCGCCAGCACAACCGGCATATCATGGGCAAGAACGGCATCAACCGTGATCCGCCCGAGCCCTGGCCGCCCGAATACCGCTTCGGTGATGACGGCGCCGGACAGGAGATTGCCGACCAGCCAGCCCGCAAGGGTCACGGTCGGCAGGGCGGCGTGGCGCAAACCGTGACGCAGCCTGAGAACGAGATTGCTGGCGCCCCAGCTGCGAACGGTCAGCGCAAAAGGCTCCTCAAGCGCGCGCTCCAGACCTTCCCGCAACACCTGGCCGAGGACGGCCCCGAGCGACAGGCCCAGTGACAGCGCCGGAAGCACCAGCGCCGACAGGTTGCGATCTCCTGACACCGGGAAGATTTTGAACGTGAATGAAAAGACGTAAAGCAGCAGGATGCCCAACCAAAATGTCGGCGTGGAAATCAGGGTCAGCTCAAGACCGCCTGCAATGCTGCGCGCGACGGGTTTGCCGGCGGTTAAGACGGCGCTCGCAACGGCGAAGATGATGGCCACTGCAAGCGCGGCGGCTGTCAGCTTCAGGGTCGGCAGCATCTGCGTTGTGACGAGGCTCGATATATCGGTTTGCAGGATATAGGAACGGCCGAAATCACCGTGCAGCAATCGCGTCAGATAGGCGAGATATTGCTCGGGGATGGATTGATCCAGTCCCCACTCCGAGCGGATGGCGGCTTCGATTTCCGGGGTACGGATCTGTTCGCCGATCAACAGGCTGACAATATCTCCGGGTGCAAGCTGTATGCTGATGAAACTCAGCGTCACCGCCGCCCACAGGACTAGTATGCCGGAGCCGACGCGGCCGAGAACCTGCAACAGCAGGCCACTTCGCCGCCGGAAACGTCCCCGACGGAAAAGGGACGCCGGCGCCTGGCCAAGCGATGTCACGTTATCAGCGGTCATGGCGTCCACCTTCCGTTGTTATCTTCACCAGCTGTAAAAATTACTCGCTGCGCCACAGGTCATAGGCATTTTCCGGCAATTGCTTGAACGGCCGGAAGGTAATGCCCTTCACGTAACTTGCGGCGGCAACCTGGTCTTCGGGCTCGTAGAGCGGAATGGCGTAAGCCTGATCGAGGATCGCGAAACGCTGCAGCTTTGCATAAATCTCGAAACGATTTTTCTGATCGAGAGTCGATGCCGCCTCGTTCAGCCATTGCGCCAGTTCGGGTGCTTCGGCGCGGCTGTAGTTGATGGTGCCACCCTTCTGAAGCGGCAGGTAGTGATATTCGATATCGATCGCGTCCGTCGGCGTGTTGGAGTTGGCGATTGATCCGAACTGGCCGGTCTTGCGACGATCGGTGTAAGTGCCGGCGTCGACATAGTTGATGGCAAGATCGATACCCGCCACCTGTCGCGCCTGCGCCTGCAAAGCTTGCAAGAGAACGTCGCGCTGGTCGCGCACGGTCGCTTGTGCCTGCACGACATCGATGGTCAGGCGCTTGCCATCCTTGATCCGAAAGCCGTCCGCGTCCTTTTCGCTCCAACCCGCTTCATCCAGCAGCCTGTTGGCCACGGCTGCATCTGCCCCGTAGGTCTTCTCTATGCTCTTGTCATAGAATTGCGGATCAATCGGCGAGGTGATGCCCCAGGCACGCGTGCGTTCGCCGCGATAAACGGCCTTCAGGATCTTGTCGATATCGAGCGAGGCGAGAAGAGCCTTGCGCACTTTCACATCCTGCGTCGGACCCCAGGTGACATTGAGGAAAAGCGAATATGGCGTCCCCGTATTGAGCGCCGTCTGATAGGTGAAGTCCGGATTATCCTTGAAGAGAGCGGCATCGTTGCCCGAAATCCCTTCGATGACGTCAAGCTGGCCGGATGTCAGAGCACCGGTTCTTACCGACGATTCAGGGAGGAACCGATAGGTTATCTGGTCGAGATAGGCCGCACCCTGATGTTTGGCGGTCTTCGGCGCCCAGTTATAGGCCGGGTTCTTTTCGAACTGGATTTCCTGGCCCTTGACGTAACGCTTGAGAATGAAAGGACCAGTTCCGGCAATCTCTATTCCACCGGACTTGATTTGCGACGATGAGAAGGCAGCCGGTGAAAGGATTTCAAGGCCGGCGACATAATCGAGGAAGGGCGCGTATATATCTTTCAGCGTGAAAGATACCGTATGGTCATCGACGGCTTTCAACTCGGCTATGCGTGAAACCGGCCCGGCACTGACGCTGGCAGAGTAAGCCGGATCTTTGAGTTTTTCGAAATTGGTGATGACCGCCTTCGCGTCGAATTTCTGGCCGTCCGTGAAGCTGACATCGTCGCGCAGCCTGAACGTATAGGTCTTGCCGTCCTCGGAAATGCTGTAGCTCGTTGCAAGCCACGGCACATATCCACCGTCCGCCGTGCGCGCCAGCAGCGATTCATAGGCGTTTCGCAACAAGAGCTTGGTCTTGTCCTGGCCGTTCAGCTGCGGATTGAGGGTTGCGGGTTCGGTCTCCACGCCCCAGGTCAATGAGCCGCCACGGACCGGTTTCCCCTCGTCCGCCAGGGAAAGGACCGGAAAGGCCGAGATCGCCAGCAACGCAGTGCCAGCAAGAACGAACTGTCTGCGATTAAACATGTATAACTCCATAAAAAATTGAATAGCCGACAGATCAGGCGCTCTGCTGAAGCCAGATATCGTACGCGTTGTCGGGAAGGCGTTTGAACGGTCTGAAGCCGACGCCCTTGACCGCGGCCGCGGCCGCTATCTGGTCATCGGGCACATAAAGCGGCAGACCGAGGGCCTGCTCCAGAATCGCATAGCGCTGCAGTTTCGCGTAAATTTCGAACCGCTTTTTCTGATCGAGCGTGGATGCAGCCTCGTCCAGCCAGGCGGAAATTTCCGGCGCTTCCGTGCGGCTGTAATTGATGGATCCGCCCTTGTCGCGTGGCAGATAGTGAAAATAGATGGTGACGCCATTCTCCTGTGTCGTCGTCGAGTTCGGAATGATGCCGTACTGACCGTCTTTCTGACGGCTCGAATAGGTTCCCGCATCGACATACTGCAAGGCGAGATCAATGCCGGCATGCTGGCGAACCTGCGCCTGCACCGCCTGCAAAAGAATGTCACGCTGGTCACGCACCGTCGATTGCGATTGTACGACCTCAATCGTCAATCGCTTGCCGTCCTTTACGCGGAAACCATCGCCATCGCGGGCGGACCAGCCAGCTTCGTCAAGCAGGCTGTTGGCAAGCTTGGGGTCGAAACCGTAGGCCTTTTCGATACTCTTGTCGTAAAAATCGGTATCCGCCGGGGTAAGAATACCCCAGGCACGCTGACGCTCGCCGCGATAGACTGCCTGCAAAATCTGGTCCACATCCACCGCCGCCTGGAACGCCTTGCGCACTTTGAGATCGGCGGTCGGCTGCTGATTGACGTTAAGATAGAGCGTATAGGGCGTGCCGGTATTGATGGCCGTCTGATAGGAAAATTCCGGGTCGTCCCGGAAGAGACCGGCATCGTTACCCGGGATTCCCTCGATCACCTGCACCTGCCCCGAAGACAGGGCACCACTGCGCACGGCCGATTCCGGCAGGAACCGATAGATGACCTCATCCAGATAGGCTGGCCCCTGATGACCTGCGGTCGTCGGCGCCCAATTGTAAGCAGGGTTCCTGACGAAGCGGATTTCCTGGCCCTTGACGTAACGGTCCAGGACAAACGGGCCGGTACCGGCGATACCCGAACCGCCGGATTTGAGTTGCGGTGAAGAGAAAGCCCGCGGCGACAGGATTTCAATTCCCGAGGCACCGTCAAGGAAAGGCGCATAGACGCGCCCGAGCTTGATCACGACCGTATGGTCATCCACTGCCAGCGCTTCGGTAACATGGGAGAGATGACCGGCACTGATGCTGCCGGAATAGGTCGGCTCTTTCAGCTTGGTGAAGTTGAGCGCGACGGCGGCAGCATTGAACTTTTCGCCATCGCTGAACGTCACGTCGTCGCGCAGTATGAACGTATACTGCCTGCCATCATCGGAGACGGAATAACTCCTGGCCAGCCAGGGCGCATAACCGCCATCTGGCGTGCGGGCCAGAAGCGACTCATACGCATTGCGGAGAATGAGCTTGGCCTTTGCCTGTCCGTTCAGATGCGGGTTGAGCGTGCTCGGCTCTGTCTCCACGGCCCAGGTCAGCGACCCGCCGCTTGTTGGCTTCTGCGTGGCGTCACCCGCTGCGAAAGCAACCCGGCTGCTGGCAAAAATGGCTGCGGCACTCGTTGCCAGAATGAAATGACGTCTGGTTACCATATCTAAATCTAATCCTTTGTGCCGAACGGCCTGCAATCACGCGGCGAGAGAGCGGCTGCCTGCCGCCAGATATTCAATCGTCTTCAGACGGTGTGCGCCCTCGGAAATGGGGCACTCCACGATGAATTCGTCGATGCCGTAATGTTGATGCAGTCGAAGCAATTCGGCACGAACCGTGGATGGGGAGCCGCGAAGGATGAGCGGGCTGCGCTCTTCGATGCGATACTGCGTGGCGCCCGCCTGCCGGACATATTCCAGCGCCTGCGCCTCACTGCCGACATTCACGCCCTGTCCGCCTTCGACCTCGACGCGGAAGCGGCGGCCCTCAACCGCAAGCGCCTCTGCGGCCTGATCGGTTTCAGCAACCACCACAGCGACCGCCAGAACCGCCTGTTTGCCGCCCGATGCCCTGAACGCGCCCAACGCTTCGGAAATCGCCGCCTCATTGCCGTGGATATGACCGGCATAAACGAAGTTCCATCCCAGCCTGCCGGCAAACCGGCCACTCTCCGGGCTCGCACCCAGAAGGAAGCGTTCTGGCGGCGAAGGCGGCAGAGGGTAAGCCGCAAGCTTCCCCTCGCCTGCGATGTCCGCCTTTCCGTCACCGACAAACCGGTCCAGATCCTCAAGCTGCTGTTCGAAAGAGGGCTTGCGTGCGGGATCATAGGCCCCCTGAAGGGCGCGCGTTGACAGCGGAAGGCCGCCCGGCGCCTTGCCAACGCCAAGATCGACGCGGCCCGGCGCCAGAGCGGACAGCAGCTTGAAGTTTTCGGCGACCTTATAGGCGCTATAGTGCTGCAGCATGACGCCGCCGGAGCCGATATTGATCCGCTGTGTCTGAGCCAACAGGAAGCCGATCAGCACTTCGGGTGACGAGCTCGCCAGCTTCGGCGAGTTATGATGCTCGGCAACCCAGAAGCGGCGGAAGCCATGTGCTTCGGCTTTTTGTGCAAGCGCAACAGTGCGCCGCAGCGCCGCCGTCGCGCTTTCATCCTTATCTATCGGGCTTTTGTCGAGGAAACTCAAACCAAAGGTCATCGATACTCCCTGAGGAACCTGTCATTGATTTGATAAAATCTATATTTTTAGTGATGTAATTAATCGAGCAATGATATTTCCTTATTCAGTTGCACAATAAAACATCATGCCGCGCCAAAGCGGTCCGGCTTGCGCCATCCTTCTGCCGCGGCTGAGGCCGGTGCAGGCTTTCAAATCAACGATTGACACACACCGCCCGGACAGCCGGCTATCGTGCCCAAGCGAGACAAGCCATGCCCGATGTGATTATTCATTCCTCTCTACTGCATCCTTCAACCCAACCCCTCATCGAAGGCCTGATCATCGAATATGACGGGCGATATGGCACGAGAGATCGCCCGGGTGGCGCTCGCGGCGAGATATACCGCTATCCGGAAGGACTTTATTCTCCGCCGCTGGGTGACCTCCTGCTGGTGCAAAGGGATGGCAAAACCATCGCCGGCGGCGCCTTCATGAGCCATGACGACGAAACGGCGGAAATAAAGCGGATATGGACGGATCCTTCATTGCGGCGGCAAGGGCTTGCCCGCACCATTATGACGGCACTGGAAGAGAGCGCTGCGGCGCTCGGTTATACGCGCACCTATCTCTCGACTGGCTTCCGCCAACCGGAAGCCGTCGCACTGTATCTCAGTCTCGGATATCGCCCGCTTTTTGACACCACCGCCGATCCGCAACTCTATCGCTCTCTTCCTTTCGAAAAGCACATCGGCACCAAAGCCGGCCAAAGAGGAACCACGCCGGTCTATCCGCCTGCCGCCTCCTTCGAAGAAGCGACCCTGCGGGTGAAGGCGTTGAAGGAAGGACAGGAGGCGAAGATCCTGGCACGCTTTGCCGAATATGGCGCCGCACAGGCTGATGCGCGCGTCGACAGACTATCTTATCAGGGTGCGCTGTCAGCCCGCGCCGCCGAACTCTCGGCACGGAGTGCAACGTGACTGCAGCAACCAATTTTCATTTGAGCATCGATCTCGGCCTGTCTTCACATGATGTGCTCAGGCTGGACCCCAGATCGGAAGGGCTGCTTCAGCAGCTTGACGAAGGTTTCGATCTCATCACTCTTGAAGACGGCTTTGCCCTCCCCGCGGGCGATGGCATTGATAGCGTATTGTTCGCGAACTGGCTTGGCGCGCGAACCAGCCACGCCGGTATCCTTGCCGGCGCGCCCGTCAATTTTCTTGAACCCTTCCATGTATCGACGGCCATCGCCACGCTTGACTACGTTACAGAAGGTCGTGCCGGCCTGCTTGCGCAGTCGCTTGATGACAACCGCGCGGCGGCTGCAAGACGCGCGACCGGTGAACTTAACGGCTATCCTGACGAAAACCGCCAGGCGCTCGAACAGGATTTCAGCGAAGCGATAGACGTTATCCGCCGGCTATGGGACAGCTGGGAAGACGACGCCGTTATCCGCGATCGCGAAAGCCAACGCTTCATCGACGGAGCAAAATTGCGCTATGTCGATTTCAGGGGTACGAATTTCAACATCCTCGGCCCGTCGATCACACCGCGGCCTCCCCAGGGCCAACCCGTCATAGCCGCCATCATCGAGCCGGGAAACCTCGCCTCTCTTGCTTCGTCAATCGACCTTGTCTTTTTGCGCGCAAGCGACGAACAGCTTCCATCGCTGGTGAAAGACATCAGATACGGGCGTCCGGAACTGAGGCTTTTCGCCGACGTCGGCTTCGGGGCCGGCTGGTCCGGAAAGGAAACCATCCTGCAGGGGGCCGCGGACGTGGAGGCCGCGATCGCGAGTGCACGTAGATTGGCAAGCGCCGGAGTGGACGGCATCCGCTTCTTGCCCCGTGAGCCTGAACGGGACCTGACGCCTCTGGTGGAGCACGTCCTGCCGGCAATCCGGGATACTGGCCTTGTCCAGCCAAGACATGGATCGGCCCTGCGTGAACGCCTGTCCCTGCCCATCGCCGCCAACCGCTACGTCGGCACGGCCGCCTGAACGCCATCGGAAATAAAATCATGTCGAAGAAACAGGTCATCATCGGAGCCCAGTATCCGGGCGTCAACAATTTCACGGTCTGGAGCGATCCGGCGGCCGGCAGCCAGATCGCATTTTCGTCCTTCAGGCATTTCGCCGAAACGGTCGAAAGGGGCAAGCTGGATTTCATCTTTCTCGCAGAAGGGCTTCGGGTGCGCGAGCAAAAGGGCCGTTTCCACGAACTGGATGTCGTGGGACGACCAAACACCCTGGCGATCCTGACTGCAATTGCCGCCGTCACCCGCAATGTCGGCCTGATCGGAACGCTGACGACCACCTTCAATGAACCCTATCCGCTCGCCCGTCAGCTTGCTACGCTCGATGTACTTTCAAATGGTCGGGCCGGCTGGAACGTCGTCACCTCACCGGGGGCCTTTACGGGTGCGAATTTCCGCAGGGGAGACCATCTGCCGTTTGCCGAGCGCTACGAGCGTGCAAGGGAATTTATCGAGACGGCGCGGACGATCTGGAAAGGCGCCGATTTCGCTATCAAGTCCAAGCACTTCGACATTGCCGGCCGCTCCAGTCTGCCGCCATCGCCGCAGGGTGGACCCGTAATTGCCCAGGCAGGAGATTCCGAGTCCGGGCGCGAATTGGCGGCCAGCCACGCCGATGTCATATACTCCCGCCATGGCACGCTCGAGGACGGGCAATCCTTCTACCGTGATGTCAAGGCGCGGCTTTCCCGATATGGCCGGGGCGTGGATGATCTTAAAATATTGCCAGGCGCGGCTTTCGTGCTGGGCGACAGCCAGAAGGATGCGGAGGAACGACAGCGCGCCATTCGTCTGCAGCAGGTGAGCCCGAAAAACGCGATCGTTTTCCTTGAGCAGGTTTGGAACCGTGATCTGTCCTCTTACGATCCGGACGGACCACTACCCGAGATCGACCCGGAGGTGTCCTCCCCGGCCCTCGCCCAGGGGCGCGCAAACCGCATCGACGACCAGCTCGAAACTGCTCGCACCTGGCGGGAGATCGCGAAGCGCGAAAAATTGAGCATCAGGCAGCTCATCATCAAGGTGACGGCACGCCAGCATTTCATCGGCACACCGGAAACGGTGGCGAGACAGATCAACAACTATGTTCAGGATAATGCCGCCGACGGTTTTGTGTTTGCTCCACACCTGACACCAACGGGCTTCGACGATTTCGTCGACAAGGTCATTCCTTATCTTCAGGAATGGGGCGTTTACCGCAGAGATTATCAGACACAGACATTGCGGGGTAATCTCGGCCTCGCGCTGCACTGAATGTTTCAACTCTTTGACTCTTGCGAAAATGCCACCGGTGATCGCGAATGCCGAAACGACCAGAATGCCCTTTTTTGCTGGCGCCCGTGCTAAAGACAATATCCAGCCGCGAACCATCTGAGCGGTCTTCTTAGTCGAGGGCATCAAAGAGCGAAAGATAGCGCTCGCCACTATCCGGAAAGACGACCGCTATCGTCTTTCCGTTGTTTTCCGCGCGGCGGGAAAGCTCGATCGCTCTGAATGGGGCTGGCAGGGAATTGCCCAAGATCAGCTGAACGACTGAATCTGCGATATTTTATCGTAGATAATCGCTTGAGGAATATCCGCCACCAGCCGTCGGGCCGTTGAAACCAACTGTTCCACCTCGAAGACGACCGGCCGGCCGGCCGCCGTCACGAGCCCCCATTGGAACGGGATATGAAAAGAGAGCGGTAGAAGGCGAACGCCCTCAACCGGCAATCCCCAGAGGGTGATCGATTCGACGATTGCAACACCGAGACCCATGCGCGCCAGGGACAGGGAAACATACGTCGCGTTGCTGTCGATGACCGAGGAAATGTCCACGCCGAGGCTTGCAAGCACCTCGTTGATCCGCATACGGAGCCGGAAGGGGTTAGCCGAAGCGATTAGCCGGTTTCCGGCAAGGTCTTCGGCGGAGATGACCGATTTTCGGGCGAGAGGATGATCTTCCGCCACCACTGCCACACACGGGACTTCCCCCAACCAGTGTATCTCAACGCCGGGGTTGTCGAGCGGAAGGCTAACAGCACCGAGATCTGCCGTGCCCGCCAGTACAGCCTGCACGACATTTTCCGAAGAAATGCTCTGTAGATGCACATGATCGGGAAACCGGTCCGCCGGCAGCGCTGCAAGCGCCCGCGGCAGGAGGCTTGCGGCAATCGCCGGGATCGATGCCACTTCGATGGCTGTGCGACGCGCGGCCTGAATGCGCCTCGCGCTTTCACTGATTGTTCTGAGGCCGCCGAGGAACAACTCCGCTTGGGCGAAAAAGGCCACCCCTTTTTCGGTTGGGTTGATGCGAGGGCCATTACGATGCAGGAGTGCAAACCCGATTTCGATTTCAAGGTCCTGAATGAGACGCGTCACGACCGGTTGAGACTTGCCCAGGGCCCTGGCCGCGCCGGTGATGCTGCCGATCGAAACCACGGCCACGAAAGCCTCTAGTTGCCGCGTATCGAGATAGTCAGACGCCATTTTTCCCTGCCCAAGGATCTGTGTCTCTTGCTTGTAACACCAAGCGCTATACCGGCTCGCGGTCGTCATGGCCAGCCGGTACCCAAAGCGCCTCGCGACCGTCGAACGGATCGGGAGTTAGTTCAAATCCGCCCAGGCCTGCCCACAGAACCACCGGATTGTCCTCGTGATAGAGCGGCCAATCGCCGTTTGGCGCACAAGGGCTATCGTCCTTTATGAATGAGGCCCACAGAGCGTGGATCGCTTTTGCGAAGGCTGCATCTTTCACTCGCTGGCGTTCGGGAAGTTCGCAACCGTTTGAACCATCGCGGTACCAGACGGAGCCGACTTCCGCGCCATGTGGCGCGCCCAGCTCATCCGCCTCCAGTGGACCGTAGAGATATTTGTAGACAGGATTGAAACGGGAATGCAGCTTCCCAAAACGAACCGCCGGAAGCTGGAAGACCAGATCGCCGGCAACCGCGCGCCAGATACCGCGTGGGCTGTGGTCTGGCAGTACGCTTCGATAACGCTCGACAATGAGCGAGCCGGAGAGGCCGCGCGGCAGTGTCCTCTCATGAAGTAATTCCGCGCAAAGCGAGAAATCCATCTCTGGCTGCACTGTCGAGTGGGCGACGTATTCTCCCGTCGTACAGCCGATCATCATGGGAACGGCAGCAGTGCGCCCAATATGTGCGGCGGTTTCAGGATGTTCAGGCAGGCTCACGCCATCAATAACCGGAACAAAAGGCACACCGAGCATCGAGGCTGCGCCATCGCGGGCAAAATCATGCTGCTCATAAGACTGATTGCAGAGATCGCGCTGAATTTCGAGCATTCGGTGGATGGGCAAAGTCGCAAGCGAATCCTCATCCGCATTGACGGCCGCTGCAAACCTGCGCGTCAGCCTCGTGGCATCCTCGATCGAGGCGATGCCCGTACTCGCGCCGCTCTGCGGCAGGGCCCGGTGAAAAAGTCCCTGCGCGCCTGGCATGGCCATTAGTGCCGCCACCGCAAAACCACCCGCCGAACGTCCGGCCAGCGTCACCCGGTGAGGATCGCCACCGAAGGCGGAAATATTATCACGCACCCATTCGAGTGCGGCAACAAGATCGAGCAGACCACGATTGTCGGGCCGTCCTTCGAGGTGAAGGAAGCCCAGCGCGCCAAGGCGATAATTGACCGTGACCTCAACGATGCCGCTTGCCGCAAAAGCACCGCTCTGCAGCACCGGCTCGTTGGCGGAACCGACCGCGTAACCGCCGCCATGGATCCAGAACAGCACCGGCGCCCTGCCCGCAGGATCGGGCGTGCGGATATTGACCGTGAGGAAGTCCTCGCCGAAGGCCAGTTTCGAGGTCGCGGCCGTGCCCACCGGGCCGTAAGTGGGAATTTGCGGGCAGACGGGGCCAAGCCGGGTGGCGTCCCGCGCGCCCTGCCATGGCGACACGGGCTGCGGCGCTTCGAAGCGGCGTTCGTGCGTGACGGGCGCGGCATAGGGCACACCGAGAAAGGCGTGAATTCCCCTTTCCAGATTGCCCCGCAATGTACCGGCTGCCACTTTCACCATCGTCATGTCACAGCACCTTGCGCAGCCCGATCAGCCGCTCGACCGCCACCACGACAATGACCGAAATCAGGATGAGGATAACGGACAGAGCGGCAATCTGCGGATCGGTGGAATATTCCAGATAGTGATAGATTTCCGTCGGCAGCGTCGAGGATTTGACCGAGACGATGAAGAGCGAGATCGTCGCTTCATCGAAAGAAATAAGGAAGGCGATGACCGCACCGGCGATGAGGCCGGGCCGGACCAGCGGCAGCGTGATGCGCCACAACACCATGGCAGGCGATGCGCCGTGAACGCGCGCCGCTTCCTCGATACGACGATCCACCGCCATCAGGCTCATGGTGATGGTGCGAACCGTATAGGGGGTGGTGATGCCAAGATGCGCGAGGAAAATGCCGGTATAGCTGTCCAGCAGGCCAAGTGGCCCGAGCACCAGCATCACGCCAACCGCCAGGACGATATGCGGCACGAGGAAGGGCGCGAGGATGAGGAAATTGATCGCACCCTTGCCGCGAAATTCGTGCCGTGAGAGCGCCAGCGACAAGAGCAGCCCCGCAAAGATCGAGACGAAACCGACAAGAAGACCGATGCCCAGGCTTCGCCAGAAGGCGGAGATGAATTTGGCATTGGCGAAAACCTTGGCGTAGGAGCCAAACGACAGGCTTTCTGGCGGAAAGGCCAGATATTGCCGTGTATCGAAAGAAATGATCAGAACGACGATGATCGGCGCCAGTAGGAAGAGATAGAGCAGCGTCAACAGAAGCGCGTGGGCGAAGCGTCCGAATTTTGCGTCCATGGCCGGCCTCAGGTCTCAAGCGCGCGCATGGCGCGCTGGTAAATCACGATCACGCTACCAAACAGCACGAGCAGCAGCACCGAAAGTGCAGCCGCCAGCGGCCAATTCAGCGTCACCGTCGCTTCGTTATAAACCTCGGTGCCGATGACGAAGACACGGCCGCCGCCCATCAGGCGCGGCGTGACGAAGGAGGAAATCGCGAGGACGAAAACGAGAAGTGCTGCGGTGAGCACGCCGGGCAGCGAAAGCGGCAGCACAATCCGGGTGAACACGCGCAGGCGGTTTGCGCCCAGCATGGCGGCGGCGTCCTCGAGCTGCGTGTTCAGCCGACCGAAACCACTTAGCATCGCCAGTATCGCATAGGGCATCAGGATTTCGATCAGCGCGACGGTTGCGCCGAAATAATTGTTGGTGAGCCGTACGACACCATCCGTCAGCCCGGTAGATTGCAGCGCCGTGTTGATGACGCCCCTGTCCCCTAAAATGACCATCCAGCCATAGGTGCGCACCACCGAGGAGGTGAGAAGCGGCGCGACGGCGAGCGCTGTCAGCACGCCACGCCAGCGGCTTTGGGTGCGGGCGAGGAAAAGCGCGATGGGATAGGAAAGAACGACCGCGAAAAAGGCGACAATGACGCCGAGATAAAGAGTGTTCCATGCGATCTTCCAGTAGAACGGGTCAAACAGCACCGTTCTGTAGGATTCGAGCGTCCAGTCGCCGCCGCGTAGCGCGGCCATGGACGAGGATGCGAAGGACGCGCGCACCAGCCAGACGAGCGGCAACAGAAACGTCGTCAGCAGTGCAATGAGGCCGGGCAGAAGCAGGAGAAGCAAAATGCCGCGATGCGACGTGCCGCCGTCGGAAGCATGGCTTGCCGCCGCCATCAGACCGCCTCCCCGATCAGCGTCACATCCTCGGGCGCAACGGAAAGCGTCACACGCTCGCCCTTTGCCGGCAGAGTGGCAGCATGGGTGGGCAGGTCGGCCTGAAGGCGATGATCGCCGGCGCGCACGCCAAGCGTCAGCATCTGCCCGCGATAGGTGACGTGCTCGACAACGCCGGAGAACGCATTGACGCCATCGCCAAGGAGAAAGCGATGCGGGCGGACCAGAAACCGCGCTTTCTGGCCGACCGGGACAGCACCCGAGAAATGCAGGAAGCCGAGACCGGGAATCTCAGCGCGCCCCGGCGCAACCACGGTGCCGGTAAGGAACGAGCCGGCGCCGATGAAGGAAGCGACGAAATCAGTTTTCGGCCGGTCGAAAATCTCGCGCGGCGTGCCAATCTGCTCCAGCCGGCCTTCGGACATGACGGCGAGACGGTCGGCCATCGAAAGGGCCTCATCCTGATCATGGGTAACGAAAATGCTGGTGACGCCGGTGCGGTTCTGGATATCGCGGATTTCGTCGCGCATTTCATCGCGCAACTTGGCATCAAGATTGGAAAGCGGCTCATCGAACAGCAGCAGGGCGGGTTCGATGACAAGCGAGCGGGCAATCGCCGCCCGCTGCTGCTGGCCGCCGGAAAGCTGGGAGACGCGCCTTTCACCGAAGCCGGAAAGCTTGACCAGATCGAGGGCCTTCGCCACCCGCTCCTTGCGCTCCGGCTTTGCGATGCCGCGCATTTCAAGCCCGAATGCGATGTTTTCGGCCACATTCATATGCGGGAAGAGGGCGTAGGCCTGAAAGACCATGCCCATATTGCGCCTGTGCACCGGGGTTGCGGAAATATCGCGGCCATCCAGCCGGATTTCACCTGAGGTTACGGGAATGAGGCCGGCAATCATTCGAAGGATAGTCGTCTTCCCACAGCCGGAAGGCCCCAGCAGAGCCAGCATTTCCCCGCGCGGCAGGGAAAGGCTGACATGATCCACGGAGGGCTTGAGGGCGCCCGGATAGGTCTTCACGAGATTGTCGATCTCGACATGATGATCGGCCATGGCGTCCTCTGCTTCCTGTCTCAATTCGCCGCGATGACCTCGCGGTTGATCCGCTGTATCCACCCCGAATATTTGTCCGCAACGAAGTTCCAGTCGAGGGAAGACTGCGCGGCCTGGGCCTCCTTGCTGCCATAGATGCGGGCGGCAACAGGTTCGCTGAGCGCAACCTTGCTGTTGACCGGACCGTAGAAGCTCTTCTCCGCGAATGTCGCCTGCGCCTCGGCGCTCAGCGCGTAATTGACAAAGAGTTCAGCAGCCTCCTTGTTGGCGGAACCTTCGACCAGACCGATCGTGTTCGTCTGGCCGATGGAGCCTTCCTTCGGCAGGGCGATCCCGATCTTGCCGCCCTGCGTGTCGTGCAGATATTGCGCGCGGCCGTTCCAGCAGATGGAAAGATCGACCTCGCCGCTCTGCACCACTGCATAACAATCCGGTGCGGGTTCGAAGGTCGAAACGCTCGGCGCAACCTCCTTCAGGAAATCGATGCCTGGATCGATGGAGGTCTTGTAGTCGCCGCCCTTCAGCTTGGTGAGTATCGGCAGGAGAATGACGCCGCGCGTATCGGAAAGCTTTGCGGCGATCTTGCCCTTGTATTTCGGATCGGCGAGATCGGCCCAGCTCGTCGGCGGCTCCTTCACCGCCTCGATATTATAGAGGATGGCAAGATTATCCTGTGAAAACGCGATGGCGCGGTCGTCATCGATGCGCGCCCATTCCGGCTGTTCGGCAAGGTTCGGCACCCTGGCAGGATCAAGCTTTGTAAACAGCTCTTCCTTGTTCGCCTTGATCGCCACCGAAACGTCGATCAGGGCAACATCGACCTTCGGCTCGGCGCGCTGAAGCGTGAGAAGCGCCAGCGTTTCGGCCGAATTCTTGCTCTGCTGATAATTCACCTCGATGCCCGGATGTTTGGCCTTGAAGGCGTCGATGATGAATTTCTGGTAGTTATCGGCAAAGACGCCGGAGAAGCCGACGATGTTGACGGTGCCCTTCGTCGCATCCTGCGCGAAGACGGTGCCCGAGAGCGATGCGATCCCGGCGGCAACGATGCCGACGACGAGAGCGGCCTTTGGGCGCTTATGAGCATTTTTCATTTCAGTTGCCTCCGTTTGTTTTTGATAGCGTCAGTTTGCGGGCCGCCAGGCGGCATCCAGCACGCGCAGCCAGTTCTGGCCGAGAAGCTTAAGAACGAGCGTCTCGCTCCAGCCGCGCGCCAGCATGCGGGCGGTGATATTGGGCATCTCGCCGATCCGCTCGATGCCTTTCGGCTTGGAAATCTTGACCGTCGCGAACTCCGTCAGCGTGCGGGCCGTACCCTTGTCGCGGTTGGCCCAAAGCTGCCAAGGGCCGGGACGCGGCCGATCCTGCGAAAAATCCGTGCCGATGCCGACATGGTCTTCGCCGACGAGATCGATGACATAAGCCATGGCGTCGAGATAATCCTCAACCGTGGCGTCGTTTCCAGCGGCGAGACCCGGCGCGAAAAGGCTGATGCCAACGATGCCGCCTTTTTCCGCGCAGGCCTTGAAGAGCTCATCAGGCTTGTTGCGCTTCACATCGCGCAGCGCACGCGGCAGCACATGGGAAATACAGACGGGCGCTTTCGAGCGGGCGATGACATCGGCCGTCGTTTTGTCGCCGACATGGCTCAAATCGCAGAGCACACCGACGCGGTTCATCTCCGCCAGCACCTCGCGGCCGAAGCCCGTCAAGCCGCTGTCGTTCTCTTCCAGATATCCGGCGCCGGAATAGTTCTGGGTGTTATAGGTCAGCTGCATGATGCCGACGCCGAGATCCTTGAAGATTTCGACATAATCCAGCTTGTCCTCAAGCGGCGAGGTGTTCTGCCAGCCGATGATAATGCCGGTCCGGTTCTCGCTCTTGGCCGCAAGAATATCGGCAACCGTGCGCACCGGGCGGATCAGGTCGTCGTTCTCCCGCAGGAAGCGCTTCCATTCGCTCACATAACCGATGCCCTCTCGGAAATTTTCCCAGATCACGCTGGAGACGTTGACGGCAGTGAGGCCGCCGGCGCGCATGTCTTCGAAAATCGACCTGCTCCACTGGCAGGTCTGCAGACCATCGATGACGATGGCCTCATTATGGAGTTTGGCGGCATCGATCATGCGGATTTCCTCGCTGCGGTTTCTGAGAGTTGTTGCTTGAGCGCGCCGAGGGCGCGGCTTGCGAATTCCAGACGGTCCTGCCCCCAGAAAAGTTCGCCGTTCACCACATAGGTCGGCGTTCCGAAAATGCCGAGACGTTCGGCTTCGGCGAGATTTCCCTGCCATTCCGTCACGATGTCGTCCGGCTGCGGATTGCGAACGAGGCCCGGACCCTGCGAGCCGACGACGGCCTGCGCGATGGCGCGTAATGTATCGAGATCGGCAATGTCGCGATCCTCGCTCCATAAGGCGCGCTGGATGGCAAAAGACAGGCTGATCGCATCGAGCCCGGCTTCCTGCGCGGCGATGACAAGCTGGGCAGCAGGTTCGATGGTGGCACAGGGGTAGAATTTCGGCGTCAGGTTGAGCGGCATGTCGAGATAACGCCGCCACCTGTCGAGTTCCACGGCATGATAGCGCTGCCGCGCATCCGGGCGGCTGCGCAGCGGGATGCCGCCATTGGCCTCAATGATGCGTATGGGCCTCAGAACGATTTCGGCGCCATGTGTACGGGCGACGTCCACGGCCCGCGGTGCACCGAAATAGGCCCATGGCGAGGATATGCCGTAAAATATCACCAGTTTCAGCGCCGCGTCAGCCATCGGTGTGCTCCTTGATCCTGTCCTGCGCGTCCGCATCGCGCCATTCCTCGCCGGTAATTTCAGCGACGGCGTGGCTCATGAAAGTCTCGAAATGGCGGGCGCGGTCTTCTACGAAAAAGGATCGGGCGATGCCCTGCGCCAGCCGCTCCGCCCCTGGGCTGACGGCCGGAATACCGCTGGTAATTTTCCCATGGGAGGGGACGGCCGGATAAGCGAAGCAATGGACTCGGGAAATTGCCGCCGCCTCGGCAGCTGATAGACCCGGTTTCGGTAGAAACTCAAAAGCCGGTCCTAGATAGGGATAGGACCCCAGCGCGTCATTCCCCTGCCCGACCGGCGGTTGATAGGCGTCGCGCCAGAGCAGGACGCGGTCGTTCAAAGCGCTAAATTCCGGCCGCCGGCCGAAATCGACGTCGAATCCGGTGGCGAAAATTAGGAGATCGGCTGGATAGTGTCCTTTCGGGGTCTCGATTTCTACCGTATCGCCTGCTTCCGTCAGCTTGAGCACGGGACTGCCCAGATGGAAGAAAGCATTTTCATGGCGCGAGACCCGGAGGACACTGTGGCGCGGCGGCGGAATCTGTGTGCGCTCCGCCTCGACCATGAATGCCCAGCGATCGGCATCGGGCAGGCCGATATAGCCGTGGGTCATGCCGAGGCTGGCGACCCCACCGAATTTCTCGACCCGGGGAATATCCGTCCTGCGGATGAAAAGATCGACTCGGGCAGCCCCCGCCTCCAGCGCTGCGGCTGCATTGTCCATCGCCGAAGCGCCGGCGCCGACCACCGCGACACGCTTGCCGCGCCATACGCTCATATCAAATACATCCCCGCTGTGGCGGACGAAGCGGCCGGAAACCGTCTTTGCTACATCCGGCATGCGCGGCGCTCCCAGGCCATCAAGCCCTGTCGCAAGGACCACGCGACGCGCAACAACCTCAACTGGGCCTTCCGGTCCCATAAAATTGAGCGCGAGCAGGCCATCCTCGCGCAGACCGAGGCCGACGAGGTTGGTCTCGTTGCTGACTGGCAGCGCCAGAACATTGCGATACCAGACCATGTAGGCCATCCAGGCTTCACGCGGTATGAGCGTCATCTCCTCGTAAGCGCGCGTGCTGAACTGCACCTCGAACCATGCACGGAATGTCAGGGAGGGTACTCCCAGCGCCGGCCCCGCCAGATCCTTGCGGGTGCGCAACGTCTCCATGCGCGCGCTAGTCACCCAGGGGCCTTCCCGCCCGCTGGGCGCCCTGTCGAATGCACGGATATTGTCGATGCCGGCAAATGAAAGTGCAGCAAGAGCAGTCAGCCCGCAGAGCCCGGCACCTATGACGGCGACATCCAGCACTTCGCAACGGTCGAGATAGCTGCGCGGCACCCACGGCTTCGCCGGTCGCTCAAGCATGGTGAGTTCCCGTGCAAGCCTTGCCTCCAGTTCTGGCAAGTCACCCGAATGCCCGGGCAATGGACTGGTTTTGCGACCGTTGATCATGTCTTTTTCGAATTAATACGTGTTAAAAATTCTGTTTACGCATTATAACAACCACAGAAGGGCAAGTCCGAAAAGCAAAAAACTTCTAATCATTCGCGGATTTCGGCAAATTTTGTCGCCTTGGAATACTACTCCAAGGCGTCATATTAGTCTGTGAAGACGCAGGCAGGTTCAGGCCCGACTTGTCTCGGCGGAAAGAGCGGGCCAGGGGCTCACACCGGCGCGTAAACCAGAATCTGACAGTCTGCAGTGTGGGTTCATAACGATCGGTCGCCTCGTCTACGAAGAGTGCGTTTCATGCAAGGAAGATATGTGGATCGGTATCCGGGGTGACCGCAACCGACTACAAAGTACATCTGTCTAGGTCGGCCTCCGTCCCGTTGTATAGGACACCAGGCGTAAGGGACTGAGCAATGTCCGCAGCGGCCGCAAACTGGAACGGCCACTCAGCGGAGAATATCCGGAAGATAGCCTCCGCGCTTGGAACATCCCGGCGGACACAGCGCTGAAAATACATCATCTGATGCCCGCATCGCGGACGATTCTGGAGCACTAACCGTTCTGACGTTTCGCCTCTGCGTCTGTCGATGGTCCGCACTCGCCGCTTCAGGCACTGTTATCGTTGCCCGATCGGAAATAGTAAAAGCATCATTGCGATCAAACCCAGTCCCGCACCCACCATCTGTGAGGGAGCGAGCCGCTCGTCGAAAACAAAATATGCAATCACGTTGACGAGCAGCAGCTGAGCAACGGCGGAAACTGAAATGGCAAGCCCCATTCCGCCCTCTCTCATCAACCGCACCATGATTAGATTACCGGCGCAATACAACGCGAGCGAAAGGAGCAACACAAGAGTGCTGTTCGTCGCGATATAGGCGCGTGAGGCTGTCGCAGCTCCAAGAAAGGTTGCCATCGCGCCACCAAGCCAAAGTAGAAAGTCAATTCTCATGGGCACCTTCGCTCGTCTTTTCCCGATCTGCATACCGGTTTCGGCTGAGGATCGCCAGTGTTGGCCGCAACGAATGATTGCTTCCACCCCCTCGTTCACGCCAACGTCACTCGTCCGCCGCGAGCCGACACGGATCGACGTGAGCGGGAATGCCGTTATGAGGCGAAGGTTTCCGGTGGCGCAATGAGCAGAGATTGCCGGGCTGCTCATGACACCATGCTTGGTCTCATGAAGACGCGCCAAAAAGGTAGGCCCGCCTTCGGCGCGAGCCGACCGGCGAACAAGAAAGCTCCCCGCTGCCAAACAACGCCAGAAGCGCCAGATCGCGCCTGATCGCAATCCTCTCCCGTCGCGAGCCACGAAATTGATGTGCTGCCTAAACACAGACGTACGGCAATCCAATTTCGAATTGCATCGTGCTTAGTACAACCCCGCAGCGTTCGATTGCAGTGCATTCCTTACCTGCGCGCTGGTGGCGCCAGATATTTCTGTCTCGTCAACAGTCGAGAAGACATTCGCCGGTTTCGTTCCAGGCTTGAACGGTTCGGACACTGCTCCCGGTGCGCCGGGGAGCGCTCCCATTCCGGAGTGGACATCGATGTTGTAGACCTGCATGCCTTCCGGCATGTGAAAGTTCTCAGGCGGCTGGCCTGCAAGGGCAACTTGCATGAATGAATTGAAGACCGGAGCTGCTACCCCGCTGCCGGTGGCTGCCCTGCCCAAACTCTCTGGTTCGTCAAAGCCGATATAGACTCCTGTCACGAGGTCCGGGGTGAAGCCCACGAACCATGCGTCTCGATTGTCGTTTGTGGTGCCGGTTTTACCGGCCACCGGCCGCCCGAGGGATATGCGTTTCGCAGCAGTGCCTTCCGACACGACACTCTCCATCATGGAGGTGACCTGGTAAGCGGTCATGGGATCAAGCACGCGCTCACGCCCATCCTGTAACACCGGTTCGTCTTGGCCCTGCCATTTGCTCACCACACAATCATTGCAGGTCACACTCTGCTGACGATAAATCGTCCGGCCATGCCGGTCCTGCACGCGATCAATCATTGTCGGTTTAACCTGCATGCCGCCATTGTCGATCACGGCATAGGCCGCCACCATTCGCAGCAAACTCGTCTCGGTCGATCCGATCGACATCGACAGCAATGGTCTTACATTCTTGTCGTAGATGCCCAGCCGCTGGGCATAGGAGGTGACGGTATCCATGCCGACTGCATCTGCCAACTTCGCAGCCATAACGTTACGGGAATGCTCGATCCCAAATCGAAGGATGGCGGGGCCTTCATATTCGTTCGCGTCATTTTTGGGCGACCACACCTGATCCCCCAAGCGGAATTCCACGGGCGCGTCAACGATGACGCTTGCAGGCGTGTAACCACTATCAAGCGCCGCAGCATAGACAATCGGTTTGAATGTCGAGCCGGGCTGGCGCATGGCCTGAACAGCCCTGTTGAACTGCGAAATCGAGTGCGAGAAGCCGCCGACCATCGCCACGATACGCCCAGTCTTCGGGTTCATCGCCACCAGCGCACCCTGAACCTTGGGAGCCTGCCGCAATTCGAACGACCCGTTGGACTGACGCTCAACAAGGACGACATCGCCAACAGCCAACAGCTGTGAGACGGTTCTCTTTCCCAGGGCCCAATGCATGCCGGCTGCCTTAAGAGCATGCGTTTCGTTAAGGCCTCCGCCGATCCCGATTTGGGCATCCTGGCGATCAGTGCCGAGCACAACGGCAGGATACCACCCGGGGACATCGAAACCCAAATGCAATTTATCAAGCTTCGTGCCCCAGTCATTGACGCTATCAAGATGGTCTACCGGCCCACGGTACCCCCTACGTTCATCATAAGCGACAAGCTCGGCGCGAAGCGACTGTGTCCCTGCCGCCTGTAGCCTCGGATCAAGGGTCGTTCTCACGGAGAGCCCGGTTTCATCGAGAGACTTCTGTCCGAAATCAGCAATCAGGCTTCTTCGGACCTCGTCAACGAAGTAACCCGCATCGACAGTGATCCCGGCATCATGATGCGCGGCGACCCCAAGAGGCTCCTGTTTGGCCGTGTCGGCCTCTGCCGTAGTGACGTATCCATTTTCCCGCATGCGATCGATGACCCAGTTGCGGCGGGTGATCGCGGCTTCGGCGTGGGTATCAGGATTATAATTGGCAGGACCTTTGGGAAGGGCGGCCAGATACGCAGCCTCGGCGATGCTGAGGTCCGAGACCGATTTGTCGAAATAGCTGATGGCAGCCTGGGCTATCCCGTAGGATCGTTCGCCTAGAAAAATCTCGTTGAGGTAGATTTCGAGAATACGGTCCTTGGAGAGAACCCTCTCGATCTTGAGTGAGAGAAGGGCCTCCTTCACTTTGCGGCTGATCGTCTGGTCCGACGTCAGCAGGAGGTTCTTGGCGACCTGCTGGGTAATGGTCGACGCACCCACGGGCCGACGACCACTCCCGACATGGGCTATATCCACCGCCACGGCCCGGGCAAGCCCCGAAAAATCCAGGCCGGGATGGGAGTAGAAGTTCTTGTCCTCCGCCGAGATGAACGCCGCCTTCACCCGGTCCGGCACATCCTCTATCGGAAGAAAGATTCGGGATTGCTTTGCGAATTGAGCGATCGGCTCTCCTGTCGCGGCATAAACGCGCGACAATACCGGGGGCTCGTAATCAGCAAGTCCGGCGAAGTCCGGCAGATCCGGCTCGATAGCGGAAATCGCAATCCACACGCCGCCGGCAGCAAGCAAAACACCGGTGAAAAGAACGGAGACGAGATAACCGGCTAAACGGATCATGCGGACTGCCTTGTTCACAATATTACAGTGACGCTGCCCTCCGCCCCAAAAACAGCATCTGGTTGGAATCTGAATCGCCAATGCAAATCGGATACGACTGGCCTCACGCAAGAATGTGTCGGAATAGCGGTTTTGAACTGGATGACCACGCGATCGCTCCAGAATTCTTCCTCACCGCTGTGAAAGGGTGCGCGTCTGTCGCTCCAGTTATCCGGCCGGATCGTGATGGCAATCTGTTGCGCCACCGCATTGAAGACGGCGGCCGGGCGGTGTATCGGATCGCACACTTTCTCTCGGGGACCGGAATGCAACCTTCGTTCAGATTGCCGCCGCTGGAGGCGCTCGTTGTTTTCGAGGCTGCATCGCGGCTGGGCAGCTTTTCCCGTGCAGGCAACGAGCTTGGCCTGACGCAAAGTGCAGTCAGCCGGCAGATTGGCAAGCTGGAGGCATTCATCGGTTCGAAGCTTTTCGAACGCGTACCAACGGGCGTTCGGCTGACGACCATCGGCGAGAATTATTCGATCGACATATCGCGGTTGATCCTCGATATCGCAAGCGTGACCGACGGCGTCCGGTCCTGGACCGGAGCGAGCCAGATCACCATCGCGTGCTCCCGTGGCATTGCCGACCAATGGTTCATGCCTCGCTTGCAGAGGTTGAAACAGGATATTCCTGGCATCGAGTTGCGGGTGCGGGTGACTGATGACGTGGTGCATTTGCGCCTTGATGAATTCGACCTCGCAATTTTCTATCGCAAGGAAAGACCGATCGGCGTCTGGCTTTCGGAGCTCGGCCAGGAAGACGTCGTTCCGGTCTCTGCGCGAGGCATGGGCGACCTCATGGAGCTAACAGCGCCGGTCCTAATCTCAATCGAAGATTCGATGCGTGAATGGCAGGACTGGAGTGACTGGTGGCGATCGTCACAGCTTCTGCCGCCCAAGGATGCAATCCATTGGAAACTGGGTGACTACGGCCTCTGCGTCGCCGCAGCCTCGCAGGGGCTTGGCGCAACACTCGGGTGGACCTGGCTTATCCGCGATCAGCTTGATAGCGGGGCGCTTGTTCCCGTCCATGCCCACGCCATGCGCTCGGAAGGCAAATTTTACCTGATGCGCCCGGCTGATCGCCACCAGCGCAAGATCGTGCGCGAGGTTTCTGACTGGCTGATTGCGGACAATCATAAGACCGCGCGCTGACCGCCCTCAGGCGCTGACGGAAGGTGTCTTGCGGCGGCGGTCCAGCAAGAAACGGGCGTAACCGATGATGGTGAAGAGCAGCCACGCGACTTGCGAGATGAGCGAGCCGAGATTAAAGTTCCAGATCAACGAATAGATCAGGAACACACCGCCCAGAACGTTCAATAGAGTGTATCGCCAGTCTTCTATCGTCAGAAATCGAAGCTGCAACAAGGCATAGGCGAAGAGATAGAAAAAGGCTCCTGCAAGGCCGACAATATCCGCTAGCCCCATTTGTATTCACTCCATGAACGCTCTCGCCGCGCGAGAATTGCTACACCGGATCGGCTCCGGCGCCTCCCTTTACTGCGCTTCGCAAATAACCGGATGCGCTCAGATTTCATGACCCCATGCGCAAAAATCATACCCCCCTTTGCTGGTCTCTATCTAGTGCCGAACCGCCGAGTACGATACCCCACAGCGAGCTGAGCCTTGACCGGCTAGATAAAAAACAGGGAACCCAGATATGACCTCCTCCCCCTTTTCCTTCTCACTCGATCGCCGGCACTTCCTCGCCGGTGCGGCGAGCCTTGCGGCGCTTTCCGCCGGTTTCATCACGAATGCCAGTGCGCAAAGCACGGACACGCCCAAGAAGGGTGGAGTGCTGAAACTGGGCATCGGCGGCGGCAGCACCACTGATAATCTCGACCCCCGCATTCTGAAGGACTGGGTGCCGGTCAATCAGGCGTTCATGATCATGAACGGCCTCGTGGAGATCGATACCAACAATCATGCCGTGCCCGAATTGTTCGAAAGCTGGGAAGCTCAACCGGGCGCGGTGGAGTGGGTCTTCAAGCTGCGCCAGGGCGTCACGTTCCATAACGGTAAGACATTGACGGTAGAAGACGTCATCTACTCCATCAACCTGCACCGCGGGGAAACCACCTCTGCAGCGCGCTCGGTTGCGTCCGCCTTGAAAAGCGTCGACAAGCTATCCGACACCGAGGTCAAGATCGTCCTCGAAAGCGGTAACGCCGATCTCCCCTACATCCTTTCCGACTATCATTTCCTCGTGGTTCCGGAAGGCTGGACGGATTTCAACAAGCCTGTCGGGACCGGGCCGTTCGTCTTCGAAAGCTACGATCCGGGCGTGCGTTCGCGCTTTACCCGCAATCCGAACTACTGGAAGCCGAATGCTGCCCATGTCGACGCCGTGGAAGTCATCGTCATCAACGATATTGCCGCACGTACCAACGCCATGATGTCGGGTCAGGTCCACGCCATCAACCAGCTGGATTTCAAGACGGTTGATCTGCTTCGCCGCAATCCCAACCTCAATATCGTTCAGTCAGCCGGCGGCCAGCACTTCACCTTCCTGATGGATTGCACGCAGGCGCCCTATACGGACAACAATATCAGGCTCGCCATCAAACACGCGATCGACCGTGAGCAGCTGCTGAAAACCGCATTGCGTGGATATGGCCGCCTTGGCAACGACCATCCCATTCCCAGCTCTGACCGGTTTTATGCGGCAGATCTGCCGCAAAGGCCATACGACCCCGAAAAGGCGAAGTTCTATCTGAAGCAGGCAGGTATTGACGCCCTGAAGATCGAGATTTCTGCTTCCGACGCCGCCTTCTCCGGCGCAGTGGATGCGGCTGCGATCTTCCGCACCAGCGCGGCTAAGGGCGGTATCGACGTTTCGATCAAGCGCGAGCCGGCTGACGGCTATTGGGACAATGTGTGGATGAAAGCGCCTTTCTGCATGTCCTATTGGGGCGGTCGTCCCACGGCAGACCAGATGTTGACCATCGCATACCAGTCGACGTCGGCACAGAACGACACGCACTGGAAGAACGACACCTTCGACAAAAAGCTGATCGAAGCGCGTGCGCTTCTCGACGACGCCAAGCGCAAGGAAATCTACGCCGAACTCCAGGCGCTCATTTCCAATGAAGGCGGCGCGATGATCCCGATGTTTGGCGACTATCTCGACGCCACATCCAAGAAACTCAAGGGCGTGACGACCCATCCCATGTTCAATTTCATGGGCGCCCGTCTCGCTGAAAAAGTCTGGTTGGACGCATAATGACTACTCTTATCCTGAAGCGCGTTGCTTTGGGTATTTTGACGCTTCTGCTGGTGTCGGCGCTTATTTTCGCCGGCACTCAGCTTCTTCCCGGTGATGTGGCGTCGGCAATACTCGGACAAAATGCGACGCCTGAATCCCTCGCCGTGTTGCGCGCCGATCTCGGTCTCGACCAGCCCCTCCTGCATCGTTATTTCTCCTGGCTCGGCGGCTTCGTAACCGGCGACCTCGGAAATTCCCTGGCCAACCATCAACCCGTGGCCGATCTTCTGTGGCCACGCTTCTGGAACACCATGGCGCTGGCGCTTTATGCGGCGGTCGTCTCCGTTCCTGTCGCCGTCACACTCGGGCTGTTCAGCGCAATCCTGCGCGGCAGCCTGTTCGATCGTGCGGTGAATATTGTGGCTCTCGCCTTTGTTTCCCTGCCGGAATATTTCCTGGGCCTGCTGCTGATCCTGTTCGTGTCCGTTCAGTACAATCTCCTGCCAAGCCTTGCGGATACCTATGCTGGCATGGGTTTTGCGGACTGGCTGAAGGCGACCACGCTGCCGGCCCTGACGCTTGTTCTTGTAACCGTAGCACAGATGCTGCGCATGACCCGCACCGCCGTGCTCGCTGTCATGGATCAGGCCTATGTCGAAACCGCCTATCTCAAGGGGCTTCGCACCCGGCGCGCTGTCCTTCGTCACGCCCTTCCCAATGCGGCAGCGCCCATCGTCAATGTCGTGTCTTTCAACATCGCCTATCTGATCACGGGCGTGGTGCTGGTGGAGGCCGTGTTCAACTACAACGGGCTTGGCCGCTTCATGGTCGATGCGGTCTCCAAGCGTGACCTGCCGCTGGTGCAGGCTGCGGCCCTCGTCTTTGGCGCCGCCTACGTCATCTTGAACATCATTGCCGATATCTCGGCAATCGCGCTTAACCCGCGCCTGAGGCATCCCCGATGAAAACTCTCCGTTCCATCACTCCGACCGCATGGATCGGTCTTTTCATCATCTCGCTCAATCTCATCCTGTTCGTCGCCGGCCCGCATATCGCGCCTTTCGCCCAGGAGGAAATTGTCGGATCGCCGTTTGATCCGCCTTCGGCTGCGCACTGGTTTGGTCTTGATCAGAACGGTCGCGATATGCTGTCGCGTCTTCTGGCTGGCGCACAGATGTCCATCGGCGTTTCACTGGCCGCATCGCTGCTGTCCTTCACCATCGGGATTACGCTGGGGTTCATCGCCGCCATTTTCGGCGGCTGGCTGGACACGGTTCTGTCGCGCATTGTCGACACGGTCATGTGTATACCGGTGCTGATTTCGGCCCTTGTGGTGTTGCAGGCACTTGGCTCGTCCATTCCCGTGCTGATCGTCACCATCGCCCTTCTGGATTCCACGCGCGTCTTTCGCCTGGCCCGTATCGTCGCGCAGGGTATCAATGTTCTCGAATATGCCGAAACGGCGCGTCTTCGTGGCGAAGGTCTGCTATGGCTGGTGTTTAAGGAAATCCTGCCCAATGCCCTGCCGCCGCTGATTGCCGAATTCGGTCTTCGCTTCTGCTTCACCTTCCTCTTCGTCGCGGGGCTTTCCTTCCTTGGCCTTGGCATCCAGCCGCCCTTCGCGGACTGGGGCGGTATGGTGAAAGATAACCAGCAGGCGATCCTTTACGGTCTCTATGCTCCCCTTTATCCGGCTGCCGCCATCGCCATCCTCACCATTGGCGTCAACCTCGTCGTCGATTGGCTGCTTGCCGGCCGCAGCGCAATTCAGGGAGCAGACCGATGAACGAGAGCAAGGTTTTGCAAATTCGCGGGCTCAAGGTTGCCGCACCAAATGGCGCCATCCTCGTTGACAACGTCGACCTCGATCTGAAGCGCGGTGAGGTCAAAGGGCTCATCGGTGAATCCGGTGCGGGCAAGTCCACGATTGGCCTTGCTGCCATGGGATACGGCCGCAACGGCTGCCGTATCGTTGGTGGCGAGATCATTGTAAACGGTGTTTCGCTGATGACGATCGATCGCGCCGGACGCGAGGCGGTACGTGGTGCGCGCATTGCCTATGTGGCGCAAAGCGCAGCCGCCGCCTTCAATCCGGCAATGAAGATCGGCGAACAGATCATGGAAGGCCCGCTCTATCACGGCATCATGAACCGGCAGGAGGCGGAAGCCTGGATGCTGGAACTGCTGCAGGCGCTGCAGCTTCCCGATTATCAGAATTTCGGCAGCCGCTACCCGCATCAGGTATCAGGCGGTCAGTTGCAGCGCGCGATGGTGGCCATGGCCATGTCGTGCCGTCCCGATATTCTGGTTCTGGACGAACCGACCACGGCGCTCGATGTCACGACGCAGATCGAGGTTCTCGCTCTCCTGCGCAGCCTGATCCAGCGTTATGATACGGCTGCACTCTACATCACGCACGACCTTGCAGTGGTGGCACAGATTGCCGACAGCATCCTGGTGTTGCGTCATGGCAAAGAAGTCGAGGCCGGTTCTGCCGAGCAGATCCTCGAACAGCCGCAGCAGGACTACACGCGTCGGCTCGTTTCCGAACGCAAGGCCAGCATGTCGGGAGAAGGCGTCCACCATAAAAATGGGGAGGTTCTACTCGAAGCGCGCGATGTTACCGCCTATTACGGGCGTAAGAAGGTGCTTGATAACGTCCAGTGCCTGTTGCGCAAGGGTGAGACACTCGCCGTTGTGGGTGAGTCCGGTTCAGGAAAATCCACCCTCGCCCGGGTCATTGCCGGTTTGCCGCCCCACTCCTCCGGCGTCGTTACCCTCGCCGGACACAGGCTTGCCGATAAATACACGCAGCGAAGCCGCGAGGAACTGCGGCGCATCCAGCTCGTCTATCAGCTTCCGGATGTGGCGCTGAACCCGCGCCACACGGTCGGCGAGATCATCGGCCGTCCCATGTCGTTTTATTTCGGCATGAACGACGAGCAGCGCGCATCCGAAGTGAACCGCCTGCTGGATCTCATCGGTCTGCCGCGCGACTTTGCCGCGCGCCTTCCAAAAGCGCTTTCCGGTGGGCAGAAGCAGCGGGTGTGTATCGCGCGCGCCCTTGCGGCGCGTCCCGACCTCATCATTTGCGACGAGGTCACTTCGGCGCTGGACCCGCTTGTGGCCGATGAAATCCTCACATTGTTGCAGTCGTTGCAGGACGAACTGGGCGTCTCCTATCTGTTCATCACCCATGATCTCGGCGTCGTTCGCAGGATTGCCGACAGGACCATGGTGATGCAGCACGGCCGTATTGTCGAAACCGGCACCACCGAGGAGGTTTTTGCTCCGCCGTACCAGCCCTATACGGAGCAGCTTATCACCTCGGTTCCCGAGTTGCGGCGCGACTGGCTGGACGGCGTTCTGGCAAAACGCGGCCTCCCGGCCGCCTGACTTCCGCGGCGGCTAACATGCTTGAGCCGCCGCCCTCTCCTTCATCTCCAATGACCTGCTGCAATGCCAGCGCCCGATGAACTGACTGGAATACCCAAATGACAGTGCGTGTAGAAGAACATATCTGGATCCCCATGAGCGACGGCGTGCGCCTTGGAGCGCGTCTGTGGCTGCCGGAAGGCGCGGAGCAATCGCCGGTTCCTGCCATTCTCGAATATATCCCCTATCGCAAGCGTGACGGAACGCGCGGGCGCGACGAGCCGATGCATGGCTATTTCGCCAGCCAGGGCTATGCGGCGATCCGCGTGGATATGCGCGGCACCGGCGAATCCGACGGCCATATGGCAGACGAATATCTGCAGCAGGAACAGGACGACGCCCTGGAAGTCATCGACTGGATTTCCCGCCAGCCCTGGTGCAGCGGCAATGTCGGCATGATGGGCAAGAGCTGGGGCGGCTTCAACGGCCTGCAGGTCGCCGCCCGCCGTCCACCGGCGTTGAAAGCCATCATCACCGCCTATTCCACGGATAATCGCTATACGGATGATATTCACTACATGGGCGGGTTGTTGCTGAACGACAATCTCTGGTGGGGCACGATCATGCTTGCCTATCAGAGCCGCCCGCTCGACCCGGTGATTGTTGGCGACGAATGGCGCGATCGCTGGCTTGAGCGACTGGAAAAGCTGCCCTTTTTCCCCGGGCTCTGGCTAGAACATCAGCGTTACGATGCCTACTGGAAACACGGTTCGGTCTGCGAGGACTGGAGCGCCATCCAGTGCCCGGTCCTTGCCATCGGCGCGTGGGCGGACAGCTATACCAATGCGGTCCCACGGCTTCTGGAAAACCTTCAGGTACCCCGTCGCGGCATCATCGGGCCCTGGGGCCACATCTATCCTCAGGATGGCGTACCCGGCCCGGCAATCGGCTTCCTTCAGGAGGCAACGCGCTGGTGGGACCATTGGCTGAAGGGGAAAGAGACCGGCGTCATGGACGAGCCGATGTTGCGCGCCTTCGTCAGCGACACAATCGAACCGACAGGCACGCGCACGATGACGAAGGGCCGCTGGGTCGGCGAAGTGGCATGGCCTTCGCCCGAAATCTCGACCCAATCACTCTATCTTGGTGGAGCCCGGGACCTGCGTGACGCAGTGAGTGATCCCGCGATCCTTGCTATCCGTTCACCACAGAGCCATGGCAAGGCGGGCGGCGAATGGATGGCGACCGGCTGCCCGGGCGAACATCCGACCGATCAGCGGCTCGACAATGGCGGCGCGCTGGTTTTCGAAACCGCCTTGCTTGAAGACGATTTCGATGTACTCGGTGCACCTGTTGCGCGTTTGCGCGTTGCCGCAGATAGCCCCGTCGCCCAGATATCGCTGCGCCTCAACGATGTGCTTCCCGACGGTCGCGTCACACGCGTCAGCTACCAGGTTTTCAACCTCACCCACCGTGACAGCCACGAAAATCCGGAAGCCCTGGAACCCGGCAAATTCTACGACGTCGCGATCAAGCTCAATGATTGTGGGTACCGCTTCGCCAAAGGCCACAAACTCCAACTCGCGATCGCCACGGCATATTGGCCGATGGTGTGGCCATCGCCTTACAATGCGACGATCAGCATTTCGATTGCGGAAAGCGCGCTCGACCTGCCAGTACGTGCTGTAGGCGACGGCAAGCAGGTTCGCTTCGAGCCGCCCGCCCATGGCCCATTCACGCCTATGACGCAGATTGACCCCGGCACGGTTCGTCGCTGGACAGAACAGGACCACGAAACCGGTGTTAACACCTATATCACGGAAGGTGTGGGTGGCCTGTTCGGCGAGGGCGTGCTGCGCTTTGGCGAGATCGATACCGAACTCAGCCACAGTCTGCGCCGTGAACTGAGCATTCGCGACGACGATCCCCTCTCCGCTCGCTACGTGCTCACCCAGACATACGAAATGGGCCGGGACGGGTGGCGGATCAGGATCGAGAGCCGGACTGAAATGCGCTCCGATGAAAGGTACTTCTATTTAATCGGCGAGCTCTCGGCTCTCGAGAATGGTAATATCGTCAGGACGCGACAATGGGACGAGCGCTACGAACGCGATCTTATCTGACACTTCGGATACGGCTGCCGCAGGAGCCGATAGCGTGCCAAGGATAATTGAACAGGGCGCCCGAACTCCGTCGCCCGCCTATTCGAGGGCGAAGGAATGAGCGAGGTGTGCCGGGATTCCGGCATCTCGCTCAAGACCGGCAAATCAAGGACACGCCTCATGAAAGCGAAAAGCGCCGCACTTCGGCAATGACTGCTTGAAAACTTCGGCGCGCGCGGTCGCTCATTCCACGCGCGCGCAGGAAACCGTGCGGTAACTGGAGCTCGTTGCGCAGGGTCACCGGCACACCCGCCGCCGACAGCCGCTCGGCATAATCCGCGCCATCGTCACGCAAGGGATCTACATCTGCCGTGACAATGAATGCAGGGGCAAGGCCTGAAAGGTCTGGCGCCTTCAGCGGGCGGGCAATCGGATCGCTTGGGGATGCGCCACCAAAGAGCAAGTCCCTGTAGACAATCACGTCACAGGGCCGCAACAGCGGGGCTTCGGCATTGTCACGATAGGACGCCGTGTCCCCGTCACCACCAAGGCCCGGGTAAATAAGGACTTGCCCCAGGGGTTGTCTCCTGCCCTTTTGCAAGAGACAAAGTGCCGCGACAAGAAGACCGCCTGCGCTGTCGCCCACCACCACAACCGGTCGATCCAGTGCTCGCCAAACCGCTTCAACGTCGTTTATCTGTGCCGGCCACAGGTGCTCCGGCGCAAGGCGGTAATCGACCGAGATAGTTTGCAAACTCGTCGCATCAGCAATTTCCGCACAGACGTCATCGTGGCTGTCGAGCCCTCCCACGACAAAGCCCCCGCCGTGTAGGTAGAGGACGCAAACGGGTGATGCCAAGCCGTAAATCCGGCATGGTACCCCACCGATCTCCCGATCGACGACGACGACGTTCTCTGGTCGAGATGCTCGGAAATTAGCGCACATCGCATCGTAATAGGCGCGGTTTTCTTTGGCGCTCGCCGTGTTGGCCTGGGCTGGATAGCTGGCTTCGGTTTTGCGGATGAAGGCGATAACCTGAGGATCACTGATCATATGGTTTGTCCCCTTTATGACGCCTTAGCCAATCCGGATCCATCTGCGGCACAGAGGCGAGCAACTGACGCGTATAGTCATGGCGCGGCGGATCCATGACGTCGGCCTTGCTGCCCTTGTCCTGCACCGTTCCACCCTTCATCACCACAACGTCATCAGCAATGGCGCGCACTGTGTCGATGTCGTGCGTGATGAACATGTAGGAGACGCCCGTTTCGTCTTGCAGGCGGCTTAGAAGGCGCAGGATGCCCTCGGCCACCAGTTGATCAAGTGCGCTCGTCACTTCGTCACAGATGATGATTTCAGGATTTGCCGCCAGCGCCCTGGCTATGCCGATCCGCTGCTTCTGGCCACCAGATAATTCGCCCGGTCGCCGATGAAGAAACTGCCTGGGCGCAAGCTCGATCTGCTCCATCAGCTCCGCAAGGCGGCTTTCCAGCGCCGCTCCCTTCAAGCCCAGATAAAATTGTAGCGGACGGGAGAGAATCTGGCGGATGGAGTGGCGCGGATTGAGGGCTGTATCAGCCATTTGATAGATCATCTGGATCTTGCGCAATTGCTCGCGCGATCTGCGGTTAAGGCTCGGCGGCAGCACTTCTCCATTCAGTTCTATGCTGCCAATGCGTGGCGGCAGGAGGCCCGTAACAACGCGGGCGGCGGTTGATTTTCCCGAACCCGACTCTCCGACAACAGCAACGGTGGCACCGCGCGGAATTTCAAACGCGACGTCACGCAAGACATCAAAGTGGCCATAAGACGCGGTAATATTGTTGATGCTGATGACAGGCGCGTCCTTTCTCTCCAGTCGGCGTTCAGGGCGGCGGAACTCCCGCACGGCCCAGAGCGAGCGGGTGTAGTCGTCGCGCGGAGCCTGCATGATCTGACGTGTGGGCGCCTCCTCCACCTCCCTGCCGTGACGCATGACCTTGATGCGATCAGCCATCTGAGCCACGACGGCGAGATCGTGGGTGATGTATATCGCTGCAGTTCCCGATGTTTCGACGGCTGAGCGGATAGCGGTAAGGACCCCGATCTGCGTTGTCACGTCGAGCGCTGTCGTCGGTTCGTCAAAGACGATGAGATCGGGCTTGCAGGCCATGGCCATCGCCACCATGGCACGTTGCAACTGTCCACCCGACACCTGATGCGGAAATCTCAGCCCGAAATTTTCCGGATCGGGCAAATGCATGCTGGCGTAAAGTTGCCGCGCAAAGATCTCGCAATCCGGTCTGCTCGCCGTGCCGTGTATGGCCGGGCCCTCGCAGAATTGATCGAGCAATCGCCAGGCGGGGTTAAAACTGGCGGCAGCAGATTGGGCGACATAGGCAACGCGCCGTCCTCGATAGGCCGACCTCTCCCGTTCGCTCAGACGTAGCAGATCAACGTTCTCCACGAGAACGCGCCCACCTGCAAAACGCAGGCCGGCGTGGGCAAAACCCAATGCTGCAAGGCCAAGCGTCGATTTGCCGGCACCAGACTCGCCGATGAGGCCAACGACCTCGCCGCGCCTCACTTCGAGATTTATGCCGTGCAGGATCGGGGACCAACCATCCTCATTCTTTGCTTCAACTTTGAGGTTTTCGATCTTCAGCAACATGGCTTTAGTCTTTCAATCCCGAGGCGCGATGTAACATCCAGTCCACGACAAAATTGATCGAAACCGTCAGCACGGCGATACAGGCGGCCGGCAGAAGCGGGGTGATATCTCCAAAGGTGATGAGGGCGGCGTTGTCGCGAACCATCGCGCCCCAGTCAGCCATCGGTGGTGGTAGCCCAAGCCCCAGGAAGGCAAGCGCCGAAATGGTCAGAAAGACGAAACAGAACCGCAGCCCGAATTCGGCAATGAGGGGCGCGGTGATGTTGGGAAGTACTTCCTTGAGAATGATCCAGGCGATGCCGTCTCCTCTGAGTTTCGCCGCCTCCACATAGTCCATGACCATGACATTTGCCGCGGTCGCGCGCGCCAGACGAAAGACGCGTGTCGAATCGAGAACCGCAACGATCAGGATCAGATTGACGACGCCCGACCCAAGCGCCGATAGCGCCAGCAATGTCAGGATCAGAGGCGGCACCGCCATCATCACGTCAACAATGCGGGAAAGAACGAGATCAAACCACTTGCCGAGCGCCGCAGCAAGAAGACCGGCTACCGCACCGAGCGCGAAGGCAAGCACCGTGGTCGCGACGGCAATTCCGACAGTATTGCGTGCGCCCCAGATGAGCCGCGAGAGCATGTCGCGGCCAAGCGCATCCGTGCCGAGGGGAAAAGCCGTACTCCAGGGTTCGAATTGCGCGCCGACGATTTCGGCCTGGTCATAGGGCGCGATCATTGGGGCGAGCGCCACGACAACAACATAGATGACGATGATGATAAGACCGATCAGCGCGGTTAACGGCATGGTCCTGATTGTCCGGGCAAGGCTCGTCATCAGCTCACCTCGGATGCAGCAGGCGCGGATTGGTGGCAATTGCCAGCACGTCGGCCAGAAGGTTCAAGAGAATATAAACTGAGGCAAAGATGAGAGCGCAGGCCTGCACCACCGGCATGTCACGATTGGTAACGCTGTCGACCATCAACTGGCCGAGGCCAGGATAGACAAAAACAACCTCGACGATGACGACACCGGTAATAAGCCAAGCAACATTGATCGCGATGACGTTGGAAATCGGCGCAAGCGCATTCGGCAGGGCGTGCCTGGTGATGATGCGCCAGCGGGAGGCGCCCTTGAGGCGCGCCATTGTGACATAGGGCTCGGCCAGCACATTCAGCACCGCAGCACGCGTCATGCGCATCATATGCGCTGTCACGACAAGGACGAGCGTTATTGCCGGAAGGAAGGCGCGGCGTAGCATGTCGAAGAAGTCGGGTGCCGCGCCGGGATCGGCTACCGATGGAAACCACCCCATATGTACGGAAAGCCAGAACATCAGGATGTATGCGACGAAGAATTCGGGAAAAGAGATGGCGGACAGGGTCATGATGTTGATGACCCTGTCGAACCACGTTCCTCTCCCCATCGCCGCCAGCAGCCCCAACAGCACCGCCAGTGGTATCGCGATGGCGGCTGCGTATGCAGCAAGAAACAGCGTATTGCCCAACCGCGCCGACAGAAGCTCCGCAACAGGTCGACCGTTGGCAAGCGAATGCCCGAAGTCGCCGGTGAGGATGCCGCCGATCCACGTGAGATAGCGCCATGTCAGAGGTTGATCGAGACCAAGCTCGCGACGAAAAGCCGCAACGGTTTCGGGCGTCGCCGATTGGCCGAGGACCTGCTGGGCAATGTCGCCCGGCAGCAGGCCGACGGCAAGAAAAATCAGGAGGGAAATCAAAAGCAGAGTGAACAAGCCGAGACCCAGCCGCACGGCCACCATATGCCGAATGGGGCGCTTTCGTCCGCTCGTCATGCCGACGTCTCCTTCAACCGTACCGCACGGATACCGGCCCCGGCGTGATCTGGCAGTGATCCATTTTCCTTCGCGTTGACACGATCAAGTGCGCGCATCAATGGTGTCGGCATTGCCACTGTACGGTTTGCCTTGGTATCGACATGCAGGAGCATATGCTCCCCGGTCGCGACTGTCTCGCCATCTTCGTTCAGGATCGCATGATGTAGGCGAAGGCGCTTCTCGTCATAACCAAACAGCCTGGTTTCCACCGTGAGCCGCGCATCTGCCTTTACTTCCGCCAGATGACGGATGTGGGTTTCGACCGTGTAAGCGGAATGACCACCGGCGCGATAGTCGGCGTCGAGCCCTATATGGATGAGAAAGGCGTCAGTCGCATCGCCCAATACCTGCAAGTAGCGAAACTCGGTCATGTGACCGTTGTAATCGACCCAGCCACCGTTCACATGGGCTTCATGGAGACGCAGCGGATAATCTGACTGCATCTTACCGTGACGGGCATAAAAGCGATTTTCCATCGCTTTGACGGTCTGTCCGGCTCCCCAATCATTCGCTTTGAGTGCGTGGAAAATACCGATCAGGTTGCTATCGCGAATGCGCTCAAGCTCTCGAATGGAGTATGCCCCTGACTGTGCGTCCGATTGGCCGGCAATCAGGTCAATCAGGTCGTCATTGAAGTCCGGCACGTCCATCAATTTGGTCCATGGCCATTTCAGCGCCGGGCCGAACTGAGCAAGGAAGTGACGCATACCAGCTTCGCCGCCAGCGATGCGATAGGTCTCGAACAGTCCCATCTGCGCCCAGCGCAGTCCAAAGCCGTATCGGATGATATCGTCTATTTCCTCCGTGGTGGCGATACCATCCTTCACCAGCCAAAGTGCTTCACGCCAGATTGCTTCGAGCAGGCGGTCCCCTATATGTGCATCGATTTCCCGACCGATCTGCACCGGTTTCATGCCCACCGACACCAGAATGTCCGACGCCTTTTGCGCAGCGATGCCGCCGCCCACCACTTCAACGACCGGCAAAAGATAAACCGGATTGAAGGGATGCGCCACGATGACGCGCTCGAAATGAACTGCACCTTCGCGCAGTTCTGACGGCTTGAACCCGGAGGTGGAAGAGGCAATGATCGCCTGCGGCGGCGCCGCTGCTTCGATTTCGGCAATGATTTGATGCTTGAGATCCAGCCGCTCCGGAACGCTTTCCTGGATGTAGTCCGCACCTGCTACCGCCTCGGCGATCGAGCCTGCCCAGACTATTGCCCCTGACTTGGGCAGAGGTGATTGATAAAGCCTCCCCCATGCCTCGGACGCATTTGTCATTACTTCTGTGACAATACGGTTTGCTTCGGGATGCGGGTCGAAGACAGCAACGTCATGACCGGCCAGTATGAAGCGGGCGATCCAGCCGCCGCCGATGACACCGCCTCCAATTGCTGCGATTTTCATGCCTGCCACCACCGTTCTACGATTTTCCAGCCGTCGAAAAAGCGGTTGTTGGCAACCGGACCATGCGCAACCTTGTCATTGGAGACATCGACATAATTTACGAAGACAGGAATGATCGTCCCGCCATCCTCACTGACCAGGCCCTGCATCTCACGATACATTTCTGCACGCAGCTTTTCGTCCAGAGTGGTGCGCGCCTTTACAAGAAGCGAGTTGAACCGCTCGTTATCCCAGTGGCTTTCGTTCCAATCGACACCTTTGGCATAAACGAGGCTGAACATGTCGTCCTCGGTCGGGCGACCGTTCCAGTAGCTCACACAGAACGGCTTCTTCAGCCAGACATTCGACCAGTATCCGTCGTCCGGCTCCCGTTTGATGCCAAGATCGATCCCAGTCGCCTTGGCGGACTGCTGGAACAGCTGAACCATGGCCAGCGCCCCGACGGAGGCTGCGTCCGATGCGGATATCTCCACCTTGAGCGCATCCATGCCCGCCTTTTTGAGATAGTGCTTTGCCTTATCAGGATCATAGTTGTTTTGCGGCAAGTCGGCAGCAAAGTAGCGGTTAGCGGGTGCGATGGGGCTGTCGTTGGCGATGCGGCCGTGCCCGTGCAGAACCTTATCCAGCACCGCCTTGCGGTCGATGGCGTGTTTGAGGGCGAGGCGAACATTCGGGTCCTTGAACGGCGCTGTATCACAAAACATTGGCATCGCGTAATGCGCAGTGCCCGTGACTTCCGTCGCCTTGATCCCTGGTCGGCGCAAAAGAAGCGGGAGCGTTGCAAGGTCAGGCGAGTTGATGACATCGACCTCGCCTGTGATCAACGCATTCTGACGCGCCGTGGCGTCGTTGATGGTTGACAGAACGGCCGTATCGAACCAGGCCCGGTCCGATTTCCAGTAGTCATCGCGCCGTTTCAAGGTAATGCGAACGCCCGGCTCAAAATCAGCCAGTACGTATCCACCTGTGCCGAGTTTGGATTGCCAGTTCAGCGTTCCGTCCTCGTTGGCCGGCATGATGACGAAGTGGTAGTCGGAAGTAAGATAGGCAAAATCGGCATTGCCTGATTTGAGTTCGAAGATCACGACATGATCGCCATCGGCACGAATGTCGGTCAATTGCGAGAGTGATCCCTTCGCGCCGGACTTGGAATCCTGTCCGCGATGGTGATTGAACGAGGCGATCACGTCCTTGGCAGTCAGCTTGCGCCCGTCGGAAAAGGTTGCGGTCTGCCGCAGCTTGAAAGTCCAGATGCGCGCGTCTGCGTCGGTCTCGAAGCTTTCCGCAAGCTCCGGCACCGCTTTGCCTTCGGCGTCGATTTCCACGAGGTTGTTGCACACCGCCAGCATGGCGGTGACGACCGGACCGGCAGCAAATGTCGCAGGGTCTGTGGTATCGGAGGTCGCGCCGCCAAGATGACCTATACGCAACGTGCCGCCACGCTTCGGTTCTGCTGCTCTTGCGCCATATGGCAGGATCAGCCCGGCAGCCGCAAGGCCAGCTGCGCCAGCCAAGAGGCCGCGTCGGGTTACATCGAATAGTGCTTTGCTCATTTCAACAGTTCCTCTCTTTATTATAGTTTGATGAGATGCTGATTAGCGCCGAAGCAGTTTGAGCTTGTCGCGAACCTCCTGTGGGGTAAGAATCCGGCAGCCCATGCCTGTTAAAATGGTGGCCGCGCGTTCGACCAGATCCCCGTTGCGCGCGAGCACACCCTTTTCCAGCCAGATATTATCTTCCAGCCCGACACGGACATGACCGCCCGCGAGCGCCGCCTGTGCAACATATGGCAGCTGCATGCGGCCAATCGAGAACATCGAATAGGTCCATCCTTGCGGGATGTTGTTGACCATCGCCATGAGGCTGTTGATATCGGCTGGCGCGCCGTACGGGATGCCCATGCAAAGCTGGATCATGACGGGATCGTCGATGAGCCCCTCATCGACGAGTGTCCTGGCAAGCCAGAGATGTCCTGTATCAAAGACTTCGATCTCCGGACGCACGCCAGCCGCCTGAATGCGCCGGGCCATGGCACGCAACGTGCCGGGCGTATTTGTCATCACATAGTCGGCTTCCGCGAAATTCATCGTTCCGCAGTCGAGCGTGCAGATTTCCGGCAGCAATTCTTCCACATGGATCAGACGCTCGGTTGCGCCAACCAGATCGGATTGTGGCGCGAGCGGCAAAGGCTCTTCTGCCGATCCGAGAACGATATCTCCACCCATCCCCGCCGTCAGATTGAGCACGACATCCGTATCCGAAGCGCGGACACGCTCGACAACTTCCCGGTAAAGAGCCGGATCGCGAGAGGGCGCCCCGGTATCTGGGTCGCGAACATGGACATGGGCAATGGCGGCGCCCGCCTTGGCGGCTTCGATGCAGGCATCGGCAATTTGTGCTGGCGTGATCGGTACGAGACTTGACTTCGTATGGCTCTGACCGGAACCGGTGACAGCGCATGTGATGAAGACGTCGCGGTTCATGAAAAACTCCGGAAGCGAGGTAAATTCCAAGGGAGTGTGACAGCAAATTTTCAGTCGCAATGTGCATGATTTGCGCTAAATTATGCAAATGTCGCCAAAATCGCCGTTTCACCTGACGTTCGTGCTTTTCGAGGGCTTTTCCAACATGGTGCTCGCCAGCGCCATTGAACCTCTGCGGGCAGCCCGCGATCTTTCGGGGCGTCAGCTGTTTTCATGGCAATTGTGCTCATTGAACGGTGGCGCCATCGCCAGTTCGTCACGTGCGGTGATTGGCGCTGACCTACCCCTGTCCCGCGTCGGAGCGACCGATGCACTGGTCCTTGTTGCAGGCTACGGTGTGCGCAATCACCTTGATCACGATTCAGCGGCTGCTGTGCGCAGAAAAGCCCGCGGACTGCCGGTGGTGGGCGGGCTTGACACCGGGGCATGGCTACTTGCGCGCGTGGGTCTTCTGGGAGGACGCAAGGCGACGATCCACTGGATGGAGAAGAAGGAATTCGCGGAGAATTTTCCCGAGGTCCGTGTCACGGACGGACCTTATGTCGTTGACGGAAACATCGTCACTTGCGGAGATGCACAGAGTGTTCTGAGCTGGTCACTCGACCTCATCGGCAAACACGCGGGCGAGGCGCTGCGGTTTGATGTCGCCAACATGTTCGGCGGTGTCCAAAAACCTAGTGAAAGGGGGCTGGCGCGAGGGTTCGCCGGCAGGATGAACGATCACGGCCTCCCCACCGCCTTACAGCGTGCCATCATCGTTATGCGTGAAACCGCAGAACAGCCGCTCAAATTGCCAATCATTGCTGACCGTGTTGCGGTTTCAGAGCGCAGCATGGATCGCCTGTTTCACCAATATCTTGGTATGTCCGCGGGCCAGTACTACAGCCAGATCAGACTTTCTCATGCCCGCGCACTCGCGGTGGAAACCAATCTGTCGCTTTATGAAATTGCTTTTCGCACAGGGTTTTCCTCGCCCTCTACGCTTGCGCGTGCCTATCGGATGAAGTTCGGAGAAACGTTGCGTCAGAAGAAGGCAAAGGCTACCTCCACATGACCCGTTTGCGCCGTTCAGACGAGACTTGCCCGAACAGGCACATTGCTGAAGATGGGCTGATGTCGAAACGGTAGATTTCGGCATCAACGGGACGGCGACCTCGGTCCGCACCAGGAAGTTGGTCGCCCATAAGCTTAATCACAGTCGCACATCGCCACGATAAACGTTCGGCGTCGCTCCCGTTAACCTGCCAAATATCTTGCGGAATGCTGCCGGATCCGCATAGCCGACCGCCCAGGCGATGCTCTCGACCGAGCCATTCGTCGTCTCAAGCAATTGCCGCGCCTTCATGATGCGCACGTTCTGAAGATATTCCGTCAGTTTCAATCCTGTCGCACGCAAAAAGCGACGCTGGAGCGTCCTTTCTGAAAGATGGACGCTGTCTGCAAGTTCACCAATCGATTTTTGCAGCTCTGGCGCTGCGTGGAATTGATGCTGGATTTGTCGCACTTCTTTGTCGCCGTGATCAAATCGCGGGATGAATGTCTTGTATTGGCTTTGACTGCGCCGCGGCGGATCCACGACCAGAAAGCGCGCCGTCTCCAGCATAACGGTCTGCCCAAGAAGCTTTTCAACGAGAAGCAGGCCGAGATCGGCCCAGGCCAGAATGCCTCCGGCGGTGATCACGTCACCATCGTCAATGATCATGTTATCGGGCAAAACGTCTATTTTGGGAAACCGCTCGGCAAGTCTCTCGGCAAAGGCCCAGTGGGTTGTGGCACGCCGTCCATCGATGAGCCCCGTTTCCGCGAGAACGAAAGCTCCGGCGCAGATCGAACAGACAGTCACACCAAGCGCATGCTGGGATGAAAGCCATTTTGACGCAGGTCGCATGCTTTGCATCTTCTCCGGCATTACGATGCTCGGTGGCGCGATGATGTAGCTCAACGAATGCGATGCTCCGGTTTCCGAATCCCAGGTGCAAGAAACCGCGCCATCCTCAACCGTCCAGTGACTGACACGGATTTTTCGAAGGCTTGTTGGTTCCTGTAAATCCGTCGCCCAATCGCCGGCGACACGGAACAAATCCGTCAGTCCGTAGACCGCAGCCAGCTGACAATCCGGATAGATCAGTAATCCGACCTCGATAAAGTCAGCCGGTTCGAGATTTGTCACTTTTGCCTCTGATAAAGTCATTTGCGCCACGTGCCTGTGATAGCGGATGGCGCTAGGTTCTTCAAGTCAACCAAGGGCATTCGAAGACAAAGCTCGACAGGAGATATGTATGACATCTGACGCAGATCGGTTTTTCGTGTCGAGACGCAGCGTATTGATCGGTAGCATCGCGCTTGCCAGCGTGGGCATTCCGACGATCGCCTTCTCGCAGACCCCTTCCAGTAACCATTCAGCACAAGGAGAAATTGACATGGGTTTCGTAACAACCAGGGACGGCACTGAGATTTTCTACAAGGACTGGGGCCCGAAGGATGCCCAGCCGATCGTTTTCCACCATGGCTGGCCGCTCTCGTCCGATGACTGGGATGCGCAGATGCTGTTCTTCGTCTCCAAGGGTTTTCGTGTTGTCGCCCATGACCGCCGTGGTCATGGCCGTTCCGCCCAGGTTGCCGATGGTCACGACATGGACCACTACGCCGCCGACGCCTTCGCCGTCGTCGAAGCGCTCGATCTGAAGAATGCCGTGCATATCGGCCATTCCACCGGCGGCGGCGAAGTTGCCCGTTATGTCGCCAAGCATGGCGAACCCGCCGGCCGTGTCGCCAAGGCGGTTCTCGTTTCCGCCGTACCGCCGATCATGGTCAAGACCGAAGCCAATCCGGAAGGCCTGCCGATGGAGGTTTTCGACGGCTTCCGCTCAGCCCTTGCCGCAAACCGTGCGCAGTTCTTCCGCGACGTGCCGGCCGGCCCGTTCTATGGCTTCAACCGCGATGGTGCGACCGTGCATGAAGGCGTGATCCAGAACTGGTGGCGTCAGGGCATGATGGGTGGTGCAAAGGCCCATTACGACGGCATCAAGGCCTTCTCGGAAACCGACCAGACCGAGGACCTGAAGAATATCAGCGTTCCGACGCTTGTTCTGCACGGTGAAGACGACCAGATCGTTCCGATCGCCGACTCCGCTCACAAGTCGGTGAAGCTGCTGAAAAACGGCACACTGAAGACCTATCCCGGTTTCTCGCATGGCATGCTCACCGTCAATGCCGATGTGCTGAACGCCGACCTGCTGGCCTTCATCAAGGGCTGATACTTTTGCGACATCAGAATGCGGCCGATCATTCGGCCGCATTTTATTTGGGCAAGGTGAGATGGCCTCACTTGGTCGCGGGACAGGAAGCAAGGATCGCGTCGGAAATTCACAAAACCCGCAGTGGCGCTTCGTTCAGCCATGCGACGAGATTGTCCACGGTATCTCGATAGAAAATCCGGTATGAGTTTTCGGTAACAAAACCGATATGAGGCGTTGCGATCACATTGCCAAAAGTCCGAAACGGATGATTACCGGCCAAAGGCTCATGATCAAACACGTCCACTGCAAGACCTGCGATCCTCTTGGTTTCCAGCGCAGCGATCAAAGCTCCTTCATCGACAAGCGGACCTCGTGACGTATTCACGAGCCAGGCTGTTGGCTTCATCAATGCCAGCTCGTCCGGACCGATTATGCCCTTTGTTCGCTCCGACAGAACAAGATGCAACGTCACCCAGTCGGACTCGCGAAGAAGCGTGTCTTTTTCAACCCGTCTCACACCGGCAGCCTCTCCCGCCTCATCGGTCAAATTCTGGCTCGAGGCGATCACCTCCATACCGAATGCAAGGCCGACCTTTGCAATCTGGCGGCCGATCCTGCCCAGACCGATGACACCCAGCGTACTGCCCGAAAGGTCGCGCCCGACCGTGGTTTGCCATCCGCCACTCCGAAACGAGGCAATTTCTGTGGGAATATGGCGTGCCGCCGCAAGGATGAGTGCCCAAGTCAGCTCCGGGGCGCCCGATCCGTTCGCACCCGTCGCCGAAACAACGATGCCGAGATCACGGGCCGCTGCAAGGTCGATTGAGGCGTTGCGCCCTCCAGTCGTTGCGATGAACCGCAGGTTCGGCAGGCGCTCGAGAATACGTCGCGGCAGCGGCGTCCGTTCGCGCATGACGCAGACAGCATCGAACGGCGAGAGACGATCAAGCAGGCGTTCTTCGTCCGCGATGTGGTCATTGAAGACCGTGATTTCGGCACGGTCGTTCAATGGCGACCAGTCGGCGCTGGTGATCGCCACATTCTGGTAGTCATCCAAAACCGCGATATGTTTTACGTTATGGCGGCTCATGAGACGACGCCGTCGATTTTGACGATAAGCTTGCCGAAATTTTTGCCGTTCAGCATTCCGATAAAGGCGTCGGGAGCATTCTCCAATCCATCAACGACATCCTCGCGGTACCTGATCTCGCCGCTAGCGACCCTTGGGCCAATCTCCGCGAGAAAGTCATTGAAATGATCGGCCGCAAATTCAGTCTGGATGAAACCTCGAACAAGAAGGCTCTGTCTCAGGATCGCCGACATCGTTGCCGGAAGACGGTCTGCCTGCGACGAGTTTGCACCGTTATACTGAGAAACGAGGCCGCAGACGGGAACACGCCCGAACCGGTTTAGAAGAGGCAGTACCGCATCCCAGACGCGTCCTCCGACATTCTCGAAATAGACATCAATCCCGTTTGGAGAGGCCGCGGTCAGATCGCTGACAAAATTCTCCGAGCGATGATCAACCACGCTGTCGAAGCCAAGTTCATCCTTCACGAATGCACATTTGTCCGGTCCACCGGCTATACCGACTGCCCTCGCCCCGTAAAGCTTTGCAAGCTGTCCGACCATCGAACCAACGGGACCAGAGGCTGCAGCGACAGCAACCGTCTCACCCTGCTTCGGTTTGCCAATGAACTTCAGACCACTCCACGCCGTAAATCCGGGCATGCCAATGACGCCGATCGCGGTCGTGACCGGCGCGCCGTGCGTCTCGACCTTTCGTAGCAAGTCCCCATTGATGACCGCCCCCGTACACCAACCGGTCCGCCCGCGCACGATGTCGCCGGGCGCAAAACCATTGTGCCGTGACTTCACCACCTCGCAGATCGTCTCGCCTTCCATGATACCGTCGATGGGTACAGGCGCCGCGTACGATTTGGCATCGCTCATACGCCCACGCATGTAAGGGTCGAGCGAAAGATAGAGAACGCGGACCGTGACATCGCCCTCGGCTGCTTCGCGCAACTCGGCATCCTCAAGGCGGAAATTTTCATGCGATGGTTCTGCCAAGGGGCGGCTTGCCAGCACAATGCGTTTTATCGTCATCATAAGGTTCGTTCCTTGTTGAATAGGGCCGATTTTCTTGACGCTCTCGGGGTAAATATCCTACCGCTTCTCGAACTCGAGGGGCGGCGGCATCCTGTTCCTGATGTGTTTGCGTTCTGGGTTGTAGATCATTTCGATGTACTCGAACACGTCCGGACCAAGGTAATCGCATGAGCGATCGCCCAAAAATTTGCGCCGCCGCTAGGCGACCACGTTGCTAAGACTGGTTTTCGACCCTGGATAATTAGAGTTGCGGCTCGGAAAACAGCAGTTCTTGCGCCCGCCTGTCGACTAATTCTTTCTCAATCGACCAATAAATGGTCAAATCCCACAAACACTCCGGATGAGAAGGCGCGGATTCCCCGCAAAAGTCTACTTGGCACGCCTTTTGCTTATGACTGATTTGACCGTTTTGACTGATTTGACGGTTTGCTCAAAATAGAAAAGGGGAACTCAATGGGTTCAGAATTCAGTCGCCGCCGCTTCCTTCAAGGCTCTGTTGGCGCCGCCGCTGTTGCGGGCTATATGCAGATCAATCCTGACTTCTTCATTTCGTCGGCTTATGCACAGGCCGGCAAGCCAATGACCTTCCTGTCAGCCGAAAACATCACCGGCAACTGGGACCCGACCGCTCACACCACACTGTCGCAGAAGAACATCGAAGGCTTCGTGATGGGTTTTCTGACCCGCACGCCGATGAAGCTCGACGACCCGGGTGCGGTCGTCTACGAGCTGGCAACCGACATCAAGCTGCTTGATCCCCACCGCCTGCAGATCAAACTGCGCGACGGCATCGTCTTTCATGACGGCAAGCCCTTCAAGGCGGAAGACGTCAAGGCAACCTTTGAATACGGCTCGCGGGCAGATCGTCCGGCACAGTGGTATCCCGGCCCCACCGAGACCCTGAGCATCGAAACACCTGATGATTTCACCGTCATCGTCGATACATCGAAGGGCGGTTATCCGGCCCACCTCTTCATCTTCCTTGCATCTTTCCTGCCAATCATGTCGGCCAAGGATATTGCCGGCGGCCCTGGTGGTCCGCTGTCGCAGCGGCTCAACGGGACCGGCCCGTTCAAGTTTGTCGAGCAGCGCGGCAACGACACCGTGATGGAAGCCTATGATGGCTATTTCAAAGGCAAACCTGCCATTCCCGGTATCAATTTCACCTTCACCGGCGACTCTACCACCCGGATGCTGTCATTGATGAATGGTCAGGCTTCGATCGTCGAACGGCTTGAGCCCGAACAGGTGGATTCGATCAAGGACAATCCGGCAATATTCATCAACAAGGTCGTTTCGGTCGAAAACAAGTATCTGTGGTTCCGCTGCTCGAAAGCACCTTTTGACGATCCGCGCATTCGTCTGGCGGCCTGCCATTCGATCGATCGGGACATGATCATGGAGTTGATGGGTTCGGCGGGCCACGCCTCATCCAACTTCGTATCGCCGGTCAAGTTCGGCTATGTCGACCTGCCCGACTACCCGAAATTCGACCCGGAAAAGGCACAGGCCCTGCTGGCCGAAGCCGGTTTCCCGAACGGCAAAGGGCTGCCGCCGCTCGAATACATCACCTCTGTCGGCTTCTACCCGAAGACGAAGGAATATGGCGAGATGATCACGGCCATGTTGCAGGAACAGGGCTTCAACGTCAGCCTGACCGTGCTTGAGCCGGCGGCCTGGAACGAGCAACTTTATCATCGCCCAGGCGGCGGCCCGGGCCACATGGTGGATTGCGGCTGGTCGACGGCTTCGCCGGAACCCGATCTCGTGCTGCGCACTCATTTCCACTCCACGTCCCACCGCATCTGCGGCATCGAGGACAAGGATATCGATGCCAGCCTCGACAAGGAGCGTTCGGCACCGACTTTGGAGGAACGCAAGAAAATCCTCCAGGAGGAAACCATGCCGCTTATAGCCTCGAAAATGCCGGCGCTTTCCTTGTTCACGTCGGTGATGATCCACGCCATGCAGAAGGACTTTGAAGGCATGTACATCTATCCGGACGGATCGATCGACGCCGCCAAACCGGCTGCCTGACGACATTCATCTGCACGCCGGCTTTCCTTTGGAGGCGTGCAGACTTTCACGTAAGTTTTCGAGCGGAGTGGCTGAATGTTTGCCGTGAACTTCCTGATGCGGCGCCTTTTCCAGGGTGTCATCATCATATTCCTCGTCTCCCTGCTGATCTTCACCCTGTTGCGGGTGGTGCCGGGAGATCCGGTGCGCCTCATGGCGGGCGGCATGGCGCCCGAGGCGCTGATCGAGAAGATCGCGACCGACATGGGCCTGCGCGATCCCATCCCCGTGCAATTCGGCAGGTATATGAGCGGCGTCGTTCGCGGCGATCTCGGTCAGTCCTTCGTGCGCCCGGCAAACGGCGCTTCGACAGGCGGAGCCACATTCAACGACACGACGCGCGGTGAGCGCGCAAAAGTCTTCGACCTTATTTTCGACGCCCTGCCGATGACGCTCCAGCTTGCGGCTGTCACACTGGTAATCGCGCTGATCTTTTCTGCAATTGTCGGCATTGCCGGCGGACTGTCGATCGGCAGATGGCCCGACAAGCTGGCATTCTACATTTCCTCGGTCTTCATCTCGCTGCCGAATTTCTGGCTCGGCATCGTTCTGGCTCTGCTCTTTTCAGTCAAGCTCGGCTGGCTGCCTGCGATCGGCTATCAGGGCTTTGCCTATACGATCCTGCCCGCCATCGTACTGGCGGTCGAATTGTCGCCGGTTCTGATCCGCACGCTGGTCAGTTCCGTGTCGGGGCAGATGATGGAGCCTTATGTTTCGGTCGGCCGCGTGCGTGGCCTGAGCAAGGCTCGGATCATTTCCAACCACGCGCTGCGCAATGCCTCGGTTCCCTTGCTCAATCTGCTCGGCGTGCAGTTCTCCGGTTTGCTCGGCGGCGTCATTATCGTCGAATACATCTTCGATTATCCGGGACTTGGTCTTCTGACGATCAATGCTGTGCTGCAGCGTGACTTTCCGCTGATCCAGGGCATTGCCATCGTGACCAGTGCGATTTTCGTGCTGATCAACATCATCGTCGATCTTGTCGCAACAACCATCGATCCAAGGCTAGAATACTGATGTCCATCACATCCGCACTCGACACCCCGCTCGTATCGAAGGCCGCGAGCCGCTCTATTGCAAGGCGTATCTTTGACCGCGCCGCCTCCACGCCCGGTTTTCGCATCGGCCTTGCAATCTTCCTACTGCTTGCGATCTCTGCGGCTCTTTATCCTGAAATCAGCGGTATCGACCCCACCAAGATGGATGTGAAAGCGCGCCTCCTGCCACCGCTTTTCATCGGAGAAAACTGGAGCTGGCTCCATCCGCTTGGCACTGACCAGATCGGTCGCGACATGCTGGTTCGCTCGCTTGTCGGCCTGCGTTACTCTTTCCTGATCGGTATCGCCTCGGTTGCGGTGACGCTCATCATCGGATGCGCCCTCGGAACCATCGCCGGATATTTCGGCGGTCGCATAGACATGCTGATCATGCGTCTCACCGACGCGCAGCTTTCAATTCCAATGATCATTCTGGCAATCGCCGTCCTGGGCGTCTCACGCCCGACGATTCCCGCTATTGTTCTTGTCCTTGGTCTGTCGAGCTGGCCGGTCTACGCGCGCATCATGCGCAGTATCGTCATGACAGAGAGACAACGGGAGTATGTGCGCGCCGCAAAGCTGGGTGGCTCGACCGATGTTCGCATCATCATCGGCTTGCTTCTGCCCCTGCTGCTCCCGCCCGTGATCTTCACCTCCGTGCTCGATGTGGCGCGAATGATGATCTTTGAATCGACCCTCGGCTTTCTGGGGCTGGGCGTCCAGCCGCCGACCCCGACCTTCGGCAACATCATCGCGGATGGGCGGAAATACCTTCTCAATGCGTGGTGGATCGCCACCATGCCAGGCGTGTTCCTAGGCCTGACGTTGACCAGCATCAATCTCATCGGCGCATCGCTGGAACGCGCCAGAAACACCGTTCACGGAGGGTCCGAATGATGAGCCAGCCGCTTCTTCAACTCAAGAATGTCACTGTTGCCGCCAGACGCGCGGGCCTGGCGAAGATCATTCTCGATGATATATCTTTCAGCATTGCGCCGCGCGAAATCGTTGGCGTCGTCGGCGCCAGCGGTGCTGGCAAGACGGTTCTCTCAAAAGCCGTCGTCAACTGGCTGGAAGCCCCACTCGCCTTGCAATCCGGCAGCGTGCTCTTCGAAGGCAGGGATATCTACGGCATCCCTGAGAGCGAGATGCGCGTCTTGCGCAGGCGTGTCGCCTATGTTGGCGCCAACCCGATGGGCGCCCTCGATCCAACTCTTCCGGTCGGTTCTCAGATCGTGGAGAAGTTGTGTGCAGTGGTGCCGGGCACGTCTCGGCAGGAGGCGGAAAAAAGAACAATAGAGTTGCTTGAAGCGGTCCGAATTCCATCTGCGCGCAGCCGTTTCAGCGATTACCCCTCTCAATTTTCCGGCGGCATGATGCAGCGCGCCCTGATCGTTGATGCTCTGGTTACCAATCCCGCGATTCTCATCGCCGACAATGTGACTCAACCGCTCGATGTCACCGTTGCCGCTCAAGTCATTCGTCTGATGAAGGAACTGACTTCGAGCTTCGACACGGCCGTCTTGTTCGTCTCCTCTTCCCTGCCGGTGGCCCGCGAAGCCTGCGACCGCATGCTGGTGATGGAGGAAGGCCGCATCATCGAAGAGCAGGAGACCGAACGACTGATCGCGGCGCCTGCCCATGCCTACACGAAGGACCTTGTTCAGCAGACGCCGAAGATCTGGATCGAGAAAAGCGAGATCTCACGCCTTAATGACAAGCGCGACACCGTCCTGAGTTTGCGCGACGCGTCGCAGATCTACAAGGTCAGAAAGAAAACCGGCTTTGGCGGTTTCAATCACGTCCGTGCCGTCAGAAACGTCACCTTTGATGTCCGTCGTGGCGATAGTTTTGCGATCGTCGGCGAATCCGGCTGTGGTAAATCCACGCTGATGAGGCTCCTTAGCCGATTGGAGTTACCAAGCTCCGGTCAGGTCCTGTGCGGCGACAATGATATAGCGACCCTGAGCGGCAAGGACCTTCTTTCGTTCCGCAAGAAGCTTCAGATGGTTCTGCAGGATCCGTTCGGCTCGCTTCCGCCCCGCACTTCTGTCGGCAAGATGCTGGAGGGCCCGCTTCGCACTCACGGGTGGAAAGACAGCGCCAAGATTCGCGAACGCGTACTCAAGGTGATGGGAGAAGTCGGCCTGTCGAACGATCTCTATGAAGAGCTTCCGATAGGGCTGAGTGCCGGCCAGCGCCAACGGATCAATGTCGCCCGCGCACTTGTGCTGGAGCCGGAAATTCTCATCATGGACGAGACGCTGTCTGCACTCGACCAGACGGAGCAATTCAAGCTGCTCGATCTTTTCCAGAAACTGCAGAAAGAATACGACCTCACCTACATCTTCATCTCCCATGACCTCGCGATGGTCCGCAAGGTTTGTAACCGCGTCGCTGTGATGTATCTCGGCGAGGTCTTCGAACTGGCCGACAATGAGCGGTTATTCTTCGATCCTGGCCACCCCTATACCATGGCGCTTTTAAGCGCGATGCCAACGCTTGAGGAACGCCGTTACCAGCCGGAAGATTGCCTTCTCGAGGGCGAGCCGCCAAGCCCGATCGACATTCCCACCGGTTGCAGCTTCAAGTCGCGCTGTCCGCATGCAATGGCGAAATGTGGCAACCTTCAGCCTGTTCTGACTGTACGAGGCAGCCAGGACTTCGCCGCCTGTCATCTGGTACCGTCACTCGCCGGCGGTGATACACAAACACCTCAAATGGCTTCGGCCTGAACGTGGTCGCGCGCCCGGCAATGTGGTTCCGACCGTCGCTAGCATCCAGGGAATATTCATGAGTTTCACGGAACATCGCCTCAAGCTTATCCTCGACACGCTGAAACAGACCCAGCGCGTCAACGTGAAGGAACTCGCCGATCATCTGCATGTCAGTCAGGAATCGATCCGGCGTGACCTGAAGGAACTGGAGGCACGCGGTTATGCCCGCCGGGTTTATGGTGGTGCAGTTCTCGACCAGCAGGAAAGCGACCAGCCATTTACCGAGCGTCTGCGCGTCGCATCTCGCGAAAAGGCACGGATCGGCGAAGCAGCAGCTGCCCTGGTCGAAGACGGGATGAAGGTGTTCATCGATACCGGCACGACGACTCTTGCATGCCTGAAACATCTCGAAAGCCGCAAGGATATCACCGTCGTCAGCAATTCTCTGGCTGTCGCTGCTCATTTTTTTCACCTGCCGCAGGCGAGCGTCCGCGTTCTCGGCGGACGTATGCGGCCCGAATACCAGGCGACTTACGGACATGAAACCGTTGCCGCTCTGAAAGAGCATTTCTTTGATCTGGCCATAATTGCCATCAGCGCCATCCATTCCGATCGCGGCTTCATGGACTTCGGTGAGGACGAGGCCGTCTTGCGCCGCGTTGCCAAGGCGCAGGCCAAACGCTCAGTAGTCGTTGCCGACAGCTCGAAATTTGGCCGCCTTGGCTCCATTCACACCTTCGGCCTCAATGACATTGACGCGGTCGTAACCAGTGGCGTGATGGCCCGGGAATTCTCGGAACAATTCAATCAATCAAACGTGGAAATCATACATGCCTGACGCTCCTTCCTCACCTGCCCCAATCAATCCCAATCGTCTTCAGACGCTGATGGAGGCCGTGTCAACCTTCGGCGGCGGTCCTGACGGATCGATGACACGCCTTACACTGTCCAGAGAAGACGGCATGGCGCGCGATTGGCTCGGCCGCTGGTTTGCCGATAACGGTTTCACGCAGTCCATCGATGCCATTGGCAACCAGTTCGGCAAGATGACGCTGGCTGGCGCCAATGCTCCGGTGATCATGGTCGGTTCGCACATCGACAGTCAGCCGAACGGTGGGCGCTTCGATGGCGCACTTGGCGTCATCGCGGGCTGCGAAGCGGTTCTCGCCGTGACCGAGCGCCTCAAGGCTGAGGGCCGGCTTTCCGCCTGCAACTTCCAGATCGTCAACTGGACCAACGAAGAAGGCGCACGTTTCCAGCCAAGCCTTTTAGGCAGCAGCGTTTTTGCCGGGGCAACGGAACTCGAATGGGCGTTGGATAGAGCAGATGGCGACGGCATCACCGTGCGCCAGTCGCTGGAAGAAATTGGTTACGCTGGAAAAGACAAGGTCGAAATCCCCGACGCGCTGATCGAACTGCATATCGAGGGAGACACGACACTCAGCAATGCCGGCGAGCGGTTCGGTATCTTTACACGTTTCTGGGGCGCTACGAAATATCGTCTCGCCTTCCTCGGCCGTCAGGCCCACACGGGCGCCACTCCGATGACAGACCGGAAGGATGCGTTGCTGGCCGCTGCCTATCTGATCGCCGACCTTAAACAAATCTCGACCGAGCATGGTCTCGACTTGCATACTTCGGTCGGGCGACTTGAAGTCTTTCCCAATTCACCAAATGTAGTGCCCGCCGAAGCCGTACTGTTCATTGAATTGCGATCAGGCTCGCCGGACGTTCTGGCGGATGCCGAGCGCAAGATGAAAATCAAGATCGATGAGGCTGCATTAAGGGCAGGAGTAACCTCTGTAGTACGCTCTATTGACCGTCGCGAGGCTGGGAAATTCGCGCCTGGACTGATTGCTCTTGCTGAAAGTGCAGCAGCAAATCTCGGGTTGAGCGCTCGCCACCTCGATACGATCGGCGGCCATGACTCGGTTGCGATGTCAGCGGTTTGCCCGGCGGTGGTACTTGCGGTGCACAGTCGTGATGGCGTCATCCATCATCCAACTGAATATACCTCCCCTGAAGACCAGGCCGCTGGCACGCAGATCCTTGCCGACATGCTCTACCGGATCGCCTGCGAAGGCCTGCAGGCCGCAGAACTCGTCGAGGCTGCCGAATGAAAATAGTGGGATCGCCGCAAAACCCGCTGGAAAACCGCGCGGAGGACGCACTTCTTGCGTTTTCTGCCGTGGTCGGAAACCGACCGGCCTATACTCCCTCAACGACTGCCGTCGCATCACCGTCTTACCACGCCGTCGAGTCCAACGGCTACGCAGTGGCAAGCGATGAAGGGGAAGCGCAATATTTCCTTCGCCTTGGTGCTGATGAAGTCGCTGATCTGGTCGATGGCGAGGCGGCGTTTGCTGCCGCGACCCGTTTTCATGAACTCGGCTTCTCACCTGAACCCATCGCTTACGACAAGAAGACACGTGCAACCCTTTTTTCACTCCTCGCAAACGGCTGGCGGACGGCCAGGATCGACGATCTTATGCAGCCGGCAAGGGCCGCCCGACTGATAGAAATGCAGACGACAATCGCAGCCGGTGCCCCCATCGGTCAAAGTTGGTCGGTCTTTGAAGGGATAGACGAGCTTTGGGCGATTGTCTCCGCTGGCGATGCAGATCTGCCCGGTGATGCCGAGTGGATGCTGTCATGGATGAGGCCAATCCGCGAGGCAGTGACGGCGGCAGGTGTCGATGTGAAACCGGCCCACGGTGATCCGCAGACGTCGAATGTCATGCTTGGCCCCGACGGTTCTTTGCAACTCGTCGATTTCGACATGGCAGCCGACATCGATCCCTATTATCAGCTCGGCGTGCTGATGAACGAACTCTACCAATTCGAAAGTCAGATGAAGCCGCTGCTGGAAATGCATGATGGCGCGTTCACTGAAAAGGCCTTCAGTCGCTGCCGGGTCTATGCTGCGGCGGACGACCTCTATTGGGCCTTACGAAGCCTCGTGCTGGAGCTTCGGTCACCACCGAAGGGTGTCGAATTCCTGAAACATGCCGGCTGGCGTTTCCTGCGCTGCCGAATGCTGCTGGGCCATCCAGACTTCGAAGCCAGACTGCGGACACTCTAGGTCTACACTCAAAACATTGGGCTAAAAACGATAACGGGAACAAGCCTATGAACGAACTGGGAATGGCACGATCGGATGCCGAAAGGGCGCTGGAAGCCGCAATCATCCAGGTTAAACCGTGGCAAGGCAGGCGATTGCGCTACCGTCCGGTTTCCGGAGGCATCAGCAACACCAATTTTCGCATAGAGGTAGAAGGTGACGACCTGGGATATTTCCTGAAAATCCCTGGCCGCGGCACGGAGATGTTCATCGACCGCAAGGCTGCGGCTGCGGCGAGCAAGCAGGCCGAGGCGATCGGCGTCGGGCCGAAGACGTTCGATTATCTCGATCACCTCGGTATCGAAATCGCTGAATTTATCGACGGCCGCCGCGCCTCGACCCATAAGGATTTCGCCGACATAGCGATCAGAAACGAGGCGGTGCGTGTGTACCGGCAGTTTCACGATGCCCCTGCGCTGCCGCTGACAAAAACCGTGTTCGACATGATTGCCGAGCATTTTGATCAGGCAAGAGCACTCGGCGGCCATTGGCCGCTCGACCACGACTGGCTGTTCCGCTCCTACAAGCAGGCACGCGCAGCGCTTGAGGCTTCCGGGCTTGATCTCGTTCCGTGCTTCAACGATCCCATGCCGGGAAATTTCCTGATTGGCGACGACAAGTCTATCAAGCTTATCGATTTCGAATATGCCTCGAACAACGAACGCCTCTACGATCTGGCGATCTGGAGCGGCGAAATGTTCTATTCGGAGGACATCGACTGCGAAATCATCGAGGAATATTTCGGCTTCTACAACAAGGCGTCTCACGCCCGCTTCATCGTGCACAAAGCGCTGGCCGACATCAAGTGGAGCACCTGGGCGATGGTGCAGAACCGGATTTCGACGCTTGATTTCGACTTCTACAAATACGGGATATGGAAACACATGCGCGCCCGCTCGATCATCAATGATCCTCGCTGGCCCCTTTTCCTGAAAGCGCTCTGATGACCACCGACGCTATCCATTTGCAAGAGGCAGCGCCTTACCTCGCCTTTGCCGAAGCGCTTGCCGACGCCGCACGTCCGCTGGCGCTTTCCTATTTCAGGACGCCACTGGACGTCATCTCGAAACTCGACGACAGCCCGGTCACGATAGCCGACCGTGCAATCGAGAAACATCTGCGCGAGATGATCGAGGCGCGTTTTCCAGACCATGGGATTTATGGTGAAGAGTTTGGCGTCAAGAAAGGTGACGCCTTCACATGGGTGCTGGACCCGATCGACGGCACAAAGAGCTTTATCACCGGCTTTCCATTATTTGGCACGCTCATTTCGCTAGCCTATCAGAGCAAACCATACTGTGGCGTAGTCGATATTCCCGCAACCGGCGAGCGGTGGCTGGGACAGCCGGGAGGAACAACATTTGCCGGAAAACCGGCACGAACCAGCAGCAACGCAAATCTCTCTGACGCTCGGTTCTACACGACCTCACCCGACATGTTCACAGGCGCCGACATCGCGTGCTTCGAACGTTTGTCCAGGGCAACCAGGCTGCGACGGTTCGGGGGTGATTGCTATATTTACGGCCTCCTCGCATCTGGCCATTGCGAGATCGCGCTCGAAACCGGCCTGCAACCCTATGACTACATGGCGCTCGTGCCAATCGTGACCGGCGCTGGCGGTTCAATCACCGACTGGCAGGGCAACGCGCTGTCATTTCATTCGGATGGCCGCGTTTTGGCATCGGCCAACGCAAAACTCCATGATCACGCCCTCACACTTCTCAACCGGTAATCCACCCTATGCCCCACACGATGACGATCGAGAAAACTGTATTTCGTTTTGATGACCTGAGAGACCTCTTGGCGAAGGCAACGCCGGAGCGCTCCGGCGACCAACTCGCGGGAATCGCCGCCGAAGGTCCGGTCGAGAGGCTCGCCGCGCAGATGGCGCTGGCCGATCTGCCGCTCAAGGCATTTCTGGGCGAAGAACTGATTTCGTCCGACGAAGACGAGGTCTCACGGCTGATCGCTGAACGGCATGATGCGGCAGCGTTTGCGCCGGTCTCCTCGCTTACCGTGGGCGAATTTCGCGAATGGCTGCTACGTCCCGAGACGACGCAGCGAAAGCTGGAGGCGGTGACGTGGGGCCTCACCCCGGAAATGGTTGCCGCGGTATCGAAAATCATGCGGCTTCAGGACATGATCGCTGTCTCGGCCAAACGCAATGTCGTTACACGTTTCCGAAACACCTTGGGGCTCGCCGGCCGGCTTTCAACTCGAAATCAGCCAAATCATCCAACAGATGACAGCCGCGGCATCATCGCCTCTGCAATCGATGGTCTCCTCATGGGGTCTGGAGATGCCGTTATCGGCGTCAATCCCGCAACCGATGCAACGGATGATTACATTCGCATCGTCTCACTGCTCGACGAATTGCGGGAGAAGCTGGTTATCCCTACGCAGACCTGCTGCCTTGGACATGTCACGACAGCGATGCAGGCGATGGAAAAATCCGCACCTGTCGACCTTGTCTTCCAGTCCGTTGCCGGCTCGGAGAAAGCCAATCGCGGTTTTGGCATTGACCTCGCCTTGCTCAAGGAAGCGCATGAAGCGGCCCGATCGCTCAAGCGCAGCCCACCGGGCGCCAACGTCATGTATTTTGAAACAGGTCAGGGAGCGGCGCTTTCCGCCGACGCCCATTTCGGCGTCGACCAGCAGACGATGGAAACACGCGCCTATGCGGTTGCCCGCGAATTCGACCCGCTGCTTGTAAACACGGTTGTCGGTTTCATCGGACCCGAATATCTCTTCAACGGCAAGCAGATTATCAGAGCCGGCATTGAGGATCATTTCTGCGGAAAGCTCCTTGGCCTGCCGATGGGTGTGGACGTTTGTTACACAAATCACGCTGACGCTGATCAGGAGGATATGGACACGCTCCTTACCCTGCTTTGCGCGGCGAATGTCAACTTCGTCATTACAGTTCCCGGCGCAGACGACATCATGCTCAACTACCAGTCTCTTTCCCATCACGACGCCGTCTATTGCCGTGAGACCCTGAAGCGACCGCCAGCGCCGGAATTCGAGAAATGGCTATTTGATATAGGGCTGACCGATCGCCACGGTGCCATGGCTGGCGAGCCTGTCGCGCTGTCCAATTATGTCCGAAACAGCAACCTGATTGGAGCCTGAGGTGGTGAGAATGCTCAAACCGGCAACCAGGAACACATCTCTCAGCCTCAAGGACTTGACCGATGCCCGTGTTTCGCTTGGCCGCCATGGAGCAGGCCTTCCGACACGCGCACAACTCGCCTTTCTTCTCGACCACGCTCGGGCTCGTGAGGCCGTGTGGACAAGCGTCGATCAGCGCTCGCTGACGGATAGGCTCAATCGCCTCGGCCTTTCGGTTGTCAATGTTGACAGCGCGGCACGTGACCGCAGCATCTATGTGCGCCGGCCTGATCTCGGGCGGCAGCTTTCAGCAGAATCTACGGCCCGCCTCAAACAAAAAAGGACGGCCGAAGGCTGTGATGTCGCAATCATCGTCGCGGACGGCCTTTCGTCCAGCGCGGTTGACCTCAATGCGGTGCCTCTGATTGAGGCGCTTGTTCCGAGGCTGGCAGCACTTAAGCTTTCGTCCCCGCCAATTGTCCTTGCTAATCAAGCTCGGGTCGCAATTGGTGATCCGGTCGGTAAGGCGTTGGGTGCCAAGTTGACGATCGTGCTTGTAGGCGAACGTCCGGGACTATCCGCTGCCGACAGCCTCGGTGCCTATATCACTTATGGCCCGGCGCCGGGAAACCCGGATTCCAACCGCAACTGCGTCTCCAATATCCGGGACGGCGGCCTGCCGCCCCACGAAGCTGCCGGAATTATTACCGCCCTTACGAGGGATATGATGAGTACCCGGGTCAGCGGCGTAGGCCTCAAGGCTGCCATAGCGGCGCTTCCTGAAAGCGAGAACGGTGCGGCGCTGTCTAAAGAACCGGTGATAATTGCCGGAACTCAGTCAAACCAGCAGAAATGACTGCGTTGCTTTTTCGCAAATCTCGTCATTTGATGTGAGTCCGACGCGGATTGGGGGCGCATATGGACGGCACGCATCTGTTCGAACTCGTGATCGCGATGTTTCTCGCCATCATCGTGCTGCACTACATCGCACATCGCATGGGCCTGCCGCCATCCGTAGCGCTACTGGTGGGCGGGGGAACGCTGGCGTTCCTTCCCGGCTTGCCCACGATCGCTGTCAATCCGGAACTGGTTCTTGTTATATTTCTACCGCCACTGCTTCTCGACGGAGCGTGGTCGATCGCCGTCGATCGCCTGAAACGACACGTCTTCGGAATTGCATCTCTCGCGATCGGTGCAGTGCTGTTCACGACAATCGTCATCGCGGTCGTTGTCCACCTCCTGATGCCGTCTCTGCCATGGGCGGCCTGCGCGGCCCTTGGCGCCATCGTCTCACCTCCGGACGCCGTGTCAGCCCGTGCCGTGCTGGAAAGGGTCAAGATTCCGAGGCGTCTGCAAATCCTTCTTGAAGGTGAGAGCCTTCTCAACGACGCCAGCGGGCTCGTGCTCTTTCGTTTTGCTGTAGCGGCTGCGGCAGGAAGTACATTCAGCACCACCGACGCAATCGGCACCTTCATTTTTCTGGCCCTTGGAGGCGCCGCAACTGGCGTGGTCGTTGGCTTCGCATGGGTAAAGCTCGTCCGGCACCTAGGCGACGAGTACCTCATCATTGCCGCCACCGCAATCTTGTCATGGATCGCCTATCTTTTGGCGGAACAGATCCATGCGTCCGGTGTAATCGCCACCGTAACGGCCGGGCTGATAGCGTCATGGCATCAGCACACCGTCTTTTCTGCGGCGACGCGAATGCGCGGCACCTCATTCTGGAACGTCCTTGTTTTCCTGATGGAGGCTATGGTTTTCATCCTGATAGGACTATCGCTGCGGGACGTCGTTGAACGTGGCGGCGGCTTTGGCTCACTGGTTGGTTCGATGGCACTCCCCGCCGCCGCAATCCTCGTTACGCTCGTCATCGCGCGGTTCGTGTGGATATTCACATCGGATCTGGTCATCAGGTTTTTTCACGGGCTCAAGGTCGCTCGCTCGACGCCCCTCGGAGCAGGAGGGGTGACTGCGCTCGGCTGGGCAGGCATGCGCGGCGTCGTGACGCTGGCACTTGCGCTCAGCCTGCCGGAGGATTTTCCCGGACGTGACTTCATTCTGGTCATGGCATTCGCGGTTATCGTGGGAACCGTTCTCGTACAGGGAACGACGCTTGGGTGGATTATCGCCTGGGCGGGGCTCGGCAATATCGAACCGGAGCGCGCACCGATGACGATGAGTGAGGCTGAAGCCGCCATGGCGCAGGTCCAGCTCGCAGCCGTTCAGGGGCTTGCCTACGACGAAAGTGGGGAACTCATCCATCCCCAACTCCTGAAGAGATACGAACACCGGCTGGCGGCAAGTGTCAGATACGCCGAAAGTACCGAGAAATATTCGCCACTTCTTCATGCCCACTTCGATGTCGTTCTTCAGGCTGTCGCCGCCGGCAGAAAGGAACTTATTCGTCTGCGACGCGAAGGGAAGATCGATGATGAAACTCTAAGGGAGCTTGAGCATGATCTCGATCTTGAAGAGCTCGGCGCAATTTCTGCGAAGGCGTGACTGGCTGGATGCTTTCCAACTTAAGGAAACCAGCACCTTTAAGCAGCAGGAAGCCAAGGAAAGCATCGCAACGGTAGTGCCGCGTCAGGATCAGCCGTGAAGAACACCATAATCAATGCAACCACTCGCAACGATAGGCTAGGACCGGCTTGGCGAAGCCTTTAAGCCTGTATCGATGGCCATATACGGGGACATCGGCGCTGCCGTATTCCTGCAGGGTCTTGTCCGATATCAGGATCTGATCGCTATGGGCGGCAGCACAAAGCCTTGCAGCCAGTTGAACGGTCGTGCCGAAGAAATCATTGCTGTCTTCAATCGGCTCACCACAATCCAGCCCGATGCGGATGTGAATGGGTTCGCCCCTGTCGCTGTTGTAGCGATGGAAGGCGCGCTGAATATCGATTGCACAGTCGACTGCAAATGGCGTGGAGGAGAACACTGCCATTATGCCGTCCCCGGTGTGCTTTACCTCCCGTCCTGACCGTCTTACCAGACAGCCACGCACGAGCGCATCATGCGCGCGGACGAGTTCAGCTGCCATACGATCGCCCAGGCGAGCGGTCATTTCGGTTGAACCGACGATGTCAGTGAAAAGTATCGCACGGTGGCCAGCATCCATGTGTTTGGGGGCAGGCTCGAGCGGCGTCGGGTCCTGTATTCGCCCGAGAAACGCCTCCACAGCCGACAGGGCGACTTCCACAACTTCGCTGGCGACGAAGCCGTGCGCTTCGCGGTGCACGCATTGCGCGGTTTCAGCATCCGGCGCATCCATGAGGCAGAAGGCTGTACCGCGCCTTTCATCGAACCAGTAGGTTAAAAACCTGACGCCATACCGGTCCTGAATGTCGATATCCTTAAGATGCGCGGCGGCAATATCGGCCGCAGAAACTCCGGCGAGCTCATGCCGGTCCATGAAGATAGGCATTGTTTCCTCCCGAGAGTATGTCGTTGCCTCATCTGGCGGCCAGATTACGACGTCACCGATTGACCGTCCACCGTTCATACGGGTGACGTGGAAAACATAGAAGCACCGAAAGAGCGATACTCATTCGCATTATATCAGGGGGTGGAGGTGCTGCGCGATTTTCGTCCGCGGTTGCCTGCCTCTTACCTGCGTTTGACCATGCGGCGGAGCAACGAGCCGGACCGGGCCTTCCTCGGAATGAGGTGGATATCGCTGACCAGCTTCGCGCCACCTTCCCGGCGTTCCAGCGTAATCTTGCGGCTGTGGAAGGCCTCCAGCTCGGCGCGATGTGCCACGCTGATGATCGTAGCATCTGGCAATTCGTCGATGACCGTCTGCATCATCCTGTCCTGGCTTTTTTCATCCAGGGCGGCGGTCGCTTCATCCATGACGATGATATCGGGATCGTTCAGCAGCAGGCGGGCAAAGGTGAGCCGTTGTTTTTCACCACCGGAGAGCGTCTGGTCCCACGGCGCCTCTTCTTCCACCTTGTCCTTGAGGTGGCCGAGACCGACCTTGTCGAGAGCTGCGCCGATCTCTTCGGCAGTCCAGCTCTCCGCTGCCTGCGGATAACAGACCGCCCGACGAAGCGTTCCGGACGGGATATATGGCCGCTGCGGCAACATGAACAGCCGGCTGCCGGCACGAAAACTAACGCTGCCGCCGCCCCATGGCCACAGGCCGGCGATTGCCCGCACGAGCGTGCTTTTTCCGGATCCGGATTCACCTGCGACGAGCACCCGCTCGCCGGGTCCGATTTCGACATCCGTTTCCTTGACGACAGCAGTACCATCGCCCAGCGAAACGGATACATCCTTGAGGCTCAGCATCGTCTCACCCTCCGTTTCACCGCGCACGATCCGGCCGAGCGTATCGCTCTGTTCGGCCCGCTCGAGGCCGTCAAGCGACATCATCAGCGATGCGACACGCCTTGCGCAGGCATTCCAGTCCGCCAGCCGGGGATAGTTATCGACCAGCCAGCCGAAGGCGGCCTGAACGATGGTGAAAGCCGATGCCGCCTGCATGACCTGGCCCAGCGACATGCTTCCGTCGAGGAACTTCGGCGCGCACAGCAGGACCGGAACGACGGGCGCAATCAACATCGATCCATGCGACACGACGGTGGTACGCATATATTGCTGCGCCATTCGCTTCCACTGATGCCGGACATTGCGGAACCTGCTGTCGAGATCGCTGCGCTCTTCTTCTTCGCCACCCAGCAGCGCAATGCTCTCGCCATTTTCCCTCACACGGGTCAGCGTATAGCGGAATTCCGCCTCGAGCTGGTTCTTGACTTCCGAGACTTTGACGAAGTTCCGGCCGATCCACGCAATCGAGCTTGAGGTGATAAGCGCGTAAATTACCGCTGCCACTACCAGAAAGCCAGGTATCGTTATCCAAACGCCGCCGATCGGCAACGTCAGCGCGCCGCCGATCGTCCACAGGACGACGATGAAGGTGGATGCCGATACGAAGGCGGCAATGACCCCTGCGACGAAATCCACCGGCGCTTCAGTGGCGATCCGCATGTCCTCCGACAGCCTCGCCTCCGGATTTTGATGGTCGCCGTCAATCAGGTTAAGCTGGTAATAGCGGCCATTTGCAATCCACCGGGAGACCAGCACCTTCGTCAACCAGGACCGCCAGCGCCGCTGGATCCGCATCCTGACATAGACCTGCGACGTTACAATCAGGACGCTGCCCAGAACCAGCGGCGGGAATATGGAAGCGAGAAAATAGACCGTGGACGCGTCCCGTTTTTCAATCGCGTCGAAGATGCCACGATTCCAGACGTTGACACCGTATTGGAAAGCGACATTGATACCGATCATCACCAGCAGGCCGATGGAGAACGGCCATGCCAGCCCGTCGCCGCGGCGGCTCCAGAAGCCGCGCGCGCTGATCCAAAAGCGTTTCAGTAGATATTTTTTGCGGGCCTGTTCGGCTTCCTCGGGCGTCAGGCCCTCAGCAGGTTCGATTTCCTCCGGCGGCAGCGGCTCATCGGCTGCATTCTCGACATGTACTTTCCCTGCACCATTCTTGCCGGTGCCATCGGCTCGTTTCGAATTTGCGTCAGCATCGGTCATGGACGGCTAAACGGATGGCGGTTTGAAAGGTTGCCCGCCCGCAAAGATTTCCCGCGGGCAGAAACGCGCACGCCCCCCGGACACATCCATGCGTCCGCGCACGCGCCGGCGTTGTGCGCCGCACAAATTTGGACAAATAGGCATGAAATTCGGACTTTTAGATACATATCATCCAGCAAAATTCCTTTAAAACTCTCCCAACTCAAGGAGAGATACCATGACCGACACCACATCAGAGTTTGACGGGACAACAATGTCCTTCGACATCGAGGAGCAACCCGCGTGGACAGCCGCCACATGGTTCGCGGTTCTTTCGATGGCGGCCACCAGCTTTGCGCTGGTATCGGCCGAGTTCCTGCCGGCGGGACTGTTGACGCCGATGGCGCGTGACCTCGGCATCACCGAAGGGACCGCCGGACAGGTCGTCACGGCCACGGCATCCGTCGGCGCAGTGACGGCGCTGTTGAGCAACGTCCTCATCGGCAGGCTGAACCGCAAGACCGTGCTAGTCGGTCTGAGTGCACTGGCGATCGGCTCAAACCTTCTTGCTTCCTTTGCAACCGATTTCTGGCTTCTGTTGCTGGGCCGGGCCGGGCTCGGGATTGCTCTCAGCGGGTTCTGGGCGCTTTCGGTTGCCGTCGTGGCAAGGCTTGTCGGCGCAAATGCGACCGGGCGCGGCATGGCCATCGTTACCCTCGGCGTTTCGCTCGCCACAATCGCCGCGCCTTCGATGGGAGCCCTCATCAGCGACTGGCTGGGATGGCGCACGGCAATGTCGATGACGGCGGGGCTCGCCGTCATTGCCATGCTGCTGCAGATCCTCAGCCTGCCGTCGCTGCCGGCAAGCACCAGCAACAGCCTTTCCGATGTTTTCCGGCTGACGCGGCGGCGTAGCGTTCAGCTGGCCATGCTCGCGATCCTCCTGCTCATGACGGGACATTTCGCCGGATCGGTTTACGTCCGTCCCTTCCTCGAGCAGGTGACGCTCCTCGGTACAACGCCGATTGCTCTCGCACTGCTTGGATTTGGCGTCGCCTCGGTGATTGGCAACGTCGCGGGTGGCCGGATGGCTGATGCCAGTATCCGTCTCGCACTCATCGTCACCGCCGCGCTGATGGCATTTGCAACGATTTCCCTGGTTCTTTGGGGCGTCCATACCGGTGCCGCATTTGCTCTCGTCGCCCTTTGGGGCCTCGCCTTCGGCATGGCGCCTGTCGTGCTGCCGACCAACCTTTCCCGGGGCGCGCCGGATGCGCTGGAGGCGGCAGGCAGCCTGATGGTCGTTTCTTTCCAGGTGGCCATCAGCATCGGTGCAGTGTTCGGCGGCTATATCGTCGATTCCTACGGCGCCACCGCGCCGCTGGCTCTGACCGCGATCCTCGCGACATCCACCGTCGCGCTCGCGCTGCTGCAGCGCGCCGATTGATATGGGTGTGCCGGCGCTTCCCTCGCCGGCACAATCGCTGCTACGATCTGATACATAAATCCCGGTTTCAGGAAACACGCCGGATACCTGCCGCGCAGATCATCGTCTGATCGTTTTCGGATCAGGCAGGATTTGTCATGAAGAACCATATTTTCTTTGCCGTCGCTCTTGCAGTTGCGGCAGCAGGTTTCGGAGCCGCTTATTCAAGCCTTGCTGACAGCCCGCCGGAAAACGCCTCACCCCTCTATGGCGTTACGCTTCCCGAGGGATATCGAGACTGGCGCTTCATCGCTCCCGCACAGGAAGCGCCGCCGCTCGATGAGCTTCGTGCCGTTCTGGCAAACGACATCGCCGTGAACGCTTACAAGAGCGGAACCCTGCCCTTTCCTGATGGCTCGATACTGGTGAAGCTTGCCTACAAGCGGCAGCAATCCGCGGAATTTCCACCAGCCACGGTGCCGGGCGCGGCAACCACCGTGCAGGTGATGGTCAAGGACTCCAGGAAATATCCTGACAGCCATGGCTGGGGCTTCGGGCGGTTCGTCAACGGCAAACCGGTCGATACCGCACAGCACGAGACTTGCCTTTCGTGTCATGTCGGCAACGTCAAGGACCACGATTTCGTTTTCACACGATATGCGCCCTGACGAGCAAAGGGCCACGCCGCCGTTGCCATTCATGGTCGACGGTCCGTCCGCTCGCCTACACTCCCATACAAAATCACCCACACACCGACACATCAGAGATACGCGACGCCGGGAAGGTGGTGCCATTACCGGCTCACCTTCGCCGCCCGGTGCCCCTAATCCCAGCTGAAAGGAAAAGATAATGACGCTTCTGGTCGTTGCCTATCTCGGGGGCGTGCTGACAATTCTCAGCCCCTGCATCCTGCCTATTCTTCCCTTCGTCTTCGCGCGGGCCGGCCAACCGTTCCTGCGCAGCACGCTGCCGCTGCTCGCCGGAATGGCGATCACCTTTGCCGCCGTTGCGACGCTCGCTGCCATCGGCGGCAGCTGGGCGATCAACGCCAACGAATATGGCCGGCTCGCCGCCCTCTCAATGCTCTCCCTTTTCGGAATTGGGCTGATGTCACCGAAGTTCGCCTCTGTCCTGTCCCGTCCGGTCGTTGAATTCGGCAACCGACTTGCCAATGCCGCCGGCAAGCCCGATGCCGCCCCGACGGTCACTGGCTCCCTGCTGCTCGGCATCGCCACCGGGCTCCTGTGGGCGCCCTGCGCCGGCCCAATCCTCGGGATCGTGCTGACCGGTGCGGCCCTGAAGGGCGCCAATCTGGAAACCAGCCTGCTGCTTTCCGCCTATGCCGCCGGTGCTGCGACATCGCTTGCCGTCGCCGTCCTCATTGGAGGCAGGGTGTTTGCGGCGATGAAGCGTTCCCTCGGTTTCAGCGAGCGTATTCGCCAGGCAACCGGGGCAGCGGTGCTGGCAGGCGTTGCCGCCATCGCGCTTGGACTGGACACCGGTTTTCTATCGCAGATTTCCTATGCCAGCACGACATCGTTCGAACAGCACGTTCTTGATCGTCTCGACGCCGCCAGAGGGCCCGAACAGAAGGTCGAATTAGCGGAGAAAACCGCAGCCACAGCGCCGGACGGTGACGCTGCCACCATGCGCCCGGCACTGCCGGTTGAAGGCACCGCGCCGTCCCTCGATGGTGCTGTCGAATGGCTGAACTCCCCGCCGCTCGCCCGTGAAGACTTGCGCGGCAAGGTCGTGCTCATCGACTTCTGGACCTATTCCTGCATCAACTGCATCCGCACCCTTCCTTATGTGCGTGCCTGGGCGGAGAAGTACAGGGATCAGGGTCTCGTCGTCGTTGGCGTGCACGCGCCCGAATTTGCCTTCGAAAAGAAGATCGACAATGTCAGACAGGCCGTCGCCGGCTTCAAGATCGAGTATCCGGTAGCAATCGACAATGATTACAGGATCTGGCGCGCCTTCGATAACAGCTACTGGCCAGCGCATTACCTGATCGATGCCAAAGGCCAGATCCGTTACCACCACTTTGGTGAGGGAGAGTACAGGGAGACCGAAGAGGCGATTCAGGATCTGCTGCGCGAGGCGGGCAGCACCGGCGCATCCCCCGCTGAGACTGTGACGCCCGAGACAAAGGGGGCTGAAGCCGGCGCGGACATGAGCCACATGCTCTCCGGCGAAACCTATGTAGGCTACCGTCAGGCGCGAGGCTTTGCATCGAACGAGACAATGCGTGCAGACGCGCCCCGAGACTATTCGGTCACGGCGCCTGCCCTCAATGAATGGGGGCTCTCCGGCGAATGGACTGTTGGTGCGGAAGCGGCCACCCTTGATGCGGCCAATGGCGGTATCACCTACCGCTTCAGCGCCCGTGACCTGCATCTGGTGCTGGGTCCGGTTGACTCCGGAAAGCCGGTCCGTTTCCAGGTGACCGTGGATGGCCATCCGCCGGGTCCTGATCATGGCGCCGATACGGATGCCAATGGCAATGGCGTCGTCACATCAACCCGCCTTTACCAGCTCGTTCGCCAGTCCGGCACGGTGACAGCAAAAACCTTCACCATCCGCTTCCTCGACCCCGGTGTGCAGGCCTACGCCTTCACCTTCGGTTGAACCGTTTTTTATCCGGCCACATGAAAGGAATAACACGATGCATCATCGTCTCATGCCAAGATTCGCGCTCGCCTTTGCAACCGCGCTGATTGCGTTTGCCGCACAGGCAGCGGAGGTAAAGAATATCGTCATCGTCCACGGGGCGCTTGCAGATGGTTCTGCCTGGCGCAAGGCAACGGACATCCTCGAAAGCCGTGGTTTCAACGTCACCATCGTCCAGGAACCCATCACCTCGCTTGCCGATGATGTGGCAGCAACAAACCGCGTGCTCGATCTCCAGCAGGGCCCTAGCCTGCTGGTCGGACACAGCTACAGCGGCATGGTGATTTCGGAAGCAGGCAATCGGCCCGATGTGGCGGGGCTCGTGTATGTCGCCGCCTTCCAGCCGGAAAAGGGAGAGAGCCTTCTTGACCTCGCCACAGCAAAACCACCCGCCGGAAGCGGCATAAAGCAGACGAAGGATGGCACTTTCCTCTATCTGGATCCGGCGGTCTTTGCGCAGGATTTCGCCGCCGACCTGCCCCGCGACGAGGCTGCCTTCATGGCCAAAAGCCAGGTCTTCGCCGCCAAGGCAGCCTTCGCAGCCAAGGCGGGCGAACCAGCCTGGAAAACAAAGAAAAGCTGGTCGATCATCGCGACGCAGGACAGGTCGATCAACCCCGATCTCGAGCGTGACATGGCAAAACGCGCCGGCAGCGCGGTAACCGAGATCGCCGGGAGCCACGCAGTCTTCGCATCCAAGCCCGAAGAGGTCGCAGACGTCATCACAGAGGCTGCCCGGCGGTCCGCGAAATAAACACGGATCTGGTGGAACGCCACCACAGCCGCTCCTGACATCGGGAGCGGCTGATCTGCATTCAGAGGGCAAGCTGAATGTATCAGTCTGTATATAGAAGGCTCGCTGCTACAAAACCATTCACATCAGGTTCGCCCGGGACACATCGGGGATACACGTACAGCGTTAACTGCCTGTCATCCAAAAAGGACAGGAGAGACGACAATGAATTCCGAGATCAATTTCCAGCGCCGCCGGTTCTTCGGCATTGCCGCAATGACTGTTGCCGCCGTAGAGTTCGGCGCGGCGGGCCTGGCCCAGGCCAAAGGCAAGGCGCCTTCAGCTACCCCGTCAGCACCAACAGGCGAAAAAACGTCCTTTGGGCCCCTGAAGCAGGTCAAAGCGGGTGTACTCCATGTCGGTTACGCCGAAGCCGGGCCCGAGGACGGTCCGGTCGCTCTGCTGCTGCACGGATGGCCTTATGACATCTACAGCTATGTTGACGTTGCGCCCATCCTCGCTTCGGCGGGATATCGCGTGCTTATTCCCTATCTGCGCGGATACGGCACCACACGTTTTCTTTCTGATGAAACGGCACGCAACGGGCAGCAGGCAGCACTCGCGGTCGACATGATCGCCTTTCTCGATGCCCTTGGCGTGAGACAGGCCGTCGTGGCGGGCTATGACTGGGGCGCTCGCACGGCCGATATCATGGCGGCACTCTGGCCCGAGCGCTGCACCGGCCTCGTGTCGGTCAGCGGCTATCTGATCGGCAGTCAGGAAATCAACAAAAAGCCACTTCCGCCCAAGGCGGAACTATCCTGGTGGTATCAGTTCTACTTCGCGACGGAACGCGGCCGTGCGGGTTACGCCGCGAATACCCGCGACTTCGTTCGCCTGATCTGGCAAACGGCCTCCCCGACCTGGAAATTCACCGACGAAACCTTCAATCGTTCCGCCTCCGCGTTTGACAATCCCGACCACGTGGCGATCACCATCCATAATTACCGCTGGCGGCTGGCTCTTGCCGAAGGCGAAGCCAAATATGACGACTACGAGCGCCGGCTTGCGAAACTTCCCGTCATCACGATCCCGACGATCACGCTGGAAGGTGACGCCAATGGCGCACCGCATCCGGACCCCTCCACTTACGCATCAAGGTTTTCGGGCAAGTACCAGCATCGCAATATCAGCGGCGGCATAGGGCACAACCTGCCGCAGGAAGCGCCCGAGGCATTCGCCAAGGCCGTTCTCGACGTCGCAAAGCTTTAGGCTTGCCGAAGCCCGCGAACCGTTGTCTTACTGCTGTTGGCAGCGGGCAATGCAGTAGCGGGCCACTGAAACGTCCGCACGATGAAGGCATCCAATGGAACATATCGATCACATTCTCGTCGTGGACGACGACAGGGAAATCCGGGAGCTGGTTTCCAGCTACCTGAAGAAGAACGGCTTGCGAACAACGGTGGCTGCCGACGGACGGCAGATGAGGAGTTTTCTGGACGGCAATACCGTCGATCTGATCGTGCTCGACGTGATGATGCCGGGCGATGACGGCCTGGTTCTCTGCCGTGAGTTGCGGGCCGGAAAGCACAAGGCCACGCCGGTTCTGATGCTGACTGCCCGCGATGACGAGATGGACCGGATCATCGGGCTCGAAATGGGCGCCGACGACTATCTTTCGAAGCCCTTCGCCGCCCGGGAGCTTCTCGCACGGATCAAGGCAATCCTGCGCCGCACCCGGATGTTGCCGCCCAATCTGCAAATCAGCGAAGCGGGGCAGCTCCTGACCTTTGGCGACTGGCGTCTTGACACGGTCGGCCGCCATCTGCTGGACAGGGACGGTACGACCGTGGCACTGAGCGGCGCTGAATACCGGCTTCTCAGGGTGTTCATCGATCATCCCCAGCGCGTCCTCAACCGCGACCAGTTGCTGAACCTCACACAGGGGCGCGATGCCGAAATCTTCGACAGATCGATCGATCTTCTCGTAAGCCGCGTGCGTCAGCGGCTGGGAGATGATGCACGGGAACCCACCTACATCAAGACGGTGCGTGCGGAAGGTTATGTCTTTTCCGTTCCGGTGGAGATTTCGGAGCCAAGGGCATGACAGGCCGGCATCTGCTTGCCGGCTGGTGGCCACGCTCGTTGCGGTCCAGACTCTTTCTCATCCTGCTTGCCGGGCTTGCCATTGCTTACGGGTTGTCGTTCAGTATCCTCTTTGCCGAACGGTATATGTCTGCCAAGGCAGTCATGCTCGGGACACTGGAGCAGGACCTTGCGGTATCCATCGCCATCATAGACCGCCTGCCTGCGGAGGAGCGGGCGGGATGGGTGAACCGCCTCGGCCGCAGCAACTACCAGCTCATCCTCGGTCCGGGCCTTCCCGGCGTCGCCGACATGTCCGGGCGCGGGGCAGAAATCGCACAGAGGATCGAAGAGGCCGCCGGGCACCGGTTTCCGGTCAGGGTGGAATCCATTCCCGGCGACGGCAAGAGGCTTCAGGCTCATCTGACGCTGTCGGACGGCTCGCCCCTGACAATTGACGTAACACCACGGGGTGTCATGCCCATCGCCGAATGGCTGCCCTACGTCTTCGCCGCACAAATGGCGCTTCTCCTCCTCTGCACCTGGTTTGCCGTGCGGCAGACGACCAGACCCCTCAGCGCGCTGGCAGCCGCGGCGGAAGCGCTCGATCCGGGGGAGAAGGGGTTGCCGATGAGTGAGAGCGGCCCGAGCGAAGTTGCCCACGCGGCTCGTGCATTCAACGCCATGCGCGATCGCGTCGCACAATATCTTGAAGAACGCGTGCAAATCCTCGCGGCGATTTCACACGACCTGCAGACCCCCATCACTCGAATGCGGCTGCGGGCCGATATGGCTGATGATACGCCGGAAAAGGAAAAGCTGGTCAGTGACCTGCGTGAAATCGAACGTCTGGTGCAGGACGGGATCGCTTATGCGCGCAGCGCCCACGGCAACGGCGAGAAGTCCTCTCGCATCGATCTGGCATCCTTCATCGACAGCATCGCCTACGACTATCAGGATACCGGAAAGGCGGTCACGGTTTCAGGCATTGTGCACGGCACGGCGTCGACAAAACCGCACGCATTGCGACGGATACTCACGAATTTCATAGATAACGCCCTCAAATTTGCCGGCAGTGCCGAAATAAAAGTCGATCGGCGTGCTGAAGGGGCCGTTGTCATTACGGTGCTCGACAAAGGACCGGGGATTCCCGACGAGATGCTGGACAACGCCATGCAGCCATTCTTCCGGATTGAAACATCGAGAAATCGCGACACGGGCGGAACGGGCCTCGGACTGGCGATTGCGCAGCAGCTTGCCGGAACGATCGGCGGCTCGGTGCGCCTCTATAACAGGCAGGGTGGCGGGCTGGCGGCCGAGGTCGCTTTTCCCTGAGAGGGAAACGGGTCGACGATAACCAGTGACAAAGCGCCGATACTTTTCGATACAGTTTCGCAGTTTCCGGAAACATGCCGGATACGCTGATCCATCAGAAAGCTCCTATCACGAAACGTCGCAGCAGCGGCAAATGAAAGGAGTCTCCCATGACCAAGATCGAGACTGTTCTTTATACCGGCAAGACCCACACGACCGGCGGGCGTGACGGATCGGCACAAAGCGATGATGGCGCGCTGGGCATCAAGCTCTCGCCTCCGGGCAGCGGAAGGCCGGGCACGAATCCCGAACAGCTTTTTGCGGCCGGCTGGTCGGCATGCTTTATCGGCGCCATGGCAAAGGCGGCGGCGAAACGCCAGCTCCGGCTTCCCGCCGACACCGCCGTCGATGCGGAAGTCGATCTCGGCACGGCGGGTGGCGAGTTCTTCCTGCAGGCTCGCCTGTCGGTAAGCCTTCCCGGGATCGATCGTCCCGTAGCGCAGGCCATCATCGAGGATGCGCACCAGATCTGCCCCTATTCGAAGGCAACCAGGGGGAACATCGATGTTACGCTCAAGCTCGCTTAAACCGATTGTCTCCGCCCGTGCGCTTGTCATCGCCATCGTGTTTGCGGCGATATTCGCAGCACCGTGCGTATATGATGCAACATCAGACGAGCCCTCGTCGCTCGCGGGACTTCTGAGCGCGGTCTCATCAATGTGACCACAAGGGAACGGCTCGGCGCCCGCCGCAGCCGTTTTCGCGTTTCCACTTCTTCCTGCCATCCCTCTGATCAACTCAATGAAGCCTGCTTGGACCCATGCGGCGCGCCTCCAGCGCGTTCCGCGGCGACCAGACGAGCCGGATTTCCAACCATCTTAAACGAGGCCAGATCAATGCGATCAATTGAACACATCTATGTCGACGGTAAATTTGTGGTGCCAGACGGCAATGAACGGCTGGACCTTTTCAATCCGGCAACGGAAGAAAAAATCGGCGATGTCCGGCTTGGCAATGCCGATGATGCAAGTGCCGCAGTGGCAGCCGCGAAACGGGCTTTTCCCGCCATGGCAACATCCACCAAGGCGCAGCGTATCGATATGCTGCGCAGCCTGCGCGACGCGATCGAAGAGCGACCGGATGAGCTCACGCAGGTCATGACCGAAGAATACGGCGCGCCCGCTTATTTCACGGCTTTCTCCGTTCAAAACGCAGCGTCGATTTTTGATGTTATGGCTGAGACCGTGGCGAACTACGACTTTGACCGGGTCGTGGGCAAAAGCACGGTCAGGATGCTGCCGCGCGGCGTTCTCGCCGCCATAACGCCCTGGAACAGCAATTTCGGTTTTATCGCCACCAAGCTTGCGCATGCAATCGGTTCAGGCTCATCCCTCGTCATCAAACCGGCTGAACAGAGTGCGTTTCAGACGGATATTCTGGTGAGAAGGCTGCATCGTGCCGGCCTGCCGGCAGGGGTTTTCAACCTTGTCAACGGCACCGGTCCGGTGGTCGGTGCGGCGCTGACGCAGGATCCCGACGTCGCGACCGTCAGTTTCACCGGTTCCACCCAGGCGGCAAAGATCATTCAGCGTGCGGCGATCGACGGCATGAAAAGAGTGGTTCTGGAGCTGGGCGGCAAGGCACCCACCATTATCCTGCCGGATGCGGACCTCGACAAGGCTATACCTGTCGCCCTGATGTCGGGCTTTGCAAACAGCGGCCAGGCCTGCGTCGCGGGTACCCGCATCCTGGCTCCGAGGTCCCGTCTCCCCGAGATTGCCGAGCGGTTGAGAATGGCGGCTGAAAAATTCAAAGTTGGCGATCCCCGTGATCCGGAGGTTCGGGTAGGCCCTCTCGCCAGCCTTGCCCAGTGGGAGAGGATCCAGACTTACATCCGGCTTGGTGTCGAAGAAGGAGCAACTCTGCTGACAGGCGGAACCGGACGCCCGGCCGGGATAGAAAAAGGATGGTTCGCCCGCCCGACGATCTTCGCAGATGTCACCAACGAAATGCGCATCGCCCGCGAAGAAATCTTTGGTCCCGTCCTGTGTCTTCTCGCCTATGAGGACGAAGATGAGGCCGTTAAAATTGCCAATGATAGCGACTACGGATTGCAAGCCTATGTGCTTGGATCCGACCTCAGACGTGCCGAACGCATCGCCGAGAGGCTGATGGCCGGCCGCGTCGTCATCAACGGCGCACCGCATGATCCCCGCGCGCCCTTCGGCGGTTTCAAGCAATCCGGTATCGGCAGGGAGATCGGTGCCTTCGGTCTCGACGGCATGCTCGAACCGCGAGCCGTTCTCACCCCTAACGCGAAAAGTCTGTAGCGCCGGTCCCGGCGCGCTCTCCGTTCTGCTTCAGGCCGACTTTGTATCCAGAAGTGTCAGCCGTGCGAAATCCGACGTTTGGTGACGCAACAGCAGGTCGAAAGAAATAGCCGAGATACTATCAACATCTACCTGTTCCGGACGCGAAATGGTCGCGGAACACATCGATATGGAGAGCAATATGACCGACGTCCTTCAGCCTGCAAAAGGCGGACACAACACCGCGATTGTCTTTGGGTCTGCAATGGCCGTGTTGATGGCCTTCGCTCCTGCCTTGGCAGTTGAGACGGTCACATCACCCCAATCCGAAACAGCCTCTGCCGACGACAGCATTCGGCCGTTCCAGGTTCATGTCGATCAGTCACAGATTGACGACCTCAAGGCGAGGATCAGGAATGCGCGCTGGCCGGATAAGGAAACCGTTGGCGATATTTCCCAGGGTATCCAGCTGGCGCGGGTTCAGGATCTCGTCCGATACTGGGGCAGCGACTATGACTGGCGAAACGCCGAGAAGGAACTCAACGCCTTGCCGCAGTTCATCACCAGGATCGACGGCGTCGACATCCACTTCGTTCATGTCCGCTCACGCCATCCCAACGCCCTGCCTGTCATCCTCACCCACGGCTGGCCGGGTTCAATCTTCGAGTTCACAAAAGTCATTGGCCCGTTGACGGACCCGACCGCTTATGGCGGCAAAGCGGAAGACGCGTTTGACGTCATCATCCCCTCCATCCCCGGCTATGGTTTTTCAGGCCATCCGACCGATCTGGGCTGGGGACCGGACCGTGTTGCGCGGGCCTGGGACACCCTCGTCAAGCGCCTCGGCTACACGCGCTATGTTTCCCAGGGCGGCGATCATGGTTCGGTCATTTCCGATGCCCTTGGCCGGCAAGCGCCAAAGGGTCTGCTCGGCATCCATCTCAATATGCCGGCCACCGTTCCCGGCGCGCTCATGAAAGGCATCAACAGCGGTGATCCAGCCCCTGCGGACCTGTCTGCGCCAGAACGAAATGCCTATGACTCGCTCAAAGAGTTTTTCGGCAGGAACGCTGCCTATGGCGCAATGATGGTCACAAGACCGCAGACGATCGGCTATACCTTCTCGGATTCACCTGTCGGTCTTGCATCTTTCATCTACGAGAAATTCGCGCAATGGAGCGACAGCAATGGCGAGCCCGAAAGCGTGCTTTCTAGGGATGAAATGCTCAACGACATCACCCTCTACTGGTTGACCAACAGCGGCGCGTCCGGCGCGCGCTTCTATTGGGAAAACAACAACAACAACTTCAGCACGGACGCCCAGAATACCAAGGACATCAAGATCCCCGTCGGCATCACCGTCTTCCCGAAGGAAATCTACCAAGCGCCGGAGAGCTGGAGCAGGCAAGCCTATCCATCGCTGACCTATTATCATCAGGTCGATCATGGTGGACATTTCGCCGCCTGGGAGCAGCCCGGGATTTTCTCGAGCGAGCTTCGTGACGCCTTCAGAAAACTGCGCTGAGACACGCCTTTCTGGAAGCGCGGTTCCCGGACCGCGCTTCACCACGTCCTCGTGTAGCTGTCCGATTTAAAGCTTGGGCGTTTCTGCACCCAAAAAGCCGTTTCTCGACACCAGTCGAGAAACGGCTTTTTCCGTATCTGAGGCCAGGAGATTTCAGGCCGCAACAGCGACACGTTCCGCCATCCACTGATCCAGCGCAGATCGCAGCATTGATCCGGACACGGCGTCCATGGAGGCGATCCTGATCAGGTATTTTGCGGCGTCGACGGCTATCGAGCAGCCGATCGGCAGGCGGTTCTCTGCGCAGAACTCATTCAAAACCCTGCGGATCGACAAAAGCGACACTGCGTTGGTCATCTCGGATCTCCATCATGAATAACGATATTGCGCCATTTTATGGAGAAGCACTGTGTCGAGAGTTTTCCATCGGAACTGAGAACGGTACCTCGATGTAGCCTGTCTGGTTGCTGGTACAATAAGCTACGGTCGTGGACAGCAATCACATCGATCAGTCTTGAAATTTCATTTCGTTGTTCGAATGATCCCAATTCGCATCGACGCGATTTTCCGCCTCGGCCTGCTGCGACAGAGGAAGCTCCAGTTGGATATCCTCCATCTCCGCCAGGCTCGCAATCCCGTCACGAAGGACAGGAGCTTCATCAGCTGGTCTGAACGGCATAGAAATCTCCTTCTCCGCGGAAACCGGCCGCCGCCCGCTTTCGCAGGCAGCGGCGCCTTGCGCGATCAGCCTTTCACAAAAGCCAGCAGATCGGGATTGATGACGTCTGCATGGGTGGTGAGCATACCATGCGGGTAACCCTTATACACCTTCAGCGTCCCGTTCTTCAGAAGCTTGACCGACAATTCGGCGGAGGCCGCAATCGGCACGACCTGATCGTCATCGCCGTGAAGGACAAGCGTGGGCACCGAGATCGCCTTCAGGTCTTCCGTCTGATCGGTTTCCGAGAAAGCCTTCACGCCATCGTAATGGGCCTTGGCGCTGCCCATCATGCCCTGACGCCACCAGTTCTGGATAACACCGGGATAGACCTTCGCATCCGGACGATTGAAACCGTAGAAGGGGCCGGTCGGGACATCTAGGAAGAATTGGGCGCGATTATCGGCGACGCCCTTGCGGAAACTGTCGAAGACTTCGATCGGCAGGCCGCCGGGATTGGACGGCGTCTTCAGCATCAACGGCGGAACGGCGGAGACGAGCACGGCCTTGGCGACGCGGCCCTGCGGTTCGCCGAATTTTGCGACATAGCGCGCAACCTCGCCACCGCCTGTCGAGTGCCCGATATGAACCGCATTTCTCAGATCGAGATGTTCGACGACGGCAAAGGCATCGGCGGCGTAATGATCCATATCGTTCCCGTCGCTCACCTGCTGCGACCGACCGTGGCCGCGGCGGTCATGCGCCACGACGCGATAACCGTTCTCTACGAAGAACAGCATCTGCGCGTCCCAGTCGTCGGATGACAATGGCCACCCATGATGGAAGACGATCGGCTGGGCATCCTTCAGGCCCCAGTCCTTGAAAAAGATATCGACGCCGTCCTTGGTCTTTACGAATGATTCCGTCATTGGAAATGCTCCTTCGGTGGGAGATGGGGTGGAGTTTGAAAAAGCTGTCGATGGCATGGCCATCGCCGTGGAAAGTGCCGCGCCTGCCAGCAGAAGGTGCCGTCTGGAAAGCGCGAGCTCGATGAGATTGCCGGCCATTTCCTTGTCCTGCGTTCAGCGCCCACGGCGCGTGGTTTCAAACAGGAACCATGTGCGCCGCTCGGTCTCATCGATCCAGTTCTCGATGAGACTGGTGGTGGCGTGGTCGTTGAGGTCTGAGGTAAGGCTGTGCGTTTGCCGCAGGATGGCGGTCAGCTGTTTGTTATCCTCGCGCAGTTCGGCAAGCATATCCTCAGGCGTGACGAAGTCGGCGTCATTATCGAGGAGGCGCTGGAGGCGGGCGATATGGCCGATGGAGCGGATGGTGGTACCGCCGATCTTACGCGCCCTTTCGGCAATGTCGTCGGTCATGGCAAAGATCTGGGCGCCCTGTTCGTCCAGCAGCGTGTGATAGTCACGGAAATGCGGACCGGAAACATGCCAGTGAAAATTCTTGGTCTTTATGTAGAGCGTAAAGACATCCGCCAGCAGGGCGGTCAACGCCGCGGCAATGTCGCGGCTTGCCTCCGCTCCGAGATCGGTCGGGGTTGCAAGTGGAAGCTTGCGGTTTCTGGAAGTTGTTGTCGTGTCCATGATCGTTCTCCTTTGGCAATTGACCGCCCGTTGTTGAGCGTCCCTGTTGCGGCTGTCTGATCGGCCTCGAGAATAGGGAGAAGAACGGGTGAGGAGAAATCGGCTGCTGGTACAGTCTACCCGATACCTAAGTGTAGTTTCGTCTAGCGCCGGCCCGGGATAACGTTTGCCCGTCGCCCCGCCCCTCGGCGATTGGCTCACAGAAGCCAGAAGCTCCGGCGTCCCCTCCCCGGAGCCGCGGATCTCCCTCCCGATCCGCAAAAGGCCGCCCCCGCCGCAGGAGGCGGCCTTTTTCATTTCTCCCTCTGGTGAGCAGGCAACCTATGCATGAGTATGATGTTTAAGCGTGCGTACGTGGGCTAGCGTCGTGGCGCACGACAATCCCCAGGCTGCAAAATCGAAGGACATCCCACATGACAGAAGAACGCCCGGAAGGTATTGAAAAATATAATCATCCCGCCGGCGGCTGGGATGCGTTGAAAGCCGTCGCGAAGACCCTCGCCCACCAGCAGATCGTCGCCCAGGGCACCATGACGCTGCTCAAGGCAAATCAACCCGAGGGTTTCGACTGTCCCGGCTGCGCCTGGCCCGATCCCAAACACACCTCATCGTTCGAATTTTGCGAAAACGGCGCCAAGGCGATCACATGGGAATCGACCGCCAAACGATCAGGACCTGAATTTTTCGCACAGCACACGGTCTCCGAATTGTGGCAGTGGACCGACCACAAGCTCGAGGATGCCGGAAGGCTGACCCTTCCCCTGCATTACAATGCCGAGAGTGATCGCTATGAGCCGATCGCCTGGGACGATGCGTTTCGCCTGATCGCGCAGGAGCTCAACAAGCTTGGTGACCCAGACATGGCGGAATTTTACACATCAGGCCGGGCGTCCAACGAGGCTGCTTTTCTCTATCAGCTTTTCGTGCGCGCCTTCGGGACGAATAATTTTCCCGATTGTTCCAACATGTGCCATGAGGCAACCAGCGTCGGCCTTCCGAAATCCATCGGCGTCGGCAAAGGCACAGTGACGCTGGAGGACTTCGATCATGCGGATGCGATCTTCAGCTTCGGCCACAATCCGGGCACCAATCATCCCCGCATGATGACGACGCTGCACAATGCCGCAAAACGCGGCGTGCCGATCGTCGTTTTCAATCCGCTGAAGGAACGGGCTCTGGAGCGTTTCGCCGCGCCGCAGGACCCGATCGAAATGGCGACGCTCTCTTCCACTCCGATCGCCTCCGCCTATTATCAGTTGCGCACCGGCGGCGATCTCGCCGCCCTGAAGGGCATCATGAAGGCGGTGTTTCAAATGGATGCGGAAAGCCTCGATGCAGGCGGAGCCGGCGCACTGGACCGGGCCTTCATCGAGCAACATACCTCAGGCCTCGACGTGCTGCGCAGCGATATCGACGCCACCTCATGGGATACGATCTGCTCGGTCAGCGGGCTGACGAGGGAGGCGCTAGAGAGCGCTGCCCGGGTTTACGTCAACGCCTCCAATGTCATTATCTGTTACGGCATGGGTATAACACAGCACGCCAAGGGTACGAGCAATGTCCAGCAGATTGCCAATCTATTGCTTCTGCGCGGCAATATGGGCCGCCAGGGTGCGGGGATAGCGCCCATTCGCGGCCATTCCAATGTTCAGGGTGATCGCACTGTCGGCATCACCGAAATCCCGAACAAGGCGCTGCTGGATGGCATGGAACGCGCCTTCGGTTTTCGCCCCTCCGCCGAAAAAGGCCACAATGCCATAGAAGCCGTCGAGGCAATCATCGCCGGAAAATCCCGGGCGCTCATCTGCCTTGGCGGAAACCTCGCCGTCGCCATGTCGGATACCGCCGCGACCTTCGAAGGTATGCGCAAACTCGATCTCGCTGTCCACATAGCAACGAAGCTCAATCGCTCGCATCTTCTGACGGCACGGACATCGCTGATTTTGCCCTGTTTCGGGCGAACCGATCTAGATACACAGGCCTCCGGCCCGCAGGCGGTGACCGTCGAGGATTCCATGTCGATGGTGCATGCCTCACGCGGTTTCCTCAAACCGCCAGGCGAACTTGTGCGGTCGGAGCCCGCCATCATCGCCGGCATCGCCAAGGCAACCATCGGAAACCGTCACGGCATTGACTGGGACTGGCTGATTGCCGATTACGATCGCATCCGCGACAAGATCGAAGAGGTCTTCCCTGACTTCAGGGATTTCAATAGCCGGGTCCGCGTGAAGGGCGGTTTCCGCCTTGATGTCGCAGCCTCCTTCCGCCGCTGGAACACGGAGAGCGGCAAGGCCAATTTCCTTGTCGCCACCGGGATCGAGGAAGATCCGCTGATCTCCAATCCGGACGCCCTCGTGCTGACGACCATCCGCAGCCACGACCAGTACAACACAACGATCTACGGCATGGATGACCGTTATCGCGGCGTCTTCGGTCGCAGGGACGTCATCTTCATGAATCGGCAGGACCTCGCCGAACGGGGCCTGAAGGATGGCGACCGCATCGATATTCACGGTATCGCCAAAGACAGTGAGGGGCGCCACCTCGTTCAGGGTTTCACGGCTGTTGAGTACGATATCCCGAAGGGCTCGGCAGCGGGTTATTATCCCGAGATGAATGCGGTGGTGGCGCTAGGCCGTTATGATCGCCTTTCGGGAACGCCCTCCTATAAGGGCGTACCGATTACGGTGAGTGCGGCAGCTGTCTGACGAGCAAAGGGCCGGCGCGTTGCAGAGGCCATGGGTGCCTGTGGACGACAGGTCCTGGATGCACATTTTTGCATATGGCCCCGCACCCATTTCCCGCTATCTTTGACGTTAAGATGGCGATGGCAACCAACACCTATGTAATGGCGATGGCAACCAAGACCTATGTATAGGTCAGGTCGTGCTGAAAAAACCGTATTGTCGGCAAAAATCGCATCGGGGGAACAATGTCGATTGCGTCAATGATGTTTCGCGCGAGAGAGCCGGAGGATGGAGCCCACCATCTGTTTTTTGGAGTTGGCGCGCTGGTGCTGGCAGCAGGTGTATTTTACGTCGACACCTATACCGACATAGAAGGCGCGATCGCCGTTCTTTACGTCATCACGGTTCTTCTGGCCGCGCAGGCCGTGAGCTGGTCAGGACTCATCGCGATCTCCTGCACCTGCGCCATTCTATCGCTGCTGTCCTATGCGGCGACCCATGCGCAGGACGCCGACTTCCAGTCTGCCCTTCGATTGGTGGTCGCCCTTGCGGCACTGGCCGTTACCACCATGCTGCTGCTGAAAACCGAAACCGCGCGGCTGGCGATGCTGTCCGTCAACGCGGCGCTCAAAGAAAGCGAGGAGCGCTATCGCTCCATTTTCGACCGCACGCGCGTGGCACTCTGGGAGCGGGACTATTCGAAGCTTCACGCCCTGTTGATGGGCCTCAAGCAACAGGGCGTCACCGATATGCGCGCCCACGCACGCGCCAATCCGGGTTTTACGCAGCAATGTATCGACCTCATCACGGTCGTTGCGTCGAATGAGGCCGGAAAGGAAATGCTCGGTTACGACTCCTCTCTGCGCGGAACCCTTCAGCGGTCGATCGTTTCGTCTTCCGGAAAATTCGTCGATGTCCTGCAGGCGATCATCGATAACCGGCGTGTTTTTGAAGACAAGGTGGTGGTGCGCACGGAAAGCGGTGAAGACAAGCTGGTGCTTCTTTCCATCAGCTTTCCGGCCGAGGCGGCCGCCTTCAATCGCGTGGTGGTGAGCATGGTGGATATCACCCAGCGCGAAATGGCGCTGAAGGCGCTGGCCGAAGCACAGGCGGAGCTGACGAAGGCTTCAAAGGCCGCGGCGGTGGGCGCCATGTCAGCATCGCTCTCCCACGAATTGAACCAGCCGCTTGGGGCCATCATCGTCAATGCACAGACATTGCTGCGGTGGCTCGACCGCGATCCGCCGGATCTCGCCGCGGCCCGCCGTTCGGCCGAACGCATGATCCGTGACGGCCAGCGCGCCAGCGACATCATCCAGAACACACGCAGTCAGCTCGCCCATACCAGCGGCAAGACGGAAACCTTCGATCTCGACGAGTTCATTGACGAAACGCTCAGCCTTCTCGAACACGAGCTCGAGCGCAGCGGCACCGCCGTCCACGTGGACAAACAGGCCACTCCGCCAATAACAGCCGTCAGGATCGAATTGCAGCAGGTCCTCATCAACCTTCTCACAAATGCCATTCAGGCGATGGAAGAGGCAGGCAGCACCAATCGCGCCATCACGGTGCGGAAAGAACGTGAAGACGGTCACAATATCCATATTGCCGTTCACGACAGTGGACCGGGTTTCCCCGCGCAGATGAAGGAAAAGCTGTTTTCACCATTCTACACGACAAAGGAGACAGGGATGGGCATGGGGCTATCGATCTGCCGCACCACTCTGGAAGCGCGCGGCGGCAGGCTGACCGGTGACAATCACCCCCTCGGCGGGGCGGTCTTTACCATTTCCATGCCGATCAGCCAGGAGATGGAACATGCCTGACCCACGCAAGCAGGCGAAGGAGCCACCCCAACCCGTCGTTTTCATCGTCGACGACGACGTGTCGATGCGTGAGGCGCTGACCGATCTGTTTCGCTCCATGAAGTTTGACGCCGAAGCTTTCGACAGCGCCACCGCCTTCCTCGAAAAAGCCAACCTGAACCGGCCGGGTTGCCTGCTGCTCGATGTGCGGCTTCCGGGCATCAGCGGCCTCGACTTCCAGATGCAGCTGGAACGCGTCGGCAACAGGATGCCGATCATTTTCATGACCGGCTTCGGCGATATCCCGATGAGCGTGCGGGCGATGAAAGCCGGCGCCGTGGATTTCCTGACAAAGCCCTTCAAGGAACAGGACATCCTGGACGCCGTCGCGGCCGCGATGGAACGGGATGCATCGCGACGCCGCGAAAGCGCCCAGAACGAGGCCGTCTCCTCCCTTGCCGAACAACTGACGCCGAGGGAACGCGAGGTCATGAGCGCCGTCGTTCGCGGTCTGATGAACAAGCAGATCGCCTATGAGCTAGGCATCAGCGAGGTCACGGTAAAACTGCACCGCGGCAATGTGATGCGCAAGATGGAAGCGAGATCGGTCGCCGATCTCGTTCGCAAGGCGGAACTGATCGGCGAGAAGATGCGCCCACCTGTATCTTAGTATGGTATCTTTGAGAGCGGCATGGGCGCATAGAGGAAGAAAGAAAAACAGAAAAGGTCGCTTTCATTGCCCCCCGTTCCCGTCATTGCCGTCGTTGACGACGACCCTGCCATCCGTGAAGCCATGGACGATCTCATCATGTCCTTCGGTTACCAATGCCGCCTGTTTGCTTCTGCCGAACAGTTTCTGGACGCGCAGCAGCAGGCGGACATTGACTGCATCGTTGTGGATGTGAAGATGCCCGGCCTCTCCGGCATCGAATTGCAGAGTGAATTGAACCGGCGCGGCGAGCATGCGCCGATGATTTTCGTGACCTCCTACGAGGATGACCGCACCCGCAACGCCGCCCTGAGCGGCGGCGCCCTCGCCTTTCTGCGCAAGCCGGTCAATATCGGCAAACTGATGGGATGCCTGGAATCGGTTCTCGGACCGCAGCCCTGACTTTCGGTTGACGCCTGGCGAAGACAGCCTTTCATCACGCTAAGCCTCTTCCTTCGAGCCCTGTTTTTTATGCCCCGGCCCTGTGCCGCCAGGGCACGCATTGCCGTTGACGGAATTCCTCCCGGCGTTTGCCATTCCGCCACGACCTTCCGCCATACCAACTAGACCTCTGTATAGGTGCCCGCAGCGCTGACCCGCCGTAGCCTTGTCCCAGTCAAACGCCTCCCTCCCGGACGGTCCTGACGACACGATCATCCATTTTGAGGAGCAGGGCATGACCTCCATCAGTCAGAAGACAGACGAGCGCAAACCTCGACATCTCAAGCTCGCAACGGTGCTGGCATTGGGCGCGACCGCAGTGCTCGCCGGCAACGCTCTCCTGATCAGGAATACCGAGCCGGCGCTTGCCGCCTCTGAAAACGTTGCATCGGCCAGCGCCTTCCGCATCCTCACGCCGCAGGCGATAGACCGGCTGGCCGGACTTTCGGGTCCTGTTGCTCCAGGCGAGGATGCGACAACAGGCGTGTCAGCTCCGGCAAATGACGAAACGTCCTGCATCGCCATCCGCGCCGCCCGAAAAACGGACCGGTACGAGGCGCTCGAGCCAAAAGCCTTCTGTCAACTGCAGCACCGTCTCTTCAATGCCGAGCTGATTGATCGAATTGCCGCGCTCCAGCTCGCATCACAACCCGACGATACCGGTACCTCGTCGCAACTCGCCATGAACAAGGAGTTCTGAAATGGAAGCTTTGACCAGACGCGCAGTCCTCGCAATCGGCGCCGTCGGCGGCACCGCGCTTGCCGCCAGCACCGCCGGTGCAGCATCTTTCGGCAATCCCGATCAGCCTGCGGAGGGAGCAATCAACGCCGATGCCGCGGGGCTCAGCGATCCCGGCCCGAAGAACCCTGTTATCAACGACCAGTTCCCCTCCTTCCAGAGCCCGCCCGCGACGGATGTCGGCGACATGCAGCTCTTCTGGGGTTCGTTCAACAATGCCGCCAAGCGTATCCAGAACGGCGGCTGGGCACGTCAGGTGACCAAATCCGATTTCGCGATTTCGGATGCCGTGTCCGGGGTCAACATGCGACTGGGACCTGGCGGCATTCGCGAGATGCACTGGCACCGCGCTGCAGAATGGGCGATCATGACCAATGGACGCTGCCGTATCACCGTGCTCGATACCGAAGGCCGTGCCTATGTCCAGGACGTCGAGGCCGGCGATCTCTGGTATTTTCCGGCCGGTTATCCCCATTCGCTGCAAGGACTTGGTCCCGACGGGTGCGAATTCGTCATTGTGTTCGACGAAGGCGACCAGTCCGAATATGGCACCCTGCTACTGACGGACTGGCTGGCGCATACCTCACCTGAACTGCTGGCGAAGAATTTCGGCGTCGAGCAGGATGTGTTCCGCAATATTCCACTGCAGAACCTCTGGATTTTTCAGGGCAAGGAGCCCGGACCTCTCTCCAGGGATCAGGAAGCCGTTGCCGGCGCAGGACTTCCCCCTTACCCCTTCACTTACAAGCTCGCGGCCTCCAAACCGCTGAAGGAGAACGCTGCTGGCGTCATTCGCCTTGCCGACAGCAGCGCCTTTACCGTATCCAAAACCATCGCCGCCGCCATCGAAACGATCAAGCCCGGCGGGGTGCGCGAAATGCACTGGCACCCCAACGCGGACGAGTGGCAATACTGGATCAAGGGTGAAGGCCGGATGACCGTGTTCGACGCCGGTCCGCGCAGCCAGACCGCCGATTTCCGCGCCGGCGACATTGGCTACGTGAAACGGAGCCAAGGCCACATCATCGAGAATACCGGCAAGACCGACCTGCAGTTCGTCGCGGTCTTCAAGACGGCAGAGTATCAGGAAGTCAGCCTCTCTTCCTGGCTCACGCATACCCCGCCGGCGCTCGTTGCCCAGCACCTGAATGTCAGCATCGAGGATGTCGCCAGGTTTCCCGCAAACCAGCCGGCAATCATGCCAGGCTGAACATCCTTTCCTTCCGTAGGGGCCGGCGTCTCGGCATATCCGATCAGCCGGCCTACTCCCGTAAAGACAGGACGAACAATTGCCAGATCGATATCGAAAGGCAGGTACGGCCATGAAACCACTGAAAATCCGCATCGCTGGCGGCTCGCTTGCCGGGCTTTTCACCGCGATACTGCTTCAGCAGGACGGACACGATGTAAAGGTCTACGAACGCTCGTCATCCGGGCTTGCCGGGCGCGGGGCGGGACTGGTGCCTCAAAAGGACCTGTTCGACGTTCTGAGGGAAATCGGCTGCGAAGACGTTGCCAAGATCGGTGTGGTTGCGAAGGAGCGCATCTACCTCGATGCCGGCGGGCACATTGCCCAGCGCCAGCAAACGCCGCAGATGCAGGTCTCATGGGACTACCTCTTTGAGAGCGTATCCTCACGCCTCCTCTCCGATACCTATCGTCTCGGCCATCACGTCAACACTGTTCGCGAAGACCCGCAGGGAGTGACGCTCTCCTTTGCCGATGGCATGGAGGAACGTGCTGACCTCGTTATCGGCGCGGATGGTTTGGGTTCGGCCATCCGCAGCGCCGTCAACCGCCATTCGGAAAACGCCTATGCGGGCTACGTCGCTTGGCGCGGGCTGATCCCCGAAACAAGACTGCCTGCCGACGCCGCCCTGCTGCTGGACCGTTTCGCCTTCTACATCACGTCCGGAATACATGTTCTTGGTTATCTCGTGCCGGGATCGCGCGGCGAGACACGGCAGGGACAGCGTCGCTATAACTGGGTCTGGTATCGTCCAACGCCTGCCGAAGATCTTGCCCGAACCTTCACGGGCCGGGACGGCAGGCATTTTGAGCATTCCCTCCCCCGCGGCGAGCTCCCCAGCAGCCGGAGGGCGCAACTGCGCGAAGAGGCCTTTTCCCTTCTGCCGCCGCAAATGGCGCTTGCCGTGGACGTAGAGGAGACGCCATCGATCCAGGGGATTTTTGATTTCGAGGCGGAACACATGGTCTCCCAGCGTATCGCCCTGGTCGGAGATGCCGCCTTCGTCGTTCGTCCTCACACGGCAATGGGTGTTTCAAAGGCGGCAGGCGATGCAATGGCGCTGCGCGACGCCCTGCGGCAAACGGACGACCTTCCTGCCGCCCTTGCGCGGTATCAGAACACCCGCCTGCCAGTGGGCAAGGCAATCGCCGCCTATGGACGCCGACTTGGCGAAACCGCGATGTGAATACGGGTGAAAAATCGGCCACGCTCCCGCCTTGCGCCCCTGCGTGTTTGCGTTACGCTTGCAACCGGGGAATTTCTCATTGGAGGGAATAAGGCATGTGCAATAGCTGCGTGATCGAGAACGTCAAACAGAACATGCTGTCACGGCGTCTGCTGTTCAAGGGTGCCGTGGCGGGCGTAACGGCGATGGCGGCGGGAAGCCTCGCGGCCCCGGTTCTGGCGCAATCGCCCAGACAGGTCGTCGATCTCACCCATACCTACGATTCCACGTTTCCGACGTTCGACGGAAAACCCGGCATTGAGATGGAGTGGGCAGCAGATATCGCCAAAAGCGGCTATCAACTCCATAAGCTGACCATCTTCGAACACACCGGAACGCATATCGATGCGCCTTTTCACTTTAGCGCAGACGGCGCCAGCGTCGATCAACTCGAGCCGCAAAAGCTCGTCGCCCCTCTGGTCATCATCGACATTACGGATCGCGCCAGGGAGGACGCCAATTCCACGGTCGAGGCAGGCGACATCGAACGCTGGATATCGGAAAATGGCGACATTCCGGCAGGCGCAATCGTGGCTTTGCGCTCCGGCTGGGCAACGAAGGTGAAAAGCCCGGCCTTCCGTAATGACGATGCCGGAAAATTTGCCTTCCCGGGCTTCGGCAAATCGGCCACCGACCTCCTGCTCAAGCTGGATACAGTCGCCATCGGCGTCGACACACTCTCGCTGGATCCGGGCAATTCTGCAGACTTCGCTGTCCATAATTCCTGGCTACCCGCTGGGCGCTACGGGATCGAGGGACTGAACAATCTGGAAGCACTGCCGGCCAAGGGGGCGACCATCATCGTCGGCGCGCCTGCCCACCGAGGCGGCACAGGCGGACCAGCCCGTATTTTGGCTCTGGTCTGACGTCGGTAGAGTTTGCCGCAAACCCGAAATCCGAGACGGATACCATCCGCTTGCCATCGCAGGTACAAAAGGGATTCTAAAATGAAAGGCCTTCGGAAGACCCTCGTTTTGCTCCTTCCGCCATGCCTGTTGAGCGGGGTTCAAGCTCTTGCCGCCGACAGCGTGGTCGTTCCCGGCTACGCCCCGGAAACGGGGGCGGAATATCTCTACCGTTCCCATAAAACCACCTCCACCGACATGTCGTTGTGGTTCGACAGGCCGGCAGCGATCATGCGCGGAGATTTTAGGCAGCGCATGACGGTCCTGTCGCGGGATGCGGAGGGTATGCGCGTGCGCTGGTCCCTCAGCGCAGATTTGCCACAGGACGCCGAGGGCGCTGCAGACACTTACGCAATGAACGCTCTCTATCGGAACACTCTGTCGGCCTATGGCGTCCGGCAGGTGGAATATGAAGCGGGACTTAACGGCTTTCCTGGCAAACTCGTCGGATTGGATGCGATCCTCGGCAACCTGCACAGCACCTCGGTTGTCGGACCGGATGGCAGCGTTGCGAACCAGCCAGCGGGTTTGCGCGATATTGTCGAGGGCATCAAAAGCAATCCAATCCTGGTTGTTCATAATCTCGCACCGGAGGCAGAGCTTCTTTCCACAATACAGGAGCAGGATAGTTCCACATACGAGATCGGCCAGTCAGGTACGGCGTCGGTGGTGGAATATGCACGGGGAACGCCCATTCCCGTCGCCATCGAATGGACGCTCGAGACCGCAGATATCTCCGGACAAACCGCCACCTTCAGCCTCCAAAAAACCTACGACCGCGTTGCGCTCCAGCAATCACAGGCTTCTGCGGTGGAAGGAGTGATCTCAAGCTTCGGTGAAAAGGCCAAACAGCTTGGCGACGAGCAACTGGCGGCCGCCAGAAACGCAAGCAAAAACGTGCAGATGACTGTCGTCATGTCACTGCGCGATGGATCGACCCTCGAAGCGACGGAAACCGTTTTGGCGGAAAGCGGCGGCATTAAAATCAGGACCCAAACCCACGTGTGGCGTGAGGACCTGCCGCGAAATCTGCCAGACCTGCCGGACTGGAACACTCACACCGTATCTGCAGCCTCCATTGATCCGTTGCCGGAACGTGGCGCCAATGCTCCGGCCCTCACGTCAGGACTTACCGCGCCAACGGCACTTGAAGAAGGACAGGCGGCCTATGACAGCGGCAATTATGGCGCCGCCCTGCGCTCGTGGAAACCGCTCGCCGATGAGGGAAGCGCGGCCGCGCAATATAAGGTTGCCGTTCTTTACCAGGCGGGTCTGGGCGTCGACCGTGATACGGCACTCGCCGCCGCATACATCCGCAAAGCGGCGGATCAGGGCTGGGCGGAAGCGCAAAACAGCCTTAGCGATCTCTATGCGGTCGGCCAGGATGTTCCGCAGGACCTGGAACTCGCCGTGTCCTGGGGCCGCAAAGCAGCAGAACAAGGGCTGGCTGTCGCCCAGTACAATCTAGGGTACAGCTACGAAAGCGGCCAGGGTGTCGCTCAGGATTATGCACAGGCGTTGATCTGGTATCGCCGTGCCGCCGATCAGGGTTTTGCAACCGCTCAGTACGCTGTCGGCCTGCTCTACGATCAGGGTCTCGGCGTTACCCGCGACTATGGTGAAGCAGTCAGCTGGTATAAAAAAGCCGCCGATCAGGGGCTTGCCGTCGCCCAGGGCAATCTAGGGAACATGTATGCAACGGGACATGGCGTTGCGCAGGATCGGGCCGAGGCCATCACATGGTTCCGCAAGGCCGCCGATCAAGGACTTGCGACTGCGCAGGAATCGCTGAAAAGGCTGGAGCAACCCTAGCTGTGGCCGGGTCGCTTTCTGACCGGGGGCCGATGATGCCCCGGTCCTCAGCCAGCTACTTTCCGCAGCGATTTTTCAATCTGCCCGCCGCAATAAGCGTCGCCATAGTCGTCAAAGGCGCGGCGGCTCAGGGCGGCCAGCGGGGCCGTCTCTTTCATTCGGCTGGAATAGGCCCAGATGACGGGCGACGTATCCTCGATTATGCGCCTGATGACTGGAAAGCGGTCTGCAACTGTCGTCCAGAGAATGGCCGTGACGACATCTGCGACGCCGGGTGTCTCCGTTCCCAGCATGAACCCCGAATCGCCGGTCAGACCGTGTCTCGCCCCCGTGTCCTCGAAAATGCGGATCCACTCCTGCAACCGGGGAACGAACGCCTCCCATTTTTCAGGGGTCCACATCTCGCGCCCACCGTCGAGCGTCAGTTCATCGATCACATCGTTGGCATCGTTTACGATCTTGGCAGTGAGCGCGCGGCCCTCGGCGCCCGGCGGCAGAAGCTGCAACCGCTCGCCGAGATAGAGGGCGATTGCGGGCATCTGCGAGAGTGCGAAATTGCGCTCTCGATCGATCAGCACCGGCGGTCCCATGAACGCTATGGGCTGCTTGCCGGCATCACGGCCCATGATCTCCTCGATTGCACTGGCATCGTGTTCGTCCCAGGTACACCCGCCATGCGCTAAAAGCCCGCGAATGAACTGGCCTCGGAACGGGACCGGCCAGTAATAGAGTTCGAAGTTGCTCATTGCGGGCTCCTCATTGCGGTGCGCGGCGCGGGCGGCAGGTACGGAATTGGCCTCCCGGTTTTGACATCACCGGTGTGAAACGCGGATCGCACCGGCGTCACCAAGGCTGCGCTGGACAGCTGCAATCCGGCTAGATGCAATATCGGCGGACACCTCGATCTCGCCCTCATGCGGCGCATCGCTGCGAGGCAGGTCACCACGTGAAGATTGGGTGCCGGTCGTATTCTGCTCTGATGTGGACTGGATGAAGATATCCGGACGGGAGATCCCGTGCTGCTGGACCAGATGCTCGACGGCGATATCGGCTGCCTCGCGTGTTTCGAAAATGGCGCGAATGGTGACGGTGGCATCGTCGGCCATGGCTGTTCTCCCTTCAGGCTTAACTCAAACACCCAAACGCCCGGAGAGGCTGGTGGTTTCCAGGCTCTGTCAGTTTTTGCTTGGAGATACGCGTCCGCTGCGGAAAAGTCGTGCGCGGATCGACGATGCGGCACGGCAACGCCGGAGCATCACTTGCTCCGGCGTTGCTTTTGTCATGCGACCAAGCCCTTGGTAAGTTCCAGAGCCTGCCGCTCGAACAACCGGCGATAAATGCCGTCATTGAGTCGGATCAGCGCCTGATGGTCGCCCTCTTCAACGATCTTGCCCTTGTCGAATACGAGCAGACGGTCCAGAGCCCTGACGGTCGAAAGCCGGTGGGCGATGACCAGCGTGGTGCGCCCTTCCATCAGGCGTTCCATAGCCCGCTGGATCTGCACCTCGCTTTCGCTGTCGAGGCTTGAGGTTGCCTCATCAAGGATCAGCACCGGCGCATCCGCCAGGAAGGCGCGGGCGATCGCGACCCGCTGGCGCTCCCCGCCTGACAGCTTGACGCCACGTTCGCCCACCATGGTCTCATAGCCCTTGGGCAGGGACATGATGAAGTCATGGGCGCTGGCCTGTTTCGCCGCCTGCTCGATTTCGCGCCGCGACGCGTCCGGCCGGCCATAGGCGATGTTTTCCGCCAGTGTGCGATGAAACAGGATCGGCTCCTGCTGCACGATGGCAATCTGCCCTCGCAGGCTCGCCTGGGTGACATCGGCAATGTTCTGCCCATCGATGCGGATTGCACCGGACCTGATATCGTAGAGGCGCTGGATGAGTTTGACGAAGGTCGTCTTGCCAGAGCCGGAGTGGCCGACCAGTCCCACACGCTCGCCGGGTTTTATGGTGACTGAGAAGTCATCATAAAGCGGCGTGGCGTGCGCGCCATACTGGAAGGTGACGTGATCGAAAACGATCTCGCCTTTTCCAATATGAATCGGTTTCGCATCCGGCCGGTCCTCGACGCCAAGCGGCATCTTGGAAAGCAGCACCAGCTCTTCCATATCGTTGACGGCGCGCTGCAGGTTGCGGATATCCTGCCCCACGTCCCGCAGATATCCCTGCAGCACGAAGAACATGGCCAGCACGAAGGTGATGTCGCCCGGCGTCGCGAGCCCCTGTCGCCACATGATGAGGCCGGTGCCGAGAATGCCGGCCTGCATGGAAACCATCATGAAGCTCTGGATCGTGCCGTTTATCGTGCCGCGTTTCCATGTCCTGCGCGTGCGGTTATCCCACTTCACCAGCACCTGGCCGAGCCGTGTTTCTTCACGCGTTTCCGCGCCAAAGGCCTTCACGACCGAATTGCAGCTGATGGCATCCGCCAGCGCGCCGCCAAGCCTCGTATCCCAGGCATTGGCAAGCCGTGCGGCCGGCGAAACATATCCCATGGAAAGCCCCACCGTCACACCGACATAGATCAGCGAGCCGAGACCGACGATGAGGCCCATGACGGGCCAGTAACTGCCGAGAACGATGGTGGCGCCCACTAGCATGACGAGCGATGGCAGAAGCGCGATGAGCAGGAGGTCATTGAGCGAATCGAGCGCCCACATGCCACGCGTGATCTTGCGCACCGTGGAGCCGGCAAAGCTGTTCGCGTGCCAGTCCGTGGAGAAACGCTGCACCTTGTGAAAACCGTTATTGGTAACATCCGCCATGGTTTTCAACGTCAGCCGGATGATGCCGTTGAAGATGAACCAGCGCAGCGCGACGCTGGTCAGCCCCAGCGCCACCACGATGACGAAGGCGCGCAGCGCCTGATCCGCCGCATCGCCGCCGGCGATGGCATCGACGATCCGCCCGGAGAAGACCGGCACCATGACTTCGGCCAATGTGCTGGCGATGACCAGAACGATGATGAAACCCACCAGCGCCGGCCGGTGGCTCCAGTGGTGAAAGACAAAGCCGAGCACATGGCGATAGGCATCGGCGCGGAAAACGAGCTTCTTGCGAGACATTTTTACCAGCACGGCGCCATTCTGCTCGGCGACCGGTCCTTGAAATGGAAGTTGGAAGGCACAGCCCGGGTGGGAGACAAAATGATCCCGTCAGATCAATCGGACTGTGAAGGAAAACAAAACCGCATGTCGGGCGCGCAAAAGGCGGGCCGCGAATGGATATGACCTAGTGTCTGGTCATTCCCTGCGGGAGGGTTTCGATGAATGCTGGTGTCATGCAACGCCTCCCTTTGTTCGATCTGACGCGGTAAAGAAATTTCTAGCTGAACCTGGCAGACTTGCCAAGCCGGTTTTTGCAACCTTGTGGCAAGTGATGCGAAAACGCCACATTGGCGCTTGGCGACTATATCCGTGGCCGATGCGGCCCGGCCACGGCCTTATGATGCCAGAAGCCCCGCCGCGCCCCTCTGGGGACGCAGCGGAAATCGGAAGATCGGTCTATCGAGCCCGATCAATCCATCTGGACATTTGCCGCCTTGACGACGGGTTCCCACTTGGCGATTTCAGCCGAGACATGGGTTTTCAGCTCCTCTGGCGTGGAGGCGACGATTTTGGCGCTGAAATCCGCCATGCGGGCGGCGACGGCCGGATCGGCAAGCGCTTTCTTGGCGGCGGCATTCAGCTTGTCGACCACCTCGGCCGGCGTTCCGGCCGGTGCAAAGAGCGCGTTCCAGGTATAGGTCTCATAACCCGGTACGGTTTCGGCGATCGTCGGCAAATCCGGGAAGGATGAAGCGCGCTCGCTGGTGGTGACGCCAAGTGCCCGCAAGGTGCCGGATTTCATGTGGCCCGACGAAGACGGCAGATTGTCGAACATGATGGAAATCTGGTTGCCGAGAAGATCGTTAAGCGCCGGGCCGGAACCCTTGTAGGGCACGTGCTGCATGCTGACGCCAGTCATGCTCTTGAACAGCTCGCCGGAAAGATGAAGCGGTGTTCCGTTACCGGATGATGCATAGGCGTGTTTGTCCGGCTCGGCTTTCAACAGTGCGATAAGTTCCTCGACGCTGTTGACGTTGAGCTTCGGGTTAACGACCAGCACGTTCGGCACCACCACCAGCAATGAAACCGGAGCAAAGTCCTTTTCGGGATCATAGGGCTTGGTCTTGAGGATGAGCGGGTTAAGAGCGTGGGTCGCCACCGTGCCCATCAGGATCGTATAGCCATCCGGTTCCGCGCGGGCAACGCGGTCGGCGCCGAGATTGCCGCCTGCGCCGGCGACATTTTCAACAACGATCTGCTGGCCGAGTTCGTCGCCCATCTTCTGAGCGATGACGCGGGCGACCACATCGGTGGAGCCGCCGGCCGCAAAGGGAACCACCAGCGTTATCGTCCGATCCGGAAAGCCCTGCGCGCTCGCCGTCATTCCCAACATGCCGAAAGAAACTGCCGCCGCGGCAAGTTTCAACACCATGCGCCGTTTCGAAAACCGGTAATTCATGAACCCTCCTGTAACATGGCCTCCCCGCCATGGCGGCATAGTAGCTCAAATGCACCTGAGGGCAAGCCGCCGGGAAACATGGCCCGGCGGCGAAACGCGGCTAGGCTTTCATGCGCTCCTCCACGACCCGCCAGTTGACCAGCTTGTCGAGCACGGCGCGGATGTGTTCGGCCTTGCGGTTTTCATAATCGACGTAATAGGCATGTTCCCAGATATCGATGCCGAGATAAGCCGGCCGTCCGACGGCGACAGGGTTGTTGCCATCCTCATAGCCGATCAGCGCAAGCCCGCTGTCGTCACGCGTCAGCCACACCCAGCCGGTGCCGAACACGGTGTCCGAGACATCGACGGCGCGTTTGACGAAGCCGTCATAACCACCAAAGGCCCTGTCGATTGAGGCGGCGAGATCGCCCTGCGGCCGGTTGGGGCCGCCCGGAACGAACTGATCCCAATAGGCAACGTGGTTCCAGGCCTGGGCCGCATTGTTGAAGATCTTGACGTCCGCAGGCTCCTTCGACCGGGCGGATTCGACGACGATGCGATCGAGCTCCATATCGGCATAACGGGTGCCGGCGGCCAGCGTATTGAGCTTGTCGTAATAGGCTTTGTGATGCTTGCCATAATGCAGCCCCACCGTCTTTGCCGAAATCACCGGCGCCAGATCCGCCTCGGCGAACGGAAGTGCCGGCTGGCTGAGGGGAAGCGCCGCCCGCGCCACGTGCGGACGGGGAAAGATGGCTGCGGCAGCGGTTGCCGCGCCGGCGGCGAGAATCGTGCGTCTGGTAATCTCCATGATGGTCCTCCTTGTCAGTGACGATTAAGGCAAACCCTGAAGGACGCCGGAGGTTGCCTGGATTTCCCCGAATTGTCCGGGCGGATATCCCCGGTCAGAAACCCCGGGGCCATTTCGCAAAGAAGGAAAAGCAAAAAGGCCCTCCGGATGGAGGGCCTCGTCTGCTCAGTAGCGGTAATAATCGCGACGGTCTCGCCAGTCACGATACTCCCGCCGGTCACGCCACTCGCGCCATTCGCGCCGTGCCTGACGTTCGCGCCATTCGCGGCGACCCTCCCAGCGATCGCGCCGGTCCCAGCCACGCTCGTAGCGCGGTCCGTTCGGGCGGCAATAGCCGCGGGGTGTCAGATGAAAGCCGCGGCCGCAGGCATAGTCCACATTCTGAATGTGGGATGCCGAAGGTGCGGATGGTTGACCGACGGGCATGGCGTTCGCGCCAGTGCCCAACAGGGCGCCGAGAATTACTCCAGCGGTTAAAATCATTTTACGCATCGCATCTCCCTCCTTATGGGATAGAGCGATTTAGCGCCTCGCCGGGTGAACTGTGGCTGAATGAATCTGGGTGTTTTCGTGGCAATTCGGCGGCAGCACCGACTGATGAATTCTCGGAAAAACCGCCCTATCCCGACTTGCCGAATTCCTTTCTCAGCTTGTCCTTTGCCTCCTCCAGAACCTCCTTACGCTCCTTCGGAAGTTTGCCACCTGCCCGATTGATATAGAAAACCAGCATCGACATTGCAGAGCGGAACGGGTTGGCCTTGCGCCGTGTCGAGTGTTCCGCCGAGGCTTTCAGCGACCGGGCAATGCCGGTGGGATCCTTTTTCGTGAAAACATCCTTCTCGAGATCAAGCGCATCGCTTTCGCTGGTTACCTTCTGCGACCACTTCTTTTTCTTCTTGCCCTTTTTCATCGGTCTTCTCCCGACCCGGCGTCATTTTCGCTTCGGATCATGCGTGTGATGGCTGTCGCGCTCGCCGCCACCGCCGGAGACCTTGCTTTGGGAGCGCCTGTCGCTGTCTGCCGGCGGCTTCTTGATGTCCAGCGGTGCCTTGGCGTTTTCATGGGACGCGCCGGGGCCGCCCTGGCGGATGCTTGCCGGTGTCTTTGTCGAGGTCGACATCGTTTCCTCCTGTCCTATTGGTCGTCCTTGGTCTTCATCGCGTCGGAGACGCTTTTTTTCCTTGGATCGCGCAGATTTTCGCCCACGGCGTCCCTGTCACGTTCTGGATCGTCCTTGGGCTTCAGGTAGCCGCGCGGCCTGTTTTCTTCCGGCCCCTCCCAGCGCGGCGATTGGTCGGTGGTGCCAGGCGCACCGTCGCTTGGCGAATTATTACCCATTTTTGCCTCCTCAGTCGTTTCGCTGATCCCGAACCACTCAGCCCGGGCAATGTTCCCGGCCCGGCGACCGGGGCGAATTTTTCGAAACCATTCCGCCGGGTCGAAGTTAGGCGGTTTTGACACAAACTGGTGGAGCACGATGATGACGGACAAACCCCATGAGCCCGATCGCATCTCCCGGATCGTGTATGAGCAGCAGCAGGACTTCCTGAGGCGGTCGTCGCTGCAGTTCCTTGAATGCGCAATCCATCTCTGTGCGACGAACATGAGCATTTCCGAGCTTGCCGGGCGGCTGGAAAAGCAGGCGCAGATTTTGCGGGAATTCGGTTAGCGGCGGGCGGAAACCCGCCGGAAGCCGTCAGGTTCTGGGGACACTTCAATGCCAAGGTTTTTCTTCAGCATCGTCAGTGGCCAGCAAATTCTCGATGATGACGAGGGAAGTGATTTCGCCTCGCTCGATCAGGCCATAGAGGAAGCCCACAAGGACGCCCGCGAACTGATGAGCGAGGCGATCCTTCAGGGACGCGACATCTCGGAAGGATGCGTCGTGATCCGCAATTCGGCCCGCGAGCTCTTAAAAGTGGTTCCCTTCGCCGATGCCCTCGACAGGAAGCCCTGAGGGGATGGGAATCTCTGCGCGCCATTGCGCCATTAGGCTTTCATATTCCTTTTCGGGGACACCATAGGTCACCCCCGCTGTCTCCTCGAGCACCTTGCGATCAATGATTCGCACATTGCCGCGTGTTGCCCGAATGGCCCGCATGCCCTCTAGGATATGCAGCTCATTGGTGATTCCCGGCCGTCGCACCCCCAATACACTCGACATGAACTCATGCGTAATGGGCAGGTCATCGGTGTCGAGCCGGTCGTGGCACATCAGCAGCCAGCGGGACAGCCTTTCACGCAGGGCATATTGTCCGTTTGCGAGGACAAGCTGACCCACCTGAAGCAGACAGATATTGATATATCCCAGCAACAGATCGCGAAGGCGTGCGTCCCGTTCCATCTCGCGCCTGAGATCGGCTGCAGCGATGACGAATCCCTCGCCCGCGACGCCCATCGTCGTCTCGTCGGGCGTTGTCCGCGCGCCCAGCAGAACAGGCCATCCGGTCATGCCCTCACGGCCGACAAGCATGTTCTCCATGCTTTTGCCGCCTTCCGTCCGGGCCACGGACGAAGCAATACCGCTCTCAATGAAACACACTCGCGAGATGGGCGTGTTGGCGCCGACCAGTTGATAGCCCACGGGCAGATTGATCATCTCCATCCGGGCGACCAGCCGCGAAAACCCCTCTTCACCCAACGCCCTCAGCAATCGGTTGCGCGCAAAAATACTCGATCCAGGCATAACCGTTACCCGCTTCCCCCTCGCTCGACGACACCAAACGCGCGGCAACTTAGCAGCTTGAAATTGCAAGGAAATGCCATGTACGTTTCCGTACCCTTGGGCACCATCGCGGCCTTGCGATCGAACCGGGCAAAACTAGAATCCCATCAATGCAGGCGACCTCACGGTTCGCTTATGGGTAAGTTATCAGCGCTTTGAGAAAACTCTCGGGACGATCCCTGGTATCGTTCAGCGCCCGGTCCAGATCATTCAGAGTATACCGGTGAGTATATAATGTCGACGGATCGAGCTCGCCCGCGGCAACCGCTGCCGCCGCCTTCCTCATTCCGCTGATATAGATGGCCGGATCTCTTTCATGCGCATTGATGACATCAAGCCCGCGCCAGTTCCACAATTGCATATTGATCTGGCGCGGCCCGTCCTGGTGATAGCCGGCGATGATCAACCGGCCGCGTTCGGCCGTCAGTTCGCCTGCGAGATCAAGCGGCCACTGTTTGCCCACCGCTTCGATGACACGATCGCAGAAGCGCCCGTCAGTCAACTGCCTGACACATTCAATGATGCGCCAGTGATCATCCATCTCGACAAGCTCAGTCGCGCCCATCCGGTGCGCTACTTCCAGCGAAAAAGGCCGCCGCGATATGGCAATGACCCGTGCCCCGCGGCGGGCGGCAAGCTGCGTCAACAACGCGCCGATGAAGCCGATACCGATGATGGCGACCGTCTGCCCTGCCTCAATCCCGCTGCGTTCGAAGATGTTCATGGCGCAGCCGAGGGGCTCGCCCGGAAATGGATGACCATCCAGCTCGGACGGCAGGCGCACCACGAGGCCGGCATCGGCAATATCATGGCTGGCATAGGCATGGTAACTCAACGCCGCGACCCTGTCGCCGATCTTGAGATCGTCGACACCCGTACCCACCCGGTCGATCACCCCCCAGCCCTCATGGCCGAGACCGCCCGGCTCCGTCGGAAACTGCATCCATTCGGGACCGGACCAGGGTGTCAGATTGGAAGCGCAGACGCCGCATCCTTCCAGCCTTATCCGAACCTGATGCGGTGCCGGCGCGGCAAGGGGATGGGCTTCGACGTGCAGCGTTCCAGGGCCAGTGACGACAGCAGCCTGCATGGTGCTGCTACGGTTATCGACGAGATTCATCACAACGCTCCTTGTCCTGATTAACGCAGGCATGCCCGTCGAAGCAAAACAACGGGCTCGGAGGTGCCGAACAACAGTGCACGACTTTGGTTCCGGAAGAAGTCATTGATGAAGTAGAAGACAACATTGAAGTCATTCAAGAAGGAACTTTTGCAACGGTCTGCGGTTGGGCCCTCCAATTCGCTCCCCGACGACCGGGCAAAGGATATTCCAGATGGCGACAATTCTCGTAACAGGCGGCGGCGGTTTCATCGGCCGGCATGTAGCGGCGGAACTGGCCGATCACGGTCACAGCGTTCGCATTCTCGACGCGTTCATCGACCAGGTCCACGGCAGCGGAGGCCCAGCGCCGGGAAATATCACCGACATCGTCAAGGCCGACATACGTGACAAGAACGCCGTCATTGCCGCGCTGGATGGCGTGGATGCCGTGGTGCATCTCGCGGCCGAAGTGGGTGTCGGCCAGTCCATGTACGAGATCGCCCGTTATGTCGGCAGCAATGATCTCGGCACGGCCATTCTTCTTGAAGCCATGATCGAACGTCCCGTCCGCAGGATCGTTGTGGCCTCCTCGATGAGCGTTTACGGCGAAGGGCTGTACCGCGACCGGCAAGGCGCGATCCTAGGCCACGTGCGCCGGCGCGCCGATCTGGTCAAGCGCCATATATGGGATCCCGCCGATGCCCATGGCGCCAGCCTGACGCCAGTCGCCACGGACGAGGAAAAGCCCGTCGATCTGGCCTCGATCTATGCCCTGACCAAATATTCGCAAGAGCAGCAGGTGCTGATATTCGGTCGTGCCTACGGGGTTGAAGCGGTGGCCTTGCGTCTTTTCAACGTTTTCGGAGCGGGCCAAGCGCTTTCCAACCCCTATACCGGTGTACTGGCGAATTTTGCAGCACGCCTTTCCAACGGCCAGCGCCCGATCATCTTCGAGGACGGCGAGCAGCGCCGCGATTTCGTTCACGTGCAGGATGTTGCCCGCGCCTTCCGTCTCGCGCTGGAGAAACCCGCAGCACCCGGCCACGTCTTCAACGTCGGCAGCGGTCAAGCCTATACGATCGCCGAGGTGGCCGCCCTTCTGGCGCAGGCGATGGATTGCCCCGACCTCACGCCGGAGATTACGCTCCAGGCCCGCGCCGGGGATATCCGCAACTGCTTCGCGGACATTTCCAAAGCGCAGGAGCTTCTGGGCTTCACACCCCGCCATCGTCTGGAAACCTCCCTTGGCCCATTCGCCGCCTGGGTGCGCAGCACAGGTGGACAGGACCGCGGCGCCCAGATGCAGCAGGAACTGCTTGCAAGGGGGCTGGTGTCATGACGGAGCGCGTCAGCAGCCTGCCGGTTCCGCCGCGGAAATTCGGTTTCGTGGAATGGTTTCGCCCCGGCGAATATGAGAGGGCGAAAACCGCCCTGCCGGATATCCGCGCTAGCGGCGCCAGCTATCTACGCACCCATCTCTCCTGGGCGGAGTATCTGGCTCCCGGTGGCGAGGAATGGTTCGACTGGCTCATTCCCCATCTCGCCGGCCAGATAGAAATTCTGCCCTGCATCCACTACACCCCGCCCTCGATGTCGCGCACCGGGCGCTCCTCCGGCGCGCCCGTGGAACTGAAATCCTATGCCGATTTTGTCGACCACATCCTTACCCGTTACGGGCGGCATTTCACCCATATCGAATTGTGGAACGAACCGAACAACCTGCTCGACTGGGACTGGCGGGAGGACAGCGACTTCATGCTGTTTTGCGAAATGGTGGGCGGTGCGGCTTATTGGGCGAGACAGCGGGGCTTCAAGCCCGTCCTTGGCGGCCCCTGCCCGTTCGATCCGTTCTGGCTGAACCTCATGGGGGAACGCGGCGTTCTTGGCGTCGTCGACGCCGTGGGTTTTCACGGTTTTCCAGGGACATGGGACAGCGAACAGGGTGCGTGGGGCGGTTGGGACATGCATCTCGGCGAAATGCGCAAGGTTCTCGACCGCTACAATCCCGGTGCGGAGATCTGGATCACGGAAACCGGTTATTCGACCTGGCGCAAAGACGAAATCGAGCAGGCACGGCGCTTCATGGTGGCGCTCAATGTCGACGCCGACCGGATGTACTGGTACGCCTGGCAGGATGTGCCGCCCGACGTCGCGGTACAGGAAGGCCTCTGGTTTGACCCCAGACACTACCATCTCGGCGCCGTCAGTCATGACAACCAGCCCAAACTTCTGGCGCGCCTGCTGACCGAAGGTGGCATTGACCGGCTGGCGGACGTAACGCGGCTTGCGACGCCACGTCTTGCCACCCATGCGGCACCCATCGTCATTACCGGCGGCAGCGGTTTCATCGGGTCCAATCTGGCGGACAGTTTCCTCAGGGATGGCGAGGATGTCGTCATTCTCGACAATCTTCAACGCCCGGGCGTCGATCAGAACCTCGCATGGCTGATGGAGCGGCATCGCGACAGGGTTCATCCGGTTCTCGCCGATGTCCGCGATTTCAATGGTATCGACGCGGTGTTTACCGATGCAAAAGCGGTCTTTCATCTGGCCGCCCAGACGGCGGTAACGACCAGCCTCGCCCATCCGCCGGACGATTTCGAAACGAACGGGCGCGGCACGCTCAATGTGCTGGAGGCGGTGCGCAGGGCTGGTCGCAGGGCTGGCGTCATCTTCGCCAGCACCAACAAGGTCTATGGCGCTCTCGACGATCTTGACATGATCGAGGCCGGCGACCGCTATCTTCCAGCTGATGAGGATATACGCGCCGTTGGAATAGACGAGGACCGTCCGCTGGCCTTCTGCACGCCTTATGGCTGCTCGAAGGGCGTGGCGGATCAATATGTGCTGGATTACGCCCACTCCTTCGGCATTCCCACCAGCGTGCTTCGCATGAGCTGCATTTATGGCCCGCGCCAGTTCGGTACCGAGGATCAGGGCTGGGTTGCGCATTTTCTGCTTCGGCTGCTGGCGAACGAACCGGTATCAATCTATGGCGACGGCAGGCAGGTCCGCGATGTCCTTCATGTCAAGGACGCGGTCGCGGCCTATCGTGCGGCGCTTCTGAACATCGGGACCGTGACAGGTGAAGCCTTCAATCTTGGAGGCGGTCCGCTCAACGCCGTCAGCGTCTTGGAAGTGATCCGGGAAATCGAGGCTGTGATCGGACGCGAGGCCGACATTCACTTCGGCGACTGGCGCGCCGGCGATCAGCTGTTTTTCGTCGCAGACACCCGAAAACTGCAACGGATGCTGGGATGGCAGGCCAGCACACCCTGGCGTTCCGGACTTCGCGATCTCGCGGCATGGCTGATCGAAAGCCGGTTTCGTGACATGGCCTCGCCAGTCGATACCGGCAGGAGGCGCGCATGACACCGCCGGCGATTAACAGGCATGTCCGGACCATTCTCGTTACCGTCGACGCGGTCGGAGGCGTATGGCGTTACGCGCTCGATCTCGCGACCGGGCTTGAGGACGAGGATATAAAAATTATCCTGACCGGTTTTGGTCCACCTCCAACGGCCGAACAGATCCTCGAGATACCCCGGAATTGCCGGCTCGTCTGGCTGGATGCGCCGCTCGACTGGATGGCGAACGACCCGGCACAACTCTCCGCCATACCGGCAATGATCGAAGAGATCGTCCGACTGCACGACGTCGATCTGCTGCACCTCAACCTGCCGTCGCAGGCCGCCGGGCTTGCTGTCGCAAAGCCGGTGGTGGTGGTGTCGCATTCCTGCATACCGACGTGGTTTTCCGCCGTGCGTGGGACAAACCCGCCGCCCGACTGGGCGTGGCATGAGGAACTGGGCCGCCGGGGCTTCAACCAGGCCGATCTCGTTCTGGTTCCGAGCCGGAGCCATGCAGAAAACTTGAGGGCGGTCTATGGGCCGTTACCCTCGCTGCAGGTCGTCTACAATGCGAGCGACAGCGTATCGCAGGCCGGGGACAAAGGCGATGTCGTGGTGGCGGCGGGACGCTGGTGGGACGAGGGAAAGAACGGTGCGGTTCTCGACCAGGCAGCGAGGGATACAGTCTGGCCCATTCTTATGGCCGGTTCGACGAACGGTCCGAACGGCCAGCATGTGGATATCGCCAATGCCCACCCGGTCGGGGAATGTGCACATTCCGAGATCATGAAGCTGATGCGCAACGCCGCGATATTCGTCTCGCCCTCCATTTATGAACCCTTCGGCCTTGCCGCGCTCGAAGCCGCGAAGAGCGGCTGCGCGCTGGTTCTGGCGGACATCCCGACATACCGCGAATTATGGGGTGGCGCCGCACTCTTTGCGTCGCCACGCGATCCATCCGCGTTCGCCGCCGCCCTGAACCGTCTTGCGGGCGATGAATCTCTAAGGGAGAGGCTGGTGACGCAGGCGCTGCTGCGCTCCGGGACCTTCACCCGCAAGGCGCAGTGTGACGCCATGCTCGATCACTACCGCGCGGCGGCACGTTCGCCCCGCCTCCTCACAGCTGCGGAGTAGACCATGAAGTTCGTCTTTTATACGCACTCTCTGATCTCGGACTGGAACCACGGCAATGCCCATTTCCTGCGGGGGATCATGCGCGATCTCCTGCGGCGCGGACATGTCGCCATCGCGCTCGAACCCGCCGGATCGTGGAGCCGTAAAAATCTGGAGGCCGATCAGGGCAGCGCCGCTATCGCCGCCTTTCACGATACCTTTCCCGATCTGCGGTCCGTCATCTATGACGAGGATTTCGACCACGAGGCGGCGGTTGATGATGCCGATGTCGTCATCGTCCATGAATGGACTGAACCGGCAACGATTGCGCATCTCGGCCGCCTGCGGCAGTCGGGCGCGACCTTCACGCTCCTGTTTCACGACACGCATCACCGTGCAGTCTCGACCGACGGCGACATTGCCGGCCTTGATCTTTCCGCCTTTGACGGTGTTCTCGTTTTCGGTGAGACATTACGCCAGCGCTATCTGGACGCCGGCTGGGGACGCAACGTCTTCACATGGCATGAGGCCGCTGACGACACTATCTTCAGGCCGCAGCCATCGACAAAGAAGACCGGCGATCTGATCTGGATCGGGAACTGGGGCGATGACGAGCGGACGGCCGAAATCGGTGAATATCTCGTCCGTCCGGCGGCGGAACTCGGCCTCAACACGACGGTGCGCGGGGTTCGTTACCCGCAAGACGCGCTGGATGCTCTGAAACGGGCGGGGATCGCCTATGGAGGATGGATCGCCAACGCTTCCGTGCCCGGCGCCTTCGCGCAGAACAGGGTGACCGTTCACATTCCACGCCGGCCCTACGTCGAGCATCTGCCCGGCATTCCGACCATTCGCATGTTCGAAGCCCTCGCCTGCGGCATTCCTCTCATTTCGGCCCCCTGGGACGATTGCGAAAGGCTTTTCCGTGCGGGCGAGGATTATCTCTCCGTCAGTTCCGGGGAGGCGATGGCGCGACAGCTTCGCAACGTCCTTGCCGATCGTGAGCTGGCCGGACATCTCGTCAGCTCCGGTCTGGAAACCATACGCACCCGGCATACATGCCGCCACCGCGTTGAGGAGCTTTTCGAAATCCTCGGGGCCTGCGGCACTGCGCGCGTCGATGACGCATCGTCCGCACGGGAGGCAGCACAATGAAGATCGCCTTTTACGGATCGAGCCTCCTCTCCGCCTACTGGAACGGCGCCGCCACCTACTATCGCGGATTGCTCAAGGCCCTGGCGACCAGAGGTTACGATATCACCTTCTATGAGCCCGACATATTCGACCGGCAGAAGAACCGCGATATCGATCCGCCGGGCTGGTGCAGGGTCGTTGTTTATGAAGGAACCGTCAGCGCGCTGCGGCAGGCTGCAAGCCGCGCGGCGGATGCCGATATCGTCGTCAAGGCAAGCGGCGTCGGGTTTGAGGATGATCTGTTGATGGCCGAGGTGCTGGATCACGCCCGCGAGGATGCGCTGACGATTTTCTGGGATGTCGACGCCCCGGCCACGCTTGCCGAACTGCGGACCTCCCCGGATCACCCGTTGCGCCATGCGCTGGCGCAGACGGATTTTGTGCTGACTTATGGCGGCGGCGAGCCTGTGATCGACGCCTATCGGTCGCTCGGCGCCAGAGACTGTATCCCCGTCTATAATGCACTCGATCCCGAAACCCATCATCCCGTTCCACCCGACCCGCGATTCGCCGCCTCTCTGGGTTTTCTCGGAAACCGCCTTCCGGATCGTGAGGAAAGGGTCGAGACATTCTTCCTCGAGCCGGCCGCACGTCTCGACAAAGAAACCTTCCTGCTCGGCGGATCGGGCTGGCACGGAAAGGCGATGTCCCCGAACATCCGCTATGTCGGACATGTTTCCACCCGCGACCACAATGCCTTCAACGCGACGCCGAAAGCGGTCCTGAACGTCTCGCGCGCTTCGATGGCCCAGAACGGGTTCTCGCCCGCCACCCGTGTTTTCGAGGCCGCGGGGGCTGCTGCCTGCATCATCACCGACCATTGGGACGGTATCGACCTTTTCCTGAAACCCGAGGAGGAAATCCTGATCGCACGCGACGGCAAGGATGTCGTCGATATCCTGTTGGCGCTCACCCCGGCAAGGGCGGCCGCCATCGGCGAGCGCGCCTCGGCAAGAGTGCGGCACGAACATACCTATGAACATCGCGCCGAGGACGTGGACCGATTGTTTCGCGCCCGCAGCGCCATGAGCGTGGAGGCGGCGGAATGACAAGGCCGCTCGACATCGTCTTCCTGGGCCTCAGCCTTTCGTCATCATGGGGCAACGGCCATGCCACAACATTCCGCTCGCTCATTCGCGGTCTCGCCGCGGCTGGCCACCGGGTGCTCTTTCTGGAGCGCGAAACGCCGTGGTATGCGACGAAACGCGATCTGCCCGCTCCTGATTTCTGCGAGCTCGTCTATTACGAGGACCCGATCGCCGTGACGCAGGAGTATGCGCAGCGGCTGCGGCAGGCGGATGCTGTCATCGTCGGATCCTATGTGCCGGATGGGGTCGGCGTCATCGACGCCGTCAAGGCGCTCGGACCGAAACGGCTCTGCTTCTATGACATCGATACGCCGGTAACTCTTGAGAAACTCAACAGAAACGACGAAGAATATCTCGCCCGAAGGCAGATCCCCCTGTTCGACATCTATTTTTCCTTCACCGGCGGCGACACATTACATCGCCTTGAACGGCACTATGGCGCGCAGCGCGCGGAAGCGCTCTACTGCTCTGTCGATGCGGCCCGTTACCGGAAATCTGGCGACGAAACCCGGTGGGATCTCGGTTACCTCGGCACCTATAGCCGGGACCGCCAGCCGAAACTTGAAGAGCTGCTGATCGAACCGGCACGCCGGTTGCCCCACATGCGGTTCGTTGTCGCCGGCCCGCAATATCCCGGCAACATCGACTGGCCGGAAAATGTCGAGCGCATCGAACATCTGCCGCCTGAAAAACACTCGGCATTTTATAGCTGCCAGCGTTTCACGCTGAACATCACGCGCGCCGATATGGTTGCGGCCGGCTGGTCGCCGAGCGTCCGTCTTTTCGAGGCCGCTGCATGCGGCACGCCGATCATTAGCGACTTCTGGCCGGGCCTCGCAGACCTTCTGCCCGAAAATGAAGCCGTTCTCATTGCCCGCAACACGGAACAGGTGGTGCATGCACTAACTTCCGTGGGAGCAGAACGCAGAAAAGCCATCGCGGCCCAGGCCCAGCGTCGGATTCTCGAGCACCACACCGGCGAAACAAGGGCCGCCGAACTGACATCATATCTCACCGGAATACCGGCGAGGGTTCCGGAAACGGCGAAACACCCCTTCAGGCTCCAGAACAGGGAGAGCGAGTATGCCGCAGCGAAATCAAGGTACTAGAACGGTTGTTGTCGCAGGTGGCGGCGGCTTTGTGGGTTCGCATCTCTGTGACGCGCTGCTTGCACGCGGCGACAGGGTCATCTGCGTCGACAGCTTCCTGACCGGTTCGAGGTCGAATGTCCGCCCGCTTGTCAATCATCCACGTTTCCGGCTTATCGAATCCGACATATGCGAATTGCGGGACATCGATGAACCGGTTCAGCAGATCTATAATCTCGCCTGTGCGGCGTCCCCGCCGCAATATCAGGCCGATCCCGTTCATACGATGATGACCTGCGTTTCAGGCACCGGCAATCTTCTTGCTCTCGCGCAACACCATGGCGCCTCCTTCCTGCAGGCTTCCACGAGCGAAGTCTATGGCGACCCGGACGAACATCCGCAGCGCGAAGACTACCGCGGCAATGTGAGCTGCACGGGCCCCCGTGCCTGTTACGACGAAGGAAAACGCGCGGCGGAAGCGCTGTGCTTCGATCTTTTGCGTGCGGGCAAGGTCGACGCACGCATCGCCCGGATATTCAACACCTATGGGCCGCGCATGCGACCGGATGACGGGCGTATCGTGTCCAATCTGCTCGTGCAGGCGATTGCGGGCGAGCCGCTGACAATCTACGGGACGGGCGAGCAGACACGTTCTTTCTGTTATGTGAGCGATCTCGTCACGGGTTTGATCGCACTCATGGATGTCGACCCCAATCCGGGCGTTCCCGTCAATCTTGGCAATCCCGGCGAATTCACGATCAGACAGCTGGCCGACCTCGTTCTTCTGACAGTTCCCACGCGGTCGGTACTGGTACACCGTCCCCTGCCGACTGACGACCCGCGACGGCGGCGGCCGGATATTTCCCGCGCCCGGGAACTGCTGCGCTGGGCGCCGCAAGTGCCGCTCACCGAGGGCCTTCGCCACACAGCGGACTGGTTCGCCTTCGCCCTGGCTGGCGGAAACTCGAAGGCAGGAGCGCCCCCGGCAGGCAGCGGAGCAATCGCCGCCGGCGCGGTGCTGGGACCATGACCATGCGCCGGAAACTGGAAAAGCAGATCGAGGATCTCGGGCCCTGGTTCCAGAACATGGCGATCGCAGGCGTGGAAACAGCGCCAGACCACTTTCTCGGCAACTACCCGGCATTTAAGTGGGAGGGGTTTCGCCACATCATTCCAGAAGATCTCGGCGGTCGCAGCGTTCTCGATATCGGATGTAATGCCGGGTTTTACAGCGTGGAAATGAAACGTCGCAATGCCGGGCGTGTCGTCGGCATCGATGCCGACCCGCACTATCTCGCCCAGGCCCGCTTTGTCGCCGAGCAATCCGGACTCGACATAGAGTTCCGGCAATTGTCGGTTTATGACGTGGCCAAGCTTGAAGAGCGTTTTGACCTCGTGATCTTCATGGGCGTATTTTACCATCTGCGGCATCCGCTTCTGGCGCTCGATCTCATCCACGAACATGTCGCAGCCGATATGATGCTCTTCCAGTCGCTTCAGCGGGGTGACGGGAGAATACCCGACCTCGAAGAAGATTACCCGTTTTCCGAATGGGCCATGTTCGAGGACCCCGCCTATCCCAAACTGTTTTTCGTGGAGGAACGGTATGCGGCTGATCCGACGAACTGGTTCATACCCAACAGGGCCGCGGTGGAGGCAATGCTTCGCAGCGCCGGCTTCATCATAGAGCGACATCCGGAACGGGAGGTTTATCTATGCCGGCGCGGGGCACGCCACTATGCGGCAGAGCCGCCGCCGGGAGAATAGACCCGTGCCGACCGCAGCCCGCAAGAACCGCCCCCCACCGGCCTTTCAGCCCGATCATGCCGATGCGCCTTCACTCGCTGCATTGCACAGGCAGGCCGAAGGCTGCGAACGTTGCGATCTTTACAGGAATGCGACCCAGCTGGTTTTTGGCGAGGGCAGAAACGATGCGAGTGTCGTGCTTGTCGGCGAACAGCCCGGCAATGACGAAGACCTGAAGGGCCATCCATTTGTCGGCCCCGCGGGCCGGCTGCTAGACGCATGCCTGCAGGAAGCAGACGTCGATCGCTCGCAATGTTATGTCACCAATGCCGTCAAGCATTTCAAGTTTGAACAAAGAGGCAAGCGGCGGCTCCATGCACGCCCCAACAGCGGGGAAGTGCAGCGCTGCGCCTGGTGGCTGGGAGCGGAACTGCGGTTACTCAAACCAGAGCTGATCGTCGCCATGGGCGCGACGGCTTTTTATTCGCTCACCGGCCGTACCAGCGGAGTGACCACGGAGCGGGGGCATTTCTCCACCACCCCTGGCGGAACACGCCTTCTCGTGACCATTCACCCTTCCTACCTGCTGCGCCTTCGCGACCGCGACGAGGCGCGACTACAAAGGCAGGCCTTCGTCGCCGATCTGCGCAAGATAAGGAAATTTTTGGCGGCGGCAGAATAAGCGGTCTGCTGGCAGTAATCATTTCCAGCCGCGGGAACAAGCTTCGTCAAGCGTGGTTAGGCACTGCCGAAAGGGAGGATTGATGGCAATGAAGAAGAAGATCGAATGTGAGATCATGGCACATGAAAATGGCTGGGCCGTTCTGGTCGGCAATGTCATGGAGGCTGTTTATCCAAGCCGTTATCTCGCGGTAACATCGGCGAAGACGCGGCACATGGACTTCATCCTTGTGGACGAAGCCATGCCACTGCGTCACTCGACGACGGACGTCATGGCGACCGACCGGGCGGTATCGCGCCGAAACGGTGAAGCGTTCCGGCTGACAGTCGCCGCGCCTTACCAGGTGGACATTCCCTTGAAACGCAGGCGCGGGGAAATAAACACGCCGGTCTCGATTGAAGGCCGGGACCTGGTCACTGGAAAATTTTGAGGGATACGGTATGGATGCCGTCCGAAAAAGATGCCGGACGGCATCGCTCCATCTATCCGCTAGGTGCCGGTTCAGCCGGCCAGCAGCCAGACGAGAAAGCCGCCGATAAGGATGAAGACCAGGATGACGCCAAGCAATCGCGCCAGCCCCTCATTGGTATTGGTGTCTGCGCCGACAATCGTCCAATAGATCGATTTTTCGTCTGTCCGTTCGCTCATCTGCCTCTCCTCGCGGGATACTTGTCAGGATGCGCGGCCAGGATGCGTACCGACAAGGAAAGATAATGCAATCACGATAGCCAGTGCGAAGATAACCAAAGCATAGATCATCATCCTCTTCCATGTTCGCTTCCGTCCGCGAAAGGCACCGTCATCGACGCCGACGGGCGAATATTTGGAATCGAACTCCTCACTGACAGGGCGATTGAGGTCCTCTTCCGGTTTTATGCGGTCGCGTGGCTCGGCCATCTTGTCCTCGTGCTTTCTGTTCCGGGTCTCAGCGGCGGGGCGCGGCCGCCAAACTCCCTTTGCCGCCAGCTTTCGCCCCCGGAAAGAGCGGCAGCTGAGTATTTTCGATACCTGACGATGGGCCAAGCGGAATACCGGCCTCCAGACATGCTGCAATCAAATGCTCCCTCGCAACCGCCGAAGAGCCGTTTCTCAACATGGCCAGGCGGCAACTCCTTAAAGCCCGAGCGTAGTGGACGCCTGCCTTTTCAGGCCATTCCTCCTCCAGCAAACGAACCGCCTCATCCACGCCAGAAACGTTGAAGCAGCGGCCGCGCAGGAAAATTTCAAGCGGATATGCGCCGAGCAGCGGAATTGTCGTCATCTTTTTCTCCATCGCCGTGGCATCTGCCACGCGGTCATGGACCATGAACGGTTCGGGCGCGGAAACAGCCCGCGCAGTCACTTAAGGGTCGACTTCCGCATCCGAAATGCGGAAGACGGACCCAGCGCTATTTCCGTCAAGCGGCTTTCTGGCTTTTCGGGTTGGCAACCGTCGCGGCGAGTTTCGTCAGTTTTTTGTCGGTTGCGCCTTCTTCGTCGAGGTTTGCCTGAAGCAGCGGAACGCCTTCATCGATTCCCAGCTGGCCCGCCCACGCCACCAGAGTGCCATAACGGGCAATCTCGTAATGTTCGACGGCCTGCGCGGAGGCAATCAGGCCCGCATCGAGCGCCGGCGAATCCTTGAAGGATTCGATGATTTCCTCGGCTTCCGCAATAATGCCCTGAATGGCCTCGCAGGTCTTGCCGCGCGCATTCTTGCCGATGATTTCGAACACGCGCTCCAGACGCTCGATCTGGCCTTGCGTCTCATCCCGGTGCTGCAGGAAACCCTGTTTCGCCTCTTCGAGCTGCGCGGCGCGCGCCATTTTCGGCAAGGCCTTGAGTATCTGTTTTTCCGCATAATAGATGTCCTTCAGGCCATCCAGAAACAGATCATCGAGCGTTTTTTGACTAGCCATTTACGTCTCCTTGAGTGAACGACGCCCCGAACCCCGCGTGCCCACAATTGTTCCGCTCTGGCTGAAAAGACCTGAAAAAAGCGCATCCGGACGTGCCGCGTTCATCGTCGGTGCATGTTCAGAACTACACAGTAGTGCCGTCTCGCATATATTTGATGAAATCGAATGAACCGACTACGGTTAGTTAGACATTATAGTATTGAATAGAGATACGCATTGCCGGTGGCATGCGAGGAGCAAGGCATGCAGACTATCAAGCGTCTCCCTATAATGGTCATCGGCGCGGCCGACACAGTCACACCGGAAATAGCAAAAGCCTGGTCCCGAGCGCAGGTCGGTCTGATAGGTCCCTACCCGGCCGACGTTATGGAAAATGACGATACGCTGCTGTTTTCCGCCGCTATCATCGATGTCCGCTACGAGGCGGAGATCATGCTGCGTCTGACCGATCAGCTTGAAGAGAAGGCCGTTCCCTACCTGTTTTTCGTGCCCCGACCGGTCTTTGAGAGCGAACCGGGACCTTTTGTGCTCTCCGCACGTTCAGAGGACATAGACAACATTGTCTCCGCCTTGATTGCGCAGGGAGGGGGCATAAGACACTAGCGAGGCAAAGCGTTATGCTAGAGCGGAGCAACAGGCGAGAAGAAACGGGTTTCCTCCTTTCCCTTCTTGATGCGGAAGTCCGGAGCGAGGTGCTGAAGGGGTCGACATCGTTGACACTTTCGCTTGGCGACAAACTTTTCTCAGCCGGTCAGCGCATCGATCGCGTGCTTTTTCTGGCCTCGGGAATAGCATCCATCGTGGTAGTTTCGAGATCAGGACGGAAAACCGAGAGCGGCATCGTCGGACATGAAGGTTTCATACCCACCGGTGCACTCGCCGGCGCGGAGGAGAACTTAACCGAGATCGTCGTTCAGGCGCCGGGCAAGGCGGTGGCTATGGACATGGAGGTTTTCCGCAGCCTGATGGCGAAATATCTAATGTTCTCGGACATCGTGATCTGCGCCTCGCACGTCGCGAGGACGCAGGTGGAATGCACGGCCGCCGCCAACGCCACAGGCACGGTCAGCCAGCGCCTGGCGCGTTGGCTCCTGATGTGTCACGACCGCGTGCGTGGCGACCAGCTACAGTTGACCCACGATTTCCTGTCGATGATGCTGGCGGTGAGGCGCCCGAGCGTGACGGACGCCCTGCACGTCCTCGAAAGCGAACGCCTGATCCGCGCCGAGAGAGCGAAAATCACCATAAGGGACCGGCAAGCGCTGGAAACATATGCGCAGGAATATTACGGGCTGGCAGAGGAGGAAAGTGCGCGGGTATTCGCGCGCTTTCATGCGCAGATACCCGAAGTGGCCGGAAGACATAATCTCGCATTATAGGCAGATCGGCGCCTTCGGTACGGTCACGACCATTTACCTCCACTCTTTTCCGTATAAGATAGACAGGTGATCCCTTTTTCGGCCTCGCAAAACGCAGCCGCCAAGGAGGTGAAATTGTCCGCCTATCGCGCCTATCAGAGTTCGGGTATCTTCCTGAATGACGATATCAATACGGTCAAGTCGGCTTATGACAGCGTCCTGGCCGGAGAGCACGATCCCAGCCTTTGCTTGGAGGACGTCGCCCGTTACGTCCTCAAAATGTATAATCGGGGCATTGTCGATCCCGGCAAACTCCACGAAATGTCGGCGCTTTATTTCAGAATGAGGCGCACCGGCCAACGCCGGGCGTAGGCCCTTGGGTCGTCGATGCGGCCGGGCTAAGGCGGCCGTGCGGGCGGAACTTTCGGCGGACCGGATTGTTAGCTGACCGTAGCTGACCCACAAATCATTCGGACATTCCCATGAATTCTGAAGAGGGCCTCTTTCCCCGGTGGTGTCATCTTTGCATCGACATGCAGCGCATGTTTGCGGAAGAGACGCCATGGCACGTGGACTGGATGCCGCGCATCATCGACAATGTCGGGCGGGTGGTTGAGAACTCGCCGCACACGACCATTTTCACCCGCTTCATCCCACCGCCGGATGCCGACGCCGCCTCGGGGCGGTGGGGGCGTTATTATGAGAAATGGTGGATGATGACCGGCGAGTACCTTCGCCCCGAAATGACCGATATCGTCCGCGAGTTCGCAGGCTACGTTCCACCTGCGGAAGAATTCCTGAAAACCACCTATTCCCCCTGGACGGATGGTCGCCTGCACCGAAAACTCGTAGGCCAAGGGGTCGGCACGCTTGTCATATCCGGTGGGGAAACGGATGTCTGCGTGCTCGCAACCGTGCTGGGGGCGGTGGATCTGGGGTATCGCATCTTCCTTCTTGAGGACGCCGTCTGCAGCGCACGCGATGCAACGCATGATGCCTCGCTGACGGTATTGAGGGGCCGTTTCGCGGCACAATTGACCCTCGTCAGCACGCAGGACTGGCTTCAGGCCAAAGGGGAATTCCTGCGCAGCGACTAGCCCCGAAAACGCCGCGCGGAAAATTAGCGACCGCGACGAAACGGACGGGAACAATCGCTCGGAAGCAGGGTTCGACTCGTTCGATCGAAACGATCAGCACCAGATGCGAACGAGGTTCAAAATGACCAGAAAAACGCTCCCCATTCCGAAAGACAACCAAACGGACAAGGGCCCGGGCGACAATGAGCGCCTCAATGCGGAGGAAGCCTCTTCTGCGAAGGAGAAGAACGCCTCCACCCGCACGGGACGACAGGCCAACATAAAAATCAACACCACCCATCAGGGACATCAGCAGGATCGATAGCGTTCCGCGGCGCCAAGGCAGAATTGCGGATCGGCCGTCCTTCTGAGCGCCGCCGCCTGCCCCCGTGACACGGCACACCCACTAAAGCGGCGAGAGGCTTTGCAAACAATAGAAGCCCCGCGTCTCCTCACGATGACAGATCGACGAAATGCGGAGGCATTCATGCAGATTCTTGCCGTCACGGCCGAGATGTTCCCTTTCATCAAAACCGGCGGGCTGGCCGATACGACGGGAGCATTGCCGGACGCGCTTGCCAAACTGGGTGCGGAGGTGCGCACGCTGCTGCCGCTCTATCGCAAACTGCGTCCCCTCATCCGCGGGCACCAGCCCTGCTTCTCCGGGAGCGTGCTGGGACAGGATGTTACGGTATATTCGCTCGTTGCCGACCAGAAGAATTTGCTGCTGCTCGATGCGCCCGACCTCTTTGACCGGGATGGGCATCCTTACGGCGAAAAGGACCATCCGTTTCCGGACAACGACCTCCGGTTCGCCGTCCTGTCCAAGACCGCGGCGGACATTGCCCTTGGATCAATCCCTGGGTGGAGGCCGGATATCGTCCACGTTCACGACTGGCACGCCGCCTTGACCTGTGTCTATCTCGCCGACGCGGCGCCGGGCGAGGTGCCGACCGTCCTGACCATTCACAACCTCTCATTTCAGGGTCAATATCCTTTTTCGCGCGCAAGGGTTCTGGGGCTTCCGGACGAGCTCTGCACGGTGGAATGCCTCGAATATTACGGCGACATCTCTTTTCTGAAGGGCGGCCTGACGACAGCATCGGCCGTTACCACGGTCAGTCCAACCTATGCGCGCGAAATCCTGACACCGGAAGCCGGCATGGGCATGCATGGCGTGTTCGGCACGCGAAGCGAAAGTGTGCGCGGCATCGTCAACGGCGTCGATCAGGATGTCTGGAATCCTGCGACCGATCCCTTCATTCTCGCGAATTTCATGTCGGCCACTGTGGCAAGGCGGAGCCTGAACAAATATGCGCTGCTTCAGGCTCTGGGCCTTGCCCACACACAGGGCCCGGTATTTGGTGTGGTAAGCCGCCTCACCTGGCAAAAGGGCGTTGATCTCTTGCTCGATGTTGTTCCCCTCATCATCGCGCGGAAAGGCAGGCTGATCGTTCACGGAGAAGGAGACGGGCAACTGGAAGATGGCCTGCGTGACCTGTCGAAAAGATATCCGGAAATGGTCTGTGCCCATATCGGTTATGACGAACGTCTGGCCCACATGATCCACGCGGGGTCGGATTTCATCATCCAGCCTTCGCGCTTCGAACCATGCGGCCTGACCCAGCTTTACGCATTGCGATACGGCGCCCTGCCCATCGTCAGCCGCACCGGAGGTTTGGCCGAGACGATCATCGACGCCAACGACGCCGCCATAGATGCGGGGGTTGCTACCGGCTTTCAGTTCGAACCGGCAAATATCGACGACCTGCGGGCGGCGCTGGAGCGCGCCATCGCTGCGTTCAACAACAGGGAACTCTTCAAGCGCCTCCAGGCCCAAGCCATGCGTGCCAACTTTTCCTGGGAAAAGAGTGCGGCGCAATATCTGGCGCTTTTTGAGGGACTTGTCAGCAAAGAGCCGCAGGAGTCGCTTTCGTTTCCAGACATATTGCCGGACGCATTCGCGAGAATGCGTATCGAGCGGCGGCAGGCCAGACAATAAGGCAAACGCCGCCTTTACCGCGCATCAAAGGAGCCGGTCCTGTTTCCAGCGGACATAGGGAGCGAGCGACTGGCCAGGAAACCGGTTTTCGATCTCCGTGGCTGTCAAATCCACCAGTGCTTCCACTTCCTCCAGCCCCTCCTTCTCGCTCTTCGCTTCGAGTTCGCGCATCTTGTGGAATAATTCGTCGTCCGTTGCCACGCGGAGAAAGTCGGCAAGGTCGGTTTCCTGTGTCATGTCACCGTCTCTTTCTGTCTTCAGGTCAGCGATCGGACGGCAAGCTGATGCCCGCCGAGCCGTCGTTTTGGCTGTTCAACGGCGAACGACGGCCAAACCCGTTTGTTCCTTTCATCAGCATATTCCCGGTGCGGGGGCAGGAACCGACCGACGGCGATCCGGTTAGGACCAAACGAGGCTGACTGGAGGTTCCGTGAATGTTCAACGCAATGAAATATCGCAAATGGGGCGTGCAATTCGATGCTGCAGGAGATGCGCGCTTTCGCATCTGGGCACCCGGTTCTGATGCGCCGAGGCTCGTTGTAAACGGCGCGGAATACGAAATGCGGTCTGAGGGGAACGGCTGGTACGAAGCCGTTGCAGCGAATGTGAGTGGCGGCGCCACCTATCACTTTGTTCTGCCGGACGGGCGTGAAATCCCCGATCCGGCCTCACATTGGCAGGAAGGCGGCCTGGATGGCCCGTCAACCATCATCGATCACGACTTTGCGTGGCAGCATGAGAACTGGACCGGTAGGCCGTGGCACGAGGCTGTGATCTACGAGGTTCACATCGGCACGTTCACGGAAGAAGGGACGTTCCGGGCAGCCGAAAAGAAGCTGGAACGACTGGCTGAACTCGGTATCACCGTTATTGAGGTGATGCCGCTCGCGAGTTTTCAGGGAGATCGCGGCTGGGGCTACGACGGCGTTCTGCAATTTGCGCCGCAGCGGGATTATGGATCGCCGGACGACCTCAAAGCCTTTATAGACGCGGCCCATGGCCTGGGGATGATGGTTTTGCTGGATGTGGTCTACAATCATTTCGGGCCGGAGGGGAACTTCCTTCAAACTTATGCGCCCGACTTTTTTCAGAAAAACGAAACGCCCTGGGGCCCTGCTCCCGATTTCGACAGCGCGGATGTGCGATCATATTTCCTGCAAAACGCTCTTTACTGGCTTCAGACCTACCGTTTTGACGGGTTGCGGATCGATGCCGCCGACCATCTGGCCGGCGGCGGCGGCGAGGTGGATTTCCTGACAGAGCTTGCCCAGACGATCAGGCACAAGGTGACGGGCAGGCATGTGTATCTTGTCATAGAGGATGCAAGAAACACGGCAAAGCCGATGACGCCCGAAGAAGATGCTCCACCGCTGGTAGACGCCCAGTGGAACGACGACTTTCATCACGTCGTCCACGTCATGACGACCGGCGAAGATGGCGGTCTTTATCAGGATTTCGTTTCGAACCCGGAGAGCCTGCTTCGTCGGTCGCTTGCGACCGGCTTCGTTTATCAGGGCGATCCGCGCCCTTCCCGAGACTTTGCGGGGAGCGGCGAACGCAGCGATCATCTGTCCCCGCAAACCTTCGTGAATTTCCTTCACAATCACGATCAGGCCGGAAACCGGCTTTGCGGCGAAAGACTGCGTGCCCTGCTCGAGCCAGCTCTTTTCGATATACTAGGGTGCATTCTCCTGCTCTCCCCCCAAACGCCGCTGATGTTCATGGGCGACGACCACGCATCGACGCAGCCCTTCTACTTCTTTTCCGACCACCCGCAACACGATCGGGAAGCCGCGATAAAAGGGCGGTTGCGGCAGGCTGAAATGTTTCAGGGAGCTCTTCCCGGAAACGCGCGCGATCTTGTCCAGGACCCCAATGACGTGCGCACGCGGCTCCTTTCTACCTTGAACTGGCGTCAGGCCGATGAGGAAGATGGGAGACGGGCAAGCGAGATCCTTGCGGGATTGCTTGCAAAGCGCCGGCAGTATGTCTGGCCCCTGCTCGCTTCGGAATTCGGAGGCGGGACGGCACTCGGTTCTCCTGCGCGAACGCTTGCCATAGACTGGGCGTTTGCGGCCGGCCGGTTGCAGCTCAGGGCCAATTTATCCGATGCTCCGGCGGATCTGCCCCCGGTGGAAGGGGAAATCTTCCACCGGCGTGGCGACATCGACGGGCAAACGGGGAAATCCTGCAGCTACAGTGTGCTGTTCGCGGTAGCCCGCTGATGTCAGGCGAGATTGCGCCGCAGGGATTCGCGGGCGCGGTTGACGCGGCTCTTGATGGTGCCCACCCTGCAGCCGCAGATGGAGGCTGCATCGGCGTAGCTCGTTCCTCCGGCAACGAGCAGCAGCGCCTTCTTCTGATCCGCATCCAGATCGCGGATTGCGCGCATGACTTCATCGTGCTCCATCCGCCATTCCTGACTGGCGGGGACCGACATCGTTTGCTCTATTCCCGCCGGCAGCCCGACGCATTCGCGCCTTGCAACCTTGTATCGGGTACAGAAGGTGTTCCGCAAAATGGTGAACAGCCACGATTTCAGGGCTGTTCCGGGGGTGAAGCGGTGCAGGGAACGAAGCCCCCGCATCATGGTTTCCTGAACGAGATCGTTGACATCCTCGTCATTTCTGACGAAACGACGCGCAAACGCCGTCAGCGCTGGCGCGAGATCGGCAATTCCGATACGCAAGGTCTCAAGTTGCGCTTCGCTTAGTGCGGGGCCGGACTCTTCATTTATAGCGTGTTTGGCCATGGTCCTTCCTTTCACATAGAAGGGAAATGGCCCATCTACCGCTTGGTTGCCGTACGCCAACGTACAATGCGTATTTTTTCGGCGGTGCCAGAGGTCCTAGTGACCCGAAGGGGACGCGGCCTTCTCAGACGTCTCCGGCGACGAGCGGGAAAGACGCAGCAGACGAAAATACCCGGTTGGAGGGATCGTCCTGTTTTCCGCCAGATGGAAAGACGGGTTGCGGCGCAACCAGTCCTCAATCCCGTCCAGACGAAATGCCGAACTGAGCCCGATGTTATGGGCCACCGGCGAGACCATTTGTTCTATGCGGCGAACTGCGCCGCTGCTGTCGGTGATCTTGCTGACGATGACGATCTCGCCACGCGGCTTCAGCACTCGGGCGCATTCGGAAAGCAGCCGGCCGGTATCGGGAATAAGCGTGATGACGAAGGGCAGCGAAATCACGTCGAAGGACGCATCCGGAAACGTGGTTTCGCAGGCATCCATCACATGCAGTGCTTTCACATGCGGCAGCGAACCGCCTGCCACCTTTGTTTTGGCCTTCCGGAGCATGTCCGCTGAAATGTCGATCCCGGTCACGTTGCTGGCCGGAGGATAAAGCGGAAGGACCAGCCCCGTGCCGACGCCGATTTCGAGAATGTCGCGACCGGCACCACCCACACATCTGGCCAACTCCATCTGCGCCCGCTTGAGAAAGAAGCCGTAGACACGGTCATAAACCGGGGCCCAGAACCGATATGCCTTTTGCTGCTGTGCCCGGTTCGGGATGCTCGATACCGTTTCGTCGCTCACTCGCCTCTCCCTCAGCGTGAAATGAACTTGTTGAAGCGGCTCTCGCCGCCCGACGTTCTGTCCTGATAAAGGAATGCCAGCTTCCTGTCCTCGAAGATTTCAAAAAACTCGTCCCATGATATGGCCTTCAGCGCATCCTCCGGCTCACCGAAATCGATCCTGAGGATCCCTCCATCGCCCGAGACGTCCACTTTGGCAGGGTGGCCATCGCGCTGCTCCGCCCATTTCCGTATCGTGTCATGATCGGTGGTTGTTGCGGATTCCGTCATCGTTGTTCTCCTTGTCTTCGTCGCGTCCATACCGGGAGCGCCTTTCGCGTTCGGCGTTTTCTGTCGCCTTTTCACGGTCTTTGCGGCTTTCATCGCTTTCAGTCGAGCGTGCGTCATCGGTGCCGGGTTCGGGCCTGACATCGTCCTGTGATCGGGTCATCGCGGAAGCCCCTTTTTTTAAAACATCCTGCAGCGCAGACCCTGCGGTCCGCTCTCTCCTTCTAACCCCGGGAGCAAAAAGCGGTTCCGCACTGATGGTTCGAGGGAACAGCATCGGCGTAAAAAGGTTAGGGACAGACAGGAGGATGCCATGACGAAGAAAGACAAGCTCGAGCAGATTCACAAGGACAGCGCGCCCCAGTTTGCTCCCGGCAAAAAGACCTCGACCAATAACGGCGTTGCGAGCGCGAAGCCGAGGGTCATCACCGGCTCGGACGACGCAACCGCCAACAAGCTACCACCAGGCACAAAAAAGCCGGAAAAAGACTGGGACATCAATTACGACGAGCGGGAAAGCAACGAGGGCGACTTTCGCGGCTAGAGGCGCGGCGCCCTTGCCGCGCCGAGTGTTCGCGAAGCGGCTACCGAGCCAGGTCCTCGACAACCAGTTCGATGGATTGCGGCTCGGCGCCCTCCTTCGTCTGCACGCTCAGAACACTTCCGGTGTTCAGCACGCCTTCGAGGAGCGTTCGACCGTCGATGGTGATTTTGACCACCTTGGGGGTTGCAGCCTCTATGTTCAGGCTGTTGCAGGTCTCGTGATCAGTTTCCGGGTCCACGTGCCGACCTCCATTGGGATTGGACATGCCGGCCTAACCACGGTCGGCTCCGGTTGTTCCCGAACGGCGGCCATGACTGGCGATATGATCGCGCGGGAACCGCAAACGGCATGCGAAGTTCGATAGCGGCGGATCAGCCGTGCGGCCGGAACCCGGCGCAATCATAAAAGTATGCTCTGACGATGGACCTTTCCGATGATGGTGCGCGAGACTCCCAGTTTTCATCTGTCGGTTCAGGCAGGCCGGCTGTTGATATGGTGTCTCGCAGCGGCGGCCTGCCTGGGAGTCTGGCTTCTGACCACGCCGAAGCCGGTCTTCGGACCGAACGACATGGGATCATCGCCCGGCGATCCGCAGCTGGGAAGACTTGTATTTCTGGCATCAAGCTGCGGGTCCTGCCATGCCACGCCAGGGCAGCCGGACTCGCTCGTGCTCGGAGGCGGAATGGCGCTTTCCTCCTCCTTCGGCGTTTTCCGTCCGCCGAATATATCCCCCGACATTGCCGATGGGATCGGCTCCTGGACCGTTGAAGATTTCGCAAATGCGCTGGTCGCCGGCATATCGCCTGACGGCCGCCATTATTATCCGGCCTTTCCCTATACGAGCTATACGGGAATGAAGATCGAGGACATAAAAAACCTTTACGCCTATCTGCGGACCCTGCCGCCTGTTTCCGGCAAAGCGCCGCCGCATGATCTGTGGCCACCCTTCAGGTTGCGCCGTGCCGTTGGCGTCTGGAAGCTTTTGTTCTTTGACGAGGTCGGCAAACCGCAGGCGATCACCGGCGATCCCGTCCTTGATCGCGGCTCCTATCTGACGGAGACGCTTGCCCACTGTGCCGAATGCCATTCCAGCCGTAATATCTTCGCCGCCATCCGCCCGGAAACCCGTTTCGCTGGTGGTCCCGACGCGGAAGGCACGGGCTTTGTGCCAAACATCACGCCGGCACGTCTCAGCAGGTGGACGCAGACCGACATCTCTACCATGCTCGCAACAGGCCAGACGCCACAGGACGGACATGTCGGGTCCGCAATGGTGGACGTGGTCGCGAATCTTTCGCAGTTGCCACAGGAAGATCGCGACGCGATTGCCCGCTACATCAAGGCCTTGCCGGCAAGGCAAACCCCGCATCCGTGACCCGTCAGTGAGCATAAAGATAGGCCGCGACATGGCGCGCTTCGGCCTCGGTGATACCGGTTTCGGGCATGGCGCTCTGCCGCGAAAAATGCGTCGGCGAGACAATCCAGCGAATGAGGTTGTCCGGTGTGTTGTTGAGGCCGTCACCGATATAGACCCGCTGGCGAAGTGAACGTAGTTCGCCCCCCACCTTCCCGTCCGCACCGGCAACGCCGGGGATCGCGTGGCAGCCCGTGCAGCCGTAGCGCCGGAAAATCCCGGGCGCCAGGCGCGCATCACCGCCAGTCATTGCCGTGGCAACGGCGCCGCGCTGTGACACGTTCTTGACGATTGCGACCGCAATGCCCGTGGCAAGCGCCGCCGAAAGCACCGCAACGAGTATAAGCCCGGTTCTAGAGAAGGGACGCGCCATATCGGTCCTCCCTGCCCGACCGGGAAATCCACATCGCCAGCATCGCGAGCGCCGCCCCGGCATAGATGATACCGCCGGGCACCCACATCAGGAGACCGGCAAGCTGCTGGTCCTCGAAGGACGTCAGGCCCCATGCCTGCGCGTCTCGGGTCTGGGCCACGTAAATCACCTGTGGCGCCAGCGCGATCAGGGCGCCGAGAATGCTGGTATGCATCATCGTGACAAACAGGTGCCAGGCCGCAAGCCCCCGGTCCGCGCGCCAGAAAACTGCCCACCAGAACAGGATCGCGGTCAGAAAGAAAAAGAGATGCTGTACCCGGTGCAGTGGCACGTTGCTCACCGTCGCATCGAACAGCGTAGGCGCATGCCAGCCCCAGATGGCAAGCCCGTGCAGAGATGTTGCCGCAGCCCCGCCGGCAAGAACATTCCAGCTGGCCCGCACGCGCCTGTCTGTCATCACCGCAGCCAGACGACGACGAACCATGCGCGGCATGCTCCAGAGAAGGATACCGACGGGGCGCGCCAGCACGATCAGCGGCGCGGCAACCGCCATTACCATCTCGTGCTCTACCATGTGGAACGTAAACAGATGCTCGCCCATGGAATGGATCGGAGAGACAAGTGCAGCAACCAGAACAAGCCAGCCGCCGGAAAAGGCGAAGGCGGACCTCGCAATCCACCGGCGGGTGCCCGACCGTCTCCGCAGCCGAAAAAAACCTATACTGAAAAGGCCGGCTGCGACAAGCAGCGGTCCGATGATCCAGCCATCGAAAGTCCATATCATCGCCGTCGGATGCGCCTCCCCCTCATGGGCCGAGAGCGGCCCGGCGCTGACCAGCAACAGGAAGATCAGTGTCAGCGCGCGCATGGGTTCAGCAGCAATGTCGCTGCCCCCTGAAGAAGGAGTGCGAAGGCAAAAACCAGCGCGACGAGGACGCCCAACGACATCAGGAACATCGCCATCCGCGATGCCGTGGAACTCCGGCCCCTTTCCGAAAGAACGCCGCAGGTAACCGCAATCCCGGCAGAGAGGAAGGCGGCGATAGCTGTAAAGCCCGTCCGGCTGCCGCAATCGACCGCCGGCAAGATCTGGCCGAGCTGCGTGTTGAACGCCCAGATCAGGGGAGCGCCGAACAGTCCGGCAATATCGAGGGTTTTCAGGGTCATAGCCGTGGTATCCAGTAAAGGCAGGCGTAAAGCGGAAGCCAGGTCACGACGACAAAATTCCAGTAGAGCGCGTTGTCCTCCACATCGCCGTAACGGCGGGCGCTGTCGCCATGCCGGGTAAACATCAGGCAGGTCAGGACGATGGTATCGATTACGTCGGTCAGAATATGGGCCGTGTGCAGTCCGAGGATCGTCCACACGATCGATCCGTAGGCATTGTCATCCCACTTCACCTGGAGGGCGGGGAACTCAAAGGCGCGCACCGCCAGCAGGACAAACCCGATTGCGGACATGACGACTAAACCGAAACGGACGTGAACAAGCCGCCTCTGCCTGGCCCAGCGACTGACGAGGACATTCGGAACGACGCTGACGACAAGCAGCGCTGTCAGCACCGTGCCGGCTGAAAGATCCGGCGGCGGGGCGTCGATCGGCCATCGTGGTGCCAGGCTCATCAGGTAGAAATAAACGGCGACCGCCAGCGCGAAGCCCGTTCCTTCGATCAGCATGAAGGCGCAGGTTCCCCACCATGTGGGGCTGGCGGTGCCGTTGCCGGATATCGGCAGCTTGGAGACATCGAGCGCGACACGTTCCTTCATGCTTCCTCCTCCGCCATTCCTTTCGGCCAGAACCAGCCGATCAGCGCTACAGCAATCGGGATCGATCCCCAGACGACTGCCCAGGGGGAGAACATGGACCAGATGAGCATGATGGACGTTGCGATGGCCGCCCAGAACGGCCACACGGAGTCCGTCGGGGAAGCCTCGCAGGCTTCGGGCAGCGCCTCGACGACGCTGGTGACCAGAATTTCACGGCGATCCACGCGCATCCCCGCGACAACAGGCAGTTCTCCGGTGTTCTCCCACAGTGGATCGCGGCTACCCACCACGGGTATGGAGCGGAAATTGAAGGGCGGCGGCGGAGAGGCGGTTGCCCATTCCAGCGTGGCGGCGCCCCAGGGATTGTCCCCGGCGGGACGGCCTTTGGCGAAGCTTCGGACGACATCGATGAAAAAGACGAGAAAACCTGTCGCCAGCACGACGGCGCTGAGGCTCACGAAGAGGTTGAGGCCCGCCCATGGCATCTCCGGCTGGTAGGTATAGATGCGTCGCGGCATTCCCTGCAAACCGAGAATATGCATTGGAAAAAACGTCAGGTGGAAGCCGACGAAGATCAGCCAGAAGCTGATGCGGCCGAGCGTTTCGCTCATCATCCGCCCCGTCATTTTTGGAAACCAGTAATAGACGGCTCCGATCAGGGGAAAAACGGCGCCCCCGATCAGGACGTAGTGAAAATGCGCAACCACGAAATAGGTGTCGTGAACCTGTGTGTCGAAGGGCACGGACGCCACCATGACGCCCGTCAGACCGCCGATGACAAAGGTGACGATGAAGCCGATAATGAAAAGAAGCGGGGTCTTGAAAACCGGCCGCCCGGCCCACAATGTTGCCAGCCAGCAGAATATCTGCACGCCGGCCGGCACGGAAATCGCCATGCTGGAGGCAGTGAAGAAACTTTCTCCGAGTTTCGGCAGGCCAGCCACAAACATGTGATGCACCCAGAGACCGAAAGACAGGACACCGGTTGCGACAAGCGCCATGACCATGGGCATGTAACCGAATATCGGCCGGCCGACAAAGGCGGGCAGGATGGTGGAGACCATGCCCACAGCCGGCAGGAAGATGATGTAGACCTCCGGATGTCCGAAAAACCAGAAGACATGCTGCCACAGGAGCACGTCCCCTCCTTCGGCCGGATTGTAGAAATGGGTGCCGACGAGACGATCCATGATCATCGTGGAACTGGCGAACATGATCGCGGGCATGGCGATGATGACGAGAAAGGCCATGACCACCATTGCCCAGACGAGAAGCGGAATCCGGTCAAGCGACATGCCGGGGGCGCGCTGCTTGAAGACCGTCACCACGATTTCCACCGCAATGGAGAGCGCGGAAAGCTCCGTAAAGGTTATCATCTGAGCCCATATGTCGGCGCGTTTGCCCGCGCCATATTCCGGACCCGCGAGCGGCACGTAGGCGAACCAGCCGACATCAGGCGCGCTGTCCAGCACGAACGAGACCCAGAGAAGCAGCCCGCCCACAAGGAATACCCAGTAGGAATAGGCGTTCAGCCGGGGAAAGGCGATGTTGCGCGTCCCGACCATCAATGGCACGAAATAAACCGCCATCGCCTCCATGACCGGCACGGCGAAGAGGAACATCATGTTGGCGCCATGCATGGTGAATATCTGATTGTACCGGTCCGGGTCGATAAAACGCGCTTCGGGCGTTGCCAGCTGCAGGCGCATGACGAGAGCAAGCAGGCCGCCGAGTATCAGGAACACGAAGGCCGTGACAATATATCGCCGGGCTACCACCTTGTGGTCGACAGTACCAATCGCGCCCCAGAAACCGCGGCTCGACCCCCATGTTGTTTCGAGCGCGCTCTCCATGCCGGGAACCGGCAGATCGGTATCCATGAGGATGGAGGCCTGTTTTCCCGCCATCAGTCGAGCCCCTCCATATAGGCGGAAACCTGCCGCAACTCTTCCCCGGTGAGCGGCACCAGCGGCATGTTGTTGCCTGGTTTCAACGTCTGTGGATCGGCGATCCATGCCGCAAGCGAGCCGCGTGTGGTCTCCAGCAGGCCTGCGCCGATCGTCCGGCGGCTGCCGACATGGGTAAGATCAGGCCCCGTGGTGCCGGCGGCCGGCGTTCCCCTGACGGTATGGCAGGCGGCGCATTGCTTGCGCAGGAACACGGCCTTCCCGGCCAGAGCATCTGCGTCTTGCGGCATGGCGGCCACCGCCTTCTGCTTATTGGCCCACCGGCGATAGGACGCCTCGTCATCGGCCATGACCATGAAAGCCATGTGGCTGTGCTGAAGGCCGCAGAACTCCGCGCATTGGCCCCGGTAAACACCCGGCCTGTCAGCACGAAACACAAGCGTATTCTCCCGTCCCGGAACGAGGTCCATCTTGCCGGCAAGGCTGGGCACCCAGAAGGAATGAATCACATCCGGGCTTTCGAGCAAGACCCGGACATTCCGCCCGACCGGGATGTGCATTTCGTTGGCGGTCTGAAAACCGCCATCCGGTGTCGCATCTTCGTATATGAACTGCCACCACCATTGCTGGGCGCGAACACGTATCGTCAAGTCTGCCTCGCCGGTGAAGCTGATGGCCCGCGTTGCAAGAAAGCTCGCAAGCGTCAGGCCGGCGACAATGAAAACCGTCATCATCACCGCGCCCGTGACGAAAAGCTGCAATCGCTTGCCACTTGCCGTCTCGTCCTGCGCCACCCGCCGGCTTCTGACGAGAGACAGGATCAGGATCGCGATCACTGCCAGCCACACAACGAGGCTCACCACCACGATGAAGAGGATCAGATTCTTCAACATCGACGCTGACGGCCCTGCAGCGTTCAGCACCGACTGAACGTCGCCGCACCCCGAAAGCAGGGTAAGGGCAGCAAGGAGAGCGGCGACGATCTTCAAGGCACCGGCTCCTCCGGTCTTTTCCACGCCGACCCTTCGTTGAAGAGGATGGCAGCAGGCGCCCGGTTCTCAGCCGGACGGGTCTGACGGTCGTCATTACGGGCCGGGGCCGCCACCGATGGCGAATAGGCCCCGATGGTTCTCACATATCCTGCAAGCTGCCAGATCTCTTCAGTCGTCATTCTGGCGCGGAAAGGCGGCATGCCGTGCGGCCGGCCATCCCTGATCGACGCCGCGACAGAGACCATGGATGGTCCATAAATCCATTGACCGTCGAGAAACGATGGACCTTTGCCGCCTTCGCCTTCACCGTGGCAAGCCGGGCATCCGAACCATGAATAGAGGCGTTTTCCCTGGGAAAGATCATAAGCACCGTTTTCGAACGGCCTGCCGAGAGCAAAATAAACTTCCGGCGGCGCGCCGGCCACGGGAACGGGCATGAAGCGCAATCGCTCAAGCGCTGCCGTTACGGGAGGGTCGCTGCGGAATGTTCGCGGTTCACGCCAGTAACCCATGATCGCCGCTGCCCCGATCAAAGAACCGCAAAGAGCGGACCATAGAAGTGTCGCTGAACGATTGGCCTTTTCCGTCCTCCGCATCCCGCACCTCGAGTATCCTCAGTTGGAAGGAACCGTGGTTGACGGCGTCAATCGGACGGGCAGCAGCTTGTATGATGGCGTCTTTGCTTTCGGACTATGATGGCTCAGCGGAAACAACGGGTTGGTTTCCGGAAAATAGCCGGCACAACAGCCATGGGGAATATCATAGGCAACGATCCTGAACCCGCGGACCGCCCTTGGCGTCTGCGGCTCGATTGCCGTGACGATATCGACGATATCGCCGTCGGCAAACCCAAGCAGAGCGATGTCATCGACATTCATGAACAGAACCTGCCGCGTTCCTTCCACCCCGCGAAAACGGTCGCTATAGCCGTAGACGGTCGTGTTGAACTGGTCGTTGGATCGCAACGTCGACAGGTGCAGGACGTCCGGACCCGACGCCTCAGGCGGAAATTCGGGGAACAGGCGGTCGGGCGTCAGGAAATTTGCCTTGCCGCTTGAGGTTACCCATTTTCGCTCCCTTGCGGGCAATGGGCGCGGGATGCCGCCGGGATTGAAAAGCCGTTCGTTGAAGTTCCTGAAGGTTTCCGGATAGGTTTGCTCTATGGCGTCGCGAATGCGCGAATAATCGTGAACCCATTGCTGCCAAGGTACGTTGCCGCGCGTCAACGTCGCCACGGCCATGCCGGCAATGATCGCCGGTTCCGAGAGCAACTCCCGGCTGGCCGGCTTTGCCCTGCCACGCGAACCATGGAAATGCGCAACGGAACTTTCCATGGAGACGGCCTGGGGGCCTGTCGCCTGTTCATCGATTTCGATGCGTCCGAGACAGGGAAGCAGAAAGGCGATCTCGCCGTGGATGACGTGGCTGCGATTGAGTTTCGTTGCGATCTGGACCGTCAGCCGCAGCTTGCGCCACGCGGCTTCCATCGCCTCGGTTTCCGGCGCTGCCCGCAAAAAATTGCCGCCGAGGCTGATGAAAGCCTTTGTTTCCCCGGCGAGAATGGATTTGCAGCTGTCAACCGTCGAGTGGCCTTCCCACGCGGGCGGCTGGAACTGGTATAGCTCGGCGAGCTTGTCCAGCGGCACGAGGCCGGGTTTTTCCGTAATGCCGACTGTACGCTGGCCCTGCACATTCGAATGGCCCCTGACGGCACAGATATTTGCACCCGGCTTGCCGATATTGCCGCGCAGCAGCGCGAGGTTGGCAACCATGTGAACGTTCTCGACGCCCATCACATGCTGGGTGAGGCCCATGCCATAGACCATCATCACCGCGTCGGAATCCGCATATATGGCGGCGGCTTCCATCATCTCCTCGCGGGTCAGGCCTGAAACGCGCTCCAGCTCCTCCCATTCATGGCGGCGGGCTGCAGCGGCGAAATCGTCAAAACCCGCCGTGTGCTCGGCAAGAAAATCATGATCGAGCACATGCTTCTTGTCAGCCGCGGCAATGGCGGCGGCAAATGCGACCGCCGCCGCATTGGCCGGATCGCGCGGCTGCCCATCCGAGCCGGAAACCTTGCTCGCGGCACTCGCATGCAGCACGTCGTCTGCCTCGACAAGCGCCTTGCAGATACCGAAAAGGGCAGCGATATCGCCGCCATTCTTCACCTGGTAATACTTCGTCGAGATCGGCGTCGCGGGGGTCGCCAGCATCTGGCCGGGCGACTGCGGGTTGACGAAGCGCTCCAGCCCAGGCTCCCGCAGCATGTTGAATGTCAGTATCTTCACGCCGCGGTCGACCGCATCCTGCAGATCGTGCAGCAGTCGCGGCGAGGATGTTCCGACATTCTGCGCCATATAGAAAATGCAGTCGCAATTCTGGAAATCCGAAAGGATCGCCGTTCCCACGGAAGCGCCGATGCTTTCGGGCAGGCCGACGGACGAGCTTTCATGGCACATGTTGGACGAGTCCGGCAGATTGTTACTGCCATAGATGCGGGCAAAGAGCTGGTACATGTAAGATGCTTCCAGCGAGGCGCGGCCTGAGGTGTAAAACTCCGCCTGCTGCGGCGCGATGGCGCGCAGCTCCCGGCCGATCTCCTCGAATGCGGCTTGCCAGCTGACCGGCAGATATCTATCCGTGGCCGCGTCCCAACGCATCGGCTGGGTCAGCCTGCCCTGCTCTTCCAGATCGTGGTCGCGCCAGCCCTCCAGTTCGGCAAGGGTGTGTCTGGCGAAAAACGCACTGTCGGCGCGTCGGTTCGTTATTTCCCACGCGGTGGCTTTCGCGCCATTTTCGCAAAATTCCAGGGGATGGGTCTTGGCCGGTTTCGCCCAGGCGCAGCTGACGCACATGTATCCCTGCGGCTTGTTCTGGTGTTTCAGCAATGTCGGACCGGACAGGGGAACATGTTCCCTCAACAGCACCTCTCCCACCGACTTGGCCGATCCCCAGCCGCCGGCCGGACCGGGCTTAAAACCGATATCGGGAGCTGCCTTGCGTCGTGATGTCATGATCGATGAACTCCCGAATTGCTGAGTAACCGAACCTCTGAAAGCGCGCCGGGTTTCCATTCTCTAAAAAAAATTCCGCCCTGCCTTGCCGCCGGGAGCGAGAAGGTCCCGGTGCCGCGGGGAACTTTCGCGCGGACGCCCGGTTAGGCACCCGCTCGACAAAGGGCGCTTCTGACAACCCAGCAGACAATGAAGGTGAGCGACATGAAGGCACTGACCTGGCACGGCAAACACGACATTCGCTGCGAAAGCGTTCCCGATCCGAAAATCGAGCATGGGCGCGATGCGATCATCAAGGTCACGGCCTGCGCGATCTGCGGCTCAGACCTCCACCTCTATAATGGCATCATGCCGGACATGCACAGCGGCGACATCATGGGCCACGAAACCATGGGCGAGGTGGTTGAGGTCGGTAAGGACAATGCCGCGCTCAAGGTCGGAGACCGCGTGGTCGTCCCCTTCACCATCGCCTGCGGCGAGTGCTTCTTCTGCAAGCGTGGCTATTATTCCGGCTGCGAACGCAGCAATCCCGATCCGCACAAGGTGCGGAAGATGTGGGGCAATTCGCCCGCCGGCCTGTTCGGTTACACCCATCTTCTCGGTGGCTTCAGCGGCGGCCAGGCGGAATATATGCGAGTGCCTTACGCCGATGTCGGGCCGATAAAGGTTCCGGACGGTCTGACCGACGAGCAGGTCCTCTTCCTGTCCGATATCTTTCCGACCGGCTATATGGCCGCGGACTTCTGCAACATCCAGCCGGGCGATACGATTGCCATCTGGGGCTGCGGTCCGGTGGGTCAGATGGCGATCCGTTCCGCCTTTCTCCTCGGTGCGGAACGGGTCATCGCCATCGACGCCGTGCAGGAGAGGCTCGATCTCGCGGCGAAAGCCGGCGCGATGACGCTCAATTACCTCGACGAGGACATTTACGACCGCATCATGGAACTGACCCATGGTCGCGGCGCGGATGCCTGTATCGATGCGGTAGGAACGGAGCCCGATCCCGCGGCAGGATGGGATTCGAGGATCGACCGCATCAAGGTCGCCACCTTCATGGGGACCGACCGGCCGCATGTACTTCGTCAGGCAATCTATTGCTGCCGCAATTTCGGTACGGTCTCGCTGGTCGGCGTCTATGGCGGTCTTCTTGACAAAATTCCCATGGGTTCCGCCATCAATCGCGGCCTGACGTTCAAGATGGCGCAGACGCCCGTTCAGGCCTACCTACCCAACCTCATGGGCCGCATCGAAAGAGGCGAAATCGACCCGTCCTTCGTCATTACCCATCGCGCCACCCTCGATGAAGGACCCGACCTCTACAACACCTTCAGCCACCGCGACGATGGCTGCATCAAAGTCGTCCTGAAGCCGTAGGAGGTGATCATGAGCAGGGAAGAATCCACCAAGGGCCTTGCAGTCGTCACCGGCGCTTCGTCCGGCATCGGTTATGAGCTCGCCCGGTGCGCCGCGCAGGATGGTTACGACCTCATCATCGTGGCCGATGAAAACGACGTCGATGCCGCGGCAACCCGGCTGCGCGCGGCGGGCACGCAGGTAGAGGCGGTGCGGGCCGATCTTTCGACACAGGCGGGCGTGGAGGAGCTTCTCACGCGCATCACCGCCTCGTCGCGGCCAGTCGATCTTCTGTTCGCCAACGCAGGACAGGGCCTGGGCGATGGCTTTCTCGATCAGAGAATGGAGGACATCCAGCGGGTCATCGCCACCAATATCAGCGGCACAATTGCGCTGGTTCATGCCCTTGCAGGCGGAATGCGCGAGCGTGGCAATGGACGTATCCTGTTTACGGGTTCGATCGCCGGTTTCATGCCGGGCACGTTTCAGGCGGTCTATAACGCCACCAAAGCGTTCATCAATTCCTTTTCCTTCGCGCTGCGCGAAGAGCTTGATGGCACGGGTGTCACGGTAACCTGCCTGATGCCGGGCGCGACGGACACGGAGTTCTTCGAGCGTGCGGACATGCTCGACACCCCCGTTGGCAGACAGAAGAAGGACGATCCCGGTTTCGTGGCCAAGACCGGCTATGAGGCGATGATGAATGGTGAGGGCGATGTCGTGTCCGGCTGGAAAAACAAGCTGATGTCGGCGATGGCCAATGTAACGCCGGCGGAAACGCTCGCCAGACAACACCGCAAGATGGCAGAGCCGGATGGGAAATAGCCTCGCAGCACTTCCGGCGCCACGAAGCCACATCCGGCCCGACCGGACTTCACCTCAATCATCCGCGCCGCGCTTGTGGTGCGGGCTTTCCTGATTTTCACCGCGCAGCATCTGGCGATCATCCTTATCCGTTAATTCCGCATTGCCACCGCGAAGTTTCTCCGCCCCTCGGCGGGCATCCCGTTCTTCCTTCGACCGCTTCAGCTCCGCCTCGGCGTTAAAACGATCATCGGCATTAGCGGTGTTCTCGCGTTTTTCGATGATGCGGAGCTGTTGTTCATGCGTTTTTGGACCGGCCATCATTGCGCCTCCTGTTATCTGTTCGTGCGTCCGCGCCGTCGTTCAAGACAAAGCCCCCTTCCCGTGCGATCACGAACCACGGAGGGCGACAGAAGTTCCGGAACGAAAAGGCATGGGGAAAGTTCGGGAGCGACGGGTGGCGGCTTCGACTGCCGCAGCAGCCCAACCGACGCCAAGAGGAGGCGATAATGGCACATGCAGACAGGAAACACTTCGGAGAAGGCACGCAGGGGAAAGGTACTGGCGCAGGCGCAATGACCGAGCTGGACAAGGGAAGCATTGAGGAAAACCGGATCCTTTCCAACCGCGACAAGAAGCAGCATTCGAAAGAGCGGGGCCAGGACGGTGCCGCCATCAAGACCGATCAGGAACAGGACCACGCCGCCAACAGGCGTCCCTAGGATAAACGCTGACGGGGGCGGTCAGACTTTGGGATACCCCCCCTCTGCCTTTCACCCGCCGGTCTCGCTATGGGGTGCTGCCACAGGCTTGGATTCGGGCGACCGCCTGAACCGCAGGAAGATGGACAGGACGATCAGGACAGCGGTAGAGAGGAATTCCGACTGCCAGTTCTGGAAGGACTCGAACCAGAACTCAACGCTTCCTAGATGCGCCATCAATGTCGTCGCCGGTTCGCCGTGCAGGCGTGCCTCCACCGCCGCGGCATCGGCGCTGTATCTCAGATGCAGCAGGAAGCTCGCTACAAAAAGAACAAACAGCGCCACGCCGAGCGAATAGGAATAGACGACGCGAATGATGCCGCCGGCCCTGACCGCCCATGGTGCATCAGGGTCGTTTTTCTTGCGTGAAGGGTCCTCGTCTTGCGCTGTCGGCTCATCGGGATCCTTGGATTCTGCGGACCCGCGCTGGAACAGGAATGCCGTCAACACCACATAGGCCGACATCTGCAAAAATTCGCTTTCCCAGTTTTCGAACAGCGCCGAAAGGAAATGCCCGCTCGTGGCGTAGGACAAAAGCGTGAGCGGTTTATCATGATGTTGCACGAGTTCATCATTGTGAACGACCCAGCCTGTGGCGAACATGCCGCCGATCGTCAGCAGTGATGCAAGGACAAGGACGATGGTCAATCCGTTGTCGCGGACAAGCTTCATAATCAGACCTCGCTCTGGACAAGACCTCCGGGTGAGAAGTGCCGCCAAATATGGCGGCACTTTCGTCTGCCGGTGCTGCGGCGCACTGGCCGCGGGCGCGGCGCTCCCTCAAACGATGAGGGCACGCCGCCGGTTGCGTTATCCGTTAGCGACAGGGACTGATGCCTTCCCAAGCTTGACCGACGGTTCGCGCGCCCAAACGCGCAACTTGCCGAGTTCGGAAACAAAGGCTGCCAACCCGTCTTCTCCCGGCAGAGGCAAGACGCCTTCATCCATGGCATCGGCAATTCCGGCCTTTTCCAGCAATGGCAGGGCCGACTGGTCATAACCGATAAACTTGCAGTGCTGGAACGCATCCGCGACAAAATCCCGGGCCGTTGCTTCCTTGACGAGATCGTCGATGGCCTCTGCCGATGTCAACAAGGCCACCGCATCAAAGAGAACCGAAGGACCGCCATCGATCATGTAATGCGCTTTAATGAGAGTGCCGTCCGAAGCCACGGCGCCCCCGACTTTAGGCGCGATCAACTCGAAGACGGCCTTCTCGGCCGTAACAGCCTCGGTCAGCCCCTGCAGCAATTTTGCGTCGACGCCATCCGTAATGAGAATGCCGAGCTTTCGTCCTTCGAAACGTTGCGGCCCTCGATTGACGATGCTGAGGGCGGGTGAGGGGTCCAGGTCCTGTCGGGTCGGCACTGCCGCCTCCGCCGGTTTAGGCATCGACTGGAAACCAAGCTTCTGGGCAACTGTCGACGCAAGCGTTTCATCGATGTTGAGGAGGTGTGACACCATCCGTTCACGTATGGCGACCGTCTCCACCCTGCTCAGCTCGAAAGTGAGGGCGGAGGCGATATGGCGCTGTTCGGGAGGAGTCTGGCTGAGATAGAATTGCCTCGCCTGACTATAGTGATCTGCGAAGCTCTCCGGCCGCAATCTCGCCTTGGCGCCCTGCTCTTCGCCTGCAAAATGTGTAAAGCCGCGCGCTGGCGATTCTCGCGGGCCTTCGCCAAAGGAGTTGGGCTGATAATTGGCGCGCCCCGTTGGATTGCGCATCGCCATGTGGCCGTCCTGCTGGAAATGCGCGAAGGGACATTTGGGCGCATTGATGGGCAGGTGCGTGAAGTTCGGCCCGCCGAGACGCTTCAATTGTGTATCGAGATAGGAGAAATTTCTTCCCTGCAGCAGCGGGTCGTTACTGAAATCGATCCCCGGCGGCACGTTCTGCGTCATGAACGCCACCTGTTCGGTTTCGGCAAAGAAGTTGTCCGGCATGCGGTCGAGAACCAGCCTGCCGACCGGCTGCGGCGGCAATATCTCCTCGGGAATGATTTTGGTGGGATCGAGGACATCGAAATCGAAGCTGTCGGCGAAATCCTGGTCGAAAAGCTGGACCTGCAACTCCCATTCCGGAAAATTGCCGGACTGGATGGCCGCCCAGAGATCGCGACGGTGGAAATCGGGATCGGCACCATTGATCTTCACCGCCTCGTTCCACGCCACGGATTGGAGACCCAGCTTCGGCTTCCAGTGAAACTTCACGAAAGTCGACTGGTTTTTCGCGTTGATGAAACGGAAGGTGTGCACGCCGAACCCTTCCATGAACCGGAACGACCGCGGAATGGTGCGGTCGGACATGATCCACATGACCATGTTCATGCTTTCGGGCGTGAGGCTGATGAAATCCCAGAACGTATCATGAGCCGTTTGCGCCTGCGGAAAGTCGCGGTCTGGCTCCTGTTTTGCGGCATGGATGAGGTCGGGAAATTTGATGGCGTCCTGGATGAAGAATACCGGGATATTGTTGCCGACGAGATCCCAGTTGCCTTCCTGCGTATAAAGCTTGACGGCGAAGCCGCGCACGTCGCGCGCAAGATCGAAAGAGCCCTTATTGCCGGCCACGGTCGAAAAACGCACGAAAGCCGGGGTTTTTTCGCCCGCACGCTGGAAAAGATCCGCTTTCGTGTAGGCGGCTAGGGAATCGTAGGTCTCGAAATAGCCATGGGCCCCATAACCGCGGGCATGAACGACACGTTCTGGAATTCGCTCATGATCGAAATGAAAGAGCTTTTCCCTGAAATGGAAATCGTCCATGACAAGCGGGCCACGAGGACCGACACGAAGCGTATTCTGGTCATCGGCGACTGGCCCGCCCTGCGCGGTCGTCAAGACGGGTGCGTCGCCTTCGGCGGTCTGGTGCAACTCGCCGCCCTCGCCGCGGGAAAGTTTCTGGTCGTGGATCGTAACAACGTCGCTTTTTCCCGCCGATGCGGTGGTGTCCGGTTTTTTGGCCATGGTAACTCCTGAAAGCTTTTCGCAAGGGCGTGGCAGGACGCCACGCCCGGTGGGCGGTGAGGAATGCTCCTGTCAAAGCGCCGAGCGGCGATATCGGTTCCGCTCCTGCTCAACATCTTCAGCGGCGTAGGGCCTCGACGTTTCGTCAAAACGCGTCCAGCCCTCCTGACCATAGGCCGAACGCCGTTCGAAGGGATCGACCCAGTTCGAGCGTCGGAGGATAGCCTCCGCCTCAGGCACAAAATCGTCTTCAACCCGCGCAGTGACGAGAGTTCCGCCTCTGCGCACGCCCTCCGCATAGACATTGGCGTCCTCTTCCGAAACGCCTGAGCGGGTCATGGCTCCGATCAATCCGCCAGTGGCTCCTCCGGCAACAGCACCGCCTGCCGCACCGACGGCGGTGGCGGCCAGCCAGCCAGCAGCGACGACGGGCCCGACACCGGGTATAGCCATCATGCCGAGGCCCGTCAGCAGGCCGCCGGCGCCGCCGACAATGGCCCCGATGCCGGCACCGGTGCCGGCACCTTCAGCGGCTTTGCTGTCCTCGCCGTGGCGTCTGTCGGCGTTACTGGCCACAATGCTGATGTCGCTTGAGGGGATGCCCGCGCGCTCGAGTTCGCTGACGGCGTTACTTGCATCATCATAATCATCAAAAAGTGCAGTTACGGTTCTCATCATGTTTCTCCCAAAAGTCCGTGCGCTTAGTCCTGCCCTCACCTGGCGACAACGTTGCCCTGGTAATCGAGTGCTATGGCCACGGTTTTTCCGTCTTTCATTCCCGATGCCATCCACACGCCCTTGTCATTCTTGGTGAGGCCTGTGATCCCGGTGTAACCGGACTCCTCCATCCGCTTCTTCGCCTGCGCCTCCGTGAAGCTATTGGCGCCTTCCACCGGAGCCGTCGGATTTTTCGTGTCCGGCGTCACAACCGCCGGCGTATCACCACCGGGATTGGCTGTCGTAGCCTGCTGGGCAAAGGCCGATACAGCCCCGGCTCCAACAAACAACGCCATGAAAAAAGTCTTCTTCATTTGGGTCTTCCTCCCTTTTCACCATCAGCCATACTTCCCGTCGGAAACGGTGCCTTTCCGGCCCGGGAAAGGCGCCTTCCGAACAAAACGGGAGGCGGAGAGTTCCAAAAAATAATGAGGGGGGGGTGCCGCTTGAACCGTCGCCTCCGCGCGGCGACCGAGGCGGTGCCTGTTCACCAGCCGGAACAAGACCCGCACTACTGATCGCTGCCGGGATACGGGGAATTCCTGAGAAGAGCCGCCAGGTGCGCGGTATTGCGCACCAGCATGCTGACCATGGTTTTGACGGCATCGGGCGTCTTGTCCAGATCAACGAAATTCGTCGACCCCATCGCTTCCCCGACCCAATAGGCAACCGCATTGGCAGGGATGGTGAAACCGACGTCATTCAGCGCTTGAAAGAGCTCCGCCGAGACATGATGGGCGCCGTCTTCATTTCCGACAACCGCGACAGCCGCAATCCGGCCATAAGAAACCATCCGACCCTCATCATCGGTTTCCTCCAGGAATGCATCCATGCGCTCAAGCGCTCTCTTGCAAACGCTCGAAGGTTGGCCAAGCCAGATCGGTGTTCCCATGAGCAGGATATCGGCCTTCAGTATTTTTTCCCGAATGGCCGGCCAGGCATCGCCGTCGCCCTCATCTGAACTGACGCCCGGCTTGATATCGTGATCGGCGAGCCTGATCGTCTCGGCCTTGATATCCTGGCGGGCGAATTCCCGTAATATGAGGTCCAGCAGTTTCTCGGTGGAGGATGGTTCGGACGTGGCCGACGGTTTGAGCGTCGCGTTCAGAGCAAGAACGGTGAGTGGCATGGTAACTCCTTCTGCCATACGGTCTTTCCAGGATTTGGAAAGTGTTGTGAACAATGATCGGCCATCGATCAGGGCCGGTGACTAACGCCGGGAAAGCAGACGATCCATGGCGTGATGGGGCGGCGGCTTGTTGCTTTCCCGCCCGTTTTCTTTTTCGAGACGGGTCCGGATCTCCTCGATCTCGTCCTCCGTCAGATGCTCGATGCCGATGAAGTCGGCGCGCGCCTGCTCTACAGCCCGCAGCAACTCGTCCAGTTTCGCCTCCATCGCGGCGGAATCTCTGTTCTGGGAATTCTGTACGAGAAAAATCATCAGGAAGGTGACGATCGTCGTGCCGGTGTTGATGACGAGTTGCCAGACCTCCGAAAAGTCAAACAGGGGTCCGCTGATGCCCCAGATGAGGACGGTGGCGAGCGCCACGACAAAGGCGCTGGGCGAACCTGAGAAAGATGCGATACGGCTCGCAAAGCGAGTGAAGAACTTGTTCATGACACGCTGAACCCTGCGGCTCGACACGAAAGCAAAGCCCGGTGAGGACCGTGGCTTTCCAGTGAAGCTAACAATCGAGGGCAGCGATTGTTCCGCCATGTAGAAACGCACACGGAAAGGAATTCCGTGCCGCGCTTTATCTTCGCCCAATGTTTCAAGCCTGGGTGCGATGTTCGCGTTTTGCCGGAACCCGATCTGCCTTCGCACATTTACAGGTGCAGACCAAAAACAGTGGGAGGATCCAATGGATTGGAATCGTGTTGAAGGCAACTGGAAGCAGATGAAGGGCAAGGTCAAGGAGCAGTGGGGCAAACTCACCGACGACGACCTTGACGTCATCAACGGCAAGCGCGAACAGCTGGAAGGCAAGATTCAGGAGCGCTACGGTTACGAGAAGGACCGCACCCGAAAAGACATTGACGACTGGTATGGTCGCCAGACCTGGTAACGGAAACCCCGCTTCGGCGGGGTTTTTCTTTATGCTCCGTCGCGAATAGGCGCGATATGAGCGCGCGGCTCCGAGGCGTCGCGGGCGGACTGTCACGAAAGCGTTATGGAAAGACATTAGAACCGCCGCCGGCTGGTCCAAAAATGCACGGCTGTGCAACGACTGGCCTGCGCCTACCAGCCCCTCGGGCAGCGCTCGACAGTTCCACTCGCGCCGACAATATCGGAGACATAGATGAAACGCCGCACCTTTATGATGTCCGCCGCAGGCGCCGCCGCCGGTCTCGCCCTTGCACCGCGCATGAGCTTCGCCGCTGCAGGCACGATCGACTGGTACACCAGTTCGGATACAAACATCCTCGATTTCTGGTCCAACACGATCAAGCCCGCCTTTGAAGCCGCCAATCCTGGCCTGAAGCTCAATCTGGTCGACGCCGGCGACGGCGCCGGCATTATCGCCATCGGCGAGCGCGCCGTTGCCGCGAAGCAGACCGGTACCGATCCGCAGGCCGATTATTTCGAAACGGCCGATCCCCTGCTGCCTGCCGGCGCCATCGAAGCCGGTATCTATGTGAACATGGCGAAGGCCGGCCTTTCCAACTATTCGCGTGTCAACCCGCTCGCTATCCAGAGCGAGTACAGCCTGCCCTATCGCGGCAGCCAGGTCCTACTCGCCTATGACACGAGCAAGCTGAAGCCGGCGGATGCGCCGAAGACATGGGATCAGCTCGTCAGCTGGATCAAGGCCAATCCGGGTCAATTCGTTTACAACCGCCCCGACAAAGGCGGTTCGGGCGGCAATTTCGTTCGTCGCGCCATCCATCAGGCGAACGGCCTTGATCCCAAGGCATTCACTGTCGACAATTACACGCCGGAAGCAGGCGACAAGGCGCTCGGCAAGGCATGGGAACTGCTCAAGGACATCGCACCGTCGCTTTACGACAAGGGCGCCTACTCGTCCGGCAACACCCAGTCGTTGCAGCTTCTTTCCCAGGGCGTCGTCACCATGACCCCGGTCTGGTCCGACCAGGTGCTTCAGGCCATCGACCAGGGCGTTCTGCCGAAGGAAACCGGTCTGGTGCAGCTTCAGGATCTCGCGCTGTGCGGCAATTTTTCGCGTGCCGTCGTACTGGCGAACGGCGCCAATCGCGATGCGGCCCTGAAGCTCGCGAATTTCGTGCTGTCGGAAGAAATCCAAGGGGCAATCCTCACCGAACTTGGCGGCTTCCCCGGCGTTTCCTGGGACTTTGTGCCGGCAGAACTGCGCAAGCGTTTCGCCGACATCATCCCCCAGACCATTCCAACCTTCCCGGCCGGTAAATGGGAAACCGCCATCAATGATGGCTGGTATCGCAACGTCGCTCCCAACGTTGACCGCAAGTCGTGACCGAAGTCGCAGAAGGAGTGGCTCGCCCGCTCATGGACAATACGTCAGGCAGGAGGCCAAGCGGCCTCCTGCTCGTTGCCATACCCGTATTCCTGATGATCTGGCTCGTTATATGGCCAGCGATCAACGCCATCGGCCGCACTGTCTGGCGCATCGACGCCAATGGTGAAACGCGTTTCGACCTTTCCAGCTACGCCTTTTTCTTCTCGGACCGCTACAGTCTCGACAATCTTGCCGTGACGTTGTGGACGACGATGGTCTGCGCGATCCTCCTGCTGGTCATCTGCCTGCCGATCGCGCTTTACCTGCGCTTTTCGCAGGGCCGCCTCTCGGCCTACGTGCAGGCGCTGGCCATATTCCCGATGTTCGTGCCCTCCATCATCCTCGCCTTCGCCTTCATCCGCGTTCTCGGTCCGAACGGCATGGTTGACATATTGCTCAACGCCGTCGACCTGCCGAAAATCCGCACGCCCTATCTCACGCCCTGGGGACCCGTCATCGGTCTTGTCTGGGACAATATTCCGCTGACCGTGCTTATCCTGCTCGCGGGGCTTGGAAGCGTTGCCAACCAGTCGGTAGAGGCGGCGCGGGATGTCGGCGCAAACGCGCTGCAGGTTTTCTGTCACATCATCCTGCCACGCATTACCAATTCCATTCTCGTGGCGCTTTCCTTTTCGGTGCTCGGCATTTTTTCCTCCTTCACCCTTCCATATCTTCTCGGACCGGCCTCTCCCGAAATGCTTGGCCCTTTCATGCAGCGCACGCTGCGCGAAGTGCAGGATCCCATCGGCGCCATGACACAGGCCGTCATCGCTTTCGGTTTCTGCATTGCTTTCGGCCTGTTTTATGTGCGTTCGGTCGCGCGCAACCAGGGGAAATGACATGACGACGATGACGCGGGCTCGGGCCCGCATGGACTGGCCCGGCATTTTTTTTGCTACGCTTCTCACCATCGCCATCGTCGGGCCGCTGCTTGTTGTGGGCACATGGGCATTCACCGAGGTCTGGCGTTTCCCCAATGTCATCCCACAACAGTTCGGTTTCCGGTTCTGGGGCCAGACACTGGGCCGCGCTGACGTGTGGAACGCTTTGATGCTGAGCCTGCGGCTGACGACGGTTGTGACGCTGCTTTCGGCGGTGATCTGCCTTCCTGCCGCATACGCCTTCGCGCGTATGAGCTTTCCCGGCCGTAACCTCCTGTTCTTCTCCTTCCTCGCCGGCCACGCCTTCCCGAAATTCGGGCTTCTGGTGGCAATTGCCGCCATTTTCCTGCAGCTCAACCTCATCGGTACCTTCTGGGGCGTCGTTCTCATCCAGCTGGTCGGCACGCTGATGTTCATGATCTGGATTCCCGTGGCGGCATTCCAGGCCGTCGATCGGCGCATGGAAGAAGCCGCCCGGGATGTCGGCGCCAGCCCGCTCAGGGTCTTCTGGTCAATTACCCTGCCACAGGCGGGACCGACTATTGCCGCCGCCGTTATGCTGAGCTTCGTTGGTACTTTTTATGAGACCGAAGGTGCATGGCTGATCGGGGCGCCCGGCATTCGCACGATGCCGGTTTTGATGATCAGCTACATCAACAACCAGATGGTCATCCAGTATGGTGCAGTTCTGTCCGTCCTGCTCTGGGTGCCGTCCTTCATTGCCCTCATGTTCGCCCGCCGCGTCATCGGAGGCGGCGCATTTGCCCGCGGTTTCGGCGGTTAGGAAATCTACATGTCCGTACTCCACATTCGCCAGGTCACGAAAAGCTTTTCCGGTGGTACCAAGGCAGTCGACAGTTTCTCGCTCGATGTCGCTGATGGCGAACTCGTCTGCCTTCTCGGCCCCTCCGGTTCGGGAAAATCGACGCTGCTGCGCATGGTTGGCGGGTTCGAGCAACCGACAGGCGGGCAAATCACCATAGATGGCGAAGACGTCACCCGCCTGCCTCCGGAGCGGCGGCCGACCGGCATGGTATTCCAGAGCCACGCGCTCTGGAGCCACATGAATGTGTTCAAAAACCTTGCTTTCGGCCTCAAACTGCGCCGCATGCCGGCTGCCGTGATCAGGGAGAAAGTGGAGGCCGTGCTCGAACTCGTCGGTCTCTCCGGTTATGGCGAGCGAGCCACGAGCCAGCTTTCGGGCGGCCAGCAGCAGCGTGTGGCGCTTGCCCGCTCGCTGGTTCTGGAGCCGAAAATCCTGCTTCTCGACGAGCCCTTCGCTAGTCTCGACCAGCATCTGCGCGAAAGGCTGCGGGAAGAGGTTCGGGATATCCAGCAGCGTCTCGGCATCACCACGCTGTTTGTCACCCACGGCCAGGACGAAGCGCTTTCCATGGCAGACCGCATCGTCGTGATGGCGAATGGCAAGACCGAACAGATCGACCGGCCGAATGTGATCTACCGGGAGCCGCAGACCCCTTTCGTCGCCGGCTTCATCGGCACCATGAACCTGATTGAGGGCACGGTTTCAAATGGGAACTTCATGCGCGCTGGTTTCACCTTTCCGCTTCCCATCTCTGATGGCCCGGCCATTCTCGCCGTTCGCCCGGAAGCCATCGATCTGGCGACCTCCGAAACACCGGAGGGGAGTGTGCACCGGGTGACGGATTATGGCACCCATGGCCTTGTCGACCTTGATCTGACCGATGGTATCAGGATCAAATCCATGGTCTCCCATCCGGATATGTTCCGGGCGGGACAGGGGGTACGGATTTCGCCCCGTTCCATCACGGCCTATCGCGACAACCGCCCGATCTACCGGAGCTGACATGACCCATCCGATACTCATCGACCGCAACGGCCACAAAACCTGGCTCAAATGGCACCGCGGCCGCCGCCGTGCTTCCGATCCGGTCTTTACGGGGGAGCGCATCATCGAAGCGATGCGGCTCGGTGCAAGCATCGAAGTCGATCTCGTCATTCATGCCGATCACGGTTGCGCCGTTTTGCATGACCGGACGCTGGAGCGGGAAACCACTGGCACCGGCCGGGTACGCGATACATCCGCCGCAACCCTGCGACAGCTTCACCTGCGCGATAATGACGGCCAGCCAATCGCTTCGAAAGTGATGCTGCTCGAAGACCTTTGCGCCCTGCTTGCGGACGACACCGTTCATCCCGACGCCCTGCTACAGCTCGATTTCAAGGAAAACCGGCAGGCGCTTGCCCCACAGGTGGTCGCCGGCTTCGGGATAAGCGTTTCACCCATAGCAAAGTCGGTGATCCTGTCAGGCGGCGATTTCGACGCTATTACCGCGCTGGCTGGCTCGGCCCCCGGCCTTCGCACTGGCTATGACCCCTGCCATCGCGGCACCCTTGCAGAGTTGCAGGCAAGCGGAAACTATCTGGACTTCATCGAAGACGCCCTTGCCACAGCACCCGATGCGGACATGATCTACCTCGCGTACGAGATCGTGCTTGCAGCTGCGGATGCTGGTGTCGATATCATCGCCCCGATTCATGCCGCGGGCCGCCGTGTGGATGCCTGGACGATCATCAGCGTCACGCCGCAATCCACTGATGCAGTCGAGCGGCTCTTGAGGCTGAAGGTGGACCAGATCACCACCGATGACCCGGAAGGGCTCGTAGAGGTTTTCAGCAAATGACAGTCAATTACAGCGCCATCCTCGAGCACATGGTCGCCACCGCCCGCGAAGCCGGCGCATTGACGCTCGACCATTTCCGGCGCTTTCGCGACATCGAGATCGGCGTCAAGGGGCCGGGAGACTTTGTTTCCGACGCCGATAGGGATTCCGAGACGCTGATCCGAAAGCGTCTGCTCGGCAAATATCCGTGGGGACTGACCGGCGAGGAATTTGCGCCTGTGGAAGGAGCCGATCAGGATCATCGCTGGCTGGTCGATCCAATCGACGGCACCACCAATTTCCTCTTCGGCCAACATTACACGATCACCATCGCGCTAAGGCGGGGGAACGAGACAGTATGCGGTCTGGTCTACAATCCCGTCTCCGGCGAGATGTTTAAGACGATCAAGGGGGAAGGCGCTTACCTCAATGGCGAGCGCCTGCAGGTCAATGCCAGCACCGATGTTACCTTGATGTGCGTCGGCACCGGCCTGCCGACGCCCAATCTCCAGCTTTATCCAGGCGCCTATCAGCGCCTCGACACGATCCGCGCCCCCATCGGCGCGGTCCGTGTGGTCGGTAGCGCCGCCAATTCATGCGCTTACGTGGCCTGCGGCCGGCTGACCGGTTATTATGAGGAAACCGGTTTCGTCGACACCGCAGCCGGCATCCTGCTGGTGCAGGAGGCGGGCGGAATCGTGACTGACTGGTGGGGTCGCGGTCCGGAATTCTACGAAAAGACGGGCACGCTGATCGTCGCCAATCCCGCGACCCATGCTTACCTGATGGAGCACCTGCGAGGCGTTCCGCTCAAGAACCCGGCATAAAAGCTTCTTCTTCGAAGCACTGATACCGCAGCACCCGCCTCAGGCCACCTGCACCAGATGGCCGGGCGATACCGTGCTGTAGTTTCGCGCAGGTGTTTCATATCCCATAGCCCGTATCGGGCTCTTCAGCTCGTCATTGGATATGCCACGCCTTATCCCCCGCCTTGACGGATCGGGCACGGGCACAGCCGCCATCAGCTTTTTTGTGTAGGGATGCTGCGGATTGTCGAAAACAGCCGCCCGCGGGCCTATCTCGACGATCTCCCCCAAATACATCACCGCGACACGATGGCTGACACGCTCCACCACTGCCATGTCATGCGAGATGAACAGAAAGGCGAGGTTGAGGCTCTGTTGCAGGTCGAGCAGCAGATTGCACACCTGCGCCTTGATCGAGACATCGAGCGCCGACACACTCTCATCGGCGACGATAACCTTCGGATCGAGGGCGAGCGCACGGGCAATGGCGATGCGCTGGCGCTGGCCGCCCGAAAATTCATGGGGGTAGCGATTGGCCATGTCGGCTGAAAGCCCGACCTTTTCGAGAAGATCGGCGGTCTTTTCCTTCGCCTGTTTCGTGGTGCCCAAATTATGCTTGATGAAGGGTTCGGAAATTGCCGTACCCACCGTCATGCGCGGATTGAGCGAGGAGAACGGGTCCTGAAAGATCATCTGCACGGATTTGCGCATGTTGCGGAGCCCGACCGTATCGAGACGCATCACATCATAACCATCGAGTGACACATCGCCGGACGACGGCTCAACAAGCCGCATGATCGAGCGGCCGGTGGTGGATTTGCCGCAGCCGGATTCGCCCACAAGCGACAGCGTTTCACCCTGAAAGAGATCAAAAGAGACGTTTTCAACGGCGTGAACCGCACCCGTCTGGCGCGCCAGCAGGCCGGACCGGATGGGAAAACGCGTCACGAGGTTCTTCACCGACAGGACCGGCGTCTGACCGCTCGCAACGGTCTCGGCCACCTCCTCCGGCTCAGTCGAAAGACCGGTCTTCATGTCGAGCACGGGAAAACGCGTCGGCCATTGCCGGTCACGCATCGAGCCGAGCTTCGGCACCGCCGAAAGCAGCGCCCGTGTATAGGGATGCTTGCCGCGTTTGAATATCTCCTCGGTCGGCCCGGTCTCGACCTCGTCGCCGCGATACATCACGATCGTCCGATCGGCGATTTCGGCCACGACGCCCATGTCATGCGTGATGAAGAGCACAGACATGCCCTCCTCTTCCTGCAGCAGTTTTATCAGGTCGAGGATCTGGCCCTGAATGGTCACGTCGAGCGCCGTCGTCGGCTCGTCAGCGATCAGCAGTTTCGGTCGTGAGGCGAGCGCCATGGCGATCATCACGCGCTGGCGCATGCCGCCGGAAAACTGGTGCGGATACTCGTCGAAACGGCCCGCTGCGTTGGGAATTCGGACCTTTTCCAGAAGCCGCACCGTCTCGGCCCGCGCCTCGTGTTTCGAAAGCCCCTTATGGCGAATGAGAACTTCCGAAATCTGACGGCCGATGGTGAAGATCGGATTGAGCGACGTCATCGGCTCCTGAAAGATCATCGAGATATCGTTGCCGCGTACACCGCGCATTTCCTTTTCGGAAAGCGAAAGCAGATCGCGGCCGTTAAGGAGCACCTCGCCTTCGATCCGGCTGGAGGCCGGGGCAAGCAGGCGCATCAGCGACAGCGACGTCACGGATTTGCCGGAACCGGATTCCCCGACAATGGCGACGGTTTCACCGGGCGCGACATCAAAGGAGACATCACGCACGACACTCTTCCATGCGCCATCGACAAGGAAGGAGGTGGTGAGGTTGCGGACGGAGAGGACTGGTCTTGTCTCCATGGTTTCACCGTCCTACCGCATAGGCCTGCATCAACCGCGGTGTTGCGGCGGCGCGCAGCAGGCCGTCCGCATCGCGGCGCGCCGCGGTGAGCCGCCCCACCGACCAGGCATCGGCAACGGTAACCCGGTGGCCACGACGGCGAAGCTCGGCAAGCGTCGCCTCGCCCACCGTGCCCTCCACCATGATTTCACCCGGTGAACTGGTGCGCGGATAAAACGAACCCGGAAAATGCGAGGTATGGAACAAGGGCATGTCGATCGACGCCTGCAGGTTCTTGCCGTGGTGGGCATAACGCAGGAAGAAGGGCAGCTGCCACTGGTCCTGCTGGTCGCCACCCGGCGTACCGAAGACCATGGAAGGCCGGCCCTGATGCAGCGCAAGCGAGGGCGTCAATGTGGTGCGCGGGCGTTTACCCGGCGCAAGCGAGGTCGGCAGGCCTTCCTTCAGCCAGAACATCTGGGCGCGGGAATTGAGCGCGAAACCGAGGCCGGGCACTATGGGGGATGACTGCAGCCAGCCGCCCGATGGCGTGGTGGAAACCATGTTGCCCCAGCGGTCGATGACATCGATATGCACGGTGTCACCGCGCTTTTCGGTCAGATGCGACATGGTCGGCTCGTAGACGGTGCCCTTGCCGCTCATCTCCGCCAGCATCGCCAAGGTGGCGTCCACCTGCTTTTCGTAACCCGGCACGATGCCTGGGCGCAGCTCCAGCGAGGCCTCGCTGCCAATCAGCGCGCGACGTCCGGCATTATAGCCTTCCGACAGGAGATATTCCGTCGGAATCTGCCCGAATTCCGGATCGCCGTAATAGACTTCGCGGTCAGCAAAGGCGAGCTTCATGGCTTCGACGATGGTGTGGATGAAATCAGGACCGGACGGGTCCATGGCTGCAATATCGAAGCCCTTCAGAAGTGCAAGCGATTGCAGCAGAACCGGACCCTGCCCCCAGGCGGGCGTCTTGGCAATCGTCCAGTCGTGGTAATCGAGCGTCTGCGGCGCTTCAACGGTAGCACTCCACCCGGCCATATCCTGCGCCGTCAGCACACCGTTGTGCCTTGTGCCGCTGGCATCCATTACCTCTTCGGTGCTGACGTAACTGTCGATGGCTTCCGCAACGAAACCCCGGTAGAAGGCATTGCGCGCGGCCTCGATCTGGTTTTCGCGGCCAGAACGCGCTTCAGCTTCAGTGATGATCCGCTGATAGGTCGCCGCCAAAACAGGATTACGAAAATTGGCGTGAGGCTCCGGTGCGGCCCCGCCCGGCAGCCATGTTTCGTAGGAAGTCGGCCATTCCTTTTCGAAGAAATCGGCGAGCCCCTTGATGGTGGCAGAGACACGCGGCAGCGTCGGATGCCCATGTTCGGCATAATAGATGGCCGGTTCCAGCACGTCGCGCACGCTCATCGTGCCATAGTCGCGCAACATCAGCATCCAGCCATCGAAGGCGCCGGGGATGACGGTGGCAAGCAGCCCATCGCCCGGGATGAGTTTCAGCCCTTCCGACGTGTAATGTTCAATCGTCGCACCACTCGGGGCCGGGCCTTGTGCGCAAATGACTTCCACCTTGTCCTTCTGCTTCGAATAAAACACGGCGGGCATATCGCCGCCCGGACCGCACAGATGCGGCTCGACGATCTGCAGGACGAAACCGGTGGCTACGGCGGCGTCGAAAGCATTGCCACCCTTCTCGAGGATCGCCATGCCGACGGCCGAGGCGATCCAGTGGGTTGAAGTGACGACGCCGAAGTTGCCAAGGATTTCAGGGCGTGTAGTGAAATCAGTCATTCCGATATTCCTTGTAAAAAATCATGCTTCGCGCGGATCGAGCGCATCGCGCAGGCCGTCGCCCAGAAGATTGAAACCGATGACGACGAGGAAGATGGCGATACCGGGCCACATCGTCATCCATGGCGCCTGGCTCAAGAAGTTCTTGGCGGTGTTGAGCATCGAACCCCAGGAAGGCGCGGGCGCCTGCTGGCCAAGTCCGAGGAAGGAAAGGCTCGCCTCCGCGATGATGGCGGTCGCGACCGTTAGCGTCGCCTGCACGATGATGGGGGCAAAGACATTCGGCAGGATGTAGCGGGTCATGATGTCGATGTGGTTGAGGCCGATAGACCTTGCACCCTCGACATAATCCTCCATCTTGACGGCCAGCACCTGCCCGCGCGTCAGCCGCACGAAGATCGGCATGGCGGAGAGGCCGATGGCGATCATCGCATTGGTAAGGCTCGGGCCGAGAAAGGCGGCAAGCGCGATCGCCATGATCAGGAACGGCATGGCGAGCAGCGCTTCGGTAATGCGGGAGATGACCATATCCACCCAGCCGCCGAAATAGCCGGAGATCAACCCGAAGGGGACGCCGATTACCACGGCGATCATGACGGAGACGACGCCGGCCATCAGCGAAGCGCGGGCGCCATAAATCATGCGCGAGAGAATATCGCGGCCGAGATCATCCGTGCCGAGCCAGTGGGCCGCCGACGGCGCCTTGCGGATGGCCGACCAGCTGGTCGCAACCGGATCGGCAATCGGCAGTATCGGCGCGGCAATCGCCAGCACGGCGAAAAACACGACGATGATCAAGCCGGCGAGCGCCGACTTGTTGCGCTTCATTTTTTTCCAGGCGCGGCTTTCCTGCCGCGTCGCCGGTATCGAAAGGTTTTGATCCAGAACGGTCATGATATCAGGGCCTTAGATTGTCGCCCTGAGGCGGGGGTTGAGCAGGACATAGGCAATGTCGGCCAGCAGGTTCATGAGGATGAAACCGACGGCGGTGCAGAGCACGATGCCCTGCACGACGGCATAGTCACGCGTGAACACCGCGTCGACCGTCATCTTGCCGAAACCGGGAATGGTGAAAATCTGCTCCGTCAGAACCGCACCGGCCAGCAGTTCGCCGAAGAGCAGCGCCAAGAGCGTGATAACGGGCAGAAGCGCGTTGCGGAAACTGTGAGACAGGATGATTTCGCGCGGGGAAAGCCCCTTGGCGCGGGCGGTGCGGATGTAATCGGAGCTCAACACCGCCACCATCGCCGAACGTGTATGGCGCATCAGCGTCGCCGCCAGTGCATTGCCCAGCACGAAGGCGGGCATGATCATGGTTTCGATGGAGCGGACAGGGTCTACGAAGATCGATTCGTAACCCGATGCCGGCAGCCAGCCGAGTTTCACCGACACCAGCAGAATGAGCATGATGCCGAGCCAGAAATTCGGGATGGACAGGCCGGAGAGCGCCACGATATTGGCCGTGTAGTCAATCCACGTATTCTTCTTGACGGCGGCCAGAATGCCGATGGGAATGCCGATGATCATGGCAAAAAACATCGCCATGACAGCCAGCTGAATGGTTACCGGCAGCTTCTGGGCAATCAGTTCCAGAACCGGCTGGTTCGTGCGTAGCGAAATGCCGAAATCACCCGTCACCACGCCGCCGAGCCAGTTGAGATATTGCATCGGCACGGGGTCGTTGAGGCGATATTTTTCCCGCAGGAATTCAATCGTGGCGGGGTCGCGCTCTTCGCCAGCCATCGCGAGGATGGGATCACCCGGCAGGAGTTTCTGCAGGGAAAAAACGAAAATGGAAATGATCAGAAGCGTCGGGATCGCGACCAGCAGTCGCTTGCCGATATAAACAGGCATGGCATTGCCCCCGTTTTGGTCCGGTCTTGGCGGCCGCACGGCAAGCCGTGCGGCCTATGCGAAGGGATCAGTCCTTGGAAACGCCGAGAAGGCGGATCATGCCGTCAGGCGAAGGCGCCCAGTCCTTGACCTTTTTGGAGATGGCATAGGCATAAGGCTGGTGGCCGAGATAGATGATCGGCATGTCATCGTTGAGGATGACGCTTGCGGCGTCGTATTTTTCCTTGCGGACTGCGTCGTCGGTCGAAGCGCGGGCCTCGTTCAGCAGCTTGTCCACTTCAGCATTGCAATATTTCACATCGTTGATGCCGCCCTTGCAGGTGACGAACTGGTGCAGGTTGCCATCGGGATCGATACGTCCCGACCAGTCGGAGCGGCTGAGCTGATAATTGCCGGCGGTCTGTTCGGAAAGAAGCGTCGCGAATTCCGTGGCCTTCAGGGTGACGTTGAAGCCGGCCTCCGCCACCATGGACTGGATGACCTGCATCATCTGCGTCTGCGTTGTGTTGTTGGCGTGCTGAAGCTCGACGTCCAGCGTCTCGTAACCCGCCTCCTTCATCAACTGCTTGGCCTTGTCGATATCACGCGGCGGAACCGGCAGGTTCTGGTTGAACCAGGGGCTTGTGGGCGGATATGCCTGATTGCCGGCCTTGGAGGTGCCTTCAAAAACAATCTGGCCGATCGCTTCGCGATCGATCGCGTAGGAAAAGGCCTGACGCAGACGCTTGTCCTTGCCGAGCGGATTGTCAGCGCGTGCCCCATTGTTGATGTTGACATACATGGCCATGTAGCCCGGTCCGATGACATCGGCATAGTTCAATTTGGGATCATTCTTGACGGATTCCGCATCGGAAGCCGAAATGCGCTCGGCGATATCGAGATCGCCGGCACGAAGGTTCGCAAGCTTCACGGTCGTATCGGGGATCGGCAGATACACGACCTTGTCGACGAGGATTTTGTCCTTGTCCCAATAGTCAGCAAATTTTTCGAGTACGATGCGATCCTGCTGGATGCGCTCGACAAATTTGAACGGTCCGGCGCAGACTGGCTTGGAACCGAAATTAGCGCCCAATTCCTTCGCCGCTTTCGGTGCGACGATCATGCCGGCGCGGTCGGAAAGCTGTGCCAGCAGGGTAACGTCGGGCGTCTTCAGGGTGAATTTGACTTCCAGCGGCCCGGTCGCCTCGACTTTCTCGACAGACGACAACTCGCTCTTGCGGCGAGATTCCGGCAGCGTCATGTTGCGCTCGATGGTGGCGACAACCGCCGCCGCATCAAGTGTTTCGCCATCGTGGAACTTGACGCCATCGCGGATTTTCATGGTCAGAACCTTGCCGCCTTCGGACCAGGCCCATTCGGTGGCAAGCTGCGGCACGATCTTCATGTCCTGCGAGATATCCACCAGCTTGTCGCACATGGCGGTGTAAACGATGCGGCCGACGAAGGTGCGCGATTGCGCGGGGTCGAGCACATCGGCATCGTCATTGAGGCCGATGCGCAATTCGGACGATAGCGCCGGCGAGGCCAAAAATACGCTTGCCAAAAGCGCCGCAGTCAATGTCTGGATTTTCTTCATGTTCGTTCCTCTGGTCAGGTTATTTTGACTTTTTGTCATTGGCCGCCCCGTGAGGGGCGACAGTTTTCATCCGTGGCCTTAAGAGGCCTCAGTCATAGAACTAATAGCTTCGGCCGCATTGCCCTTCCCGACGCCTTCCTCCAGAAAGCCGAGAGACGTGGCGCGGATCAGCCTTTCCTGATGCATGAGAAGATGCTGACGCATGGCTTCACCGGCTCTGGCGGGATCACGGTCGGCGATGGCGTCGACAATGGCCATATGCTGTTCGAAAGACGCCCTGCCGTTTGCGCCGCTGCGCCGGGCAAGCTCCCGTATCGACTGCCAGGCATCATCCTGACGCACGCGGTTGATGACATCGAAGATGGACAGGAAAAGTTTGTTGCCAGCGCTCTGGGCAATCTGGCGATGGAGCGAGCCATCCCATAATTCCTTGGCGTCGGCATCCGTGCTCTGACCGGTCTTTTCGACAAGGGCGCGCATACGCTCCACCTCGTCCGGCTTGGCGCGCATGGCCGCGAGCTGCGCCAGCTGCGGCTCGATGCGCAGGCGTACTTCCATGATTTCCATGAAATCCGTCCCGGCGACCAGTTCCGTGACCTGGGCGGACCAATCATCCGGTTTTTCACCCACAAAGGTTCCGGCCCCCTGCCGCCGCCATATGAGGCCTTCAGCTTCCAGAACCTCAAGAGCGCGACGAACCGCACGACGGCCGACATTGAAGGTTTCCGCGAAGGCCCGCTCCGTGGGCAGGCGACGGTCTTTCGCAAGATCCTGCGTCTGAACGTACTCCCGCAACTTCGCAAGCGCGTAGTTGGAGTTGTCGTTGGGGTTCACCGTCACGTCGCACCATTTACCGAACCAATCTTACATTGGTTCATTTGGTGAGAAATTTTTGCCGTCGTCAAGCTTATTTTTAAGCGGCAATAACTGACGCTCAAAATATGGGCATGTGGCGTTTTTGAGGGTGAACGGCGGGCGCTGGGCGATTGGGCGCTATAGACGCACCCGCCCCTCCTGAAGATCGATGGAGAGCCTGATGCGCCCCGACAGGCGCTCGCCGGGGCCAACCGTCATCAGACCCTGCCCTTCTCGCTGCGCCTGAGGCAGGCCAAGCGCGCCGGCGGCCATGGAAACGGGCTCAAGACAGAGATAACGTTCCATGCGGTGTACGACGAGATGGCCGAAAACCGCATCGGCTTCGAGCCGTAGTGAAAACCTGTCGAAGTCGACCTGTGCGCTCGACCAATCGGTGAAATGCAATGTGTATCCCGTTGCAACGGGAATGGCGGGTTTCGGGCGAGGTGCCGGCGGCTGGCCGGTTGGCACGTTCTGCGCGTCCAGCGGATATTGCAGTTTGGCGTCCGTCCGCGCATCGCAACCGAGCCCGGCCGCCAGATAGGGATGCCAGCCCAGCGACACCGGCGCAGGCACATTAGCGCGATTTGTTATCGACAATTCCACGGTCATGCTGTCGTCTTCCAGCAGGAAAGACTGCTCGGCGCGGAAGGAAAACGGCCACTCTCCGTCAGCCTCGTAGTCCAGTGCCAATGCGACACGATCCGAAGACAGGTCCGAAATCGCCCACGGCCGGCGGTGAGCCGGGCCATGCATGGCGTCAGGCGCAAGCGCCGGATGCGGCAGCAGGTCATGGCGGATACCCGTATGGACGAAGGACCCGCGATAGAGCCGGTTGTGATAGGGAAACAGCGGGTATGCGCCGGCCCTCGGCCAGTTGAACGGCTCGAAATCCTGCTCCGTTATCGGCACCAGAATATCGCCGTAGTCCGCGTGCCACAGACGGGTCATCCTGCCACCCCAGGCAGGGCGCAGGCGGGCATAGAGCCGCCCGCAGGCAATCGTAACCGTTTCAGGCGAAGGCATAGGAGCCGTCAGGCCGTTTCGGCACCCGTCTTTGCCAATGAACATAGCCATCTTCCTGCATGGCTTTTTCATCCATCTCGACACCCCAGCCCGGGCGGTCGGGCCTCAGCTCCAGATATCCGTCCTTCGGCAGATAGGGGTCGACGACATAGCGGGTTTCGTCCTCGCGTTTTTCGAGATCGGTGCCGCCATAGACGTAGCATTGCCCTTTCGGCAGCCGGTATTCGAGAATCCGGAAATTCTGCTGGGCAGCGGAAAAATGCACGTTGACGGCGGTGGCGAGCGGTCCCATCGGATTGTGCGGCGCGATGCTGACGAAATGGGCTTCCGCGAGCGTGGCGATGCGGCGCATCTCCGAAATGCCGCCGACGACGCAGATATCGGGCTGGATGATATCCGCACCCTTTACCTGAAGAAGACGCAGGAACTCATTGCGATTATACAGGCTTTCACCCGTTGCCAGCGTGCAGTTCAGCCCCTGTTTCAGGTCTCCCCACATCTCGATGTTTTCCGGGCGCAAAGGCTCTTCGAAGAACAGCGGATCGTAAGGGGCAAGCGCATTGCCAAGCTGGCGGGCGGCCGCTGGCTCGAAAATTTTGGCATGGGCGTCAAAGGCGATGTCGTAGTCGGGCCGCACCGTTTCGCGAAGCGAACGGAAATACTCGGCGGAACTGCGCACCACCTCGCCCCAGCGATGGGCGTGGATATCGAGGCGCCACGGGCTGAGCTTGAAGGCCGTGAAGCCCCAATCCTCGTTGAGACGGTCGAATTCCTCCTTTGCCGCCGGCGCATCCGGAGCGGTGTAGACACCGGCATAGACCTTGATACGGTCGCGCACTTCGCCGCCCAGCAGCTTGTAGACCGGCACGCCCGCCGCCTTGGCCGCGAGGTCCCAGAGGCAATGATCGAGCGCCGAGATCGCCGACAGACCGAGCGCTCCAGGCGGAAAGCGGTTCTGCTGGAGCAGGAGATTATAGAGATACTCCACCCGTGTCGGATCCTGACCGGCGAGGAATCCGTAGAGGTAATCCAGTACCGGCGGCAGGGCGAGATCGGGGCCGTGATTGTAACATTCACCCCAGCCGGTCAAACCGTCATCGGTATCGAGAGCGACGATGACACGGGGGCGGTCCTTGTCGCGGGTGACGAATACCCGCATGCGATCGATTTTCATGCTTCAGTCTTCCTCATGAATTGCAGCGTGCGAGGCCCGGCATCATCGCGCGACGGCCCCGTTCTTGACTTCGGATGGTTCGACGTAGCGGAATCTGCGGGTACGGTCCCGGTCGCGTGGGTCCGGGCGCGGAATGGCGGAAAGAAGCGCCTGCGTATAGGGATGATCCGGCGCGTTGCAGACCTTTTCGGCGTCTCCCACTTCCACCAGCTTGCCGCGATACATCACGCCTACGCGGTCGCACATATAGCGGATGACGCCGATATCGTGACTGATGAAGATATAGGCGAGCCCCAGCTCGTCCTGCAGCCGCATCAAAAGATCCAGCACCTGGAACCGCACCGAAACATCGAGCGCCGAGGTCGCCTCATCCGCCACGATGATACGCGGCTTCAGGGTTATGGCTCGGGCGATGCCGATGCGCTGGCGCTGACCGCCGGAAAAGGCGTGCGGGTAACGTTCACGTCCGGCCGGATCGAGACCTACCTGCTCCATCAGGGCGCAGACACGCTCATCCAACTCCCTGCCCCTGGCAATGCCGTTGACCAGCAACGGCTCGCCGATGACCTGCGCCACGGTCATGCGCGGATTGAGCGAGCCGAACGGGTCCTGGAAAACCATGCGCAACTCACGCCGTGCGGCTTTCAGCTCGGGACCTTCTATCCTGGCCAGATCGACCACGCTGCCATCTGCCCGGCGATAGAGCATCGCGCCGCCGGTCGGATCGTAAAGGCGCATGATGGAGCGGCCCATCGTGGTCTTGCCGGAACCGCTTTCGCCGACGATGCCGAGCGTCTCGCCCGGCAATAGCTTGATCGACACGCCATCCAGCGCCTTCATCTCGCCGAAATGCATGGAAAGGTCATTCACTTCGAGCACCGGCGCGGCCGTGAGATCGAGCGGAGGTCGCGCAAGCCGGATTTCAGCCTTCTGCTCCAGCTTCAGCACGGAGCCGATCAACATGCGGGTATAGGGGTCCTGCGGATTGTGGAATATCTCATCCACGGTTCCATATTCCTTGGCGACCCCATGGTGCATGACCAGCACGTCGTCGGCAATCTGCGCCACCACACCCATATCGTGGGTGATGAACAGCACCGCCATGCCATGCGCCTTTTGCAGCCGCGATATCAGGTCGAGGATTTCGGCCTGTGTCGTCACATCGAGCGCCGTCGTCGGTTCGTCGGCGATCAGAAGCTGCGGTTTGCAGGCCAGCGCCATGGCGATCATCGCACGCTGGCGCATGCCGCCCGAATATTGGAAGGCGTAGCGATCCAGCGCCTTTTCGGGGTTGGGGATTTCCACCTGCCGCAACAGTTTGATGGCCTCGGCGCGCGCCTCAGCCTTGCTCATCTTGAGGTGCAGCCGCAGGACCTCGGTGATCTGGTTACCAACGGTATGCACGGGTGAAAGCGACGACATCGGCTCCTGAAAGATCATCGCGATATCAGCGCCGCGCACCGAGCGGATGGCACGGCTGCGCGGATCGAGCTTTGCCAGATCCAGAGAGGTGCCGTCGGCGCGGTTGAGGATGATCGACCCGGACGCAATGCGACCGGGACTGTCGATGATCTGCAGGATGGAGCGGGCGGTGACGGATTTGCCGGATCCGCTTTCGCCAACGACGCAGAGCGTCTTGCCGGGATCGATTGAGAAAGACAGATCGTTGACGGCCCGGAAAACGCCGTTTCTGACCGGAAATTCAGTGACCAGATTTCGGACTTCAAGCAGCGGTTTGGCTGGCTTCATGGAAAGAATGTCGCTCATCCGGGGCCTCACTTGTTATAGGGGTCGGCTGCGTCGCGCAGGCCGTCGCCGAGCAGATTGAGAGCCATGACGGCAATAACGACAGCCACACCGGGCAGGAACAGCCAGGGTGCGGTTGCAATCGAGCGGATATTCTGCGCCTCGCGAAGCAAAACGCCCCAGGAAATCGTCGGCGGCTGCAGACCGAGACCGAGGAAGGACAGCGATGTTTCCGCAAGGATCATCGCCGGAACCGCAAGCGTGACCGAAGCGATGATATGGCTCGAAAAGCTCGGCAGCATATGGCGGAAGATGATGCGCCCTTCCGGCACGCCATCCAACCGGGCTGCGGCCACGAACTCTTCGGTCCTGAGCGACAGGAACCGGCCGCGCACGACACGGGCGAGCTGCGCCCAACCGGTCAGGGACAGGATGATGGTGATCATCATATATTGCAGCGTGGCAGGCCAGCCCTGCGGCAGGGCGGCGGCCAGCGCCAGCCAGATGGGAATGGTGGGGAGCGACAGCACGAAGTCGATCACGCGCTGCATGACGAAATCGATGCGGCCGCCGTAATAACCGGATATGCCACCGAGAACGACGCCGAGCAGCAGCGAGAAGAACACGCCGACAAGACCGATCGACAGGGAGATCTGCGCGCCCTGCACAACGCGACTGAAGACATCGCGGCCGAGACGATCCGCGCCGAAGAGGAATAGCGGCCGCGTTTTATCGGTGGACGCCAGCAGATGGAGGTCCGTGGTGAACAGGCCGAACACGGAATACTCGTAACCGCGACCGAAAAGCTGAACCGGAATTTTCTTCGCCGTATCCTCGACGAAGACCGCCGCAAGCGTCTCCGGATTGCGGGTCAGCTTCAGCGGATAATAGTGCAGCCCGAGCGAGAAACCCTCGGTCGTATCGATGAAGTGGACGCGCTGCGGCGGATGGAAGGTGGCGCGGGCATTCTGCAGCACCGGATCGTTGATGGCGAAGAAGCCCGGCACCAGCGCGACGATATACATGGCGATGGTGATGAACAGGGCGGCCATGGCCAGCTTGTGGCGTTTGAACGCCCACCAGATGAGCTGCCACTGCGAAGCGACGGCGGCGCGGTCCTGCCGGGCATTGGTGGTCATGGTGATATCGCTCATGGCGCCCTCCTATTCGAGCCGGATGCGCGGATCGACCAGCGCAAGCAGGATGTCGCTGATAAGCGAACCGATCAGCGTCAGCGCGCAGATCAACAGCACGAAAGCGCCGGCGAGATACATGTCCTGCGCCATCAGCGACTGCAAAAGCAGCGGCGCGGCCGTCGGCAGATTGAGCACGATGGCGACGACCACGGAGCCCGAAATGAGATTGGGCAGCAGCCATGCGATGGTGGAGATGAACGGATTGAGCGCAATTCTGAGCGGATATTTCGTCAGCAGCTTGAACTCCGACAGTCCCTTCGCCCGCGCGGTGGTGACATAGGGCTTGGGCAATTCATCCAGCATATTGGCGCGCATGACGCGGATGAGGCTTGCGGTGGAAGACACGGCAAGGATGGCGACCGGCAGCCAGATATGGGCCATCAGGTCCATCATCTTGGCGATGCTCCACGAGGCGGTCTCATATTCCGCGGAAAACAGCCCGCCGACATCGGCCCCGAACTCTACCGCCGCGACATACATCAACACCAGCGCCAGCAGGAACGAGGGTATGGAAAGGCCGAAAAAAGAAAAGGCAGTGAAGAGATAGTCTCCTATCGAATATTTGCGCACGGCGAAGAAGACGCCGATGGGAAGCGCGATGGCCCAGGTTGCAAGAAGGCTTGCGATGGCCAGAACCAGCGTCAGCGCCATGCGCTCCCAGATGAGGCCTGAAACCGGCTGCTGCCATTCGAACGATATGCCGAAATCGCCGCGGCTGACGATGCCCCATATCCATTTCAGATATTGCACGATCATCGGGTCATCGAGGCCGAAACGTTCGCGCAGCTGCGCCGCCGTATTGTGGTCGATGACCTCGTTGGAGGCGGCCAGTGTGGCGATATAGGTCGTCACATAGTCGCCGGGCGGCAGCTGGATCAGGACAAAGGCAAGGAAACTGACGGCAAACAGGGACGGTATCATCCACAGCAGGCGTTTTACGATGAAAAGCAGCATGTCGTTCTCGCAATCACATTGTGCCGCACGCACCGCCTTCCACTCAGGAGACGGGCTGTGGGTGGTCGAAACAACCTGAGAGGCGTCGCCGCGTTACGGCAGCGACGCCCATGTGGCGTTATCAGCTTGTGAAGGTGAACTGTTGCGGCAGCGCCGGGCCGGGATTGGGCCAGGTCCAGCTGTCGGGTTCCGTTTCCGGCACGTTGCGCAGATTGTTGCGGATGATGCCGAAACCGCCCACCGCAAGGCAGAGGCCGATCGTTTCGAACTCTTCCGCCGCAATGTCGAAGATCTGCTTCATCTTCTCGCCGCGCTTGGCAAGGTCGGCCGTGGAGCGCGCCTCATCGAAAAGCTTGAAGCGCTTTTTCTGGCTTTCTGGCGGCTCCTCGCCCTTCTGGCCGTTGGATGTATACCAGAGCGCCCACGGAATGGCGTAACGCGACCCCTGAGGGTGGAAGGCGAAGAAATCGCGCGGGTCGAGCATCGGATCGAGACCGCCGGGACCGGGCCAGACGGCGGCATCATGGGCGTTGTCATCGCCGCGTGTATAATAGAGCGCGCGTTCGATGGTATTGACCTTGATGTCGACGCCGATCTGCGCCCATTGCGCCTTCACCAGCTCCAACGCATCGACCAGATCGGGATAGAGCGTCGGGATAACATCGATGGAGAAGAAGATCGGCTGACCATCGGGACGAAGCCGAATGCCGTTGCCGTTCTTCTTGTCGTAACCGGCCCTGTCGAGAAGCTCGTTCGCCTTGTCGCCGTCATATTCGGTGAATTGCCGCGCGAGCTTTTCATTGTACCAGGGATGTGTCGGGCGTGGCCCGGCCTGATACCCTTCGCTTTGGCCGAAATAAACGATGTCGATGATTTCCTGCCGGTTGAGCGCAATGGACAATGCCTGACGGAAAGACTTGTCTGCAAACATCTTGCGCATTGCCGGGTCTTTGTGGGTGATGTTCAGGTAAATCTGGCACTGCTGCGCGGCAGACGGCACCAAAGTCAGCAGGCGGTAGTCACCCTTTTTCATGTTCTGCGACAGGGTCGGCTTGTTGGCGAGAACGCTGATATGGCGCTCCTGAATGTCGATCTTGCCGGAAATGACGTTCAGCATCAGCGATTCGACATCCTGCGAAATGCCGAAATTGATTTCGTCGATATAGGGTAACTGGTTACCTTCGGTATCCACCTGCCAGAAGTATGGGTTGCGGGTCATGACCACCCGTGTCGCACCGCCGGAGTAAGGCTCCTTCACCACCCATGGATCAAGCGTCGGCTTTTCGACATTCGACCAGCGGGAGGGAATTTCGATATCCCCGCATTTGGCGCGGAACAGTTCGGTCCAGCTGGAGACGCCCGCCGCCTTCACATCGGCATCGAGCGCCGTGTTGTATTTCGGCAGGAACTTGGTGCAATAGTGTTTGGGAAACAGCGTCGGATGCTGGCCGAGCGGCGTGGCGAGGTTTTCGAGATAAAGCGCATTCGGCGCGGCGAATTTGAACTTTACCGTGAAATCGTCGACTTTTTCGACATCGACCGCCTTGCCGGCCACGGAGAGCTGCGCCGGCGTGGCGCTGTAAAGCTCCTTGTTCTTGATGCAGTCCTCGATGGCGAACACCACGTCATCGGCGGTGAAGGGGTGGCCGTCCGACCATTTTGCGCCCTCCAGCAAATGGAAGGTGAATTGTGAGGCATCGTCGTTGACCTCCCATTTCACCGCAAGGTTCGGCAGAACCTCGGTGAAATCCATGTTCCAGCGAACAAGGCCCTGATTGCCAACCATGCGCAGGATGCCGTTATGGTCCGACGAACCCCTCAGGCCACGGCGCAATGTGCCGCCATAGGTGCCGATTTTCTCGTGCGGCGTCACCACCATCGGATTTTTCGGCAGGCGTTCGGCCAAGGGCGGCAATTTGCCGTCCTTTACCAGCGCCTCCAGTTCCGGCGCCTGCTTGCCGGCAGCAGCCCGCGCCGAGGCTCCCATGACGGAAAGTGCGGCCACGCCGCCAACACCCGCCATAAAGGTTCGGCGCGTTACGCCCAGTGAAAATGCTTCGCCATCGCGCATCGACAATCCTCCCAAAAAATCACCGGCAGCGAGACGGCTTTCACCGAACCGCGACGGCCCTCCCGGCCAGCCAGCAAGCCGATCCTCCATCGGCAGGGGCAGACCATATGGGCGTTTTCAGATGATTACAAGTATTGACAGATTTTTACATCTTTTTTATCTGTAGGCCGGCTTTCAGGATCAGGCTTGAAGAAAAAATCAGTAGGACAGCCCCCCGCGCACAAAAACTCCGGTATTTCTGTTGCGATTGAAATGCAGGAAACCCATTAACTTCAGCGATTTGCAACGAAAGGGCTGCTGATGGACAATCACACTGCATCTGCCGCCGCTCGAGGCGAAACTCGGCTGAGCGACATCATCTACGAAAAAATCGTCGGCATGATTTCGGACGGGCGGTTTCCTGTGAACGAGCGGCTGCCATCGGAACAGAATCTGGCGTCGCTGTTCGGTGCATCGCGGCCGGTCGTGCGGGAGGCGCTGGAGCGGCTTCGGAACGACGAGCTTATCGTTTCGCAAAAGGGATCCGGCTCCTATGTACGCCAGCAGCCGGATTCTTCCGTGTTGCAACAGGTGCCGGTCGGCTCGCTGGCCGACGTGCAGCGTTTTTTTGAGTTCAGGGCCGGATTGGAGGCTTCCGCGGCTGAGCTTGCGGCGCGCAACTGGCAGGCCGCTGACAGGGTGCGGATCGAGCAGGCGATTGCCGCGCTGGAACAATGTCTCGAGCGCAACGATCTCGGTGCTGAGGAAGATTTCGCCCTGCACGAAGCCATCGCGAAGGCGAGCCACAACCAGTTCCACATCACGGTGCGGATCTGGTTCAAGCCGCATTTCGCAATCGGCCAGTCGGTGACACGCAGCCTCAGCCTCAAGCGGACGCCGCAGCATGTGCGCGAAGTCCAGAACGAGCACACGGCAATCGTGGAAGCGATTTTTGCGCGACGGGAGCAGGCTGCGCATGACGCGATGAAAGACCACATATTGAAGGCGCGCGCCCGCATGTTTCAGGGCGTTGGCAGTTAGGCCGCATCCTGCACTGTCGAAAATAGAATCATAAAGGGCGGATGAGGGAGAGGAACCAGTGAGCCAGCCGCATATCATAGAACCGAAGCTCCGTTCCTTGATCGATACCCCGTTGAAGGTCGGCGAATCGCCTGCCTGGGACGAGCGAACCGACGATCTGTGGTTCGTCGATATTCTCGCGCCCGCCATTTTCCGCCTGCATCCCGGCGGAAAACTCGACAGATACAACATGCCCGCCCAGGTCGGCTGTCTCGGCCTTTGCGACAATGGCTTGATAGTGGCGGGCCTCAGGACCGGCGTGCATCTTCTTAATCCCGCGAGCGGCAAGCTCGATCTTCTGTGCGATCCGGACGGCGGGCGGCCCGACAGCCGCCTCAACGACGGAAAAGTCGGCCCGGACGGCCATTTCTGGGTGGGGACCCGCGATGAGGCCGCGATACAGACGGGCAATGCACGCCTCTATCGCGTTGCCCCGGATGGTGGCATCGAACGCATCATCGATGGCGACATGTTCACTTCGAACGGACTTGCCTGGAGCCCGGACGGCAGACGCATGTACCATTCCGACAGCAGCGGCCTCATGCTTCAGGCGTTCGATTTCGACGCTGCGACCGGCAGGATCGGCCCGGCCGAACGTCTGCACGATTTCGCGCCGGATGAAGGCAGGCCGGACGGTGCGGCGACCGATTGCGAAGGCTGTTACTGGAGCGCCGGCGTTCGGGCGGGACGTCTCAACCGCTTTTCACCGGACGGCGAATTGTTCGAGGTCTACAGGCTGCCGTTCAAGGGGCCGACCATGCCCTGTTTCGGCGGTCCCGACCTCAAGACGATCTACCTTACAAGTCTCGTCACCGAGACGGACGGAATAACCGCAGCAGGTACGGTTGTTGCATTCGATGCCCCGGTCGCCGGCACGCCCGTTCACAAATTCTCCATCTGAAGATGACTTTTGATCTTAAGGAACACAGTTGATGACGACATTCGATTTTCGCCAGGCCCTGAAGGGCATCTCCGGCGTTCCGGTAACGGCTTACGATGCAAGCGGCGAAGTGGAGACCGGTGTTACCGCCGAGGTTTACGCACGCGTTGCAAAGGCTGGAATCCATAATATCGTCGCGGCAGGCAATACCGGCGAATTCTACGCCTTGACGCCTGCAGAAATTCTGAAGGTCTATGAGGCCGCGATAGAAGGTGTCGGCGGGAAAGCCCCGGTCACGGCGGCTATTGGACGCTCTCAGCGCGAAGCGCTCTCCTTGGCGCGTCAGGCAAAAGAAATGGGCGCATCCGCCGTCATGTCGCATCAGCCAGTCGATCCTTTCGCGGCCCCGCAATCGCAAATCGACTACTTTACCGGCCTCGCTGAAGGCAGCGAACTGCCGCTGGTCGCTTATGTCCGGGCGGACGGCTTTTCGGTCGATGACATGGTACGGCTTGCGAGCCACCCGAATGTCGCCGGCATCAAGTTCGCGACGACCGACATCATGCTTCTGTCGCGCGCGATTGCCGCTTCCGATCCGGACGGCGCTCTATATGTCTGCGGACTGGCTGAAAGCTGGGCGGCTGCCTTCGCGGCGGTTGGTGCGCGCGGCTTCACCTCCGGCCTCGTTAACGTGGCGCCGCAATTTTCGCTGCAAGTTCATGAGGCACTGACCTCAGGCGATTTTACGGCTGCACGGAAGATTGTTCAAAAGATCGAATTGTTCGAGCGGCTGCGCACACGATATCGCAACGGCGCCAATGTGACCGTTGTGAAGGAAGCCATGGACATACTCGGGTTCAAAGTTGGCCCGGTGCGCGCACCGGGACTGGCGCGTCTGGATAAAGAGGACCGTGCGACCCTTGAGGGACTGCTTGCCAGCTGGTCTTGATGGCGCCGAACCGTCCAGCTGCAAATTACGCAAATGACGGGGCGCGGTTCATCTGACGTGATCCGAACCGCGCCGCCTCGCCTTGATCGATCATGTGCCGGCCAAGAGCCGGCACATGAGTTTTTGGCGGAACGCCTAGCCGAATAGCGCCAGACTGCTTTTTACCGTGACCCACACGCCCCATAGAAGCGGAATACCAACCGCAGCCCAGGCAAGAGCGGCCTTGGCGTCCAGTCCACCGCGACCGATCCCGAAGGAGCCAGTCGGCCCGGCATTCGCGGCCGCGGTCTTCGCCTGAAGCGCCGCCACCTCCGAATCCGACATGAACCACTTGTCCGAGAGCGGCCGCACGAAGGCGTTGGCCACCAGGCCGATCGCCAGCATGCCTGCCAGAATATACATAGTGCTTGTGTAGAGTGCGGGTCCGGGTGCCACGCCCGCCGCGATCTGCGCCTCGCGGATGTAATTGACGACCACGGGACCGGCGATGCCGGCAGTCGCCCATGCCGTCAGGAGACGGCCGTGGATTGCGCCGACGAACTGCGTGCCGAAGATGTCCGCAAGATAGGCCGGGATGGTGGCGAAACCGCCGCCATACATGGACAGGATGATACCGAAGGCGAGAACGAAAAGCGCCTTGTTGCCCATCGTCGCGAGCGTCGGCGCCAGCGCGTAAAGAATGATGCCGAGAATGAAGAAGCAGAAATAAGTGTTCTTGCGGCCGATCTTGTCGGACATGGAGGCCCAGAAGAAACGGCCGCCAATGTTAAAGAGCGAAAGAAGGCCGGTGAAGCCGGCAGCAATCGCCGCAATCTGCGCCTTCTGGCCGGCATCGAGATCAGCAAAACCGACACCCGGAAGGCCGATCAGAGAACCCGCAAAAATTTCCTGCAGCATTGGAGAGGCCATGCCGATGACACCGATGCCGGCCGAAACATTCAGGCAGAGCACCGCCCAGATCAGCCAGAACTGTTTCGTCTTATGCGCGTCGCGCAGATGGACGTGTCGCGTGGTGATCATCGCGCTTTTGGCCGCCGGCGCCGTCCAGCCTTCCGGGCGCCAGCCCGCAGGCGGAATGCGATATCCGAAGGCGCCGGCCATCATGAAGACGAAGTATATCAACGCCATGACGACGAAGGTCTGCCAGACGCCGACAGAGGTTTCAGTCTTGAAGGTATTCATCAGCAGGTTGGCAAGTGGCGCGCCGATCATCGCGCCACCGCCAAACCCCATGATGGCCATGCCCGTGGCCATGCCGCGACGATCCGGGAACCATTTGATCAGGGTGGACACCGGCGAGATGTAGCCGAGGCCAAGCCCAACGCCGCCAATGACGCCGGCACCCAGCCACATCAGCCACAATTGGTGGGTCATGACGCCAACGGCTGCCACCAGAATGCCGCCGCACCAGCAGCAGGCCGAAACGAAGCCCGCCTTGCGCGGTCCCACCCGTTCCAGCCAGCCGCCCCAGATAGCCGCCGAGCAGCCGAGAAGCACGAAGAAAAGCGTATAGATCCATCCAAGATCAGCCACACGCCAATTGCATTCGGTGGTAAACAGTGCGCCGACCAGCGTGAGGCTGGAGCAGCTCGGATCGGTCGCAGGCAACGCTTTCGACAGCGGCAGCCAAAATACGCTAAAGCCATAGGCCATGCCTATGCACAAATGAATGGCAAGCGCTGCCGGCGGCACCAGCCAGCGATTGAAACCCGGTCTTGCGATTATTCGTTCGCGGTCCAAAAACCCGGCTTGCGCCGCCTCTCCCGCCGTTGCGCCTGCTACTGCCATTGACACTACCTCCCTCGTGAATGTCTGGACATCTTTCATTCGCCCCGCCAGGCGAATAGCGATGCCGCCGAACGTCCTCCCATGCGGCGGCAAGCTTTATTCATTTCCGCACGGGTCAGACGCGCGTTGTTTCGGGCACGCTCGGCTCCGAAAGGGATTCTCCCGCAATCGGCCCCTTGCCGCCCGGTGCGCCCTTTGCGTCTTCGCCGAGCCCTACGGCATCGGCCGCTGGCGCGTCTGGCCGCCTGATCTCTCTGGATGCGGCAATCACGAGCGGTAGAAAATCACCGGCACCGGCGTCCACCATCTCAAAGAAGCGCCGCCGCATGCGCGGTTCCCAGAACTTGTTGATATGGGTGGCAACACCATCGATACGGATATCTTCCGGCTGTGACAGAAAAAACGTCGCAATCTGGTTCGCCATCCTCACCAGCTTTTCGTCCGTGTGATTGAGTAACATGATCTACTCCCCGCGCCAGTTCACGTCCCGACGCCACATGATGAGAAGGCCGGGACAAGCCCGGCCCCCGATTATTCCGCAGCTTCCAGCTTGCCCGCGAAGCGGCGGGACTGACGCGAAAGCGCATCATATTCTTCCTGCCATTCCGTCGGCCCGTTGGAGGGAGAGACCTGAACCGCCGTTACCTTGTATTCCGGGCAGTTGGTCGCCCAGTCGGAGAAATCGGTCGTGATGACGTTCGCCTGCGTGCCGGGATGGTGGAAGGTCGTATAGACCACGCCCGGCGCCACACGATCCGTAATCAGCGCTCGCAGCGTCGTATCGCCCGAGCGGCTCGCAAGCTTGATCCAGTCACCATCCTTGACGCCGCGCTGTTCGGCGTCATGGGGATGGATTTCCAGACGATCCTCCTCGTGCCAGACGACGTTTTCCGTGCGCCGTGTCTGTGCGCCGACATTGTATTGCGACAGGATGCGGCCGGTGGTGAGCAGCAGCGGGAAACGCGGACCGGTGCGCTCATCCGTCGCCACATATTCCGTGCGGATGAACTTGCCCTTGCCGCGCACGAAGCCGTCCACATGCATGATCGGCGAACCCTCTGGGAATTTTTCGTTGCAGGGCCACTGCACCGAGCCCTTATCTTCGAGGTAAGCATAGGAGACGCTGGCAAAACTTGGCGTCGTCGCGGCAATTTCGTCCATGATCTCGGAGGGATGGGTGTAGTTCCACGAAAGACCCATGGCCTGTGCCAGCTTCTGGGTTACCTCCCAGTCGGCATAACCGTTCTTCGGCGACATGACCTTGCGCACGCGGTTGATGCGACGCTCGGCATTGGTGAAGGTGCCATCTTTTTCGAGGAAAGTGGAACCCGGCAGGAACACATGCGCATAATTCGCCGTCTCGTTCAGGAAGAGATCGTGCACCACGACACATTCCATGGCGGCAAGGCCGGCGGAAACGTGCTTGGTATCGGGGTCCGACTGGAGAATGTCCTCGCCCTGAATATAGATGCCCTTGAAACTGCCATCAACGGCAGCGTCGAGCATGTTGGGAATGCGAAGCCCCGGTTCGTTGTTAAGCTTCACGCCCCAGAGTTTCTCGAACACATCGCGTGTCGCATCATCGGAGATATGGCGATAGCCAGGCAGTTCGTGCGGGAAAGACCCCATATCGCAGGATCCCTGCACATTGTTCTGACCGCGCAGCGGATTGACGCCTACACCGGGACGGCCGATGTTGCCGGTCGCCATGGCAAGATTGGCAATCGCCATGACGGTCGTTGAACCCTGGCTGTGTTCGGTAACGCCAAGACCGTAATAGATCGCGCCATTGCCACCCTTGGCATAAAGCCGGGCCGCGCCGCGCAGATCTTCCGCGGGAACACCGGTGAAACGTTCCGTCTCTTCCGGGCTGTGCTGCGGCTCGGCTACGAAAGCAGCCCAGTCCTCGAATTCCGACCAGTCGCAGCGCTCGCGAATGAATGCCTCGTTGAACAGCCCTTCGGTGACGATCACATGCGCCAGTGCCGTGAGCACCGCAACGTTGGTGCCCGGCAGCAGCGGCAGGTGGAAAGCGGCCTCCACGTGCGGCGTGCGCACAAGATCGATACGGCGCGGATCGATGACGATCAGCTTTGCGCCCTGACGTAGCCGCTTCTTCAGTCGCGAACCGAAAACCGGATGGCCGTCGGTCGGATTGGCGCCGATGACAAGCACGACATCGGAATGCTCCACGCTGTCGAAATTTTGCGTGCCGGCAGATGTGCCGAAGGCCTGGCCAAGACCATAACCCGTGGGCGAATGGCAGACGCGGGCGCAGGTATCAACGTTATTGTTGCCGAAACCGGCGCGAATGAGTTTCTGGACGAGGAATGTTTCCTCATTCGTGCAGCGGGACGAGGTGATGCCGCCAATGGACTCTTTCCCATAGGTGCCCTGGATACGCCGGAACTCGGACGCAACGTGGGAGAAGGCTTCCTCCCAGGTGACTTCCCGCCACGGATCGCTGATCTTTTCGCGAATCATCGGGTTGAGGATACGATCTCTGTGGGTCGCATATCCGTAAGCGAAGCGGCCCTTGACGCAGGAATGGCCACGGTTTGCCTGTCCATCCTTCCACGGCACCATGCGCACCAGCTCTTCACCACGCATTTCCGCCTTGAAGGAGCAACCGACGCCGCAATAGGCGCAGGTGGTGACCATCGAATGTTCCGGCTGGCCAATCTCGATCACCGATTTTTCGGTGAGCGTCGCGGTCGGACAGGCCTGCACGCAGGCACCGCAGGACACGCAGTCGGAATCGAGGAATGCCTCGTGCGCGCCGGGCGATACCCTGCTTTCAAAACCGCGGCCTTCGATCGTGAGCGCGAAGGTGCCCTGCACTTCCTCGCAGGCGCGCACGCAACGGGAACAGACGATGCATTTGGAAGGATCATAGGTGAAATAGGGATTGCTTTCGTCCTTCGGCATCCAGCGGGCATTAAGATCGCCCTCCCCGGTGCGGGCCTTGACGTGATTGTCGCCCTCGTAACCATAACGCACATCGCGAAGGCCCACCGCTCCCGCCATATCCTGCAATTCACAATCGCCATTCGCGGCGCAGGTCAGGCAGTCGAGCGGGTGATCGGAGATATAAAGCTCCATCACGCCCTTGCGGATCTGCTTCAGCCGCTCCGTCTGCGTATGCACGACGAGACCGGCGGCAACAGGCGTGGTGCAGGAGGCGGGCGTGCCGTTGCGGCCCTCCACCTCGATAAGACAGAGCCGGCACGAGCCGAAGGCATCCACCATGTCGGTGGCGCAGAGTTTCGGCACATCGATGCCCGCTTCGCGCGAGGCGCGCATGATCGAGGTTCCAGCGGGAACAGTCACCTGGCGACCGTCGATTGTGAGCGTCACCATGTCCGTAGCGTTGGACTTGGGGGTGCCGTAGTCGAATTCAGTTACAAGGGCCATGGTCTTACTCCGCCGCTTCAACACGTGGGATGGGGGCAAAATCAGCAGGGAAATGCCGGAGCGCGCTCATGACGGGATAGGGCGTGAAACCGCCGAGCGCACAGAGCGAACCGAATTTCATGGTTTCGCAGAGGTCTTCCAGCAACGCCGTGTTTTTCTCCCGCTCGATTCCGAGCGCGATCTTGTCCACCGTCTCGACACCGCGTGTCGAGCCGATGCGACAGGGCGTGCACTTGCCGCAACTTTCGACGGCGCAGAATTCCAGCGCAAACCGGGCCTGATGCAGCATGTCTGCCGTATCATCGAACACCACGATGCCCGCATGGCCTATCAGGCCACCAGCCGCCGTAAACGCCTCGTAGTCAAAGACCGTGTCGAACAGCGACACCGGGAAATAAGCACCGAGAGGGCCACCCACCTGCACCGCCTTGACGGGACGGCCGGTGATCGTGCCGCCGCCGATATCGTTCACAAGCTGCCCGAGCGTCAGACCGAAGGCGGTTTCGTAAAGCCCACCATGCTTGAGGTTGCCAGCAAGCTGGATCGGGATGGTGCCGTGCGAGCGGCCGACGCCGAAATCGCGATAAAAAGCTGCGCCACGATCCATGATGACCGGAATGGAAGCGAGCGAAATCACGTTGTTCACGACGGTCGGCTTGCCGAACAGGCCCTGCAGGGCTGGTAACGGCGGCTTGGCGCGCACCGTTCCGCGTTTGCCTTCGAGGCTATTGAGAAGCGAGGTCTCCTCGCCACAGACATAGGCGCCGGCGCCCATGCGCACTTCCATGTCGAAAGCGCGGCCTGACCCGAGGACGGAGGACCCAAGAATACCCTCACGCCTTGCGATTTCGATCGCCTTTTCCATGGCCCTGATGGCGTAGGGATATTCCGAGCGGGTATAGATGAAGCCCTTGGTCGCGCCGACGGCGAGGCCGGCAATCGCCATGCCTTCGATCAGCACGAAGGGGTCGCCTTCCATGATCATCCGGTCGGCGAAAGTGCCGCTGTCGCCCTCATCCGCATTGCAGACGATGTATTTCTGGTCCGCCACCGCATCGGCAACGGTCTTCCATTTGATGCCGGTGGGGAAACCAGCGCCGCCGCGTCCGCGCAGGCCGCTCTGGGTCACCTCCGCGACGATATCCAACGGGGCCATCGCAACAGCTTTTTCAAGACCCTTCATGCCCTGATAGGTGCGGTAATCCTCCAGCGACAATGGATCGGTCACGCCACATCGAGCAAATGTCAGACGCGTCTGGCTTTTCAGGAACGGAATGTCCTTTGTCAGCCCGAGACAGAAGCGATGGGCCCCACCGGTCAGAAAATCTGCGTCAAAAAGTGAGGCGACGTCGCTTGCCTTGACGGGGCCATAGGCGATACGGCCATGCTCGGTGCGCACTTCAACCAGCACTTCAAGCCAGAGCATGCCGCGCGAGCCGTTGCGGACAATCTCGACCTCAAGATTACGGCCAGCGGCCTCACGGGCGATGGCATCGGCAACCCGGTTTGCGCCAACGGCAAGAGCGGCGGAATCGCCGGGAACAAAAACGGTGACACTCATCGGCGTGCCTCCGCCAGAATCTCGACAAGACAGTCCTCATCAAGACGGGCATGGACTTCGCCATCCAGCATCAGGGCCGGTGCCTGAGCGCAGAGCCCGAGACAGAAGACCGGCTCAAGCGTGACGGAACCGTCGGGCGCGGTTTCGTGCCAGTCGAGGCCGAGGCGGGACTTGATGGTTTCCGCAAGAGGCTCGCCACCCATCGACTGGCAAGCCTCGGCGCGACAGAGCTTTAAGACATGGCGACCATGCGGATGATCCCGGAAATCGGGGTAGAAGGTGACGACGCCATGAACCTCGGCGCGCGATATGTTCAGCGCGGATGCGATGATCTGCTTGGCGCTTTCCGGGATATAGCCGAATTCTTCCTGCATTGCGTGCAGGATGGGCAGCAAAGGCCCTTCCAGATGGAGAAATTCATCAATGATGGCGGAAACACGCGCCGCCTCATCTGCGGCAACCGCTCTGATATTCATAAGCCAGTCCTCCCAAACCGACAGGGGCAGGAATGGCGACCAAAACTTGCATCAAGCCCATCGCCATGCCCCGCATTTCAATCGAGAATGGCGAAGTGCGGCTCGTCAGGTCAATAAGGCGTTTCCGTCGTCTGATAGGAAATTTCTATCAAAGGATTTTTCTGCGGCTCTAAGACGCGCCTCATGCAGAAGCGCCGAAACTAGAGGTGTGTGCGGTTCCCGGTGCGTGGCAATCAGGCCGACGAGATGTTCCGGGTCGGGATCGGTGATCGGGATGATCCTGATCTGTTTTGGAAAACCGAAGGATTCCGCGAGGTTGCGCGGCATTATTGACGCCCATTGTCCGGTGCGGATATGAGAAAAAAGCACGATCATCGAGTTGGATTCGAGAGTCGGCTTGGCCTCCACGCCAGCCTCGGCCATGTGCCGGTTGATGATGCGCCTGTTCTGCATGTCCGGTGTTAATAGGCAAAGCCTAAGACTGGAAACCTGCTGCCAGGTAACGCTTTCCTGATCAGCGAGCGGCGTTCCGGCAGCGGCGATAAGATGATATCGCTCGGAATAAAGCGGGACAGTGGTCACGCGCCCAAGAGGCTCATTGTCGAGGTAACTGATTCCCGCATCGATCTCGAGGTTTTCGATCTGGCTCAAGACCTGTAGCGAGGTGCGCGACGTGACCGAAAAGGTGACATCGGGATGGCGCGCCTGGAAGGACTCCGTCAATCGCGGCACCATGGCGAGCGCGGTCGGAATGACGGCAAGGCGAATGTGTCCGGCAAGGCCCCTGCGGGCGGCGCGCATTTCCTCACGCATGGTGCGCGCATCGCCAACGATGCGGCGCGCCCATTCCAGCACCCGCTGGCCCTCCGGTGTCAGCCCCTGATACCGCGCCGAGCGCACCACCAGAACGACACCCAGTTGATCCTCCAACTGCCGGATTGCCGCCGACAGGCTGGGCTGGGAGACACCACATTCCTCCGCCGCCCGGCCGAAATGTTCAGCCCGCGCCAATGCAATGAAAAATTCCAGCTTGTCGATCATACGCTCCCCCCGCGGCGCGCCCGCTTGACCGGTGTGCGCGGGAGAACACTAGAACGTGGCGCAAGCGCCCGCAAATGGCCGCGGGCATTTTCCTGCAAACTAAGCGCAGGCGACGAGGGCCGGCCCCTTCACCCGCGGATAGTCGTAAGCATTGACCTTCGAGGTATTGTAACCGGCGCCAACGAGAGCTTCGGCAAGCTTGATCGCTGCCGTCACGCCATCGATGACCGGAACACCTGTGGCGTCGCGCAGCCGGTCGCAGAGCGAGGACATGCCCGCGCAGCCGAGAATGATCGCTTCTGCCGCATCCTCCCGCTTGGCGACCTCGATTTCGCGACGAAGCAGGGCTTCCGCGACCTCCGGGTCTTCTTCAAGGCCAAGAACCGGCAGGTTGATTGCCCGGACCTTCCGGCAATGCCGTTGCGCGCCGTAATCCTCCACCAGATCTTCGATGATCGCGATGGAACGCGGCAGCGTCGTGATGATCGAGAAGCGGCGGCTAATCGTCATCGCCACCTGCACGGCGGCCTGGCAGATGCCGATGACGGGTCCCCGCGCCACTTCGCGTGCGGCGTGAAGTCCGGGATCGTCGAAACAGGCGATCACATAGGCATCCACGCCCTGCGCCTCACCCTTGCGGATTTCCGCGAGCAGCCCGGGAAGGGCCATGGCCTCATCCGCCTGCCCTTCGATGCTGACGGGGGTATCGTCAGGATTTGCCGCGGAGACGTGGGTCTCCTTCTGCTTGACCCTTAGCGCGCTATCGAGAGCCTGCGCGGTCATGGAGGCGGTGGAATTGGGATTGATCAAACGAATATGCATCGCACGCATCCTGAAAAGCTGTCACTTGCCGTCAGGCGCGGTGAAATCGGTGATTGGTGGCGCCTTCAAAACAAACTGGCGGTCCGAGGTAATGTAGTTGTCGGCGTGAAGCCGGGCGATCGGCTGGTAGCGATCGGCATCGACATAACGTCCCTCCTCATCGAGGCATTCGTTATGGACATGCATATGAACCACTTCGCCCAGCACCAGCGTGCGGCGGGGGTAATCGATCAGTCGCTCCACCCGGCACTCGAAGGCGCAGGGCGATTGCGCCGCATAACTCGCATCGATCTTGCTGCAGGGCATGGCCGTAAGCTTGGCCATCGACATCTCGTCAACTTCATTGTCGAAGCCGAGACCGCAGATCAGCATCTGCTCCGAAAGCGACATATCGACCATATTGACCACGAACTCGCCAGTGCGGCGGATATTCACCATCGTATCCTTTTCCTCGCCGCTCACCTTCGGCTGGATGCCGAGGACCACGATGGGCGGATCATGTGAAAAGACGTTGAAGAAGCTCATCGGCGCTGCATTGTTATGGCCCGCTTCCGAGCGGGTCGTCACGAGTGCGATCGGCCGCGGACCGATAAAATTCGTCAGAAGGCGGTAGCGGCTCTGGGGCTCAAGCGCGCTGAAATCGAATTCCATGATCGGCATCCTAATTTAGTCTACAATTATCTCTCATATTGTTGACAATGTTGCAACCAAAATCCCGTTGATACGGTTGACTTTTTCATTCACATCACGCTTCTCTAGGACGATTGGGGAGTATGTCGAATGAGCGAGCAGGCCGGCCCGTCCACGCAGCAGATTGTCGAGAAAGTATGGCTTTCGATCGCCGAACGCCGGCTGCGTCCGGGTGTGCAGCTGAAAGAAGAGCAACTGGCGACAATCTTTGGCGTCAGCCGTGCCAGAATCCGCCAGGCCTTGTCCGTTCTCGAACGTGACGGACTGGTGACCATCGTTCCCAATCGCGGGGCTTTCGTCTCCAAACCGTCGGTCGAGGAAGCCCGCGACGTCTTCTTCGTGCGCCGTACCGTCGAGCAATGCGTTGTCGAAAGACTTTGCAAATCCGCCACCAAGACCGATCTCAAAAAGCTACGCGACCACGTGGCCAAAGAGCGCGTGGCCAATGCCAAAAACGTCACGACCGACATCATCAAGCTTTCCGGCGGGTTCCACCTTCTGCTTGCGGAAACGCTCGGTTCTGATTTCCTCTTTACCACCATGCGCGACCTCATTTCCCGCTCGTCGCTGATAACAGCCGTTTATCGTAACACGGATCGCTTCAACTGCGGCCCGGACGAACATGCGGAAATCGTCGATGCGATCGCCAACAATGATCCGTCGCGGGCCATCCACCTGATGACCCACCACCTTGAGCATGTGGAAGCGGAGCTCGATCTCAGCGAAATCCGCGACCTTTCCCACGACCTGCGCGCCGCGCTCGGCTGATCCCCCGCTCAGGCGCGATGTCGCTCGCCCGCCCATTGCCTGTCATCTTCGACCAGATGACAGGCAACCCGCGTGCCGTTGGCAAGGCTTTTCACCTTCGGGACTTCTGCCGAACATTGCGCCGTTGCGAGCGGACAACGCGGGTGAAACGCGCAACCCGAAGGTGGCTTCAGAGGGCTTGGCACTTCACCGGCAACAATCTCCCGGTCCCGCTGCGGCGCCTTGATATTGGGGATCGTTTGGAGAAGCAGCCGGGTATAGGGATGGCGCGGATTGGCGAAAAGCTCTTCCGTATCCCCCTCCTCCACAATCCGGCCGAGATACATCACCGCGATACGGTCTGACATGTGACGAACAACGCTCATGTCGTGGCTGATGAAGAGATAGGTGAGGCCGAGTTCATCCTGCAGGCGGCGCATGAGGTTCAGCACCTGCGCCTGCACCGAAACGTCGAGCGCCGATGTCGGCTCATCGCAGACGAGGAATTCAGGTTCACTCGCCAATGCACGGGCAATGGAGATGCGCTGGCGTTGGCCGCCGGAAAATTCATGCGGAAACTTTTCGCCATCGGAGGCTGAAAGGCCCACGGTTTTGAGAAGCTCCTCCACCCGCTCCATCGTTTCAGCCTTGGTCGCGCGCAGCTTCAATTCGCGGATCGGTTCGGCGATGATGTTCTTCACCCGCCAGCGCGGATTGAGCGAGGCATAGGGATCCTGAAAGATCATCTGTGCCGACAGCGGTTTACCCTTGCCGCCTGCCGCGAAACGAAACTCGCCGGCACTTGGCCGAAAAAGTCCCGTTACCAGGCGGGCAACAGTAGATTTGCCACAACCGCTTTCACCGACGATACTGAGACAGCCGCCGGCCGGAACGGAAAAATCGATATCGTTGACGGCCTGCACGAACTGCCGTGGTTTGCGCTCGATGATGCGATTGAGCAGCGGGGCCGAAACGTCGAAGGTTTTCGTCAGGCCCTTCACCGTCAAGGCCGGCTTGCTCAATGCTGCCTTTTGAGATGCGGATTGGGTCATGCTGTGCCTCCTGCATTCAGCCAGCACGCACTGGCGCCGTTGCCGACGGTTTCGAGTTCAGGCCGTTCCCGCCGACAGCGCGGCCCGGCAAATCCACAGCGGGGATTAAACGCGCATCCGGGCGGGATCGCGTCGAGACGCGGCATCGCGCCGTCGATCTGGTTCAGCCGCTCCACCCGTGCGCCAAGTGACGGGATGGAGGCCATCAGGCCCTGCGTATAGGGGTGGCGCGGTTCGTGCAGCACCTGCTCGACCGGGCCCACCTCGATCAGCCGGCCGGCATAAAGCACCGCCACACGGTCGGCAGCCTCGGCAATGACGCCCATATCGTGGGTGACAAGCATGACCGCTGTCTGCTTTTCCTTGCACAGCCGCCGCAGCAGCGAAATGATCTGCGCCTGGATCGAGACATCGAGCGCCGTCGTCGGCTCATCGGCAATGATGAGTTTCGGAGAGGCGGCGAGCGCCAGCGCAATGACGACACGCTGGCGCATGCCGCCAGAAAACTGGTGCGGATAATGATCGACACGATCCGCAGGTGATGGAATGCCGACATCCTTCAACAGTTGAACGGCGCGTGCGCGTGCATCCGCTTTCGACAGCGGCAGGTGCTGGCGGATCGTCTCGACAAGCTGCGCACCGACCGTAAAGAGTGGATTGAGCGAGGTGAGCGGGTCCTGAAAGATCGCACCGATCTCACGACCGCGAATGCTTTCCATCGCCCGGTCATCCAGTTGATCGATACGGCGCGACCCGAGCCAGATTTCACCATCGGCAATGTGGCCGGGTTTCTCGAGCAGGCCCTGTATGGCAAGACCCGTCATGGATTTGCCGGCGCCGGATTCACCGACAACACCAAGAATTTCACCGGGCCGAATCGAAAGGCTGATATCGGAAAGCGCGGTAACGGTGCCTCGACGCCCCGGAAACTCGACCTTGAGATTGCGGACATCGATAACCGATTGGTTCATGTCAACCATGCTGGGCGACCTCCACCGGATAGCTCGGAGGGAAGATTTCGGAGACGGGCGGATTTGCCCAGCTCCGTTCGGGATATTTTGCAATCAGGCGATCGAACTGCGCCTGCGCCTGTTCACGGGCACGCCGCATGTCGATACGGGCGACCTGCCTTTCACGCATGGAAAGACGGCCGTCGACAAAAACGGCCCGCGTGACCTTGCCCGAACCACCGGTCACCAGCGTGGTGATCGGATCGATGCTCGGCGCCATGACGGTATCGTCGAGATCGAAGACAGCAATGTCTGCCCTTGCGCCCGGGGAAAGATGGCCAAGGTCAGATCGTCCAAGAGCCCGCGCGCCGCCAAGTGTGGCCGCATCGAAGAGATCGGCACAGCGGATCTGGTCCGGAGCACCGTCATTGATGCGGCAGGTGATCAGCCCTACGAGCAAATTCATCAGCATGTCCGCCGGGGCCGTATCCGTTCCCATCGCGATATTGATGCCGCGTTTGCGGCAGGAGGAGAAGGATGAGAGCGTGCTGCCGCCACGGCTCGAAACCAGCGGACAGTGGACGATGGAGACGCCGTTTTCCGCATAAAGCGCCAGATCTTCTTCCGTCGCATTGGTGGCGTGCGGCGCAATTAGCCTTTCGCTGAGCAGCCCGGCCTTGGCGAGCCAGACTGGCGCGGTCGAGCCGTGAAGCTTGCGAACCGTATCGACCTCCATGACGCCCTGCGCCATATGGAGACGGAACTTGCAGCCGAGTTCGCGGGCCGCTGCGTCGGTGCGCTCAATCAGCGCCAGGGTGGAGGTTTCCACGCGGTCAGGCGCGAGCAAGCCGCGCACCAGATCGCCGTGCCTTCCACTCTGCTTTTCGATGAAGGCGATCGCGTCGGCGAGGCCCTGAAAACCGCGCTCCTCATCAAAAACAGGCACCATGCGGCCCGGTTCTTCCAGCACCATGCCGCCTGAACGGAAGGCGGGGCTGAGATAAACGCGCAAACCAAGTTCCCCGGCGGCATCGGCGGCCGCCTCGAATTCCGCCACGGTCTCCCCCCATTCGCGATAAAACAGCGATGCGATGGGGGCTGCCGTGGTGATGCCATTGAGGAGCAACTGCCCGAAGGCGAAACGCTTCTGGAAGGCAAGCTCTTCCGGGGAATACATTTCGTAGGGACCAGCCTCGACATAGGAGCGCGGCCAGACACGACCCTTCGCCCAGCCCGGATGATGATCAATGCCGAGGATCGTCGTATCGAGATCGGAAAGCGCATCGAGATCGATCAGGCCGGGGCTGACGAGCGCATTGCCAAAATCGATACGCCGGGCGACCTCTCCGGGAAATCCATGTCCGACAAAGACGATTTCGCCGTTTTCGAAAACAACCTCACCGTTTTTCAGAAGGCGGTGCGATCCATCCTTGTGCCCGACAACCCAGCTGGCTGTTAGCAACGTCCGCCCTTGCGGCCTTTCGCCGAGTTGCAACGCATTGAGAACATCGCTCATCACGGCGCCTCCACGATGGCTTTGCCGTTTCTCGCCGTGACACGACCGCCTTTGACCACCAGCGGCCGCGGCGCGATATCGACAACAGCATGCGCCAGCGTTTCGCCGGTCAGCAGCGTGAAGTCGGCAGCACAGCCGATCTCCATGCCGTAATTCTCAAGACTCATGACATCGGCGCCACCCTTGGAAACGACATGGAGCACATGCGCAAGTTCGATATCCGAGCGCAGACCGTTTTTCATGCCGATGATCTTGGCGCGATCCAGCATGTCCGGCTGCCCCCACGGACCCCATGTGTCGCGGATGCCATCGCAGCCGCCGCCAACGCGCACACCCGCCTCCTTGAGGCGCATGATCGACGGCACGCTTGCCGATGGCGCACCCGTGGTCAGGATGGCGACATCAAGCCGCGCAATCTCGTCGATCAGCCTGCCGACGCGCAGATAGTCGTTCATGCCAAGGGCAAAGGCGTGGCTGATGGCAACGTTGCCCTGCATGCCGTTTGCCCGGATGCGCTCGAAGATGAGCTCCATCGTGAAGGCGCCGAGGTCGGCGGCTTCGTGCAGATGAATATCGATCGGCACGCCGTGTTTTGTCGCCAGTTGAAAAAGAATGTCCAGCTGGCCCTTCGGATCGCGGTCAATTCCGCAGGGATCGATGCCGCCAAGCACCTCGCAGCCTTGCTTCAACGCCTCATCGAGAAGCTCCACCGTGCCGGGCATGACCATGACGCCGGATTGCGGGAAGGCGACGACCTCGATGTCGATGATGCCATTAAGCTTCTCACGGGTTTCCCATATGCCCTCTACCAGTTTCAGGCCATGGGTGGGGTCGATATCGACATGGCTGCGAATATGGGTGCCGCCATTGGCCGCAAGGCCGATGGCATGGCGCATGGACTGGCGATGCGGATCGATGCCGATCTGAACGCGGTTTTCCCGCTCGAAATCGATCCGCTCGCGCAGGATGGCAGCACGATTGTTGACGTGCCAGGGCATGCCCCACGTCGTCTTGTCCAGATGCGTATGGGCATCGATAAGACCGGGAACGGCAATTGCTCCCTTGCCGTCCTCAACCGGCATGCCGGGTTCGGCGTCAAATGTTCCGAAACCTGAAATCTTGCCGTTCCTGATCAAAATATCGCAGGCTTCGCCCGCCATGGGCCGTACGTTGCGCAGAAGAAGATCGTGCATGGAGCTCACCTCAGTTTCGGATTGAGCGCATCGCGCAGCCAGTCACCCAGAAGGTTGACGGTGACGACGAGCAGGCAGAGTTGGAAGACAGGGAACAGCACGATCCACCAGGAGCCGGAAAACAGGAACTGGTTGCCGATACGGATCAGCGTGCCGAGCGACGGCTGGCTTGGTGGCATGCCAATGCCAAGGAAGGACAGCGTCGCTTCCGTCAGGATCGCCATGCCGAAATTCAGCGTGGCGGCAACCATGATCGGCGTTAACGTATTTGGCAGGATATGCGCCGCCATGATGCGGCGGGCGGGCACGCCGATCAGCTTAGCGGCCTGAACATAGTCCTTGCCGGTTTCAACGATGGCCTGGGCGCGCACCGTGCGCGCATATTGCACCCAGGCGGAGAGCGCGATGGCGAGAATGAGCACGGCGGATGCGCCGACCTCACGCAGATTGTCGGGCAGCATTTGCCGCACGACTGTCGATACGAGGATGGCAACCAGAATGGTCGGGATCGAGAGCGTGATGTCACCGATGCGCATCAGGAGGCCATCGGCAAAACCGCCGAAGTACCCCGCCACCAGACCTGCCGTCATGCCGATGACGAGCGAAAGCAGCACGGAGGCGACACCGATGACGATGGAGATGCGTGTGCCGTAGAGAATGGCCGAGAGCATGTCGCGTCCCTGCGTATCCGTTCCAAGCAGAAACGGCCATTCGCCGCCCTCCTGCCAGATCGGCGGCAGCTCGGCCTTCCACATGTCCAGCGATGCACCGTCATATGGGTTCTGGGGTGCAATCCATGGCGCGAAGACAGCGGCGAGGATGAGGATTGTCAGAATGAGCGCGCTGATCTTGGCCGATTTGCTGCGGCTGAAGGACCAGTAGAGATCGCTATCGCGCATGCGGCTGAAAAGTGACCGGCGGGCGGGTTTTTCCGTTTGCGAAAGGTCTGTCATGAAACCGGCTCCATTCGGTTAGCGCGCGGTGCGCAGACGCGGATCGATGACCGCATAGGCGATATCGACGAACGTGTTGAGGACAACGAAGATGAAGGAGATGATGCAGAGATAGGCCGCCATGACGGGGATATCGAGGAAGGTGACCGCCTGGATGAACAGCATGCCCATGCCTGGCCACTGAAACACCGTTTCCGTGATGAGCGCGAAGGCGATGAGCGAACCCACATTCATCGTCGTCAATGTCACCACCGGCATCAGACAGTTGCGCAGCGCATGACGGAAGTAGATCCGCCAGCGCGGAATGCCACGTGCCCGTGCGAACTTCACGAAATCGGACCGCAGAACTTCAAGCATTTCAGCCCGCACCAGACGCATGACGAGGGTGATCTGATAAAGCGAAAGCGCGATAGCCGGAAGAATGAGCGCAGCACGCCCGGACGAGGTCAAAAGCCCGGTTGACCACCACCCGAGCTGAACGACATCGCCACGGCCGAAGGCCGGTGCCCAGCCGAGGGAAACGGAAAAGACAAGAATGAGAAGAATGCCGACAACGAAGCTTGGCAGGGAAACCCCGACGATCGACAGGAACTGCAGACCTTCCGTGTACCACTTCCCGCGCCGGATCGCCGTCAGAACACCCAGAGGCAGGCCGACGACCAGAGAGATCACGGTGGCAACCAGCACCAGCTCCAGCGTTGCGGGGAACCTTTCGGCGATCAGCGGCAGCACCTGCTGGCCGTTGCGGTAGGAAACGCCGAAATTGCCCTCCGCCGCGTCTTTGACGAACCGCAGATATTGGGTCGGCAGGCTGTCATTGAGGCCGAGCCTCTCACGCAGGGCTGCACGATCCTCCTGCGACGTCTGTTCGCCGACCATCAGCTCGACGGGATCACCCGCCAGCCGAAAGATGAGAAAGGCGATAAGCGCAACGGAAAGCATGACCAGCACGGCATTTCCCAAACGCTTGATGATGAATACCAGCATTGTTACCTCTCGGACGCGAGCCTGAGCCGCGCAGGCTTTCAGGTTCGATCATTCTCTTCCAGAGATGGGCAAAGGTTACGCGGCGTGTAGGAACCACGAACACAGTGCAACTTTGTCGACAATTTTTGACACGGTTTCGTTCGGCTTCACATCCAGTCAAATGAACTGGCGCGTGCTCGAATGTCCGCTGAAACAGGTGAGGCGCTCGGTCCAGTGACCGGCGCCTCGCTTGCTGTCCGTCTTATTTGTCGAGCTGGGTCAGCCAATGGCGTGGCTTGTTGTCAGCGCGGAAGTCGACGCTTTTGACCTTGGCCAGCATAGCCCACGCAATCGGCTGCTGATGCAGCGGAACGAGCATGGTCTCGTCCTTGGCGATCTTCAGGGCAGCTTCTTCGAGCGCCAGACGCTTCGTATTGTCCTGCTCCTGCGCCGCCTGCGCAACGAGCTTGTCGATCTCGGGATTGGACCAGCCGCCATAGTTGGAGACGCCCATCGCGCCCTTACGGGTCGAGAGGATCTGCGACAGCATCGAGAAGGCGTCAAGAGTCGGCTCGTTTGCCCAGCTGAGGTTGAAGACGTCAGCCTTGCCGCCATTGCGCTTAGGTGACTGCACGGAACGTGGCGCAATATCGATGGTCGGCTGGAAACCGCCGCGCTTCAACATGTTGGCAACGCCCGAGCAGATATCCTCTTCGTTGACGCTCTCGTCATTCATGCAGGTATAGGTGAAGGCAAGGTTCTTCATGCCCGCATCGGCAAGCAGCTTCTGCGCCTTGGCCGGATCGGCCGGCTCGAACGTGTCCAGCGATTTGGCATAACCAGCGATTTCAGGTGCGATCAGCGAGCCGGACGGTCTTGCAAGACCACGCATGACTTTTTTGTTGATCAGGTCACGATCGATGGAGGCTTCGAAGGCCTGACGAACGCGCAGATCATTAAAGGGGTTCGGCTGACCGTTTTCCAGTTTTTCGCGGCGGTTGAAGCCAATGAAAAGCGTGCGAAGCTCGGTGCGCTTCTTGACCGTGATATTGGGCGAGGATTCCAGACGCGGCAAATCCTGGATCGGGGCGGAGTCGATCAGGTCGATTTCACCTGACAGCAGTGCCGCGACGCGTGTTGCCGCAGATGCGATCGGCACGAATTCGATGCGGTCGAGATTGTGCTTCTTCTGGTCCCACCAGCCTTCATTGGCAACGAGAACAGTCTTGCTGTCGGGAACGCGGCTTTCGAGCTTGAACGGGCCTGTGCCATTGGTGTGCATGGTGGTGTAGCCATCGACCTTCGACGCGAAGTCGGTAGGCTTCTCGCTATTGTTATCTTTCAACCACTTGGCGTTAAAAATGAAGATATTGGTTATGTCGTTCAGAAAGAGAGAAGTCGGCGCGTTGACATCGAGGTCCACCGTGTAGTCGTCAACTTTTTTGACGCCAGCGTAAATCGGGATATTGCCCCGTAGCGGCGACGTCGCGTCCGAAGCGCGCGTGAAGGATGCGACGACATCATCGGCGGTGAAGTCGGCACCGTCATGAAATTTCACGCCCTTGCGAAGCGTAAAGCGCCAGGTCTTTCCATCAATCAGCTTCCACTCGGTGGCGAGTGCCGGCTCGATCTGGAAGTCCGGTCCGTAGCGGACGAGACCCTCGTAGATATGATTGAGAAAAGCGAGGTTGGATGTGGACGGGACCGAATAGGGATCGAGCGAATAGAGATCGGCGCGACCGCCCCAGCGAAGGGTCTCCGCGCTGGCGGGAACGGCAATGGCGGCAGCAGCCATGGCCGCCAGGACAAAACTTCTGATACGGGACATTTGATCCCCCCTTTTTATTGATCATTGGAAACCGGCACGGGTCCGGTCAGGCAGAAGGAGTATTGTTTCGCTGAGGCTTATTGTCAATAATATTGTTGACAATTATCGTACTCAAAATCGCAAGTTTTTGAATACGAGTTTAAGCGAGGGAGGAGAGAATATGACAGGCTTTCTGCTGCGGCACGGAACGATCGTTACGATCGACAAGGAGCGGCGTATTATTGAGAACGGGGCACTGGCGATAGAAGGCGACAGGATTGTCGACATCGGCACTGTGGATGAACTTGACCCCCGCCACAGTGATAAGGCGGTTATCGACTGCAGGGGAAAGCTTCTCATTCCTGGCCTGATCGATGCCCATGGCCACGCGGGCCACGCCCTCCTTCGCAGCATCGCAGCGGACACCAATGCGATGTGGATGAAAATCATCACCCCGACCTATTACCACTACGTCACCCGCGACTACTGGTATGCCGACGGGCTGATTTCCGGCATTGAACGGCTGCGCGCCGGGGTGACGACCGGGGCCAGCATCATCACTTCTATGCCACGCGCGGATGACCCCGTCTTCGCCATCAACCACGCCCGCGCTTATAGCGAACTCGGCCTTCGCGAAATCATCTGCGTCGGGCCGTCAGGCCTCCCATGGCCTCATCCGGTCACACGGTGGGAGAGCGGTCTACCAGAACGTCGCGACGTTAGCTTCGACGAAATGATGGATGGCAGCGAAGCGTTGATCGAAGCATTGCACGGCAGCGCCGATGGCCGCATCAGCGTTTTCCTGACGCCTTTCACCATCGCACCGTCGGTCGAACCCTCCAATGCATCTACGCCGGACCAGGCAGTGAAACTGACAGAGGGTGACAGAATGCAGGCCCGCCGGATACGCGAAATGGCGCGCAAGACCGGTGTCAGGCTTCATTCCGACGCCTTTGCCGGGCAAATTCGCATGGCGTTTCAGGACAAGGAAAATGCCCTGCTTGGCCCTGACATTCACCTTCAGCATTGCTGGGGTATCTCCCACGACGAAATAGACATACTGGCCGAGACAGGCACACGCGTGACCCATGCGCCGCCGGGCCGCGCAACTCCCATCATGGAAATGATGTCGAAAGGGATTCGTGTCGCCATCACCACCGATGGCGCAGCTCCAAGCCGCCATTTCGACATGTTGCAGACGGCGCGCCTGGCACAATTTACGCAACATCTCCTGCACAATCACGACCGCTACCTGCTTCCGCCGGGCAAGATCTTAGAGATGATCACGATCGATGCCGCCCACGCTATCGGCATGGAGGACGAGATCGGTTCGCTCAAGATCGGCAAGAAGGCTGACGTCGTCATCATAGACATGCGCAGGCCGCATCTCATGCCCATGTGGATGCCGGTCCACCGTCTGGTCCATCAGGTTCTTGGAAGCGATGTCGATACCGTCTTTGTAGACGGTAGATTGCTGATGGAAAATGGCCGGGTACTGACATCAGATGTAGACGCCGCCATTTCCTTCGGCCAACAGGAAGCCATGGCACTAGCAGAACGGGCGGGTCTGAAAGCACACATGCACGATCCGGGCTGGGGCTGCCTGCTGCGCACGTTCGACGAACCCGTGCTCCCTCCCCGTCCGCCGGCGAATGCGAGATTCCGCGCCGCCGACCAAGGGCCCGTTCAGGATCACCAATCGACGCGGGATCACTAATCGACTGGGGTCGGCAAAGTCCTCTGGCACCTCTTGCCAACATCACGACAAAGACTCCCCGGCCAGGAGAGGGCCGGGAAGCAAACCTGACATCATGTCAGGAACTTTGACTGGAGCTAGCACTCACCCGTTCAAGAAACGGGGTGGATCTGAGTTGTCTAACCCGGTTATGCTTTTTGTCAGGCTCTGTTAGAACGAACGCTCGAGACGAACGAAACCGGTCCAGCTGTCGCCACCACCGTTTACGCCCTTCTTGCCATCGACGTCCTGATAGGTAACCGCAACCTTGGTGGAGAGACCAGAGGTGATCTTGTAACCGGCAGCAACACCAGCGCGCCATGCATCACGGTTACCCGTGAACTTGCCGTCCGTACCGATATCCAACGTACCGAAATACTGGAAGCCGGGAGTGATGGTCAGCTTGTCTGTCGCCTTGATGGAATATTCCGCGGCAACAGTCCACTCGGACTCTTCGTAGTAGGCGTTTGCACCGGAAGCCCATGCGCCAGCCAGACCAAACGTGCCCGGACCGAGGTCAGCCGTCAAGATTGCGCGGATTGCGCCATTTTCAGCATTGGTGTCGTAACCGCCGAGAATGTTTGCCTTAACAGCGCCGAACTTTCCGCCGATGATAGCGCTAATACCGACGTTGTTGTCGGTGGCGCTTTTTCCGTTGGCGGTGGTCCAGTTGCCTTGGGCTACGCCGAGGTTGTTTGTTTTATTGATGGCGGTGTAACCACCGCTAACCCTTCCAGCCGTTAATGTAGCTGCTACATCAGCATCGTTGCCAGCGATAATGCCTTCGAGTTCTTCAACCGCAACACCAGCATAGAACGAGCCGGCATCGTAGGTGTAACGGATAGCATTCAGACGGGTCTTGTTGGAGCTGAGCTGGTCATATTCGCCAGCGAGACCATCATCCCACCAGTTGTAGTAGAAACCGACCTTGAGGCCGCTGAGCTCGATAAATGCCTGATCGACGACAACGCCGCGGCTGCTGTCTTGGTCGGCATCGCCACGGAAACCGATATAGCCGCGCAGAGCGCCCAGTTCGGTGTCGGTGCGGGTATCTATGTTGAACTGGGCGCGCGAGAAGCTGTCCCAATCCGAGTCGCCGGCCTTGCCGCGACCGAAGTCCGTCTGGAAACGAACGTAACCGTCGAACTTCAGGCATGTTTCGGTGCCGGGGATGTAGAAGAAGCCGGTGCCGAAAGCATCGCAGACGCGAACATATTCCATGGGCTCGGGCTCAGCGGCGACGATGGCGTCAGCGGCCTGTGCGCCGGATACTGCTGCGAGAGCCGCAGCGGAGCCGATCAAAAGGCTCTTGATGTTCATTTGTAATCTCCAGTCAAAAATTTTTCAACGAATGCGCAAATTTGTGGGCTGGTCTTTTCCCTGCCGCCCGCTTCCCTGCGCTGATCAGCAAATGACAGAAATCGCGGGGGAGTCGCAATTCAAATCTCCGGATTTAAAATACAACACGATGACGCAATCATACTAAGTAGTAAAATTACAACAATTATAAAGTTTAAAATATAAAAATATACTTACATACACTTGCAAAATAAGCTTTATTGTATATTTAATTTCCGATAATATTCTAATATGACGAAATTAGTAACAATATTGTTGCGGCAGGAGCCCAACAGCTCACCTTGAATAACAACGGTGATGTGACAATGGCCGAGGCTGGTGCAGTGAGTGCGCGAGGCGGCGATACCCGACCCGAACTCGCGCGTGGTGCTTCAATTCCGTTCGGATAACGCAGCGGGCGGTGGATCGGCGCTTACAGCGGTTGGCTGGAAGAACCGGTTGTAAATGTGGACATCGCCTTCAGCATGCCCTCGATCTCGCCAGCCGCCACGGGGCGGCCGAAATAGTAACCTTGCCCGTAGGGACAACCGGCAGCGCGCAGAAAGTCAGCCTGCTCGGCCGTTTCCACGCCTTCGGCAATGACATCGATGCCCAGTGAACCGGCAAGCTGGATCATGATCGAAACAATGGCGCTGTCTTTGGTTTTTGCCGGCAGATGCGTGAGGAACGAGCGGTCGATCTTCATGCACGAAAGAGGGAATGTCTTGAGCATGCCAAGACAGGAATAGCCAATGCCGAAGTCATCCAGTGCCAGGCTGACGCCCATCTGCTTGATGGCGCGCATGATGCGCACTGACGTGTCGACGTCCTGAATGATGAGCGTCTCGGTAATCTCGATTTCCAGCAGCGAAGGTGCAAGGCCGGTTTCCTTCAGCACCGAACTGATCTGGTCCGCCAAGCCGGCCTGAAACTGCCGGGGGGAGATATTGACTGCCATTTTGACAGGCGACAATCCAGCAGCCATCCAGTCTCGCGCCTGACGGCACGCTTTTTTCAGAATGCTCTCCCCAAGCTCCACGATGAGGCCGGTTTCTTCCGCAAGGCCGATGAATTCCGCAGGCCCAAGCAGTCCCTCCGCCGGGTGCTGCCAGCGCACCAGCGCCTCCACCCCACTGATGCCGCCGGTAAGTAGATCGACCTGCGGCTGGAAATGAAGGATGAATTCATCCCGTTCCACGGCCCTGCGCAATTCCTCGATACGCGTGACCTTCTTTCTCAAATCGTCTGCGATGCGCGGCGAGAAGGTGGCGATACCGTCCCGACCATTATGTTTCGCCTGATACATGGCAAGATCGGCAGCGGCGACGATCTCCGCCGTGGTTTCCCCATGTTCCGGAAAAAACGCCACGCCGATGCTGGATGTCGCCTTGATATCATAATTGCCGATGCGCAGCGGCTGTGAGACCGCAGCCTGGATGCCCCGAAGCCGGGATTCAAAACTGTCACGCTGCTTCTGCAGAATGATGACGAACTCATCCCCACCCACCCGCAACACGAGATCGTTTCGACCCAGGGTCCCTGCGATGCGCGCCGCCGTCTTCGAAAGCAGCGCATCGCCGACGCTGTGGCCCAGCGTGTCGTTGATCTGCTTGAAATTGTCGAGGTCGAGAAAGCAGACGGCGATCGTCCGCCTGGCTTTTGCCGCGGCCGCAAGAACTTCCGGCAGCCGTGTATCGAGAAAACGGCGATTGGGGAGCCGGGTCAGCATGTCGTGATCAGCCAGAAAGGCGATATGTTCGGCAGCACGTTTGCGGTCGATCGCGAGCCCCGCCATGCGTGCAGCCGCACCGATAAATTCCACCAGTGCCGGATCTGGCTGGCGGGCCGCGAGCATGCACCAGACAAAACCGTGCGCCTTGCCGTCGCTGGCGGGAATATCGAAGCTGAAGGCCGTGTTATCGGCAGGGGAAGTGATGATGTCAGGATCGCTGACCGAGGAAATCAGCGCCGTCAGCCCCGCATGCGGAGCGAGTGCCGGCGATGCATAAACCGAAGGTTCACCCGTAGCGGCGTCGAACACCCGTACGGCACAGGCAAGCCCCGTGGCGAGATTTTCAATCGCCTTGACGAATTCCTCTAGGAAATCCTCGATACGCGCCGCCGCGACAATCATTTCGAGAATGCGCGCCTGCGTCTGCAGCAGCCTTTCGGAAGCCTTTTTCTGGGTTATGTCCCTAGATGCGCCGACCACCCCGATGATGTTGCCGGACTTGTCCCGCAGCGGCACGCGCGACATCATCAGCCAGCGGTCAATGTCGCCGCGCATGGCCCGCTCTTCGTAACCGAGATCCGGTTCTCCCGTGCGCATTACCCGCGCCTCGGTGTCGGGAATGCCCGCCCGCCGTGCCGCTTCGCCGTGAATATCGTAATCGGTGAGGCCAATCAGCTCCTCCACCGTGTCAAAACCATTTTCCTTGACGATTGCGCGGTTCGCAAACAGGAAACGACCTTCCAGATCCTTGGCATAGATAAAATCCGGCACGTGGTCGATCATCGCTTCCAACAACACATGCCGGTCGGATGGATTACTATTTTCATCTGTTGGGGTAGAGGCAGATGGCCCTGTTTCGCGCTTTTTTCGCGATATCCGGTTCTGCACGGGTGTCTTCGGGCCCTTGGAACGCACCTATCCGCCTCATCACTTTATAAGAGAGCAGAATAGTAGGATTATACATATTATATAAATATGAACGAGGGGCGGAGATAGGGTGGCCGGTAGCCGTCTGTACGCTTGCGGCGATGAAATAGCGCCTGTCTCAAGGAAAACGGCGCGGATAGAAGCCGCGCCGCCAGAATTCCGGCATCCAGCAAGGCCCCGTCACACCACCGGCGTCGGCAGCTCCCTGCCGGCAAAATGCGCATCGAGATTGGCAAGAACGAGGTCTGCCATGGCCCGTCGCGTCTGATGCGTGCCGCTGCCGATATGTGGGGCGAGCGTGACGGTTTCGAAAGCAAACAGCGCTTCCGGCACACGCGGTTCATCCTCGAAGACATCAAGCGCAGCACCTGCGATCACGCCATTCGAAAGTGCCTCAATGAGCGCCTTCTCATCCACCAACGAGCCGCGAGCCACGTTGACAAGCACACCCTGCGGGCCAAGCGCGTTCAGAACCTCGGCACTGACGATATGACGCGTTTCGGCGGTGGCCGCTGCGGCGATGATCAACACGTCACAATTAGCGGCCAGAGCTTCGATGCTGTCATAATAATCATAGGCGACATCGCGACGATTTCTCGCGGTGTAGGAGATATGCGCATCGAAACCTTCGAGCCTCCTGGCAATCGCCTGACCGATGCGGCCGAAACCGAATATGCCATAGCGACGACCGGCCACGCGGGTGGAAAGGCCCATGTCGCCCTTCAGCCATTGCCCGGTGCGGACATATTGGTCTGCCTGCGGCAGCCTGCGTGCCTGCGCCAGAATAAGGCCCAGAGCAAGATCCGCGACATCGGCCGTCAACACGTCAGGCGTATTGGAAACACGAAAGCCGCGTCGCTTCGCTTCAGCCAGATCAACCTTGTCGAAGCCGACGCCGTTGATGGCAACGATTTCAAGCTTTGGTAACGCTGCACCAATATCCGCCGGCAGGCCGATATGACCGCCGGTGACGACGCCGCGGATCGCGCCGCCTTTTTCAGCAAGGAAAGCGGCCCTGTCTGACACTTCGAACAGGCGATGCACGGTGAAGCGCTGCGCAAGTTCTTCCTCCAGTGCCGGAATGAGCGGGCACAGTTGCACGATTTCAGTGGTCATGGATTTTCCTTTGTGCCGGTGAACTACTTTACATCGGCCTTGACGAATTGCCGGAGTTCCGGCGTTTGCGGATTGGCGAAGAGTTCGGACGAGCGGCCCTGCTCCCAGATCTTGCCCTTGTGCATGAAGATCGTTTCGGTCGCCACGCGCCGCGCAAAAGCCATCTCATGCGTCACGAGGATCATGGTCATGCCGTCTCTGGCGAGGTTTTCCATGACAGTCAGCACTTCTTCGGTGAGTTCCGGATCGAGCGCAGACGTCACCTCGTCGAACAGCATTACCTTCGGCCGCATGGCAAGCGAGCGCGCAATCGCCACACGCTGCTGCTGGCCGCCGGACAGCTGGTCCGGATAGGAATCGAATTTCTCCGAAAGACCGACGAGCTGCAGAACCTCACGGGCGATATCCTTGGTTTCCGATTTTGCCACGTCCTTGACGATGCGCGGCGCAAGCATGATGTTTTCGCCGACCGTCAGATGCGGGAACAGATTATAGCTCTGAAACACGATGCCGACATCGGTGCGCAGCTTCCGCAGGGCCTTGGCGTCTTCACCAATCGCATGACCAGCGATTTCGATGCGCCCGGAATTGATCTTTTCCAGCCCGTTCATGCAGCGCAAAAGCGTGCTCTTGCCCGAGCCCGAGCGGCCGATGAGGGCGAACACTTCACCACGGCCGACCGTCAGCGACACGCCTTTGAGTACCTCCAGAGCGCCAAAGCTCTTGTGAACGTTTTCAACGATTACTTCCGGCATGAAGCCTCCTTTCCAGCCAACGCGACAGCTGGGATAACGGGTAGCAGACGATGAAATAAAGTACGGCCACCGCCACGAAGACGCGGAACGGCTGGAACGTGGCATTGTTGATGAGCTGCCCCGCTCTCGCCAGTTCGACGAAACCGATGATCGATGCGATGGACGTGTTCTTGACGACCTGGACGGCAAAACCGACGGTCGGCGGTAGCGAAATTCGGATCGCCTGCGGCAGGATGACGTAGCGATATTGCTGGGCGCGGGTGAGAGCGAGCGATTCCGACGCTTCCCATTGCTGTTTCGGCACCGCCTGGATGCAACCGCGCCAGATTTCCGCGAGATAACCTGACGTATAGATGGTCATCGACGCGCCGGCGGCAAAAAGTGGCGGCAGTTCCAGCCCGGCAAGGCTGAGGCCGTAATAGGACAGGAACAGGATCATCAGCACCGGAATGCCCTGGATCACCTGAATGTAGGTGCCGGCGGCAATGCGCAGCGCCTTGAAATTCGAGGTGCGGGCGAGCGCCACGAAGAAGCCGACGATACCGCCGCCGATTAGCGCAATGATCGTCAGAAGCACGGTCCATTGCAGGGCGGTCAGCAGGAAGCCGAATTCGTTCCAGCCGAAAGTTCTAAGGGTCATGACTGCACCTCCGGCAAAGCGGTCATCGTCTTGCGGGCCACGCGGCGACCGAACAGCCACATGCCGACGAGGGCAAGGATGAGCCGCAGGCTGAGCGCCAGCACCAGATAGATGAGCGTGACGACGATATAGACCTCGAAGGAGCGATAGGTCTGCGATTCCACGAAGGCTGCAGCGGCGGCAAGCTCATGGGTGGAGATGGCCGAGCATATGCTGGATGCCAGCATCATCAGCACGAACTGGCTGCAGAGGGATGGATAGACCTTGGCAATGGCGGGCACGATAATGACGTGACGATAAATCTGGTACTTGGTGAAGCCCAGAGCCTCACCCGCCTCGATCTGCGACTTGTGCACCGCCTCGATGCCGGCGCGGATGATCTCCGTCGAATAGGCGGCAAGATTGATCGTCATGCCGATCAGCGCCGCCGTATCCGCCCCGACGCGAAAGCCGAGACCTGGCAGGCCGAAATAGACGATGAACAGCTGCACGAGGAACGGCGTGTTGCGGATGACTTCGACATAAGCATCCACGATGATGCGGACGATGCCACCATTGATGGAGCGCAATGAAGCGAGAAGAATGCCGAAAGCGCAGCCGAGCACGATGGAGAGGACCGACAGTTTGATCGTCAGCCATATGCCGTTCAGAATTTCGTTCTGATATTGGGCGAGCGCGCCGAATTGGAATGTATAGGACATGCGTCACTCCGTTGACATTTCCCGGCCCGCCGAACGTATTCCCGGCGGGCGCGTTGAAAGGCTCAATCAGAAGCTTGGCAATTGCGGCAGCGGGCGACCGGTCCATTTGACCGAGATGCGGTCAAGATCGCCGGACATCTTCATCAGGTAAATGGAGGTGTTCAGCCACTGGCGCAGCTCGAAATCCTCAAGCTTGGTCGCCATGGAATTGCCCTGCTGGAAGAAGGTGAACCCGACCTGGAGACCGGCTTCCGGGCGCTGCTTGATGATTGCTTCACCAACCGTGGACGGCAGGGCGACGGCATCCACCTGACCCGCAAGCAAAGCTTGGGCGCTGGTGGAATCGTCTTCGTAAACGACGATTTCGAGACCTTCGACGTTGGCCTTGCGCAGCGCGGTTTCCTGTGAGGAACCGCGGTTGACCGACACGCGCTTGCCCTTGAGGCTGTCGAGATTTTCGAATTTCTGGTCCTTGCCGGAGATGATATCCATGTTGAAGGCGCTGTATGGCTGCGTGAACATCACAGTCTTGGCGCGTTCGCCGGTCGGCGCGAGCGTCGCAACGAGGAAATCGACCTTGCCGGTCTGAAGGGCCGGAATACGCGCTGGAGGCGTCAGCGGCACCAGTTCCACCGGCAGCGACAGGTAGGAACCGATGAGATTGGCAACATCGACGTCATAACCGGAAGGGTTGCCCTTTTCATCCACCATGCCCATCGGCGGCGCGCCCGTGAGGACACCGATCTTGACCTTGCCGCGCGCCGTGATCTCGCTGAGCGAGACGGCATGGGCGGACGTTGTAGCCGCAAGCGAAGCTGCGGCAACGCCAACAGCAACGGTCATGTTTTTCAGAAATCTGGATATGCTCATGGTTTCTCCTCCAACCCAAATAATAGCTGCCCAATGCAGAACAGCGGCCTTCGCAAACCGAAAAATGTTCTCGATAACATTTCTAGGCGCCTGACTGAAAACTCCTCCCAAGAAACTTTGAAGAAACATAACCAGATGAACTTCTTATGAAATTCAATCAGTTATCACGATTATCGATTTTCCTCTCTTCGACATCGCTTCACATTCTTGGCAGGATCAATAATGCATGTTATCGGTATCATTGCAAGTCCGATCTACAGAACTGTTTCGGTCGGCATTCATTTCGGGAGGAAACATGTACACACGCTCGGCAATTTTCGAAGGCAGGATTCATTCAGGCCGGGAGGAGGAGTTTTTTCGCATCGTCGAGGAAAAATTACTGCCTGTTTGGAAGCGCATGCCGAATGCGCAGGCGGTGCGAGTGATGCGTACGGAGCGCACGGACCCGGACGCGGCCCAGATCATCATGGTGCAGGAAATCGACTATCCGTCGATGGAGGCCGTGGAGGAAGCGCTGGTCTCGCCGGTCCGGCTGGAAGGCCGGGTACTGACGGATGAGATGATGAGCATGTGTGACGGGCGATTCTACCATCTGGTCTATAGCCGCGTCGCATAAATCCGGTGCACGTCGCATTGATCTGCAATCATACGGCGTGCTTTCCCTTGGTATCTTCGTGTATGTCTTGTCGTGAACCGGTCTTCATTCAGCCGGATTGTAACTGGGGAGACATGCTTTGGTGGAGCGCACGCCTTTGGCCGCAGCGTTAGTCACGTCAAAAAAAGCTACCATGAGCGACGTCTCGAAACTCGCGGGCGTCTCCAAGATGACCGTTTCGCGGGTGTTGGCCGATCCTGCCCTGGTGTCCGAGGAGACGCGCCAGAGGGTGATGAAGGCCATTGAGAAGCTTGGTTATGTGCCTGACCGAATCGCCGGTTCGCTTTCTTCTCGCCGCACCAATTTCATCACCGCCATTCTGCCGACACTCACCAACTCAAACTTCGCCGACAGCGCTCAAGGCCTAGCCAATGCGCTACGCGCCGCCGATTACCAATTGCTGATCGGTTACACCATGTACGACCTGCAGGAAGAAGAGCGCGTCATCCGCACCATGATGGAGCGCCGTCCCGACGCGATTGTCGTCGCCGGCACGGTTCATACCAAGATGGCAAGCGAAGTGTTGATGCGCGCCGGTATCCCGATCGTTGAAATCTGGGACGTACCCGAACATCCGATCGACCACGCGGTCGGCTTTTCCAATTACGAAGTGGGAAGAACCGCCGCCAAACACCTGATATCGCTTGGATTCACGCGCATAGGCGCACTTGGCTCCCGAGCCGATGGCGACGTTAAGGACTGGCGCGGCGAAAGCCGCCTGCTCGGTTTCGGGGCTGCCCTGCGCGAAGCCGGCATCGCCGATGATCTCATCATCCGCGAGGGCAGCGCGCCGGTCTCATACGATCACGGCGCGAAAACGCTGGGCTCCCTGTTGGCCAAGGCGCCCGATGTCGAAGCCATCTTCGCCGTGTCGGATATTTCCGCTGTCGGTGCGCTGATGGAATGTCATCGCCGCGGCATTCATGTACCAGATCAGATTTCCATTCTCGGCTTCGGTGATTTTGATATTGGCAGACAATGCTATCCGGCGATTTCAACGATACGGGTCGACGCGCAGATGATCGGCCGCAGGGCGGGCGAGTTGCTGCTTTCGATATTGGAGGCAGAAAAGGATGCCGCTGTTCCCGAGGGTGCGCGGGTGGATGTCGGCTTCGAGCTTATCGTGCGGGAGACGACGAAGCGGTTGGGCCGGTGAATCTTTAACCCTGTTGGAACGAGCGGGTACCGCTTCTTTCTTCTCCCCGCCGGGGAGAAGTCCGCGGCAGCGGGATGAGGGGGCAAGCTCTCCGTCTCTCGCGGAGTTACCCCCTCATCCGACCCTTCGGGCCACCTTCTCCCCGGCGGGGAGAAGAAATATGCCGCACCGCTGTGGCGTACTCACCATTCCACCCGAGTGACCTGTAACGCCCTTACCTCGCACCCCAGGTATCCGTCAGACGATACCCTTCCGGCCATGGATCCGACGGATCGAGCATGTGCTGGTGTATTCCGGTGATCCAGCCGCGGCCGGATATTTCCGGCAGGATGGCCGGGCGGTCGCCGACTGTTGTGGTCCCGAGGATACGGCCCGTGAAGGTCGAGCCGATCAGCGACACCGCCGTCAGCGTTTCCCCTTCCTTCATTTCGCCGCGTGCATGCAGCACGGCCATACGGGCCGAAAGCGCCGTGCCGGTGGGGGAGCGGTCCACCTTGCCCGGCTGGATGGCGACGGCCGCCCCTGCCCGCAGGCCTTCGGCCGTGCGTTCCACATTGCCGGCGAACAGGCAGAAGGAAAAATGCCGCCAGTCCGGGTTTTCGGGATGATCGAAACCCAGAGCCTTGTTGGCGGCGTTGGTGATGCGCACGCCGAGGCGGGCAATCTCGTGCGCCTCTTCCGGTTTCAGGCTGAAACCCATTGCTTCGGCATCGACGATGACGAAACTGTCGCCGCCGTAGGCCGTATCCACTTTGAGCTTTCCAAGGCCTTCGACCTCGAGTTCGGCATCAAGCTTCGCGGCGAAGCTTGGCAGGTTCTGCACGAAAATACGCTCGGCCTTGCCGTTGCGGCATTCGGCACGCACCTTCACCAGCCCGCCGGGAGCTTCCAGCAGCATATGGGTTTCCGGCTCCTGCATCGGCACGATACCGCCATCGAGAAGGACGGTGGACACGCAGATGGAGTTAGACCCGGACATGGGCGGCGTATCCTCCGGCTCCATGATGATGAAGGCGGCATCCGCATCAGGATGTTTCGGCGGAACCAGCAGATTGACGTGGCGGAATACGCCGCCGCGCGGCTCATTCAGCACGAAGTTGCGCAGCGTCTCGTCACGGGCGATGAAACGGCTCTGTTCCCAGATCGTTTCGCCTGGTGGCGGCTTGACGCCACCGACAATCACATCCCCCACCTCGCCTTCCGCATGGGCGGAAATGACATGAACGGTCTTGATACTGCGCATTGAATTCTCCTCAGGAAAGCCAGGCGGGAAGACGGGAAGCGGCACGGCCGGTCAACGCGCTCTCGACGCAATCGGCAAGGCTGCCGAAGCGCACCGCGCGGCCGCTGAGGCCGGGTCCGTAATGGGCGTATTTACCGGAATTGGTCATCAAGGCGCGCGTCTTCGTCGGGAAGACCGGCTCGGAAATTGAACACCAGCAGAGATCAGGCAGCACCTGTACGCCACAGTCCTTCAATTTCTGCAGCGTGCCGTCCTGCGCAGCTGCATCGATGACCTGCTGGCCGGCCGTGACGATGACGGCGACATCCGCACGGCGCCTGCGACCGTCGAAAACTGCCGCAAGGGCGCGGCACTCCTCCAGCGACGCGTGGGGACTACCGATGGCGACCAGTTGCACCTCCTCCGGTCCCTCGTTCAGCAGCGACCACCCGCCCGCCATATCGGCAAGCGAAATGCTGACCGTGTCGGCCGTTTCCAGAGGCGCAATGCCGGCTTCCGGCGTAACGCCCTCGATATGTAGCATGGGCGCTGCGGAGGTGGTGCCGAAGGCAGCGCAGAGCGCTTTCAAATCATCCCGCGATGGTTTCGCAGCCCCAAGCCCGCGCAGCAGCGGTATGCAATCGGGGGCCGCCTTGCCGGCGAGATAACCGACGAGCGGCCAGAACGCATCGTCTATCCCTTGCGGCAGCACCACGTCCACGATGCGCTGGGGCCGGCGATTTCCCTCCAGGTAAACACCCGAAAGCGGCGCCCTGCCCGTCATCGCGATACATAGATCGAGGAAATCGGGATGTTTGGCAGTGCGTGCACCAAGCACCGTATTGGCAAAAATTACCGCGTTCGATTCCGCCCAGGCAATCGATTCACCCGAGCCCGGCGCGCTGTCGAGCAGGTAAGGCGAACAGGTGAAGGTGGGCCGACAGCCCATGCGCACATAAGCATCCGCCAGTCTGGCCGCCGGATCGCCGAAATCATCCGGCACGCCCTGTGCCCGCCAGTTGGCCTTGTCCACCGAAATGGCGTTCATGGTCGTCGGCACCCGGACCCTGCCACCCATCTCAGCCATTTTTTCCGCGAAAGTGAGATTGGCGGAGCTGGCATAGATGCAGCCGTCAATATGGCCCTGTGTGACATTGACGAGCGCGGAAGCGCCCTGCTGGGCTGCCATGGCGACGATGATGCGCATGGCCTGGCGCACGGCGATGCCGTCGCGCCCTTCCAGCATCGCGCGGTCGCCACCCGTCAGATCGAGACGGGCAGTCGCGGGATGCGCTATGGCAAGCGAAAGGCCATTGGCCTCGATGCTGTTTTCATCGATGCGAACATGGGCCGCGCGGGAAAAGCGGGCAAAACTTTCGGCGTCGAGACGGACGACCGGCAGCGCCCGCTCGAACATTTCCGCCGCGACAAGTGCGCCCAAGGTCAGCACATCCTCCGCCTCGCAGAAAACGAGAGCGGATGGCGCCCGGCCCGTTAGAATAAGGTCGAGCAGAACGCCAGACCCGGTGCACGAGCCCCGGCTGGTCGGCATGAAGAGCACGCCGCCGGTGAGACTGACGCCGTGCAGCGGGTGATGCACGTCGATCACCCTGCCGGTGGCGGGATCGACACCGCCCCAGAAACTCAGCGCTTCCGTCGTGGCGATCACGGGGCCTTCGGCCGCACCGGTAAGAATGCTGCGGGCTTGCGGAACGGCAGAAGACATCGAAAATCTCCCTAAGGCATTTCCAGTAAAAGCGCGTCGCGCTTTGCGCCCCGGTAAATGCGTGAAAAAGTGCTAGAGAATTTTTGCGTTTCGGGGAAAAGCCGAAATCCTCTAGAAACGTTGCGGCGAAAAAGCGCTCGTGTCGATGGCGGGTTTTTGCCCCGTCAGAATGTCGGCGACGATGCGCGCCGTACCCGCAGATTGCGTCAGTCCCAGATGTCCGTGGCCAAAGGCGTAGACCACCCGCGCCGTGTGTCGCGCATGCCCAATGGCCGGCAGGCTGTCCGGCAGCGAGGGGCGAAAGCCCATCCACTGCTTGCCGCCTTCGGATTTCAGGCCCGGCAGGAAGGCTTTCGCCTTGGCCAGCAGCGCTTCGGATCGGGCAAAATTGGCCGGAAGCTCCAGCCCGCCCAACTCGACCGCACCGCCGACGCGGATGCCGGAGGAAAGCCGGGTAACGACGAAACCATGGCCGCCGAAGGTCACCTGCGTCCGCAGATCGAATGCGCCTGAAGGCAGGGTTGTATTATAGCCCCGTTCCGTTTCCAGCGGAATTTTTTCCCCGAGCGAACGGGCAATGCGGTGCGAAAAGGCGCCTGCCGCCAGTACCACCCGGCCTGCCTTGCGCGTGCGGCCGTCATGGCTAACCACCTCGACCCCATCCTCCAACGGCCGGAGCGAGGCGACATCGAGGCATTCGATACGTCCGCCCATGGTGCGAAAATGGTCGGCCAGCGCCAGCGTGTAAAGCCTGGGATCGGCAATGGAATACCAGCCAGGCGTGAACGTGCCGCAGATGAAGCGCGGTGCGATGCCGGGCTGTATCTCGGCCATCTGCTCTGCGTTCAGATGCCGGAACTCGATACCGTGGCGCTCACGCGCCTTCCAGCCGCCGAGTGACGCTTCGAATTCCGCATCGCTTTCATAGACCTGGAGGTTGCCTTCCTTGCGCAGCATGGCAATGGTGTCGGTCTTTTTAAGGAACGGCTCCAGTTCGGCCCTGGAAAGGTCCATCAGTGCCGTCTGCGCTGCAGTTGAGTGCTCCACCTTCGAGGCGGCGCAGGCCCGCCAGAACCGGAACATCCAAGGCGCGATCTTCAGCGCATAGGCCGGCGGCACGCTGAGCGGCCCAAGCGGATCGAGCAGCCACTTCGGCGCCTTCCAGAGAATGCCGGGCGACGCGAGCGGCAGGATATCGGTGAAGGCGAAGGCGCCGGCGTTGCCAGCCGAAGCGCCCGCCGCCGGTCCCTCACGGTCGATCACCGTGACCGAAAGACCGCGGCCCTGCGCCGCGATTGCCGCCGAGAGGCCGACAACGCCGGCCCCGATGACTATGACATCATTTGCAGGCATTACCGAACGCTCGCCAGGAACTTCTGCGTCTCGGGATGCTGTGGTGCGCCGAACAACTGATCTGGCGTGCCGATCTCGGCCATCACGCCCTGATGGAAGAAGGCGACGCGGTTCGAGACATCACGGGCGAAAGCCATTTCATGCGTGACGCAGATCATCGTCATGCCCTCATCCGCGAGCATCTTCAGCGTGTCGAGCACCTCGCCGACCAGCATCGGATCGAGCGCGGAGGTGACTTCGTCAAACAGCATGTATTCCGGCGACATCGCAAGTGCGCGGGCAATCGCCATGCGCTGCTGCTGGCCGCCTGACATGCGGTTCGGATAGACCTTCAGCTTTTCGGCAAGGCCGACGTGGGTCAATTGCTTGACCGCAATTTCTTCGGCCTTCTCTTTCGAAATACCGAGCACCTTGCGCGGCGCCAGCATGACGTTTTCAAGCACCGTCAGATGCGGAAAGGCGTTCCATTGCTGGAAGACGATTCCGACCTTGCGGCGCAGCTTGTTGAGATCGGTCGACTTTGCATGCACCTCGGTGCCATCGATGACGATCTTGCCGCTGTCGATCGGCTCGAGGCCGTTGATGCAGGTGAGCAGTGTCGACTTGCCGGAACCGGAGCCGCCGATGATGGTGACGACCTCGCCCTTGTTGACGGTGAGGTTGATCCCTTTCAGAACCTCCAGCGGGCCGAAGGATTTGCGGACGTTTTCGATCTCAATCATTGGGGGACCACCGTCTTTCGAGATACCCGCCAAAACGGGCGATGGGGAAGCTGATAAGGAAGTAGATGGCGCCGCAGATCATCAGGATGGTCAGCGGTTCCTGCAGGCGGGTCACGAGAATCTGCGAGGCACGCAGAAGCTCGATGAGCCCGAGCCAAAGGACGAGCGCTGAATCCTTCATGACACCCAGCGTCAGGCCGATCCAGGCCGGCAGCGACACGCGCGTGGCAAGCGGCAGAACGATGTACCGCATGTCCTGCGACCAGGTCATACCGAGCGACCGGCAGGCGCGGCGGGTGTTCGAGGGCACCGCTTCGATGCCGCCACGCACGATTTCCGTGCAATAGGCCGCGGTATAAAGCGACAGAACCACGCAGGAGGTCGTAAAGGGTGGCCAGCCGAGCTTTGCGATCGACTGGAAGGCATTGCCGAGAACCAGCTGGATAAGCAGCGGCACGGAACGGAAGATATCCAGAACGAAGGTGAGAGGCAGGGCCCAGTAAGGCCCGAGCTGGAAGCGGAGGACGCCGAAGATGATCCCCATGATGGTGCCTGCCGTGACGGCGACGGCGGTGACCGCAAGCGTCATGCCGGCACCCTTGGCCAGGAAGGCGAGATCACTCCAGGTGAGAGCGGTTTCAAACATGGCTCACCTCTCTCAGTAACGGAACAGACGCGCGGCCAGCAATCTGGCGGCGAGCGTGACGATCTTGGCGATCACGTAATAGATGACCGCGGCGAGCGCGAAAAATTCGAAGGTGCGGAACGAACGGGCGTTCAAGGCCTGCGTGACACCGGCGAGATCCGTGTTCATGCCGACCGTGACGCCGAGCGAGGTCATGAGGATTGCCCAGACCATCTGGTTCGTGGCAGGCAGGAAGGCAACCCGCAGCATCTGCGGCAGGATGATCAGCCTGAAGGTCTGCATCGAGGTCATGCCGAGCGAGCGGCCCGAACGCGTCTGCGTATCCGGAATGGCCTTCAGCGCGCCACGGAAATTTTCCGCGAGATAACCGGCATTATTGAAGGCGATGCCAACGAGAAGCGCGGTATAGGGGCTCAGATGAATGCCGAAATTGCCGAGCCCGAAATGGGCCATGTAGATCTGGAACAGCGCCGGCGTATTGCGGGCTATTTCCACCCAGACCGAGGCGAAGGCGCCGAGGATACGGTTGCCCGAAAGCCGGAACAACGTCAGCACGATGGCGCAGGACACGCCGATGACCATCGACAGGATGGCGATCTGCAGCGTCACCGCCGCACCGTCCAGAAGCTGCGGCAAAGCCTTCAGCGCCTGATTCCAGTGAAATGTGTAGTTGAACATAACCGTCTCACCTTTCAGAAACGATCGACGGCGCGATCATTCGACCGCGCCGTTTCCGAAAAGTCCTGATCAGCGATAAACGCCGTTGACGGTGAGCGAAGGCACTTCCCCGCCAACCCATTTTTTGTAGAGCTCGGCGTAGCGGCCGGTGCGAACCTGCTGATTGATGAAGAGGTTCAGGTAGTTTATGAAGCCGTATTCATCCCGGTTGGTGAAGAGCGCGACGTAATCGATGTCGTAAGGCGCCTTGCCGACCACCGAGATACCGGCGAACTTGCCGCTCTTGACGTTGGACTGCGCAACGGTCGACGTGGAAACGGTGGCATCGATCTGCCCCTGGCTCAGGGCAAGGAACACATCAGCCTGGGTCTGGTAAGGACGGAATTCGCCGACGCCCCACTCCTTGACCGACTTTTCAAGCGCAATGGCTTCGAACGTGCCGGCGGTTGCGCCGACCGTCTTGCCCTTCATGTCCTCGAAGGACTTGACGTCGGACTTGTCGTTGGCGGTAACGGCCATTTCGAAGGCAAAGTAAGGCACGGTCATGCCAACCGTTTTGGCGCGCTCCAGCGTATCGGAGGTCGAAGCGACACCAACGTCGACGCGGCCGGACATCAGTGCCGGAATACGCTCGGGGAACGGCGTCTCGACGATTTCAGCCGTGACGCCGAGCGCCTTGGCGAGGTCGTTGCAATAATCGACATCGAAACCGATAGGATTGTTGGCGTCATCACGCGCGCCCATGGGCGGGAAGTCGAGCACAACCGCGCAACGCAGCGTGCCAGACGAGATGATGTCGTCAAGCTTGTCGGCCTTGGCCGGGGTGATAGCGGAAGTGGCGGCCAGCAGGCCGGCGAAAATGACCGATTTTTTCATTCTTGATTTGCTCCCAGAATTGGTCTGCCCTTGAAGGCGCGGTCACTATTTCCCCGTGGGGCTGAGAAATCAATAGAAAAATACAATGAGTATACAAAAAGAATTTTTTGCATCTGCGAACTGTTGAGGTGTCGCGGATGATTACGCGAGCCGGCGCGGGGGAGCGAACAAGGTGGGCGAAACATTCAGCCTCCTTCATGCCGTTGCTTGTCACAGGAATCTAGCCAGCCCAAATCTTTGGGCCGAAAGAGGCTTTTCGATGCGCAGACGCGCGTCGACTGCAATCCTGTGACAAGCACAGGAATGAGGGCTTAAGGTATCTTCGTGTTTGAGACGGTGGCCTTCTGCTGTGACTGAGCTTCATCGAAAAGACACGTTGCAATACTCACACCTTTGTATACTTTATGTATTCAAAATGTGCGAGCCCGACATCGGAGGATAATGATGAGCGACACCACCACCTTGACCATTGAAGAGCTTTCGACGCGGGTCGAGGCGATTTTCAGCAAGGCGGGCCTCAATAAGGTGCAGTCGGGCGCATTGGCACGCGTCATCACCGCCGGTGAGCGCGATGCCTGCAAATCGCACGGCATTTACCGTATCGAAGGCGCCCTCCGCACCGTCAAGGCCGGCAAGGTGAATCCGGATGCGATACCTGAAGTGGCCGAAGACGACGGCACGGCCATCGTCAAGGTCAATGCCCACGGCGGCTTTGCCAACCCCGCCTTCGAACTCGGTCTGCCGGTTCTGGTGGAGCGGGCGAGACGCTCGGGCATCGCAGCACTCGTCGTCAATGACTGCACGCATTTCTCGGCGCTCTGGCCGGAAGTCGAAGGGCTGACCGAAAACGGTCTCGCCGGGCTGGTCATGTGCCCGAGCTATTCCACCGTCGCGCCCACCGGCGGAACCAAGCCTCTGCTTGGCACCAACCCCTTCGCCTTCGGCTGGCCGCGCAAGGACACCTCCCCTTATGTCTTCGATTTTGCGACGTCGGTTGCGGCCCGCGGTGAAATCGAACTACACCGGCGGGCCGGAAAGCCCCTGCCGGAAGGCTGGGCTCTGGACGCCGACGGCAAGCCGACGACCGACCCGGAGGCGGCCCTCGCGGGTTCCATGCTGCCATTTGGCGGCCACAAGGGATCGGCCATCGGCACCATGATCGAGCTTCTCGCCGGCATCATGATCGGCGATCTCACCAGCCCCGAAGCGCTCGAATTTCTCGGCACCACCACGCTTGCCCCCACCCATGGCGAATTGATCGTCGCTTTTTCACCTGAAGCCTTTGCCAAGGGCCGCCCCGGCGATCCCTTCCAGCGCGCGGAAGTGCTGTTCGACGCCATTATCGGCCAAGGCGCCCGCCTGCCCTCGGGCCGCCGCTTCACTGCCCGCGCCAAATCCGAAAGCGAAGGCATCACGCTTACCGCCGCCGAAATGGCCGGGCTCGACCGGCTGCTGGAAAAGGGGCTGGACGCGGTTTCCTGACCATTTGGATGGGGAAATGGAAAAAAGGCCCGCAATTGCGGGCCTTCATAACGACAACGTCACTCAGCGTTTTTTTGCGACTGCATAGCATCCCCGCCCTGTCAGCCCGGACTAGATCCGGGGTCCAGCGCGATCAAGTCCTTGACCGCGGAAGAGACCTTTCATGACGCAGACGCGCCGTGGCTGGATGCCGGATCTAGTCCGGCATGACGGAGGAGAGACATCAAACCTCATCGCATGCAAAAAAGGCCCGCAGTTGCGGGCCTTTTTTTCACGGCAGCAATATCTCAGGCGGCCTTGCAGGCCTGCACTGCGCCCGGCAGCTTGCTCCAGTCGGCGTACCAGCTGTTGAACAGCTTGAACTGTGCTTCGACATAACCCCGCTGGCTGTCCGTCAGTGCATCTGTTTCGTTGAAGTGCAGCGTGTATTCCTTGTCGCCCTTCAGCACCATCATGTGCTTGAAATAGAGAACCAGATCCGGGCCCTCGTCGAAGGACGAAAGAACGGCCAGCGCCTGTTCCAGTTCCAAGGCGCGTGCGCGGGCATCGGCGTCACCCTTGGCGGCAGCCTGCGACAGCTTGCAGAGGTGGATGACTTCCTTCGGCAGCACGTTGCCGATGCCGGTGATGGCGCCGGTTGCGCCGCAATTGACGAAGCCGTGGAAGACAGCGGTGTCGACACCGATCATCAGCGTGACTTCATCGTCACGGCTGGTGATGTTTTCAGCCGCATAACGCATATCCGCCGGGCCGCCGAATTCCTTGAAACCAACGAGGTTCTTGTGCTCGGCGCGCAGCGCGAAGAAGAGATCGGCGCGGGTCGCAAAACCATAATAGGGGCTGTTATAGATGACGGCAGGGATTTCCGGTGCAGCCGAGAGGATTGCCTTGAAGTGAGCCTTCTGGGCGGCGATGACCGAACCGCGCGACAGAACGCGGGGAATGACCATCAGGCCCTTGGCGCCAACCTTCTGGGCGTGGGCGGCATGGGCAACGGCAGACGCCGTGTTGACCGCTCCGGTGCCGACGATGACGGGAACACCGGCCTTCACCAGACGCTCCACGCCTTCCATGCGCTGCTCGTCCGTCAGGAGCGGCCAGTCGCCCATGGAGCCGCAATAGACCACGGCGGACATGCCATCGGCGATCAGTTCCTTGCCCTTGCGAACAAGCGCATCGAAATCGGGGGTGCGATCATCCTTGCAGGGGGTCATCAAGGCGGGAATCACGCCGGAAAAAATGCTGGCCGTCATTACTAGCTCCTAAGGGACATGTTTTTCGGGAATGGACGCACGTCCGCGCCACCCTTTCGAGAGGGACATTACTATCTTGTATTTTATTTGTCGACAAGAAATCGACAAGCTACAGATTTATTTCCAGCCGTTCGTTTCGCACCAGCAGTTTCTGCACCTGCCGGACGATCTGTTCAGCGTGCTCCCGCGCCAGCCTTTCGGAAAGAGCGATATCGCGTGCGGCAATCGCCTCGATCATCTCTTCATGATCATCGACAAAGCGCTTCGGCAGACGATCGTCATAGGACTGGTAATAAAGCCTGAGAATGCGCCGCCCCTCGTCCAGCAGCCGCTTGAACAGGCTGGTGAAATAGGGGTTGCGCCCGGCCTCCGCGATGGAAAGATGAAGGGCGGCGTTGGTGGAAATCATCGCCAGCGCATCTTGCTCCTCCACCGCAACGGCGAATTCCGCATTATGGGCGCGAATGCCAGCCAGGTCTTCCGGACGGTGATATTGCGCGGCAAGCTGGGTCGTTACCCGGTACATCAACACCAGCGCATCGAAATAGGTGTGCATGTTGAGGAAATCGATGTTCGACACCATGGTGGAGCGGTTCGGCAGCGTATCGATCAGCCCCTCGCCCGAAAGCCGCACCAGCGCCTCACGGATCGGCGTTCGCGACATCTTGAACCGTTCGGCAAGCTGCACTTCATCGATGGGACTGCCGGGTGGCAGGACGAGATCAAGAATCTCGTCGCGCAGCAGATCGTAGACCATCTTCACACCGGAGCCGCGCTTGCGCTCGGCAGAAGCAATTATATCCGTCATAATCAAATCCTTCTTGTCGACATAAAGAGTACTATTATATTTTTTCGTTATCAACGACGTGTCGCCGGGTCGCTGGCTTGCATGACGGAATAATTGTTCAAAAACAACAAAAAGCCGTCGCGAAAATTGCCCGCGACGGCTTTCGATCGTTCGGTTTGTGGGGCAGACGTCTTCATCGCGCTTTCACGGCCGAAGCGGCGAATAGCGGCTTCCAGCGGCGATGCGACGCCTTAGTCGGAGATTAGTTCCGCAGGCCGGTGGCCACGACGGAAATCTTGAAAGCGCCGTCCAGCGTTGGGTCGAACGAAGCGCCCATCACCACATCGGTTTCCTCGCTGACAGCCTCACGCACCAGCGTCATCGCTTCATCAATCTCGTAAAGCGTCAGGTCGTTGCCGCCGGAAATGGAGACCAGCGCGCCACGGGCTTCCTTCAGCGAGGGCTCGCCGAGCAGCGGATTGGCAATGGCCGCTGCCGCTGCTTCCGACGCACGCTTTTCGCCCTTGGCCTGTGCGGTGCCCATGAGCGCCCGGCCGCCATTCTTCATGACGTATCGCACATCGGCGAAATCGAGATTGACCAGACCTTCACGCAAAATGAGATCGGTGATGCAGCGCACGCCGAGCGACAGCACCTTGTCGGCGGTTTTGAGTGCATTTTCGAAGGTTGTGCCGGCATCGGCAATGCGCAGCAGGTTCTGGTTGGGAATGACGATGACGGTATCGGCCGTGTTGAGCAGATTGGCGAAACCGTACTCGGCAGCCCGCATGCGGCGCACGCCCTCAAAGCTGAAAGGAAGCGTGACGACACCAACTGTGAGAATGTTCTTTGCACGGCAGGCTTCGGCAATAACGGGTGCCGCACCCGTCCCGGTGCCGCCGCCCATGCCGGCGGTGATGAAACACATATCATAGCCGCTCAGGTGATCCATGATCTCATCGAGGGAATCGATCGCAGCCTGCCGGCCAACCTCGGGATCAGCACCCGCTCCAAGCCCGCCCGTCAGTTCTGAGCTGAGCTGCACGAGCCGTGGCGCATTGGTCTTCTTCAGCGCCTGCGCATCCGTATTGGCCGCGATGAAATCGACGCCGCCGATACCCTCGGCAATCATGTTGTTGATCGCGTTTCCGCCACCCCCACCAACTCCGACGACGGCGATGTTGGGAGTGTTGCGGGCAATGGTGGCGCGCGGAGACTGTGTCATCGTCTAATTCTCTTTCCAAATTCATAAGGTCCCGCGCCGGTTTTGACCGCGGCACGCGATTGATCGGTGGCGTTCCCGCTCTTCCTTCCTGGCGCGCGAAGGAGGCCGTAACGTCTTGAATTTCCATGTAAGCCTTAAGGACCGATTGCGGCCAAAAGACTGGTGCTCCAGCGGCGAAAGATGCGCTACGGCGACGTTCCTCCACCCTTCCCCCGGATGAAAACCAAACCGAATCAACTGCTTCGCTATCAAGAGGTGATAGCCCAAAAGGCACGTTGTTTACACTCCATTCACTATGTTTATCTCACTTTGGAACGAGTTGGCCCGCCGGGTGTTTGCTTGCCGACCGTGCTGAGGCGGCGGGTGATGAGATCAAACAGTCCCGACGCTCCAGATATTGTCGAAGCACCAGACGTCCCCAAACCGCGGCGTATTTTTTCAGTTCGGTGCTTGGTAGCGTACTCAATGGAGGCAGGCATATGTTGGCAGACGTTTTGCAGAGTGAACCCGGCTTCCGCATGGAGCAGCCGCGGGTACTGATCGTGGAAGACGAGTTCCTCATCGCCATGGACATAGAGGATTCCATTCTTCAGGCGGATGAAGACGCAAACGTCATCGGCATCGCCAACAAGCTGGATGATGCCGTGGCACTTGGCCGCCGCGCCGATATTGCATTTGTCGACGTCAATCTTGCCGATGGACAAACCGGGCCGGAAATCGGGCGACGGCTTTCCGAAGAGCACGGTGTGGTGGTCATCTTCATGACCGCAAACCCCGAGGTCGTGGTTAATCTCGGCATCGGCGCCGGCGTCATCGCCAAGCCCGTTCCGCAAGATGCAGTCGAACAATGCCTCACTTATGCACTCGCCAGACGCGCAGGCACCCGTGCCGTGACGCCCATCGGCATGATGGCATTCGACTGAGATATACTAACAAGGAAAACGGTCAAAAACAAAAAAGCCTGCCGCGGGAGGAGGTGCGGCAGGCTTTCTGAAAAGATGAACAGCGATATGGGAGGAGGAAAACCGCTGTCCCCGGGGCAATCCTTTGGGAGGAGGAGTAGGATCACCCGCTTTACGAAAAGGATGTGGGAGGAGGTACATCCGTTTCGATGAGAGGAACATACCATTTCCCTGCGCATTTGACAGGCACAAGGTTGCAGCACAGATATGCGCTGAGCGCATGGCGTCCGTCACGAAGGAAGATACCGGGCGCCTACCCGCTTATCGCGGACCGGGCCTTTACCGATTTCCCAACCTGCACGGAACCTCGACAGCAATCGAGAAGAATGCGGCGCATCCGGTGGGAGCGCCGCCTCGCTGTCAGACACCCCAAATGAAGTGCCTTCATTTTCAAACCAAACAAAAACGCCCGCAAAGCGGGCGTTGAAGCATTCAGAATGTGGCGGTATCGCCCTATTTACTTGCCGACAGCGGCGCGAGCGACACTGGTGATCTGGCTGCGATCGATACCGAGATCGTGCAGTTCACGGGTGCTCATGCGGCCGAGTTCGGTGATGGTCTGACGATATTTGCGCCAATTGTTGAAGCTGCGTGCTACGTTCATGACATTACCCTTTCTGAGGTTTAGGTGACGTCAGTAACGTTTTCGTTCCGGCGTCCTTCGATGACCTCTATATGCGCTTTCCAATGGGGAATTAACAGGCAGAATAAGGCAATCCACCCATGCGTCAGACGCAAGGGTTGCTGGCGCCGGTTTGCGTTGAAACTGAAACCTGGCTGAATTTCAGACAGTTCACAGGACCTTATAACGTCGCGGCGGCTCAGAACTTGTAGCGGACTCCGAACACGTTGGCGTTTGTGGCGCCCTTCATGTTGCCAAGTGTTTTGCCGCCACCGGAACGGTGGTGGAGGCGCCAGAAGAATTCCGTCGAGGAACCCTCGTTGAAAGACACGTTGATTTCCGGCCCCAGATAAAACAGGACATTGGCGTTGCCGTCGTCCTTGATTTCCTGTTCGCGCTCGCGGCCCGGCTGCGCATCCGTAACAAGGCTGAGCCCTGCTGTAAAACTTGGGGTGATGAACAGTCGCTCTCCAAGCCTGATCTGTTCATAACGCGCGACCGGGCCCGCCCACACCTCGCCGGTGAAGCCCTTGCCGAACCTGACGGCCATGCCGACCTCACCGCCCAGTTTTATATTGCCGATACGGTAAGGATAGAACTGATAGCCGCCGCCGATGACAGCGTTTCTTTCATAGTCCACGGGAATAAGCGCCGCGCTTTTCAGCATGTCTTCTTTTGTCATGGCGCCAGCGAAGCCGAATATCGCCTCACTCGTCTCAGAGGTCATATCCTCCGACGCGAAAGATGACGTGGCAGCCAGTGCGACCATGGCTGCCGTCGACAGACGTGCTGCAATATTCATCGTGCTACTCCTGAACAAAGCCCGCTTTACCCAGCCGTCCTCATAGGCATAATCGCGGAAGGCGAACATACCGTTACCGAACACAATTAATTCAACTTGCGTGGAATCGGCTGAAATATGCGCATGATCCCGATGCTGTCAGCGCAGGAAACGCCTGAACCGGCGAAGCGCAAAAACGAAAAGAGCCGAGCCGATGGCCAGCAGCGCCAGCAGTTGCGGCCAGACCACATCCAGCCCCGCCCCTCTGAAAAGCACCGATTGCGCCAGGATGATGAAATGGGTGTTTGGCGCAAGAAGCATGATGTACTGGATGATATCAGGCATGCTTTCGCGAGGCGTCATGGCGCCGGACAGCACCTGCAACGGCAACAAAAACAGGATCAGCAACATGCCGAATTGCGGCATGGACCCGGCGACTGTCGCGAGAAAAATTCCCATGGAAGTCATGGCGAAGAGTTGCAATGCCGTTCCGAGCAGGAAAAGAGAAAGCGAGCCTTCGATGGGAATGGCAAGCAGGCCCCTCACCACCACGAACAGCGAAAATGCAGAGGCCACCAGCACGACCAGCCCCATGGACCACACCTTGCTGAGCATGATTTCCAGCGGCGTCACTGGCATGACCAGCAGATGCTCGACCGTTCCGTGTTCTCGCTCGCGAATGAGCGCCGCGCCCGTCAGCACGATGGATAGCATGGTAATGGCGGTGATGATGTTGTTGATCGAGCCGAACCAGGACTTGTCCAGTTCCGGATTGAAGCGGGAACGTAGCGTGAGGTCAACCGGCACCGAGGTCGCGCCGCGATAGCGGTCGACATACTCCTGTATTTCGCTCGTCACGATGCTCTGCACATAACCGCCACCGCTGAAAGCCTGGCTCATGCGGGTAGCGTCGATATTGAGCTGGATGGCCGGCTGCTGTCCGGCCATCAGCCGGCGCTGGAAATCCGGGGGAATGTTGAGCGCGAAGGTATCGAGGCCCGCATCCATGCGCTTGTCCATTTCAGCGATGGAAATCTGCTTCGGCGGGGAGAAATAGGGCGGATAAAACGCCGTGCTGATGCGGCTGGAAAGCGGCGACTGATCCTCATCGACAATGGCGATGGCCGCGTTGTTCAGCGTCTCCGGCAGCGCGCTGGAACCGGTATAGATCTGCAGCGTGAAGGCATAGACGATAAGCAGCATCAGCATTCCGTCTCGCGCGAGACCGCGCAGTTCCTTTATGCCGAGCTGGAAGATGTTGGACGAAAAAAGCCTCATGACGCCTGCTTTCTCAAAAGTGCAGCGCCGGCAATGAGGAGCAGTGGAATGGCGATGAGAAGCGGTAGAAACGAGCCGGAAAGTCCGGCGAAATCCAGGCCCTTGGAGAAAGTTCCGCGTGAAATGGTCATGAAATAGGTGGCAGGATAGACGTTGCCGATAAAGGCGCCCGCCCCTTGCAGCGACGAGACGGGATCGATCATGCCCGAATATTGCGTCGCCGGAATGAGCGTCAGAAGAGCCGTGCCGAAGATTGCCGCAATCTGGCTCTTCATGAAGGAGGACATGAGGAGGCCGATGGATGTGGCGATGATGACATAGAGCAGCGCGCCCGTCGCATAAGCGAGATAACTTCCGGTGAACGGCACCTGAAAGATGAAGACCGCAAATGCCGTCAGAAGCACGAAATTGAGCATCCCAAGGGCGACATAGGGAAGCTGCTTGCCGATCAGGAATTCCAGCCGCGTGGTCGGCGTCACGTATAGATTGACGATCGAACCGAGCTCTTTTTCCCTGACGACGCTGAGGGCCGCCAGCATTGCGGGGATGAGCATGAGAAGCAGCGGAATGACCGCCGGCACCATGGCGACAAGGCTCTTGACGTCGGGATTGTAACGATAGCGCGTTTCGATGCTGAAGCTGCTTTGCGTGGCCGCGCTGCCGTAAATCTCGGCGGCCTTCCGCGCCAGCCATGTCTGATGCATGCCCTGCACGTAACCGCGAACGGTCTCCGCCCGCTGCGGCATGGCGCCGTCTATCCAGGCCCCTACCTCCACAGTCTTGCCGCGCAAGACATCGCGGCCAAAGCCAGGAGGAATTTCTATGGCAAGGCTCAGTTCGCCATCACGCATGCGCCGGTCCATATCGGCATAGTCCCGGATAGGTTCCTTCTCGATGAAATAACGGGAGCCGGCAATGTCGAGCACGTAATCGCGGCTGATAGTGGAATCGTCGCGATCCAGCACCGCGAAAGTCAGGTCCTCGACATCGAGATTGATGCCGTATCCGATGACGAACATCAGGATGACGCTGCCGAGCACGGCCAGCGTGCCGCGAATGGGATCGCGCTGCAGTTCCAGTGCCTCGCGGCGCGTATAGCTGAACATGCGCCTGAAATCGAAAAATCTCTTGCGGGTGGGCGCCGCATGTTGCGTCACCTGCACGTCCGCTGCTGCCACAGATGCTGTCGCAGGCGCGTCCCTCGTAACCCCGGAAGCATCTTCCAGATAGGCGACGAAAGCCTCTTCAAGTGTTGCGGCATTACGGCTTCTGGTGATCGCATCGGGCGTATCGCTGATCAACACCTTGCCGGCATGCATCAGCGAAATCCGGTCGCAGCGCTCCGCCTCGTTCATGAAATGGGTGGAGATGAAGATGGTGACATTATCGTTGCGCGAGAGATCGGCGAGGATTTGCCAGAAGCCGTCACGCGCCACCGGGTCGACACCAGAGGTCGGCTCATCGAGGATGAGAATATCGGGCGAATGGATCATCGCCACCGCCAGCGACAGCCTCTGCCGGATGCCAAGCGGCAGGTCGTCCGGCAGCGTGTCCATGACCGCGCCAAGATCGAAACGCTCCGCCATTTCGGCGATACGCGGTTGAATTGCCTCTTCAGGCAGCTTGAACAGGCGGGCGTGCAGATCAAGGTTCTGCCGCACCGTCAGTTCGGAATAGAGCGAGAAGGCCTGGCTCATGTAACCGACGCGGTGGCGGATCGCCATGTCGCTCGCATCCACCTTGTGTCCGAAGAGCTTCGCCTCTCCTTCGCTGGCGGCCAGAAGGCCCGTCAGCATCTTCATGGTGGTGGATTTTCCGCAGCCATTGGAGCCGAGAAAGCCAAAAATCTCGCCGCGCGGAATCTTGAAGCTGACATTGTCGACGGCGGTGAAATCGCCGAAACGCATGCTAAGGTGCGATGCCTCGATGGCATAATCCCCCTCACCGGTCGGCTTTCGTGGCGCGATATGGACTTCGTGGTAATCCTTGCGCTTTTCTTCGGGAAGAAGCGCGATGAAGGCGGCGTCGAGATTGGGTGCCGCGGTGCGGTCGAGAAGTTCGGCGGGCGAGCCGCTGGCAAGAATCTTGCCGCCATCCATGGCAACCAGCCAGTCGAAACCGGCGGCCTCCTCCATATAGGCCGTTGCGACGATGACGCTCATGCCCGGACGCCCGGCACGGATAGAGTCGATCAGTTCCCAGAACTGCCGCCGCGACAAAGGATCAACGCCTGTCGTCGGCTCGTCCAGGATCAGCAGGTCCGGGTCGTGGATGAGCGCGCAGCAGAGCCCCAGCTTCTGTTTCATGCCGCCGGAGAGCTTCATCGCGGGACGATCGGCAAAAGGTTCGAGGCCGGTGCTCTTGAGCAATTCGGCGATACGCGCCTGCCGTTCCCTTCCGTCCTGTCCGAACAGCCGCCCGAAAAAGTCGATGTTTTCAAAGACCGACAGGGTGGGATAGAGGTTCTTGCCAAGGCCCTGCGGCATATAGGCGATACGCGGGCAGGTATCCTCGCGGTGGCGCGGATTGGACATGTCGCCGCCCAGAACCTCCACCTTGCCCTTCTGGATGGCGCGCGCGCCCGAGACCAGCGACAACAGGCTCGATTTGCCGACGCCGTCAGGCCCGATGAGCCCTATCATCAGCCCGGCGGGTATCTCGACCGATATGTCGTCCAGCGCAACCGTGCTTCCGAAGGTCAACCGCACATCGGTCAATCGCGCAACGGGTGAGTTCCTGTCATTCGTTTCTGGAGGCGCGACCATAGCGGCCACCCTCACTTGACGAGATTGCGTTCGAGATTCTCCGGCCAGGCGGCCTCCGGATCAAGCCGGACATAGGCCATGCCGGGCAGCCCGGTTTTCACATATTGAATATATTTCTGCAGAAGTTCCTGGGGGATTTGCGCCCTTACCCGGAATGTCAGCTTCTGGCGTTCCTCTTCGGTCTCCACCGTTTTCGGCGTGAACTGCGCGACATCCGCCACGAAGGACACTTTTGCCGGAATGGTGTATTGGGGGGCGGCATCCAGTATCAGTCGAACATCAGACCCCATGGACGTGCGGCCAGCCTCGGCCGTTGGCAGGAAAAACGTCATATAGACGTCGCCGAGATCGACGAGGTTCAGAACCCGTCCACCGGCGGAAAGCACTTCTCCGGGCTGGGCGATGCGATATTGCACGCGACCGTCGCGGGGCGATTTCAGCGTCGCATCGGCTATGTCAGTCTCGATGCTCTCGATGTCAGCCTGTGCGGCGTCTACCGCCGCTTCGGCGTCGACAATCTGCGCCTTTGCGGCATTGATCGCGGCGTCGGAAGCCGCAAGCGAGGCCTGCGCAGAGGCGAGCGTTGCGCGGGCGGACTGCTCGGCGGCCTCGCTGTCATCGACGATCTGCTGCGAGACCGCATTGCCCGTCAGCAATTGTTTCGAGCGTGCATTGGTCTTGGAGGCGGAATCGAGCTGGGCCTTGCGCTGTTCCACCACCGCAAGCGCCGACGTCTTTTCGGCTTCACGCTGGGCGACAAGGCTGTGGGCCGTGTCGATTGCTATTTTCGCACGGCGAAGCTGTGCTTCCGCCTGGCGTTTCCTCGCCTCCAGCTGGGCCGTATCCATCTGCGCCAGAACCTGTCCGGCCTTCACGAAATCACCCTCACGGACCATAATATCCCGAAGGCGGCCGGCGGTCTTGGTGGAGATATCGATCTCGACGGCCTCGATACGGCCGTTACTGGCCACGAAACCCGAAGGCAGGCCCTCGGCCGTCAGCTTCGACCAGGCGAAATAGGCGGCCACGGCCAGAACCACAACCGCCAGACCAATGAGCAAGCCCTTTTTAGACATCCGTCTTCCCCATGAACCCTTCAGGTTTCAACCGTAGTACGATAAAACCGAAGAAGCCAGCCACCATCACGTTCATAATTCGTACCTGGTATTTCCCGCACTGAAAGCTGAAATAACCGGTTTCCGGGACTGTCTACGCCAGAGAGCGGCCTGCAGCCTTGACACAAGTCAAGCGGCGAAAGGATTTAATGGAGAGCGTCATCAAGGCGCCCCCCGTTCGCCGGCAGTTAACCGGCTCACCTTTGAGAACACCGACGGTACCAAGCGATCATACCGATGCCGCGCCATCCCCTCGTCAATCGGACGTCATCCTCGAGCTTGTCCCGAGGATGACAGAGTAGGGTCTTCTATAGCGCTTGCGAAAGGATGATGTGGGCTCGCTGTTATTGAGGGCGATGATGTTTACACAGCCCGCGCCCGTTTCACCTCCGCCTGCGTCCATTCCGGCAGCCAGTCACTATGGGCCAGCAGCAGATCGTCCACCAGCGACCAAATCTGATCGAGATCGAGTTCCGCCGCAGTATGCGGGTCCATCATCGCGGCGTGAAAGATGTGATCGCGGTTTTCGCTCATCAACGCCCGCACGGTCAGCTCCTGAACATTGATGTTGGTGCGCATCAGCGCGGTGAGCTGCGGTGGCAACTCGCCGATGAAGGTGGGCTGCACGCCGTTATGATCGACCAGGCACGGCACTTCCGCCGCGCAATCCGATGGCAGCGAGGTGATGCATCCATTATTGCGCTGGTTGCCGTAGATGACGGAGGGCTCGCCGGTCCAGACCGAATTGATGATCGAGGAGGCATATTCCTTCGACTGCTTGACCTCGATCTTTTCGGCCGAGCGATAGGCGGCCGCCTGGCCCTTCCAGCGCTCGATCTGTTCGATGCAGCGCTTGGGATATTCATCGAGCGGAATGCCGAATTTCTCGATCAGGTCTTCGCGCCCCTCCTTGATGAAATAGGGCGTGTATTCCGCGAAATGCTCGGAGCTTTCGGTGACGAAATAACCGAGCCGCGTCAGCATCTCGTACCGCACCTTGTTGGGGCAGCGTGGGTTCCAGCCGGGTTTTGGCGCGCGGCCTTCGCGATAGGCGCGCACGAGATCGGGGTAGAGGCTCCTGTAGCTGCCATCGGGCTGGCGATGCTCGAATTCCAGGAAAAACGCCATATGGTTGATACCGGCCGAACGGTAGCGGATTTCCTCATAGGGAATATCGAGATCATGGGCGAGTTCCATCGCCGTGCCCTGCACGGAATGGCAAAGACCCACCTGCCGGATCGTCGGGTATTTTTCGGCAATCGCCCAGGTGTTTATCGCCATGGGATTCACATATTGCAGCATGATGGCATTCGGGCAGACGGCCAGCATGTCCTCGCAAATCTTCCAGAGGTGAGGCACGGTGCGCAAGCCGCGCATGATGCCGCCGACGCCAAGTGTGTCAGCAATGGTCTGGCGCAGCCCATACTTACGCGGCACTTCGAAATCAGTGACCGTGCACGGCTCGTATCCGCCAATCTGGAACGCCACGACAACAAAATCCGCGCCGGAAAGCGCCTTTTTCTGGTCGGTATAGGTCTCGGCCTTCGCCTTTGCTCCGAGCGTCGAAATCAGCTTGTTTACGACGATGGCGCTTTCTTCCAGCCTTTCACGGTTGATATCCATCAGCGCGATTGTGGCGCCGGAAAGGGCCGGACGCTGCAGCACGTCACCGATGATGTTCTTCATGAACACCGTGGAACCTGCGCCGATGAATGCAATCTTGGGATCTCTTGCCATGTCTACCTCCGGCAATTGGGAATTCAAGCGATTTCGAAGGCGGCTCGCACAAGCCGCTGTGTATATTCAGTTTTTGGCTGACTGAGCACGTGCTCGACAGGCCCCTCTTCGACAATCCGGCCGCGCTGCATGACGATGACGCGGTGGCAAAGGGCGCGGACCACTTTCAGGTCGTGGGAGATGAACAGGTAGCTCAAGCCACGCTCATCCTGCAGCTTGCGCAGGAGATCGATGATCTGCGCCTGCACGGAAAGATCGAGTGCGGAGGTCGGCTCATCGAGCAGGATGAATTCCGGCTCCAGCGCCACTGCGCGGGCAATGGCGATGCGCTGTCTTTGGCCGCCGGAGAACTCATGCGGGAAACGCGAGAGGATGTTGCCGGGCATACCCGCCGCCTCCAGCGCGTCGCGCACCCGGTCCAGCCTCTCGGCCTTTGTCTTGCCAAGACCGTTGATGATGAGACCTTCCTCGATGATCTGGCCAATGGTCATGCGCGGGTTTAGCGAGGCAAACGGATCCTGGAAGACGATCTGCATACGCGACCGCAGAGGCCGCATTTCAGCCCGGGAACGGCCATCGACCCTCTGACCGTCAAAAAAAACCTCGCCGCCCACAGGGTCGTTCAACCGGAGCAGGGACTGGCCGAAGGTCGTCTTTCCGGAGCCGGATTCACCCACGAGCCCCAGTGTCTCGTGCCGCCTGAGCGTCAAGCCGAGACTGTCGACCGCTATCAGCTCCTTGAGTTCTGGTTTGAACAGGCCGCCATATCGCATCATGAAGGAAACGCGCACGCCGCTTGCCGTCAGGAGGACGCCGGAGTTCTCCGGCAGCGGCTTTGCTGTGCCCCGAGGTTCGGAAGCAAGCAGCCTTTTCGTGTAGGGATGCTGCGGCGCTGCAAACAGCTTCTCCGTGGTATTGTGCTCACGCATCTCGCCATGCTGCATGACATAGACGTAATCGGAAAACTGCTTCACGATCGTCAGATCATGGGTGATGAGGACCACGGCCATGCCGCGCTTCTTCTGGAGATCCCGGATGAGGTTGAGTATCTGCGCCTGTACCGTCACATCCAGCGCAGTCGTTGGTTCGTCGGCAATCAGCACGTCAGGATCATTGGAGAGCGCCATGGCGATCATAACGCGTTGGCGCTGGCCGCCGGAAAGCTGGTGCGGGTATTGTTTGAGCCGCGCTTCCGGCTCCGGTATCTGCACCTGACGCAGCAGATCGAGCGCCCTCGCCTCTGCCTGCTTCTTGCTCAATTTCGAGTGGACGCGGATTGCCTCTACAATCTGGCTGCCGATCGTATAGATCGGGTTCAGCGAACTCATCGGCTCTTGAAAGATCATCGAGATGCGATTGCCGCGCAGCGCCCGGCGCTGGCGCGACGAGAATTTCAGGATGTCGTCGCCGTTGAACCGGACGACTGCCGATTTCGCGACTGTGGCGCGCTTGGTCAACAAGCCCATGACGGTGCGGGCGGTGACCGATTTTCCCGAACCGGATTCGCCGACGATGGCGATGGTCTCACCCCGGTAAAGCTGGAAGGAAATGTCCTTCACGGCCTCCACCATTCCGTGCTCCACCTTGAAGGTCACGGCGATGTTGCGGGCATCGATGATGGCGTTATCCTGACGATCATCCGCGTCGAAGCGGATGGCGGGGGCGAAGGTGTTGTTCAGGGCAGCTACCATGTCACGCTCCTCTCAATAGGGATCGACGGCATCGCGCAGGCCGTCGCCCAGTGCGTTGAAGGCAAAGACGGTGACCAGCACGAAACCGACCGGTGCAAGAATCCAGGGATAGGAACCTATGACCGAATAGGTAGCGGTATCCTGCAGCATCAGCCCCCAGGAGATCAGCGGCGGCTTTACCGCAAAGCCGAGGAAACCGAGGAAGGATTCGAGCAGCACGACGCTTGGAATATGCAAGGTCACCGCGACGATCACATGGCTCATCACATTCGGCAGGATGTGCTGGAAGATGATGCGCCTGTCGGTGGCGCCAACAGCGATCGCCGCCCGGACATAATCGATCCGCGCCAGTGCCAGCGTCTTGCCGCGCACCTCCCTCGACATCTGCGCCCAGCCAAGCGCCGACATGACGCCGACCACAAAGACGAGGAACACGGTTGTTGGTGCGGTGACGGGAATAAGGGAAGTCAGCGCGAGATAGAGCGGCAATTGCGGGAAGGCGAGCACCACCTCCACGAAACGCTGCACCCAGGCATCCAGCGGCCCGCCGAAATAGCCGGAAATCAGCCCGACGCTGGTGCCGATGACGGTAACGATGGCGACGACACTCAATGCGATGGCAAGCGAGATGCGCGAGCCGTAGATGGCGCGCGACAGCACGTCGCGTCCGAATTTATCGGTTCCTAGGAAATGCACCGGCTGGCCATCGGTAGAGCCGAAGAAGTGCCGGCTCATCGGAATTATACCCAGAAGTTTGTATTCCGCACCCTTCACGAAGAAGCCGAGATAGACGGGATTGTCGTAGTCGGGGCCAACAATGGGCTGGAAAGTGACCGGATCGAGCTCTTCCGTCTCTGCAATGGCATAGACGCGTGGCGCGAGGCTGAAATTGCCGTCCCTGTCGGTGAACCGAACCACCTGCGGCGGTGAAAAGCTGCCATGGGTTTCAAGCGGGTTCATCGGCGCGAAGAAGTCCGCAAAAATGGAGATGAGGATCAGCAGCACCACCAGTACCAGCCCGACCATACCCGTGAAGGATCGTCTGAGACGCCGCCAGACCAGCGCCAGATAGGTCTCGTTGCCATTGGCGGAGCGGTCGGGTTTTGCCGCGGCGGCCGTTTCGGTTTTCATCTCGTCAAACGCCATCATCTCAGGCCCTCCCAAATTCGCGGACGCGCGGGTCGAGCATGGCGAGCAGCATATCGGCGATGATGTTGCCGACGATCAGCGTGGCAGCCAGCACCATCATGAAGGTCGCGGTGACATAGACGTCACCCACCGCCATGGAGCCGACGATGGCCGGGCCGACGGTCGGCAACGCGAAGATGATCGCGGTCTCGATCTCGCCGCTCAGCATGTAGGGCAGCACCACGCCCTGATACATGACGAGCGGGTGCACGGCATTCGGCACCGCATGGCGCATGATGACGGCGCCTTCCGAAAGGCCCTTGGCGCGCGCCGTCTCGACATATTGCGCATTCAGCGTATCGAGCAGATTGCCGCGCATCACCCGCATATTATAGGCCAGCCCCCCGAAGACGGCGATGGCGACCACCGGCCAGACGTGGCTGACCAGATCGACGAATTTCGCCCATGACCACGGCGCACCGCCATATTGCGGTGAAAAGAAACTGCCGATCTCCGACACATCGAAATGAAATACCATGAGGTAGACGAGGATCAGCGCCATCAGGAAGCGCGGGATCGTCATGCCGAGGAAGGCAATGGTGGAGAGCAGGTTGTCGACCCAGGAATATTGCCGTGTGGCGGCCCATATGCCGAAGGCGATGCCAAGTACCGATGCGAATATGTGGCAGACCAGCGCCAGAGCGATAGTGCGCGGCAGGCGTTCGCCAACCACATCGGCGACCGGCTTGTTGTAATAAAAGCTGTAGCCGAAATCGCCGCGGGCGAGGATGCCGCCGATCCAGTTGAAATATTGAATAACGAGCGGCTTATCGAGTCCGTGTTCGATACGGTATGCCTGCGCCTGCGCTTCCGCCTGTTCGAAGGAAGCTCCGCCCTGGTTCATCAGCTGCGAGCGGATGTAGTCGGCATAGTCGCCGGGCGGCGCCTGGATGATCGCGAAAGTCACCACGCTCAGGATCAACAGCACCGGAATGGCGGATGCCACGCGTATCGTCAGAAATCTCAGCATCGAACGGTCTTCCTCGGTTTGGATTGGCCGTGTGTTGCCGGCCGCGCTTCACGCGCGACCGGTACCGGGTGTGCTCCGGGAGGAGTTCTTCAGGTTTTCGTACTTCCGGACATAATGGCGTTACGCACCTTTACCGGAAGCTTCAGTTGATCGGCCCGCCCTCGCCCGGCTTGCCGGGAAGCTGCTCAGGGAAAAGTTCGTATTTGCCCTGCTTGTCGGCCGCGACCCACAGGCGTTCGCGGATGATGGCGTCTTCGGCCCAGTTGAACATGAAGATCGGCGTACCCTGCGGCACATTGGAGAACCGCTTGTTGACGATGAGCGCACCGGGATATTCGGTGAGGCCAATCGTGTAGAGGTTCTGCGTATAGACCTTCTGGTACTGCTTCATTAGATCGGCCCGCTCGGCATTGTCCTGCGAAGATATGAACTTGCGCACAATGTCGGCCATGTCTTTTTCGAAGGGCATCAGGTCCAGTTCCTTGCCTTCGGGTGCGCGGTGGTTCCAGCTGGTGCGCGGCCCGACAGGGGCCAGTTGCTCGGTATTCTGCACCACGGATGAAAGCTCGGTGGAATTGCGCCGCACCAGCCAGTCAAACTGCCCGCCATAATGGGCGGCGTCACGCTGGTTTGAATCGAGGCTATTGATGACGACGCGAAGCCCAAGTTTCGCCATCTGGCCGACGAGACCTTCCGCAAGGCTCTTGTCTGTCGCGTAACCGTTGTTGACGAGAAGGGTAATCTCGACATTACGGCCGCCAAGCGTTTCCTTGGGGAAATTCAGGAAACCATCGCCATCCGTATCCTTCAGGCCAATCGAAGCCAGTGCAGCCTTGGCAGCCTCGAGGTTGAAGGGGTAATAGACCGTCGAAGAGCGATCATAGAAGCTTGTCCCGGACGAAATGCCACCCGGATAGATCGCCGTGAAAGGCCCCTTCACCAGCGAGTCACCGATCGCCTTGCGATCAAGAGCGGAGGTGACGGCCTGGCGGAACACCTCGTTACGGTTCAGCTCACGAATGGCCTGTCCGCGCTCATCCGGATTGCCCCAGCCATTGGCGGAAAAGTTCATCTGCAGATTGTACCCGATAAGGCGCGGCCCAAAGGCAAGGCGGGCTGGCGCATTGGGGTCAGCGGCGCGTTTCAGCGAGGCGACGAAATTCTCCGGCTGCTCGAGATTAGAGAAATCGCCCGATCCCGCTACGGCCTGCACATCGCGGTCCGCCCAGGTAGAAAGCTTGTAATGGACTTCATTGAGATAGGGCAACTGCTGGCCTTTCTCGTCCACTTTCCAGTAATAGGGGTTGCGCCGCAGCACGATGAGATCATCCGGCCGGTATGACACCGGCACCCATGCGCCCATGACCGGCATGTTCATATACTCAGGCGGGAACGCGTTTTTGAACTGGTTATAGGTGTTCTTGGAATATTTCGGATGCTGGGGTTTCAGAATATGCGACGGCCCGGGGCAGAAGCTCGGATAGGCCATGGTGTAGAGATATTGCTTCGGAAACGCCGCCTTGAACGTCCATTCGACGGTATAGTCATCGACCTTCTTGAGCGTCGTTCCCTCACCGAAAGCCTCAGGCGATGCACCACCGCCAAGCGGTGAGACATTGGGATCGATGACGGCGTCTTCCCAATAGAACATCACGTCATCGGCGTTGAAGGGCTCGCCATCCGACCATTTCGCACCCTTGACGAGATGCATCGTCAGCTTGTGGCCATCTTCCGACCACTCCCAGCTTTTCGCCAGATTGGGCAGCGGCTCGGTATCCTTGGCATCTACCTGGAACAGCGGCGCGGTGCGCGTCAGGCACTCGGAAAGGGCGATATCGATGCCGCCCCAGCCCTGGCTCTGACCGGCAATATAGTTCCAGCCCTCCGGCCTGCCGCCGACCACATGGCGCATCGTATCGCCGTAGACGCCCATGCCGTCGGGCATATTGCCTGTTTTGTAAACCAGCGGCTCCTCGGGCAGGCGCTCTTTCAGCGGCGGCAGCTTGCCGGACTTTTCGAATTTCTCGGTAATCCAGTCGGGTTCGCTGTAGCTTGGCAGCGCCTTGAATTCGAGGATCGAGTCGCGCGCCACATAGTTGATCTTGCCTTCGGCCGGAAATTGCGGCGGCTCGGGCGGCGTCGTGGTCTCGAAGGCGTTCGCATTGAGTGCGATCATCGAAACACCGAACCCCAGCGCCGCGATGACACCAATCCTGCGTTGAAGTAACATCGTCATTCCTCCCAAATGGCAGCTCTTCGACCGCCGACCCTCTGTCATCGTTGAGACCGGACGGCGAACTCCCTTCCGCCGCCGGCCTTTTCCCATGTCTTTTCCTTCAAACGGCCTTTTTCAGTGCCGATTTCTCGGCCCGCAATTCCTCGATGGAACGCACGTTGCGGCGTGCAGCGCCTGCCCAGTCGCGCGTCTTGACGCTGGACTTCGCAAGTCGCTCCTTCGCCGCCGGAACGGCATCGGCATATTGCGGCAGCCAGCGCGCCTGCGCGACAACCATCTCGTCCACCATCTGCCAGACCTCCTCCGGCGTGGCGACGGCGCCGACCAGCGGATCATGCAACACGGCGAGTTTCAAAAGATCGATATCGCCGCTGACCGCCGCATGGACCGACATGCGCTGGACGTTGATCGAGGCCATGCAGGTGGCCGCACAGGCTTCCGGCAGAGTTATGCCGGAGACCATGTTGATACCGAAACGATCGACAAAACCGGGCGATTCGATGATGGCGTCCGCCGGCAGATTGCTGATGACGCCATTGTTTTTGACGTTGAAATGGCCGCGATAGACACGCCCCGTCTCCAGTGCCTCCAGAATATGGCTTGCATGTTCGTTGGAGCGCTTTGCCGGATCGATCGGCTTGGCGGCCGACGCCAGAAACTGCGGGAATTCCGTTTCGAACCAGTTGCGCGTTTCGGTGGAGTGGCGGAGATAACCGCCGGTTTCCCCGTGAATCCAGTCGGACATGTCGATCCAGCGGGCGATTTCCTCTGGCCGCTTACGATACCACGGCAGATATTCAGAGAGATGGCCGTTGCTTTCGGTCGAATAGACGCCGAAGCGCTTCAGCACGTCGATGCGAAGCTTCTCCTGCTGCGAGAAGACCGGATGCGCCTCAAACGCGGCAACCAGCTCCTCCTTACCGATCTTGCGGCCATTGAGCCGCAGATCGATGAACCATGTCTGGTGGTTGATGCCGGAGCAGATGTAATCGAGTTCTGCCGGGGATTTCGCACCGAAGATTTCGGCAATCTGTTCCGCCCCGTGCTGAACGCCGTGGCAGAGACCGACCGTATCCACCTTGCCATATTCGATGGCTGCCCAGGTATTCATGGCCATCGGGTTGGCATAGTTCAGGAACTTTGCGCCGGGTGCCGCGACCTCGCGGATATCCTTGCAGAAATCGAGAATGACGGGAATGTTGCGCTGACCGTAGAGAATGCCGCCGGCGCAGATTGTATCGCCTACGCACTGGTCGATGCCGTATTTCAGCGGAATGCGGATATCGTCCGCATAGGCTTCGAGCCCGCCGACCCGCACGCAGCTGATGATGTATTTCGCGCCCTCCAGCGCCCGGCGGCGGTCCGTATGGGCGGTCACCTTCACGGGGAAACCATTTGCCTCAACGATCTTGTCAAGGATCGCCCTGATCATATCGAGATTGTGCTGGCTGATATCCGTGAGCGCGACTTCAATATCGCGAAACTCCGGCACACACAGGAGATCGGTGAACAGTTTTTTCGTGAAACCGACGCTGCCAGCGCCAATAATAGCGATTTTGAAACTCATAACGCCACCTCTGTTGCAAATCGAACGGGTGAAACGGGCCGACGGATCGTAAAATGGCATTGCAGAAAAATACCCGTGAGAATCCCGGAAAACCGGCCTTCCTCTCAAATTTTTCAGCAACAATATCCTGCTGGCTGTCTCCTCGGATCGGGATTATGCGTATAATGCCGGCGAGGACCAGAGAAGGATTATGCTTTCATGGGTAATTTTGTGCTGCGGGATTTGATCGATCAGGGACCCGGCATGCGAACCGTCTCGCTGCCGCGCGGCCGCCAGACGCTGCACACCATGCCGACCAGCAGCGGTTATGAAATCCGCCGTGGCGGCAATTACGACTGGGATGGGCGCAAGCGCGGCCAGACGCCCTTTACCGTCCTGCAATATTGCATCGGCGGTCAGGGTAACCTTCGCTATGAGAACCGCCATTACGTGGTGAGGCCCGGCGAAACCCTGCTGCTGCTCATTCCCCACAATCACCGCTACTGGCTGGAAGATGGCAAGGAGTGGGAGTTCTTCTGGATTTCAATGAATGGCGAGGAAGCGCTCCGCATCCACCGCAACATTCTCTCCGTCACCGGCCCGATCCTCAAGCTGCAGCCGGAAACGGTGGATCATCTCGCCGGATGCTGCTCACGTCTCGTCAATGGTGCCGAGACACCGGGGGCGGCGTCAGCTGTCGCCTATGAGGCGGCGATGACGCTTTATGACGATGTCTTCGGCTCGCATCCTTCCTTTGGCGGCGAATATCGCACGATGCAGCAGGTGCTGAGCTATATAGACAGCCACCTTGGCGACCGACTTTCCGTCAGCGACCTGGCCGCCGTGGCGGGTCTCAGCCGCGCGCATTTTTCCCGAATCTTCACCGCAAGCGAAGGCCTGCCGCCGGCGGAATTCGTCTTGCAAAGACGCCTGAGAAGGGCAGCCAAGCTATTGACGACCGCAGCCAACATTCCAATCAAGGAAGTCTCGGTGCTGTGCGGTTTCGAAGATCCGAACTATTTCTCGAAGGTGTTCCGCAGGCTTTACGGCACCAATCCGAGCGAATTCCGCACCACCGGCATGTATGCCAGTGTCAGGCAGGGCTGACGCGAAACAGGACTTGGTTTTGACATGTTTCAGGCGATTAAGAATAGGCGTTACACCTTCTTTGGAGGCTGGCAGAGGTGAACAGCAAAATCCGGACGATTCTCGTCTTTCCGCTCAGGGCGATCATCGTTTTCGCCATGGTCCTCGACGGCATTTTCCGCCCGCTCTACCGGCCGGTCATCAGGGCCCTGTCGAACCTGAAAATCATCCAGCGGCTGGAAAGCCGGATAGCGCAGCTGCCGCGCCTTGTCATTCTACTCTGTCTCGCCGTTCCCTTCGCGATTGCGGAACCGATGAAGATCATCGGCCTCGTCCTCTTCGCCCATGGGGCTTTCAAGTCGGGGGTAGTTCTGACGATCATTGCCCATCTTTCCACCTTCCTGATTGTCGAACGCATCTACCATGCCGGCCGGGAAAAGCTTCTCACCTATGGCTGGCTCGCCTGGATCATGCGCTATGTGCGTTTTGCCCGTTCGTTTTACGACCGTTTGAAACTTGCGGCGCTGAGCTGGATTAGGCTTCGGGTCCTTGCACAATCGCGATAGAACCTGCCCGTCATCTTTTGCGGCGCAGCCTTTTCAAGAGATATTCCGCAAGCGCAGTCGATTGCAGCGACACGAGAATGATGATGATGCCGAACACAACGCGGGCTTCAGGCACTTCGTCGAACAGAAAATATCCGACCGCAGTCACAAACAGGATCGACAGATAGCTGACCGGCGCAAGGACGCTTGCATCCGCGATACGATAGGCCCGCAGAAAGCAATATTGTCCCATCTGCGCCAGCAATCCGATGCCGAGCAACGGAACCCAGTCAAATGACGCAACCGGCTTCCATGTCCAGATTGCCGGAATGGCGGTGATGACGGCGAGGCCCACCGTATAGAACACCATCATGACAGTGGTGTTCTCCCGCCGCAGCGCTCGTGTTTGGATAACCGCAAGCGCACCGAACACCACCGATATCAGCACAACGATCACGCCCACGCCAAATTCCGCTCCGCCCGGCCCAATGACGACCAGAACGCCGACAAATGCAAGACAGGCTCCCGCCCAGCGAAAGCGGCTCACGCTTTCGCCAAGAAAGGCGACAGCCATCGCCATCGTCACCAATGGCCGGGAAAAACCAACGGCATTGACGGTCGCAAGCGGCAACAGGGTGATGGCGATGAAATTGCTGGTGAGTGCAATGGCATTGCAGCAGATGCGGAAAATGTTACGCCAGGGATATTGGATGCGCGCCATTTCTCCCCGGTGTCGCCAGATGAGTGGCAGGATGAACATCAGGCCAATCATCGCCCTGATGAAGACGAGCTGGAAGGCGGGATAGGTGACGCCTTGCGCCTTCACGAGCGCGGTCATACCGCCCGCAACAAGGGTCATGTCCAGCAACAGCCAGCCTATGCCCGCGCGGGTGTCCGTTTCGCGAGGGCCTTGCTGTTCTTCGTTTTGATCGTCGCCATTCACGCCGGTTGCACAAGATTGGCCACGAGGCGGAAAGCGCCAGGCACAAGCTTGTCCATCTGGTGATGCAGCACGAGGCTGGTATGGGTATGCCTACCCTTGCCGATGACGCCCGAAACCAGCGCACCCTTCAGCGGCTGCTCATCGACATCATGCATGGCGAGCAATGGCTCGTAGACATCATCCCAGCGAGACGCGAAATAAAGCCCGCGCTCCTTGTCCCAGCCCCCCCAGTCGGCGGCATCAATCCTGTTCGGCCCGACAAGCAGCGGATGGTCGGGCAAGAGCACCGTTACCTCCGCCTGCGGATCGGTCACACGCCAGCGCAGGGAAGGCTTGCCGATCTCAAGATGCCGGACTGGTGTCGTTTCCGGATTCCATCCGTCAGTCGGCCGGTGATAGAGCGTGACCAGATGACCGCCGTTTTCGACGAAGCGGTGAAGTTTCTCCGTCTCGGCAGCGAGATCCCTGCGGATGCCGAAGGCGAAGATGCCAATAACGATCGTCGTAAAGGAAGACAGGTCCCCGCCAAGCGCCTGAGCGTCGAGGTCGGTGACATCGAGTCCCATTCGCGACAGCCAAAGACCCACCCTGTCAGCACCACCACCGACATAGCCGATCCGCGCCTTCTCGGGCAGCCTCAGGTCCAGCGAGAGGATTTTCAGAACGGACGGCGCCAGAAATCTTGCCCGACCGATGTGCGGATAAGCGATCGGCGTTATCTGAAAAGCGGGTTGCGCACCGACAAGCGCCTCGATCTGGGCAAGGCCCACCCGGGCCTTGCCGTTACGTTCGGCAATCCAGTCGCCGCCGTTCTTGCGCAGGTTCCAGCCGCCCGTATTCCTGAACGACAGCGACGCATCGGCGCCCTTTATATGCGCCTGAAAGACATGCGCCTCCTGCCCCTGTCCGAGCGGAACCAGAAGAGCGTCCGGCGCAATGGTCAGCGACTGCGCCGGCGTCACGAAAAACGGTTCCTCAAGGTCGAAGGCGGCCGAAACCGTTCTGCCTTCAACCGTTGCGGAAAGCCGCACTGAGGCATGGCCATTGCCGCCCATGGCTTTCCAGTCAGGCTGATACAGCCCGGAAACAGGTGCATCCTGATCCGCGACAAGCGTAAAGACCCGCCTCTCGCCAAGCGACTGGATGGATGACGATACACCTGATGGCAGGACCGGGGTGACCTCGACATCAATGTGAGCCGCCTTGTCTGAAAGCTCCACGGAAAGAACCGACGTTCCGCCCGGAACGATCTCCGCCGGCGCGGCGTAGGCCCGCTCGAAAACATCAAGCGCCGTCAGGATGGCGGCATCGACCTGCGCCCGCTTGCGCCTGATCCGATGTCCGTGCAGTTCCCTGAAATCCGCAGTGGCGGATTCGTCCACCGTCTGCAAAAGCGCTGCCGCCGCAAGAAGTGACGCCGTGATCCGCTGCCTGTCGGGAAAGGCTGATATCGCTTCGCTTATCGCCTGTTCCGCCTTGACCAGCGCCTTTGCCAATTCGGTATCCAGGCCCGGAAACACCGCAAGGTCTGACAACGAAGACGGCAGCCCGTCGAGGATCGAGTGTTCTTGGCCCCCTGCATCACTGGCGAGTTCAAGATGCAGCGGCCAGACCTCCTGCGCCAGCTCAGGCCAATGTCCCATTCCCTGAGAAGCGTGATAATAACGCGACCATTCGCCGATCCGGTCATATTGCGCGCCAGTCGCCTGCTCCCTGCCGCGAGCGTTTACCGTTACGGTCGTCTCCGGCGGCGGCACTTCGTCATCATAGGTGTCACCACCGCCCGACCACGCGGGAAGGTAATATTTCGCCACCTGCCACGGCTTCAGCCCCTCTGCAAGATGTTCAGGAAAGGCCGCAGGGTCCGCCGCCAGCGCGATGGCGCTCTTTGCCGCACGCGTCATGGCGCGGTGGTGCCCATGTTGTCCCGGCACATCGAGAAAGGTCGGGATGACGATATCCGGCCGCTCCTTGCGATAAGCGCGCACCAGCCGCTCAATGATGCGCTGCTGCCCCCAGCGGCCAAAGGTCTGGTCGCCATCCTTGGAGAACCCGAAGTCATGAATGAGATCCGCCGGCCCATGGCCGAGCCAGCTGATATCCGCATCGATGACGCGGGCCGCCTCCTCCAGCTCCCGCGAGCGGATGACGCCGAGCGCGCCAAGCCTTTCCGGCCCCAGCGCATTCTGACCGCCCTCGCCACGTGTCGAGCAGGCGATGATGGTACGCATGCCAAGCTCCATGCGGAAATAGGCAAGCAACCCGTTCTGCTCGTCGTCCGGATGCGCGCCGGTATGCATGACGGTCACCGTGGACTTCAGCGCGCTCAGCCTGCGATGCAGGCGTATGAGCCACGGATCGGCCATTTGCCGTTCGATGCGCTCCCGGGGGGTAAGCATGGGCGGTCTCCTCCAATATTCAGCCGGGTGCCTGCGCTGCGGCTCCCATGGATGTCTCAAGTTTTGGCGTGACGATATCGAAAAGCGGCAAGGCGGCAGCGCCGAGGGCAGCAGTCAACTGCCCGGACTTGCCATGGATGACACGCGGAAGTTCCCGCTGCCTGCGACTTGCGACCGAGGTCGGCAAAGGCCCCATCCGTGCAATGATTTCACTGATGATGACCTCAGGCAGAGCGCCGCCGAGAATGACTGTCTGCGGATCGAGAATATTCTCGAGCATCGCCACCATGGGCGCCAGATGCGCCGCAGCTTCGTCGATCCATTCCCTCACCACGGGATGGCCTGCCTTGAACAGGGCCTCCAGATCATCAAGTTCCGTATCCGCAACACCGTCGCATACAAGCTTTTCCTTCAGTACATAGACTGAGGCATAAGCCTCCAGGCACCCTCTCTGCCCGCAGGAAGGACAAGGCCTTCCCCTCGGCGAAACAGTCACATGGCCGATTTCGCCGGCATTCCCGAATGCACCGCGATAGGGCGCGCCATCCTGGATGATGCCGAGTCCGATACCGACGCCGAAATAGATCATGCAGAAATTCGGGATCGCCAGACCAGCACCAAACAGCCGTTCCCCGACTGCTGCAGCCGTGGCATCGTTTTCAACCACGACCGGCTGGCCGCAGGCTTCGCCCAGCATCTGCCGGGCATCAATGCCGCCCCAGCCGGAAAGCGTCGTCGGTCCCACCGAAGTCATGCCATCGATCTCGAAGGGACCGGGCATGACGACCCCGGTGCCAAGCAGCCTGCAGCCTAGATTTTTGGCAACGGCGTCATGCTCGGCGGCAAAGGTCTTGAATATGGCTTCCGGTGTCGTGTCCGAGAGCGGCGTGATGCGCTGCGTGCGAAGAACGCCGGCGAGATCAAGACCGACGGTGACCATATGGTCGGCGGCGATTTCCACGCCGATCGTCGCCCCGCCATCCGGGTTGACCGAAAACTGGATCGGCGGCTGGCCGCGACCGGAGCGACGACGGCCGAGCTCCTTCAGCAACTCCTCGCCCATGAGTTCATCGACGATATTGGCGACCGCCTGCGGCGTCAGATGCGTGATCTTGGCGATCTGGGCGCGGCCTAGGGATCCGTGCCGCCGGACAATATCGAGGACGACTCGCCTGTTATGTTCGCGGCTCCGCTCAGGGTTTTTTCCGATTGCTACGGGATAAGCGTCCACCGTGTGCACCGTCATCTCTTCAACTTCCCGTCTGTTAGAAAATTAATAGCGTCGAACCGACGTTAAGCGCAATATAATAATTCAAGTAAATTATCTTATTGACAAATGCCTGCCTTCAGAGAACCGTAAGAGCGACCGGGGGTCAGGCTTGTCCAGGCGGAAGAGGAAACTCCGCCACCGGCAAATCGATGAGCGCGCGCGAAAGCGCGGAAAAGGGAACGATCGCTCCGCATCCGGAAGACCGGGCGGAGGAAAAGGAGGCTTACATGCGCAGGGCAACTCTGTTCGCCGGCTTGGTTGCCGGTTTCAGCACATTTGCATTCAACGCCGCGCAGGCGGTTGAAATCGAATATTGGCAATATGTCTTCGACACCCGCGTGAAGGCCATGGACGAGCTGATCGCACAGTTCCAGAAGGCCAATCCCGACATCACCGTCAAGCAGGTAACCTTCCCTTATGCCGATTACCAGACGCGCGTGATTGCCGCCAATATGTCCGGCAAGGGGCCGGACGTGATGCAGCTGTTTTACGGCTGGCTCGACAAGTTCGCGGCGGGCGGGATTTTGCAGCCACTGCCAACAGACGCTTTCCCGCATGACAAGATCGAAAGCGAATTTTTCCCGATCGTCAGCGCCATGAAACGCGGCGAGGACTATTACGGCCTGCCGACCGCGGTTCGTTCGCTTGCACTGTTCTACAACAAGAAGCTCTTTACCGAGGCGGGTCTCGATCCCGCAAATCCGCCGAAGACGCTCGATGAATTCGTCGCCGCCGCGCAAAAGATCGCTAAGCACGATGCCGCCGGCAATCTCACCGTCGCCGGTTCCACGCTCGATATGGGCGGACAGGATCACCAGTGGTGGCGTGAGGTGCTCATCCGCCAATATGGTGGCGAGCCCTATACCGACAACGACCAGAAGGTCGCATATAATAGCGAGCCTGGCATCCAGGCTCTGAAATTCTACACCAGTCTGCAGCTCGAAAAAAAGATCGGTCAGGCGGGTTTCATGGATGAAGGCCAGGCCGCCTTCCGTGCGGGCAAGGCGGGCATGACCATCGACGGCACTTTCCGGCTGGGCTCGTTCCGCACCATCAAGGATTTCGAGTGGGGCGTGACCGAACTTCCGACCAATGACAAGAATATCCGCTCCAACTATGCGAGCTATTTCGCCAACGGCATCAGCGCCAAGACAACGGGTGAAGAGCTTGAGGCGTCCAAGAAGTTCCTCGCCTATATCTCTTCACCGGAAGCCATGGCGATCTGGTTGAAGACAGTGGGCGAACTGCCGGCGCGACGCTCCGCAGCGCTGACCGAAGAAAACCTGAAGGACCCGATCTACGCGCCGTTCCTGAAGGGTCTGGAATATGCCCACACGACACTGTTCATGGATGAAGCCGCCCAGCGCCAGAACGCCATTGACATGACCAACCGGGTCCTGCTCGAGGGCCAGTCGGTTGAAGATTCCATCAAGCAGGCCGCCGAGGCCGAGCAGGAAATCATCGACGCGGCGAAACCCTGAAAACCGCAGGTCCAACCATGACAGCGACAGATCAACAGGGGGCGGTAACCGGCCGCCCCGGCGGCTCCTTTGGGGACCGTCTTTCCATGCGCACGAAACGGCTCTTATGGATATGGAGCTTTCTGGCGATCCCTATCCTGTTTTACAGCGTCATCCGTTTTTACCCGACGCTGCAGGCCTTCTACCTGTCCTTCACCAACTGGGACCTGCTGAGGCCGGCAAAGTTCATCGGCGTCGCCAATTACGTCAAGCTCTTCAAGGACCCGCAATTCTGGAAGGTGTTCAAGAACACCTTTGCGTATCTCATCGTCGGCACGCCGATCAGCCTCGTGCTCGCCTTCGTCATCGCCTTTTATCTCGACCGCGTACGCATCCTGCACGGTTTCATCCGCGCGCTTTATTTCCTGCCCTATCTGACGACGGCGGCCGCGATGGCCTGGGTCTGGCGCTGGTTCTATCAACCGCCGCCCATCGGCATCATCAACGACGTCTTCGCAATTCTCGGCATTCCGCAGCAACCCTTCATCCGCTCTACGGACCAGGCGCTTTATTCGATCATGGTGACAGCCATCTGGGCAGGCCTTGGCTTCCAGATCATCATCTTCATGGCCGGGCTGCGCGCCATTCCAACGACATTTTACGAAGCCGCCCGCATCGACGGGCTGGGCGAATGGGCGATCCTGCGCAAGATCACGCTTCCGCTTCTGAAACCCACCACGGTCTTCCTCGTGGTCTTCTCGTCCATCGGTTTCCTGCGCATCTTCGACCAGGTCTACAACATGACGACCAATGATCCGGGCGGACCGCTCGGCTCAACGAAACCGCTTGTGCTGATGATCTATCAGACGGCGTTCAATTCCTATGCCATGGGTTATGCCGCAGCGCAGACGGTCGTCCTGTTTACAATTCTTCTCGTCGTATCGCTGATCCAGCTCTGGGTCCTGAGGGAAAAGAAATGAGCGAAGCAAAGCCACTTTCCCACGCCCGTATCCGCCCCGGTCGCATTCTCGCCTGGACGTTGCTGTTCATCGGCGGCGTGATCATGGTTTCGCCGCTACTATTCATGTTCTCGACCTCGTTCAAGACGGCGGACCAGGTCTATGATCTCAGGCTCATTCCCGCGGCACCGACGCTTGCCAACTATATCACGGTCATGGCCGACGGCCGTTTCCTGCGCTGGTTCTTCAACTCCATGCTGGTTGCGGTCATCGTTACCGTCTCCAACTGCTTCTTTGACAGTCTGGTCGGGTACACGCTGGCGAAGTTCGAGTTTCGCGGCCGCTACTTCATCTTCCTCGCCATCCTGTCGACGCTGATGCTCGTCATTCCCTGGTATCTGATGTCCAGCCAGTTGGGCTGGCTCGACAGCTACTGGGGCATCATGTTCCCGGGCATGATGACGGCCTTCGGCACCTTCCTGATGAAGCAGTTCTTCGAGACGGTTCCGAACGACTTCATCGAGGCCGCGCGCGTCGACGGGCTGAACGAATTCCAGATCTGGTGGAAAGTCGCCCTGCCGCTGGTGACGCCCGCGCTCTCCGCGCTCGCGATCTTCACCTTCCTAGGGAACTGGACAGCATTCTTCTGGCCGTTGATCGTCACGACAAGCAAGGAGCTCTACACCCTGCCGGTCGGCCTTTCGAGCTTTGCCGTCGAACAGCAGATCCAGTGGGAAATGATCATGACGGGCGCAGCCATTGCGACCATCCCCACCCTCATCGTCTTCATCGTCCTGCAACGCTACATCGTTCGCGGTGTGATGCTGGCGGGCCTGAAAGGATAACATCATGGCCGATATCAACCCGCGCCAGTCGGATACCAGCAAGTTTCCCGACCCTGTCTACAAGGAAACCGTGCTGCGCCCGCTTTTCGACGGCGCCAAGAACCACCACGTAGATGGGTTCCGCCGCATAGACCGCGCCCACCTTGTCATGCTGCGCGAGACCGGCATTCTCGATGCCGAGACGGCGGCCAAGATCGCCGGCGCACTCGAAGACATCGACAAAACCATCGAACCCGCGGAGCTTGTTTATACCGGCGAAGTCGAGGATTTCTTCTTCCTGATCGAGAAAGAGCTGAAAGCCCGCATCGGCGTCGATGTCGCCGGTCGCCTGCACACGGCCCGTTCGCGCAACGATATCGATCACACGCTGTTCAAGATCGGCCTCAAGGACAAGATCGACACGCTCACCGTCAAGGCGCGTGTCCTCCTGAAAGCGCTGATCGATGCCGCCGAACGCAATCAAGCCACGCTGATCGTGGCTTACACCCATGGGCAGCCGGCCCAGCCCACCACCTTCGGCCACTACCTTTCGGCAGCGATCGAGGTGCTGATCCGGGATATCGAACGTTTTGCGGAGGCGCGCCGCATCGTCGATCTTTCGCCGATGGGCGCTGCCGCCATCACCACCTCGGGCTTTCCCATCGATCGGGCGCGGGTCGCCGAATTGCTGGGCTTTGCTGCGCCCTTACGCAATTCCTATTCCTGCATCGCCGCCGTGGATTACACGACCGCGACCTATGGGGCGATCGAACTGATGTTCCTGCATCTCGGACGGCTCATCCAGGATTTCCAGTTCTGGACAAGTTTCGAGGTTGGGCAGATCTACGTGCCGAACGCGCTGGTGCAGATTTCCTCGATCATGCCGCAGAAGCGAAACCCGGTGCCGATTGAACATCTGCGCCACCTCGCCAGCCAGACATTCGGGCGGGCGCGCACGGTGCTGGATGTGATGCATAATACGCCCTTCACCGACATGAATGACAGTGAGGGCGAAACGCAAGGCATGGGTTATGAGGCCTTCGCCTCTGCCGGCCGGGTTCTCGATCTTCTTGCCAGCCTCGTTGGCCAGATCAGCATCGATCCCGAAAGGGTCGACCAGAACATCCGCCGGTCGTGTATCACCATCACGGAACTGGCGGATTCGCTTGTCCGCATCGAAGACCTGTCTTTCCGCCAGGCCCATGAGATTGCCGCGACTGTTGCCAAGAGCGTCGTCGCGCTGAAAGGCGATCTGCCGAACGACGGTTACCAGCCGTTCCTCAAGGCGTTCCATGAGCTGACAGGGCGGCAAACCGGGATCGATGAGGAAAAATTCAGGCAGATCGTTTCGCCCGAGCACTTCGTTGCCGTACGCAGCCGTTTCGGCGGCCCTGCCCCCGAACCGATGCGGGAGGCGATTGCCACCTATCGCAACAGGCTTGCTGCATTCGAGGCGGAAGCACGGCGATCCGCCGATCACGAAGCGGCAAAGGCCGCGGAACTCACAGAGAAATTCACCGCCCTGACGGGAGCCCGATGATGGCGACAATCGAACTCAATAAACTCGTGAAGCGCTATGGCAACGTCGAGGCGGTCAAGGGCATCGATCTTGCCATTGAAGACGGCGAGTTCGTCGTTTTTGTCGGCCCGTCCGGCTGCGGCAAATCAACCACCCTCAGAATGATCGCCGGGCTGGAAGAAATCTCCGACGGAGCGCTGAAGATCGGCGGCGACATCGTCAATGAGAAGGAACCGAAACAGCGCAACATCGCGATGGTCTTCCAGAACTATGCAATCTATCCGCATATGACGGTTCGCCAGAACATCGGCTTTGGCCTCTACACCTCGAAGCTTGACCGCGAGGAAAAGAACCGCCGCATCGAGGAGGCCGGCCGGGTGCTCGGTCTGGAGGCCCTGCTCGACCGGCGGCCGGCGGCCCTGTCAGGCGGCCAGCGGCAGCGTGTCGCCATCGGCCGCGCCATGGTGCGCGATCCCGCCGCCTTCCTGTTCGATGAGCCACTGTCTAACCTAGACGCCCAGCTGCGCGCACAGATGCGTATTGAAATCAAGCGCTTGCATCAGCGTCTTAAGACGACAACCGTTTATGTCACCCACGATCAGGTGGAAGCCATGACCATGGCCGACAGGATCGTCGTCATGAAAGACGGCCACATCCTGCAGGTCGGCACGCCAACGGAACTTTATGAAACACCTGTCGACATCTTTACCGCACGCTTCATCGGCAGCCCCTCGATGAACCTGCTGCGCGGAACCAGAGCCGGCGGCAGCGTCGCGCCGTCCGCCACGGGTGAGCTTCTGATCGGCGTCCGGCCGCATGATCTGCTTGTTGGCGAGTCTGGGTCCGCTCAGGGGACGTTTATCCTGGAAGGAACGGTAACGGCAGTCGAGCCGCTCGGGCCGGAGACGCTTGTCCATCTGGACACCGACACCAGTTCGGTAATCGCCACGGCGAGAAGCAAAACCATTCCGGCCGTCGGCGGCAGGCTGCAATGCCAGGCGGCGCGAGGTTCGCTTTATCTTTTCGACGCCAAGACGGAAAAGCTTCTGGGCCGCGCATGATGACAACGGAAAAAACTGCCGTCATCAGCATCGGCCGGATCTATTGTGACCTCATTTTCACCGGTCTTAATGAACTGCCAGTGCTCGGCCGGGAACTGTTTGCCCGAGACATGGAAATCGCCCCCGGCGGCGGAGCCTTCATTGCCGCTGCCCATTTTGCCCATGTCGGACGCCCGGTTGCTCTGCTCGCAAGGCTCGGCACCGATACATTTTCACGCGACATCGGTGAGAAAATGGCGCAAAGCGGCGTCGACCTGCGGTTTCTGGAACATGCAGCAGATGCCGGACCGCAGGTGACGGTGGCGACAGTGGTTGGCCAGGACCGGGCTTTTTTGACGCGCCGCGCCGGTGCCGCCCGTCCCTCGACGCTCGATGCCGCCTTCGCGTGGGATAACGCCCGGCATCTGCACATCGCCGAATTCGCCACGCTGCATGAGATGCCTGATCTGGTTTCACGCGCCAAGGCAAGCGGATTGTCAGTATCGCTCGATCCAAGCTGGGATGCTTCGCTGATCTACGACAAGGGGCTGCTCAAGGCCTGTGCCGGTGTCGACGTGTTTTTGCCCAATCTTGAAGAGGCGGAAGCAATCACGGGGCATTCTGACCCGGAAAGAGCCACCCACGCCCTGTCAGAGGCCTTTCCCGTCGTGGCGCTGAAAGGCGGCGCGCAGGGCGCTTGGGTATCTTGTCGAAGGGGCTTGCAGCATCTGGCAGCCCAGGAAGTACCCGTCGTCGATACGACCGGCGCCGGCGACGCCTTTAATGCCGGTTTTCTTGATGCCTGGCTTCAAGGCAGGGACGAACAGCAATGCCTCACAGCCGGGGTTGCCGCGGGCAGTCTTGCCGTGCAGGCGGCGGGCGGCGCACCGAGGGTGTCGACCACCGCTTGAGGCACCTTGCCCACCTCACTCGCCGCGCGGAAAACGCTGGTTTTCTTCCAGAACGTTGAGGTCCATGTGGTTACGCATGTAGCGTTCCGAAGCCTTCTGCAAGGGTTGGTAGTCCCACGGGTAATAGGCCCCGTTGCGCAGCGCCTTGTAGACCACCCAGCGCCGCGCCTGACTTTCGCGAACGGCGGCGTCGAACACCGGCAACTGCCACCGCCGGCCAATTTCGGCGGAAAGCGACGAGAGCACGTCGCTGAAAGCGGGATCGCCAGCGAGATTGGTGCGCTCTTCGGGATCGGCGTCCAGATCGTAAAGCAGCGGCGGATCGGCCTCACAGACAGACAATTTGTATCGGCCGTCCCTGATGGCGACGAGCGGCGAGATCGAGCCTTCGGCCGCATATTCCATCGGCACCGGGCCGCGCCCGCCGGTGCCAGCAGCCAAAGGCGCCAGATCCTCGCCATCCGTCCAGCGTTTAAGCGAGGTGATATCAAGCCCTGCCAGACCGCACAGCGTCGGCGTCACGTCCAGTGTCGAGGCCGGCGTATCGATCAATGCCGGCTGCCATCCTGGCGCGGCGATCATCAGCGGTACGCGGGCCGAGCCCTCGAAAAAGCACATCTTGAACCAGAGGCCGCGCTCACCCAACATATCGCCATGGTCTGAAAGGAAGAGGACGATGGTGTCCTCCTCCATCCGCGTCGCCTTCAGGACGCCAAGGATTTCGCCGATCTTCTCGTCGATATAGGAGACGTTGGCGAAGTAACCGCGGCGTGCCCGGCGTGTCTGCTCCGGCGAAATATCGAAGGCATTGTGGTCACAGGCTTCCAGCAACCGTTTCGAATGCGGGTCCTGCTGATCGAAAGCAATGGCCTCCGACTGCGGATCGAGCGCCGGGCAATCCTCATAGAGATCCCAGAATTTCCGCCGCGCCACATAGGGATCGTGCGGATGGGTGAAGCTGACGGTCAGACACCACGGCCGGTCATCGAGCCGACGAGACAGGTCATAGAGCTTGCGAGTGGCGTGGTAGGCTACCTCGTCGTCATACTCCATCTGGTTGGTGATTTCGGCAACCCCTGCACCCGTCACCGAACCGAGATTGTGATACCACCAGTCGATCCGCTCGCCCGGCTTGGTATAATCGGGCGTCCAGCCAAAATCCGCGGGATAGATGTCGGTCGTCAGACGCTCTTCGAAGCCGTGCAGCTGGTCAGGCCCGACGAAATGCATCTTGCCTGAGAGACCGGTGTAATAACCGGCTGCCCGCAGATGGTGCGCATAGGTCGGAATGTCGGAGGCGAACTCGGCGGCATTGTCGTAAACCCGCGTCCGGCTGGGCAATTGCCCGGACATTAGGGAGGCGCGGGCCGGCGCACAAAGCGGGCTGGCCGTATAGGTATTGGCGAAGCGTACAGACCGCTCCGCCAAGGCTTTCAGATGCGGTGCATGGAGAAAATCGGCCGGTCCATCGGGAAACAACGTCCCGTTGAACTGGTCGACCATCAGTATGAGGATATTGGGACGCGGCATTTCCACTTTCCGGCTCAGAGACCAAGCTTGCCCTTAACGGCATCCGCACCCGGTTTTCCATCCAGCGTGGTAACGCCCTGCAGCCAGCCATCCAGCGCTTTGGGGTTGGCCTTCACCCAGGCCGCTGCCGCGGCTTTGGAATCCTCTCCGCCGAGAATCGAACCCATGAGGGCATTTTCCATGCCGATATCGAACTTCAGGTTTTTGAAGAGCGCCGCCGCGTTGGGGCATTTTTCCGGCCAGCCGGTGCGGGCAAGCGTATAAACCTCTGCGCCGCCGAAATTCGGGCCGAAATAGGCGTCACCGCCGGAGAGATAGGCGATATCGATCTTCTCGTTCATCGGATGCGGCGCCCAGGCAAGGAAGACCACGGCCTTCTTATCCCGGCCCGCCCGTTCCACCTGCGCCAGCATGGCCTGCTCACCGGATTCGACGAGCTGCCAGCCTTTAAGGCCGAAATCATTGGCGTCTATGATCTTCTGGATATTCTGGTTGGCGGGTGCTCCGGGCTCGATGCCATAAATCTTGCTCTCGAATTCATCGGCATGTTTGGCGAGATCGGCGAAATCCTTCACGCCCTTCTCCGCCATATAGGACGGCACCGCCAGCGTGAACTTGGCGCCCTCGAGATTCTTCGTCAAGACCTCGGCAGCTTTCGCCGAATTGAGGTCATCTACGAAGGATTTCTGCGCCGGCATCCAGTTCCCGAGGAAAACGTCGATTTCGCCGTTCTTCATCGCCTGATAGCCGATGGGCACGGAAAGCGTCTTGACGTCGGCTTCATAACCCAATGCATCGAGCAGTACCGAGGCGACGCCATTGGTTGCGGTAATATCCGTCCAGCCGGGATCGCTTAGACGTACGAGCTTGCAGGACGCGTCATCGGCCGCCTGAAGCGGGGTGGAGAAGGCCGCCACGGACAGGAACAGGCCGGCGGCGATGCGGTGCAGATGAGAAACGGTTTTCATTGCGGCTCCCCTTGTATTAGTCCAGTTTATTGAACACCACATTGTTTTTGCCTGTGAAGCAGGTATTTTTCGATAAGTGATATAAGGAAATTTAATGTCAGACCGGCCGCTCGATCTCGGATGGATGCGCATCTTTACCGAGGTTGCCCGCCAGGGCAGCCTGACGGCGGCGGCGGGCTCCCTGCGGCTCACCCAGCCTGCCGTCAGCTATCAGATGCGCAGGCTCGAAGAGGAGCTTGGGGTGGCGCTCATCCGCCGCAAACATCGCGGCATCGATCTGACGGCAGAGGGACAAAGGCTGTTCGAGATCGTCTCCCGTAATGTCGATGCCATTGATCTCCTCGCGCAGCAGCTTCGGCGGACGGAGGAACGCCAGACCATCCGCCTGCATACGGACTATGCCTTTTCGTCATTGTGGCTCATTCCGCGGATGCACGGATTTCGAGCGCTCAACCCTGACATCAACATCCAGATCGTCGCCACGCAGGACCCGTTGGGTCAGGGCAAGCATGACAGCGACGTGATGATCATTTTCGGCACCCGGCAGGAGGCGGGTGACGGGGCCGTACTGCTGCTTTCGGAAAAAGTCACGCCGGTCTGTTCACCTGCGTTTCTGGCAGCAACGCCGGCGCCCGCAGGCGTTGCTGATTTTTCGCGGCGGAAACTCATCCACCTCGAAAATACATCATCAGCGCACTGGTTCGACTGGCCTTCCTATTTCAAGCATTTCGGCGTTCAGAGAGGCCCCGAAAACGACGGCGGCGACATCAGCTTCAACAATTACACCATGGTGGTTCAGGCGACCATCGGAGAACAGGGCTTTGCGCTCGGCTGGGCCGGGCTCGTCGATCCACTGCTCGAGGCTGGCGTACTGGTCACGGCAGGCCCTAGCCTCGATGCACCGGGGCGCGGCTACTGGTTGATGCGGCCGAAAAGCAGCGACAGCGCGGTGAGAAAACTCACCGGCTGGCTGATTGACGAACGGCGGTGAGGCCGCCGCAGCCGCCCCCGGCGTCCGGTTCAGATCGGATAATGCAGCGGCCCGTCCTGCAGTGTGACCCAGCGTAATTCGGTGAATTCCGCAATGCCCGCCGTGCCGCCGAAGCGGCCGTAACCGGAGGCCTTGACCCCGCCGAAAGGCATCTGCGCCTCATCGTGAACAGTCGGCCCGTTGATGTGGCATATGCCGCTTTCGATCCGCGCGGCAATGGCAAGCGCCCGCGCCTGGTCCCTGCCGAAAATCGCGGCGGAAAGACCAAACTCTGTTTCATTGGCGATGCTTACCGCCTCATCGACGCTGCCGGCCCTGATGATGGAAACGACCGGACCGAAACTTTCCTCGGAATAAAGCCGCATGGCGGGAGTGACGCCATCAATGGCGATCGCATCGAGCATGGTGCCGGTGCCGCCGCCGCCCGCGACCAGCTTTGCGCCTTTGGACACGGCGTCGTCCACCAGCGCCCTTATGCGTGACGTCGCTTCGGCGCTGACCAGTGAGCCTAGCGGTGTCTTTCCCTCGCGTGGGTCTCCGGCCGTGAGGTTGGACGCTTTTTTGGCGAAGGCCTGCACGAATGTATCGGCAACGCTGTCGAGCACGATGATGCGCTCCGTCGACATGCAGATCTGGCCCTGGTTCATGTAGGCGCCGAAGGCGGCCGCCGCGACAGCGGCGTCGATATCGGCATCATCAAGCACGATGAACGGCGCCTTGCCGCCGAGTTCCAGCAGCGCTGGCTTCAGGTAACGGCCGGCCGTTTCGGCAATCACGCGGCCAACGCGGGTTGACCCGGTAAAGTTGACGCGTCTGACGGCGGAGTGCGCAATCAGCGTATCGACGATCTTTGCTGCATCCTCCGGCGCATTGGAGACGGCATTGAGCACGCCCTTCGGCAGACCTGCCGACGCCACCGCCTCGATGATCAGCGCATGGGTGCGCGGGCAAAGTTCCGAGGTTTTCATCACCACCGTATTGCCGCAGGCGAGCGGCGTGGCGATGGAACGTACGCCGAGAATGACGGGCGCATTCCAGGGGGCGATGGACAATACCACGCCCGCCGGCTGGCGCAGTGCCATCGCCGTCGTTCCCGGCCGGTTGGAAGGAATGATCTCGCCCTTGATCTGGGTGGTCAGGCTTGCGGCCTCCACCAGCATATCGCTTGCGAGCCTTACATTGAAACCAGCCCAGGCATCGGTCGCGCCGATTTCTTCCTTCATCGCCTGGGTAATGTCAGGCCCGGCGGCGAGCAGCGCCTGAGCCGCCGCCAGCAGCAGGCGGCGGCGCTCGCCGGGCGATGTGGCCGACCAGACGGGAAAGGCGGCCGCGGCAGCATCGGCCGCACGGGTAGCGTCCTCCACCGTTGCCGCCGCCGCGCTGGTCGCGACGTCGCCGGTGATCGGATTGTGACGCTCGAAGCGCTTTCCGCTCGCGGCCGGGCAATGGTCGCCACCGATGAAAAGATTGACAGTCTGCATGGTCTTCCTCCTGAATTCAGACAATGGCGGCGGTGGTGCCGCCGAGAAACGCCCGTTGCACGGCGGCATCGGCAGAGAGGGCTTTAGCCGTGCCTGCCCCTACGATACGCCCCGCTTCCAGCAAATAACCCCGGTCGGCCAGCGCCAGGCTTTCGCGCACATTCTGCTCCACGAGCAGAAGGGAAAGGCCGCTCTTCTTGATCTCGGCCAGGGCGGCAAAAAGTTCCTGCGTGACGATGGGCGCAAGACCCAGACTCGGCTCGTCCAGCAAGAGATAATCCGGTGCCGACATCAGCGCCCGCCCGATGGCGACCATCTGCTGTTCGCCACCGGACATGGTGCCGGCAAGCTGCTGCCGGCGTTCGGCGAGACGCGGAAACAGCGAGAAAATATGCTCCTGTGTCACTTTCTCTGCTGAACGGGCATGGCGGGGATTGGCGCCAAGGCGGAGATTTTCCTCCACCGTCAGCGCCGGGAAAATTCCGCGTCCTTCTGGCACCAGCGCCACGCCGCGGTCCACGATCCGATGAGGAGGGACAGCGGCAAGCGACGCACCGTCGACGCGCACTTCGCCGGACGCAGGCACAACCATGCCGCCGACAGCTTTCAGCAGCGACGACTTGCCGGCGCCATTGGCGCCAAGCAGAACCACGGTTTCGCCCTTCGCAACATTGAGCGATATGCCATCAACTGCGAGATGTTTGCCGTAGCGGATTGTCAATGCATCTATTTCAAGCATGTGCAGCTCCCAGATAGGCGGAGATGACCTGCGGATCATCAAGCACCGCTGCCGTCGGCCCGTCGGCGATCTTGCGGCCGGCCGCCATGACCACGGAGCGCGGGCAAAGGGCGCGCACGGCCGCCATGATATGTTCCACCAGCAGAATGGTCGTTCCTTCCGATGCCAGCCGCCGGATGAGCGTGATCCCCTCCTGCAGCTCCGTGGGGTTGAGGCCTGCGAGCCATTCGTCAAGAAGCAGAAGCTTCGGTTCGCCCGCAAGCGCACGCGCCAGTTCGAGGCGCTTCTGATCGATATAGGTGAGATCGCCGGCCGGCATGACTTCCCGCCCCGCCAGCCCTATTCTTTCCAGACAGGTGCGCGCGACCTTTTCCGCCGCTGGGCGGGACAACCGCTGCGGCCCGAACATGGCGGAAACCGCTACATTGTCCAGCAGGGAGAGCGAAGGCAAAAGCCGCACGAGCTGGAAGGTGCGCGCCACGCCTGCGCGCGCAATCGCATCCGGCCGCCGGCCGGCAATCTCCTGCCCTTCCAGCCGGATCGATCCCTCCGTCGGCTTCAGCGCGCCCGAGATCAGGTTCATCAGCGTCGTCTTTCCGGAACCGTTCGGCCCGAGCAGCCCCACGACCTCACCGGCCTTGATAGTCAGGCCCAGACCATCCACCGCCTTCAGCCCACCGAAAGTCTTGCGAATATCAGCAATTTCGAGAACGGTGCTCATGCCGTCTTCTCCTTTTTGCGCAACTTCTCCAGCGCCGCCAGCACGCCATCCGGCAACACGAAGACGATGAGGATGAAGAGAGCGCCGAGAATGATGGAAAAATGGTTGGGGAAATTGGCGCCCAGCCATTCGAACAGCAGGAACAGCGGCACAGCACCGAGGATGGGTCCCCAGCGGCGCGTGGCTCCGCCAAGCAGGGCCATGATCACGGTGAGGAAGGAAACCTGAGGATTGAAGACGATGGCCGGCTCGATATAGACCCAGCGCGGGGCCTGGATGGCGCCAACAAGCGTGATGATGGTGGCGGACAGCACGAAGAGCGCCAGCTTGGTGCGGGCAAGATTAATTCCTGCGTGGGCGGCCACCACCTCATCATCGCCGATTGCCTTCAGCGCCAGGCCGAGCTTGCTGCGGTCGATGAGCGTCGACAGGACAAGAGTAACGGCGGCCAGCGCCAGCAATTGCCAAAGGACATGCTGCGGCTCCAGCGGCAGGAAGATATAGCGCCCGAGCGTTCCGGTCACATTCACTTCATACCATGTGATGAGCTGTCGGATGAGTTCGGCAAGGCCGAAAGAAAAGATCACGAAATAAATGCCGGCAACGCGCAGCGTGGAAAGCCCGACGACGAAGGCAAGCGCCGCGCCGACAAGGGCGGAGCACAGTAGGACGAGCGGCCAGGGCAAGACCTCGCTCAGCACCGCGACCGTATAGGCCCCGACACCGAAAAAGGCGACGGTGGCGAGCGATATATAGCGGGTCGGACCGGAGAACATGGCCCAGGCGGAAGCAAGCGTGGCATAACCGAGAAGGCCGATGATGACGCCGACACCATAGGCATCGAAGAAGAAGGGGGAAAGCGCCAGCAGCGCGGCTGCGGCGAGGCCGATCAGAAGCGGAATCATTTGCCCCTCCTTGCGAAGATGCCTTCCGGACGCCAAAGCAGGACCATGAGAAAGAGCAGGTAGGTGGCGGCAAGTGTGAGGCCGGGATCGACATAAACCAGCACAAAGGTTTCCACGAGACCGAGCAGCAGCCCGGCGACCAGCGCGCCGAGCAGATTGCCGACACCGCCCATGATGACGACGACAAGCGCCTTCATGGTGAAGACCACGCCATAGGAAGCGGAGAAGGTCTGGTACATCGAGATCATCACCCCGCCCGCCACGGCGAGTGCGCCACCGAGAGCAAAGCCAAGGGAAGCCACACGGTTCACATCGATGCCGACCAGCGGCGCGGAACGGGGCGACAGCGCCACTGCCCGCAGGTTAAGACCCCAGCGGCTGTGGGTGAGCGCCAGATAAAGCCCACCGCCAATCAGGACGGACAAGCCGAAAGACAGAAGCCGGTTCATTGCCACCGTCGTGCCGAATATATCGACTCCATCGGCGAGATAGGAATAGGAATGGTAATTGCCGCCGAACGCCACGAGCATGATGCCCTGGATAACGAAGAGCAGTCCGAAGGTTGCCAGAATGGAATCGACTTCCAGACGGCCAGAGCCGCCCGAACGGCGCACCAGCGGCCGCATCATGACGCGGTAGATCGCGAAAGAAAGGCCGTAACCGAGCGGTACGATGATGAAAAGCGACCAGAGCGGCGAAAGCCCGTAACCGGAAAACAGAACGAAGGTGATGAAGGCAGCCGCGATCAGCACTTCGCCATAAGCGAGGTTCATGATGCGGGCGATGCCATATTGCAGCGAAAGTCCAAGCGCGATCAGCGCATAGGTCCCTCCCAGCATCAAGCCGAAGATGAGGGTGGATAAGAACAAGGAAATGTCTCCAATCTGGAACATGGCCGAAGCCTTCCGGCCGGGTTCACAGGTCCCGGCCGGAAAGGGCTTACCATTGCGGCTTCGGGACAAGGGGCTTGGCCGCACCTGGACGTTCCGCAGGCGCAATCGCGACGAAACGCTCGCCCTGCCATTGCCCCGCCCACCACAGCTGACGAAGCTGGTTGTCTTCAAGTTTGACCGGGCCAATAACGGTGTCGAAGCTTCCCGTCGAAAGCTCGCCCGCCACCGCTGCCCTGTCGAGCCCGACACGCTGGATTGACTGGGCCAGCATTTCGAGGCTCGCATAGGTGATGGCGCTTGCCCAGCTGTCCGGCTTGGTGCCGATGAAGGCTTCGTGACGCTTGAAATAATCCTCGATCCTGTCGCTGCTTCCATCGACGCCGCCGATGCTGATGACACCTTCCTGCTTGCCATCGGAAACCTTCGGGAAAATCGGGAAAGCACCGCCGACACCGACGTAGAACACCTTCGGATTATATCGTGCAGTCTGCGCCTGCTTCGTTACCGCGAAACTGTCCGGCGGGTAGGAGAAGGCGATGAAACTGTCCGCACCGCTTGCCGCGGCCTCGTTCACAAGCGCGGCAAAATCGGAGGTGCCGACCGGATAGGTCTTGTCATAAGCAAGCGTAAAACCTGCTTCCTTCAGCGCGGGTCGCGCAGCCTTGATGAGATCGATGCCGAAACCGTCCGCGACAGATATCACAGCCACCTTGTCATTGATCTGGCCTGCTTCGCGGGCGGCTTTCAAAACATCGGCCAGTGCATTGGCATAGTCGTGCCCCCCGCCCAGCATCCAGAAGCTCTTCTTCCAGCGCGCGGCGAAATCGGGCGCCTTGTCGGTGACGCCGGTGACCGCGAGCTGCGGATAACCGAAACGGTCATAGAGCGGCGCAACCGCCAGATTAAATCCCGTGCCCCAGGGCGGCAGGATGAAATCCACCTTGTCCTGGCTGGCCAGCCGCTCGGTGAACCGTACCGCGTCCTCGGCCGAGGAACGGTCGTCATATTCGACCACGTCAATTGGCAAGCGCTTACCATCGGGCAGCGTGAGGCCGCCGGCATCGTTGACCTCCTTCACCCATAATTTGTAGTTCGGAATGGTCGTGATACCCGCGCCGGTGGCATTGGCGCCGCTTTTTGACACAGCATAGCCAATCTTTACGGAAGTGCGGTCCTGCGCAGTGGCATGACTGAAAGACACTGCAGACAGGGCAGCACCGGAGAGCAGGCAGAACAGCGTTCTGCGCTTCAAATTGTTCATGATGTTCCTCCCAAAGCGCTCGATCGGGCAGCCCTTCTCCTCAAGACTCCCCACGCGCTGATCGAAGTTTAGCAATGACAGTTGCATATAAAATGCACTAGTGTAGTGCATTATTGCACTTTTGGAGGTTGAATGCCGCTGCACAGCCAGTTTGCCGCCAATCGCGTGGAGATTACGGCACGTACCTTCGCCTCCTCGCTGCGCGTATCCGAATTCCGGCTGGAAGCAGACAGCGCCCACCTGCTTTTGCTTTCTGTCGGGGAAGCGGAGATCACGCAGGGCGATAAGAGGCTGGATGTCCCTTCGCCGGGGCTCATCTGGCTGCCCATAGGCCCGGCAGGCCGCGTGAGACTGAGCGCCGGAAGCCGCGGATCGCTGTTGACGACCACCGAAATCGGACTGGCTCACGCGATGCCGACGGGCACGAGCGCAAACGCCGTACGCGCGATACTGCAGCGTATTCTGGTACAGTCGCCCGAAGAGCAGGACCAAAAGGAACTGGAGGCTTATCTCCAGACAATCGCGAGCGAAAATGTCCGCGCAGCGACCGGTTCCGACACGATCATCGCCAGCCTGCTCTGCGTCACCCTTGTCCGGGTCTGTCAGCACGCCATCGCCGATGTTGCTGCCGCCGTCTCCACCCCGGGCGGCCTCACCGAACGTTTCGTCCTTCTGGTGAGCCAGCACAAGCACGATCAATGGGCCGTCGAAGATTATGCACACCATCTCGGCGTTACCCGCGAGCGACTGGGATTCGCGGTCCGCAAGGCCACGGGGCTTTCGCCACAGGCCTATATCCACCGGGAACTCCTGTCAGAGGCGCGCGACCTTCTTCTGAACTCTTCGCTGCAAGTCGCTGAAATCGCGTTTCGACTGGGGTTTCAGGACCCCGGCTACTTCAATCGCTTCTTCACCCGCAACGAGGGGACCTCTCCTGGCCGTTTCAGAAGAACGGCAAGGCAGAAGCAGAACATGCCGCCGCCATCCTATGCGGCTTGGCCGTGATGGGACAGGAGGCTGACAACTACACGGCTTCCAGTTCCTTGATATTCGCAAGGTCCGTTTCCAGCCTCGCTGCAGCCGCCTTAATGTCAAAAGCGTTCTGCAAGTTCAGCCAATATTCCGGGGTGGTCTTGAAAAACTTTGCCAGACGCAAGGCGGTGTCCGCGGTGATACCAAGTTTCTCTCCCGCAATCCGTTCTATGCGGGTGCGCGGAACATTGAGGTGCCTTGCGAGCGCGTATGCCGACATCCCCAGCGGCTCAAGATAGAGTTCCCGCAGGATTTCGCCCGGATGGATCGGAGGCGATTTACTGATTGTCATGCTCGCTGGCCCTCCTTGGCCGATTTGTCATGAGCCTCTCCACGAGAATAACCGACTAGTGATAGTCGGTTATTTCCACGCTTTCCGGCCCTGCTTGCGTCCAGACGAAACAGATGCGCCACTGCTTGTTGATCCGGATCGAATATTGGCCCTCACGGTCGCCGGAAAGCTTTTCCAAACGATTACCGGGCGGTGACCGAAGGTCTTCAACCGTGTTTGCCGCATCCAAGATTGTGAGCAGTTGCTGGGCGCGGCGTAGCATATCGGAGGGAAATCCCTTCTTCACAGATCCGTCGTCAATCGAAGCAGTCAGCTTGTTTTTGAAAGAACGGATCATTGCCTGCCTCTTGATGTTCGTATCATAAACAGATACGCGCAGAAGTCAACAGAACCGTATCTTAAAGAGATACGTTATTATTTCCCCTGGACGGTCCGATGCCGCCCGATCGGCAGCATCATCGGCTTGCCCGATGTCGGATCCGTGATGACACGGCTTTCAATACCAAAAACGTGGCGGACATTCTCTTCCGTCAAAACGCCTTCCGGCGTGCCGAAGACTTGCAGCTTTCCGTCCCTCATGGCGACGAGATGATCGGCATAACGGGCTGCGAGATTGAGATCGTGCAAGACCATGACGATGGTGGTCTCACGCGACTGGTTGAGGTCTGTGAGAAGGTCCAGCACCTCGACCTGATGGCTGATATCGAGGAAGGTGGTCGGCTCATCCAAGAGCAATATGTCGGTCTGCTGGGCAAGCGCCATGGCGATCCACACGCGTTGCCGCTGACCGCCCGATAATTCATCCACCGGCCGTTCGGCAAGCTCGACCGTGTCGGTGGCGACGAGTGCTGCGGCAACCGCTTCGTCATCCTCACGTGTCCAGCGTGCGAACAGGCCGTGATGCGGATGTCGCCCGCGGCTGACGAGATCCGCAACCACGATACCTTCAGGCGCTATCGGCGATTGCGGCAGGAGACCCATCCGCTGAGCCAGTTCCCGGGAAGGCAGGCGATGGATCGACTTGCCGTCGAGCAGGACCTGACCGGCGCGCGGTGTGATGAGCCGCGACATGCTGCGTAGCAGAGTGGACTTGCCGCAGGCATTCGCGCCGACGATAACCGTGATCTTCCCGCGCGGGACGGTGAGGTCCAGCTCTTCTATGATGAGGCTGTCGCCATAGCCGGCCGAGAGGCCACTTAGGGAAAGAGAGTGGCCGGTCATAAGGAGCCTCCGCTGCGGTTGACCCGCACGATCAGATAAATCAGATAGGGTGCACCGAGCGCACCGGTGACGACGCCGACCGGGTAACGGCCGGGCAGCAGGAACTGGCCGCAATAGTCACCTGCCAGCACCAGCACCGCCCCGACCAGCGCGGCGGGAAGGAGCAGCGATCCATTGCTGCCGACGATACGCGCTGCAATTGGTCCGGACAGGAACGCAACGAAGGCGATCGGCCCCGAGACGGCCGTAGCAAAGGCGATCATGCCAACGGCTGCGACGATGACGATGATGCGTGTTGCCCCGACCCGAACGCCGAGTGCCGCGGCGGCATCATCACCAAGCCTGAGCGTCTCGAGATCCCGTGCACGGCTGAGAAGCAGGCCGCCGAAGAAAACCAGCGCGATGGCAAGCGGCAGTGTCTGGGCAAGTTTGGCGCCATTGACACTGCCGGTCAGCCAGCGCATCGCCTCCTGCAGTGTCCAGGCCGGCGCGACGGAGAGAATATAGGCGATGATGCTTTCCAGCATGGCGGAAACACCGATGCCGACAAGGATCAGACGCGTTCCGGCCACGCCGTTGCGGAAGGAGAGGAGATAGACCAGCAGGGCGATGCCAAGGCCGGCGACGACGGCGACAACCGAAACCAGCGGTCCGTTCATCTGCAATACGACGATGGCAAAGACGGCGGCGGCGCTGGCGCCGGAGCTGATGCCGATAATGTCGGGGCTGGCGAGCGGGTTGCGTAGCATGATCTGAAAGGCGACGCCGCCAAGGCCGAAGCTCAGCCCCGCCAGCACCGACAGCAGCGCGCGTGGCAGGCGCAATTGTCCGACGGTAAAGCTGACGCCGGCGATGTCCTCGCCAAGGAGCACGCGGATCACCTGACCGGGCGGGGTGAATGATTGGCCGAGCGTCAGCGTGAGCGCAAAAGCCGCGACGAGAAGCGTCAGCAGGCAAAAGATGACGAGACGCCGCCGGCCCTGCCGACGATGGCGGTTGAAACCCAGCGTTTCGACGACTGACGGAAACATGCTCACAGCTCACGCACCCTCTGCCGTCTGACGATCCAGATGAAAAAGGGCGCGCCGACCAGCGCCGTGACGATACCGACATCGAGTTCGGAGGGCCGCGCGACGATGCGGCCGACAATATCGGCGGCCAGCAGCAGGCAGGCGCCTCCAAGTGCAGAAAACGGAAGGAGCCAGCGATTGTCCACCCCGACCAGCGAGCGGCAGAGGTGAGGCACCACCAGACCGACGAAACCGATCGGGCCGCAAATGGCGGTGGCAGCGCCGCACAGAAGAATGGCGCCGAAGGATGCCATGGCTCTGGCGACGGCAACGTTTTCTCCAAGGCCGGCGGCCAGCTCGTCGCCAAGCGCCAGTGAATTCAACTTCCGCGCCGAAAGCAGGCTTATGACGAAACCGGCAGCCAGAAAGGGCAATACGGTCTCGATACGTTCGAAGGTCGCCCCGCCGACACCACCGATCTGCCAGGCGCGGACGCCGCCGGCGATATCGCTGCGCGGCAACACCACGGCGATGACGAGCGACGAGAAGGCGACGGAGGTGGCGGCACCCGCAAGTGCGAGTTTCAGCGGCGTGGCCCCGCCTCGCCCGAGCGAACCGACAACATAAACGAAGATCGCGGATGCCCCCGCCCCGGCAATTGCCGTGACGATGAAGGCCTGAGCCGAGGCGATGCCGAACCAGACGATGCCGATGACAACGGCAAGCGACGCCCCCATGTTCACGCCGAGAATACCGGGATCAGCAAGCGGATTGCGTGTGACCCCCTGCATGATCGCGCCGGCCAGCCCCAGCGCGGCACCCGCTATAAGCGCAAGCGCGGTGCGCGGCAGGCGCACAGCAACCGCCGCTTCTGCAACCGTTTCGACACGGCCACTCACCCCACCAAGAATATCCGCAAATGAGACCTCACGCGTGCCGATGGCAACCGACAACGCACATAGCAGCCCGAGAAGCGCCAGCACCGCGCCAAGCCACGCCATCCGCACGCGGTTCGAGCGCCCGGCCAAAAGCACGGCAGCCGCTTTGCCGGATCCGGACATTGTCACTGTGATTTCCCGGACTTACCGGCGGCCCTTGCCAGAAGATCGGCATAGTCCTTCAACACCCATGAAATCGACAGAGGCGTTGGATTAGAAGCCGTGCCGAGCGGATCGCGCCCCAGCATAACGACAGCATCGTTTGAGACGGCAGGCATCCGGGCGAGAAGCGGATCAGCGCGCATGGCATTCAGCAGCGGCTCGCTACCATAGGTCACGATGATATCGACATCGTCGAAGGCATCGACGCGCTCGGCGCTGATACCGGCAGCGAATTGCCCAGGCCTCGTTGCCTCCGCGACGCTTTTGGGGGACGCAAGGCCAAGATCTTTGAAGAACTTCACTCTGGTATCATTGGCCGTATAGAAATTGACGACGCTGAGATTTGTGGCGTCGAGATGGGTGACAAACATGGCCGACTTGCCCTTCAGTTGCGGGTGGCCGGCAACGACCTCGGCTATTTCACCCTCGATGCGCTTAATGAGCGCCTCCCCTTCTGCGGCCATTCCAAGACCGGCGCTATTCAGCCGGATCATGTCGCGCCAGTCCGTCGCCCATGGCGAGACAGGATAAGCGACCACCGGCGCGATCTGGCTGAGCGTGTCGTAATCCGACTGGCTGAGGCCGGAATAGGCCGCGAGGATGACATCCGGCTGCGTTGCCGCCACAGCCTCGAAATCGATGCCGTCACCCTCGTCGAACAGCACAGGCTTTGGCGCGTCGAGCTCAGACAGCCGCTTCGCCACCCAGGGCAGCAGCCCGTCACCGTCATCATCGCCGAAGTTGGCGGCGGCAAAGCCGACGGGCACGATGCCGAGCGCCAGCGGCACCTCATGGTTGGCCCAGGCGACAGTGGCGACCCGCGCGGGCTTCTTCGCAATCGTCGTCGTGCCGAAAGCATGTTTGATGGTGACGGGATAGGGTGCCGTCTCCTCCGCCACAGCTGTATTCTGTGCGATCACGGACAGAAAAAACACGAAGACCGGTAGAAGACCACAAAACAGGCGGGGCATGAGCGAGGCTTTCAAAGTTCAAAAGTGGACTTGAATTCTCAGCTTCAATTGCCCCCGTCAAGTCCGGTGAGGAAATGCTGCCGCAACAGCGGTGAAATTTCCGGGGTTTTGTACAAAACCGCAAAAATCTACAATACCGGACAAACTTTCTCAAGTTATTGGGCGCATCGAGAGTGGTCCGTGAAAACGGCGATCGGGGCATTAATTTCTGGAACCTACCAATGAATATCGAAATCCAAGGCAGAAACCGCAAAACCGCGCGACGTCTCCACGGGAAAGCGGCCCTGCTGACCTGCACGGCGCTTGCCGCATCCATGCCCGGCCTTCTCGTGGCGCAGGAGGCTGCCAACACGGGCGGCAGCACGGTTCTGGAGACCATCACCATCGACAGCGGTGACAATGATCAGAAATCGATCGTCGCCACCCGCACGACGAGCGGCAACAAGATGGCGACCGATATTCTCGACACACCTGCCTCTGTATCTGTCATCACCGCCAAGGAAATGCAGCAGCGCGGCGTGCAGACGGTAGAAGAAGCACTGCAATACACCGCCGGCGTCACCACGGATTTTTACGGCTCCGACGACCGTTTCGACTATTTCAAGATTCGCGGTTTCGACGCTTACATGTACCGCGACGGCTTGACGCTCGGCCGCCCCTTCGGCGCGCTGCGCGAAGAAACCTATGCCTATGAGCGCGTCGAAGTGATAAAGGGCGGCAATTCTACCACCTTCGGCGTTTCGGACCCCGGCGGTTCGGTAAATTACTCCACAAAAGTGCCGAAACATGCGCGCTTCGGCGAAGCCTATGTGACCGGCGGTTCTTATGGCCGCGCCGAGACCGGCTTCGATTTCGGCGACAACATCACCGGGGACGACACTCTGTCCTATCGTCTGACCGGCAAGCTTCGCAACGCCGATGCGGAATATGACTATTCCCGCGACGACGAGAAATTCTTCATGGGCGGTCTTACCTGGCGTCCGACCGACGCCACCAGCCTGACTGTCGTTTACGACCACCTTAACAAGGATGGCGTTCCCGGTGGCGGCGGCCATCCCGTCGGCTCGCATTTCGACCGGAGCCGCTTCTTCGGAGAACCCGACTACAACTATCGTGGCACGAACCGCAACTCGCTGAGCGTGATGTTCGATCACGATTTCGGATCCGGCCTGACGCTGAGTTCCAACGCCCGCTACAGCAAGGCGAATACGGACTTCGGTTATGCCTATATATCGTCGACGCCGACCAACGGTTCGACCATCGCCAATCGTTCTTACTTCGGCAACGACACCGAGACCGAAAACTTCCTGATCGACACGCGCCTGCAATATGACACGCGGTTCGACAACGTCGAAAGCCGCAGCCTGGTCGGTGCTTTCTATAATGACTACACCTCCGGCAGCAAAAGCTACTTTGGCGCTGCACCGAGCATCAACTGGATGAACCCGATCTATACCGGCGCGCCCTCTTCCGTGCCGCTCTATGCGGACTCCCTGACGGACCAGAAGACAAGAGCGCTCTATCTGCAGCAGGACCTGACCTTCTTCGACAGGCTCACCATCAGCGCCGGCCTTAGAAACGACTGGATCGACACCGACCAGACAAACCGGCTGAACCGCACGACGGCGAGCGGCGACATCAGCGAACTTACGAAGCGCATTGGTGTGTCCTACAAGATTACCAACGAGATCGCGCCCTATATCAGCTATGCTGAATCGGTTGTGCCCGCGTCCGGTCTCACCGTCGAGCCGGAGCGCGGCGAACAGATCGAACTCGGCGTAAAGTACCGTCCGGACGCTTTCCCGGCTCTCTTCACCGCCTCGATCTACGATCTGAAAAAGAACAACATCACCGTCACAAGCCCGATCACCAGCCTGCCCACAACGATCGGCGAGGTGCGTGTGCGTGGTCTTGACCTCGAGGCCAAGGCTGAGGTCACAGACAGTCTCAGCCTGACGGCAGCCTATTCCTATCTCGATGCGGAAATCACCGAAAACGGCACTGGCGGCAATGTCGGCAACAGGCCGCAGTTTGTGCCCGAACATCAGGCCTCACTATGGGTCAACTATACGCTTGCGGGCAACGACCATTTCGGTGACATGACGTTCGGTCTCGGCGGCCGCTATACCGGCGCCTATTATTTCGACAACGCCAACAAGGTCGAAACCGGAAGCAGTGTGACCGTGGATGCGGCATTCAGCTACAAGATCCAGGAAACCGCCTCGCTGGATGTCAATGTCTCCAACCTTTTCAACGAAAAACACGTTTCTTATGGCGGGTTCGGAGCAGACTTCTACAATCCGGGCAGGGCGTTTTCGGTTACTCTGCGCAAGACATGGTGATGTAAGATATCCACAATACTTCAATATATTGTGGATATTTCCTGATGTCATGCTCTGGCTTGCCCGAGATTCAAACAGGCGGTCGCCCACCACGGCCTACGCATCAGGACGCAAATCCCGCCTTTTCAAAGCAGCCTGTGCAGACGTCGCCAGGCAGCAGGCGTGTTACCCACGGACTGACGGAAAGCCTTGGTGAGATGAGCCTGATCGGAAAAACCGAGCTGGGCAGCAATATCGGCTACCGTCAGATCGCCTTCCAGCAGAAGTTTTTGTGCGGCATCGATACGCCGCTCAAGTTGCCATTGCAGAGGTGTTTTGCCGGTTGTCTGGCGAAACACCGTGGCGAACCAGCTTTCCGACAGCCCGACAATATCGGCCATCTCGGCGACCGTCATGCGGTCATCACCGCGCTTTTCCACGCGAGCGAGTAACCGGTTCATCTGCGCCTGCGTCAGCCTGCCATTGGCCTGCTCGGGCGTTGGTCCGGGAATATCCAGCAAGCCGGCAACAATACTGCCGACGAGGCTTTCGGCATAAAGCGGATGTTTCTGCGGCTCGGCCAGTTCATCCACCAGCAGGCCCGCCAGGGTTTCCACGCCGCCGATATCCTGTATCTCGACCGGACGGCGTAACGCAGTCATGGCCGCCGAACCGCCGACCGCCGGGGACAGGAAGCGGAGAAGCCGGTCCTTGTGGATATGCAGGTTGAGATGGGAAAAACGATGCGTGGCGTTGCTGCCCGTCCACATGGGCACGCCTGCTGGCACGTAAACCGCCCGCGTCATCGGCCGCGAATGTTGCGAAAGCTCGCCGTCGCGATTTGATATGCGGATCCGTGACGAGACGTCGTTGAAGAAAATCATGATACGCGGATCGGCGGCGAGATAATACCCTTTCGCCCCCACTTGGCTCTCCGCCTCCCAGAAAGCGCTGACCAGCCCGTCGAACTGGCGCCACTTGACCGGCGCGGTGACGCTGATCCCTTCCGTGTACCAGGTCATGGAATGCCAGAAACCCAATGCAATTACCGTCCGGTTGTCGAGCCGAGGCCGAGGCGTGGAAACAAACGTGGCACAGGGCAATCGTGGCAATCACCCTGCACGCTGCCATAACATGACTTATCTATTCATGTTAATAGCAAAGATCATTATGAATAGAAACATTCTCCCCCGCGAAAAGGCTGGAACCTCTGCCCGGGACGACCGTTGAATTCCTGACAGGAACCAAACGAGGGAGATTATTCATGGACCGCAACAAGGAACCCGGCGACTTCGCAGAGAAGAAGCGCGAGGAACAGGGCCGCGGCGTCATCGTCGCCGGACCGGATGCTCACGAGAATGAAAAGAGCGGCAGAACCCCGTCGCAAGGGGCGGAGAAATCATCCCCGGAGCGTCCCGTACCGTCTTCCGACCGTCGGTGAGCCGCCGCCGCGTCCAGCACATTTGCGCAACGCGTGTGAGAGCGCCAAGCCGATCTACGAGAAGCCGAAAACAAAAGCGCCTCCCCGATCGCTCAGGGAGGCGCTTTTTAATGGCAAACAGGCTCGTTACAGAAGATCGAAACGGTCGGCGTTCATCACCTTCGTCCAGGCGGCGATGAAGTCGCGGACGAATTTTTCCCTGTTGTCGTCCTGTGCGTAGACTTCCGCATAGGCACGCAGGATCGAGTTCGAGCCGATCACAAGATCGACACGCGTGGCGGCGTATCGTGCCACGCCAGTCCTGCGGTCACGGATCTCATAGAGATTGTTGCCGGTCGGGACCCAGGAATAGGCCATATCCGTCAGCGTCGTGAAGAAGTCGGTCGTCAGGGCGCCGGGCTTGTCAGTGAACACGCCATGTGCCGCACCGCCATAATTGGCGCCGATGACGCGCAGGCCGCCGATCAGCACTGTCAGTTCCGGCGCAGTCAGGCCGAGAAGCTGGGCGCGGTCCAGCAGCAGTTCTTCGGGGCTGACAACATAGTCCTTCTTGATCCAGTTGCGGAAACCATCCGCCAGCGGCTCGAGCGGAGCGAAGCTGTCAGCATCCGTCTGCTCGGCGGAAGCGTCGCCGCGGCCCGGTGCAAACGGCACGGCGATATCGAAGCCAGCCGCTTTCGCGGCCTGTTCCACGCCGTAATTGCCGGCCAGAACGATGACATCCGCGATGCTCGCACCGGTTTCACGAGCAATCGGCTCGAGAACCGAAAGCACATGGGAAAGACGGGCGGGCTCGTTGCCTTCCCAATCCTTCTGCGGAGCAAGGCGGATACGCGCGCCATTGGCACCGCCGCGCTTGTCCGAACCGCGGAAGGTGCGGGCGCTGTCCCAGGCGGTCGCAACCAGATCTGCGACCGGAAGGCCGGAAGCGGCGATCTTGGCCTGTACGGCAGCCACATTGTAGCTCGTGGAGCCTTCGGGGACAGGGTCCTGCCAGATCAGGTCTTCTGCGGGAACATCCGGTCCGAAATAACGGGATTTCGGCCCCATGTCACGGTGCGTCAGCTTGAACCAGGCGCGGGCGAAGACTTCGGAGAAATGATCCTGATCATCCTTGAACTTCAGCGAAATCTCACGGTAGATCGGATCGACCTTCAGTGCCATGTCCGCATCCGTCATCATCGGGATGGTGCGGATCGAGGCATCCTCGACGTCAACAGGCTTGTCTTCTTCGGCGATGGTGATCGGCGCCCATTGCGATGCACCGGCGGGGCTGTGCGTCAACGTCCACTCATGCTTGAACAGCATGTCGAAGAAGCCGTTGTCCCACTTGGTCGGATGGCTCGTCCACGCGCCTTCGATACCCGAGACGACGGTATCACGACCGATGCCGCGGCCCTTGGTGTTGATCCAGCCAAGGCCCTGATATTCCGGGCCTGCGGCTTCCGGATCGGGGCTGAGATTGGCCGCGCTGCCGTTGCCGTGCGACTTGCCGATCGTGTGGCCGCCGGCGGTGAGCGCCACGGTTTCCTCGTCGTTCATGCCCATGCGCGCGAAGGTCTCGCGCATCTGCGCCGCCGTCGCCAGCGGATCGGATTTGCCGTTCACGCCTTCCGGATTGACGTAAATGAGACCCATCTGCACGGCGGCAAGCGGGTTTTCCAGCGTTTCCGGCTTCGTCACGTCGCCGTAACGACCGTCGCTCGGCGCCAGCCATTCCTTTTCATCACCCCAATAGGTGTCCTTTTCCGGAGCCCATATGTCTTCACGGCCGAAGGCGAAGCCGAAGGTCTTCAGGCCCGCAACGTCGTAGGCAATGGTGCCGGCGAGCGCGATCAGGTCTGCCCAGGAAATCTTGTTGCCGTATTTCTTCTTGATTGGCCACAGCAGGCGGCGGCCCTTGTCGGTGTTGACGTTATCAGGCCAGGAATTTAGCGGCGCAAAACGCTGATTGCCGGTGTTGGCGCCGCCGCGGCCGTCCGTTACGCGATAAGAGCCGGCGGCATGCCAGGTGACACGGGCCATCATACCCACATAGCTGCCCCAGTCGGCCGGCCACCAGTCCTGGCTATCGGTCATCAGGGCCCGAAGATCGGCCTTGAGGGCCTCGACATCAAGCGTCTTCAGCGCTTCGCGATAGTTGAAGGAGGTGCCAAGCGGATTGGTCTTGGTGTCGTGCTGATGAAGAATATCGAGGTTCAGCGCGTTCGGCCACCAGTCGGTCACCGATTTGCCGGAAGCCGTATTGCCTCCGTGCATGACGGGACATTTGCCAGCCGGTTTTGAAGTTGCGTCCATTTCGCCCTCCGATGGGTTTAGCAATTAAACAAAATAAGTTCGACACGGGCAGCGGTATGCATCAGCGTTCGCAACGGGTTACTGCCAACCGCAGCGACACTGACGGCCTTTCACAGCTACAGCCTCTTTCTGTCATGATGATGATTAACAGGCGGGTTCCATAATTTCCAATTGTATCTTCTAAAGGCTGCGATATGCTGAGCTTATGATTGCGCTCTCCATGAAACATCTCCGCTATTTTGACGCTCTGGCGAAGATCGGCCATTTCGGGCGTGCTGCCGAGGCCTGCGCCATTTCGCAGCCCGCCCTTTCGCTTCAGATCCGTGAACTGGAAGAACTGATCGGTGCGCCGCTGGTCGAAAGAGGCAGCCGGCAGATCAGGTTGACCACTCTTGGCGAGGAGTTTGCCGAGCGCACCCGCGCGATCCTTCAATCGGTCGATGAGCTGCAGGATCTGGCGCGGGCTCGGCAGGGGCCGCTCAGCGGCCGCCTGCGCATCGGCGTCATTCCGACCGTCGCTCCCTATCTTCTGCCACAGGTCATCAAGACGCTTACGAGACATTACCCCGGGCTGGAAGCACGTCCGCGAGAGGCGGTGACGCAAAAACTGATCGAGGACCTTCTGGAGGCCCGGCTGGACATGGCCATCGTCGCCCTCCCCGTCTCGGAACCGTCGCTGGAGGAAATCCCGCTATTTTCCGAGGAATTCATCCTGGTGCGGCCGATGGAGGATGCGGGCATGCCGGTGCCGAGCGCCGACAAGCTCGGCGAAATGCGCCTGCTGCTTCTGGAGGAAGGCCACTGTTTCCGCAATCAGGCGCTATCCTTCTGCAGCACTACAAATGCGCCACCCCGCGTGCTGATGGAGGGGAGTTCACTATCCACCCTGGTGCAAATGGTCGGCGCCGGCATCGGCGTCACACTCATTCCACAGATGGCCGTCGACATGGAGACCCGGCAGTCCACGGTCTCGGTCTTCCGTCTGGCGGAACCGCGACCGTCCCGCACCATCGGTATTGTGTGGCGGAAGAGTAACCCGCTTTCGGCGCAGTTCGCTCATATCTCGGAGATCATCCGAGACTGTGGCCTGCAAAAAATTCAGGGCAGTAACGTTTCCACCAGATAGAGGTCAGGCGAACAGTGTGCGCAAAGCCGGGCCGCAGCCTCGAAAAAAGCCTTCTTGATGCGGCTGCGCTTGTCACTGCCATCCATTGTGGAAATGGGCACTTCGAACCCGAACATGCTCTCCTGCATTGCAAGCCGCTCGTTCCAGAAAGCGTCAATGTCCGAAAGCAGCATCGTCTGGCGCCGTCTTCGCCGATGGTTTATCGGATGCCGGGCCTGCGAGATCGCAAAGAAGCTATGAGCACCCTTTCCCAGATAGGCCTGCATAACCATCAACACCGCCTCTTTGGGGCGCAGACCACAAAGATCACGCGTTACAGCCACCATTTCTTGCTTCGCCGCGTGCGGCCCCTGCATTCCGCCGACCACGATCGTCCTGACATCGCCCCGGTTTACGAACATGAACTTGGCTGTCCAAACTGTCGCCTCATCCCGGCATCGGATCAACCGGATGGCAAACGCGCCCTCGTGCCGGCCGCCAAAGCGGTCCGCAAGCGCCAGGCTACACCGGTAATCGTCGGAACGGCCCGAAATCACTGACATCTGGACGGCCTCCCCAGCCCAGATCGCTGCCATCACACTGCGCGAAAAGCACTCCCTGGCGAGGTGAAAATTCGTGGTCAAAAGTGCGAGACGTTTCTGAGAGCCCAGATTGGCGATAAGGAATTTCGAGAAAGGTTTTTGCAGCAGATCGTCGTGCGGAAGCGCTAATTGCTCCATTGCCGAAAACCGCATGAGAAAACGCCACCATCGCAGCGTCACGATGGGATTGCCCGCAAAACGCATCCACAAAAGAAAACCGCGCTTCCAGTGTGCCCGCCGGGTGAACCCCGCGAGCCTTGTCATAAGCGGCAAAAAAGACACTCCCGCCCTCTCAGCGGCTGGGAGACCTTCCGGGTAAGCCGGCAGCGGATCAAGCGCACCGGGGTCATGAGCACGGCGAAGGGCAGACGTTTCAGCGCGCCACATTTTGACACCTGCAGAGAGAATGAGAGCAAAGGGAAAAGAGGGAGGAGGACATCTCGATAATAGCAATCACCTGCGAATTCGGATTTTGCCGCGCCAATCCATTTAGGCCCGTCAAGCTGACATGACTGTGAAACCAAACGGGCGGCGCGTGATGAAAACGAAGACTCTCCAGACGGGGAGTTTTCACGTGGCGGCACGGCACCGGCGTCCTCCAGAAGGGACACACTGCGCCATCCCGGCCCATAGCGCCATTGCCATCAGTCACGATCCGTCTCCACACCACAAACCAACTCAGTTCGGTCAGTCTGACGGGCGTTCTGCACCGGTAACGTTACGTCAACATTATGCCGCCGGGCATTCGGGCCGGGTAATGCTGCTGCAATTATGAATGCCTATCCCTTGGCCATCGGCCTGAGCGCAGGCGACGTGACCCGGCGGTTACCGGATTGGATTTATCTGGAGAAACAATGTTATGTGGATGAAGAGAACGATAAAGGCGGGGGGCGCGCTTGCTGTTTGCGTTCTCGTCGTCACCGCTCTCGGTCCGGTACGCGGAAGCGCGGATGCGAATGAGCGCGTCAAGGGTGTTGTGGCGGCGGCCACCATGAGCCCCGCCGGCATTCCTTTCGAACTCACAGAGCAGGAAACGGCAAAGATCGGCACACGCTCCATGGCGGAGCGCCTCAGCATCAGCGGAGAGCTTCAGCCAATCAGCCGCGTTGTGATCCGCGCCCGCGAAGCCGGAAAGATACTTGAGATGACGGTCCGGGAGGGGCAGCCGGTCAAGGCGGGCGACCTGCTTGCGCGTTTTGAAACCGACGAGTTGCAATCAACGCTGCTGCTCCGGCAAAGCGACCGGAATGCGGCCGAGGCTGAGCTGACACTGGCGATGCAGGCGCTGGCGAGAACCGAACAGCTGGCTGCAAAAAACATTGCCTCGGCAGAGCAGCTCGACAAGGCGAAAAGCGATGTCGTGGTGAAGACGGCAAGGGTTCAGAGCCTGTCGGCACAGGTGGATATTGCCCGTCTCGCCCTCCGCAACGCCGAAATCCGTGCACCATTTGACGGTACCGTTACCAGACGTGTGGCAGAGACGGGGTCGCGGATCAGCGCCGATGGCGAACTTCTGACGCTGGTGGACAGCAGCATGCTGGAAGCAAAAGTCCTCGTAGCCACCCGCGACGTTCCCCGCATCGCACTCGGCCAGACGGCCGACCTGGAGATCGACGGGCTAAGTGGGGACGTCGTCAGGAGCACCGTCGACCGCATCAATCCTCTTGCCGAAGAGGGGACGCGTTTCGTCGCGGTCTATCTGCGGCTTGCCAACCGTGACGGCAGGTTATGGGGCGGAATGTTCGCAAGCGGATCGATCCTTCTGCGGGAAAAAAACGACGCGCTGGTAGTTCCCGCCATCGCGCTTCGCAAGGATGAGACGGGCTATCATGTCCTCAAGGTACTGAACGGCCATCTCCGCCGCCAGGCCGTTGCGCTTGGAGCGCGCTGGAACGGTGGAAGCTCTGTCGAGATCGCCGCCGGCCTGAACGGAGGCGAGACGATCCTCACCGCGCCGTTGCCGGAATTACAGCCTGATATGGCGGTGACGATAGACAGGGCGGGCTGACATGGTTCTGACCCGCATATCCGTTACTCATCCCGTTTTCACCACCATGATGATGGTGGCGCTGCTGGTCCTGGGCCTCTTTTCACTGCAGAGACTGGGGCTGGACCAGTATCCCAGGGTCGACGTGCCCGTCGTCGTGGTGGCCATTACCTATCCAGGCGCGACACCGGAGACGGTGGAGACCGACGTGACACGTCCGGTCGAGGAGGCCCTGAACACCGTCGGCGGTCTGGATGAAATCACCTCTACCTCCTATGAGGGGCGATCCGTCGTGGTCGCGAAATTCAAGCTGGAGGTTGAAGGCGCGACCGCCGCACAGGATGTGCGTGACAGGGTGGCGGCCATTGAGGCAAATCTGCCGGAAGACACGAAAAAGCCGGTCATCTCTCGCTTCGACCCCGCTGCAGAACCGATCCTTTCGATCGCGATCAGCTCCTCGGCACTCGATGTGCCTGCCCTCACCACACTTGCCGACCAGAAGGTGTTGCGGCAACTGACCAGCGTCTCAGGCGTCGGACAGGCGACACTCGTCGGCGGCCGAAAGCGGCAGATCGATGTTGCAATGGATGAGACGCGCATGCGCGCGCTCGCGATTGGCGTCAACGAGGTGGCGAATGCGCTGCGCAGTGGCAACGGTAACAGCCCGGCAGGCAGCATCGTGGAGCCAACCTCCGAACGTACCATTCAGGTTCAGGGCCGCATCGACACCCCACAGGCACTGCTGGAAATGGTCGTGGCGCGGCGCGGCGGAGCGCCGATCCTGCTTCGCGACGTGGCAACAGTTTTCGAAGGGGCGGCCGACGCGGAAAGCCGCGCCCTTTACAACGGCCAGACGGCACTGGCGATCGATATCGTCAAGATACAGGATGCCAACACCGTTCAGGTCGTAAGGGACGTGAAGAGCCGCCTTGACGACCTCAATAGCGAACTCGCCCCGCAGAACGTGCAACTGCGCATCGTTGCGGATTCGTCTATCCCGATCCGGGAATCCGTCACTCAGGTGCAGACAACCCTAATCGAGGGCGCGGCACTTGCAATCGCCATCGTTTTTCTCTTCCTCAATTCATGGCGCAGCACGGTCATTACCGGATTGACCCTGCCCGTCGCCATCATTGGCACGCTTTCAGTAATTGATTTCCTCGGCTTCACGCTCAATACGCTCAGCCTGCTGGCGCTGACGTTGTCCATCGGCATTCTGGTGGATGACGCGATCGTGGTACGCGAAAACATCACCCGCCATCTTCACATGGGCAAATCCCATATCCGCGCAGCACTTGATGGAACGAACGAGATCGGGCTTGCGGTTATCGCCACAACCGCGACCATCGTGGCAGTCTTCCTGCCGGTCGCCTTCATGGGCGGAATTGTGGGCCGGTTCTTCTACGAATTCGGCATCACCGTCTCGGCCGCCGTGCTCATTTCCCTCTTCGTCGCCTTTACGCTCGATCCGATGCTGTCGAGCGTCTGGTACGATCCTGATTCACAGCCTGACGCGAAACGTGGGCGCATCGGTCGCCTGATTGCACGTTTTGATCATGGCTTCGGACGTTTCGCCGGCAGGTACCGACGCGTGATCGGCTGGACCCTCCGACATCGGCTCGTTACATTGCTTGCCACCATCGCCATTTTCATCGGTAGCCTCTTCATGGTGCCGCTGCTCGGCGCGGAATTCGTGCCGACCGCCGACGGGGGCCGCTTCCAGATAACCGTTACCGCACCAGCCGGCTCTTCGCTGGATTACACCACGGCGAAGGTCCGGCAGGTCGAAAAGGTGCTCAGGCAGTTTCCAGAAGTCGAGACGCTTTATTCCACGATCAATACCGGCGGCGCCGCCGGCAAACATCGCGCCATCATTCAGGTGGCGCTCGTGCCGCTGGAGATGCGGAGCAGGACGCCGCTGGCGCTTGCCGACCCGATCCGCCAACGCCTGACGGCCATACCCGGCATTGAGTTCTCGATCCTGCAGGACGGCCTTGGCGGCGAGGAAAGCCCGGTGCAGCTCAGCGTTCTCGGCGACGACAGGGAGGTACTCGACAAAATCTCATCCGCCCTGATGGAAGACATGAAGAAAATCCAGGGCCTTGTGGATGTGACCTCCAGCGCCCGCAACGTGAGACCCATCCTTTCCGTACGCCTGAAATCCGCAGCCGCGAGCGATCTTGGTGTCAGCAGATCCGAACTCGCTGCAGCACTCTCCCCGCTCATCGGCGGCGAAGACGTATCGAAATGGACGGACAGGAACGGCAACAGCTACGACATCGTCCTGCGTCTGCCTGCCGAGCGGCGTTCCGATGTCATGGCGATCAGCGACCTCATGATCGCAACCGGACGGACCACGTCAAACGGCGCCCCCGTCATGGTGCGTCTCGATCAGGTCGCCGAGATCAACGTCGTTCCGGCACCGGCGGAAATCCGCCGTATCGACAATCGCCGCGAGGTGCTGGTCACGGCCAATATTGCCGGCCGCACGCTAGGTGATCTGACGGAAGCGTTGCAGAACCTCACAGCGCATCGCGATCTGCGGGATGGTTACCGCATACGCTTCGGCGGCGAGGCCCAAACAATGGAGGAAACCGTGGGCCATATGGTGACAGCGTTGGCCATGGCGGTCATCTTCATCTACATCGTCCTTGCCTCGCAGTTCGGCAGCTTCATGCAACCACTCGCCATCATGGCATCGCTGCCGCTCTCGCTTGTCGGCGCCCTCGCCGGCCTTATGGTGGCCGGCAGTACGATCAACATGTTCTCGCTGATAGGCTTCATCATGCTGATGGGCCTCGTGACCAAGAATGGCATATTGCTGGTCGATTTCGCCAATCGTGAACGGCGGCGCGGCCTTTCGCTGAACGAGGCGCTGGAAAATGCGGGCGTGATCCGCTTCAGGCCAATCATAATGACGACGCTCGCGATGATCTTTGGCATGGTCCCTCTCGGGCTCGCCATAGGTGGAGGCGGCGAGCAGCGCGCGCCCATGGTCCATGCGGTGGTGGGCGGCCTCATCAGTTCCACCTTTCTCACCCTGATCATTGTGCCGACCATCCTGTCCTATATCGACAGCATCAGCACGCGTTTCGCCCGACTGCTGCCGAAACCGCCGGACGAGGCGGATGAGCACGACGTGTCGGATCGGCAGCTGCAGTTTCTTCAGCATGAGCTTCACCTGCCAAAAGATATCCGGCAGATTTGAGCCTGTCGTTTTACGCCCACATTAGTCGTCGGTTCAGCCAGGCGATGCGGCAGATCTTCATGCCCCTTCACCCGTGCGGCCCTTCCGTTTGCCCTTTGGCCTGAAATCGACCAGCAGCGATTTCAGCTCGATATCCCTGACCCTTCTTGCCGCCTCGTCCGGGCGAACCCATTCCACCAGGCGCTCGCCACGCTCCTTGAATTTGGCTTCCGCACCCGTCACTTCGATCTGAAACACGTCCACGACGCAGGGCACGACTTCGCCATTATCCAGCATCTTGAGATAGGTATAGCGGCCGACCGCTTCCTTTCTGACCCGGCCACGAACACCGGCCTCTTCCCAAGCCTCGATTGCCGCGGCCTCATGGGGCTTCTTGCGCTTCATCGGCCAGCCGCGCGGAATGATCCAGCGGCCGCTGGTGCGTGACGTGACAAGCAGGATTTCGACATTGTCATCGCCCTCGCCATATCGAAAACACAGCGCGGCATATTGCTGCCGGAAAGCGCCTGTGAAGAGCTTTTCCGGAACCGCAGCAAGCTGCTGAAGCAATGTCAGGGGGCGGGCCGGGCGGGATTTCCGGCTTTTTTTCGTCGATTTCATATCCGTTGATAGTGCTGATTTTCCGGGTTGCATCAATGCCCCGCGTGCATTTATGACAGTTTTATGACAATTACCCCCCACAACATAAAAAGCGCCACTGAGGGCCAATTCGCATGATGAGCATTTTCCGCAAACTGATGCCGCGCGAGGATCGTTTCTTCGATCTGTTCAGCAAACATTCCGAAACCGTCATCAAAGCGGCCGAAGCCCTCGACAGCCTGTTGAGCGGCGTCGAGGTCGAAAAAAACTGCGATCTCATCGTTGCCCTCGAACATCAGGCGGACGACATCACCCGCGACGTGTTGCTTGCGGTGCGACGCAGTTTCATTACGCCCTTCGACCGCGGCGATATCAAGGACTTGATCCAGTCCATGGATGACGCCATCGACATGATGCACAAAACGGTCAAGACCATCCGCCTCTTCGAGCAGAGCGAATTCGACCCGCTGATGAAGGAGATGGGCCATGAGATCGTGCGCGCGGCGAGCCTGATCGCAGAGGCCATTCCGCTTCTCGAAAAGGTCGGCACCAATGCCCAGCGCCTGTCATCCATCGCCGAAGAGATCACCCGCGTCGAGGGGCGCTCCGACGACCTGCACGACCAGGGACTGAAAGACCTGTTCCGCCGCCATGGCGCCGCTGGCAATGCCATGGCCTATATGATCGGCAGCGAGATCTACGGCGAACTCGAAAAGGTGGTTGACCGCTTCGAGGATGTGGCCAACGAGATCAGCGGCATCGTTATCGAGAACGTCTGATGGATGTCGCACTTGCACTGCCGCTTCTTGTCGGCCTCATCGCCATTGCGCTGTTCTTCGATTTTCTGAACGGTCTTCACGACGCCGCAAATTCCATTGCCACGATCGTTTCCACCCGGGTGCTGCGGCCGCAATATGCCGTTGCGTGGGCGGCCTTCTTCAATTTCATAGCCTTCCTCTTCTTCGGCCTGCATGTGGCGGAAACGCTCGGCACCGGCATCATCGATCCGGCCATCGTATCTCCGCAGGTGATTTTCGCGGCGCTGATCGGCGCGATCGTCTGGAACATCGTCACCTGGATTTTCGGCATCCCCTCCAGTTCGTCGCACGCCTTGATCGGCGGCCTCGTTGGCGCAGGTCTGGCAAAGGTCGGCTTCAATTCCATCGTCTGGTCGGGTCTGCTGAAGACAGTCGGCGCCATCTTCATGTCGCCGGCAATCGGCTTTTTCCTCGCGCTGCTTCTGGTGCTTGCGGTATCGTGGCTTTTCGTGCGGCAGACGCCCTTTGCAGTGGATCGCACCTTCCGCGTGATGCAGTTTATCTCCGCCTCGCTATATTCGCTGGGCCACGGCGGCAATGACGCGCAGAAGACCATGGGCATCATCGCGGTTCTGCTGTTCAGCCAGGGACATCTCGGGGAGAGTTTCTACGTGCCCTTCTGGGTGGTGATTTCCTGCCAGTCTGCCATGGCGCTCGGCACCTTGTTCGGCGGCTGGCGCATCGTGCATACGATGGGTTCAAAGATCACGCGGCTCAACCCGATGCAGGGTTTCTGCGCTGAAACCGGCGGCGCATTGACGCTGTTCGGCGCCACCTGGCTCGGCATCCCGGTCTCCACCACGCACACCATCACCGGCGCCATCGTCGGCGTCGGGGCCGCACGCCGCGTCTCCGCGGTGCGTTGGGGACTGGCCGGCAACATCGTCATCGCCTGGATCGTGACCATGCCGGCAGCGGCACTGATTTCCGCTTCCGTTTACTGGCTGACATCGCTGTTCGGCTGACACTCCCCTGCTCCATCGCCCCCTCCCGGAACAAAAACCACACGGCGGCTGTTTGATCCGGGAGATCAACGGGCAAGCGGATCGCGGGAAATGGCACGTCAGGTTTTCTGGAAGGGTTATCTGAAGCTGTCGCTGGTGACGGCCTCCGTGTCGCTGACACCTGCAACGACAGAAGGCAACAAGTACCGCTTCCACGTTCTCAATCGCAAGACCGGCAATCGCGTCGAAAGCCGTTATGTCGACAGCGTCACCCACCGCCCCGTTGCGGCGAAAAACCAGGTGAAGGGTTTTTCCCGTGGCGAGGACGATTATGTGCTGCTCGAGGATGACGAGATCGATGCGGTGGCGCTCGAAAGTACCCGCACGATCGATATCAAGACCTTCGTGCCAAACGGCTCCATAGACTGGATCTGGTACGACCGACCGCACTTTCTTCGCCCGGAAGACAAGATCGGGGCCGAAGCCTTCAGCGTTATTCGCGAGGCCATGACGGCAAACAGCGTTTTCGGCATTGCCAGGCTTGTGCTCTACCGGCGGGAACGGGCCGTGCTGCTGGAACCTTCCGGCAAGGGTATCATCCTGTGGACATTGCACTACGGCGAGGAGGTGCGCGAAAGCATTGACGCTCTCGATCCGAAGATGAAACTTGAAAAGCCGCTGCTGCAGGCCATGGAAAAACGCATTTCCAGCCAGATGACGGAGTGGAAACCGACCTTGGTTCAGGACCCGATCCAGAAAAAGATCAGGTCGCTGCTCAAGAGCAAAGGCAATGACGCGCCCGCCTCAAACAAGAAGGCCGGCACCAAGGCCCGAACCGGCGGCAACGTCATCAACATCATGGACGCTTTGAAGAAAAGCATCGCGGCCGAAAAGAAGCGCTGAGACGCGGTCTTAGCGCGCCTTTTTCGGCAAAACCTCCGCCGCGGCAAAAAAGCCCTCCCAGGGATCTTTCTTCAGTGCGGAAAGACGTGCCCCGATATTGTTGACCGTGAAATGGGAAGGACCGATATCGGCCGTGAGTTCGGACCATTCGAGGGGGGCGGAGACCGCCGCACCCGGCCGCGCCCGGGTCGAATAAGGCGCCACCGCGGTATTGCCGCGACCGTTGCGCAGATAGTCGATGAAAATGCGGCCTTTGCGTTTTGCCTTGGTTGCGACCGAGAGGTACCTGTCCGGCCCGGCCTTCGACATGTCTGCGGCCATGGCTTTGGCAAATGCCTTGACTGCCGTCCAGCCCGCCTGCGGCTTCAGCGGGGCAACCACATGAAGCCCCTTGCCGCCTGATGTCTTGACGAAAGCTGCCAGACCCGCCGCTTCAAAACGTCGCTTCAGTTCGAGCGCCGCCTCTATCACATCCTCCCAGGAGACATCCTCGGCGGGATCTATATCCATGGTGATCATATCCGGCTTTTCCCAGCTCGCGGTGGTCGCTCCCCACGGGTGGATTTCAAGCGCCGCAGACTGCACGAGCGCCATCATCCCGTCAAAATCGGTGATGCGCATCAGGGGCTCACCGGCCTTGTCCTTGGGATCCCTGATCTGTTCGATGGCCTTGTTGATGCCGCGCCAGGCGTGTTTCTGGAAAAACCGCTGCCCTTCTATACCCTCCGGGCAGCGCAGCAGCGCCAGCGGCCTGTTGACCACGAAGGGCGCCATCTGCTTCCAGACCTGGGCATAATAATCGGCAAGACCTCCCTTCGTCACGCCGTCATCCGGCCAGTAAAGGCGGTCCGGGTGAGTGAATTGGATGGCAGACTGCGGCGGTCTGGTGTCGTTCACGGCCTTCTCCTCGCGTTCGATTTCTTGAGCAGGCTTATCCTCGCGCAGTCCTCGGAATGAGGCGTGCCGCAGATTGCCATCGCCCGACCACGCCCGGAATTCGACCTCCGCCACGAGGTCCGGTTTGACGTAATGGAGGTCGCGACGTGCAAGCGCGGTCAGCTTTTCTCCGAAGGGGCTTTCCTTTTGCGCGAGCGGCTTCAGGCGTCCGAGCAGCATCTCAGCCACCTCGGCGGTGTAACCCGTACCGACGCGGCCCACATGGCGCAGCTTGCCCTTTTCATACACGCCGAGGGCCAGTGAACCGATGGCATGATCCGAAGTGGAAGAAACCGTATAACCACCGATGACGAATTCCTGCCGCATCGAACATTTCGATTTCACCCATTCACCCTTGCGGCCGGAGACATATTTGCTGTCTTTGACCTTGGAGATCACCCCTTCGAGGCTGAGACGACAGGCGTGGTCAAGGACCAGCGCGCCGCTCTCCTCGAAATGTTCGCTGTAACGCATCTGGGGATCGCCCGCCGGAAGGAGTTTTTCGAGGAGAGCCTTGCGTTCGGTGAGCGCTGCGCCGCGCAGGTCGGACCCATCGAGATACAGAAGATCGAAGGCGTAGAAGACGAAACGGTCGCTGCGCCCTTCACTTAAATCCTGTTGCAGGGCTGAAAAGTCGGATGCGCCGCTGTCCCGTTCCACGACGATTTCACCGTCGATCAGGGCTGTTTCGGCGGGCAAGGCCTTTAACGCGCGGGCCACCGCATCCCCAAATTTCTCTGTCCAGTCCAGGCCACTACGGGTCAGAAGCTGGAGTTTGCCGTGGTCGAGCCGGACCTGCAGTCGGTATCCGTCGAACTTGATTTCGTGCAGCCAGCGATCGCCGCCAGGCGGTTTCGGCTTCAGCGTGGCAAGCGCCGGCGGCACGAAGGACGGAAGCGCCTGTTTACACGCACCCCTGGGCAAGTCATGCGCCTGCTTCCGGCCTGAAGAGGATGGCGTGGCCTTTTTCGACACCGGTTTGGAATTCCACGTGTCCTTGGGTTTTGAAGCGACATCTTCGACGCTGCGACCGGTTTTCACCGATTCCGGCCGCTCTTCCAGAATGTCGGCACCGCCGTCGTGCCGCGCCTCGTCATCATCGCCCTTGATCAGCAGCCAGTTTTCCCGCTTTTCGCCAGGCTTTCCGTGCATACGCACGAGATGCCAGCGGCCTCTCAGCTTCTCGCCTTCCAGCTCGAATTCGAGATGGCCTTTTCGATAGCCCTTTCTGGCGTCGCCGATCGGCCGCCAGACGCCGCGATCCCAAACGATGACGGTGCCGCCACCATATTGTCCCTTGGGGATGACACCCTCGAAATCGCCATAGCTGAGCGGATGGTCTTCCACGTGCACGGCAAGGCGCTTTTCTTCCGGATCAAGGCTTGGGCCTCGCGTGACCGCCCAGCTCTTCAGCACCCCATCCATTTCCAGACGAAAATCGTAATGCAGCCTGCGGGCATCATGTTTCTGGATGACGAAGCTCGAGCCTTCGACGTCGGCCTTCGTCCCTTTGGGCTCAGGGGTCTTGTCGAAGCTGCGTTTGGCGTTATAGGTCTGCAATCCCATGGATCAGCTCGCTTTCCGCGACGTCTTGCGGCCTGACGGCTTCGCTTTTTTTCCGGTGTCTTCCCTTGCGCTGCGACGAAGCGCCTCCTTGAGATCAATAACATTGTCCTGTTTCTGCGGTGCCCGCTTGCGGATTTCCCGGCCCTCAATCTTGGCTTTCACCAGCTCTGCAAGGGCATCGTTGTAACGGTCGCTATAATCGGAGGGATCGAAGGTGCCGGCCCGCGTTTCGATGATATGCCCGGCAAGTTCCAGCATTTCGTCATCGAACTCGATGTCCGGGATGGATTTGAAGACGGTGTTCTCTGCCCGAACCTCGTAACCGAAGTTCAGCGTGGTTGCGACGAGCGCCCTGCCGCTCGGGCGGATGAGGACCACGCGGTTGCGCCGGAACAGCACGGCCTCTCCGAGGGCAGCAACATTTTCGTCTTCCATCGCTCTGGCGAGAAGCGTCAGCGCCTCCTCGCCACCTTCCTGTGTGGGCGCTAGATAATAGGACCTGTCGAAATAAAGCTTGTCTATGTCGTCGCACTGGAGGAAATGCCGGATACGGATGACCTTATCATTTTCCGGCATCAGCTTTGAGATTTCGTCACCCTCGATGACGATGTAATCGCCATTATCGCGTTCGTAGCCCTTGACCTGCTCGTCCCGCTCGACCGCCTCGCCGGTATCGCTATCCACATATTGCCGTTCCACGCGGTGACCCGTCTTGCGGTTGACGATGTTGAACGAGATTTTCTCCGACGAGGTCAGAGCGGAATAAAGACCGATTTCACAGTTCAGATCACCAAAGACCAGATGGCCTTTCCAGCTCGCCCTCCTGTTCATGACGCCCGCCCGTGATTGTCGTTACGCGACGAGCGGCCGCCATTCCGGTCTGCGGCAAGAATGCGCTCGATGGCGGGAACGTCCGCTTCCGCAAGAACCGGCACAGGGTCGGAGGCCATGGCCTCCAGCACTTCAGGGGAAAGGCCGCCATTGCGAATGACCCATTCCATGGCCTCCCTCGTCTGCCTTTCCGCCTTCAACTGCGCGTAAAGGGCCAGTATAAGCCGGTCGCGCACATCGAAGGGTTTTGCATCCGTTTGTGAACGTCGTTCGTGCCTTTTCATGTCCGCTCCTCGAACAGCCAGCTGGCGCATGAATCATTGCCTCAGGCAATACCCTTGCCGCCGGTCACGCCATAAACCTCGCCATTGATAAAACTGCCGTCCTGCGATGCGAGCAGGACATAGACCGGTGCAAGCTCCACCGGCTGGCCGGGGCGGCCAAAATCGCTATCCTTGCCAAAATCGCGCACCTTTTCGGTGGGCTGGCCGCCGCTCGGTTGCAGCGCCGTCCAGAACGGGCCCGGTGCGACAGCGTTGGCGCGCACCCCCTTGTCTATCAGCTGCTTCGCGAGCGCTTTGGTGTAGGCCACGATGCCCGCTTTTGTGGTCGCATAATCCAAGAGGATTGCACAAGGCTCGTAGGCCTGTATCGAGGCCGTGGTGATAACGGAAGCGCCTGGCTTGAGATGGGGAACGGCGGCCTGCGCAATCCAGTGAAGAGCATAGAGATTGGTCTTCATCGTGCGGTCGAAATCTTCGGTCGACAGTTCCTCGATATTCTCGCGATATTGCTGTCTTGCGGCATTGATTACCAGAATATCCAGGCCGTTGAGATCGCCAGCCGCTTTTTCGACCAGCTCCCGACACCAGCCTTCATCGGTAATGTCGCCGGGTAACGCCACCGCCAGACGGCCCTCCGCCTCGATGAGCGCGACCACCTCCTCGGCGTCGGATTCCTCTTCAGGAAGGTAGGAGATCGCGACATCCGCTCCTTCTCGTGCGAAAGCGATCGCCACCGCACGGCCGATGCCGGAATCGCCGCCCGTTATCAGCGCCTTGCGACCGGCAAGCTTGCCTGAGCCCCTGTAGGTCTTCTCTCCATGATCCGGAAGGGGCGTCATGTTTGTCACGAGACCAGGCATCTCCTGCTCCGGCGTCGAAAAAGGCGGGCGCGGATACTGGCTGCGCGGATCCTGGGGCTCGAGGCGGTCTGTCATTGCGGGCTCTCCCAATAAAAAGGTGTCCATTCGTCGCGCGCGGCCCGGGAAAAGCTGATCCGACAGCTTTGTCCGAGCGGTTGTCCGGCGCCGGAAGGGGCACGGACAACACGGCGCGCCACACGCAATCCTAACGATCTGCGCAGGCTCTCGTTCCATGAAATCAGGCCGGGAGGATGAATGGCCGAGCGTGGATGGCCGACATGGAGATGGCCGGCAGCGCGCCCCGCGCGCTGCCGCGCCTTCCTCAAACGGTATATTTTTTCCGGGTGGTTGTGCCCGCGGCCTGTGCCGGCGCCACATCCGGCTTGCCAAAGAGATAGCCCTGGGCCTGCGCGCATCCTTCATCGACGACCATGCGATATTGCGCATCGGTTTCGATTCCTTCCGCCGTTACCGGCAGATCGAGGCTGCGGCCAAGGCCGATTACCGCGCGCACGATGGCGCGGGCATTGTCGTCATCGCTCATGGCGGCGATGAAGCTGCGGTCGATCTTGATCTTGTCGAAAGGGAAGCTCTGCAGGTTGCTAAGTGAAGAGTAACCCGTACCGAAATCATCCATGACAATGGCAACGCCAAGCGCTTTGAGCTGGGTCAGAATTGTCAGCGTCGCCTTGCGGTCTTTCAGCAGGGCAGCTTCGGTGATCTCCAGTTCCAGCCGGTTGGGCGAAAGGCCGGTCTGCATCAGGATGGTGCAGACGACATGGCCCAGATTGGCCAGTGAAAATTGCAGCGGCGACACATTGACCGCGATTTTCAGATGCGGCGCCCAGGTGTTCGCCTGACGGCAGGCCTCGCGCAGCACCCATTCGCCGAGCGAGATGATGATACCACTTTCCTCGGCGATCGGGATGAACACGTCCGGCGGCACCACGCCTCTTGTGGGATGCTGCCAGCGTACCAGCGCCTCATAACCGACGACCTCACCGCATTCGACGGAAAGGACCGGCTGGTAATTCAGCACGAGTTCATCACGATTGATTGCCAGCCTCAGATCAGTCTCGAGCTGGCGACGCTCGCGCGCCTCCTGATCCATCAGTGGGTCATAAAAGGCCAATATGCCACGGCCGCCCATCTTGGCCCGATAAAGCGCGAGATCGGCGGCATGCAGGATGCTTTCGTCATCTTTTCCGTCGCGTGGAAAGACGGCAATACCGATGCTGACACCGACGGCGGTCGGATCATTGGCGGCATTCATTTTCAGGGCGAACATGGCGAGGATCGTCTCGGCAAGCAGGCGCGCTTCTTCCGCCTTGGTATGCCGCGCGGTCAGAATGACGAATTCATCACCACCGAGCCGGGCGACCACATCGCCAGATCTCGCGCATTCATCGAGAATCGCCGCGACTTTCTTGAGAACCCTGTCGCCTTCGGCGTGGCCGAATATATCGTTGACCGCCTTGAAGCGGTCGAGATCGAGCGCCAGCAACGCAAATTCGTCGCCCTCGCCGCAATGTTCGATCTGCTGGCGCAGCCGCGTCTGGAACATGGTGCGATTGGAAAGGCCGGTCAGCACATCGTGGCGGGCAAGATATTCGATCTCCCGCTGCGCCTCACGCTTCTCCGTCAGGTCGCGGATTGCCATGACCTCGCAGGGACGACCTCGGTATTCGATGGTGCGCACGGCGAGTTCGAACACCTGCGCGCGGTCGGCGCGCTCACGTATGGCCTCTACGGGCGCATTACGGGGTACATAGACGGGTTGCCCATCCGTGGCCCGGAAAAGTTCATCGGGATTCTTTCCAACCAGCGACGTTTCATCGCGCCCCAGCAGGCCTGCGAAACGCGTATTCAGCTCGACGATGCGGCCATCGCGCACGACCGCAAGACCGTCCAGTGTCGCGTCGACGAGACCCTTGAGGTCGACGAGATACCGGTCCACGAGCGCCGCGGTCGCGGTTGCGGAAAGGATCAGGAATGTCACGCCGGAAACCGCGCCGATCATGATCAGCCGGCCGAGATTGTCGGGGTCTGGTCCGGAAATGGACGGATCGGGCGAGAGAACGGTGGCCGACACGGCAGTGAAATGCAGCGCGCAGATTGCAAGGATCGACGCGGCGGCGGGAAAAACGATACGCTTCCAGGAGCCGAGGCGGTGAAACAGCCAGGAGGACAGAAGAAAAAACGCCCAGGCGACGGCAAAACCGCCAAGAACAGCCCCCCAATCGTAGCTGACCGTGGCGGCGACATCTATTCCCGCCATTCCGACGAAATGCATGACGGCAACGGAGAGCGTCACCAGGGTGGCGGCGATGACCGGGCCGAAAATTGCCTGCGTGCGGGCGGTAAGCGCCAGCCAGAAGCCGAGTACGGCAAGAACCGCCGAAAGCGCGGTGAAGTAAAAATCGAAGCCGATGGGAACAGTGCCCTTATAGGCAAGCATGGCGACAAAATGCGTGGCCCAGACGCTGAGCCCCGCCGCGAAGGCGGCAACCAGGACCCAATAGGGCTTTCGGCTGGAGGGACTTTCCTCAGCGCGCAACAAGAGGTGAAAAAAGGCGAGCATTCCCAGCAGACAGATCAATGCCGCAAGAAGCACGATCTCCCGATCGTGTTGGACGGCAACGCATTCCAGCACCGTGAACATGATGCACTCTCCCAGCCTCTGAAGAACCGCTCACGATGGCACTATGAAAGTGGTTTATTTATAAATCTCTAATGCAACTACTGATAACGACCTCTTCTCGTCCAGAATCCTGAGTAGAGTCCGGCCGGTGTGCCAGGCTGTAACGCTTTTGGCAAACCGACCCGACGGTAAAAAGGAAAACCCTTTATTTCCAACTTTGATAATCCGCAGCGGCGCAGCCAAACGGAGCCCGGCCGTCAGAGAAGCGTTCTTGCAGGCGGGCGCAGCCCCACTCGTTGAGTGCCGCCGGCAGCATGTTGTTAATGTCCATGCCGGGGGAGTTGAATTGCGACGGAGCGCTTGTGACATACCACAGCCAGTAGCCCATGACCGCCACGATGATGACGGCGAGAATGGCGACGAAAGTCCCGAGTCTGCGCAGGAGGCCGGGTCCCTTATTCATCGACGCGGCCTGGGCGGCGGCAGCCTCCTGTGTCTCGTGCGCGACCATCGGGGCAAGCGATGCGAGAGCTTCCGCGCGCTCCTGTTCCGTCAGGTCGATCCGCGCCAGCTGATCGTCAAGCAGGACAGGCAAGGCGCTGTTACCATGCAGGACTGCAAGCGCTACATCCTGTTTGCCGGTATTGCCGATGACAACTGGAATGCGACCCCGTTCCAGATGCGTGAAGGATTGCCGCTTGGTTTTATCGTCTCTGACCGTATCGGCATAGGTCACGAAAAGACGGCTGCGTTTTTCTGCAACGGCCGTCAGCGCCACCGGAACAACGGTCAAGGGCGCCGGGTTGCGTAGCTGCAGGCGAACCCGCAGCATGCGGACAAGTGTGAACAGCATGGCGAGACTGCCGAAACCAAGCAGAAAGACGAACACGCCGAGTGTAATGATGCGGTTCCAGAGCATGTCCAGACCCAGCGAAATCGTTGCGAGTTCCGGGTTCTTCCCGGAGATGACCAGCCCGGTTTCGTAATCGCCGGAATGGAGATCGACGAACATGACCTCGACATCCTTCTTGTAGCTCACGCCCGCATGGTCGTAGGAAAGATCGGCCTTGCAGGTCGTGAAGATCGCCTTGCGTGTCTTGCAGCTGCCGCTGATATCGCCGTTTTCAATCTCCAGCGGATTCTGGCTGATCTTGTAGTCACGCACAACGCCCGGGCCTTCGGCTACCAGCATGACAATCGTGATTACGAGAAGCACGGGAACGGAGAAATAATAGGCTGCCGGCACCGAAATGACGCCACGTTTGAGGCTGAGTGGCCGAGACGGAAGTTTTATCTGTGCAAGGTTCATAGTCGTCAACGCATTCTTCGGGAGGTAGGTGAGCGGAGTTCGCGACTCTCGCCCGACGGAAGGAAAAGTTGCCGCACGGTCTAAACCGATGAAGTCCTTGAGAAAACCCCCTGAAATTACGGGATGGTGCGCGGCTATCTCCTGTCCCGGCGCCGTATGCCTGGTCAACGTGCGGGAGAAGACTCTGGCGCATGGGCCCAGTCACGCATAAAAACGGGCGGTAAAACCGCCCGTCACCTGGTTCGCAAACTATTCTTTGCCGTCAGTCCTTCGTGACCTTTTCAAGCCGGGTCGTCTGGCTGGGGTGGCCCACATAATCCTTGACCCGCGCGTTCAGCACGATCGGCTCGAATCTTTCGAACATCGGCAGCACCGCAGGCTTCTGCGCGACGAACATTTCCTGCATCTGGGTGTAGATTTCCCCGCGCTTCTTGGCATCAGGCTCGAGCGACGCCTTTGCCGTGAGCGCGGTCAGTTCCGGAATATCCCAGGCCGAGCGCCAGACGAAATTGCCGGCGTTATTGGCGGCAAGCGAGTTGTCCGGGTTGCTGGAGAACTGCTCCATCGAGCCCAGAACATTCGGCATGTAGGCTCCGGTCTGCGGGATGAGCAGATCAAAATCCCGCGCGCGGTGCGCGGCAATCACGTCCGAGCCGTTACCCTGCTGGATATTGACCTTGATACCAATCTGGCTGAGCGTGGCCTGGATCGCGGTGGCGAGGTCGATGCGCGGCGTCTGCGCGATCGTCTTCAGATTGAGCGTGAAACCGTTCTCGTAGCCGGCCTCCTTGAGGAGCGCTTTTCCCTTCTCCACGTCGAGCTTCCAATCCGGGCTCGGAATGGCATATTCGAAATTCTCTGGTACCGGCACCGTGCGCGCCCGCCCGTAGGGACCCATGATGGTTTTTTCCATGCCCTTGTAGTCGATGCCGTAGGCGATCGCTTCGCGGACCTTGGGGTTGGACAGGGGCTCCTTGCCGGCATTCATGGACAGGACGTAAAAACCGCCCGTCGGCACACGCTGGATCTGGAAACCGTCCTTGTTGTTGAAGGTCGCAAGATCCGCAGCCGTCAGCGCGCTGGCGATGTCGATATCACCGCGCTCCAGCATCAGGCGTTCAACCTGGCTTTCCGGCACATGCCGCACGATGACGCGGCGCATTTTGGGGCTGCCGGCCACATAGTCCTTATTCGCCTCCAGAATGATGATCTCATTCGGCGACCAGCGGTTGAGGGTGAACGGGCCGGAGCCGGCCGAATTTGTTCTCAGCCAGGCATTCCCCCAGTCATCATTGACCTCGTGGGACTTCAGTTCCTTGCTGTCGACCACGCTGGCAATGACCATGGCGAGGCGATAGAGCAGCAATTCCGAAGTCGTTTCACCCGAAAGATCGACGCGAACCGTTTTTTCATCCGGAGCACTTACCAGCTTGTCGATGTTGTCGGCATTGTAGCCCACGCGCTTGAGGTTCGCTGCGGCCGCCTGGTTCATCTTCAGAAGGCGGCTGAGCGAATAAACCACATCGGCCGAGGTCACCGGGTTACCGGAGGCGAAATTCGCCTCGCGAAGATGAAAGGTGATGCCTTTCTCATCCGTTTCCCAGCGCTCGGCGAGCTGCGGCGAAACCTTGCCGGAACCGTCCACCGAGATCAGGCGATCATAAAGATTGGCCATGATTTCGTTGGCTTTTGCCTCGGTGGCCTGATGGGGGTCGAGTGACAGCACCTGGGCCAGCGACGTGCCGATAACCAGCTGGTCGTTGGGGGTTTTGGCCGCGACGGGCGATCCCTGCACGAGCATAGCGCCAAGAACGGTGGTGAATGCGAGACGGATCATTGTTTTTTTCATACCTGCTCCTCCTACAGATCGGTAATTGATGTTCGGGAAAAGCCGCGACGCAGCGGGGCGTCGCGGGCCAAAACGGTCAAAGATGTTTGTTATCAAGTGCTTCGATCAAGGCTGCTATGTAGCCGTAGCAGAAGGCGAAAGCGACGCCGACGGGATCGCGTCCGGCAATCGTCGGCACATGGTCCGGCATGATCATGTAGCGATAACCGAGTTCGTGATAGAGTTTCAGCGAGCGCACCATGTCCATGTCCCCCTCATCGGGGAAAGTCTCCATGAAGGACAATTTCCCGCCGCTGATGTTGCGGAAGTGGACGTTGAAAATCTTGTCGCGGCTGCCGAACCAGCGGATGATGTCGTCGATCTCCTCGCGCGGATCATCAAGCATCTCGCCGATTGACCCCTGGCAGAAATTCAGGCCGTGATAGGGGCTCTCGCGCATCTGCACGAACTTCTTCAGCCCATCGACTGTTCCGAGCACACGGGTGACGCCCCTGTAGCCTGGCGGTGTATAGGGATCATGGGGGTGGCAGGCGAGACGCACCCTGTTGCTTTCGGCAACCGGCACGACGCGTTCGAGGAAGTAGTCGATGCGTTCCCAGTTCTCGTCTTCGGACAGAACGCCGGCGAGGCCCGGTGCGGCATCATGGTCCGCCTTGTCCCAGCGCCATGCCTCGTTGAGCGAACCGCCACGGCCGCGCTCCATCTCCGTGCGCGGAATGCCAATGAGGTTGAGATTGTATTTCGCGGCAGGAATTCCGGCCCTCGCGATATTTTCGATCATCGCGCAGACGGCATCGATCTGCCGGTCGCGATCCGGGCCGGCAAGCAGGATATCGGGATATGACGCCTGCTCGATGGGCCGGGACGGCAACGGCAGTTGCACCATATCGAGGACAAGGCCAAAGCTTTCGACCTTGTCACGGTGGCGCTCGAAATCCTCGAAAGTCCAGCTCGCGGGTGCTCCGGGCGGATCCGCGCTGATGTTTTTGACGCCGAGCTGCGCCCAGACCTTGTAATCCTCGTCATCGCGCGCAGCAACCTGGGTGCCGACATACATCGATTCTCTCCTCTCTCCATGCAAGTCATCATATGACATCGCATGAAATAAGATGAGTGTCGAGATGCTATTGCGCCTCCGAGAGCAGCCTGTATCGCCGCTGGCTTGCCAGCATGTGTTCACGCATGGCTTTTCGGGCCGCATCGGGATCCTGCTCGACGATGGCGCGCAGGATTGCCTCGTGCTCGGCCTGGACTTTGCGAAGATAATTCGCGTCGCCGGTTTCAGGCAGCGTTGGGAACTGCCCACGCGGTATCGAGCGTGAACCGAACTGGCGCAATGCCTCCAGATAGAAGCGGTTATTGGTTGCGGTCGCGATGGCCGAATGGAATTCGTAATCCGCATCGACGGTCGATTCGCCAGCGTCGATGGCACGGGCCATTTTCCGGTGCGCCGCCGAGATTGCCGCTTCCTGCTGGGCCGTCCGGCGATAGGCTGCGATCGCCGCCGCCTCCCCTTCCGTTGCCAGGCGGAACTCCAGCATTTCCAGCGTCTCGGCAATGGTGCCAACTTCAGACTGCGTCAGTTTCACGCCGGCCCATTCACTGTCGCTACTGACAAAAACCCCCTTGCCCTGGATAGGGACGACGTAACCGGCAGAACGCAAATCGGCAATCGCTTCGCGGACCACCGTCCGGCTCACGCCATAAGCGCGTTCCAATTGCGGCTCCGTGGGAAGCTGGTCGCCATTTTTCAGTTTTCCACTGCGAATTTCTGCGCTGAGATTATCGATGATCTGTTGCGCCCGCCTCTCCCGCGGCCTCGCTTTGTCGCCAATCATGCCAGTCTTCCCTCTTGCAGAATACGAATCCCTTCGTTACTCATATGATGACGTGGCGGCACGTCATATGTTTTCATGTTAACTCAGGGAGGGGTTGGGATGAAGTACCATCAAGAGTTTTTACAAAAGAGAATTGCGCGTCTGCGGCGAGCAGCGGGCAAAGGGCCGGCCCCTGACGGATTTCTCTCAAGGAAGTGCGGCCAGCAATGACGGAGATTTCACTGCGCGGGCTTGGGCATCGTTTTCTGCAACTGATCGTCAGCCTCTTCATCCTGCTCTGCATCACCTTCATCATAGGCCGTGTGATGCCGACCGATCCGGTCGGAGCAATCGTCGGCGAGCTTGCCGATCCAAAAGCCTATGAGGCCATGAGGGCGCGGCTTGGCCTTGATCTGCCACTTTATCAGCAGTTCTTCATTTACTTGCGTGGTCTGCTCCATGGGGATTTCGGTATCGCGATCCTGACAGGCAATCCCGTGACGCGCGATCTGGCGCAGGCCTTCCCCGCAACCTTCGAACTCGCGACCCTGGCGATCATCATCTCGACGGTCATCGGCGTTCCCCTCGGTCTTGCAGCAGCCCTGTTTCGCGATACGTTCATCGACAAGTTCGCGCGTGTCTTTGCGCTGGTTGGACATTCGATACCTGTCTTCTGGTTCGGCATTGTCGGGCTCGTCATTTTTTATGCCAGTCTCAATCTTGTCGGAGGGCCCGGCCGGGTGGACGTGTTCTACGAGGGCCTTGTGGAACCCAGAACCGGCCTGATGCTGGTCGACAGCCTGCTTGCGGGCGAGACGGAAATCTTCTGGAACGCGCTCGGACACATCATCCTGCCGGCCGTAATCCTTGCCTATATGGCCATGGCCTATATCACCCGCATGACGAGGGCCTTCACCCTCGAACAGCTGAGCCAGGACTATGTGATCGCGGCGCGGGCAAAAGGTGTCAGTCCCGCACGCACCATAACACGCCATGTACTGCCCAATATCGCCGTGCAGCTCATAACTGTACTGGCAATTTCCTACGGCAATCTGCTGGAAGGCGCCGTGGTGACCGAGATCGTCTTTTCCTGGCCGGGCATCGGCCAATATATGACCAATGCGCTGCTCATCGGCGACATGAATGCGATCCTCGCCGCCACGATCGTCATCGGCTTCATATTCATGTTGCTCAACTTCCTCGCCGATCTGGCCTACACCACGCTTGATCCCCGCACACGGGAGGCCGCACGATGACCGATATCGCGCAAAACAATACCGTTGATCGCCCCGGCGTCCTGTCGCGCCTGTCGACCACAACCGTGCGGACACTTAGGAAACTCGCAGACGAGCCACTTGGGATGTTCGGCTTCGCCATTCTGGCGGTCCTGGTTCTGGTCGCCATTTTCGCTCCGCTCATTGCGCCTTACGATCCTGCCCGCCAAGCGCTCGAAAACGCGCTTCAGCCGCCAAGCTGGGCGCATCTGGCCGGAACCGACGAATTTGGCCGCGATATTTTCAGCCGGCTCGTCTACGGCACCCGCATCACCATCCAGACCGTCCTGTCGGTCTCGGTCATCGTCGGTCCGATCGGCCTTGCGATTGGCGTCATGGCCGGTTTCTTCGGCGGGCGCACCGATGCCATCTTAATGCGCGCGACCGATATCGTCCTCTCCTTCCCCTCGCTCGTGCTCGCACTTGCCTTTGCGGCAGCGATGGGAGCCGGTCTCGGAACAGCGATCATCGCGATCTCGCTGACGGCGTGGCCACCGATTGCGCGTCTCGCCCGCGCGGAAGCACTGGTGGTGCGAAACACCGATTATGTGGCCGCCGCCCGCCTCTACGGTGCCTCGCCGCTGCGCATCCTGTTTCTCTATATCGCGCCGATGTGCATCCCTTCGGTCATCGTTCGCCTCACGCTGAACATGGCCGGCATCATCCTGACGGCTGCTTCGCTCGGTTTTCTCGGCCTCGGGGCGCAACCGCCGTTGCCTGAATGGGGTGCGATGATCTCCAGCGGCCGCAAATTCATGCTCGATTACTGGTGGGTCGCCGTCATGCCCGGCATCGCCATCCTGCTGACGAGCCTTGCCTTCAACATCGCCGGCGATACGCTGCGCGACCTTCTGGATCCGCGTCATGCCCGTTCCTGACAGCACTCCCATACTCTCGGTACGCGACCTCAATGTCCGTTTTGGGCGCAATGCCATTTCCGCCGTTTCCAACGTCAATTTCGACGTCGGCCGCGAAAGGGTTGGTATCGTCGGTGAGTCCGGTTCCGGCAAATCCACCACCGGCCGGGCCGCCATGCGCCTTTTGCCAAAGAGCGCGACGGTGGCGGCGGAGAAAATGGATTTTCTCGGCGAACCGCTGCTCACAAAAACCGAACGGCAGATGGGCGCGATCCGTGGCAGCGAGATGGCGCTGATCATGCAGGACCCGCGTTATTCGCTGAACCCGGTGCTGCCCATCGGCAAACAGGTGGCGGAAGCCGCCGAACTGCATCTGGCGCTTACCGGCCAGGCGGCAAGGGCTGCTGCGCGCGACATGCTGCTGCGCGTGCGTATCAACGATCCCGACCGCGTCATGGCGCTTTATCCACACCAGATATCGGGTGGCATGGGGCAGCGGGTGATGATCGCCATGATGCTGCTCGCCAAGCCGAAGCTTGTCATCGCCGACGAACCGACCTCGGCCCTCGATGTCAGCGTGCGCAAGGATGTACTTCTGCTTCTGGACGAGATGGTGCGCGAGAACAATTCGGGCCTGATCCTCATCAGCCACGACATCCGCATGGTGGCTGCCTTCTGCGAACGCGTGCTGGTCATGTATGGCGGGCGCGTGGTGGAAACGCTGACGAAGCTTGAAGATGCGCAGCATCCCTATACGCGCGGCCTGATCGCGGCCATGCCCGATCCCCGCAATCCGGTCAGGCGCCTCAAGGTGTTGGATCGTCAGGCAATCGATGCGGAGGTGATGCGATGATCACGGTAGACAAGCTCGACGTCGTCTACGGCGCCAAGGAAAAACGTAACCACGTCGTACGCGGCGTCAGCCTTACGGTCAACAAAGGCGAAACCCTCGGAATCGTCGGCGAGAGCGGCTGCGGAAAATCGACCTTGCTGCGCTCGCTGGCAGGTCTGGAGGGTGGCTGGACCGGCTCGATAAGCTTTAATGGAAAACCGGTCGGCAAGACCCGCAGCCGCGACGAACTGAAACTGGCCCAGATGGTGTTTCAGGATCCCTACGGTTCGCTGCATCCTCGCCACCGCATCGGTCGGGCTCTGGCCGAGCCCATCCGCGCCATGGGGCTTGGCGACGGCTGGTCGAAGGTTCCCGCCGCCCTGCAACAGGTTGGCCTGCCTGCGCATTTTGCCGAGCGGTTCCCGCATGAACTTTCCGGCGGTCAGCGCCAGCGCGTGGCAATCGCCCGCGCGCTAATCCTCGAACCACCGATCCTGCTGCTCGATGAACCGACATCCGCGCTCGACGTTTCCATCCAGGCCGAAATCCTCAACCTTCTTGCCGACCAGCGCGAAGAACGCGATCTGACCTTTGTTCTCGTCAGCCATGATCTGGCTGTCATCGCCCATATGTGCGACCGCGTGCTGGTGATGCAGAACGGCGTTTTTGTGGATGAGCTGACCAAGGCCGACCTTGAAGCAGGCGTTACCCATGCCGCCTATTCAGGCGAGCTGTTCGAGAGCAGCTTTCTTTGAGATGATCGGTCGCGGAGATGGCTGAAGCGCGGCCGGACCTTTCTGGACGCGCGCCGGGTCTCAGTTCAGCCGATTGCCGTTTTCGTCCGAAAACAGATGAATGCCGTCCAAAGACGGAGATATCCTTATCTCCTCGCCGACCGCCTGGCCTATGCGTTCGCGAAAAACGCCGAGCACCCGCGAACCACCCAGTGTCATGGTGACCTGCGTTTCCGATCCCAGCGGTTCGACGAGCAGGATCTCGGCCGGTACGCCCGAGGGATCAAGGGCGAGGTGCTCGGGCCGGATGCCATAAGTCGCCCCTTTTCCCGCAAAAGCGGCGGCCGCGGCCGGCAATGGCAAGACCACACCGCCGGTTTCAAAACCGGCTTTCGATATCACGCCGGGCAGAAAATTCATGGAAGGTGAGCCTATGAAGCCGGCAACGAACTGGTTTGCCGGACGGTCGTAAAGTTCGAGCGGCGTGCCGACCTGTTCGACACGGCCGCCGTTCAGCACGACGACCCTGTCAGCCATCGTCATCGCTTCCACCTGGTCATGCGTCACATAGATCGTGGTGGTCCTGAGTTTCTGATGCAAAGCCTTGATCTCGCCACGCATCACGACGCGCAGTTTGGCATCAAGGTTTGAGAGGGGTTCGTCGAACAGGAACACCTGCGGATTGCGAACGATTGCGCGACCCATTGCAACGCGCTGGCGCTGACCGCCGGAGAGCTGACGGGGATAACGGTCGAGCAATGCGGTGAGACCAAGGATCTCTGCCGCCCAGTTTACCTTCTCAGCAATTTCCTGTTTGCTTGAGCCGCGATGCTCCAGCGAAAAGCCCATATTGGTTGCGACCGTCATATGCGGATAAAGCGCGTATGACTGGAACACCATGGCGATGTCGCGGTCCTTGGGATCGAGATCGTTCACGATCCGCTCGCCGATCTTGAGTTCACCACCCGTGATCGTTTCGAGACCGGCGACCATCCGAAGCAGGGTGGACTTGCCGCAGCCGGAGGGGCCGACGAGGACGACAAATTCACCGTCCCCGATATCGAGATCGACGCCGTGAATGGTTTTTACCGCGCCATAGCTTTTGCGGATGTCGGACAGGGTTACGTTAGCCATCGATTAAATCCGGTTCTTCAGCCCTTGAGGCCGGTATGGGCGAGGCCTTCGACGAACTGCTTCTGGGCAATCACGAAGACGATGAGCACGGGCAGCGCCGTCAGCGTCGCTGCGGCAAGCTGGATATTCCACATCGGTCCGCCATAGGCGTCGGTATATTGGGTCAGCGCCTGCGGCAGCGTGAACATATCTGCGCTGGAGAGAAAGACGATGGGCTCGAGGAACAGGTTCCAGGAGTGCAGGAAGGTGAAGATCGCGACCGAGGCCAGCGCTGGTTTTGCCAGCGGCAGCGCGATCTTGCGGAATATCTTGAAGCGCCCGAGACCATCGACACGCGCCGCCTCTTCGAGCTCGGCGGGCAGCGTCACGAAGAACTGCCGCATGACGAAAGTGGCAAAAACACTGGGCGCACCGAAGATCGGCACAAGAATGAGCGGCCAGTGTGTGTTGACCATGCCCGCCTTCAGAAACATCTGAAACAGCGGCACGATCGTGACTTCCGACGGAATGAGCAGGCCAAGCAGCACGACCATGAAAATGAGATTTGCTCCCGGAAACCGGATCCGCGCAAATGCATAGCCTGCCATGGACGATATGATCATCGTTCCTGCCGTCACGACAGCTGCGATATAGGCGGAATTCCAGTATTGCCGCACGAAAGGCTGCAACTCGAAGACCTTGGAATAGCTCGTCCAGTCCTGGTTTTGCGGGAAGAATTGCGGCGGGAAGGCGAAGATATCACTGATCGGCTTGATCGATGACGTCACCATCCACCAGGTCGGAAAGACGAAGGGGATCAGGAGCACGCACAACACCCCGTAAAGAGCGACCTGCATGCGTGGGGACCGGTCAGCTTTCATAAAAGACGATCCTCTTGCGCATCTGCCACTGGGCGAAGGTCAGTACGGCGACGATCACAAACAGCAGGATGGACAGCGTCGAGCCGTAGCCAAAGAAATGAAACTGGAAGGCCTGCTGATAGAGGTAATAGACCAGCACCGTGGTCGAGAGACCCGGCCCCCCCTGGGTCAGAACTGCGATCTGCGCAAAAACCTGCAGCGAGCCAACAATCGTAATGATCGAGGTTAACAGGATCGTCGGGCTGATCAGCGGCAGGGTAATGCGACGAAACTGCTTGAAGGCGGGCGCGCCATCGATGCGGGCGGCTTCGTAAAGTTCTTTCGGCACACCCTGAAGTGCTGCCAGAAACAGGATCATGTTAAGCCCGACATTCTTGAAGACCTGCACGACGATGACTGAAATCATCGCGGTCGTTTCCTCGCGCAGCCAGTTGGGGCCTTCGATGCCGACCATCAGCAACATGCCGTTGATGCCGCCATTTTTCTGCAACAGGAACCCCCAGACGATCGTCCAGGCAACCAGCGAAACGACAACCGGCGAGAAGAACAGCGTCCTGAATATCGCGATGCCAGCCAGTTTCTGGTTCAGCAATACGGCCAGAAGCAACGCCAGTGACAGGTTGAACACGACGAGCCCGGCCGAAAAAATCGCCGTCGCGCCAAGGACGTCGCGAAGATTGTCGTCCTCGACCAACATCCGGTAGTTCTGCGCACCCGTATAGGTGAAGGTGTTGGCAAGCACATTCCATTCATGCAGCGAATACCAGAACACCAGCCCGAGCGGGATCAGAACAAAGATGACGATGCCGATCAGCTGCGGGGCGATGAACAGGAATCCCGCAAGGCTGTCGCGCCGCGCGATGGTCCAGAACGCCGGGGCCGGACGATCCTGAGTACGGGCAATATCCTGCGCGACAGCCATGGTTTTCTCCTCAGCGCTTCAAGAGCGGCCCGATCTGGCCGCAGATTTTCTGAAGCGCACCGGCCACATCGGCCTGCGGCCGCCAGACGGCGTCGAGGTTCGAACGCACGATCTGCTGGATCTGGGCAAACCCGGTGTGGCCGGGCATGACCTTGCCGGTCGAGATGCCGGAGATGACAACCTTTTCGATCTGCTCCTCGCTGAGCAGCGGGTTCGTCTTTTTCAGCACCTGCGCATTCAGCAAAGACTTGCGCGCTGAAGGGAAGAACTGGCTGAGTTTGGCGGAATTTTCCGGATTGGTCATGTAAGCCACGAATTGCGCCGCGGTCTCGGCATTCTTGCCTGATTGCATGACGCCGATACCCGCCTGGCCGATCAGCGCATAATCGCCCGCAGGGCCCTTCGGAAGAGGCACGAGGTCCCAGCCAAATGGCTTGTCCTTCGGCAGAAGCGAGGCGCGGCTGATCTGCGTAATCGTCATCGCCGCATTGCCAGCGAAGAAATCGACCGTCTCGCCGGGGCCCGGAATGGCCTTCTTGTCGAAGATGGCGTCGTGGATGAACGAAATGGCATCCGCCATCGGCTTTTCCGCCATGGTGCAGGTGGCGCCGTCAGCACTCCAGGGTGAAGCCCCCCAGCCATTCCAGACGGAAGTGAGATATTGCCAGTTCTGGTAATTGAAATCGCGGACGACAAGCCCGCCCTTTCCGGTCTTGGCGACAGCCGACGCCGTGGCGATGGCGTTGTCCCACGTCCATTCGCCGGCAGCGATCATGTCGGCAGGGGTTTTGGCACCGGCAGCCTTGATAAGATCGTTATTGACGAAGACGGCGAAGGGCGAGGTCGAAAACGGATAGGCGTAAAGCGTACCGTCCTGCGACCAGCGTTCCGTGGCGCCGGCACCGACCTCCTCAAGATTATATCCCGGCGCAGCCTTCAGTGTGTCCGTCAGCGGGTAGAGCGCCCCGGACTTGACGAAATCATAAGCCGACGTCTCGAAAATCCAGGCCATGTCAGGTGCGTTGCCGCCCGCGATCTGTGTGGTGAGTGCAGTCGTGTAGGTATCGAAAGGCAGGGACTCATAAGTCACGCTGACATTTGGATGATCCTTCTTGAAACCGGCTGCGATCTCGTTGAAGAGCTTGAGATGCGCCTCGTTGGCGCTCCAGATCGTCATGCGCAGATTAACCGCATCCTGCGCAATCGCTCCGCCCGCAAACGCAAGCGAGCCAATCAGGGCAAGCGCACAGGCCGTGGATTTCAGTTTAAAATGATTGTTCATTCCCGGTCCTCCTCCAAAGATGGGTTCGATGAGACGGCAAACCGCCGTCCTAATAGGCCGCGATATCAGGCCAGCGTATTTCGATGCCCTGACGGGTCAGCTGCGTCTGGAAGGCTTCCAGGCGGTCATCGTCTTCCTGCACCTGATGTGGCGTGAGGCCATTTTCCAGGCAGTGCGCCGCAAGCATCCCGGCCACTTCGCCGATGTTCCATTCGACCGGATGCAGGCGGTAGCAACCATTGGTAATATGCGTCGTGCCGATGTTCTTGCCGGCCGGGATCAGGTTTCTCACCCGCTGCGGGATCAGCGCACCGAGCGGTATTTCAAACGGGCAGGATGGCACGTCGATATAGTTGTCGCCGCCGGTGGATGGATGCAGGTCGATGCGGTACATGCCGATACCGATGCTGTCGCGATAGCGGACCGCGCCTCTTTCGCCGCGAACCGTATAGGAAAGATCCTGCTCGACGATGCGCGTCACCGGCTTGATACGGCGGCTTTCGCGAATGTAGGGTGCCATGGCAAGCCCATGTTCGGTGCCGGTGATATCGCCACGCAGCCGAAGCCCGCGAAACCCCTGCCCGCCATCAAGGCGCGGCGCTTCCGTCTGCAGCCAGTAAAAGACCGAATAAGAAAGATCTGCCGCCGCCTTCAGGTGGCGCGCCTTTTTTTCCTCGGTCACATCGATGATCGTGCCATCCATGTAATCGATCATCGGCCAATTCACGAGGCAGATATCCGATTGGTAGAAGCCGGGCGCAAAGTTTTTCCGTGCCGCGATGCGCCGGAAAATCCAGAGATTCTCATCACCGCCGCCCTTGCGCTGATCGGCATCGACCAGCAGCGGATTATCATCGGGATTTGGCGTGAAGGAGCGGGTGGTATGCTCCAGCGTGCGCGGATGGGGCGCGGTGAAGCCGAGGAGCGGCCCGCCCCAGAAATGCGGCTGATAAGAGCGCCAATAGTCGTAGTTCTCAGGCTTGTCGATCGTCTGGTCGCCATCGACATGGTCAATGGCAAAGCAGATTGAGACAGCCTGCACATTGTCCGGTTGAGCGTGCTCAGGCGCGCTCGGTTCTCCCGTGTCAGACTGCGCCTCAAAACCCTTGGCATATTCCGTGCCGGTCATCGGCAGCAGATCGCCAAGTTCGGTGGCGTCGAGTACGTAATCGGCGGATATGACGATTTCAGCGCCGCTATCGCGATGGCGGAGGGTCACGGAGCGAACCAAGTCCCCGTCCACATCGGCCCCGACGGGACGCCAGGGCTTGAGTATCGTCAGGCGACCTGCGCCAATATAGGGCATCAGCATGCTTTCCATGACCGCGAGGCTGACACGCGGCTCGGCGCAGATGCGGCTCACCCATCCGCCGCCCGGATTAAGGTCGCCCCACGCGCGCGCGCCTTCCGTCAGCGGATAATGGTCTCGATAATATTGCCGCACACCGTTGCGCAGCGCCCGGTAGGACCGGGTGATGCCGAACTGTTCAACCCATGTATGCTCGTCCGAGGGAACGGCCTGACTGGTCAATTGGCCGCCGATCCAGTCGTATTCTTCGGTCATGATCACGCGTTTGCCCGCTCGTGCGGCAGCCAGTGCCGCCGCTACGCCGCCAAGGCCGCCACCGACCACGAGAATATCTGCTTTCATGTCTTTCACGACGTCACATCCGTTTTGTTGACTGAGGACTTGTTTGCCGAGCCGGCCGGGGCCGGCCCCAACGTCTCTCCCTTGACGGGTTCACATTTGAGAAGGATCTGCCCACCGGCGCTGCCGGTCTCGATGCGGTTGACCAGCATGGCGGTTGCCTGCCGCCCCATCTCCTCGCGCGGAATTTCATAGGAGGTGAAGCGCACGGGACTGCGAGCGGCCCTGATATGACTGCCAAGCACGATCATCGAAAATGCGTCCGGCACGACAAGCCCCCTCGCCCGCGCCAGCGCCTCGACGCGCACGGCATCGGCCAATTCTATGAAGAACGCGACTGTGGCCCCGCTCTCAATGATGGCATCAAGTATTTTCTCGGCCGGGCGGTTGACCGCCTTGATATGCAGGGCAATCGTGGCCGCATCTGCGAGCGCCGCGCTGAAACCTTGCCAGCGATCGGCAATCGATTCTGCCGGACCCTGAGGGCCGATATAGGCGAGCCTGGTGTGTCCCAGCGCGATGGCGTCTTCGACAAGCTGACGCGTTCCCGCGGCGTAGTCACCGCCGACATAGGGAACCGGCCCACCGGCATCTTCACGCCGGCCGATCGCGACGAAGGGATAGTCTTCCGAAACCAGCCGGGCGAGTTCCTTGCGATCGAACTCGCGGCCGAGAACCAGACAGCCGTCCGCAATCCGAAGCCTGTTGCCTTCCGAGAAAATCTTTCGGTTATCGCCGACACCGGCGCTCGTCAGCAGCAGAAGATCATAAGCCTGCTGCTGCGCCTCTTCTTCGATACCCAGCAGGAAGGGCGTGAAGAAGTCAGCCTGAGCACTGGGGAACGCTGGCTCATAGGTGAAAACGCCGAGGATCCGGTTCAGCCCCTTGGCCATGCGCCGCGCAATCGGATCGGCAACATAACCGGTCTGGCGAATGACGGCCTGCACCCTTTCCCGGGTTTCGTCCGGGATGCGCGCGACCGCTGCCGGCGCGCCGTTCACAACAAGAGACACCGTTGCCTGGCTGACGCCGGCAAGCTTGGCGATATCGTTCTGCGTGAGACGTCTGTGACTGGACACGCCATGCCCTCCTCCGGCATTCGCTCCGTGCTAATACGCATTAGCAGCTAATGCGTATTAGCACCATCTCCGCGTACGGAGTCAAGCGATAAAGTGCGTTCGCTGAAGGGGTCGCAGATTATCGCAAGCCTGCGCTGCAATGGCGGGCATTGAATTGAAGTCTAAGCCTCTGAGGATGACTTAGATGAGAAGTCGTAAGCGGCAAGGAGACCCCATCTGGCTGGTCTGCTGCTGAGTAAGGTATTTCGGGCATACGAGTTCTTTGAATGTGAGGATCTATGTCTAGACCTGCGGCTAGCCTTGGATTGATGCGAATGATCGAGGCGGTGCCCGATCGCCTTGACGGGTCGCCGCGACAGTTGCGGCGGTTCTGGTCCGACGAATTCAAGGCCACAGCGGTTGAGCAGGCCTGTCAGCCCGGTGTGAACATGTCGGCAGTGGCGCGGCAGATCGGTATCTTGCCGTCCCAACTCTACCGCTGGCGTAGAGAACTGTTGGGCAGTGATGAGTCTGGACTAGCAGCGGCAGTTGATCCGCAGAGCGTCGCACCTGACCCCGACCCCGTCGTCGAAATCGACATTGACGGTATCGTCGTGCGGGTCGGCCGGCATGTTGAAGAAGCGCATCTGCAGCGTGTCATCCGAGCGGTTCGCTCAGCATGATCCCCGCAGGCGTAAAGGTCTTCCTGGCCAGCCATCCCATCGACTTCCGCAAAGGGCCGGACAGCCTGCTGTCGCTGGTGCGGGATGCTGGCAGTGATCCGTTCAACGGCTCGCTTTATGTCTTCCGGGCCAAACGGGCCGACCGGATCAAGATCGTCTGGTGGGATGGATCCGGGGTTTGCCTTTACGCCAAGCGGCTGGAGAAGGCGCAGTTTTGCTGGCCGCGGATAGGCCACAACCGAGTCCAGCTCAACCATGCCCAACTCATGGCGCTCGTTGACGGCATGGACTGGAAACGGGTGCGTTCGGTGGCGGTGAAGCCGCCGGAGATTGTTGGGTAAATGCCTGCGGCAAAGTGAATCAACCGCCTGAAAAGGGCAGGAAAACCGGAGCAAAATATGCTCTAGTAGACGTCATGACGCCGCCCGATCTGCAGCTCCCGGATGATATAGAGACCCTAAAAGCTATGGTCCTTGCCATGGCCGAGAATGTGATTAGGCATGGAATAAGGACCCCGCACATGGGGTGATCGGCGTCCAAACGGGACCCCCATCTGCGATGGGGTTACAACAGCCTCCGGTTTCATCGGAGGCTTTTTGTTTGGATGCTTATTGTGGAATTCTGAAGATACGGCGGCTAGCCCATGTTCAGGGCAAGTCGATCAAGGCGATCTGTCGGGAGTTGGGCATATCGCGGAAAGTGGTGCGGAAGGTTTTGCGCACCGATGAGACGGAGTTCAAATACGAACGGAGCCGTCAACCTCAGCCGAAGCTCGGCCCCTGGCGCGGTCAGCTCGATGGAATGCTGCTCGCCAATGAGGCCAAATCCTCTCGCGAACGGCTGACACTGATCCGGATATTCGAGGACTTGCGCGACCTCGGCTACGAGGGCGGTTACGACACAGTCCGGCGTTACGCCCGAACCTGGGCGAAGGAGCGCGGGTCCGTGACGGCGCAAGCCTATGTACCGCTCTATTACGCGCCGGGCGAGGCCTACCAGTTCGACTGGAGCCACGAGATTGTCGTGCTGAACGGCGTGACGACGACGGTGAAGGTTGCGCATATCCGGCTCTGCCACAGCCGGATGATGTATGTGAGAGCCTATCCGCGCGAGACGCAAGAGATGGTCTTCGACGCCCATGACAGGGCGTTCGCTTTCTTCGGCTGGGCCTGCACGCGCGGCATCTATGATAATATGAAGACCGCGGTGGAGACGGTCTTCGTCGGCAAGGAACGGCAATACAATCGCCGCTTCCTACAGATGTGCAGCCATTACCTGATCGAACCGGTGGCCTGCACGCCAGCGTCGGGATGGGAAAAAGGCCAGGTCGAGAACCAGGTCAATCTGGTGCGCGAACGCTTCTTCACGCCGCGGCTGCGCTTCAAATCCTACGATGAACTGAATGGCTGGTTGTTGGACAAGTGCATCAGTTACGCCCGCGCTCATAAGCACGTCGATCAGACGGAGCGCACGATCTGGGAGGTGTTCGATGCGGAGCGGCCGCACCTGGTCGGCTATCCCGGCAAATTCGACGGCTTCCACGCTGTGCAGGCCTCGATCGGCAAGACCTGCCTCGTGCGTTTCGACAACAACAAATACTCGGTGCTGTCCACGGCAGTCGGCCGCCCTGCCGAGATACATGCCTATGCAGATCGCATCGTCATCCGGCAGGATGGCGTGGAGATCGGCCAACACGATCGCTGCTTCGGCCGTGGCGAGACGATCTATAATCCCTGGCATTACGTGCCGGTCCTGACCCGCAAACCGGGAGCACTGCGCAACGCTGCGCCGTTCCACGACTGGGTTTTGCCCGCCGCCATGGAGAAGGTGCGCCGCCGGCTGAAGGCCATGCATGACGGCGACCGGCAGATGGTGTCGATCCTCGAATGCGTGGGCCTGGACGGGCTCCCCGCCGTCGAAGCGGCCTGCCAGGAGGCGATCGATCAGGGCGTGTTCTCGGCCGCCGTCATCATCAACATTCTGGCCCGCAAGCGTGATCCGCAGCCGGCTGCCATCCTTTCCATCCCCGATGCGCTTCGCCTGACCCATGAGCCTCTGGCCGACTGCGCCCGTTACGACAGCCTCAGGAGGGCAAGCTGATATGGAACGATCCCAAATCCTCGACATGATGGGCACGCTGAAGCTGTTCGGCATGCGTAGCGCCTATGACGAGATCATGGCCTCCGGCATCAAGCGACAGCACGAACCGCCGCGCATCGTCGGTGACCTGCTTCAGTCGGAGATCGCCGAGAAGCAGGCACGGTCCATCAAATACCAGATCACCGTCGCCAAGCTGCCACTGGCCAAGGACATCGACGACTTCGACTTCACCGACACGCCGGTCAACGAAGGCCTGGTGCGCCAACTCGCAACCGGGGCCTTCCTCGCCGAGCAGCACAATATCGTTCTGGTCGGCGGAACCGGCACGGGGAAGTCCCACCTGTCCATCGCGCTTGCACGTGCCTTGATCCGCAACGGAGCACGAGGCCGCTTCTTCAACGTTGTCGACCTCGTCAATCGGCTCGAGACGGAGGCACGTAGCGGTAAGCAGGGACGACTGGCCGACTTCATCACCAGGCTCGACTTCGTAATCATGGACGAACTGGGCTATCTCCCATTTGCCCAGGCGGGCGGCCAGCTCCTCTTCCATCTCATCAGCAGGCTCTACGAGCGGACATCGATCATCGTCACGACGAACCTAGCCTTCGGCGAGTGGCCGGCCGTATTCGGCGACGCCAAGATGACCGCCGCTCTACTCGACAGGCTCACCCACCATTGCGAGATCGTGGAAACCGGGAACGAATCCTGGCGCTTTAAAAACCGCTCTCAAAGCTAAAGCCGAAAAGACAAACAACCCGCGCCCGCAGGCCCCTGCGCTAAATGGAGAGCTCCGGGCCTACGCGCGCTGACCCGATGCAACTAGAGGCAGGGGTCCCTTTTGGGAGCCGATAAGGGGTCCCGTTACGACGCCGATTGACAGCCGAGAAGGCAGCGCGCACCGATGCTCTTGAGAGCGAGGTCGCAGACCTGAAAGCCAGAAACGCCGATGCTGATGAACGCATCGAACGACTGACCCAGATCCTGAAAGCCTTTGATCGTGCCCGCTTTGGCCGGCGATCAGAAAAGCTCGGCTCTGCAGGCATCGATGATGAGCAGCAGGCCTTTGTCTTCGAGGAAATCGAGACCGGCATCGCTGCGATCCGAGCCCTGGTCAACAAGGGTGCCGCCCATACCGAAAAGCGTCCGCCGAGACCGCGCAAGGGCTTTGCTCCTCATCTGGAGCGGGTCGAAGTGGTGATCGAGCCGGATGGGCTGGAGTTCACTTGCTGGAACGGCGAGGTCATCCGTCTCGCCTTCATCATCGACGCTTTCGACCGGGAGATCATCGCCTGGACGGCGGTCGCCAACGCGGGCATCTCCGGCTCTGACGTGCGCGACATGATGCTGGAGGCAGTCGAGAAGCGCTTCGCAGCAACCCGAGCCCCGCACGCAATCGAGCATCTCTCGGACAACGGCTCTGCTTACACCGCGAGGGACACGAGGCTGTTTGCGCAAGCACTCAATCTGACACCCTGCTTCACGCCGGTAGCCAGCCCGCAGTCGAACGGCATGTCGGAAGCCTTCGTCAAAACGTTGAAGCGGGACTATATTCGGATATCAGCTCTACCGGACGCCCAAACAGCGCTCCGGCTCATCGACGGATGGATCGAGGACTTGTATGAGGGAGTTTCTGTCAAGCAGTCATTCGCTTCTCCTTCTAACTCCTGACTGGACTGCGTTGGCATGCAAGCGCACTCGGCGCATCGACTTGTATTCGGCGAGAATCTGATCTCAACCACGATCCCATTCATGGGGGCCAAGCAGTGCGGAAGAGCAGCGCTACACTACAACACGGCGGATGTTATCCAGGCCATCTTCAATCTCGGCGGCCGCTCTTCTCTCCAGTCGCCCGTCGGCGCTTGGAACGGTTAAGGGGCTTCTGGCTTCAGTGAAGCGCCCTGGGGGACCAGGCCGTCTTCAACAAAACGCCAGATGGCGACTGCAAGCTTTCGAGCCAGCGCGACAACTCCGATCTTGCGAGATCTGCCCGAGCCCGCCCCGAACGTACCCAGATACCACTGGGACAAAGCGCTTGTCGGTTGATACCTCAACCAGCACCACGCAAGTTCAACGAGGAGCCGTCTCGCGAAGCGGTTACCGGCTTTGCTGATCCCTTGATCATGCTTCACAGCACCACTCGCATATGGGCTTGGTGCCAGGCCGAGAAAGCTCGCCAAACACTTTCGATTGGCGAACTGTCGATGGAATACCTCTGACACCAACAGCACAGCACTCAGTTTGCCAATACCTTTGAGCGTGGCGATGCGGCGAACCTTGTCGACATTGGGAATACCCAGTGTGCCACCACTCAAGCCTTCCTCGAGTTGGCGGTCGAGATCACGAATATGCGTGTGGACCAGTTCCAGGCGTTCGAACTCCCTCGTTAGCTCTGCTGCAAGGAATTTACCGAGTGGTTGGTCATCGGCTGTCCTCACCATTTGCAGCCATTTGCGCCAGTCTCCTCCCCAGAGGGCCTTGACCTCACGGATACCGTGAAGGTTTAGCAGGGCACGAACGCGGTTCACGTGGCGTGTCCGCTCTGCCGAGAGCTGCAAGCGTTCCCTGTCGAGACGTTTGGCATCTTCCTCCTCCGGCGTGGGAACACGAACTTCACGGCATACCGTTCGGTCACCCTGATCGAACGATCTGAACATCATGACCATGGACTCTGCGTCTAGCCGGTCGGTCTTCGCCCTACGGCTTCGCCTGTTGACCAAGAAGCTGGTGGAGTCGAGTACTGACGTGCGTATGCCTCGCTTCCGCAAGAACCGAGCTAACCAAAAGCCGTCATAACCGGCCTCAAAGCAAACCACGATCTCAGCTGGGCATCCATCCACCTGGGCCGCGCTCGCTTGCTCACGCTTCAGCATCCCGACGAGCGCTGCGGTATCGCCGCCTCGAACCTGCCGAAGCTTCACGCGATCTGAGTTTGGAGAAAGTACTGCAACTAGCCACGTGGATTTGCTCAACTCAATGGCTGCATAGACTGACACACCGGACTTGTCGTTCTCGTTCATCGGAGGCCTCCTCGTTATCGATGAAGCGGATGAGCCGGGCGGCTCCTCCATAGCATCTACAACGAAATCCATCCCCATTCCGCGCTCAAGATGGCTTCCCCTCGGCAGTTCATCAGGGCTAAATCAATCTAGCCGACTTGTCCGGTGAAATGGGGTGCACTCCACATTGCCCGTAGCGGTACCGAGCGTGGTTCTCTTGATGGCGCTGAGAGCAAAAAGCTATCTGGTGTATGCGGCCGTTGGTGGGGTATGCCCGGTCCTCACCATGGCACTGTACAGCGGAAGTCTGCCGGCCTCCGCAATCTTCTCGTTTGTCGCACTTGCCGTATTCTCTATCGGGGCGATTTCAGCCTATCCTCTGTGGGCGATTTGCACCGATCGCTGGCGGATATTATAACCCTCTAACGCGGAGGGTTTAGTTGCGCAGCCCTTAGAGGCTGCAGGAGTAACGGACTGGAGGGAAGACCATCCATTTACCCGCAGCGCCCCTCGGTTCCGAAAGAGTCAGTCTCCTAGTTCCTTCCGGACACAGACCTCGAAATCGGCGGTATCAATCGAAAGTCGGCACTTCTCTCTAATCTGAAATGCTTTTAGTTGCGCTTCATCTATTGGCTTGCCTGAAAGGGCTTGATGGTAGAGGGGGTTCGCAGCAACGAAGAACGCCAGAGAAAAATGAAAGCCGAAAAGCCTCACAAAAGATTCGAGGAGGCATTCTCGTGTATCACCGCCCATGCTTGGGTCGATCAAAATTGATCCTTCACGAAAAATACCGTCAGAATCATTTTCACTTATCGCGCCGACATAACAGTAGTCTTTACGACTATCTACAACGTTGAAGCTAGATCCGAAACCTGTGATCTTGCCGGATTCTGCATCTTTTAAAACGTTTTTGCCAATGAGTATCGCAATATTTTTATCGTTTTCTTGCTGCGTGAAAGAGAGGAATTCTGCATAAAATTTGTACCACTCAGATATATATTCGAATAGTGGCTCACTGCCAGTTCCCGCTCTTATGTTGATAGAAGTTGGGGATCTATAGTCAAAAGAACCTTTTTTCGCCGCACGCAGAACGTACGACTCGAGGACTGCGTTGATTGAGGCATCCTTGCTGGAGTCAGATGCATATGTGGGCGTGCTTATGAGGCAGCACCAAATTACGCTGATAAACCAGAAATAGAATATCTTTACCCCACCCGAGAGGCCGCAAAAGCATAACCGCTTCCACAAATGCATGCGCGCCTCCGATGAATTTGTTTCTGCACCTGTCTCTACCCGCCGAAGCCTCCCATTTACGACAGCCCGGATGCTCGCACCAGTGGTTCTCGTGAATGCCGTGGCCGGCTTTATTGGTCTGGTCGCTCATGCTCACTCGGCATCTTGGCTATGGCGACTCTTGGAATGTCCTTCAAGCATCCTTCGAGACGAAAGATTCCAGAGATGGTAGTTGGTGTCTATAGTGAGATGGGGATTCCAGATGACTGTAGAGCAAGAAGCGCAATCCGTTCCAAAGCGGAAACGCAGGATCTGGCCATGGCTGCTGATCAGCGCACTGGTCTTGCTCATCGTCGCTGGTATCTACGCGTATCTGGAAATCATTGCGATGATCGAGGTTCTGGGTCGGCTCTGGGATGACCTGGTGCAGTTGTTCTGGCTGATCGTACCGGGTGAGCAACCCAATTACACCCAAACCGGGGTAACGCGCCGCCCTTTCACCGACGGTTTCATTTTACTCGTGCGAACCCCTGATCTACGAAATTGATGCTCCCGACAGAAGTATTTTCCCCAATGGTTCTGAGCGCATTGAGAAACGACGATTTGCCATCTCTAAGCCGTAAGTCTGACAGGTGAGCGTAATTCATGACGACAAGCTCGACTTCTCCCGGGTAGCCTGATCCCCACCTTCGATCGCATCCCAAAAGCGTCGAGATTTCTGCCGAAATCGGCGGAATCGCGAGGCTCTACGACGTCGACATAGCGCTGCCAAAACTCCTCAGTTGAACTTATGTTAGAACAATCAATGTGGATCAGTCGCAAATTCCCAATTTCATTCACTGCTTCTTAACCTAGTCCCGTTTTATTTCGGCATCGCTGCCATTTATGATCCTCAATGTCCCATCGGCGGCCTTAATGGCTTCCTCGGCCGCTGCGTTCGCCCTAGCTTCAGCCTCGGCTTGTTGTGCCGGCGTCCGTGGCGGGTAATCACCTTGCGCTCGCTCCCCGATGGTAAACCACTGATCTACCGTCAGTAGGCCAATAAAAATCACGATGGCGACAACCGCAAAAAGCCCGCAGATGAGGCGTGCTATGCTCATCATTGACCGCAGCCCCTCACAGAGCTTCTAGCGTTTTTTTACGCCCAGTTGTCGAGCCTGAACCTCTTCCCAGAACTTGTTAAACTTACCCATGTGGCGCTGGTAACAAGCCTCATAGAGAGGTGTGCCTTTCTTGTCGCGACAGGCTCGTTCGGAACTCTGTTCGAACGATTTTCGCAGTTGCCATTCCATCGGTGTTTCCGTTTGGCAGGCCGTCAGTGCAAACGCTGAAATAGCGAGAAATAAGTATTTCATGAAATTCCTCTGTGGCGCTTGCTATTATTTTCCGCATGACGGTTGTCAGTAATATTCGATCCGCGTCTCATTCAGTACGACGCGCACCACCCGATACACGTATACGAAGCCTGCAAGACCGAGCGTTATGATGATCAGTACGGCCCAGATAATTACGTGACCAATGGAATGGCCGATATTGAACGTGCAGTTCAGGCGCCCGATCGTTTTGCCGGACGCGTCAAGAATTTCCGTTTTGTTGAGCACGGCTTTATTAAGGTAATATGGGAACACCACAAGCGCCACGCCGAGCGTGAAGACGGTGAGAACGAACCATAGAACGACTGTACCGATCGCTTCGGTCGTGCTGAAGGAGCAATTTAGCCGAGCGCTGCGCATCTGCGTGATTGACGTTATGTCGTTCATCTGGAAGCTCCCTTCGCTCCGGCGGCTTTTGCTACAGTTGGAGTATTGCAGCCCTTTGCCTTCATGTTCGCCTCGACCGCGTGGACCTTGCCTTTGGCAACAGCGACCTGGCCTTCCTTGTCGCCACCAAACGTGCTCGACATTGGTACGCCGACGAGGAAGACGCCGACGGCATCGCCAGTCGCGGCGTCATGCTGCTGCTTAGAAAGCGCAGTGAGCGACGACTGCTCATTCAAATATTCCCGGGCGAGCGCTGGGCAGTCGAGATTACTGTAAGCTGCCATCGGCACGTACACCGGGACGATTGCATCTGGCCTCTTTGCGCACGAAGAAACGGCCAGCCCGCAGGCCAGCAAAGGTAAAATATATCTCATGTAGTCCCCAAAATCCCCTGACGACGCAATACATCGCCGGGGTGAAGCTTCACTACAACCCGAAAAGAGAGTCAATAACTCCCGGCAACTTGTAATGAATATTTGTGCGTTTGACTGGGACAGGCCGAAAAGCTCGCGCATTGGAGAAAAGCCCACGACGGTAGGGTTCACGCCGTACCGCCTTTACAGCGCTGCAAGCAGGAATGGACGAGAAGGAATGTTTCATCAGTGGGCCTAATACCTCGTGCGAGGCGGCCACCTCGAAGCTCCTTCGGATGAGTAGCGCGAAGACCAGTTATTGCTACCTGTCTGTCTCGCCGTGAACGCCGCACATCAATGCGTAAAAGGTGGACAGAAAGATGGATTGAAAATTATCCACGCGATCCAGCCAATTGGATTATTTATGCTTTTCATAAAATAGTGGTGCGATGGCAAAACGCGGCAGAAACGGCAATGTCAGCTGTAAAAAACAGCGGTCGGCCCGGATTTACGGATTAGCGGATGCTTTTTCGCCCGCGAGCTTCTGCTCAAGCAACCAAGTCCACATCTCCTCGTCGTTCAGCACCTTTCCCTCGACCGCCTGATGGTCCGTGTCCTCAAACACGGTAAGCCGGACATTGCGTTTCAGCTCCTTAAGACGTTGCACGAGAACCACTGTATCGGACAGCGGGATCACCTCGTCATTTGCACCATGAAAGGCCCAGAAAGCCGCCTTCTCGTTCGTTCGATTGAGGTAGTGCCGAATGCCGCCGCCGGCAATCGGAACCACTGCGGCGAAAGTTTGAGGAAACTGCTCTGCCATGGACCATGCGCCGAACCCTCCCCGGCTATAGCCGATCAGATAGATCCGTTCCCGGTCGACCCGATGGTTGGCCACCACCGCCTCAAGAACGCTTGCGACACGCTCGATTGGATAAAGTAGTTCCTCGCTCGGATTTTGGGGTGAAAACACCAGGAAGGGAAACTCACGTCCCTCCTCAATCATTTTCGGCAAGCCGCTCGACCGTAGCTTTTCGACGTCGCTGCCGCCCTGATCGCCGCCATGCAGCCAGACGACAAGAGGATAGGTCTTGTTCGAGCCGGAGTAATCCTTGGGCGTATAAAGCAGGTAGTTGATGTCAGAAGCGATGGTGACATCGGATTTCATCGCTTTCTGCTCGGCCTGTGCAAATGTCGAGGCAGCGATTGCGGCAAGAGCGATCAGGTAGAATTTAAGTCGTCTCATGATTTTTTCCTCCCAGTGTATAAGCCTCTTCCGGGGTAATGACCGTTAAACCCGATAGGGTTCAACGCTCTCGGAAAAAGCAGAAAAAGCGCCTCGGAATACATGAAATATCCCTTTATTTCAAACCAATGAGACAACTGCCTCATCCGGTTTCCGGCGAATGCGACGACAGCATATCCGCTTTCGCTCCTGAGGCAACATTCGCAGAAGAGACTTCGGAAACCGAACTATCAGGTAACGGCGCCAACCGGACTTGTGCAGCAAGGCCTTTACGTTCAGCATTTGTTCTGGCTTGCTGTTTGAGTCTTTGCTAATCATTGCGGTACGAACGCGAAACGGCGGCGCAGGCTCAGTCGCCCGCCGTTTTCGGGCAGGCAACTTCGCCTAGGGCAAATATCGAGGATTAGTGCAGGATGGCGGTTGCCTATCTGGAAAAACTGAACGAGCAACAACGCAAGGCCGTGGAACATGGGGTTGGACTGGTGGATGGACATGTCGCCGGTCCGCTTCTGATCATCGCCGGCGCCGGCTCGGGAAAGACCAATACGCTGGCTCACCGTGTTGCGCATCTGATCGTGAATGGCGCCGATCCCCGCCGCATCCTGCTGATGACGTTCTCACGGCGCGCAGCTTCCGAGATGGCGCGCCGTGTCGAACGGATATGCAAGCAGGTCCTCGGGGCAAATTCGGCAATCATGACAGATGCATTGGCGTGGTCCGGCACGTTTCACGGCATTGGTGCACGGCTGTTGCGCATCTATGCCGAGCAGATCGGCCTCAACATCGATTTCACCATCCACGACCGCGAAGACAGCGCCGACCTGATGAATCTTGCCCGGCACGAGCTGGGTTTTTCCAAAACGGAAAGCCGCTTTCCGACAAAGGGCACCTGTCTTGCGATCTATTCGCGTGTCGTGAATTCCCAGACACCACTCAAGGACATCTTGCGCCAGCATTATCCCTGGGTTGCCAACTGGGAAAACGAACTCAGGGAATTGTTCGCGGCCTATGTCGAGGCCAAACAGGTCCAGAACGTGCTCGATTACGACGATCTTCTGCTCTACTGGGCCCAGATGGTCAGCGACCCCGTTCTGGCTGACGATATAGGCAACCGCTTCGACCATGTGATGGTCGATGAATATCAAGATACCAACCGGTTGCAGGCATCGGTGCTGATGGCGCTGAAGCCCGGTGGCCGCGGCTTGACCGTGGTGGGTGACGATGCGCAGTCGATTTATTCTTTCCGTGCGGCGACGGTGCGAAACATCCTCGATTTTCCGGCTTCCTTCAGCCCGGCGGCCGATATCATCACGCTGGACCGCAACTATCGCTCGACGCAGCCGATCCTTGCCGCCGCCAACGGCGTCATCGATCTCGCGCGCGAGCGCTTCACCAAAAACCTCTGGACCGAACGGGTATCGCTTGAGCGCCCAAAGCTCGTAACGGTAAAGGATGAAACCGAGCAGGCGAATTTCATCATCGACCAGATCCTCGCCAATCGCGAGAGCGGCATGACGCTGAAACAGCAGGCCGTGCTGTTTCGAACCTCCAGCCATAGTGGCCCGCTCGAGGTGGAACTGACCCGCCGCAACATCCCCTTCGTCAAATTCGGCGGCCTGAAATTCCTGGACAGCGCCCATGTGAAGGACATGCTGGCCGTGCTGCGTTTCGCACAGAACCCGCGCGACCGCGTCGCCGGTTTCCGGCTGCTGCAGATGCTGCCAGGCATCGGACCGAAGAAGGCTGGCAATATTCTCGATGCGATTGCGACAGACCCAGAGCCGCTGCTTGCCCTCGCCGAAATTCCGTCGCCGCCGAAGACCGGCGATGACTGGGCAGCCTTTACACAAATGCTTGTGGGCCTGCGGCAGGCGCCGAATGACTGGCCGGGCCAGATCGGGCAGGCTCGGATGTGGTATGAGCCGCATCTGGAACGCCTGCATGAGGATGCGGACACCCGCAAGGCCGATCTGCTGCAGCTAGAGCAGATCGCCGGCGGCTACCCTTCACGCGAACGCTTCCTGACTGAACTGACGCTCGACCCGCCCGACGCCACCAGCGATCAGGCCGGCGTGCCGTTGCTCGACGAGGATTATCTCAGCCTCTCGACCATCCATTCGGCAAAAGGCCAGGAGTGGCGCTCCGTCTTCATCCTCAATGTGGTCGACGGCTGCATACCCTCCGACCTCGGCGTCGGCACCACCCAGGAACTGGAGGAGGAACGCCGGCTGCTTTATGTCGCCATGACGCGCGCCAAGGACAGCCTGTCGCTGATCACGCCGCAACGTTTCTTCACTGGTGGGCAGAGTTCTCAGGGCGACCGGCATGTCTACGCCGCCAGAACCCGTTTCATACCGGCGACCTTGCTTCAGTTTTTTGAGACACTGACCTGGCCCCTGGTTTCAGCCGCCGCTTCCGAGCGCAGCGCTCAGCAGATCCGAATTGATGTGGGTGCGCGAATGCGGGCGATGTGGAAATGAGCGCAATCGGACATGCGAGACTGAAGCCGCTCAACCAAGCCGGACCAGATCTTGATCGAGATTGTAGTTCGCGCCTGACGTGTAGCGTAATGGCCGAATACTCCCCAAAGCTCTACCAATATCATTGCAAAAAAACACCAGTGGGTCGCGAAGCCTCCAGATGCCGGTTCGGCGCGCGAGCCATTGCACTTGTGCGGGATCAATAAAGCGTTATTGACTGTCTCTTACGATCAAGCCATATCACCGTCGAGAGAGACCAGACAGGACCGCGAAATGCAACTAGAAGCATTCCCTATATCGGGCGTGAAAAAGATAACCCCAGCCCGCTTCGGCGATAGCAGAGGTTACTTCAGCGAGGTTTTCAAGCGGGAGTGGTTTCGCGAGAACGTCGCGGACGTTGAGTTCGTGCAGGATAACGAATCTCTGTCTGCCCAGGCAGGAACCGTGCGTGGGCTTCATTTTCAAACGGAACCCTTCGCACAGGGCAAGCTCGTTCGTTGCATCCGAGGGCGGCTGCTCGACGTCGCGGTCGATATTCGGACGGGGTCACCGACTTTTGGACAATGGATCGGCGCTGAGCTATCGCCAGAGAATGGCGACCAACTCTGGGTGCCAGCGGGATTTGCGCATGGTTTCATGACGCTCGTTGACGACACTGTCATCTCATACAAAGTGACGGCTCCCTACAGTGCCGCCAATGACCGCGGTGTAAAATGGGACGACTCCGCCATCGGCATAAATTGGCCTGAACTGGACGGCATCGTCCTTTCAGATAAAGACGCAAAGCAACCGCTTCTGTCCGATCTGCCTGAATATTTCACTTACGAAAAAACTGGAAACTGATGATGCGCGTTCTAGTTACCGGCGGTGCCGGCTTTATCGGCTCCGCCCTTGTACGCTACTTGGTGAGCGAGATTGGCGCCGATGTTCTCACCGTTGACAAGCTCACATATGCGGGAAACCTTGCGTCACTGAAGCCGATCGAGAATGCGCCCAATCACGGCTTCCTTCAGGCCGACATCTGTGACCGGATAGCGATAAACGACGCGTTTGCGACGTTCCAGCCGGATTATGTGATGCATCTGGCAGCCGAGAGCCACGTCGATCGCTCCATCACTGGAGCCGCTGATTTTATTCAGACCAACATCAACGGCACCTTTTCGATGCTGGAGGCGGCGCGGCAATATTGGAGTGGTCTTGAGGGCGACGCCAAGGCGAATTTCCGGATGCTGCACGTGTCGACAGACGAGGTGTACGGCTCACTCGGTCACCACGGTCTTTTCGAAGAAACAACGCCTTACGACCCTTCATCGCCCTACTCTGCTTCAAAAGCTGCAAGCGACCATCTGGCCACCGCCTGGCAGCGGACGTATGGCCTTCCGGTTGTCATTTCCAACTGCTCCAACAATTACGGCCCGTTCCATTTCCCGGAAAAGCTCATTCCGCTGATCATTCTGAACGCGCTGGAGGGCAAGCCGCTGCCGGTCTACGGCAACGGCGCGAACATTCGCGACTGGCTTTACGTGGAGGACCACGCCCGCGCACTCTGGCTCATCGTTCAAAAGGGCCTTGTCGGGGAGAAGTACAATGTTGGCGGCAGAAACGAGCAGAAGAATATCGACGTCGTGAACTGCATCTGCTCCATTCTGGATGAGCTCCGCCCGCAATCGAAGCCTTATGCGCAGCTTATCAAATACGTCACCGACCGTCCCGGTCACGATGCTCGTTACGCTATCGATGCGACCAAGCTCGAAACAGAACTCGGCTGGAAAGCGCAGGAAAATTTTGCGACCGGCATTCGCAAGACCGTACAATGGTATCTCGACAATGCCTGGTGGTGGCAGCCCCTGCGCGAAGAAGTGTACTCTGGAGAGCGCCTCGGCGTTCTGACGAAAGGCTGATTGCATGCGGCTTGCGGTGACCGGAAAAAATGGGCAGGTCGTGAGCGCCCTACAGGCGTTGGCAAATGACGAACTGGAGATCGTCTCTCTGGGGCGACCGGAACTCGACCTTGCGCAGCCTGAGACTGTCTTGAAGGCCCTACGAGATGCAAAACCCGATGTGGTGGTATCGGCAGCGGCCTATACCACCGTCGACAAGGCGGAAAGCGAGCCGGAGGTTGCTTTTGCCGTCAACCGGGATGGCGCAAAGGCGGTCGCGCAGGCGGCAAAAGAACTTGGTGTTCCCATTATTCACCTTTCCACAGATTATGTTTTTGACGGCACCAAGGCCACGGCTTACGTAGAAAGTGATCCGACAGGCCCCTCCTCCGTCTACGGTCACTCCAAGCTCGAAGGCGAAAACGCTGTTGCCGAGGGTAACTCTGATCATGCCATCCTGCGCACAGCGTGGGTTTATTCGGAATACGGCAACAACTTCGTGAAAACTATGCTTAGGCTCGGTGAAACGCGCGATGAGATCAACGTCGTTGCAGACCAATTAGGGTGCCCGAGCTCGGCAAACGATATCGCAACCGCAATCGTCGAGATTGGAAAAAAGCTCTCCACTGACCCTTCCGCTCGTCTTCGCGGCGTGTTTCACTTGTCCGGAACGGGCGAAACGAACTGGGCGGATTTCGCCAAACAGATATTCGCATTTTCTGCGGAGAATGGTGGCAAGTCGGTTGTCGTCAATGACATCACGACGGCGCAATATCCAACCCCCGCCCGGCGCCCGGCAAACTCGCGGCTTAACTGCAGCAAGCTTGAGGAGATTTACGGCATAAGGCTGCCGAACTGGCAGTCATCAACGCGCGCGGTGGTCACCGCCCTTGCGCGAAGCAAAAAGGAAACGCCATGAAGGGCATCATTCTGGCCGGCGGCAGCGGTACGCGCCTGCACCCCATGACATTGGCAGTCTCTAAGCAGATCTTGCCAGTCTACGATAAGCCGATGATCTACTATCCGCTGACGACGCTGATGCTCGCAGGCATCCGCGAAATCCTGATCATCTCGACGCCCCACGACATGCCGCTATTCCGAAATCTTTTGGGTGATGGTTCGAAATGGGGCCTTTCGATCGGATACGCCGTTCAGCCAAGCCCGGACGGGCTCGCGCAGGCATATATGATCGGTGCGGATTTCGTGGCCGGTTCGCCATCCTGCCTTATCCTTGGTGACAACATCTATTACGGCCACGGCCTGCCCGACTTGCTTGACAGTGGGACGAGCGTGATCGACGGCGCGACAGTGTTTGCCTATCACGTGAATGACCCCGAACGATATGGCGTGGTCGACTTCGACAGCGAAATGCGTGCGCTTTCCATCGAAGAAAAGCCGCTCAAACCGAAATCAAACTGGGCAGTTACCGGTCTCTATTTCTACGACGCAGACGTCGTCGACATCGCAGCCAATCTCAAACCGTCGCCGCGTGGCGAATACGAGATTACGGATGTTAATCGTGTGTATCTCGAACGCGGCAAACTAAAGGTATCGATCATGGGCCGCGGCTATGCTTGGCTCGATACGGGCACCCCTGACAGTCTTCTCGAAGCTGGCGAGTTCGTCCGCACGCTTGAAAAGCGACAAGGGTTCAAGATCGCTTGCCCGGAAGAGATTGCGCTCACTAAAGGTTTCATTACACAGGAGGAATTTGCGCTACTCGCAGAAAATGCGGGTAAAGGCGATTATGGCGTTTACTTGAGAAGGCTCGCGGCATCGTAAGGATGCTTCGTCGTTCGGTCTCTGCAATGAGCCGCCATTTGCCTTCGATAGACAGACCTCAACAGCAGATGCTATTGGTGTGAAATGACAGCGTTGCCACTCTCCGCCGTTACAGTGGTTTCGGTTTGTTATAAAAGCGATAGGCTTATCCGGGATTTGGTTACAGCAATCCCGGAGCAAACTCCGATCGTGTTGGTCGATAATGGGCGCACCAATACTTTTGCCGATCTCCCTGCCGACAGGAACGTGAAAATTGTAAGACTCGATAACAATCTCGGATTCGGCAGGGGGTGTAATGCTGGAGCTGACGCTGCGGAAACTCCCTGGATTTTGTTTTTAAACCCCGACGCCTCGCCCTATCCGGGCGCAATTGAAGCTCTCCTTGAGGCGGCTACTCAGTATCCCTCAGCCGTTGCTTTCAATCCAAGGATCTGCAACGAAGACGGAAGCCCATATTTCAAGCGACGATCATGGCTTTTGCCTCGCCAACTCTACATGAAAAAAGGATGGCCAAGCGAAGACGCTGTCGTCCCGATTCTTAGCGGTGCAGCGCTTTTCGTGTCGAAGAAAAGTTTTGATTTTGTCGGCGGCTTCGACCCCAACATCTTCATGTACCATGAAGACGATGACTTATCTCTTCGCTTAGGGGCTCTTGGCGAACTGAGATTTGTGCGAGACTCTAGGATAGCTCACTCTGCTGGTCACTCATCCGGGCGATCTCCAGAGATTGCCAGGTTCAAGGCATATCACATGGCTCGGTCGAGGGTTTATGCGGGGCAAAAGCATCATAGACCGTTTCCTAAAACTTCAACCTTGTTGCAGGCCTGCCTTCTCCTTCTTTCACCGTACGTGTTATTTTCGGCTCGTCGCAGGGCGAAAGCTATTGGATTTCTTCAGGGCGCTCTTGCGAACATCTGGTCCGACTTCTTAGACGCAGGAACGCTCGGGTCTCGGAAAAAACCTTAAATGGAACGGTCGGGTATTCGTTGACACAACAGCAACATTTCCGATGAGTCGCGGATACCGATAAGATCAAGCGCTCGACTTGCAAACCGTAATGCGGTATCGCGATCCAAATTCGAAGCATGTCGCCGGAAACTTTGCAGAGTTAGGAACAAGATTTGGCCGCACGCCGTGAAGACGAAAGCACACAGATGGAAAATCTCCTCGCGGATATCGATTTCATATCCGGAGAAGTGGATTCGCTTCAACGTGCAAATTGGTCAAGCAAAGTGTCGCTGGTACGACTGCTCAAGAACCTGCTTTACTCACGTATGCTCTACAGAATGTCGAAAATCGAGCGGTTCAGCCCGCGTCGACGCGCGCGTTTTTTCAGATCGGCAGAGAAACGTGATCCAATGTTGCTGGTGCAAAAAGTCGACCAATTTTGCATGAAATATTATCGGCGCGTCAATCAAAATGGGGCGCTAGCAAAACGTAGTGCGGAGTTAGGCAATAGTAATGGGCTAACGGTTACCGCTATTGTTCCAAACTACAATCACGCGAAATACCTCCCTCAGCGCATTGAAAGTATTCTCAACCAGACCTATCCACTTATTGACATCATAATTCTGGACGACTGTTCGAGCGACAACAGTCGCGAGGTCATAGAGGCCTACGTTCACAAGTATCCTGGACGGGTAAAGTCGATATTCGCGACGAAGAATTCAGGCAACGTGTTTCGACAGTGGCAGAATGGTCATTCGCATGCCACAGGGGATATCGTGTGGATTTGCGAGAGCGATGATTTCTGCGAACCAACCTTCGTGGAACGTGCAATTCGAGCCTTCAGAGACCCGAGCGTGATGCTTTCGTTCGGAAGCGTGCAATACGCTAATACCGCTGGCGAATTTGTGGAGGGATTGGATGACTACCGCGAAGAGTGCGAGCCGGGCATATGGGATCGCGCAATTGTCCGACCTGCGTCAGAATGGTTTTGCAACGGCTTTGGAGTCAAGAATGCCATTCCTAATGTTGGCGGCTCACTATGGCGTCGTTTCCCTATTTCGGATACAGTTTGGATTGAGGCCTCTAAATTTAAGATTATGGGCGATTGGTTCCTGTACTCCATAATTGCGGGAGGAGGCCAAATCGCCTACGAACCGACCGCCGTAAGTTATTTTCGAATTCATTCAAACAATACATCGGGTAAAAAAGCTCAGGGTGCCGCGTCATACTACGACGAGTACTTTCGCATCATGAAAATCCTGAAAGCAAAATGGCCGATCCCAGACGAAACGCTGAACAGATTTGTCGCTGAGGCGCATAAGAACTTCCGGCGATCACGCGTAAGCGGCGCGAAGTTCGAAACCCTTATTAATATCGACGAGTTGAGAGAGGCTTCCCGGATTCAACCCCACGTCTTGATTGGACTGCTCGGCTTTACCTTCGGCGGCGGTGAAATATTTCCAATTCATTTGGCAAACGCCCTTCACGAATTGGGAATATCGGTATCGCTTTTACAGGTGCACACATCCGATGATCAGCAAAGGGTGAAGCAATTACTAAATCCTGCGATACCGATCTATAATGCGAACCAAGTCAGAGAGGCAGGTGTGGTAAGTTTTCTGGAGCGCGCAGGGGTATCGCTTGTCCATTCTCATGTCGCGAATGTCGACAAGCTCTTTCTCGAGAACGGCGACTTACCATGTGCATATTTCTCCACGTTGCATGGTTCGTACGAAGCCATGAAAATTTCGAAGCCCAGGATCAGTCGATGGAGTAAAAAAGTCGATCGTTATGCGTATTTGGCCGAACGCAACCGTGTACCCTTCGAAGGCTTAAACGTTCCAGAAAACAAATTCCTTAAAGTACGAAACGCCATCCCAGTGGATGACAGGCCGTTTCCCAAAACCCGCACGGATTTGGGCATATCGCAGGACGCAATCGTCTTTTCCCTAGCCGCAAGGGGCGTTGAAGGCAAGGGGTGGACGGAGGCCGTCAGAGCTTACCTGAAACTGAGAGAACGCCGTCCGGAATTCCCCTTGGCATTACTTATGGCAGGAGAAGGACCAAGCGTCGAAGATGCTAAAATGATCGCGGCGAATGACCCTACGGTCCATTTTCTTGGCTTTATCAGTGAAGTTCATGGACTGTACCGCCTTAGCGACGTCGCTCTGCTTCCAAGCAGATATCCAGGCGAGTCGTTTCCGCTAAGTCTTATCCAGGCGTTTCAGGTCGGAGTTCCGTGTATCGCAACCGATGTCGGCGAAATCAAACGGATGACGACGATCGACTCGAGGCAAGCTGGCATCATCTTTAAACCTGTAGATGATACGGAAATGTTCGTAGATGAGCTTACACGAAAAATGGAGCAGATTCTCGACGAAACTCAAAGAGAAGAATTTCGCGAGGCAGCAAATGCTCTAGGAAAGACTTTTGACATCAGTCATCTGGCATCAGAATATCTCGAAGAATACATTTCTCTAATTGACAAGCGCAAGGCAATTCATAGCAGCACAGGAGCCTAATAACATCGAAGCCTTTTGAGTCAGCGAGACGATCTCGCTACCGAAAACGATTACTTACTGTCCATTGAATATATACTTAGTAAGAAAAGCTAAAAAATGCATCACACCGCACTGGCTAAGCATGCATCGTCGAAGGAAAGTAAGGTTTGACTTCGGGTTCAGTATAGTTAACTCCGCAAATCAAGAGACTCCCGGCTCCATACGGCACACCCAAAATTTTCGTCATCTTGGTGACCACTTCAGAGGTTAATTTGTGAAAAGGTATGTGGGCGACGTAAAATGATACAGATCGTCGTCGTGCGGCGTTGAGCAATCTGCCAAATGAAGTGAATAGTCGGATTTCAAGATGAAACAACGATGGCATTTTCTAAAATATTTGTCCGCTTCCATTTTTGCCTCATCAAAAAACCGATCAAACAACTCCATCGACATCGCTCGGGGCGGATGACTTGCAAGCGCTTTAGCGGCACCGCGTATAAACGCTGCTTCAGCTCCCTCAACGTCAACTTTCATAAAGTCGAAACCAACGCCTGGACAAGCGTCGTCCAGTCGCTTTAACGGCACCTCTTGCGATACCGGCTTGTCACCGAATATTGGCGCAAAGTGCTCTACCATTCTTGGCTCGATCGTGCTGCCTTGGTTATGGGTCTGCGACACCCATATCGATATAGTCCCCTCTCCATCTCCCAAGGCACAAGGATAGACCGTAAATCGTGGATCCTTTATAGCCACAACCCTCTCATACAACGAGGGCACGGCCTCAAATGCATGGACGTGAGAACACCCGGCTTCCAACAGCTCCCCTATCGTCATCCCGATATTGCAACCCGCATCAAGAGTGACATCCCCGGGCTTAACAAATGCCTTGAAAATGAGCCGGTCAACATCAGCTTGGGGATGTGGAACACGCAAATAGTGACGAACGAAATAGTCCCGCTCATGCCTATTGCCGAGATCGAGAGGAATCGTCATTCCTGCGATTTCGACAGCGGCACCGCGGGCCGCGGGATCGACCAAGCTGGATTTCGCCACCAGTTCGGAGGCGACTACAGATGACGGAATAGGAGGCTCCGTCCGCACTGACTCTGGCACTACCGAAACGGTTTTCTTACGCCACAAGCGCAACATCGGAAACTCTTCGTTTGAATTTATGTTTCAGCACGGATAACTGAATATCATAATAAGCTCAAGCACAGGATTGCCATCAGGCGACACCTGAGAGACCGCAGCGTAACGGGGAAAAATCACATGCATTTCGTCCTAGTCATTCCGCCTCTCTCCGCAACGGGTGACGAAACATACTATTTCTGGGTCTTCCAAAAATGGCTACACGAAACGAAAGAATACAAAACATCAATTATTACACCTTCCCAATATATATCTGCTCTCGAGGATATGTCCAGATGGGAATTTTCTGAAAGAAGCTTCCACTTCAACCAGTATTTACCGTCTAGGAGCATTGGGAGTCATGTCGAAATCGTTATTCAGCCGCAATCTTTAGAAGAACGAATAGATAATTCTCCGCCGACATCCACATTTGTTGATCTGATAACGCGACAGCAGGCAGCGCTTACCAATTTCTATGTGGACGCGCTCCGAGAGGCCAAAACTCGGATCCGTGACGACATCGCCGTGGTAACTTGGCTAAACAATGCATCGCTGAGGGCGGCAGCGAACGAGCTGCATTGTCCTTTGATATTCAACGAGTTCGGCCCTTTCCGGAAGCCCTATTATCGGCCGACTGCATATTGGGATCGCAGTGGCGTCAACGGCGAGACCGAAGTGAGCAATAGGTGGCAAACTGAGAAACCGGATTTCATGTCCTGGAAGACTACGGCATATCCTAATGGTGGCGCACTCCATGCTCTGCGAGCGCTTTTAGCGGAGCCTGCAAGTCACTTAGTAATGAAGGAAGGCGGACAGCGTGCCAAGGTCGGCGTGGCATTACAGGTGGAAACCGACTCCAATGCGTTGGCCTACGGCGGGGGCTGGACCAATCTTTCACTAGTGAACCACGTCAGCCGCTCTGAGATTGCAAACGACTCGCTACTTCGTCTTCATCCCTTGGGATGTGCTGTCTATCCAGGACTAATCGATTTGTCCCCGTCTCCTCTGGAATTTTTAGCTGACATCGAGGAGATATGGACCGTTAACTCGAGCCTAGGAATAGAGGCGCTATTTTGGGGCAAGAAAGCGCAGATATTTGGTGACAGCCCGGTCAAGCTGATCGCCCAAATGGCAGACGACGAAAGCGAGAGCTTTCTGGAATGGTTCATTCTATGCTATCTTGTGCCATTCGACCTCCTTTTCGATCTGGACTACTACGTGTGGCGTCTGGGAAATCCATCAGTGCAGGAAATTGCGTTGCGGCATCTCTCTGCCTACGAGACGCGTTCGAAACATCAATGGGAAAACATTCCACTCCCACCTCGCGCCGACGGTGAAAAACTCACAGTTGATTTTCCCAGTCCGCAACAAGTGCCTGCCATACTCGCTCAGCAAAAGCTCGACCTCGCGAAGCAACAACGAAGAATCGAAGAACTTGAATCCCACGTTACGCAGCTAGAGAATTTGATTGAGAGGCAATCAACTCAGCTGGACGAGAGAGAGGCCTCGTTAATCGACCGCCAGAGAGCGCTGCTAGCAGAAACGGAAGCCTCGCGAATCGAGCAAGAAGCGTTGGCCACTGAAAGCAGGAAATTACGCGATGAACTGAAGGCAATTAAATCCTCAACTGCATTCCGCCTCCTACGCCGCGCCAGTTTAATTTAAGAAAACTGCGCAGGTGTCGTGGTGGAAATTACGCCCTAATGGCGCCCAATTCAGCGAGTGCCGAAGAGGACCTATCCCACGGACGAGGTTTTATACCGGCGAACTATGACGCGACGTGCGATCTTCGTTTAGACGGCTTAAGCCTTAACATTCTCCGCTCCACCAGATGCCATGATAGAGCCCCAAGCAGCAACGATGGAAACAGCGAAAGCAAAAAGTTCCACCAGTGACTCGAGTGCGGAAGCAAGCCAGCCACGACCTGCTGCACGAGAAAGCCGTAGAGATACGTGCCGTACGAAACGTCGCCGAAACGGTCGAAGTAACCGAGGATAGGCGAACTGGCATTTCCCAGTGACAACGTCACGTACGGGACCAAAATTAGACTGATGATTTCAGAGCTGGACCAGTTGAAAGCCATCATAGGCAACAAAGCTACTAAGACCAACGCTATCTGTAGATCATATGGTCGGTGCGATAACTCGTACTTCTTATAGAAAGCACCCCAGAAAAAATACGGCGCCATCTCAAGTCCGTTGACGAGATTTGTACCCCAAAAAACCGGAGCGTGCTCCGGAATCGCAATTCTGGTAAACCAGACGGAAGCAACTGATAACGCGAGCGCAAAAAATCCTAATGAAGCAGCACTTCTAAATGCAACCAAAACAACCGGCGTCAAAATATACATCGCGAATTCAACAGGTAACGTCCACAGCGAACCATTTACCGCGTTCGGATATACGTTATCCGCAAACAGGCCAGGGAGAAAGTAGTTTGGCAGCAAAATGATATTTGAAAGATATGCCCATGTGCTCGATGACTTAAAATAATCTTTCAGCCCAATCTCAGAGAAAAGGGGCCCCACAATAAACACTGACAAGATTATCAAAACTATCAGGCCAGGAAAAATGCGCAGAGCGCGTCGTAAAAAATACCTGAGGATATCAGGATCTCTCGACCAACTCTCCGAAATAAGGTAACCGGAGATAACGAAAAAGACCTTTACGGCAAGCGTCGAGATCGGGCTTCCAAGATAGCCAGCTGCTCCGCTGCCCGTCAAGGGAAATGAATGACCAAGTATAACACTAATAGCTGCAATTAGACGTATTCCTCCAAAATTGTCGGAGGATGCACGGACGTCATTCATGAGAAATATCCTGCTATTTCCGGCTTCCACGGCGAAAAATTCTCGTTCTACGCCAGGAGCTGGACCGTTTTAAACGTTGAAGCACATCCGCGAGTTGCAATTCACTCATATTCTCCAGATCGGAGATCGTAATGTCTCTGCGTCCCCGAACCATTGCTGGCCAACGCAATGGCTGGGACCATCTCCAGCTTTTCGAAGAAAGTATCTTCCTAACTTCTTCACGATAAGCGCTAGAGCTAGGCACCTCACCCGGTGTATGCCAGCCTGAATTCGCAAGCGTTCGTAACTCACGAATGTAACGAGCGGATCCGGCCGGCAAAATAATCGGTAGCATGTCGATTTTTCTATTGATCGCCAAATGATTCGCCGTCCATTCGGCTTGATCGTGATCTGTTCTAGAAGATTCTTCCGAAAGTTTCCACCAATGGTACACAGCAGTGACTTCGTCGCACCAACTTACACCAACGATCAAAGCTACCCTCAGCAGGTAGTCCCAGTCTTCGGTAGTAGTCAAACTCTCATCGAAGCGAACATTGAGGTCATGAAACACACCTCGAGGAAAAGCTAGAGCAACCGGAGGTGTCTGATTAGCGACGAGGTGCTGGATCAGGTCAAATTCCGCAGCGTATGGCACCAAGGGGCCTGTGGCTCTGATGCCGTTTTCGCCATTCACGCGAACGGTTTCGATCTCTTGTCGCGCGGCGATCGTTCTCAGGAGCGCACCTGGCTTCTTTCGCGCCAAGTCTCGGAACGTGGAGACCCAGTGCGCCATCGGCACATCGTCATCGTCGAGAATAGAGATGTATTCACCCTCGGCCTGCTCGAAACCAACATTCAGAGGCCTCGTCCGATTTCCATCGTCAACTTTCAGGAATCTAATCTTTTCCCTTAACCAATTCGGACTATCATCAAGAACGCGCTCGATTTTCAGCTGACGATCTGCCGGGACTTTATGCGCAATTACGATCACTTCGAAATCGCGGTCTGATTGTGCGGACAGGGCGGTCAGCACTTCAACTAAACAATGCAGTCGTTTTCCCTGCGTCCGAGTAATAATCGACAAGAAGGGACGAGAGGGTTTTTTTTCGTCATCGCTCAGATAGCTCCTGTCTCTAGTTTTCGGTCCAGCAACGACCAGTCTCACGAATTGGTTCGTGTGAGCTGTCCTGTCGGTGTTGTTCCGCACCATCGACAGGATTTGGTTTAACGTTGTCCCAGTTGCCAAAGCGGGGTGCGTCCGCGGAAAAGCCTGATCGCTTTCTGAGATGTTTACGTCGCACTGATCGACCATATGCAGGCCCACGGTCCCTAAAGTCCGCTTCAATGTAGCTTCGCTGTAAAGCTTCACGTGTGTATGATCGAGGAGACCTTCCCTGGTGTAAGACCAGTTTCCGAGCGCCAACTTAAATCCGATATCCATGTGAGCGACATTCGGAACGCTTACAACAGCCGGAGCATTATTCCTCTTGATCAACTCCCGAAGAACCTCGAGGACCATCTCCCCATTGGTAAGATGTTCAAGCGTATCAAGCAGAGTCAACGAAGAGACGTTGCGTCCATCCAAAATTCGCTCGATTCCAGCAAAAGTCTGTTCGTACGTGTCAAAAAGCAGTTCGTGTGCTTCAAACCCTCGAGCTCGCAGTGAGGCTATACCTTCTGACGCACCATCAATCCCGACGTAGTCGACCTGAAAGTCCGCAACCACCCTCTCCGCGATCCTGCCGTAACCACATCCTAGATCGAGATGAACGCCGCGTTGTCCCCTTTCTCTAGCATCCACACCGAGGTACTTGGTTAATAACTTGATGGTATGCCCGTAAACATTGTCCCATTCGAACGGATTATCGTAATGACCTTCAGAATTTAACATTAGAGCGGATACCTGTGCTTCGCATAAAAATGCCCCTCAAACTGCCCAATCTTGTGACCGGGATCGCGCGGCGTAGGGAGCGTGCCGCTCTCTTGCATTGACTCAAATTTCTTGACCGCCATTACCTGTTCATCGCCACCGTGGCGAAACATATGAATTATGTCGGCAACAATATCAGGCCGTGACCACTTGTGAGCCATCATCAACGCGGCCTCTGCTGAATAGCGAACTTCAGCACTGGAAGGGCGCCACTCACCCCTCGGAGATATGCGCTTGTCATGAAATACGACAGCCGCGGGTGTAAAAATCACCTTGTAGCCAGCTTCTCGCACGCGCCAAGAATAATCGACATCATCACAATAAAGAAAAAACGCTGCGCTATCGAATCCTTCCAGCGCCCGAAAAATCGTAGTTGGCGTCAGCGCACATGCTGTTGTCGCCCAACTTGTTACACCAGTTATAGAGTCATATGTTTTGGGATGCTCTATTGGTAGTTGCTTTGCTTCAACCATCCCGACCGACTTATCATCGAAAGGAGCGAGCATGTGTTGGAAAAGTCTCGGAGACACGACAACGTCGGGATTCAGTATCAACAGGTAGTCAAGCTCACAATCGGTAGCCAAGCGATTATGCCCGTTCGCAGACCCTATGTTCTCGTCGAAGAAAATGTAATCAATCTCGAAGGCCCAGGCGAACTCGTCTCTTAATTTGGTGAGTTCTCCCTCGTGCAAACACCGCGTGGGCGATGTATCACCATATACAACCTTGAACTTTCCGCAACACCCAGCAGCCACCGCTAAATCAACGGCACGTGAGAGGGCCTCGAGCGCGCGTCTGACAGAAAATTCATCCATATTATACAACACGGATTGTACCTGGATACTCGGCAGCGTTGATCTCTCTGTCTTGCTATCTGACATCGTTTAAACTTTCATCCAGAATTCGCGTTCAGTCAAAAATTTTAGATGTGACCTGACGCCATGAGCCAGTCTCCGACGCGCCTCATGCCATCTTCAAAAGATACGTGCATGGTCGACCCTGTCTGGTCGTGCAGCTTTTTAACGTCCGCCACCGCGGAGCGAATATCACCATCCCGGAATTTCCCGCACACTTCGGGCTTAGGGGCACCGTGATATTCCGCGATCATATTTGCTGCTGCCCAAATCGTGGTTAGTTCACCAGTCCCAACATCGAACAAATGATCAGTCGAGGTGTCATCGGACAAAACACTCACAAGTGCATTCACCACATCTTGAATGTGAACAAAATCCCTCCCGATTAGACCGTCTTCGTAAACAGGTATCGAATTGCCTGAACGGGCGACGCGGTGGAAATAGTTTATGATGCCGGTATAAGAATTAAACGGGGATTGACCTTCTCCGTACACATTTTGCAAACGAAGAATGCTAAGCGGGACCCGGAATGCCCCACACCAAGCGTTTAAAATCTGCTCCTGAGCCAGCTTCGTCGCACCGTAGATGCTTGTTGGCTTAGGGAAAACAGCAGAAGCTTTATGAGGAAGGGCACGGGCCACGTTGCCCGCGGGGCTAAGGGGATCCCACTGGGATTTGGACAGAACTTCATTCGATCTTGGCGCAGGATAGAACACCTCATCAGTGACGACATCTTGCCACAGCCCTTCACCATAGACCGCACGGCTAGAGGCCAAAACGATTCTGTCGGGTCGCACCTCCGCCGCCGCGAAAGCATCCAACATAACGGTTGTTCCAACCACATTAACATTAGCGTGGCGAGTTGATTCCGTTAGTGATTGTGCCGTTCCAGTCTCTGCAGCGAGATGGATCACTCGCCGGGGATAAAACTCACTAAGCAAGGCCAGCCATGCTTCCCTGTCACACACATCGTTCCTGTAAAGCAAAACCCGCTCGTCAAGAAATTCCGATTTTTGCCCCGTTGGATGAACTTGCTCCAACATGTTGTCGATCGCTATCACAGGGACATCGTCGGAGCAAATGAAGCTGCTCAAGGCGGAGCCGATAAAACCTGCACCACCAGTCACTATAATACAATCACGCATTTCACTGCTCCGGTTCAATTTGTTAGCAGACCACAGCCACGGGGTTGGGATGTCAGTACCGGGGCCATATACAACCATGCAATTAACAAATCTACGTTGCAAACAGCCTTTTTCCCCATCAATCGTCGATGGGCAGAAACATCCTAATAAATGGATAGGCTGACATGTTTTAGCGGCTTTTAAGCAAGCGGATATTCAACATTTCAACCTATCGTTTTCTCCGCTGTCGAGATAGCAATCTCTCAGAACCACCATAATCTGCGATCACATCTCTTATGTCGCCGCGCAAAGTCCCATCATCAATTTTCCCGCTTGTCAAATATTCTGCTACCACCATGTTCGGCGATCCATGATCAAGCACCATCTTTTCGGAACTCCATGACGCAATAAGCCGATCCCTGAAATGCGCGTCAGACAGCGACTATCGGACGTATTGACATGGCATTTGATGAAGACTATTGCCGTGACGCGAGCCGGAGTGGAGCTTCGGTCCCAGGTAGCATGGCTTTTCGACGGATTTGATTCAGAGTTCCTGATAGGCTAGGTAACGGCAGAGGTCGCGATTGGCGGTTCTACAATAAATCCTCAGCGATAATTTTTCCGCCATTCTTTTGACTAACGTCAGTGTAATGCGCGGCGCCGTTATAGTTGTCGTTCGTACAATATTTAAATCGCAAGGATATCGCAGTGATCGGATCATTTTTGTCGTCTAACGACAAAAGGCTGCTAACGCGGCTCTTTAGAGAAAACTTTAAAAAGCACGTCGGCTGGTACTCTGCAGCAATCGCTGCCATGGTTGTCGTGGCGGGCATGACATCCCTTAGCGCCTGGATCATGCGAGATATCGTAAACAGTGTTTATCTGAAGCAAGGATTTGACGTCGTACTTCAGATAGCAGTGGCCGTGGCTGCGATTTTTATTATCAAAGGTCTCGCCACCTTTATTCAAAGCTACTACCTCAGCAAGGCTGGAAACAGTATCGTCGCCGAGCAACAGCGAAAGATTTATGATAGGCTGTTGAAGCAAGGCGTATCTTTTTTTCAGAACTTGCCGTCTTCAGATTTGCTCGTGCGGGTCACGTATAACGCGCAAGCCGCACGAAGCGTAATCGACACCATCGTGACGTCTTTTGTTCGAGATTTGTTTTCCCTTATAGGACTGATCATCGTGATGTTTGCCCAGAATTTCATTTTGAGCGCAATGTCTATGGTGATCGGTCCGCTGGCAATTTTCGGTGTTCGTCTTGTACTACGGCGCGTCCGCAAGATTATGGAGGCGGAACTTGCCTCCATAAGTGAGATTGTGAACGTAGTTCAGGAGACTAGCATAGGCGTCCGCGTCATCAAGGCGTTCTCGCTCGAAAAGTTGATGCGCCAAAGGATGAATAAGGCGGTGTCTGACGTTGAGCAACGTGCGAACGGCATAGCGAAACTCGAAGCCGCGACAAGTCCTATAATGGAGACCCTTTCGGGTCTCGCCATAGCAATGGTAATCGCTGTTTCTGGTTATACAGTTCTGGAGAAGGGAGGGTCGCCTGGTGAACTTATGGCCTTTATAACAGCCCTTCTTTTGGCGTACGAACCTGCAAAACGCCTTGCTCGCATGCGCGTGCAGATCGAGAGCGGCATGATCGGTGTTCGGATGATGTTCGAAGTACTGGATGCACCATTGACACTCACCGAAAAGAAGGATGCAGCGTCGCTTGCCAAAGCTAGCGGTGATGTAGAGTTCAAAGACGTGAGCTTCGAATATGTTTCCGGTCAACCGGTCCTCAAGGACGTGAGCATCCTTTTCGAAGGCGGCAAGATGACGGCGCTGGTCGGACCATCTGGCAGCGGCAAATCAACCATCATCAACCTCATGATGCGCCTATACGATCCACAAACCGGCTCGGTTGAAATCAACGGCATGGATCTGCGCGACGTTTCGTTCGCCAGCCTGCGCGAACATGTTTCTTACGTGGGCCAGGAAACCTTCCTATTCTCCGGCACCATCCGGCACAATATCTCGGTCGGTCGTGACAATGCGACGGAGGAAGAGATCATCGCTGCCGCCAAGGCCGCAAATGCGCATGATTTCATCATGAAGATGCAGGATGGGTACGACACCAAGCTCGGAGAGAACGGCTCCGGCCTGTCCGGCGGCCAGCGACAGCGTGTGGCTATTGCCCGTGCAATGCTGCGAGACGCGGATATTCTGATTCTCGATGAAGCGACGAGCGCGCTGGATTCAGAGTCGGAGGCTCTTGTCCGCGACGCCTTGGAGCGTTTGACGTTTAACAAAACCTCCATCGTTATCGCTCACCGTCTTTCTACCATCAATCGCGCCGACAAGATCGTCGTGATGGACAACGGTGAAGTGGTCGAACAGGGTAGCCGGCGTGAATTGTTGGCCAATGACGGTCTCTACAAGCGCCTCCACAGCATCCAGTTCGAAGCGGACGTCGCGTAATCAAAGAAGGAAATCGAGCGGCAATACCGCTCGACTTTACTTCTCTTAAAGAAAAAATGATTGGGACGCATTTGCTACGACGCGATTTGTGCTTAGCATGCTTCCCGCGTTAACGCGGCGCGATCCATCATTGTTCTACCCCCTTAGCCCTACGAAACGATGATAGGCCGGCTGCCCCATGGCGTTGAAAAAATCGTGACGATTCCGCAGCGATGCTGAAGAATCGTCCTCCGCAAAGTCGGAACTGTACTCAGCCTTGATGGCCTTGGCAGACCGCGCCAAGTCGTGGCAGCATCTCGTGCATGAGATCATCAGGGGACATGAGCGGAATGACGGCAATCGGAAAACTGGCAGAGAATTTTGCAGAGGCAAGCCGAGACGGCGCGAGGATTCCTCTGGCAGAGCTTGAAGCGGAGGGTCTCGTTCCCGGCACCCTTTCCGAGGCCATGGCGGTTCAGCGGGCTTTTGCTGGAAACTGGGCAAAGCCGGTCGCAGGCTGGAAACTGGCGATCCGGCCGGATGGCGGGGCTGTTGGGGCACCTATTTTCGATTGCGTTAGGGTCGATGACGCCAATCTCGCTTCTTTTCCTCAACATGGTACCGAAGGTGTCGAAGTCGAGATTTGCTTCACGCTTTCCGCCGACATCCCTGCTTCAACCGCTGGGCGGATAACAAGGGCCGATCTGACGGGATTTATTGACAAGGTCCATCTTGGCGCTGAACTTCTCCGCTACAGGCTGGTGGAGGAAAACCAGGTGCCGTTTCCGCTCTTTCTGGCGGATCGGCTCGCCAACCACGGCTTCGTCATCGGCCCGGAACTGGACGAAGGCATCGTGGAGGTCTTTACCGGGAACGGCGAGAACCTGCTGCAGCTCACCGTTACAGAGGGAACGGTGTCGCTGTTCGATGCCAAGGTCAAGCATCCGAATGGTGATCCGCTTGCGCCGCTTGTCGCCTTCGCCAATTCGGCATTCAACACCGGCGACATGCTGAAGGCTGGCAATGTCGTGACGACGGGTAGCCTTTGCGGTGCGATACCAAGCGCACTTGCTGGCGACACGCGCGTAAGGCTGGAATGGGCTGGTGCTTTCACACTCTCAGGTCCGAAACGATAGCCTTCGCTCCTCAGGCTGCTACCGTTTTCCGGCAGCCTGAGGCCTTAATCCAACTCACGCGTTTTGTGGCACGTGGAACGTTACTTCACCCGCCCATACTCGCCGAGAAAATCGAGCAGGGCCCGAATACGTGCCGGAAGCGGTCCCCGTTGGCCGACATAAACGGCATGAAACATCTCCGTCTCACCCGTATCGAGATGATCGAGGACCGGGATCAGACGGCCAGCGGCGATATCCTCCCGCACGGTAAAAGCCGCAAGGCGAACCAGACCGACACCGGCAAGGGCAAGACGGCGAAGACCCTCGCCATCGCTCACCTGCACGCGTCCCGTCGCCGGAATGACGACGGTCTTTCCGGCGTCTCGCAACGGCCAGCCGTCGATTGATCGGGCGTAGCCGAATCCAAGGCGGTTGTGATCTTCGAGATCGGCTATTGTCTGTGGAATGCCATGACGCTCCAGATAATCGCGGGAGGCCGCGATGATCATTCTCGTCTCACCGAGCTTGCGGGCGACAAGCGTTGAGCTTTTCAGTGGTCCCGCGCGCACGGCCACATCCATACGCTCCGCAAGAAGATCGACCACCAGATCCGTCTGTACGATATCAAGCGTAATGCCTGGATGGAGCGCCAGAAACCGTGATAGGATCGGTGCAAGAATATGCGCTGCATAGGATGCGCTGGTGTTGATCCGCACGCGGCCGAGAGGCCGTTCACCTTCCCCGGCGGCGCGTTCGGCCTCTTCAAGATCGGCGAGGATACGGGTGGCCCGTTCATAGAACGCGCAGCCCTCGGGGGTGATCTGAAGCTGACGGGTGGAACGGTTGAGCAGGCGCGCACCAAGGCGGCTTTCCAGCCGTGCGATCAGCTTGCTCACGGCGGAAGGCGTCATGTTAGCCGCAGCCGCCGCGCGGGAAAAACCACCAAGCTCAACGACCCGTACGAAGATCTCCATCTCCCCTGCCCGGTTGATCTCCAATCGCGCCATGATGACTTCATCTCACAAGTGATAATATTTTCGGCATTCTATTTCATTGAAGAGCAGGCGTCTATCTTAAGACAGCGATTGCAACACAGCGCAGTCTTCACCCGTCAGATCGCAAATGGACGAGCAGAAGGCCACGCAGCGACGCGCCGCCCACGACCATTTTGAAACGACAAAGGAACGACCCATGGAATATCGCCAGCTTGGCAAATCCGGTCTGAAAGTGCCGGTCTTGAGTTTCGGCACCGGAACCTTCGGCGGCTCCGGCCCGCTCTTCAGCAACTGGGGCAATTCAGATGCGGCAGAAGCCCGACGCCTGATCGATATTTGTCTGGAAGCAGGCGTCAACCTCTTCGATACCGCCGATGTCTATTCCAATGGCGCATCGGAGGAAGTGCTCGGCGAAGCCGTCAAGGCAAGGCGCGACAGAGTTCTGATCTCGACGAAAACCAGCCTGCCGATGGGCGACGTGCCGAACGAGGCCGGCTCGTCGCGCTTCCGGCTGCTGCGTGCGGTGGATGACGCCCTTCGCCGCCTAAAGACCGACTATATCGACATCCTTCAACTTCATGCCTACGACGCCTTCACGCCGGTTGAGGAAGTGCTCTCGACGCTCGATACGCTCGTCCGGTCGGGCAAGGTGCGATATACCGGCGTCTCGAATTTTTCAGGCTGGCAGATCATGAAATCGCTGGCGGTCGCCGATCGATATGGCTGGCCGCGTTATGTGGTCAACCAGGTCTATTATTCCCTCATTGGCCGGGATTACGAGTGGGATCTGATGCCGCTCGGCGCGGATCAGGGTCTTGGCGCCATGGTCTGGAGCCCGCTTGGCTGGGGGCGGCTTACCGGAAAAATCCGCCGCGGCGCACCGCTGCCTGAAGGCAGCCGCCTGCATGAGACCGCCAGCTTCGGCCCGCCGGTGGATGATGAACATCTCTACCGCGTGGTCGATGCGCTCGACGCTGTCGCACAAGAAACCGGCAGGACGGTGCCGCAGGTCGCCCTCAACTGGCTGCTCAGACGCCCGACTGTTTCCACGGTCATCATCGGCGCGCGCAATGAGGAACAGCTTCGCCAGAACCTCGATGCCGTGGGATGGGAACTGACGTCCGCACAGGTAGCGACGCTGGACGAGGCCAGCGACACGACTGCTCCCTATCCGCATTTCCCGTATCAGCGCCAGGAGGGCTTTGCCCGGCTTAATCCACCTGCCCTAGCACGTCAGACTATGCCGTTCTAAGGCAGGGTCAGGCCGCCTGAACGACGGGCGGCCTGACAAATGCGGAGCTTCAGGCGGTTTTGTTGGCGGAGCCTGCGTCCACCCGGCCCGAAAACCAGTTCGCCAGGATTGCACCGGAAATATTGTGCCAGACGCTGAAAATGGCGCTCGGAACCGCAGCGAGAGGCGAGAAATAGGCCGTTGCAAGTGCCGCGCCAAGGCCCGAATTCTGCATGCCGACCTCGATCGCAATGGCCTTGCGCTTGGCAAGCGACAGGCCCGTTGCCTTCGCCGCGAGGTAACCGAGGAGGTAGCCAAGCCCGTTATGCAGGACGACAACGGCAAAAATCATCAGCCCGGACTGGGCGATGGACGCCTTGGATCCTCCCACCACCGCCGAAACGATGAGGACGATGCCGATGACGCTTACCAGCGGCAATGCCGGAACGGCGGTCTTGACGAGACCGGGAAGCAGCTTCTGTAGGGCGGCGCCGAGAGCGAGCGGAACCAGAACGACCTTGACGATGCTGAGGAACATGGCCCAGCCGTCAACCGGCAGGAACTGGCTCGCAAACAGCCAGACGAGGAACGGCGTCACCAGCGGAGCGGCAAGCGTGGTGACCGAGGTGCAGGCAACGGACAAGGCGACATCGCCCTTAGAGAGATAGGTCATGACATTGGAAGATGTGCCGCCCGGGCAGCAGCCGACCAGAATGACGCCCGCCGCGACTTCCGGAGGCATGGGAATGATCCGGGTGAGCAGCACCGCCAGAAGCGGCATGATGAGAAACTGGCCGAGCACGCCGATCGTCACATCGAATGGCCTTTTTACGACCTCCCTGAAATCATCGACCGAAAGTGTGAGCCCCATTCCGAACATGATGATAGACAGAAGCGTGACGATCCACGGCGCAATCTGCTTGAACGTATCCGGAAAAAAGAAGCCGAGCACGGCAAACAGGATGACCCAGGCGGCAAAAGTCTTGCCTACAAAAGCCGAAACGGCTGCCAGTGTTTTCATTTCCATACTCCCAAGATGATCATGAAACCCCGTCTAGACTCCTATGGTGCCCTGTCAAGGTCATTACTCGGTTGCTAGACCTCGCGGTCGAAAACGATCCCTCCGCCGCGATGCCGCCGTCGCCACAGGACTGCAATTTGGACGAGGACTCATCTATCCGCTTCCCGTTGCGCCGAAGAGAGCCCGAGGGCCGTGCACACGAGGTTTCAGATGCTGGTCTGCCCTTTTCGTCACGCGTTAGACCGCGTCGAACATCTCCCTGAACTCCGGATCGGCGAAATAGGCAAGCTTCTCGGCAAAAACTGGTCGTTGTCCGGCAAGGAACAGCAATTGTCCGTTCGCTGGAAGATTGCGCACCTCATCAGGGGTTAGTAGCGGCCGGCCGGTATGCTGCTGGCTGTATGATATGCCGGTCTTATCGGAATCGAGCGCTCTCGCCATTTTCTGGAACACGATCGTTTCCTGTCCGAGCAAATCAGAGATAAGGCGGGCGCTGTCATGATCGTTGACGCCAAATACCTGCAGCACGCCGGCGTTTGACAGAAAGGTTCCGGCGCGGTGACCATATGCGGCCCGCAGCTGATGGATGTCCTGGAGGACAGGCCAAAGCTGGACACCATAACCCGCCATCAGACCCATCGCGCGTTCGACCGGCGCCTGATGCCCGAGCGATGCGAACTCATCGAGCAGATAAAGAACCGGTGCCACCGGTTTTGCCGGATCGCGGGCCATTTCGATCAGGCTTTGCGAGACAAGCAGGCGCAGCCAGCGCGAATAGGTCGAGAGGCGGTCGGGCGGAAGAACGAGGAACACCGTCATGTTACTGCGCTTGAGATCAGCGAACCGGAAATCCGAGCGGCTGAGGACGGCCGTCATGCGCGGTGAATCGAGGAAATGCGTATGGCGCTGGGCTGCGGACAGAACGCCTGCAGCTTCGCGATCGGATTTTCCGAGGTGGCGGTTTGCGGCGCGCGCGACAAGACCTCTTGCCGCATCGCAGTCCTGCATACGTTTAAGCAGTGCTGCGAACTGTTCCGGAGCAAGGGTGAGGTACTCGCGAAGTGTTGCGAGGTGCCGGCATCGCAAAGGCTCCGCCGATACGATCTCGAGCAGCAATCCGGCAATCAGCGCTTTTGCCTCCTCGTTCCAATGCGCCTCGCCTGCCATTCCCGGTTCGTCGAACACGAGAGCGTCGGCAAGAGCACTGGCGTCATCCGCGACATCGAGGCTTTGGGGATCAAGCATGGCGAGGGGATTGAATGCGGCCGAGAGTCTGCCGGTGATCCCGAAAGGATCGAGCACATGAACCGGCCCGAATTTCTGGCGCGCACGGCTGGTGATCCTTGCATTCTCGCCTTTTGGATCGACGCAGATCACCGAACGATCGGCGGTCAGCAGGTTTGGAATGATCGTGCCGACGCCCTTGCCGGTACGCGTTGGCGCCATGGTGAGGAGATGGGCCGGACCATCATAGCGTAGGGGTTTGGCCGTCTTCGCATCACGACCAATGAGGAGGCCTGAACCCGATGAGGTGAGAGCGGCTATCTCCTTGTCTGTCGCAAAGCGCGCGGAGCCATGGGTATCATCGTCACTGTCCCCGAAATGCAAAATCAGTGGAGCGGTGATGACCATGCCGATCACAAAGGTGACGTTGAACAGGATGAACATAAATCCAAGAAGCCGTTTCCAGATCCGGAAGGGCATGGCAAGCAAAGCCCAAACTGCCCAAAGCGGATCACGCGCGGCGGCGCGCATCATGTTCTTGAATGCGTCCCGAGAAAGTCGCAACCGGTTCATCGATACCCTTCCGCGCTTTCGCCACCCTCTCCCTTGTCCGTCAATCCTTGTCCGATCAGATCGGCAAACAGCGCCTTGTCATTGTCGCGTGTCAGAAAGCCCGGCAGTTCGCGGCGCAGCCATTCACCGAGTTGTTTCCTGAACTCCTGATCATTCGAAGTCTCCACTTATTGCAGGACGAGCGAGCCAATCAGGACCTTGCGGCGCATATCGTTGTGGCGCTCGGTTTTTGAAAGACGGGCCTTCAGCGCGGAGCGTTGCGCGTCCAGTTTAGCCAGGCGCTGTTCGATGGTTTTCCTTGCCACGATTGTTCCTTCCGATTGCGGTCGCACCGGAACTGCCGCTGTTGACCACGGCTTTGCTCCTGGAAGACAGACCAGTTTCTATGAGGAGATCGACTTAGCGATTGTGAGAGGAGATTGGACCCTGTGGTCAGGCTCAGCCGCTGGCGTTCGCGGCCTGTTTGAGCTTTTCGATGTGCTCTCGGCAGAGCGCCTCAACCAGCTTATGAAGTTCCGCCGTCCGCTCCTGAAGCCATGTGAGCGCCTCTTCGGAAACCTCGAAACGCTTCGAATAGCGTGCCTTGACGTAGGCCTCATTCAGAATGTTGTACCATGTGGTAAATCGCTGACGATCACGCGGCCAGATGTCGATCAAACGGTGATCACGACCTTCGGAAAGTCCACGCAGGAATTTGAGGTTGTGCGACGCTGGCGAGTAATTGGTCAGTGTCAGGAGGTAGCAGTTGTAAGCGGTCTCCACTGCTTGGTGGAGTAGGAAGACGGCTTTTTTATCCATCTCCTTTCCAGAAGCGATCTCGGCAAGCTCGAGAAACTCGCTTGCGCTCTTCATTTCCCGCTGAAAATGCTCTTCCGCCACCCTGAGTGCATCGCTTGGACTGAGAGGTTTGGGCCCTGCTAGTGGTCGGTCATCGAATTCGTAGAGGACTATGCCTTCGCGGGTAATATCGACGAAGAAGGCTTGCCCATCATTCAAAAAGTTGGTGATCTCGCGAGCGCCATGCACGATGAGCCCAACGGGCGTCTCGATCTCCTTGTCCCACATCAGCCGGTCTGTCGCCTTGTCCCAGTATTTGGGATCGGCAAGTTCCTTGTTGCTGACGATGACAAGAATGTCGAAATCCGAGCGGTAGCCTTTAGACGTATGCGGTTCATCCACCCAGGTGCCACGCGCGTAAGAACCGAACAGAATGATTTTGAAAATTCGTCCATCCTTCTTGGCGTCAGACTTGGAGCGCTCCACCAGATCAGTAAACTCTTCCTGGATAATCCCGACGACGCGCGCGAGCTCGCGCTGCTTTCGTTCCGGCAAATGTTCAAGGCTGGTCTTCATGTCTGCTCCGTTTCTGGACGGTATCCTGTATGGTCCATTGTAAACTTCTTTGGAACTCCGATTTTTGGCAGCCGCCAATCGATTGCCTGTCTCGTGCACGCAAATTCTTCCGGCGGGTTGCCTGCGCCCTCTCCTGTTTTGTCGAGCCGCGCTGCAAGGTCTTCCTCCGCTCCTCCCTTCTCCCGATCAGTCGAGCGATCGGTTTGCGAATATCGCCCTCCCCTGATCGATGCGTTTGTGTCCCTATTCAAACACGAGCAATTGTCACTTGGCGACTACTACTTTTAGTAGTCGAAATGCCTGTTCGTTGTTGCTAGCCTCGCCACCGGTAAACAGACAAGGGCGCACTTACGACTTGCCACGCAGTCGAGCGCTGAATTTCCCCGTTGAGAACCGGAGATTTCGTTTGGCGATTTATCATCTCAGCACCAAACCTGTCTTGCGCTCATCCGGCCGCAGTGCCGTCGCTTCCGCCGCCTATCGTTGCGCGGTTCTTCTCACCAATCATCGCGATGGCCTTGTGCATGATTTTACCCGCAAAGAGGGGGTAGAGCATAAAGAGATCGTATTGCCGGACGGTCTTTCTGCCGATTGGGCTCTGGATCGTTCGGCGTTGTGGAACGCCGCCGAGGTTGCAGAAAGGCGAAAAGATGCCCGCGTCGCCCGCGAATTCGAAATCGCCCTTCCGCATGAGCTGTCGCCAGAAGGGCGGCAGAAGGCTGCACGCGCCTTTGCCCGGGATCTGGCAAACCGCTACGGCGCGGCCGTGGATTTGCCATCCATTCGCCAAGCGAGCATCGTGATATCAGGAACCACCATGTGCATATGCTGATGACGACGCGACAGGTAGGCAGAACCGGCCTTCGCGAGAAAATCTATCTCGAGCATAAGAACGCACGGCTGCTGGCACATGGCATGGCCACAACCGACATGCAGCTTCGCGATATCCGGCAGGCATGGGAAGGCATTGCCAACCGTCAGCTTCAGCGCGAAGGACTGGACGTCCGCATCGATCATCGCTCGCACATGGAGCGCGGTCTCGAGTTGTCGCCGACCGACCACATGGGCGTGCATGCCTCGCAGATGCAGCAGTAGGGCATGGCAGTCGAGCGCGGCCGGCTGGATGAGGAGGCAGCACGGGAAAATGCCGAACTGATCCGGCAAAAACCGGAGCAGGTTTTGACGCTGATCAGCAACGAGAAGAGTGTGTTCGACCGGCACGATATCGCCAAAACCTTGCATCGCTATATCAACGATGACGCCCAAATGTTCCGGAACGCCTTTGCCGCTGTGATGGCGTCGCCAGCGCTTGTCGAACTCCAGGCTGAGCACATCGATCCTGAGACGGGCGACGTCTCCAATGCGCGCTATTCGACGCGGGAGATGATCGATCTCGAACTCGCAATGGCGCGATCGGCGGAGCGGCTGCATCAGGCGCAGTCCCACGGTGTCGATCATCGTCATGTCGAGCGTGCGATAGAAAAACAAGATCACGCTCTTCGGACAAGCTCCGGCGGAATGGTGTCTGCGAGCGATCCTTCAGCGGGATTGTCGGACGAACAGCATCAGGCGATCGAGCATATTACCGGGCGAGAACGCATTGCCGCCGTGGTCGGGTTTGCCGGTGCGGGAAAGTACACCATGCTAGCAGCGGCTCGCGAGGCGTGGGAGGCTCAAGGCTATCAGGTCCATGGTGCGGCATTAGCCAGAAAGGCAGCCGAAGGGCTTGAGGAAAGTTCCGGCATAGAGAGCCGCACTCTGGCGTCATGGTCATACAGCTGGGACCATGGCCGGGATCTGATCGGCAGCAGCGACGTGTTCGTCATCGACGAGGCCGGCATGGTAGGAAGCCGGCAGCTTGCCCGCTTCATCGGCGAGGCGGAAGAGCGCGGTGCAAAGATCGTGCTTGTCGGTGACCATGAACAGTTGCAGGCAATCGGCGCCGGTGCTCCCTTCAGGGCGATTGCCGAGCAGATTGGTCACGTCGAGCTTTCCGGCATTCGCCGCCAGCGTCATGATTGGCAGCGAGAAGCATCGGTTGCCTTTGCGACCCACAAGACGGCCGACGGCCTGGCTGCCTATCGCGATCACGGCGATATCCACTTTGCAGAAAGCCGCGACAAAGCGATGGCGCAGATCGTGCGTGATTATGTTGCCGATAGTGAGCGGCGTGCCTATGGCAGCCGGGTTGCCATGGCGCATCGCCGCGCCGATGTGCGCGCGCTCAATGCCGCCATCCGCTCGGAGCTTCAAAACCGACAAAGGCTGGGGAGCCGTGACGAGCTGAGCGTCGGTGCAGAGCAAGCGGATGGTGAGGCCCGAGGGAAAAGTGAGAATGTTGGAGAACTCACCTTCCAGACCACTAACGGCAAACGCGCCTTCGCTCCCGGTGACCGGATCATCTTCCTCGAGAACAACCGCGACCTCGCCGTCAAAAACGGCATGCTTGGCACCGTCGAGCATGTCGAGCCGAATAAGATCATCGCCTGGCTCGATGGCCGAGGCGGCGACAGTGTCAGCATTGCCACGGACAGCTACCAGGCGATCGACCACGGTTATGCGACGACGATCCATAAAAACCAGGGAGCGACGGTCGATCGCGCCTTTGTGCTGGCGTCCAGCACCATGGACCGGCATCTGGCCTATGTCGCCATGACAAGGCATCGCGACAGCGTGCAGCTCTATGCAGACATCACGGAGTTCAGTAATGCGGGCCGGCTGGTTGATCACGGCGTTGCGCCCTACGAGCATAATCCGCAATCACGCGACAGCTATTTTGTAACGCTGGAGAATGACAAGGGCGATCAGCGCACGGTGTGGGGCGTCGATCTCAAGCGGGCCATGCGAGAGGCCTCGCCAAAAATCGGAGACAGGATTTTCCTCCAGCATGAAGGCGCCACGCCTGTCTCGCTTCCGGACGGTACGCAGCTCCAGCGAAATGCGTGGCGCTTCGTTACGGGTGATGAACCGGCCTACCAGAAGCTGGCAAGCCGCCTGTCGCGTTCCGGCGCGAAGGAAACGACGCTGGATTATATCAGCGACTTTGCAGAGCGGCGCGGGATCGCAAGCGACAAAGGGATCGCGGATCAGCTTGGGCTCAGGAGCGAGAACGAACTTGCTTCCACCCGGGATGAGCGTCAAGAGGTCCTGTCCCGCGCGGCCCATCTGCAACGGGAACAGCAGGGCCGGCCATCTGTACGTCAGCGGGTTTACGAGGAACCTGCCGGCGATCTGGCCGGCCCCTTTCGCCGCGGAGACCCTCGTAGTCCGTTCGCCCAAAATATCGATGAGGGACAGCAGGACGACCGGGCAGAGGACAACAAAGGTTATCGCCGCATTCGGTGGTCCGACCTCATGTCGCAAGGCCTCGCCGTCCCTGCCCCTACAGAAGCTGTCGGCCAGCACTCGCCGCTGGAAGCCGGGAAGCCGGCTCCGTTGGTCCCAGCCATTACGCGCTACGACCGCAGCGTCGAAGAGGTGGCCCAGCAAAGGGCGATGTCCGTTATCGAGCAGAGATTCGATACGGTGGAATCTCTCGTGCGGCGCGTGTTCCGTGGTCCGGCCGAAGTCTCTGCAAGACTGCGCACCGCGATGATCGAGAAGGAAGGCAATGGCAAGATCATGGCGAAGGCCATGGCCGAGCAACCCGAGCGGTTCGGGGAGCTGCGCGGCAAATCGGGTCTGTTCGGCAACAGCAAGGAACGGAAGGAGGCGTTGCAATATGCCGGGTCACTCTCTGCCCATATCGGCTATGTCTCCGAGGCATGGGAGCGACGGCTCGGCGAAGAACGTCAGAGCGAACAATGGCAGCGTGAACAGCGTGACGTGATCGAAGTGCCCGGCCTCACCTCGCGCAGCGCCGAAATCCTTGCGAAGATGGAGAAGATGCCGGTCGAGAGGAGAAGCAAGTTCATCAAAGAGCTGCGATCATCACCTGAGGGGCCGGGCCGCACTTGATGAGGCCACCCTGGTGGCCGAAGCGCTCACGCGGCGGTTTGGTAGTTCCGATCCTCGCAGGTTCGCCGAAGAGCTTGAGACACGTCCCGAGCTCATAAAGCACGCCGAGCAGGTCGAGGCAATCGCACGCATGGTGGATCGTACACGGCATGCCAAGCTTAGTCATGACCATACGCTGAAACAGCAAATGAACCGGTCTCGCGGGCTTGGATTGAGCCGTTAGCTAGCGCTGACTGCTACATAGCATTAACTAGCTGTTGCGCCGGTCGCCTCCGTCTTCTGGGCCGTGGACCCATCATGTCGGAGGCTAAGACAAACAATGTCTAGAACCGGTAAGTTAGGCCCATCACAGGCCCGCTCAATCGGGACTCAAAAACATAACCATCGTCTGAATAATCGACATCGAGCACCTTGTAGCCGGCCGAGACCGACAATGAGTCGGTAAAGATGTAGTTGACCGTCGCCAAGGCGGACCAGGTGAGATCGGATCCCGCACCAAAGCCGCCGATATCCACCTGCGCCTGAACGGAGAGTTTATCCGTCAGGCCGAAAAAAGCGCGCGCGCCGATCACGGGATCAACCCACCCGAAACTCTCCTGATGCGTAGCTGATACGCTGCCGATCAGGGGATGGCTTGCGGTCACCGCCACCTCATTAGAAATATGCCAGAAGCGAGCCCCGGCAAGCGCGTCCAGCGAAAATCCATCTGCGTCAACGATGCGGTACCCGGCCTGCAGCGTCGCCATGAATTCCTGCGTGTCGACATCTGCATCGATTGCAGCGCCGGCCGGCAAGGTTGGTAAACCGGGAATCTGCAGCGCTGGCAGCGGCCCGGCCGCCTTGCTGTCCGTAGTATCGACATACATGATGTCGCCGGAAAGGACGAAGCGGTCATAACGGCCCCAGACGTTAAGAAACCCGCCGAAGTTGAGATCCTCCATCACGTCGGAGAAGGATTTTTCGACATGAAGCGTGGGCGCCCGCCGGAACGGCGAGATGTTGCCGTTCAAACCAGTGGCCCACAGATAACCCGTGGCCTGAAACGCCCAATCGGCTCCATCAACCGTTGCGGGCGCGGCACGAACCTCATCCGCGCCTGAGGCCGCAGTTGCGGAAAAGGCCATAAAGACCGCAAAAACCGATAATTTTAGCAATGCCTTCTCCCCAACTAATCGCCCGTAGCTAAACCTATTTGACTCCCGCCAACAAGTCCGATCTTCTATCGTACGCTGTATCTTGTACCGAAAGCACCGGAGACGTTTAAATGCGCCCGAAGACCCTGCCGCTTTTCTCTGCCTTCACCGCCGCCATGGTTTCCATTGCCACGCTCACCACGTCAGTTGCGGAAGCCTGCACGCGTTTCGTTTATTTGGGCGAAAATAATCAGGTAATGACGGCCCGTTCGATGGACTGGAAAACGGATGTGGGGACAAATATCTGGGTTTTCCCCCGCGGCATGGACCGTTCCGGTGAGGCCGGTCCGAATTCCATAAAATGGACCTCGAAATATGGCAGCGTCATTGCATCGGGTTACGACATCTCCACGACGGACGGCGTGAACGAGGCAGGCCTGGCGGCCAACGTTCTCTGGCTCGTTGAGTCGAGTTATCCCGTCTATGACGGGAAATCTCCGGGCTTGTCCATCGCAGCATGGGCGCAATATGTGCTCGACAATTTCGCGACCGTGGAGGAAGCGGTGCGTGCGCTCGAGAAAAACCCGTTCACGATCGTGACTGATAATGTCCCCGGCGAAGAGCGTCTGGCGACACTGCATCTATCGCTCTCCGATGGGAGTGGCGACAGTGCGATCGTTGAATATATCGATGGCAAGCAGGTCATCCATCACGGCCGACAGTATCAGGTGATGACCAATTCGCCGACTTTCGACCATCAGCTGGCATTGAACGAATACTGGAAGCAGATTGGCGGCACCGTCATGCTGCCGGGCACGAACCGTGCGTCCGACCGTTTCGCCCGCGCATCCTTTTACGCAAACGCAATACCCAAAAGCGAAAACCCGGTCGAAGCCATCGCAAGCGTATTCAGTGTCATCCGTAACGTCTCCGTTCCTTACGGCATCACGACCCCGGACCAGCCCAACATATCCTCCACCCGCTGGCGCACGGTGATCGATCACAAGCGCAAGCTCTATTTCTTCGAGTCCGCGCTGACGCCGAATATTTTCTGGATCGACCTGACGAAGCTCGATCTTTCCAAGGAGACGGGTGCAGTGAAGAAACTCGACCTCGGCGCCAATCAGATCCATATCTATTCCGGCATGGCGAATGACAGCCTGAAGGAGACTCAACCTTTCAAATTTCTGGGGCTTTGAGTCTCATCCTGGCCGCTGCGGTTCCATGGTCGCCGGAGCGTCATGAAAAGCGGTAATGCAATCTCACACAGCCCTTGTCGATTGCTGTTGCACTTATCAGAGTCGGGCTTGCCCGATAACCGGTCAGAGGAAAGAGAGGCTGGCCGGAGCCGAGCATTTCCGGGATCACATATATTTCGATCTCGTCCAGCGCGCCGCGCTTCATGAAGGCCATCTGCAGCCGGCCCCCGCCGAGCATCCAGACATCGCCGTCTTCGAGAGCACGCAGTTCCTCGATCAGCGAATCCAGGTTGGCGCGCACTTCCAGCGCGCCTTTCGGCTGCTCGATCGGCCGCGACGTGACGACGATGACACGGTGGCCGTGATAGGCCCAGGGGCTCTGCTCCCCGGCAATGAAATCATAGGTCGCCCGCCCCATGACCACGGTCCTTATCCCCTTCAGGAACAGGCGATAGTCATGCTCGCCGAGGTTCATGTCGTCATACTTGTAGAGCCAGTCAAGAGACCCGTCTCCCGATACGATCAAGCCGTCCAGACTGGCAGCAATATATCCGCGAATGACCGCCATTTCATCCTCCTTGATTTATAAATGAATATACGTTTATAAATATCCTCATGCCAAGACGTAAGCTTGTTTCCGATGAAGAGGTGCTTGACGCCCTGCTGCCGCTGATGTTGCAGACAGGGCCTGACGGCCTGACCTTTGCTGCCGCGGCCAAAGCCAGTGGCCTCTCTGCCGCTACGCTGGTACAGCGCTACGGCAACCGCGAAGACCTTGTGGAGTCTGTGCTGATGCGCGCATGGGACAACCTGCTGACGCAGACGCGGACAGCGGACGAGGAGGAGCCGTTGACCCCACTGGGCGCGATATCCCTGCTGATGCGACTTATGCCGGGCGACGCTGCAGAACAGAACGCCTGTGACGGGCTACTGCTGCTTAGAGAAGATATCCGCAATCCGAAACTCAGGGCGAAAGGTGCCCTCTGGGGCAAGATTCTCGCACAATCGCTGGGGCGTCGGGTCTCGAAAGATGAAAAAGCCGCAGCGAGCCTCGGCTGGCAGATGGCGGCCGTCTGGCAGGGCGCGCACACGTGGTGGGCGTTCACCCGCGGTGAAAACGCGGATTCGGCAATTCGAAGAGCGCTTCAGGATTGGGTGGATATGGTGGAACGGGCCGGGCGGTGAACAGAAATCCTCATCGTTGCACCGACTTTTCGCCTTCAGATGGGGCAAAAACGACACGCTGTCCGCAAATAACAAGAAGCACCTGTGATTTATTCAAGCAGAGGTTGACTCCCACCTCCAATCATCTCTAGCAAAGTCTCGCATATTCGCACATTCTAATGCTGGGGGGCATATGGGCAGCGGGCGTAGTTGGTGGAGTGACGTTGCCCGTGGTGCGGCGTCGAGTTTTCACGGGATACTGACGGCGTGTTCGCTTGCTCTGGCGCTTCTCACTGTTTCGGCGACGGCAAGCCTGGCCCAGTCTGTATCGGTTTCGGCTTCTCCAGCGACATTCAATGCCGAAGGGGACGTGATCCGTTTTGATTATGTAATCGACCCCGGCTCTTACACTATTACGGGTATTAATCCCACCTCAACCTCTATCAAGGGCGCAAGTGTGACCTGTCCGGCCCTTGGCGGTGGTCTCGAGTACCCGAACAAATTGACATGCACCGCAACTTACTCTGTGGATTCCCTCGATGTCATGTCGGGACAATTCTCGGATCTTGCGACTTTCACCGGTACGCGAATTGGCGGCAACGGCAGCGTGACGATGACGAGCAACACGGTGGTGGTCCGCGCGGCCCAAGGTGGACCCGTCGTCATTTCGGTGACATCTTCACCGAATCCTTCAATACCCGGACAAGAAGTTGCCGTGACCGCGACGGTCTCCTCGATGGGCTGCAACGCCGGCCAATCACCTTCAGGCAGCGTCAATATTTCCATCGGTTCGCAATCCGCGAACCTCGGCCTGTCGCCAACAGGGCCAGTCAGCCCGGCGTCGGCCGCCACATTTCGCACCGCTAACCTTGCGTCCGGCACCTATCAGGTAAACGCATCCTATTCAGGCGGCGGCGGTTGCAGCACGGGTACAGGCTCCGGCTCTAGCCATACGGTGGACACCAATCCAACGGTGACGATCAATCAGGCCGTCACTCAGGCAGATCCGACCTCCCGCTCTCCAATCCTGTTTGATGTTGTTTTTGACAAGCCGATCGTCGGTTTTTCCGCAGCCGACATTCAGCTTTCCGGCACCGCAGGAGCGACCAATGTCGCAATCACGGGCTCAGGCCCAAGTTACCGGGTTGCGGTAACTGGAATGAGCCGCGCCGGAACCGTCACTGCAGCAATTCCGGCCGGAAGCGTGATGACGCCGGCGGGTCTTCCAAACGAAGCGTCCACAAGTTCAGACAACAGCGTGACCTATGACCCGGTAAGAATTACACCGGTCACCATTTCAAACCCTGTTTATCAGCAGTCCTATGGGCCGATTACCCTCTCCGCGGGTGGTGGCACCGCGCCACACACTTTTGCGGTATCGGCTGGTTCGCTTCCGCCCGGTCTCTCACTGACAACCAACGGTGAACTCAGCGGCACCCCTTCCCGAAGCGGCAATTTCCCATTTACAGTGACCGCAACGGATTCCACGGGCGGTACAGGCTCGCAATCCTATACGCTGGCAATCGCCGCTCCCGTCATCGAAATCAATCCGACCAGTCTCCCCTCGGCTACCTACGATACCGCCTACAGCCAGACACTGACGGCCTCGGGTGGCGCTCTCCCCCTAGTCCTTTCAGTAACCACGGGGACTCTCCCGTATGGCTTGACACTGTCGTCCGCTGGCGTGCTCTCCGGTACGCCGTTAGCAGCAGAGAATACGGCCTTCACCATTACCGCAACGGATGCAAATGGCGAAATAGGTAGCCGGGCCTATTCCATCAACGTCGCCCCCACCGTTCCCGATACCCCGACAGGCATCTCTGCGACCGCTGGCGATACGCAGGCATCGGTATCGTTTCAGCCTCCGCAGAAAACCGGCGGCACCTCTATTTCGTCCTACATAGTCACCGTAAGCCCGGCGGACGTCATGCCCGTAACGGGACAGAGCAGTCCAATCATTGTTAACGGCCTGACAAACGGACAAAGCTACACGTTTACGGTGACAGCCGAAAACAGTGTGGGGCCCGGCTCTCCCTCGGCGCCATCAAACAACGTTACGCCGCGTGCAGCCCAGACGATAACGTTCACCAATCCCGGCACGCAGACATTCGGTACAACGCCCACTCTGACAGCGACAAGCGATTCCGGCTTGACGCCTGTCTTCACATCCAGCACCACAGCCGTCTGCACGGTTACAACGACCGGCATCTTGGCATTTGTGTCGACCGGCACGTGCACGATCAACGCGGATCAGCCAGGTAACGACGACTACCTCGCCGCAACGCAGGTCACGCGTACTTTCACGGTCAACCCAGCGGCGCCCATTGCAAACGATGTTTCGGTCACGATCCTGCCGGATTCGTCCAACAACGTTATTCCCCTTGACATAACGGGCGGCGCAGCGACCACGGTTAATGTTGCGACCGCACCGGCGCATGGAACGGTGACCGCAACTGGAACCACGATCAGCTACACGCCGGCGCCGGGCTATACCGGCCACGACAGCTTTACCTACACTGCGACCAACGTCAGCGGTCTTTCGGCACCAGCGACGGTCAATATCAATGTGACTGCAACCACGCTGGTTTTTTCGCCCGCTCCCGGACGACTGGCCGATGCTTTTACTGCAGTACCTTACAGTGCCCTCATTTCGGTTTCAGGTGGACGTGCACCCTATCAGTACGCAATCGGCGGCACACTTCCGAGCGGCTTGAGCTTGAATGCAGCAACGGGCGAAATCGCTGGCGTGCCGACGGCGGAGGGCGCCGCAAGCTTCAGTGTCACGGTGCGAGACGCAGATGATGTAGTAGCGTCGGCGATTTACAACATCGCGGTGCTGGCGCAGGCCCCGGTCGCAACCGACAGCGCGGTCACAGTGGCTGCGGACACCAGCAGTAACGCTGTCCCGCTGAACCTGGCCGGTGGTCAGGCCGATACGATTATTATCGTTTCAGGTCCTTCGCATGGCACGGCAACGGTCACCGGAATGACACTCGCCTACAGCCCGGCGAGCGGCTATTCCGGTTCCGACAGCATCACCTACACGGCGAGCAACGCCGCTGGTAGTTCCACTGCAACGATTACAGTGACGGTCACACCGCCGCCAGGCGCGCTTTCCCTCTCGCCCGCCGGCGGCGCGCTGGAAGATGCGATGGCGGGAGAAGCCTACAGCCAGTCGATAACGGCCTCCGGCGGAAGCTCCCCGCTAATCTATAGTGTTTCGGGCGGTACATTGCCGCGCGGCATGGTTCTCAACGTGTCGACCGGCGAACTGACGGGGCCGCTCGAAACCGAGACCGAAGGCGCTTACACCTTCACCATCCAGGTACGGGATGCGCGCGGACGCACGCTTTCGGCTGGCTATACGCTAAAGGTGAAGCCGCGTGAGATAACAGTTGAAAATCAACTGATTAAAGTGGAAAGCGGCGCTCCAAACAATGTGAATCTCACTAAGGACGCGAAAGGCGGACCCTTTGTTGGTGCCGACTTGACATTTGTAAGCCCACAAGGTGCTGGGCAGGCGTCTATCGTGAATGGCGAGTTCGCGCAGGCGGGCGGAACACAACCTACCGGTCTTTATTTGAAGTTCGTACCAAACCCCGCATTTAAGGGCTTTGCCAAGGTCGGCTTCCGTTTGAAAACCGCAACAGGAGTATCAAACGAGGCAACGATCACGTACGACATCGAGACATATGACAGAGACGCGGTCGAACGAGAGATAGACCGCCTCGTGCACGGTTTTATCAGTACAAGACAGAACCTTCTTGCCTCAACCATCAAGGTCCCAGGCCTTCTGGAACGCCGGCAGCTGGCCAGTGCAACGGAGTCCGTGACCTCCCGCGCAACTCCGTCCGGTGACGGAATGGTCTTTGGTTTCTCGACCAGCCTCGCCCAGATCGAAGCTGCGCGCAACAAGGCCGACGGCGTGACCGAGAGCGAACTGCCGGAATTCAATATCTGGCTCGACGGCACGTTCCTCGTCCACAATCGCGAGGGATCTGGCAGCAAGTGGGGCAGCTTCGCCATGATTTCGGCCGGCGCGGACTACCTGATTTCCGACAAAGCCCTGCTTGGTTTCTCCTTCCATTTCGACCGGATGACCGACCCCACCGATGGCGACAACGAACTGACCGGCAACGGATGGCTCGTCGGACCCAATGCATCACTGGAAATCGCAAAGGGAATCTTCTGGAACAGCAGTCTTCTCTACGGTGGCTCCGCGAATGACATCGATACGCCCTTCTGGGACGGGTCGTTCGATACCACACGCTGGCTGTTCGACACGTCGATTTCCGGTCGATGGGATATTGATGACGTTACGACTTTCACGCCGAAACTTCGTGGCGTCTATTTTTCCGAGACAGTTGACGATTACGCCGTCGGGAATGATGCCGGCGACAGGATAGACTTGGAAGGTTTCCGCGAAGAACAGCTCCGCGTCAGCCTCGGCGCGGAGGTGGCCCGTCAGATTGCGCTTGAGAACGGCTCGATCGTCATACCGAGATTTGGGGGTACTGTCGGTGTCTCAAGTCTTGACGGATCTGGCGCATTTGGCTCCCTCGCGACGGGTGTTTCCATGGAGACGGCAGAAAACTGGTCGCTTGATGCAGCACTCCTTTTCAACATAGAGGGCGATGGGGAAACATCAGCAGGCGCGAAACTCGGCGTCAGCAAGAAATTCTAGGCGCAAAAGCGAGCAAACTGAAGCGCCGTCCCGTTGGCTGGCCTGGGTGACTAGCACGGCGGCACGCCGTTGGCATGGCGTCAAAAAACCTCTTGACCTGAACCATGGTTGAGGACTTAGAAGTACTGTCACCTTGTTTTCGCAAGGCTCTTTCCATGCTCTTGAGCGAACAGTTGACAAAGGATACCCCATGGCATTCCAGCTTCCCGACCTCCCCTATGCCCATGATGCGCTCGCCCCCTCGGGCATGTCCGAGGAGACGCTGAAGTTCCATCACGATCTTCACCACAAGGCCTATGTCGATAATCTCAACAAGGCGATTGTCGGCACCGAATGGGAAAACAGGAGCCTCGAAGAGATCGTCCGGGGCACCTATGAGAAGGGTGCGGTGGCGCAATCCGGCATCTTCAACAATGCCTCCCAGCTCTGGAACCACAATCTCTTCTGGGAAATCATGGGGCCGGAAAATCATGCGATCCCCAAGGTGCTGGAAGATGCGCTGACGCAGTCCTTCGGCTCGGTCGCGCTGTTCAAGCAGAATTTCGCCCTTGCCGGCGCTTCCCAGTTCGGCTCCGGCTGGGCGTGGCTGGTGGTGGATACCGGCGGTTCGCTGAAGATCACCCGCACCGAAAACGGGGTCAATCCACTGTGCTTCGGGCAGAAGGCGCTTCTTGGCTGCGATGTGTGGGAACACAGCTATTACATCGATTTCCGCAACAAGCGCCCCGCTTACCTCGAAAACTTCCTCGACAATCTGGTGAACTGGCAGGCGGTCGCCGCCCGCCTTTGATTTGAGCCCCACCGATCCGGCCGGTCCCGCTACCCTGGGCGGCCGGCCGGATCAGGCGCAACCGGACAGCCGCCGTCCGGCTGCAACTCCCTTCGAGCGTCTCAATGCCCTATGTCGTCACCGAAAACTGCATCGCCTGCAAATATATGGACTGCGTGGAAGTCTGTCCGGTCGAATGTTTTTATGAAGGCGAGAACATGCTCGTCATTCACCCCGATCAATGTATCGACTGCGGGATTTGCGAGGGCGAATGTCCCGCCGCCGCGATCCGGCCGGATACCGAAGCGGGGCTGCATGTCTGGCTCGACCTCAACCGCCACTATTCCGGCATCTGGCCGCGCGTGCATGAGAAAAAGTCACCGCCTGACAATGCCGACATCATGAATGGCGCTGCAGCGAAGATGTCCATTTTTTCGAAAAATCCGGGAGCGGGCGGTTAGCCCGGCATGTCATGTCTCATAATCTCAGGCTGATCGATGGCGGCGTGGTAAATCACGCGCATGTTCCGCTGAAAGCTTGCGCCTCTCCGATGATCTCCCTGCGTGAATTCAAGGATGCAATGGCCGGCCTAACCTTCACCGTGGCGGTGGCCGCGGCCTGCCACGCCGGAGAGCGGGTTGGGCGCACAATCACCTCCTTCATGCCGCTCAGCGCAGAACCGCCGCTTCTGATGATCTCCATCGACGCCAGCAGCCGCATGGTCGATCTCATCGCAGCGAGCCGACGCTTCTCCGTTGCGGCACTGGCCAGAGGACAGGAGGAGATTGCCGATGTCTTTGCGGGCAAGGGAAATCACCCGGACCGGTTCAGCATCGGAGACTGGGATGCCTGGCCGTCAGGAAGCCCCAGACTTGCTGATGCGCTCCTGTCCATGGACTGCGAACTTGTCGGTTCCATCGATGCCGCAGACCATATACTGTTCGTGGGCGCCATAACCGAAGCAATATCGGACCGGCTCCGCAGAGCCCTGCTCTGGAGCGAACGCGCCTATACCGGCACGGATCAACGTCACTCTCTCTAGATGGTCCGAAAAGGCTCCCGCCGCCGCCATGACCGGCACAGCTGCAGAAAATCCGCGCAGTCAGTGCCTGTCGCTGTTCGCACGGGCAAAGCTGCCCGGAGCGACACCCGTTCTCCTGCGGAAAGCGGTGCTGAATGCGCTGGCGGATTCATAACCGATCTCATCCGCAATATCGTCGAGCGACTTCCTCCCGCGCATCAGCGCGTCCCTGGCAAGCGCCATCCGCCAGCGGGCCAGATATTCAATCGGCGCGCAGCCTAGCATTTCATTAAATCGTGCTGCGAAGGCCGAACGCGACATGCCGGCGATGCCGGCGAGTTCGGCCACGGTCCAATTCACACGTATATCGGCGTGCATGGCGGACAATGCGCGGGCAAGCCCCGGCAAGCGCATTCCCTTCACCAGTCCTGCAGGAATGGCCTCGTTACCGGCGTTCGGCCGACGTAGCACTTCAACCAGCAAAACCTCCAGCATGCGCCGTATGATTAAATGCTTGCCCACATCCTCGCGCGCGCACTCCTCCGCCAGCAACTCGATCAGACGCGCCAGCCGGGATGCTCCACCCTCTCCCGCAGGTACATGGATCAACTCGGGCATCAACGAAAGCAGCAGCGCCGCATTGATCCGCTCGAACGTGAAACTTCCTCCCAGCGCAACAAAATCGGGTTCCCCATGCTGTTCCCCATGCCGCACCGCCTGATCTTGCGGCTCGACCGGAATGCAGTCGACGTCGGTATCGCTGCAAAGCGAGAAGGCGGGCGTGGACGGCAAAAGCAGGAAATCGCCACGCGCCAGCCGCAGAGGTGCCCGGCCATCGATCATAAGCCATGCCGCACCGGCCAGCACGACGGCAAAGCCCGGGGCGTCATAGGCGCGATAACGCACGCCCCATCTGCCTCGTCCGGAAATTGGCTTCGAAACGGCGGCGCCCGGCCGCAAAAGATCGATAATATCGCTGAGAGGATCCATTATCTGGACGATCAATAATAAATTATGGTGTTACGAGCATATATCATCCAGAGCACATCGTCTATCTCCGGTCATATCGAACAATGGAGATTATGATGACCAGAACGATCCTCATCACCGGCACCTCATCGGGCTACGGCAAGGCAACCGCCGAGTTCTTCCTATCACGTGGCTGGAATGTCATTGCGACCATGCGGCGTCCGGATCCCGATCGCCTCGTTGGCAACACCGACCGGTTGCGCGTCCTCCCGCTGGATGTGACGGACGAACAAAGCATCGCAGCCCTGATCGATGCGGCAGGTCCGGTCGATGTGCTGGTGAACAATGCCGGCATCGGTATGGTCGGCGCTTTCGAAGCGACACCCATATCGGCAATCCGCACGATCTTCGAGACCAACAGTTTCGGTGTGATGGCGATGACGCAGGCCATAATCCCGCAGATGCGAAAGCGCAGATCCGGCACCATCATCAACGTAACATCCAGCGCCACGCTCGCCTCTTTCCCGCTCGCCGCCGCCTACACTGCCAGCAAGCAGGCAATCCAGGGCTTCTCCGGCTCGCTCGCGCATGAACTGGGTCATTTCAACATCCGGGTGAAGCTGGTGGAACCGGGCTATGCCCCGACCACCCGCTTCACGACAAACGCCATCCTTCCGCTGGAGCAACTGCTGCCGAAAGACTACATGGATTTTGCAGGACCAATCCTTGAAGGCTTCGCCAAACCGGCCATGACGACCAGCGAAGGCGATGTTGCCGACGCGATCTGGAGCGCCGTCCATGACCTATCCGGCCAGCTTCGTTTTCCCGCAGGTCCTGATGCAATTGCGCTGTCCCGGGCGAACTGACGACCGATAGCGGCCCGACCGGACATTGCTCGGTTGCGGCGTTTCAGCCGGCTGATATGCAGATGGCAGATGTTTCAACACATCTGCCATCGACTTTACCAGGACGATGGCGACGGCGCTTCGAGACGCTTGCTCATATTGCCCATGCTCTACCGGTCGCGGCGGGGGCCGTCTTTAGCCAGCCGGTGAAAGCTTCGACCTCATCCGTCTGGATCGCTCCGACGCCGGCCTCGGCGAGAGCGCCCCACACCGCTTCAGGGTCCGCCAGCGCGCGCGTGTCATTGAAATCGAGGCAATGGGCGAGGTCGAGCGTGTTGACCCAGAGACGGATGTTCTGGCGCTCCATCTCGGCACGACCTTCAGCCAGATCGGCTATATCGGTGAATTTCACCTCGATCATCGGCGCACGCAACGCCTCGATACGGCGCAAATCCTCCGCAAACTTGCCCTTCCGCACCGGGAACATCGGCATATGCGGGATCTTGCCGAACCAGTGCGCATCCAGCACCTCGAAACGGGCGGCTTCCGGGTCGACATCGGTCTTCACTAGCACCTGATCCTGAATGCCGAGCCGCAGCACGGTTTCCATGACCTGTGGCAGATCGCGGGCGAATTTGGTGTCGATATTGACGGTGATCCTGCCACGCGCCTCTTCCAGCAGTTCTTCCAGCGTCGGCACGCATTCATCGGTCACCTCGGCCGCATCGCCACCCGCACCGGCCTTCAGTCTTGCAGCGCGGACCACCTCGAAGGGCAACGCATTCACGACGCCCTTCCCCGTCGTCGTGCGGTCGAGTGTCCCGTCGTGAATGACGACCAGCTGGCCATCGGCCGTCGCCTGCGTGTCGATCTCGATCATCTCTACCCCCGCTGCAACCGCGGCACGGACGGAAGCCAGCGAATTTTCGGCCGTGGCGGTCCAGAAACCGCGATGGGCAATGGTCAGAATGGCCGGATTGTCGCGCGAGCAGAGCGCAAGGACATTGCAGGGGCTGGAGGTATTTCGGGAGGCGGCTAGGGTTTGATGCATTATTTCACTTTCAGACGTTGTGTTTACCGGCGCTGGCCGGGGTCATACTTTTCCGCGCCTACGGCCGAGGCGGCTCCTGCGAACTGGCTGTTGACCGCCCGAATTTAATACGCTGATAGTGTAATATTTATAACAGAATCCATGAAAAGTTGCGTCAGCCCTGGCGGCTCGCATTGTCGCTGCTCCGCGCAGCCGTTATCCAAGGCCATGAACACAGATCAGAGGCAGCATCCGAACTTCGACCGCCAGCCGCTTGCCAGCGCAAACGAGCGTCACATTCTCGATATCGTTCGCCGCCACGGCCCGATTCCCCGCGCGTGGATCACCGGCCACACGAACCTGACCCAGCAATCCGTGCACCGCCTGATCGAGGGCCTGCTGAAGCGCGGGCTTCTACAGGCCAGCGCACCGATCAAGGGCACCCGCGGCCAGCCGAGCCCGACCATCGAACTCGTGCCGGAAGCGGCTTACTCTCTCGGAGTTTCCATCAACACCGACTCCGTCGTGATCTGCATCGCCGATTTCCGTTGCGATGTCATTGTCGAGGAAAAGCTGAAGATGCTTCCGGAGGACCGGGAAGAGACGCTCGCGGCCTTGGCGTTGGCGCTCGAACGGCTGCAGGCGGAACACGGCATTCCGCGCGAGCGACTACTTGGTCTCGGTTTTTCCATGTCCGGCTTTTTTGTGTCGGAGGACCGCGCCTTCAACGCGCCTGAACCTCTTCGCGACTGGTCACTGATGGACCTGAAGCCTGTCCTTGAGAAACGGTTCCATCTGCCTGTCTGGCTGGAGAACAACGCCACCACGGGCGCGATCGGCGAAAGCCTTCGGGGTGTCGGTTCCTGGTGCCAGACCTTCGCCTATCTGTCCTTCAATTACGGCTTCGGCGGCGGCTTGATCCTCGGCGGGCAACCGTTCCACGGCTTCCATGGCAATGCCGGCGAATTCAGTGGCATATATAGCCCGGATGAATCGCCCAAACGGCCGGCCCTGCAATATCTGATCGCCACCCTGCAGAAAAACGGTGTCGACATTCATTCGATCGAACCGCTGTATCAGCAGTTCGACCCCACATGGCCGGGTGTTGAGGAATGGCTGGACGAGACCATGCCGCAGGTGGACAGGCTAGTAGCAAGCCTGATCGCGGTTCTCGATCCCCAAGCCATCGTCTTCGGCGGACAATTGCCGCGCGCACTTGGCCAGATGATGATCGAGCGCACGCACATGCCTTCTCAGCGCGAGCACCGGTATGGCGTCGGCCCGAAGGAGGCCAAGCTGGTTCTCAGCGAAACGGTCGGTGATCCCTCCGCAATCGGCGCAGCACTGCTGCCGCTCAGGGTGCGCTATTTCCTGTAACTCAGCCCAAGCGGCCTGATGTAATCCCGCAACAATCATAACGGAAACGTGAGCCTGATTTCGCCCCCGGTTTTTTACTGGTTGGCAGCTTGCATCCGAGGGCGATAAATATGATTGCAACTATCATGTTTATGACATGACGCAGCATATCCTGTTGCTTCATGCGTCAAGCCAGTACGCCACCGGGTCGATTGATGAGCAAAGCTCTGTTACAGGTTCTCGATGCCGACGAGGAAAGCCGCCTGATGCGGTTTTTCCGCCGGCGCCTGCAGAACCGGGAAGACGCTGCCGACGCCATGCAGGAAACCCTGCTGCGGGCGCTGGAGGTTTCTCATGCCACGCTTATCGACAATCCACAGGCCTATCTCTTCCAGATCGCCCGGTCCGTCGCCCGCCTGACAGCCATTCGCCAGTCGCGAGAGCGGCCATTATTCGCACCCTACGAAGCGGGTTTTGCCGTTGCCTGCGAAGAGCCGGGGCAGGAGCGGATCGTCGCCGGGCGGCAGCACCTTATTTTAATGGCACGGGCCATCGAGGCCCTGCCCAAGCGTTGCCAGCAGGTCTTCGTGCTCAGCCGCCTGCATGGCCACTCCAACGGCGAAATCGCCGCCCGTCTCGGCATTTCCCGCAACATGGTGGAAAAACACATCATCAAGGCGCTGCTGCACTGCCGTCAGGTCCGCGCGCAAATAAAAATGTAGACCGTCATCAGGTGTTCGCATCCTTTTTCACTCTATAAGGGAGAGGGGACACATCTCAGCACGCAACGAACGGCAGATCAGGACATGAACAAGCGCCCGGACGGTCTGAAGGATAAAGGCTTGACCGATGACGGTCTGGCCGAAGAGGCCGCGCTTTGGGTGGCGCGCATGCAATCGGCAGATGCGACGGAGGCGGAGCGCGAGGCGTTTCATGTCTGGCTGCGGGCCGATGCCGCCCATGCCAGCGCCTATGAGGACATGCAGAGCCTCTGGGGCGAGCTTGGCGATATAGAGCTTGCGCCGGTTGAACAGCGAAAACGGCGCGGACCTCGCCGGGCAATGCTGGCGGGTGTTGCCGGTCTCTGCCTCATCGGGCTTGCAGCGCTGGTTGCGGAGAAAAGCGGGTTGAAGGACCGCTGGCAGGCGGATTTTTACACCGAAATCGGCGAAACACGCCTGCTTTCGCTCGAAGACGGCAGCCGCATCAGCCTGAACACCGATACCGCGATTTCGGTTCATTATTCGCAAAAGGAACGGCGCATCACCCTTCTTCGCGGCGAAGCCTATTTCGATGTCGCCAAAAACCCGGAGCGGCCCTTCATCGTCGAGGATGGAGCGCTGACGGCAAAAGCGCTCGGCACCCATTATTCGGTGCGCACCGGCAATGGCGCGCTGCCGCAGGAGGTGCAGGTGGAGGAAGGCCGGGTGGAGGTGACCACAGGCGCCGAGATCGCCGTACTCACGCCCGGAGAGGCCGTGACCCTTGGCGGCGACGGCCGGCTGATGCGCGCCCGCAAGGATGTCGCCAAAAGCATGGCCTGGCGCGAAGGCAAGCTCGTCTTCTCCGGCCAGCCGCTACGCGAGGTTCTCGATATTCTCTCGCAATATCGCCGGGGCCGCATCGTCATCCTCGATGAGGCGGCGGCGAGGCAGCACGTCTCCGGCATCTTCGATCTCAAGGACACAGATCAGGCCCTCACCATTCTCGAAGAGAGCCTTCCCGTTTCGGTATCGCGGCTTTCCGGAATGCTGGTTTTCGTCCGCTCGCGATAAAATAGCTTTTTTCGCAGATCCGACGTCAGGAGTCGGTCCGCCTTTTCACTCTAGGCAATCAGGACCCGTTTCAGCGGGGGGCATGAGATCACGAGTGAGAGGGAATGACATGAATTTGGGTAAGCAGGCACGCGGCTGGTTCTGGCTGACGACGACGGCGATTATCGGGGGCATCGTCTCGGCTGGTCCGGGCGCCACGACCGCCAGCGCGCAGACACCGCCCGCCGCAAGCGGCGCACCCGCCACCGTCACCGTCTCCATTCCCGCAGGGCCGCTGGAAAACGCCATTCTCAGCTTCGGCCGCCAGGCCAATCAGCGCATGGTCTACCCCTCCGCGATCACCAGGGGTCGCAGCACGGTCGGCGTCAAGGGCACGCTCAGCGTATCGGCGGCAGTCAGCGGGCTTCTGGCCGGATCGGGACTGAACTATGCATTGGCCGGCGGCAATACCGTCCGCATTTTCGATCCCGCCAGCCAGACCGCCGAAAGCGGCGGTTCGGCTGCCGCCGGCAGCACCCTGCTTGCGCCGATCACCGTGCAGGGCACCGGCCTTGAAGGCGCCAGGGGCATCATCGAGAGCGATGGCTATGTCGGCAAATCCGGCCGCACCGCCACCAAGACCGATACGCCGGTTGCCGAGACCGCCCAGTCGATCACCACCGTCAGCCGCAAGCAGCTTGACGACCTGAAGCCGCAGAACCTCTCGGAAGCGCTGAACTACACGCCCGGCGCGCGCATCGGCCAATATGGCGCGGAGCCGCGTTTCGACGCCTTCAAGGTGCGCGGCACCGATCTCAGCACCACCGGCATCTTCCGCGACGGCCTGCGGCAGGTCAGCAGCCAGAACGGCAGTGCCCGGCTCGAGCCCTATGGCGTGGAAGCTGTTTCCATCCTGCGCGGTCCCGCCGCCTCCATCTATGGTGCAAGCAGCTCCGGCGGCATTGTCGATATCATCTCGAAACGCCCGACCGAAGAGACGCTGCGCGAGGTGGAGCTGCAATATGGCTCCTTCGGCCGCGTGCAGGGCGCTTTCGATCTTTCCGGCGCCGTCGATGACGACAAGACCATGCTTTACCGCCTGACCGGGGTGGCCCGCGACGGCCGCAACGAGATCAGCGCCATAAAGGACGACCGGCTGTTCATCGCGCCGGCCTTCACCTTCCAGCCGGATGCCGGCACCAAGCTGACGTTGCTCGGCGAATATATGGACAGCACCACCGGCGGCACCTGGGGATACATCAACAATTACGGCAGCGACGGCAAGTCGATCGGCGCGACGCCGGTTTATGGCGGCGATTCCCGTTTTAATGATTTCGAGCAGAAACAATGGCGTATCGGCTATGAGTTCGAGCATGAAATCAACGACAACGTCACCTTCTACAGCAAGGCGCGTTATTCGGCCCTTTCGGCCGACCAGCAATGGGTCTTCGCCAACTATCCCGGCATCACCATCGAGGACAATGAAGGCGTCTCCGCCGACAATTACTTGAAGACAGAATTCTACACAGGCCCGGCGAAACATACGCTGCTGACCGGTATCGACTTCAGCCACATGTCCTACACCTCAAAACAGGGCAGCGGCGCCAGCCCCTTCACCGACACCTTCACCTATGTGCCTGATGTGTCGCTGATACTGAAGCAGAGGATGAACACGCTCGGCATCTATGCGCAGGATCAGGTCGAAATCGACCGCTGGCGCCTGACGGCCGGCATTCGTCACGACTGGCTGGACACCGAATATCAGACCCAGACCGTCGGAGACGCAGCGGCTCCCATCTATGATGGCGATGAAACCAAGACGACCGGCCGCGCCAGCCTCGGTTATGTCTTTGACAGCGGCGTGATGCCCTATATCAGCTACGGCACCTCCTTCGTCGCCAATCCGGGCGTCATCATCACCACGGGAACGGTAACGGGACAGGCGCAGCCGACGCTCGGCAAGCAATATGAGCTCGGCGTGAAATATGCCCTGCCGCAATATAACGCCCTGCTGAGCGCCGCCTTCTTCAATCTCGATCAGGACAATGCGACGGTCTATGAGACCTCGTCCGGCATCAACCTGCTGCGCCAGCTCGACCTGCGCTCGCGCGGCGTGGAACTCGAAGCCACGGCCTCGCTCGACAATGGCTGGAGCCTCATCGGCTCCTATTCCTATAACGACGTGGAAATTACCAAACTGACGTCGGAAACGGTGGGCAAGCAGCTCAATTCCTCGCCCTATCACACCTTCTCGCTGTGGGCCGATTACGAGTTCCAGAGCGGTGCGCTCGAAGGCCTCGGCATCGGCGCGGGCGTTCGTTACGTCGGATCGAGCTTCGGCGACAACCAGCACACCCCCATTCTTGACAATGAGGCCCGCACCTTCGTCGACGCCTCGCTGCGCTACGATCTCGGCAAGGCCCTACCCTCGCTGGAAGGCGTGAAATTGCAGATCAACGCCACCAACCTTCTCGACGAGGTGAAACAGGTCTGCACCACAGGCTTCTGCTATTATGACGAAGGCCGCAAGGTCGTCGGCAGCATCCGGTATCGCTTCTGATGCTGCAGCAGAACCCTGCCACAACCAAGCCGTCGCCGGCCGCCGTCTTCGTGGCGGTCGGCGGGCTTTATGTCGGCCAGAGCGTGATTGGCGGGCTGACCTTTCTCGGCCTGCCGGCGGTGCTCAGAACCGCCGGACTGCCGCTGGACCAGATCGGCCTTCTTTATCTCGTCGTTCTGCCCTGGGCGCTGAAATTCCTCTGGTCACCGCATGTGGAGCGTTACCGGCTGCCGCCCGTTGGCAGGAACCGGTCGCGAGTGATCGTCGGCACGGGCATCGCCGCCTGCGCCTGCGGCCTCGCTGTTCTTGCTTTCACCGGCCCGTCGCCGGTTTCCGTCGCAATCGCCATCCTGTCGGTAATCGGGCTGGTGACGGCGACAGTCGACATCGCCTGCGACGGCTATGCGGTCGAAACGCTGGCGGAAGAGCATCATGGATGGGGCAACGCCGCACAGGTAGGCGGCTCCTATCTCGGCTCCGCCATCGGCGCCGGCCTGTTTCTGGTGCTGGTGGACCGCGCCGGCTGGACGAGCGCCACGCTGGTCATGGCCGGGCTGGTCATCCTGCTCGCGCTCCCCTTCCTGCTCGGCCCGGCGGCAAGAACGGTCCCGCAAACACGGGACCACCTGCCATCGATCAAAAACGCGCTCAAGCGACGGGAAGTCCGCACCGGCCTTCTCGTAGCGGCCGTTTATGTCGCGGCGCAGAAATGGGGTCTGGCAATGCTCGGCCCGTTCCTGGTCGATTACGGTTTCGATCTCGCCACCATCGGCGCACTGAATGGCGTGGGCAGCATGATCGTCGGTTTCGCCGGCGCGCTGCTCGGCGGAACGCTGGTACGCCTCTACGGGGCGTCACGAATCCTGCTCATCGCCATCTTCGTGCAGACTGCGCTGTTGTGCCTTTTCGCCTATTTCAGCGTTCATCGCGATATTTCGCAATGGGTCGTCATGGCGGTTGCGGTGGCTAGCTCGTCGGGCATCATGTCCATCGGCTTCGTCGCGCTTTACGCCTGCTTCATGGGCTGGTCCGACCCCCGGCAGGCCGGGGTCGATTTCACCCTGTTCCAGTGCATGGATGGCGTTGTCGGCATGATTGGCGGGCTGGGCGCAGGCGCGATTGCCGAAAAATTCGGCTATCAAGCCTCCTTCATCATTGCCGCCATCGTTTCGGTGCTCGCCGCACCGGTCATCTTCCTGCTGATGCGACGGCAGAACTCTTGAACCGAAGCCCCGGGCGCGGCGGCTTAAGCCGCGCCCGGCAGGCCTCTTGCATCGGCCTATTCGACCACCACCGACAGTGCCGAACCGGTATAGACCGGCCGCACCTTCACGTTGCCCGCATCTATCGTGGCGAATGTCCCGGTCAGGCCGTTGGCGGAGATGACGTCGAGCCGCGTGCCGGCGGCCGACGCGCCGCCTTCGAAAGCGAGCTTCAGCGTCGCGCCGTCTAGCACCACATTGCCTTTGACGCGCAGAGCAATCTTTTGCGGATCAAGCGCCAGCGTGCCGCCGGACTGCGTATAATCACCGCCGATGGCGACATCCTTGCCTGCGGCAAGCGAGAGCGTGCCGCCCGCGACCAGCACGCCACCGGTTCCAAGCGCATCGGCGGAAGACGCAACCAAGGTTCCGTTCCTGACAATGGTGCCGCCGCCATAGCTGTTGTTGCCGCTGAGCGTCAGCGCCCCACTGCCGGATTTGACGAGACGCCCTGCCCCGGCAATATCATTCGTCCAGCGGTCTGCCGCATTGAAGCCACCGACCGCAGCGTCCATCGTCACCTCGACGTCGCCGTCAAATGCGCCATAACCACCGGCAGCGGCCACCAGATTGATGCGTCCCCAGCCGTTGCTGTCATCGAGCAGCGGATAACCCGCCTCGATGCCGGTGGAAAACAGCACGGCGCGACGTTGTGCGGCATTAAGATAAGGCAGGCGTGTTTCGAGCAGAACCTCGGCGCCCTTCGGCACCACCATGGGTGCATGGCCCCCAGCCGTGTTGCGGCTGAAGGAATAGGTCATGCGCCGGCGATAATCGGCCTGGTTTTTCGCCGCATCGGCATAGGGGTCGCTTTCCAGACCCGCGCTATGGGCGAACTGGATCAGAGACTGGCCCTGCGGCAGGCGTTTTACGAAATAGGCCTGCAGGTCGTCATGCGCGGCCTTTTTGACCTCTGCGTTCTTTGGATCCTGCAAGACGGCAGCGGCGATCGCAGTTGCCGTTATGCGGCCACCGATCACATCGACGGGGGAATGCATGCCGGCGACGATGCGGCTTTCGCCCAGTTGCGAAGCCGCCGTCAGCAACTCGGAAAAACGCTCCGGCACGGCATAAGCATAGGCAATCGCGGCAAGATAGGCGGCATTGGTGTGGCCGCTTGGAAAGCCGCCATCCTTGCCACGGCCGCGATTTTCGCGCGCATATTTCAGCGCCGGGACAACAATGCCGGCACTGGATTCGTAGCCTTCGAAGGTACGATCGCCGATGGTCTCGGTCCCCTTGTCGACGACCTCACCCTTATCGTTCATCCGCCACGGGCGCGGCGAGGAATAAAAGTATTTCGCGGGCGATGTCGTGGCTTCCGGTCCGCGGATCGCCTTCATCAAGGCCACGACGCTCTTTAACTCGGATTCGGCCGTTCCGGCTTCCGTACCCTTGTCCTCCTCCTTGCGGGTAATCACCTCGTTCGGATCGAAGTCTGCAAGTGTATGGTTGATCGTGGTGGTCGCACCCGACCCCTCACGATACCAATCGGCAAGCGGTCCCATGCCGTTGATCACGCTGTAGCTCTGCGAGCGCCGATCATTCATGTAGGCATTGAAAGCGGCGGCGGTCGTGCGGTTTTCCCCGGTCACAGACAGCACATAGCGCATGTTTTCCTGCCAGATCGCGGGATTAACGGCCTTCGCACGGCTAAAATCCGTCGGACCATCGCCGTTGGCGCCACCAGCGGCCCATTTCTCATCGCCAAGCGTCCAGATCCGGTTGAAGCCTGAGAGGATTTTAATGACGGGATTGTCATGGTCGTCATAGGCACGGACATCCTCGCCCTTCTCATTCTTGCCCGTCTGGTTGCGATAATTATCGGCAAGCGGCAGCGGGTAGGCCGCAGTCGGCTCCGTCACGGCGATGGCATAGCCCTGACCAGCCGGTGCCTTGCTATCGAATGCTTCGGCGCTCGAAACGAGCACCAGCAATGCAACGGAGGCAAGCAGTGCCGAGCGTGCGGAGGGAATGGACGACATCTTCAATTTGGGCATGATGAATCCTGTGATTTGACGCGTGACGAAAGGGGAGCGCGCAAAGCCTCGGCGCGCCGTCAGCTTTAAGCCGGGCATATGGCAGTTTTTTTTCGGCATGCTGATTAAGATAGATCGCATGTGAAAAAGCGGCCGGCAGATGAAGGCGCGATTTGCCCGACGCGTCGCCCCGGGCAGATCGACTTTTTATCTCGAAGCGGCGCTCTTATTTCTTGACCGCGACAGCCTCGTTGATCTTGGCGATGTCATCTTCCAGAACCTTGTAGGTCTGATCGAGCGTCAACTCACCGACGATAAGCTGGCTCATGCGCTGCACGATCTGTTGATACATGGCGCTGCCACCCTTGGCGCGTTCGAAATCACGCGCGGCCTGCGGCACGTTCTTTTTGTTATCGAGGAAGACCTGCATCGCCGCCTTGGCGTTTTCGCTCTTCAGCTTGTATTGCGGATCGGCGATCTCCGCACCCGTCAGAATGACGTAGTTTTCAGCGATTTCCCGCTGAACCTTTTCAGAGCCGAGGAACTCGATGAAATGGGCCACATCTTCAGGGTATTTGGTGCGCTTGAAGCCAACGATCGCGGTGCCACCAGGCATCGCGTAGCATCCCGCATCGCCGCAGGGAGCATTGATCGCGGTCCATTCGAAGGTGTCGCCGATCTTGTTCTGGAACGGATTGACCATCCAATTGCCGGCAAGATACGTCACGACGTTACCGTTGACGAACTCGTCACCCATGTTCTTGTATTGCGAACCGCCAGCCGCACCCCACATTTCCTTGGGGAAGCTGCCGTTTTGCGTCCATGAGAAGAGATCGGCGATGTATTTTTTCGCCGCATCGTCAGGGAAGCTGAACTTGCCGTCCTTCACATAAGTCGAGCCGTAAGAGAAGGCGCCGCCGGAGAAACGGTGGCCGGACCGGTCCATGGTGAAGGGGATCTGCACGCCCGTCGCCTTGGCGACACGGGCGGATGCCTCGACGATCTCGCTCAACTTCGCCGTTGGGCCGGGTAAGGGCTCCCCGGCTTGCTCGAACAGCGTCTTGTTGACGAAGGGCAGGTTGAGCGTCTGCGACGCCATGTAGCCATTGATCGACTTCGGATCGTTGACATTGGGCAGGCGAAGCTGGTCGAGGCTTGCACCATGCAGTTTCGCGAAGGCGTCCGCATCCTTCATGTAGGGCCGCATGTCGAGATAATAGGGCGCGAGCTGCCAGTCGGTGATCTTGGCAATATCGGGGCCCTCGCCCACCGCCAGCTGCACCGGCAGCTGCTTGGAAACGGCATCATAACCCGACGATACGAAATTGATCTTCACGCCGGGATTGGCCGTCTCGAACTCCTTGCTGAGCGCTGCCATGCGCTGCACATAACCCTGATCGTCATCGGTAAAAAGAAACGTGATCGTGCGGGTCTCGGCCTGCGCGGCAGAAAGACCGGCCACGGACGCAAATACCAGGGCGCTGACACCCGAAAACAATTTCATCATGCTCATCCTCCCAATGAAAAGATTTTCATACATCGAACGAAAGCTCCTCTGCTTGGTTCGATTTATGATGTTTTGCGGTTTGACAGAATAAACGTCAAGCTGTTTGTTCTGGCGAAATCGCACAAATCGACGCGAAAAAGCGAATACAGGTTTGTGAAAATAATTTCATTATTGATCGACGGGAGGCGATCCAATATGACGGATGGACCATTTGCGGCGAAGGCGTCGCAGCCCACATATACCGTCGCGGGCGGCGAGACGGTGACCGCCTGGATCGTGTCGGAACTTGTCGAAACAGCGTTTCCGGGCACGCCGGCATCGGCGGAAGATCGGGTCAACTACCGTTTCATCAACGGTTTTGTCGATGTCGGCGACCTTCCCTGCCGCAAGGCCTTCCAGCAGACCATGGTTGGCCGCGACATAGCCCCCGATACCGGCTGGCAAGTCTCCCACCTCAACCTGCCCGGTTCCAATCGCCGCGTCGAATTCACCGGCTTCTGGCATGTTCCGACCCATGTGCAGCGCTGGCTGAAGGGCACGTTTCGCAGCGAGACTGCACGGAAAGCGCATTTTCGGCTGCGAACCTGTGGCGGTGTTCGCATCTGGGTAGGCGGCGTCGAGCAGGTCCGTTTCGAACCCTTTATCCGCAATGTCGAAAGCAGCCGTGACATCGCGCTCGATCTGGCGGCCGGTGACAACGAGGTCCTGCTTCTCTGCGAGGATCTGGCGGAGCGAGACATCATCTGGTTCTTCGAACTTGAGGTTATTGATCCCGCGCCGCTCACCGTCGTGTTGCCGGTGCCGCTCGACCGGGAAGAGACGAAGCGCCTGGCCGCGCTGGTGCGTGACGTGCACCCTGCCCGCGACGTGTTTTCTGGCAGCGCCCTCGAACTCGTCTTTGGTGCAGCGCCGGCAAGCGATCTGCCGGTGCACATCGCCGTCAAAAGCCATGGCCATGAGCGCGCCGCGCTTGCGGAAGTGGATACGGTGCTGAAAGCCGGGCAATGCTCACTGACGATCCCCGAAACAATAGGCATTGCCGACGGGTATCACGGCGTCAGGATCACCCTTGGATCGGGTTCCGGCACTGTCACCCGCGTCATCGACGCCGCCTTCATGCGTGATATCGCGCCGGAAGCATCCTCTAACGACATCAATGAACGGAAGAAGGCGGCGCTTTCTTTCAGCGCCCGTTTCGGCGCCTGGCGCATCGGCCGCGCGCTTGCCATGGTCGCCACCGGCAGCGATGACATCGAGACGATCGGCGGCATCATCGATGCAACGCTGCACTCCATCGACAGGCGCGAAGACTGCTCGGATTTCATCATGATCCCACTGCTGTGGCTGGTGCGTGCTCATGGGGACCGGCTGCCTGCAGATATGCGGGCACGGATCGATGCCTCGATCCTTGGTTATCGTTACTGGGTGGACGAGCCGGGCAATGACGTCATGTGGTTCTGGAGTGAAAACCACGTCCTTTGCTTCCATACCAGCCAGTTGCTGGCCGGCGACTATCTGCCGGACGCCACCTTCACCGCGTCCGGCCGTACCGGGCGCGAGCAGGCCGCTCTGGCGGCTGAGCGGCTGGCGCGCTGGTTCGACAGCGTCGAGGCCCATGGGTTAGCCGAGTGGAATTCGGCCGCCTATTATCCTGTCGATTTCATCGGCCTTCTCGCCATCGAACATTGGGCGGAGCCGGATCTTGCCGCCCGCGCGCGCCACCAGCTCGATCTCATTTTCGAAATGATCGCGCTGCATACACTCGGCGGCGTTCCCTCCGGTTCGCAAGGCCGAGCCTATGACAAGGAGCTGCGCGCCGGGCCGCTGACGGAACTGGCGCCCTTTGCTGAGGTCGCTTTCGGCAAGGGCTGGCTCAACAACGGCGTCGCCTCGCTGCCGATGTTCTGCTGCGGCAACTACCTGCCGCCGGCGCATCTTGCCGCCCTCTCCCAGCTGGAAAACGGCCGTATGGTCGAGGCGCGCTACGCGCAGGGGCTGGAGCCCGGCAAGCTCGTCCTGTTCAAGAACGAGGCCGCCCAGCTTTCCACCGTTGTCGATCACAAGACCGGCCGCAGGGGTCACCAGCAGCACGTTATTGATATCAAGCTTGCCGGCCACCCGATGGCGCGACTGTGGGTCAATCATCCCGGTGAGGACGATCCCTGGGGCAGCCAACGTCCCTCCTATTGGGCGGGAAGCGGCATCCTGCCGCGCGTAGCGCAGCACCGCGATTTGGCGATGCTGATCTTTGATAACGAAGAACACCGCAACGACTGGACCCACGCCTATCTCGGCCGCGACGGGCTGGAGGAGGTGATGATGGAAGGCAACTGGCTCATCACCCGTTCCGGCCGTGGCTTTGCCGCCCTTTACGCGACGAACGGACTTGAACCCATCACCGCAGGCGCCACCGCCAACCGCGAAATCAGATCGCCCGGTCGCCGTGCCGGCTGGATCGGCGTTATCGGCTGCGGCGACGCGCAAGCCTTCGCCGGCTTCCGCGCGAAAATTCTAGCCACACGGGTCACCTTCGATGCCGAAAGCCGACTGCTCGCAGTCACGCCACCCGGCGGGCCGGAACTCACTCTCAGCTGGAACGGCGCCTTCACTATCGGCGGACAGGCCATGGCCTTCGACCATGACCAGCCGCAACCGAAAATCACCTTCGACAGCGCCGACCCAGCTTCGGGCAGCGCTGCAAAACCCTTCTACTCCTAAGCGGAATTGACAGATGAACCAGCCAAGCATGGAAAAAGACACTCTCAGGACGACGATCGATAATGTCGCCGCCGCCTTCAGCCGCCTCAAAGGCATTCAAGAAGGTCTGGTCAGCGGCAGTTCCGATGGCAAGATCCAGTTCGACGAATGGGATTGGGAAGTGGGTGTTGGCCTTTATGGTTTCCTGCGCCGGGCACTCGCGGCCAACGACCAGAAGGCACTGGACGACCTCGTGACATGGTACGGCTGGCAGATCGACCGTGGCCTGCCGCCGCGCCAGATCAACAGTTCCGCGCCGATGCTGCCCCTCGTGATCCTCACCGAACATGTCGACCGGCCGGATTTCCGCGCGTTGGTGGAAGACTGGGCCGACTGGCTGGTGCATAAATTACCAAAAACCGAAGATGGCGGCTTTCAGCACGTCGTGAAGGAACGGCTGAATGAGGGGGAGCTCTGGGACGACACGCTGTTTATGGCCTGTCTGTTCCTCGCCCGCGCCGGCGTTGTCTGCAAACGGCAGGACTGGATCGACGAGGCCGTCTACCAGTTCATGATCCATGCGCGCTATCTCTCCGACCCCGTCACCGGGCTCTGGTATCACGGCTGGACCTTCAACGGCCGCCACAATTTCGCGGACGCGTTTTGGGCACGCGGCAATTCATGGATCACCGTCGCCATTCCCGAACTCTTTGAACTGGTGCCGACACTTGATCAGAAGGACAAACGTTTCCTCGCCAATGTGCTTTCAAGCCAGGTGCGGTCGCTGAGAACATATCAACGTGAAGACGGCATGTTTCATACGCTGCTGGATGACCCGACCTCACCGGTCGAGACATCGGCGACGGCCGGCATCGCCTATGGCATTCTGCGCGGCATCGAGGCCGGCATTCTCGGCGAAGAGAACCGTCCGCATGCGGAACGTGCGCTGAAAGCGGTGCTCGGCAATATCGATGAGGAAGGCGTCGTTCACGGCGTCTCCGACGGCACGCCGATGGGACACGATCTCGATTTTTACCGCCGCATCCCCAACCTGCCCACGCCCTACGGGCAGGCACTGACGATGCTGCTTCTGATTGACGTTTTTCTGAAAAGGCCAAAGACATCGTGAACATCATGAACATCAGTCAGGACATCACAGTTGCGGCCAGTGGCCTCGATGCCACGGCGACCATCCAGCAGGCTATCGATGCCGTGTCATCAGCAGGCGGCGGGCGCGTATCTCTTTCGGCCGGACGACATGTCAGCGCCGGCCTTGATCTCAAAAGCGGCGTGGAACTCCACCTTGCCGAAGACGCGGTACTTGCTCCCGTTTCCGATTACGAGGCTTACGCGCTGACCGGGGTTTCGGTGATTGCCGAAGACTCCGATCGCGGCATGATCACCGCCAAGGGCGCAAGCAATATCGCCGTCACGGGTCCGGGCCGCATCGAGGCCGGCGGCGAGAACTTCATCATTGGCGATGATACGGCCATGGGCACCTATATCCCGGCAAAAAAACGCCCACGCGTTATGGTGCTGGAAGCCTGCCGGAACGTGCGCCTTGAAAACCTGAACGTCAGTGGCTCCCCCATGTGGACGCTGCATATGGTCGATTGCGAGGACCTTCATTTCCGCAATCTGCGCATCGAAAACGACCGCCGCCTGCCCAATACGGATGGCATCGTGCTGGATGCCTGCCGCCGCGCGCTGATCGAGGATTGCTTCATCTCGACTGCAGACGACGGCATCTGCCTCAAGACCAGTGCCGGGCCGGATGGCAAGGCAGTGGGCGTGTGCGCCGATATCACGGTTCGCCGCTGCACCGTTTCCAGCATGAGCTGCGCGCTGAAGCTCGGCACCGAATCCTTCGGCGATTTCACTAATGTGGTGTTCGAAGACTGCAAGGTGGTGCAGTCAAATCGCGGCATCGGTCTTTTCTCCCGTGATGGCGGCGCCATGCGCAACATCCGCTTTTCACGCATCGAGGCCGAGTGCCATGAAACGCCGGGTGGTTTCTGGGGTTCTGGCGAAGCTGTCACCGTCACTGTCGTTGACCGCCGCCCCGAACGGCAGGCCGGCAGGGTGGACAATCTTGTTATCGAAGATTTGAGCGGTTCGATGGAGGGTGCAATCAACCTCGTATCCACCTCGGCAGCCGGCATTCACAATGTCAGGCTTGCGCGCATCACGCTGGCGCAGAAACCCGGCAAACTCGGCACCGGCCTGCAGTATGACCTGCGTCCCACCAATGCCGATATAGCTCCAAGCGCCGATGCGGCCGGCCGCGCCAATGCCTGGACGCAGGATGCTGAGGGCCGGATCGTCGGTATGGAGGATTATCCGGGCGGCATGCCCGCGATCTACCTTAAGGGCGTTCACGGTTTTTCGGCTGATGATGTCGCCATCAAAAGAGCAATGCCCTTGCCCGAGGGCTGGAACAGCCAGGAGATCGTCGCGACGGCGAGCTCGGTTGAAGGGAGCAGGTGATGGGAAGTCTGAAACTCGAAAACCTCAACAAGGCGTTCGGCGCCGTTCATGTCCTGCACGACATTGATCTCCAGATCGAAAACGGCGAATTCGTCGTTTTCGTCGGCCCGTCCGGCTGCGGAAAATCGACGCTGCTGCGCATCATCGCCGGTTTGGAAGACGTAACGTCGGGCAGCATCGCGATTGGAAATCGCGATGTCAGCGCACTGTCGCCGGCCGAGCGCAAGATCGCCATGGTCTTCCAGTCCTATGCGCTTTATCCGCATATGAGCGTGCGCAAGAACCTCGCCTTCGGCCTGGAAAACCTGCGCTTCAAGCGATCGGAAATCGAAAACCGCATCAACGAGGCGGCGCGTATGCTCGCCATCGAACCCTATCTCGACCGCAAGCCGAAACAGCTTTCCGGCGGCCAGCGCCAGCGCGTCGCCATCGGCCGTGCCATCGTGCGCGAGCCTGACATCTTCCTCTTCGACGAGCCGCTATCGAACCTCGATGCCGCACTGCGCGTGCAGACACGCGCCGAAATCACCCGGCTGCATCGCGATATCAAGACGACGATGATCTATGTCACCCACGATCAGGTGGAAGCCATGACCATGGCCGACAAGATCGTGGTGCTGCGCGCCGGGCGCATCGAACAGGTGGGCAGCCCGCTTGAGCTTTTCGATAATCCGCGCAACCTCTTCGTTGCCGGTTTCCTCGGTTCGCCGCGCATGAACATGCTGAAAGGCACCATCATCAAGCGCGACGACGGCACCATTTCCATCGATGCCGGCTATGGCGTGTCGCTCCCCTGCCTCGTCGATCCGGCAACCGTCAGCCCCGGACAGGCGGTTCTGGCGGGCATCCGACCCTCGCATTTCACCATCGCGGATGCCGGCCTGCCCTTCGAGGTGCAATACCATGAAAGCCTCGGCACCGAGACCTATCTCTACGGCAATATCAAGGGTGAGAAGGACCAGATCATCGTGCATCAGGCCGGCCATTTCGCGCCAGCCTCCGGCGCGGTGCTGAAGATCATGCCAGCACGGGAGAAGGTTCATGTCTTTGATCCCGCCACCGAACTGGCGCTGCCGCGCCTTGCGGGCGAAGGGAGAGGGTAGCATGGCCAATCCGACCCTTGCGAGACTGTCCGACCGCGCGCTCGACGCCGTGATGGCGATTGCCGAGGCGCCGCTCAACTTCATCGAGCGGCTGATCGGCAAAAGGCGCATGCCCTATATCTTCCTGATGCCGAACCTCATTCTTTTTGGCATCTTCACCTTCCTGCCGATTGCGATTGCGGTCGGTTATGCCTTTACCGGCGGCACCGAACTTTTGATCACCGACCGCCCCTTCGTCGGTTTCGAAAATTTCGGCAAGCTGCTGGATTGCCAGAGCTATATGGACCACGGCAGCTGCCGGGAATCGCTGTTCTGGACGGCGATCTGGAACACGCTGTGGTTTGTCGGCTTCAATGTCATCGCCACTTTGCTTGTGGCGCTCATCACCGCCCTCATCCTCAACCGGGCGATTGCCGCGCGCGGTTTCTTCCGTGCCATGTTCTTTTATCCCGTCCTGCTGTCGCCCGTCGTCATCGGCCTCATCTGGAAGTGGTTTCTGGACCGCAACGGCCTGCTCAACGCGTTCTTCCAGATGCTGGGCGTGCCGCCGGAAATCTTCCTGCTGGATGTCGGCTGGTCGCGCTTTTTCGTAGTGGTTGTTTCGGTCTGGTTCCACATGGGCTTTTATACGCTGATCCTGCTCGCCGGACTTCAGGCCATCCCGAAGGATCTCTACGAAGCCGCCGCCATCGATGCCGCCTCGCCCCGGCGCACGCTTTTGCGTATCACCCTGCCGCTTCTCGGCCCCAACCTGCTCGTCGTGCTCATCCTGTTGATGATCCGCTCCGTGCAGATATTTGATGAAGCCTGGGTTTTGACGAATGGCGGCGGGCCAGGCACGGCCAATACATTCGTGGTGCAATATATCTACCAGATGGCTTTCGGCAGTGACCTGAGGCTGTTTGGCCTCGCATCCGCCGCCTCGGTTCTGATGGGCCTCGTGCTTCTCGCGCTCACCCTCGTGCAATTGCGTCTCGGCAAAAAGATGGAGTCCTGACCATGTCCAATGCCGTCTCTTTCCTCACGCGCACCCGCCGTCCCGGCCGGATCGGCCTCACCGATATCCTCTCCTGGGTCTGGCTCATCGGCGGCACACTTGCCGTCCTCATCCCGGTTGTCTGGGCCGCAATGTCATCGCTGAAACCGGAAGCCGAGATCACGCGGTTTCCGCCAAGCCTCCTGCCGCGCGCTGCCGTGCAAGTGGAGGTTCAGGGCTACGACAGGCCGCTCAGCCTGTGGAAGGCCACCATCGACGGCGCAGAGCGTGAGATGGCCATGGTCCGCCGCATCGGCCTCAAAGCCCAGATGCTGGACCCAGCCAATCCGGGCCTGCCAATCAGTGTCGACACACGGGAAATAACGCCGGTTCAGAAGCTGACCATCGCGACGGAGAACTTCACCGATCCCCTGACACAGTTCAGCTTCCTGACCTTCCTCAAGAACTCGGTCTTCGTCACCGTCGTCGCAACGGTCCTGACGCTGATCGTCAACGCCATGGCAGCCTTTGCGCTTTCCAAATACCGTTTCCGTGGCGAAAAGGCGATCTTCGTGCTGATCATCTCGACGCTGATGATCCCGCTCACCGTCGTCATGGTGCCGGCCTATCTCGTCATCGTCGGTGTCGGTCTCGTCGATAATCTCTGGGGTGTCATCATTCCCACCGTCGCGACACCGACAGGCGTCTTTCTGCTCCGGCAATATATGCTGACCATCCCCGACGAACTGATCGAGGCGGCGCGCGTCGATGCCGCCAGCGAATTCCGCATCTTCTGGCGCATCATCCTGCCGCTGACGGCCCCGGCGCTCGCGGTTCTCGCCATATTCTCGGTTTTGTGGCGCTGGAACGACTTCCTCTGGCCGCTAATCGTTCTCAGCAGCCGTGAGAATTTCACGCTGCAGGTGGGGTTGAACGCCTTTCAGGGCGAGTTCTCTGTGCAATGGCACTATATCCTCGCCATGACCTTCCTCAGCCTGGCACCCGTCACGGTCGTGTTCCTGTTCCTGCAGCGCTACATCACGACAGGCATCGCCGGAACGGGAATGAAATAGCGGCTTCGCAGGCATTCGCAACGAACGCCACAGAAAGAAAAAGGGAGATGTTGTTTGCAACATCTCCCCCTTTGTTCATTTGGTGACGCGATGATCAGTCGTGGGAGCCCATCGCATCGTAAGAGTCGCGCTCGCCGGCGATGATGGCGCGCTTGCCGACATGGTTGGCAGGTCCGACAATGCCTTCCTGCTCCATTCGCTCCACCAGCGAGGCGGCGCGGTTATAGCCCACCGAAAGGCGGCGCTGGATATAGGAGGTCGAGCACTTCTTGTCGCGCATCACGATTTTGACGGCCTTTTCATAGAGGTCATCGCTGTCGTCGTCGCCCATCGAGGTCTTGTCGAAGACAGCCGTATCCTCTTCCGCCTCTTCTTCCGCTTCCTCGGCATCTTCAGTGACCGTGCCCAGATATTCCGGACGACCCTGCGTCTTCAGATGCGCCACGACCTTTTCAACTTCCTCGTCGGACACGAAGGGGCCGTGAACGCGGGCGATGCGGCCACCGCCCATCATGTGCAGCATGTCGCCCTGGCCGAGCAGATGCTCCGCCCCCTGCTCTCCAAGGATCGTGCGGCTGTCGATCTTCGACGTCACCTGGAAGGAGATGCGGGTCGGGAAATTGGCCTTGATTGTGCCCGTGATGACATCGACCGAGGGACGCTGGGTTGCCATGATGAGATGGATGCCGGCGGCGCGCGCCATCTGCGCCAGACGCTGGATCGCACCTTCGATCTCCTTGCCGGCGACCATCATCAGGTCGGCCATTTCATCGACGATGACGACGATATAAGGCATCGCCGTCAGGTCCATTTCCTCCTGCTCATAGACCGCTTCGCCAGTGGCGCGATCGAAGCCTGTCTGCACATTGCAGAACACCGTCTCGCCCTTGGCACGGGCAGCAGCGGCCCTTGCATTGTAACCATCAATATTGCGCACGCCGAGACGCGACATCTTGCGGTAGCGGTCTTCCATTTCACGCACCGCCCACTTCAACGCCATCACCGCCTTTTTCGGATCGGTGACGACAGGCGTCAGGAGATGCGGGATACCGTCATAGACCGAGAGCTCGAGCATCTTCGGGTCGACCATGATCAGGCGGCATTCTTCCGGCTTCAGGCGGTAGAGCAGCGACAGGATCATGGTGTTGATGGCAACGGACTTGCCCGAACCGGTGGTACCGGCGACCAGAAGGTGCGGCATCTTCGCAAGTTCGGCGATAACCGGTTCGCCGCCGATGGTCTTGCCGAGGCAAAGGGCAAGCTTCTGGCGTGTCTCGGCGTAATCCTGCGCCTCGATCAGTTCGCGCAGGTAAACCGTCTCGCGCACCGGGTTCGGCAGCTCGATGCCGATGACATTGCGGCCGGGCACGACGGCAACGCGAGCCGAGAGCGCCGACATGGAGCGCGCGATATCGTCAGAGAGACCGATGACACGCGAGGACTTGACGCCAGGGGCGGGCTCGAATTCATAGAGCGTGACGACAGGACCAGGACGGACATCGATGATCTCACCCTTGATGCCGAAATCCTCGAGCACGCTTTCGAGTAGACCGGCGCTCTGTTCCAGGGCTTCCGGTGTCATGGTCGTGGTCTGCTGGACGCGGGCTTCCTGCAGGAGGTCAATCGAAGGATACTCATATTCCCCATCGGCGAAGACAGGTGCTTCACGGAACATGGGCTGGGAGGACTGGATAGGCGCTCGCGGCGTAAAACGCGGCTCGGCAACGATCCTTTCGACCGGCTGAATCTGCTCTGCAAGCTGCTGCGGCGCGACAGCCATGGCAGCTTCCGCTATCGGCTGCGACGCGAACTCCTGTTCGGCAGCCACGCCGGCGGCTGGAATGAATGCCTGCCGTACGCCAATTTCCCGATAGAGCCGGATGGCGGAGCCGCCGGGTACGGTGACGACAGGTGGCTCGGCCGAAAGGACAACCGGGGCGGCTGCGGGCGAGACGGGAGCGACAGCCACTGCGGATGAAGGCGCTGTCAGAACGGTGTTTACAGGCGCCGGAGCTGCGGGCGCCGAAACGGAAAATGCGCTCCGCACCTCGGCGGTAAGAGTTTCAGCCGCATCGCCGGGCAGATCAAGCGTCATCACTTCCCAGAACAGCTCATCCGGCAGATGGGCGGCAAAGGCGGGAATGGAAGTCTGCGTCTCAGCTTCCGGCTGCGCGGCAGGTTGCGGCTCAAACCCCTGCGGCGCTGCGGGTTCCGCATCGGGCACGGCAGACGTCGATGAAGATAGACCCCGCACGGCTGCGGCAGCCTCTTCCGCCTGTTTACGGGCAAGCTCCAGCCGCAATTTGTAAGTCAAGGCGCGAGCACCGCGGGCGTCGGGCGGCTGCGGCAGAAACGGCATGCGCGGCGGCGCAATGCGTTGCTCGGCCGGCTTCTCGGCGGGCTGGGGTGCCGGCGCATCCTGGCGAACCGCCGTCTCGGGCTCTGCGGCAGCCGGTACGGAGGCAGCGGGCGCCTCCTCGTCCGGGATATTCGGCGTCTCCACCGGCATACGCCGGTTAAAGACGCTCTCCGGCGTGCGGGTAAAGCGGACATTCGGGCCAAGCACGAAGGCATTCTGCCACCCGGGCATCTCGGCACGGCCTTCGATGGCATCGGCTGCGATCACGTCAGCATTCTGCCGCGGCGCTGCACCTGCAGCCGTCACGATCGTCCGCTGCCCCGCAGGCGTCTGGACACCGGCATGACGGGCGTTTTCGCTCCCCTCCCCTACGCTATTGGACGAATTCTGAAATCTGGATCGGGAGAAGCTCATGGCAGCGTGCACACTCATCATAAACGTACATATTTCGGTCTCCTTGAAATAAAAAATAAAGGTTAATTACCCCTTTCCAAACGGGGTCGTACCGACGGATTTTCAACCGCTCCACAGGTTCGCAGCGCCATCCGCTGCCTCGCAAAACACATATCAAACGCTTGGTTTCATTCGGTAATGTCGAGTTTTCCGCCGTGAATTCGCCGCTGATGGCGAACTGGAGAACCGAATTTTCCGAGACGGGGCATATTGTTTCCGCAAAGCTCTCCGCAACGTAAAATCATTGCTGTAAAGGGCGCGAATTAACGTGGACACTGCCGAGGTTGCAGCCTTAAGATCGGCGCGCCGCGGGCCAAGCGGAAAAGCCCGCCTCGCCCTCATTCCGGAGTGAAATTCATGTCGCCTGTCCAGCTTTCCCGCCGCTCGCTTCTCAAGACCTCGCTCGCGCTGGCCGCAACCACGGGATTGGCGGGAATTACCGTCGCACAGGAGAAATCCGGCGGGCGACTGATCGTCGCCGCCGATTCGGAACCGAAAAACCTCAATCCGGCCATCGTTGCGTCCAACGGCGTGTTTTACATCGCCAGCAAGATCGTCGAGCCCCTGGCCGAGGCCTCCTTTAACGGCACCGACGGGCTGGAGCCGCGACTTGCGACGGAATGGCAGGGAGCCGATGACGGGCTCAGCGCCACCTTCAAGCTGCGCGAGGGTGTGACATGGCATGACGGCAAGCCATTCACCTCGGCGGACGTTGCGTTTTCGGCGCTTTCCGTCTGGAAACCGCTGCAAAATCTCGGGCGGCTGGTCTTTGCCAATCTCCAGACGGTGGAAACGCCTGATGACCACACGGCGATTTTCCGCTTTTCCAAACCCACGCCGTTCCAGCTCATCCGCAATGCGCTGCCGGTGGTTACCAGCGTCGTGCCGAAACACCTCTATGAAGGTACCGACATCGCCACAAATCCGGCCAATACCAAACCGGTGGGCACCGGGCCTTTTGTCTTTTCCGAATATAAACCTGGCGAATATTACCGCCTGACGCGGAACCCGAACTATTGGGGCAAGGGTCAGCCGCAGCTTGAGGAAATCATCTATCGCGTCCTTCCCGACCGGGCCGGCGCGGCCTCTGCGCTGGAGGCTGAAGAAATCCAGCTGGCCGCCTTTTCAGCCGTGCCGCTCGCCGATCTTGCCCGCATCGCCAAGGAGCCCGGCATAAAGGTTATTGCGGATGGCTATGAGGCACTGACCTATCAGCTGGTGGTGGAAATCAACCATCGCCGCAAGGAACTGGCGGATCTCAAGGTCAGAAAGGCGATCGCGCACGCCATCGACAGGAAATTCGTCATTGACAAGGTCTTTCTCGGTTACGCCACTGCATCGACCGGCCCCGTACCGAAGAACGCGCCGGAATTTTACACGACTGACGTTGAGACCTATGATTTCGACGTCGCCAAGGCCAACGCTCTCCTGGATGAGGCGGGTTATCCGCGTGGCGCGAATGGAACACGTTTTTCGCTGAAGCTTCTTCCCGCGCCCTACTTCAATGAGACCCGCCAGTTCGGTTCTTATCTGCGGCAGGCGCTTCAGGAAATCGGGATTGATGCAGAACTGGTGAACAATGACGCCGCGGCGCACCAGAAGGCCGTTTACACCGACCACGCCTTCGATCTCGCCATCGCCCCGCCGGTGTTCCGCGGTGATCCCGCAATATCGACCACGATTCTCGTCCGTTCCGGCATTCCGGCCGGCGTCGGCTTCTCCAATCAGGGCGGCTACGAGAACAAGACGCTGGACGAATTGATCGACAAGGCGGCGATAACGGTGGATGCCGCCGCGCGCACGGCGCTTTACAAGGACTTCCAGAAACAGGTCGCGGCCGATCTGCCGCTGATCAACGTCGCCGAGTGGGGTTTCATCACTGTGGCGCGCGATACGGTCAAACATGTCGCCAGTAATCCTCGGTGGGCGGTGTCCAACTGGGCGGATACGGCGGTGGATACCTGAGGCAACGCCGTGAGACGTGCGGCGAAATTGCTGCGGCGAAGGGCATTCACCGCCATTCCGGTGCTGCTGATCGTGCTCGTCTTCACCTTCCTGCTGCTTGAAAACGCATCGGGTGACGCGGTCGACGCCTATCTCGTTTCCATCGGCGGCGGCGATGCCGGGCTGCGCGATGCGCTGCGTGAACAATATGGTCTGAACGGCTCCGTGCTGGCCCGTTTCTGGCTCTATGCGAGTTCGGTGCTGCGGCTTGATCTCGGCTGGTCGCTTGCCTTCGACCGGCCTGTGCTGGGGCTGATCCTGGAAAGGCTGCCGAACACGCTTCTTCTGATGGGCAGTGCGACAACGCTCGCCTTCATCCTCGGCACAGCACTCGGCATCGTGGCGGGCGCGCGTCCGGGCGGGGCGACAGACCGCGCACTTTCCACACTCTCACTCGCGCTTTACGCCACGCCCGGCTTCTGGCTTGGGCTCGTGCTCGCCATCGTCTTTGCGGTGAAATTCAGATGGCTGCCTACCTCCGGCATCGAAACCATCGCTTCGGGCAAGCACGGCATGGCGAGGGCGGTTGATATCGGTCGCCATCTCGTGCTGCCGGTCGCCAGTCTCGGGCTGATCTATCTTGCGCTTTTCCTGCGCGTGATGCGCACCGCCATGGCGGCGATCTGGCCGCTGGATTTCGTGCTCTTTGCCCAGTCCAAAGGGCTTTCAAAACGACGGATCGTGCTGCGCCACGTCGCCCGCAACGCCGCCCTGCCGCTTGTCACCGTGCTTGGCCTGCAGGCGGCCACCATGCTGGGCGGCAGCGTGGTCATCGAAAGCGTTTTTGCCATTCCCGGTTTTGGTCGGCTGGCGCAGGAGGCCGTCACTGGCCGAGACGCCCCGTTGTTGATGGGCATCATCCTGACGAGCGCGGTTTTTGTCATCCTGGTCAACCTCTCCGTCGACATTGTCCATTCCGTGCTCGATCCGCGCATTGGCAGCGGGGTACAAGGCGCATGAGTTTCGCTTTCCGGCTCCTGCGCAGTTTCGAAGGCATGACGGGAACCGTCATACTGGTGCTGCTTTCCCTGACGGCGCTTGCTGCACCCGCCGTCTTTCCAGGTGACCCGCTGGCTATCGTTGGCGAACCGCTGATTACACCTTTTACGGATGCGGCCCTACCGCTCGGCACCGATCGGCTGGGCCGCAACGTGCTGGCCGAGCTCGCCCATGGTGCGCAGGCCTCCCTGCTCGTCGGCATAGGCGCCGCCACAGCCGCCCTGATTATCGGCACCGTCATCGGCACCATTGCCGGATTTGCCGGCGGCGTTGTGGACGAAGCATTGATGCGCGTCACCGACGCCTTCCAGATCGTCCCGAACTTCCTGCTAGCGCTCGCCTTCGTCAGTACAATCGGGCCCTCCATGCCGATTGTCATACTCGCCATTGCCCTTGGCGCATGGGCGGATCCGGCGCGGTTGATGCGGGCGCAGGTCTTGAGCATCCGCGAGCGCGATTATGTTCAGTCCGCCCGCGCCATCGGCATGCACCCGCTTGAGATCGCATTCAGGCAGATCCTGCCAAATGCCCTGCCGCCGGTCATGGCGCTTGCCGCCATCATCGTCGCCGCGGCCATTTTGACCGAAGCCGCCCTATCCTTCCTCGGGCTCGGCGATCCCAATATCGTTACCTGGGGTTCGATGATCGCAGAAGGACGCAATGTCCTTCGCTCGGCCGCGTTTCTGTCGGTCATTCCCGGCATCGGCCTTCTGGTTACGGTTCTCGGCGTTTATCTTCTTGGTGAAGGCATCAACAAGGCGATGGCGACAGGGAGGCGAGCGCCATGAGCGGAAATGCACTGTGCCGGATCGACGACCTCAGCGTTTGGTATGCGGCAAGAGATGCGCCGGCGTTGCAGAATGTCTCGCTGACGATCCGGCAAGGCCAGAGGCTGGCGATCATCGGCGAAAGCGGCTCGGGGAAATCGACGCTCGGCAAGGCGATTGCGGGGCTTCTTCCCGGACATGCGAAGGTTTCCGGTGATATTTCGTGGAGTCGCGACAGCCTGTTCCACGGCAGGCCGCTGCCAGGGCGGGATATCGGCACGATCTTTCAGGACACCGGCGCAACGCTGAATCCGGTTCTCGCCATCGGCGAACAGGTGGCGGAAGGGGCTGTCCGGCATCTAGGCCTCTCATGGCGGCAAGCGCGCGATCTTGCCCGCGATCTTCTGGAGCGGGTTCGGCTGCCGCACCCTTCCCACCTCATCCGGGCCTATCCGCACCAGCTCTCCGGCGGCCAGAGGCAACGCGTGACGATTGCCGCCGCCATTGCAGCCAGTCCTTCAATCCTGATTGCCGATGAAGCCACGAGCGCGCTCGATACGGTTAGCCAGGCCGCCATCGCCACGCTGCTCGACGATCTGGTGCGGCAGGAAAACAAGACGCTGGTCTTCATCACCCATGATATCGGCCTTGCATCCAGCCTTGCCGACGAGATTGCCGTTCTGCGCGCGGGATTGCTGGTGGAACATGGCCCGACGAGGCGGGTGCTGTCCGCACCCGTCCATGACTATACGCGTGCGCTGCTTGCCGATTACCTCGATCTGTCCACGCCGCCGCTGGTCAGCGAGGCCGCGTCATGAACGATGCCCTGCTCACCGTCGACGGCTTGTCCAAGACCTACCGCACCGGCGCAAGAAGGGTGGCGGCGCTTTCCGACATCTCTTTTTCGCTTCAGCCCGGTGAGACGCTGGGACTTGCCGGTCCCTCCGGCTGCGGAAAATCCACGCTTGCGCGCATTCTCATGCGATTGATTCCGGCCGACGAAGGCACGATCCTTTTCAGAGGCCACAATTGGCTGACACTGGACGGCGGCAAGCTTCGCGCCGCCCGCCAGCACATGCAGATGGTGTTTCAGGATACGCATGGCGCTTTCAATCCACACGCCAGCGTCGAAGATGCCATCGGCGAACCGTTGCGCATTCATCGCACGGTCGCAAGACGCGAGCGTGCGGCGGAAATCCGCCGCCTTCTCGACCGCGTTGGACTGCCCGCCAGCTATGCCGGCCGCTCGGTCTTCGAGCTTTCCGGCGGCCAAAGGCAGCGCGTCTCGATCGCACGGGCGATTGCGCTCAAGCCGTCGCTTCTCATCCTGGACGAAGCCGTCTCCGCGCTCGATGTTTCGGTTCGCCGGCAAATCCTTGAACTGCTGGTGGAAATACAGCGCGATACGGCTGTTTCCTGTATTTTCGTCTCCCATGATCTCGCGGTCATTCGCGCCGTCTGCCACCGCGTCGCCATCATGGAAGCAGGAAGGATCGTTGAAATCGGCCGGACAGGAAATATCGTCTCGGCGCCGCAATCCTCGACCGCCAGAACCCTGATCGACGCCGCACCGCGCCTGACCATCACCACGTAAGGAAAAGACATGCCCGCTCCGGATTATGCATTGCTGCTCGACCCACCCGCTTTTCCTGCCGAGCGTTATGCTGCCCTTGCCGACCGGCTGGCCGCGCTGATGAGCACAAGCAACGACGTGCTGCTGATACAGGCGGAAGCCGTGCTGGCGCTCGAAGCCGCAGCCACCAGCCTTGCGCGACCGGGCCTGAAAGCGCTCAACATTGTCACCAGCCCTTATGGTACGTGGTTTGGCGGCTGGCTGGAAAAGGGCGGCGCGACCGTGCGCAATCTGACCGCCAGCCCGGCAAGGCCGGTCACCCTGGAGGAAGTGGAACGGGCGCTGGACGAAGGGCCGGATTTCGACCTTCTCGCCATCGTCCACGCGGAATCGGCAAGCGGCATCCTCAACCCCCTGCCCGCCATCGCCGCGCTCGCCCGGGAACGGAGCATCGTGACCCTTGTGGATGCCGTCGCGTCCATTGGCGGACATGCTTTCGACGTCGACCGTTTAGGTATCGATATCGCCGTCATCGGCCCGCAAAAGGCGCTGGCCGGCCCGGCCGGCATTTCCGCCATTTCCGTCAGCGAAAGGGCCTGGACGCTTCTTTCGCATGACGGCGCTCCTGACAACTCCATGCTCTCGCTTATGGACCAGAAAAAACTCTGGCTCGATACCGGCCGCGGCGCACTGCCCGGAACGCCCGCCCCGCTGGAATTTTACGCGCTGGAGGCCGCCCTCGACAGGATCGAGTCAGAAGGGCTGGCATCCGCCAATCGACGCCACAAAACGGCGGCGGCGGCTACCCGAAACGGCCTCATGGCGCTTGGCATTCCAACCTGGGTGGAAGAGGCGCACGCTTCCGCCCTCGTTTCCACGGCGATCCTGCCTGATACCCTCGAAGCCAGGGCATTCCTCGCGGCTGTGTCGCAGAAGCAAGGCGCGGACATTTCCGGTGGCGTCGGGCCCGGCGCGGAACGGTTGATCAGGCTTAATCACACCGGTCGGAGAGCGCATCGGGATGCAGTGAAAGCCAATATCCTGGCCTTCTCCGGCGCCCTGAAAAGCCTCGGCCACGCTGCAAATACCGATTTCGCGCTGGAAGCCGCAGAAAAAACCTATTTAGACGCACCTGCGGATGGCGCTTGACGGTGTCGAAGAACATTCATTGCGCAAAATCCGCTCGCGATGGAACGCCGCTCACGACATTGTTGTTAAAAATGGTAGACAAATTCCTCCGCCAATCTTGACGAAATCATGGCAACGCGCGAAACTTAACGCTACGTTAACTCGCGTGAAGAAGGGAAACGGCCATGGTAGCAGGGTTCAACATGCTCTCCTTTGACCTCTTTGGCATCGGCCGAAGGATGCCCGTCGTCAATGAGCGGGTGGAGACCGAGTTTCAGGACAAAACACCGCGCAGACCCGACGACGAATCGCATGATGACGATCGCGATCAGGAATATGAACTGTTTTTCTGGTCGCTTTACCCGGTGATCTGAGCGTCTGCCGGCGACTTGCAGCCATGAACCTTGCCAAGGGCCGCCGGTTCATTCAATGATTGCCGCATGCGCCGGTCCGGAAATGAAAAGAACTCTGCAAACAGAGACTTGAAACTGCTGCGCCGCCTTCTGCGGGCCAAGGATCATATGGACGCGGCGCCCCATGAGGCGTGGCCTGTTTCACGCCTTGCAAGCGTCAGCGGCGCCTCACAGGCGCACTTCGCGAGATCGTTTCGCGATGCTTTTGGCATACCCCCTCACCGCTATCTGCTGACCCGCCGGGTGGAGCGGGCCGTGGCGCTGTTGCGTGATACGGATCTTCAGGTCATCGAGATCGCGCTACAAACCGGCTGGAACAGCATCGGCACGTTCGGCCGTGTTTTCCGCGACGTGACGGGGGAAAACCCGAGTGAGTTGCGGCGCAGGATGCGGCTTTTGGCTGCCGACCTTGAGCAGGTCCCCCACTGCTTTGTCAGCGCCGCGCATCGCCCCCATCTCACAATCGCAGTTTCGGAGAAGCGCCGGCGAACGGAAAGCGGTAGGCACGGTGAGTGAAAGGGAGATAGCTCATGAAAAATGGTGTTCAAGTCGTCGGGCTTTACGTTCATGACCAGGACGAGGCGCTGCAATTTTATGTCGAAAAACTTGGATTTCGTGTGCATACGGACGCACGCAACGGCGATTATCGCTGGTTGACCGTGCAGCATCCGGACCAGCCGGATTTCCAGCTCGGCCTGTTTCGGCCGCAGGCCCCGACCGTTGACGAAGCAACAGCGCAGGATCTGAACGAAGCCGTGGCCAAGGGCGCCATGCCGCCGTTGGTTCTGGTGGTCGAGGATTGTCAGAAGGCCTTTCACGCCATGCACAAACGCGGCGTCGAATTCACCCAGGAACCGATCACGCGTTACGGCTCGGTAGATGCGAGTTTCCGCGACCCTTCCGGCAATGGCTGGAAGCTCGTCCAGGCCCGTTGAGGCAACCGTGTGTCACATTCCATCATGGATGCTTTTTCTCGGGGGCGACTTTGATCTTGCAAAAATGGATAAGGCAGAGCCATCGGTGGCTGGGCATTCTGCTGACCGTCACCATTCTGGCGAACTTCGCTTCGATGGCTTTCGGCCCGACACCACCGGTAATCGTTTATGCCCCGCTTATTCCGCTGGCTTTGCTTGTCTTTAGCGGGCTCTACATGTTCTTCCTGCCTTATATGGGAAAGCCGCTCTACCCCTCGAAGGAGTAGGCAGGCGGGGGACGAGGCGCTGTATGCCTCACACATCAGGAACATTGCGGCGGTTTTGAAGAGTGACGCTTATCGAATGTCCGAAAATATTCAGCCCCGGGGCGGCACCCCGGGGCTGATCTTTAGCTGATTTTTAAAAGCGACCGGCCGAAACGGCCTTGCCTTTAGTGGTTGTCGCGCGGCAGGCCCTTGGTCTGGGCGATGCGCTGGTACTTTACCGCCGGTTCCAGAACCGCGCCGGTTTCCATCTGGCTGACGATGCCGCGCTGGATTTCCTGCCATGGCGTCTGGTGGTCAGGGAACTTGTAACCGCCCTGAGCCGTCAGCGCTTCATAACGCTTGGCGAGCTCTTCTCCTGAAATCAGGATATCCGCCTTGCCGCGGCCCACATCGATGCGGACGCGGTCGCCTGTCTGCAGAACGGCAAGGCCGCCACCTGCTGCTGCTTCAGGGGAAGCATTGAGGATGGACGGGCTGCCCGAAGTGCCTGACTGACGGCCATCGCCGATGCAGGGCAGCGAGTTGACGCCTTCCTTCAGCAGATAATCCGGAGCGCGCATGTTCACGACTTCTGCCGCGCCGGGATAACCGATCGGGCCGGCACCGCGCATGAACAGGATGGTGTTGGCGTCGATCTTCAGCGACGGATCATCGATGCGGTGATGATAGTCTTCCGGACCGTCGAACACCACGGCACGTCCTTCAAAAGCTTCGGGATCGTTCGGGTTGGAAAGGTAACGGTTGCGGAACTCTTCCGAAATCACACTCGTCTTCATGATGGCGGAGGAGAACAGGTTACCGCGCAGAACGCGGAAGCCGGCGCGCTCCTTGAGCGGCTGTTCATAGGGGCGAATGACCTTTTCGTCCTCGATGATCGCGCCACGGCAGTTTTCGCCGATGGTCTTGCCGTTGACCGTCATGGCATCTTCCATGATCAGCCCCTGGGTCATCAGCTGGTTGACGACAGCAGGAACGCCGCCGGCATGGTAATAATCCTCGCCGAGATACTCACCGGCCGGCTGCAGGTTAACGAGCAGCGGTACGTCTTCACCATAGGTCTGCCAGTCATCCACTGTCAGCTCGACGCCGACGTGACGTGCAAGGCCGTTCAGGTGGATCGGCGCGTTGGTGGAGCCGCCAATCGCCGAGTTGACGCGGATGGCGTTGATGAACGCATCCTTTGTCATGATGTCCGATGGCTTCAGGTCTTCCTTGACCATTTCGACGATACGCAGACCGGTGAGGTAGGAGACTTCCTGACGATCACGGTAAGGCGCCGGGATGGCGGCGGAGCCGGGAAGCTGCATGCCCAGCGCCTCGGCAAGCGAATTCATGGTCGTCGCCGTGCCCATGGTGTTGCAATAGCCGGTCGACGGAGCCGAGGAAGCGACAAGCTTGACGAAGCCCTGATAATCGATCTCACCCTTCGCCAGCAGTTCACGCGCCTTCCAGACGATGGTGCCGGAGCCGGTGCGTTCACCGCGGAACCAGCCGTTCAGCATCGGGCCGACGGAAAGGGCGATGGCCGGAATGTTGACGGTGGCCGCCGCCATGAGACAGGCAGGCGTGGTCTTGTCACAGCCGATGGTCAGAACGACGCCGTCGAGCGGATAGCCATAAAGCACTTCCACGAGGCCGAGATAGGCGAGGTTACGGTCGAGACCTGCGGTCGGCCGCTTGCCGGTTTCCTGGATCGGGTGAACCGGAAATTCGATGGCGATGCCGCCAGCTTCACGGATACCTTCGCGCAGGCGGTTTGCCAGTTCCAGATGGTGACGGTTGCAAGGAGAAAGGTCCGAACCCGTCTGCGCGATGCCGATGATCGGGCGGTCGGACTGAAGCTCGGCCTGGCTCAGACCGAAGTTCATGTAACGCTCGAGATAAAGCGCGGTCATATCCGCATTTGCGGGGTTGTCGAACCAGGCGCGTGAGCGAAGCTTGCCTTGTGTTGCAGGCAGTTTGTCGGATGTAGTCATGATGCAGGTCTCCAGCCGGAAGTGGCCAACGGTAAAATATTACGAAATGCGACAAGCTTATGTTGTGCGCAAGGAAAATGGAATCAGCTTTCGGAGAACACGCATAACCGACAGAGCAGCGCCAGACGAGTGACCTGAAGCCGTTCTTCGGATTTAGCCGAATATTTTTCGGTATTTATGGTGATACCGATGTCGCGCAACGGCCTCTCCCTCCCATGCCTTGCGGGAATGCGGCTAGCTCTTCGGCTCCCCGCTCCGCCTTTTATAAAGTCTCTTTATTTGTATTACTATTAGAGACGATCGCCTTCTGTCAAGTCGCCTCTGAGGCAACTTCAAGCCAGTTCCGCAAGCGGAAGAATGAGACTTTCTTTCGTTCAACCCATTGATTCATCGTATTTTATGGCGAAAATTCACCGCAGTTCACCGAAGCCAAATTGCGGAAAGACTAAAAAATCGCTTTTCAAGAGTATTACTATATGCTCATAGTGATCATGTCACGCTGACATCATCTCTGGGAGGATTAAGATGAGAAAAGCTCTCGCGACAGTTACTGTCGCCGTTTCGCTGTGCCTTGCATCAAGTGTTTCCGCCAAATCGCTTACCGTCGGCTTCTCGCAGATCGGTTCGGAATCCGGCTGGCGCGCGGCTGAAACCACCGTTACCAAACAGCAGGCCGAGAAGCGCGGCGTCACGCTTAAGTTCGCCGACGCGCAACAGAAGCAGGAAAACCAGATCAAGGCCGTTCGCGGCTTTATCGCGCAGGGCGTCGACGCAATCCTGATTGCACCGGTCGTCGCAACGGGCTGGGATGCTGTCCTGAAGGAAGCCAAGGAAGAGAAAATCCCTGTCATCCTGCTCGATCGCCAGATCGAGGCTCCCGATGATCTTTACCTGACCGCAGTTACCTCGGACCAGGTCCACGAAGGCAAGGTTGCCGGTGACTGGCTGGTGAAGGACGTCGGTTCCAAGGATTGCAAGGTGGTGGAATTGCAGGGCACGACCGGCTCCTCGCCCGCCATCAATCGCAAGAAGGGCTTCGAGCAAGCCATCGCTTCGCACGCCAATATCAAGATCGTCCGCTCGCAGACGGGTGACTTTACCCGCACCAAGGGTAAGGAAGTGATGGAAAGCTTCATCAAGGCCGAAGGCGGCGGCAAGGACATCTGTGCCGTCTACGCCCACAATGACGATATGGCCGTTGGCGCGATCCAGGCGATCAAGGAAGCCGGTCTCAAGCCCGGAACCGACATCAAGGTCGTGTCGATCGACGCCGTGCCTGACATCTTTAAGGCTATGGCAGCCGGTGAAGCCAACGCCACCGTGGAACTGACGCCCGACATGGCCGGCCCGGCATTCGACGCGCTCGAAGCCTATCTGAAAGACAAGAAGGCTCCAGCGAAGTGGATTCAGACCGAATCCAAGCTCTACACGGCATCTGACGACCCGATGAAGGTCTACGAGGCGAAGAAGGGCCTGGGTTACTAAGCCATTCTTTGCAGAAACGGCGCGTGGATTGCGCCGTCTCTTTCTGTTGAGGAGAGCGAAACCTCTCCGATCCAGTCTGCAGAATGATCTCGTATGGAGCGAGCGCATGCCGCTTGTTTCTTCTCCCCCGTCCGGGGAGAAGTCCGCGGCAGCGGGATGAGGGGGCAAGCCTGGAGATGTCAGGAGAGCTTGCCCCTTCATCCGACCCTTCGGCCCACCTTCTCCCCGGCGGAGAGAAGAAATACGCCGCTCCCTGCCGATTGCTCTACCAAAACCCATTGCAATACGGAAACTGCTCAATGTCCGAAACGGCACCACTTCTGGAAGCACGCGCCATCGGCAAATCCTTTCTAGGGATCACGGCGCTGGATGGCGTCGACTTTTTGCTTGGGCACGGCGAAATCCATGCCCTGCTCGGCGAAAACGGCGCGGGCAAATCGACGCTGATCAAAATCCTGACGGGCGTCTACAGCCGCGGCAGCGGATCAGTCTTTCTGGAAGGCAGCGAAATCTCGCCCGCCAATGTGGGTGAGGCGCAGGCCCTTGGCATCGGCACCGTCTACCAGGAGGTCAACCTTCTCGAAAACCTCACCGTTGCGGAGAACCTCTACCTTGGCCGCCAGCCGCGGCGCTTCGGGCTGATCGACCGCAGCACGATGCAAAAGAATTCGCAGGCGCTGCTTTCCCAGTACGGCCTTTCCATTGACGTCAACGCCCTTCTCTCCAGCTATTCCGTCGCCATCCGCCAGATCATCGCCATCGCCCGCGCCGTCGATCTTTCCGGCAAGGTGCTGGTGCTGGACGAACCGACCGCCAGCCTCGACGCTCATGAGGTTGAAATGCTGTTCGGCGTGCTCAAAAAACTGCGGGCGCGCGGTATCGGTATCGTAATCATCACTCATTTCCTCAATCAGGTCTACGATATCGCCGACCGGGTGACGGTGCTGCGCAACGGCCGGCTTGTCGGCACACGCGAAATCGGCAGCCTGCCGCGTTCCGAGTTGATATCGATGATGCTCGGCCGGGAACTTCAACAGATTACCCATGACCATCAGGCGACTGAAGAAACAATCGCCGAAGGCGAGCCAAGCATTCGCTTCGAAGGTTATGGCAAACGCGGCAGCGTCTCTCCCTTCGATCTCGGGATACGCCCCGGGGAAATCGTCGGCGTGGCAGGGCTTCTAGGCTCCGGCCGGACCGAAACGGCATTCCTGCTCTTCGGCATAGACCGCCCCGACACGGGCAAAGCCACGATCGACGGGCAGGCGGTGACGATCTCTTCTCCCGAGGCGGCGATTGCGGCCGGTTTCGGTTTCTGTCCCGAAGAACGCAAGACGGACGGCATCATTGGTGATTTCTCCGTGACCGACAACATCGCGCTGGCCCTTCAGGCCCGGCAGGGATGGGCGCGGCCGCTGTCGCGCCGGCAAAAGGCGGAGCTGGCGGAAGGTTTCATCAAATCCCTCGATATCCGCCCGGCCGACCCCGACCGGCCGATCAAGTTCCTGTCCGGCGGCAACCAGCAGAAGGCCATCCTGGCCCGCTGGCTGGCCACCCATCCCCGGCTTCTGATCCTCGATGAGCCGACACGCGGCATCGATATCGGCGCCCACGCGGAAATTCTCAAAATGATCGAAAAACTCTGCAGCGAGGGCATGTCGCTTGTCGTCATATCCTCCGAACTGGAAGAACTCACCGCCGTGGCGCATCGTGTCGTCGTGCTTTCCGACCGCCGGCATGTCAGCGAGCTGAAAGGCGGCGAAGTGACGGCCGACAATATCATGCGTGCGATCGCAGATGCGGCCAGAACGGAGGCGGCATGATGACGGCAGTCAATCGGCGTCTTAGAAGACTTGCACCGCAGCTTGCTGCGCTTTTTATCATTCTCGCAGCGATTACAATCATTTCGCCCGGCTTCCTCAATGTGTCGTTTCAAAATGGCAGGCTCTATGGCAGTCTGGTGGATATTCTCGTGCGCGCCGCCCCCGTGGCGCTGCTCACCATCGGCATGACGCTGGTCATCGCGACCAAGGGCATCGATCTTTCCATTGGTGCTGTCATCGCCATCTGCGGCGCCGTCGCCGCCACGCTCATCAGCAATGGACATTCCATTCCCGCCGTCATCGCCATTTCGCTTGGCGTGGGAATTGTCTGTGGCCTCTGGAACGGCGTGCTGGTTGCCCTTCTCGACATACAGCCCATCATCGCCACGCTGATCCTCATGGTGGCAGGGCGCGGCATCGCGCAGCTCATCACCGAGGGCGTCATCCTCACGTTCAACAATGACAGCTTTTCCGCGATCGGCTCCGGCGCATTTGCCGGTGTGCCCCTGCCCGTCATCATCTGGATAACGGCCGCGCTCCTGATAGGCTTTCTCGTTCGCAAGAGCGCACTCGGTTTCCTGATCGAAGCGACCGGCATCAATCGCCGCGCAGCGGCTCTTGCCGGTGTAAGGGCGCGTTTTCTGCTGTTCTTCGTCTATGCCGTTTCCGGTCTTTGCGCGGCGATCGCCGGCATGATCGTGACGGCGGATATTCGTGGTGCGGATGCCAACAATGCCGGCCTCTGGCTGGAATTGGACGCCATATTGGCGGTGGTCATCGGCGGCACTTCACTAAATGGTGGCCGCTTCTCCATCACCGCATCGCTGATCGGCGCGCTCATCATCCAGACCATCAATACCGGCATCCTCGTCTCGGGCTTTCCGCCGGAATTCAACCTCATCATAAAGGCCGGCATCATCATGGTGGTGCTGACGCTGCAATCTCCGGCGATCATGGCCGTCCTCGGTTTCGTGAAAGCGCCAAAGCAGCACTCCAAACCCGCCACCACCAACGGTATGACCAAGGAAGGAACCGCGCGATGATCCACAGCCGCAACCTGCCCTTCCTCACCACGCTGACGATTTTCGTCGTCGCCTATCTTCTTTGCGTGATGCAATATCCGGCGATCTTCTCGACGCGGGTGATCGGAAATCTTCTTACCGACAACGCCTTCCTCGGCATAGCCGCCGTCGGCATGACTTTCGTCATCCTGTCGGGCGGCATCGATCTCTCGATTGGTTCGGTCATTGCCTTCACCAGCGTGTTCGTGGCCGTCCTGGTCGGCACCTATAACATCCATCCGCTGCTTGCCTTCGCCGTCGTGCTTTTGATTTCCACGCTGTTTGGCTGCCTGATGGGAGCGATGATCCGCTTCCTCTCCATCCCGCCTTTTGTGGTGACACTCGCGGGCATGTTCCTGGCGCGCGGGGCTGCCTATCTGATCTCCACCCAGTCGGTGCCGATCTCACATCCTTTCATCGATGCGATACAGGGCTTTTATTTCCGCTTTCCAGGCGGCGGCAGGCTGACGGCGCTCGCCATGCTCATGCTTCTCGTCTTCGCCGCCGGCATGCTGATCGCAAGCCGCACCCGCTTCGGTGCCAATGTCTATGCGCTGGGCGGCAATCCGCAATCTGCCGAGCTGATGGGCGTGCCGATCGGGACCACCACCATCGGCATCTATGCACTTTCCGGCTTTCTCTCCGGCCTCGCTGGCATCGTTTATACGCTTTACACTTCGTCAGGTTACTCGCTGGCGACGGTGGGCGTAGAGCTGGACGCGATCGCCGCCGTCGTCATCGGCGGTACACTTCTGACCGGTGGCACGGGATTGGTTGCGGGAACATTTGTCGGGCTTTTGATCCAGGGCCTGATCCAGACCTACATCGTTTTTGATGGAACCCTGTCCTCCTGGTGGACGAAAATCGTCATCGGCGTGCTGCTTTTCGTGTTCATCGTGTTGCAGCGCGCAATCATCTGGTATTCAAACAGGAGACTGGCCGGACCGCATCCGGCATAACGCAAACGGAGGCTTGCTTGGGGCTGCTCGAAACGACGATTAGCGGGCGAAAACGCCGGAACAGCCACGCGCATGTGGTTTCCGAACTCGGCAGCGCCATCGTCTCGGGCAGGATCGCCGAAGGCTCTCTGCTGCCCAACGATGCGGAGCTCTCCATGCGTTTCGGCGTCTCGCGCACGGTGCTGCGCGAAACCATGAAGACGCTGGCGGCCAAGCGGCTGGTGGAACCGAAGGCGAAGGTGGGTACCCGGGTGCTCGACCGTTCGAGCTGGAATTTCTTTGATCCGGATGTGCTGGGCTGGCGCTGCGAAGCTGGCATCGACCAGGAATTTGTGAAGCACCTGGCTGAAATTCGGCTGGCGCTGGAGCCGGCGGCTGCGGCGGCAGCAGCTCTCCAGGCCTCCAATGAAGATATTGTCTCGCTTTACGTCATCGCCGCAAAATTCGACAATCCGCAGCATACGCCGGAGAGCATCGCCAAGGTGGATCTCGAGTTCCATCTTGCCGTCGCGCATATGTCCGGCAATCCTTTCATGCGTTCGGCAAGCGGGCTGATCGAGGCGGCGCTTGCCATCTCATTCCAGCTTTCGTCACCGGCCGCCTCGCCCGACACCATCGCGGAGATCGCATCCAACCACCTTCGCATTGTCCACGCCATCGCGGCGCGGGACGCGGATGCGGCGGTGAAGGCCATGCGGCATGTGATCGAAGTGGGCAAGGACCGAACGCAGAAGGCGATCAAGACGGTTTGAAACCCGAAACCGGTCGTAGTGAAGGCGGGCCCACAAGAATGCAGGCCCATTCCTCTCGCCAGGTCCTCAGCCCTGCGATGCCTCTACCTGCGGCACCACGCCGCGCCGCGACGCCATCAGCGAGGCGCCGAGAAGGGCTGCGATGGCCACGAAGACGAACACCATGGTTGCGCCCTGGAGATCGATCAGCAGGCCGCCAAGAACCGCACCGCTGGAAATAGCGATCTGGAATGTCGTAAGCAGCAGCGCACCCGCACTCTCGGCCTCATCCGAGGCAACACGCGTGATGAAACTCTGAACGCTGACGGGCAATGCGCCGAAGGCAAAACCCCAGGAGGCGATGGCAAGGCCCGCAACAACGGGAGATGCGCCGGCAATCACCAGGATGGAAGCCGATGCGGCGATCAGCGTCGCGGCGAAGGTCACCGCCCAGGCCGTGTTCTTTTCGGCAAGGAAACCGCCGAAAAGATTGCCGAAGAAACCGCCGATACCGTAAATCAGCAGAACAAGCGAAATCGCCTCCACGCCAAGCTGCGGCACGTCTTCCAGGAACGGTCGGACATAGGTGAAGCCGGCAAAGTGGCCCGCAACGATAAATAGCGTCGTCAAAAGACCGATCCGGACCTGCGTTCGCTGAAGCAGCCGGAACATGGTGGAAAGGCCGGGGGCACCGGCCGGCGGCAGCGAAGGCACGGTGAGCAATTGCACGGCGAGCGCAATGACGCCGAGCACGCCGGCAACGACGAAGGCCGATCGCCAGCCGAGCGTCGCGCCAATCCACGCGCCCACCGGTGCCGCACACACGGTTGCGACGGAGACGCCGGTAAGGATGATGGCCATGGCGCGTGGCATTTTTTCAATAGGCACGAGCCGCAACGCCAGCGCCGCCGACATGGCCCAGAAGCCGCCAAGACCGATGCCCAGCAGGACGCGCGAGGCAAAGAGCATGAAAAGCCCATTGGCAAAGGCGGCCAGCGTGCTGGAGATGATCAGCAGCGTGGTCAGCCCCAGCAGGGTCCAGCGCCGGTCAATGCCGCGTGTGCCGATGACGACACCCGGACCTGCAACCGCCGCGACCAGCGCCGTGACGGTTATGGATTGCCCGGCAATGCCGGAGCTAATGGAGAGATCGGCCGATAGCGGCGTCAGGAGGCTGACGGGCAGGAATTCCGCCGTTACCAGCCCGAAAACGCCGAGCGAAAGTGAAACCACAGCGGCCCATTTCGCATCCGGCTCCTGTCTGCGCGGCGTATATTCCAGTTCGTTTATGGTCCGGCTATTCATGAAAATCTCCTGATGCGCATTCCCAGAACGCGTCGTGAAACGGAAAGGGCAAGGCGAGGAAGCCGCTTGGGAGCCCCGCTTCGACGACTGCAAATCGATGCAAGCAGGCTATGCGTGACAGCCCGGCGTTTCCATGCTAGAAAATCCGTATTCCTTAACCAATCGTCCGAATATGCGAGATGCCATGAACGATGCCCTGACGGAAATGTTGCGTGGCCTTAGGCTTGACGGTGTGGAATATGGCCGCTGCCGCATGGCCACCCCCTGGGCGACAGCTTTTCCCGAACAGGAGGCGGCGCGGTTTCATTTCATCGGCGTGGGGCATGCGAAATTACAAAAACCCTCAGGTGAATGGCTGACCCTGACATGTGGCGACGCGGTGCTTCTGCCGCGCGGGCATGCACATGTGCTGGCGAGCGGTGAAAAGGTGGCCCCTTCCCCCTTCGACCGGTTCGGCAAGAAGGAAGTGTGCCAGGGCATTTTCGACATGGAGTGCGCGAGTGCGGGTGGCGATACCGTGGCTTTCACCGCTTCGATGCGTTTCAACATGGATAACCTGCATCCGCTGCTGCAGCTGATGCCTGACGTGATGCTGACCAGCGATCTGGCCAAAAGCGATCCGGCCATTCCGCATCTTCTGGAAGCCATGACGCGGGAGGTCGAGCTGAACCGCGTCGGCGCGGGCGGCATTCTGGCGCGGCTGGCCGATGTGCTGACTGCAACGCTGATCCGTACGTGGGTGGAATATGGCTGCGGCGATTCCAGCGGCTGGCTTGCCGCCGTGCGCAATCCCGAACTCGGCCGCGTGCTCGCCGCCATTCATCTTAATCCCGAAAAGGACTGGAGCGTGGAAGAACTCGCCTCACTGATGGGCGCATCCCGCTCAAGTTTCGCGGAACGTTTCACCCGCGTGGTAGGAGAAAGCCCCGCGCGTTATGTGGTGCGGGTGCGCATGCATCAGGCGCGGCTGTGGCTGCGAGAGGGCATGCGGGTGACGCTGGCGGCCGAAAAGCTCGGTTACGATTCCGAGGCCTCTTTCAGTCGCGCCTTCAAACGGGTAATCGGCGCACCACCCAGCCAGTTCCGCAGGAAAGATGCGGCAGGGCTGGAGGATGCGGCTTAAGACGCGCCCTCTCGGCGGAAACCTCGGACTCAGTGGAAATTACGGGAAATGACCTTTATCCGCTCCACCGCATCTTCATCATGGGTGGCCGGCGGCGGTCTTTTCCTGATGGCGCGGTGATCCTCCTGTGGCATGCCATGGTGAAACTCGTCACCACGCCCGTGCGGCAGCGGAAACGCGTGGTTGCGCTCGCCCACACTAGCAAGCGCCTGTGACAGATCGGTCAGCCGGTGGGCGACCAGATGCACGACTTCGCCTTCCCTTTGAATCTTGCCATAAATGCCGACCATACCGGCCGACAGCACCACGCGGCGGTATTTTTCGAAAGTTTTGACCCACAGCACCGCATTGGCGATACCCGTCTCGTCCTCCAGCGTCATGAAGATAACGCCTTTTGCCGAGCCGGGACGCTGGCGCACCAGCACCAGCCCGGCCGTTTCCAGCCATGTTCCGTCCCGAACGCGCACCGCCTCCGCACAGGTGACGATGCGGCGACGGGAAAGATCGCGCCGCAGGAAGGTCATGGGATGTTCGCGCAGCGTCAATCCCACATGACCGTAATCCTGCACAACCTCGCCACCGTCAGTCATGGGGCGGAGCATGACGGAGGGTTCCTGAAGCTCCTCGATAACGGCATTTTCCCTGATGGCAGCGGCAGCGAAAAGCGGCAGCGGCTCATCCCGCAAGGCCTTGATGGCCCAGAGCGCCTCGCGTCTGGCAAGACGAAGCGACGGCAGAAAGGCATCGGCTTCGGCGAGACAGACAAGGGCGGCGGCCGGAACACCTGCCCTTCGCCACAGATCATCCACGGAGACAAAAGGCCTATCCTGCCTGACATTGACTATATCGGCAGCATGATCATTGGAGAGCCCCTTCACCATGCGCATACCCAACCGCACGGCATAACGCTCTTTGCCACTCGCATCTTTCTCTCCCGTGGGTTCCAGCGTGCAATCGAAGCGGCTGTGATTGACGCAGACCGGGCGTACCTCCACGCCATGATCACGCGCATCACGCACGATCTGCGCCGGAGCGTAAAATCCCATCGGCTGCGAGTTGAGAAGGGCAGTACAGAAAATATCGGGATGATGGCATTTCAGCCATGAGGAGGCATAAGCAATCAACGCGAAGGAAGCCGCGTGGCTTTCGGGAAAACCATAACTGCCGAAACCTTCCAGCTGCTTGAAGATGCGCTCGGCGAATTCCTTGTCATACTCGCGCTCCACCATGCCATCGATCAGATCCTGCCTGAACTTGGAGATGGTGCCGACATTCTTGAAGGTTGCCATGGCGCGACGCAACTGATCCGCCTTACCGGGGGAAAAACCGGCGCATTCGATGGCTATCTTCATGGCCTGTTCCTGAAACAGCGGGACCCCCAGCGTCTTTTCGAGAATATTTTTGAGCTCCGGTTTTTCGTACACAACGGGCTCTTTGCCCTGACGCCGTCGCAAATAGGGATGCACCATATCCCCCTGAATGGGCCCAGGACGAACGATGGCGACCTGAATGACGAGGTCGTAAAACTCCTTCGGTCTCAGGCGCGGCAACATCGACATCTGCGCCCGGCTTTCAATCTGGAAAGTGCCTAGCGTGTCTGCCTTTTGGATCATTGCAAAGGTTGCAGGATCATCTGGCGGCATCGCAGCAAGATCGTATTTTTCTCCCGTACGCGCCTCAAGGAGATCGAAGCCGCGCTTCATGCAGGACAACATCCCAAGCGCCAGACAATCCATCTTCATGAACTGCACGATATCGATATCGTCCTTGTCCCATTCGATGATCTGACGACCGTCCATGGCGGCGGGCTCAATCGGCACGAGTTCATCTAGCCGATCATGGGAAAGCACGAAGCCGCCAGGATGTTGGCTGTGATGGCGTGGCGTGCCAACAAGCTGATTGGCAAGCTCGAAAGCCAGCTTCAGGCGGCGATCCTCCATATTGAGGTTTAGTTCCCTTACCTGTTTTTCACCAACACCTTCGCTCCAGCGCCATACTTGCGAGGACAGAAGCTTGGTCAAATCTTGCGGCAGACCCAGTACTTTACCAACATCTCGCAATGCCCCTCGACCACGATAGCGGGTGACAACTGAGCAAAGCGCGGCTTTATCATGGCCATAGGTTTTGTAGACCCATTGAATAATTTCCTCACGTCGCTGATGCTCGAAATCCACGTCAATATCGGGCGGCTCACCCCGGTTTTCGGAAACGAAACGCTCAAAGACGAGATTGCTGAAACGAGCAGGATCAATGGCAGTGATACCAAGTACAAAACAGATAACTGAGTTTGCCGCCGAACCGCGTCCTTGGCACAAGATGTCCATCTTACGTGCCTGCCGGACGATAGCACTCACTGTCAGAAAATAGGGGGCGTAATTTAATCTGCCGACAACATCCAACTCATGATGCAGCGCCTTCTCCACCTTTTCGGGCAAACCATCCGGATACCTGACCGGCACCGCTTCCCAGACCATCTTCTCCAGCGCCTGCTGCGCCGTCAGCCCCGGCAAGCTGCGCTCCTCGGGATATTGATAGACCAGTTCCTTCAGTGAAAACTTGCAGCGCTTTGTAATTTCGAGGCTGCGGGCCAGCGCCTCGGGGTAACGGGCAAACAGCCGGTGCATCTCCTGCGGCGGCTTCATATAACGATCGGCATGGCGCTCGCGGCGAAAACCGGCCTCGTCGATGGTGCAATTGTGACGGATGCAGGTGACGACATCCTGCAACATGCGCCGTTCGGGCACATGAAACAGCACATCATTGGTTACCACGGTCGGTACACCAGCCGCGTCGGCCATAGCTGAGAGTTCGAAAAGCCGCATCTGATCATTGGGACGCCTCCTGAGACTGAGCGCCATATAGGCCCTGTCCGCAAAAGCGGCTTTCAGCCGCCGCAGGCGGAGCGCGCAGAGATCATCGGCCAGATCGGCGAGCAGCACCACGATCAGCCCCTCGCCATAGGTGACGAGATCGTCCCATGTCAGCCTGCACTTGCCCTTGCCGCCCCTTTTTTTGCCCACGGAAAGCAGCCGGCAAAGCCTGCCGTAAGCGGGGCGATCCATGGGATAGGCGAGCACGGATAGATCGTCATCCAGATCGAGCCGGCAGCCGATGACAAGGCGGATGCCATGATTATTGGCTGCTTCATAAGCGCGGGGAATGCCTGCAAGGCTGTTGCGATCGACAATGCCCAGCGCCTCGATGCCGAGAATTTTTGCCTGTTCGAATAATTCGTCGCAGGAGCTCGCTCCGCGCAGAAAGGAAAAATGCGTGGTTACCTGAAGCTCGGCATAACGCGGCGTATTCATGCGAAGACCCCGTGGATGAACCAGCCCTGCGATCCCGTCTCGGCATGTTCGCCGTCACCGGAGCGGAAAATCCAGAAACGTTCGCCGCTTTCATTTTCCACGGTGAAATAATCGCGCACGGCGGCCTTTTCCCGGTCACGCTTCCACCATTCACCAAACACCCGTTCCGGCCCGTCGGCACGGCGCACATTGTGGCGTATGCCTTTCCAGATGAAATAACGCGGCGGATGGTCCGGCAGGAGCGCCATTGTCTCAACGGGTTCAGGTGTTGCAAGCAGTCTGACCGGGCGTGGCCAGTGGCCGGGCCAGCCGAGCGTATCCTCAGTGGCAAGTGCCGCAATGCGGGCAACGGAGCGTTCCGGCACGTCGCTCGCCACCGCTGCATAACGATAGACCCTGTGGCCGCGATTGAGGATGACATCGACCGTATCGGCGATGTCCGCACGCCCTTCTTCCAGAAGCGAGGATCTGGCCTGCACGGCGACAAGCGGTTCGGCATGGGTGGCGGTGAGCACCATCATCTCTATGCCGAAGCCGGGATCGATGGTGTCGATACGGTCAGTCAGAAGCCGGACAAGTTGCTTGACATCGCGCACCGGTCTTGATGTGCCCGCCCTGATCGCCTGCAGGCCGCTATCCACACGGTGCAGCACCAGATCGACCCGGCGGGCGCCGAGACCACGCCTTTCCAGCGCGGCGCAAAGCCCCGTGACCAGCTTTTGTGTATAACGGGCAATCGTTTCCGCCGCTGCGATCGGCTCTGGAAAGGCGCGCCGCACCTCCACCAGTTCGGCCACGCGCACCGGCTCTATGGGTTCGCCGATCTCTCCGAAAGCCTGCGCCAGACGACGGACGACTTCCGGGCCGAAGCGCAAGGTGAGCGGCGCGCGCGGGGCTTCGGCAAGCTCACCGATGCTGCGAAAGCCGAGCACCTTCAACCCGGAAACGATGCGATCCTCCAGCCTCAGCGCGGCAAGCGGCAAGCTGCTGATCGCCACCCGTTGCCCACCCGGCGGTATGATGCTGATCTGCTCGCGGCCGAAACGCGCCAGTGCATGGGCCGCACCCCAGCTATCGGCAATGGCGGCGCGGGCGGCGAAGCCTGCGGCATGCAGGCGGTTGACCATGCCGCTCAGCATCAGCATCTCATTGCCGTGCAGATGATCCGCGCCCGCCGTGTCCAGCACCAGCCCGTCCGGCGCATCGGCGGCGACGATGGGGGCATAAATGCGCAGGAAATGAAAGGCCAGCTGCTCAAGGGCGCGGGCATCTCCAACCGCATCCAGATCTTCCACGAGAAGGCCGGGCACCAGCGCCTGCGCCTTGCTGACCGGCGTGCCAGGCCGGATGCCCGCCGCCTTCGCGGCCTTGTCGAGCGCCAGCGCCAGCCGGCGGCTGCCCTGGCGGCCGATCATGACCAGCGGCTTTTCAACCGGCGGCGCGTTCTGTCCCGACAGACGCCGGAATCGATCCGTCGGCCATGTCGGCAGGTAGAGCGAGACGACCCTTTGCATCACAGGCTTCCACTTCAAATTCGGCGCTTTCGCCGCCGCGACATCGCAAAAGCTCAAGAAACCAGCGGGACCTGCCCACCCCCGGGACCGGCAGGGGTGACGAGGGCCGCACGGAAATACGCCAGCGGGTGACGGCCGCCGTCGGTTCGCCGAACAGCGCCGCATCGGCCGGACGCCGGAAGCGGCGGATGGCAATGCCGGTCACGCCGGAAGTTTCCGCCGCCAGTTGCAGCCGCCGCGAAGCGTTCATCGGCAGTTTCGCCACTTCGCCCATCACCGCGCCGAAACCATTGCAGCGCAAGCCCTCCTCGAAACAGTCAAGCACGCCTTTCTCATCACGGCATTCAACGATGATGAGCCGGTTCTGCGACAGGCCAGCCTGTGTCAGCCCCGGCATGAACAGATCCTGCCGGGTGACGCACCATAAAACCTTGCCGGCAATCCTTGCTGCCACCCCGGCCGCAAAGAGAGCGGCCGCCGCACCATCGGCAGCGCCATTGCCGCCGCCGCTCAGCTCATGCAGGCAGCCGAGCTTCAGCCCGCCTCCCGGCAGGTGATGGTCGATGGCATCCACGCCGAAAGGCAAGGTCTCGTGCAGCCGCTCAGGGCCGCCACCGATCCTTTCCAGCCTTTCACGCAGCTCTTCGACAACGAGCAACTGATCCGCGCGCTTTTGCATGGCATGACAGGTTTCAATTCCGGTTATTCATCTTTATCGTTCTTGTTTTGTTCCTATTTCTGCAAAGAGTCAAGCAACAGGTTGGCGCTCTTCACCAGTTTGTACGGGAAGAGAGGATTCTGGCCTTGCGGCTATCTGTTGCGCCGTTAAAACGGAATTATCCGCTTGCCACCTGTTACCCTGACAGACCTGGCGACGGGCATCAGGGTTTGGAGGAACCGATGATGATTGCCAGCATTCTGATTGCCGTGATCGCGGCAATCCATATTTACATCGTCATTCTGGAAATGCTGCTTTGGGAGAAGCCTGCCGGTCGCAAGGCCTTCGGTCTTTCCGCGGATTTTGCCCGGCAGACGAAAGTGCTGGCCGCCAATCAGGGGCTTTATAATGGTTTTCTCGCAGCGGGACTGATCTATGGGCTCACGCAGGGTGACGACGGGCTGAACTTCAAAGTCTTCTTCCTGACCTGTGTGCTGGTGGCCGGTATTTTCGGCGCCGTGACAGCCAATATCAAAATCCTGTTCATTCAGGCATTGCCGGCATTGTTTGCGCTCGGCTTCCTCTGGATCGGAGTATGAACAAATGACCGCATGGAACGATACGTCCGCAAGAGACGCTCTCAACCGCATCTTCATGACCGCAGTCGCCAGCGCCGATCCGGCTAAGGTGTTGCAACAACACCTGCCCTCCCCGCCTAGAGGGCGGTGTGTGGTGGTTGGCGCAGGCAAGGCTTCCGCCGCAATGGCCGCAGCGCTTGAAGCGGCATGGCCAAATGTCGATCTTTCCGGCGTGGTAGTGACGCGTTACGGCCATGCCGTCCCGACCGGACGCATTGAAATCATCGAAGCTTCGCATCCGGTACCGGACGACAGGAGCGCCGAAGCCGCAAAACGCATTCTCGCCGCCGTTGAAGGGTTGACTGCGGACGACATGGTCATCGCGCTGATTTCCGGCGGTGGTTCGGCGCTGATGGTATCACCCGCCGAGGGAATGACGCTTGCGGACAAGATGGCGGTCAACCGCGCTTTGCTTGCCAGCGGCGCCACGATTTCCGAAATGAACGCTGTGCGCAAGCACCTCTCCCGCATCAAGGGCGGGCGACTGGCGCTGGCCGCCAAACCGGCCAGGGTCGTTTCCCTGCTGATCTCCGACGTGCCGGGCGACGATCCCTCGGAAATCGCCTCGGGCCCGACGGTCGCCGATCCGAGCGATATTGTAACCGTGCGGGAAATCGTTTCCCGTTATGCGCTCGATCTTCCCGAAAATGTGCGCAAAGTGCTGGAAAAAGGCGAGGAAACCCCGAAGGCCGGCGATATCGAGGAAGATATCCGGCTCATCGCCGCCCCCTCGCTCGCCTTGCAGGCGGCAGCGGATGAGGCGGTGAAGCTTGGCTTAACACCGCTCATCCTCGGGGATTCGCTGGAGGGTGAATCCAGGGATGTCGGCGCGGTCATGGCCGGTATCGCGATTTCCGCCCACCGCAAGGGCCTGCCACTCAAAGGCCCGGCCGTTTTGCTTTCCGGCGGCGAAACCACGGTCACTATCGGCAAGGGGCCGGCAGGCAAGGGCGGCCGCAACACGGAATTCCTGCTGAGCCTTGCACTGACGCTCAAAGGTGCTGATGGCATATGGGCCATTGCCGGCGATAGCGACGGCATAGACGGAGTGGAGGATGCCGCGGGCGCCGTGGTGACGCCGGACACACTTGCCCGTATGCGCGCAGCCGGTGTCGATCCGCGCCAGTCACTCGTGAGCCACGACAGCTATATGGCTTTCAGGGCGGCAGGAGATCTTGTCGTGACCGGTCCAACGCTCACGAATGTCAATGACATCAGGGCGATTTTGATCGGCTGATAGCGGGGCATTGGCAGAGACGACTGAGCTTCCGGCACGTGCTCGTAGAGGAGCACGTTTTGACTATACACTCGGACAGGAGTAATCTGGCGGGATATCTTTTGGAGCCTCAGCCATGCGTCCTGGAGTGCTCATACTTGGCTTGGCCATCGCCCTTATACCAACTTTGGCGGATGCCCATAATTGCAAATGCCGAAATCGCGGTGTCATGTTTCAGCTCGGCCAGACGTCCTGCCTCAGGGTCGATGGCGGGTCCTATCTGGCCCGCTGCGAGATGAAACTCAACGTTTCCTCCTGGACCAAGATCCAGGACGGCTGCCCCGTGACGGAACGCGTGGAAGCGACGTCGTCCAGCGCTTATCACTAAGTCTTGGGCCCCCGTGTGCGAAGGAGTTGGCGCATCAGCTTTTTTCTTCTCCCCGGGGCGGGGAGAAGAAATACGCTGCAACCTCGCCTCAGAGCTTCACCCAGCCACCGTTCTTCTTGCCGGACTCGATGCAGGCCGTAACAAAGGCGACACCCTTCACGCCATCATCGACGGTCGGGTAAATTACGGCCTTGTCGAGCGCCGATCCGGTGCGGCGGGCTTCGATGGCATGCGCCGCCTCGGTATAGATCGTTGCAAAGGCTTCGAGATAACCTTCCGGGTGGCCGGAAGGGATGCGGGTGACGCGTGCTGCGGCAGCCCCTGCCCCGGCACCGCCGCGGGTGATCAACTGCTTCGGCTCGCCAAGCTTCGTGAACCAGAGATAGTTCGGGTCGGCCTGCGTCCATTCGATGCCGGCCTTGTCACCATACACACGAACTTTCAGCCCGTTTTCGTGGCCGACCGCAACCTGGCTGCACCAGAGCAGCCCCTTTGCCGCCTGCTTGCCACCCTTCGGCTTGAAACGCAGCATCACATGCGCATTGTCGTCCAGCCGGCGGCCTTCGACAAAGGTATGCACATCTGCCGCCAGTTCGTCGACTTCCAGACCGGAAATGAAGCAGCCGAGATTATAGGCATGCGTGCCGATATCGCCTGTGGAACCACCCGCACCGGATTGAGCCGGGTCGGTGCGCCAGACAGCCTGTTTGGCACCCGTCTGCTCGATGGGTTCCGCCAGCCAGTCCTGCGGATATTCCATCTGCACCAGACGGATCGTGCCGAGAGCGCCCGATTCCACCAGTTCCCGTGCATGCCGCACCATCGGATAGCCGGTGTAATTATGCGTCAGGATGAACAGCGCATCGGCCTTGTCGGCGACGTCCTTCAGCTTTTTGGCGTCCTCCAGATTGGAGGTCAGCGGCTTGTCGCAGATGACATGGATGCCACGCTCCAGAAACGCCTTCGCCGCCGGATAATGCACGTGGTTGGGCGTGACGATCGCCACCGCCTCTATGCCATCCTCGCGTAGCGCCTCCTTTTCGGCCATCTCCTCGAACGAACCGTAGCAACGCTCGGGATCGAGCCCCAGTTCACGGCCGGAGGCGAGGGATTTTTCCGAGGTCGAAGACAGCGCCCCTGCCACGAGATCGAAACGATTGTCGAGCCGCGCAGCCATGCGGTGAACACCACCGATAAAGGCACCCGAGCCGCCGCCCACCATGCCAAGACGAATCCGCTTGTTCGCCTTGTCGGTTGTCTTTCCTTCAATAGCCATAATGTTTCCTCTGCAATGCTCTCAAATCCCAAGCATACGGCGGTTGGCCGCATCGTCGGTGCCACCAGATGCGAAATCGTCAAAGGCTTTTTCCGTAACGCGGATGATATGCGCCTTGACGAATTCAGCCCCTTCGCGGGCACCATCTTCAGGATGTTTCAGCGCACATTCCCACTCGACCACAGCCCAGCCGTCGAAATCATTGGCGGCCATTTTTGAGAAGACCGCACCGAAATCGACCTGCCCGTCGCCCAGCGAACGGAAGCGGCCGGCCCGTTCCACCCAGCCCTGATAACCGCCGTAAACGCCCTGCCGTCCGGTCGGGTTGAACTCCGCATCCTTGACATGGAACATCTTGATGCGGTCTTTGTAGATATCGATATTATCGAGATAATCGAGGCATTGCAGCACGTAATGCGAGGGGTCGTAGAGCATGTTGGCACGGGGGTGGTTCTTCACCCGTTCCAGGAACATCTCGAATGTGACGCCATCATGCAGATCTTCACCGGGGTGGATTTCATAGCAGACATCCACACCCTGCTCATCGGCATAATCGAGGATCGGCGTCCAGCGTTTGGCAAGTTCGTCAAAGGCTGTTTCTACAAGGCCGGCCGGGCGTTGCGGCCACGGGTAGACGAAAGGCCAGGCAAGCGCGCCGGAAAAGGTCGCATGCGCCTTGATGCCGAGATTTCTGGAGGCTTTCAGTGCAAACTTCACCTGCTCCACCGCCCATTGCTGACGCGCTTTCGGGTTGCCACGCACTTCCGGTGCGGCAAAACCGTCAAAAGCCTCGTCATAGGCTGGATGAACCGCAACAAGCTGGCCCTGCAAGTGGGTGGAAAGCTCGGTCACTTCCACACCGTTCTGGCGCGCGACACCGGCGAATTCGTCGCAATAGTCCTTCGATTCCGCCGCTTTCTTGAGATCGATCAGCTGCCCGGCCCAGGTCGGCACCTGCACGCCGGCATAGCCCTTTTCCGCCGCCCATTTGGTAATGCTGTCCCAGCTGTTGAAGGGGGCCGCATCACCGGCGAACTGACCGAGAAAAAGGCCCGGTCCCTTGATCGTTCTCATAAAAATCTCCTCCTGCATCGATACAGTTACGCGGTAACCCCGCTTTGTTCCCAATCGCCAAGCTAACCGCTCGTGATTTTCAGACAAGCCCCAAAAGCGAAGGGGCGAGAGAATTTCAGCATTTCATCAAGAACATCTGGACACTTAAAGCGCCAGTCCGCTCGCCCTGTCGAAGACGTGCACGCGCTCATGGTGCACGGTGGCGGCAAAGGGCATGTTGACCTTCACCGGCTGCTCACCATCCACCACTGCCGTGACTTGATCGCCCGCCAATTCGAAGACCACATGGGTCTGCGCGCCGGTTGGCTCCACCAGCACCGTTCTGCCGGTAAGCGAGATATCTCCCCCAATCGCGGAACCGATATGTTCGGGGCGAAGCCCGATCGTCACGGGCTGGCCGCGCTTGACCTTGCGGGAGGCGGCAATGCGGATCGCGGTTCCGTCCTTCAGCCGGGCGGCGGGCTGGTCACCCTCGCCATCCACCACGCCTTCTATGAGGTTCATCGCGGGCGAACCGATGAAGGCGGCGACGAAGAGATTTGCCGGCGTCTTGTAAAGCTCAAGCGGTGTGCCCTGCTGCTCGATGCGGCCGTGATTGAGCACCACGACCCGGTCGGCCAGAGTCATAGCCTCGATCTGGTCATGGGTCACATAGATGGAGGTCGTGCCGACCTTCTGGTGCAGCGCCTTGATTTCGCTGCGCATCTGCACGCGCAGCTTGGCATCGAGATTGGAAAGCGGTTCATCGAACAGGAAGACGGCGGGGTTGCGAACGACAGCGCGACCCATGGCGACACGCTGGCGCTGACCGCCGGAAAGCTGCGAAGGCTTGCGGTCCAGAAGCTTGCCGAGATCAAGCATACGGGCAGCTTCGGCAACACGCTCTTCAATGACGTTTTTCGGCTGGCCGGCAAGCTTCAGATTGAAGCCCATGTTTTCAGCCACCGTCATATGCGGGTAAAGCGCGTAGGACTGGAACACCATCGCGATGTTGCGCTCGCGCGGGGTCATGCCGTTGACCACCTTGTCGCCGATGAGAATATCGCCATCGGTGATTTCTTCCAGCCCGGCGATCATGCGCAGTAGGGTGGATTTGCCGCAACCGGAAGGGCCGACCAGCGCGATGAATTCTCCATCAGCAATATCGAGCGATATGCCGTGAATGACATCGAGCGCGGCATAGGACTTGCGGATCTCTCTAAGTTCGACGGAAGCCATATTTTGCTCCTTTCACGTCACGATTTGACGGCACCGGCCGTCAGGCCCGCGATGATGTGTTTCTGTGCGAGGAAGAAGACGATGACGGTCGGCAGGATCGTCAGCGTGATGAAGGCGAGAACAAGCTGCCATTCCGTGCCGAACTCACCGCGATAGACCATGATGCCGAGCGGCCAGGGATATTTCGATTCCGAATTCAGCATGATCAGCGGCAGGATGTAGCTGTTCCAGCTGCCGACAAAGGAAACGATGCCAACGGTCGCCACGATCGGCCGCGAAAGCGGCACGGAAATATGCCAGAAAAAGCGCAGATAGCCGCAGCCATCCACAAAGGCCGCCTGAAACAGCTCGTCGGGCAGATTACGGAAGTAATTGCGGAACAGGAGAATGCTCATGCCGAGGCCAAAGGCCACCTGCGGCAGCACCACGCCCCAATAGGTATCGAGCAGGCCAAGATCGCGAATGCGGATGAAGAGCGGCAGAATGGCTGTGGCCGCCGGGAACATCAGCCCGAGCAAGAAATAATTGAGCAGGAAAGACGAGCCAAAGAACTTCACATGCGCGAAAGTGAAGGCCGCCATGGCCGAAACTGTCAGCGTCAGGAACACCGTCAGCAGTGCGATGACGAGCGAATTGAAAATCTGCAGCCAGTAGCGTTTGCCAAGCAGGATATCGCCGTAATTGGCCCATTGCCATTCGGCCGGAATTCCGAACGGGTTAACGCGCAGGTCTCCCAGCGTCTTGAAGCCACCGAGCGCCGTCGTGAGAAGCGGGATGAGCACGATGGCTGCAATCAGGCTCAATGAAATATAGAGATAAAGCTTGGTTTGCAGCGGCATGCGGACGGAAGTGGATGTGTCAGTCATGGCGCATGAAAATCCTTTTGTAACCGAAGGCGAGCGTCACGCAGATGACGAAGAGAACGACGCCAACCGCACTGCCAAGCCCGACCTGCATGCGCATGACGCCGTAGGTGTAGAGGAAGGTGACCATGGTCTGCGTGGAGTTGGACGGACCGCCGCCGGTCAGCGGCATGATCATATCGAACAGCTGCAGCGAGCCTATCACTGCGAAGAAGACGGAAAGGCGAACCGTGGAGCCGAGCATCGGCAGCGTAACGTAACGGAATTTCTGCCAGCCGGACGCGCCGTCGATTTCGGCCGCTTCCAACACGTTCTTGTCGACGGATTGAAGGCCGGCGATGAACAGCATCATGTGGAAACCGAAATATTTCCAGACGATGACGCCGAGCACGGCATAGATCGCCACATCCTTGTCAGCCAGCACATAGGGATTGGCGAAACCGAAGAAATTGGAAATGGCGGCAAACAGGCCATAATCGCCATCATAAACGAAACGCCAGATCAGACCCGCCGCGACGTCAGCCAAAACATAAGGCAGGAAGAATACCAGCCGGAAAGCGACGACACCGGGAATGCGGTGCGCCAGCATCATGGCGAGCCAGATGGCCAGCGGAATCTGGATCAGGATCGAAATGAGGATGATGAGGCCGTTATTGATCAGGGCCTGCGAGAATGCGGCATTGCCGAAAAGCACCTGGAAATTCTTCAGGCCGACAAAATCGGTCGGCGTGCCGTAGCCGTTCCAGCGGTAAAGGCTGTACCACGCCGCCTCGCCCATGGGCAGGATGACAAACAGGGTAAAGAGCAAAAGTGCGGGCGGCAGGAAGACCAGAAGGGTCAATGCCCGGTCATGCGCGACCGAACTTTGCTTGCGCCTGGCCTTTGCCGCGCCGCGCGCCGGTATGGACGCAGAAGTCATGGAAATATCCGTCATCTCTATCCGCTTTCATGGAGGCAGATAAGCAGCGCCGCACATTCGCGGCGCCGCCATGGAAACCAGATCAGCGCAGTTCGAATGCGTCCTGAATCTGCTGGGCACCCTCTTCGGCAGTCATCTGGCCGGAAACGATCTCAACCGAGATATCGTTGACGACACGACCGACGGCAGCGCCGAGCGTCTGGTCGAAGAAGTTCTGGTGCCAGGTGGAAGCAGCCAGCTGCTTGGCGGAATCCGCCAGCAGCGGGTTCTTCACCGCACCGGCAGCCCCTGTGGCAACCGGCAGGATCATACCGGCGGTCGCCATTTTCTCTTCGCTTTCCTTGCTGGTCAGGAAGGTGGCGAAATCGACAGCCTCCTTGGAGGCGTTCTTGGTGAGCGCCCAGCCGTTCAGGCCGCCCAGAGTGTCGGTAGCCTTGCCTGCGCCGCCTTCGACAACTGGGAAAGCGAAGCGACCGATATTTTCAGGGGCCAACCCCTTGCCGTCGCCGGCATTCTTGCGCTGGTTCGCTTCGGTATTGTCAAAGCCGAGAATGATTGCGGCCTTGCCATCGCCAAAGACGCCCAGTGCCTGTGGCCAGGTTGCACCAAGATACCCCGGCTGGAAGGGTTCGAGCTTGCCGAACTCGGCCAGTTGCTCACCCGCCTTGATAATCGCCGGATCCATAAAGCCTTCGCCTTCACCCTTGCGGGCTGCGTCAAACACGGCCTGGCCGCCATTGCGCATCACGAGATAGCTCCAGTAGAAGTGGATCGGCCATTTCTCACCGCCGCCACCTGCAATCGGCACGATGCCGGCGTCTTTGATCTTCTTCACCGTAGCGCTGAAGTCCGCCCAGGTCTTGATGTCTTCGGCCTTCACACCGGCCTTGGCGAAAAGCTCCTTGTTATAGAAGAAGCTGACGAGGCTGACACGATAAGGTACGGCCCAGACCTTGCCGTCGAAAGACAGGCCGTCAATTGCGGATGCGTTATAGGCCTGGCGCAGCTTGCCGCCATCGGCGTCGAAAACCTCGGTCAGATCCTTCAGCGCACCGGTTTTGGACTGTTCCTCAAGAACGCCGCCGCCCCAGCTATAGAAGAAGTCCGGAACATCGTTCGATTGCAGCAAGGTCGGCAATTTTGCCTTGAAGGCTTCGTTTTCGAGGAACTGCAGCTGAACATCCACATCGGGGTGCTTGGCCTCGTATTCCTTGGCAATTTCTTCCCAGACAGCCACGGATTTCGGGTCCAGCTCAACATGCATCCATTTAACGACCGTCGCGGCCGAGGCGCTTGCTGCGCCGAGCATGAGAGCAATGCTTGTCGTTGCGGCAAAGCCTGTCAGCCTGCCGCTCAGGCTTGCGCCTGCGTGCCAAATCGTCATGATGGTGATCCTCCCTCGGGGATTTCCTCATTTATTCCCCAATGCGGATTAATTCACATTAGCCCTCGCCCAATGTCAAGGCACTATGCCGATTTTTTGCGCGAACAGCTTGACACACCCCTCCCCTACACCGTTATTTAATCCGCAACCCGACGTAAATCGGTTCTCGAACCGGCATTGATCGCAGCAGGACCCCATGAAGACCGCAGACCCCGAACTAATGCGCGCGATCAACAGGCTGAGCGTGCTGGACAGCATCCGCCGACATGGGCCCATTTCCCGCGTTGAGATCAGCGAACGCACCCAGCTTTCCACCACGACCGTTTCCGCCATTACCGCCTCACTTTTGGATGACGGGCTCATCCTGACCCGGCACCTGGGCGATATCCGCACCGAAGGTGGGCGCGGCAGACCGCGTGTGATGCTGGAACTGAATCCGGATGCCGCCCGCGTTGTGGGCGCCAAGATTGCCGCAAACCGCATGGTCTTTGTCGTCACCGATTTTTGCGGCAATGTACTCTCCACGCTTGCCTTGCCGATCCGGGTAGACCGTCAGCCCATCGGCGTCATCGCCGATCTGGTGGAGGACGGCGTAAGACGTTGCGTCGTCGATGCCGGTCTATCGCTTGAGGATGTGGACATGGTCTGTCTCGGCCTGCCCGGCGTCATCGAACATCGCACCGGCAAGATTCGAAGCAGCCCGATTTTGCGGGAAGTGAATGTTAATTTCGCTGAGGAAATGACAGCACGGCTGAATTCGCCGACCATTATCGAAAGCGACGCCCACGCGATTACGCTTGCCCATCACTGGTTCGGCCATGCGCGCGATCTCGAAGACATGGTGCTGATTTCGCTGGAACAGACGCTCGGCCTTGGCGTGCTGCACCAGAACCAGCTCTTCCGTGGCGCGGGCGGTCTCAGCCACAATCTGGGTGACCTCGTCATCGGCCTTGCCAATGAAGGCACGGTGCGGCTGGCGAGCCAGGCCGGTGAAAACGCAATTTTGGGCTCCCGCCCGGCGGATGGGCGTTTTGCCGAAGCGATCCGGCTCGGCCGTGGCATGCAACACGCTCATGCGCTGATTGCGGCCGAAGATCACGACCTCATCACGGCAGCCTTGCGAGCCGGTGCCGCCCTCGGCCTGACACTAGCCAATATCGTCACGCTGTTTGCACCGCCGCGGGTCATCATTACCGGCTCCAGCCTCGAACTTGGCGAACCTTTCATCGCCAGCATTCGCAACAGCTACAATGCCGCGGTGCCGCCATCTCTGGCCGGTGTGGCGGAACTGGTTTTCGATGTTGCAAGCGACGAATTGTGGGCGCAGGGGGCCGCGGCCGTTGCACTTTACGAACTTTACGAATCGCCATGGAACACCACCGGGCCAGCGCTCTAACCCGCAGGGGTGAGCACAGACCAAGGCATTTCTGATTTACGGGAGGATTATATGAACAAAGTCGGCATCGGCATCATCGGCTGCGGCAACATTTCCAGCGCCTATCTCAAGGCCATGGCGTCGTTTCCCATTCTCGACATTCGCGGTCTTGCGGATATGAACGAGCAGGCGGCAAAGGCCCGCGCCGACGAATTCGGCCTCCAGGCGAGAAGCATCGACGCACTTCTCGCCGATCCCTCGGTGGAGATCATCGTCAACCTGACGATCCCCAAGGCGCATGTGGAAGTGGGTCTGCGCGCGCTGGACGCCGGCAAGCACGCCTATTCGGAAAAACCGTTGGGCATCAATTTCGCCGAAGGCAAACGCCTTGCGGACGCGGCAAAGGCAAAGAGCCTGCGCATCGGTTCGGCTCCGGACACCTTCCTCGGCGGCGGGCACCAGACAGCGCGCCGGTTGATCGACGAGGGTGTGCTTGGCCAGCCCGTGGGCGGCACCGCCACCTTCATGTGCCCCGGCCATGAACGCTGGCACCCCAACCCAGCTTTCTATTATGAGGTTGGTGGCGGGCCGATGCTCGATATGGGACCCTATTACATTACCGATCTCGTCAACCTGTTTGGCCCGGTCGCCAGGGTGGCAGGTTTCGCCATCGCGCCGCGCAATGAGCGACTCATCACCAGCGAGCCGAAGAACGGTGAAAAAATCCCCGTTCATGTCGCCACCCATGTGTCCGGCGTGCTGGCCTTCGAGAATGGCGCCGTTGTGCAGGTGGGTATGAGCTTCGATGTCGCCGGCCACAAACATGTGCCGCTGGAACTCTACGGCACGGAAGGTACGCTGATCGTCCCCGATCCCAACCATTTTGGCGGCGAAGTGCAATTGTTGAAGAAGGGCGGACAGTTCGAGCCGCAGACCCTGTCTTCGCCCTATGCAGACGGAAATTACCGTTCGATCGGCGTCGCCGACATGGCCTACGCCATCCGCGAGAACCGTCCGCACCGCGCCAATGGCGATCTTGCCCTCCACGTGCTGGAAGTCATGGAAGCCTTCCAGACGGCGTCAGATAGCGGCACGACCGTTTCCATCACCACCAAGGCGGAACGTCCTGCTCCGCTTGAAACATCGCTGGTCGACGGCCAGCTCGGCAAATAATCCCGAGGAGGAAATAAATGCGCGAAGCACTCATCGTCTGGGGCGGCTGGAGCGGCCACGAGCCGCAGGAATGCGCCACCATCGTCAAGGACATTCTGGAGGAGGACGGTTTCAAGGTCTATGTCGAGCACAGCACCGAGGCTTTCGCCGATCCGTCGGTGCATGATCTCAGCCTTGTTGTGCCTATTGTCACCATGTCAAAGATCGAGAAGGAAGAAATCAAGAACCTGACGGCGGCTGTTGAAAACGGCGTCGGCATCGCCGGCTTTCATGGTGGCGCGGGCGACAGTTTTCGCGAATGCGTGGAATACCAGTTCATGATCGGCGGGCAATGGGTCGCCCATCCCGGAAATATCATTGACTACACGGTCAACATCACCCGCCCTGACGATCCGCTGATGGAGGGGATTTCCGATTTTCCCTATACGTCAGAGCAATATTACATGCATGTCGACCCCTCCAACGAGGTTCTGGCGACAACGACTTTCACCGGCGATCACGCTTGGTGGATCGACGGCGTGGTGATGCCGGTGGTGTGGAAACGCAAATACGGCAAGGGCCGCGTGTTTTATTCGGCGCTCGGCCACCAGGCCAAGGAATTTTCCGTGCCGCAGATGAAGACCATGTTTCGCCGCGGCGCCAACTGGGCGGCGCGTTGAGGTTATCGGCAGCCTCTCCCTCGCAACGTCATCCTCGGCCTCGCGCCGAGGATCGGCAGCAAATCCTCGGGACAGGCCAGAGGATATCGGGGGATAGGTCCCACGTTCCCGACAAGCCGAGAAGATGAACACCTCAAGCCCGAACGATTTCTTCCATCGCCATCGCCGCCCCCAGCACATGGTCATCCGTACCGTCCAGGCCTGAAAGCAGCAAACCGACCGGCATGCCTGCGTCGCCCGTTCCACAGGGGATCGAAACACCGCAGAGATCGAAGAAGTTACCGATCTGCGTGTTGCGCAGGGTTTTTGCATTCATGGCGAAAAAAGCATCGTCACTTTGGAGAAGCGGCGCGACCCTGGCCGCAACATGCGGCAATGTCGGCGACATCAGCAGTTCGCCTTTCCCGATCATTCCCGAAAACGCCGCAGTCATGCGTTCACGCGCATCGATGATGGCTATGTAATCCGGCACTGAAATATTGGCCCCCAGCTTCGTTCGTGCGACAACGCGCGGGTCCATGCGCGCGGCATCAGCACCTTCCAGCCGGGTTTTGTGCAGGGCAAAGGCCTCCGCGGTCACCAGCGCACCCTTTTCCTTGATAAGCTCGAACAGTTCCGAAAAAATCGGGAATGCCTGTCGTCGCACCGAGGCACCGGCGCGGACAAGACGGTCCACCGCCTGCTCGAAAGCGGCCGCGACTTCGTCCTCGATTCCGTCGAAAAATACGGTCTCGGGCACCACAAGAGAAAGGCTGGAAAGTGGCACGCGCTGCACATCGGCGGCAGTCCTACCCCGCATGGCGGCATCCACCCAGACCGCATCCTGAACCGTGCGGGTGAGGGGCCCGAGCGAATCGAGACTCTTCGCCAATGGATATACACCGCGCATCGAATAACGGCCGCGACTGGCCTTGTAGCCTACCACGCCATTGAAAGCGGCGGGAATGCGGACCGATCCGCCCGTATCCGTGCCGATCGCCACCGGCACCAGACCGGCCGCCACGGCCACGCCCGCACCGGAGGAGGAACCGCCGGGCAGACGGTGTCCATCCGTGGAAAGGGGATTGCGCGGCGTGCCGTAATGCGGATTGATGCCAAGACCGGAAAATGCAAACTCGCTCATATTCGTTCGGCCGATGCAGATCATGCCGGCCTGTTTCAGCGCGGTCACCACATCAGCGTCCCGCGACGCAGGCTCATCATCCGCAAGCACGGTCGATCCGGCCGTGGTCACCGTTCCCTCCAGATCAAAAAGATCCTTCCAGGCCACGGGAATGCCGTCGAGAAGCCCGCGGGAACGGCCTTCGCGAATGCGTGTCGATGCGGCCTCCGCTTCGGCGGCGGCCCGCTCCGCCGTCAGCCCTATGAAGATGGCCTGATCGGCCTCCTGACGGATCGCATCGACTGTCTCTTCCACTAGGGCGCGCGGATCAAGGTGGCCGCCCTGAATGAGAGCGGAAAGCTGCGCGATATTCTTGCCCCTGTTAGCCATAACGAAATTCCCTAAAATTGGCGTATCATACCCAACATGCTGTTTGTGCAAGGCTTGGCAAGGCCGGTCGCGGGATTTTCCCGGACGGCCGTTGCCGGCACTGGAACTCGGCTGCCAGAATGTATTTCTCAACCTGAAGTGCAAGGAAGGACCGCTTATATAAGCAGCGACTGTAAAAAGACGGATTAATTCTTAATCGCATCTAAACTTTGTTGAATTATTTAGCAGACACCATTGAAGTGCATGCCCTATAAAAATTCCATAAAACAATCATAACGCGACATCGCGGGGGACTATCGCGAATGGAAGAGACTGCCTATCGGGGGATGGATAGACAGGTAGAGCCCGGCCATATGCTTCGCTCAACGACGCCGCCGGAAAAGGGCCGGTCGTCGCGGCGGCGCTCGCTCGCCAGCAAGATAACCCTGATTTTCCTGGGTGGGATGATCTTCGCCTATAGCATCGGCGCGCTTGTGGGCTGGTACATGTTCGTTGCCGCCGCCAGCGAACAGTGGCTCAATCAGGCCCGCGTCAACTCCCAGATTGCCAGCGCCACCCTTCGAAGCATCTACACCTATGTCAGCGTCACAGCTGACGCCGATGGCCAGGTCAACGGCATTTTGACCGACAAGCCTATCGGCGACGATGAATCCACTCTCGTTACGGGCTTCAATCCAAGCGATGTTCTCGCGCTCATAGGCGCCCAGACGAAAAATGCCGTCTGGCTATTCCGCTATGATGACGACGATTCCGGTTTCAGGCAGATCGCAGCCGCCTTCGACAACGCCACAGACGATGATGAAAAACCGCTCGCTACCGACCCGATCTTCGCCAGAGATGCCGTGGCGGCGCGCTTCGCGACGGGGTTTGCAACCATAGGCGACTCCAGCCACTATATCGGCCTGCTGCCGATCATCAGTACGGAGACGAAAAAGCCGATCGGCGCGGTCGCCGTCAGCATCGGTGGTTCGGATGCGCTTTATGGTGCGCAGCGCAAACTGATCTACAATTCGCTCATCGCGCTGATCGTGGTGCTGACCGTGACAGGTGTTCTGGTAACAGTCATCGCGCGGCATTTCCTGAAACCCGTACCGGCGCTGGTGCAGGCGACCCTGCGGATCGCCCGCGAGGAAACCGATGTCGCAACCCCCTTTCAGGATCGACGGGATGAAATCGGCGACATGGCAACCGCCATCGAGACGCTGCGCGAAGCCGTTCTGGAACGCGGACGCCTGCGGCAGATACGCGACATGGCGCAGCAAATGGAGCACATGGCCCATCACGATGCGCTGACCGGGCTTCCAAACCGGGTGCTGCTGATGAAGACGCTGGAAAATCGCCTTGAGCATCTCTCCGCGTCCGGCCAGCTGTTCAATGTCATGCTGCTGGACCTCGACCGTTTCAAGGCCGTTAACGACACGCTCGGGCACGCGGCCGGCGACGCCCTGCTGGTGGCTGTCGCTTCGCGAATCTCCTCCGTCCTCGGAGAAAACGACATGGTGAGCCGCCTGGGCGGCGATGAATTCGCGATCATCCAGTCGACAAGCGGCGACTTTGAGAGCGATGCGGCGATGCTGGCAGCGCGGGTGGTGCATGCCGTGTCGCGCAGTTTTGCGCTCGAAGGCAGCGATATCAGCATCGATACCAGCATAGGCATCGCCTGTGCGCCCGGTCACGGCACATCGGCCACACAGCTGCTGCAACATGCCGATCTCGGCCTTTACCGGGCGAAATCCATGGGCTGCGGCTATTTCGTCTTCTATGAGCCAGGCATGGACATGGCTGCGCAGCACAAGCACGCGCTGGAAATAGACATGAAATCCGCCCTTGAAAACCATGAGTTCGAGCTGCATTACCAACCCGTAGTCAATCTGCAGAGCGGCCGCATCGTCGCCTATGAAGCGCTTGCCCGCTGGCGCCACAGCAAGCTTGGCCTGATCTCTCCGGACCGCTTCATCGCGCTTGCGGAAGAAAACAACTTCATCAGGCCGTTGGGCGAGTGGGTTTTGGCGCAGGCCTGCATGGATGCAATGACATGGCCGAAGGATATCAGACTTGCCGTCAACCTATCCGCCGTTCAGCTTTGCAATGACGATATCGTCCCCATTGTGGACCGGGCGCTTGAAGCATCCGGATTCCCGGCGGAGCGACTTGAGCTGGAAGTGACGGAAACGGCCATGCTTGAGCGCGACAGCAGCACCCGCGTCCTAAAAATGCTGAAGGAAAGAGGCGTCCGCCTGGCGCTTGATGATTTCGGCACCGGTTATGCGGGACTCAGCACGCTCACCCACGTCGCCTTCGACAAGATCAAGATCGACCGCGAATTCGTTTCCGGCCTTCCGACCAATCCCATGTGTTCGGCTATCGTCAACACCATCATCGACATGGCCGAACAGATCGGCCTGAAGGTGACCGCCGAGGGGGTGGAAAACATGGAGCAGGTCGAAGTGCTCAAACTTTCCGGATGCGACGAGGCCCAGGGCTATTATTTCGCCGAGCCTGCACCGCTTGCGCAGGTTCTAAAAAACCGTGCGGTCATCGTCCAAGTGGGGAAAACCGAAATCGCCGATCGAGCCGCGCAGACGGGCCACGATGCCGGACGACCGACACAGGAAACCTATTGCCCTTCACAAAAAGCGATTTGAGAAACCGGCCGCCGGCCAAGAGGACATAAATGCGTATTGCAGTCTATTGCCTTTTCCTCACATGCTTTGCCCCCCTCACCCCGCTGCAGGCTGCCAGTGAAGGCGACACGCTTCAGCAGATCGCCAGGACCGCAAAAATCCGCATTGGCTATCGTGAGGCTGAACCCCCCTTTTCCTATCAGCTGCCGAACGGAGAGGTGACCGGTTTCTCAACCGATCTCTGCAGGACGATCAGCGAGGACATTCGCAAGTCCCTGAAACTCGACAAGCTCGACGTCGAATATGTCAAGGCCACGCCCGCCACCCGCTTCATCCTTGTCCGCGGCGGTCAGATCGATATCGAATGCGCAGCCACGACCAATAATAGCGACCGTCGCAGGATCGTGGATTTTTCCTATCCGAATTTCATGACGGCAACACAGTTTCTCTCGCGCAAGCAGGACAATCTGAAAAGCCTCGCCGATCTGGCAGGCAGGTCAGTCACATCTGCCTCCGGAACTGTCAATATTGAGCAGCTCAATGCCGTGAACCGTGAGAAGAACCTCAATATCTCCGTCATGCCGACGAAAACCAACGAGGAAGCCTTCGCCCTCGTCGTTTCCGGCAAGGCTTCGGCTTTCGTGATGGATGGTATCCTGCTGGCGGCGCTGGCGGCGACATCTGAAAATCCGGATCTTTATGCGCTTTCCGAGGAGACGCTGAGCGCACCCGAACCCTATGGGCTGGTCTTCCGTCGCGACGACCCGGCCTTCAAGGCGGTCGTCAACGACAGCCTGAAACGGATTTTCACTGGCCCCGCCATTCATGATCTCTATGAAAAATGGTTCACCAGACCCATTCCGCCAAACGGGATGAATCTGAACCTGCCGATGGCAGCAGCTCTGAGACAGGCCTACGAACAACCGAAAGAATATCGGGATTAAGGTGCTCGCACCCCCGCCTCCATTTTCATGAAAACACGTTTCGACAGATACTTTAGCTGGAGATGCGCGATGCAGAGATCGACATTATGGCTTGCATTAGGAATTTTTAGCCTTTTATCCACTCATGCGGCCGGGCAGGAAGTGCAGCCGCCGACACTCGAGACCATTGCTAAAACCGGTGTCATCCGGCTGGGTTATGCCGATCGCAATATCCCCTTTTCGTATCTCGGCACCGGCCCGGAGCCGATCGGCTACAGCATCGAGCTTTGCCTCAAGGTGGTGGATTCCATCAGGGAAAAACTGGATCTTCCGGGACTGAAGGTCGACTTCGTCAAACGCACGCCCAGCAATCGGATCATGCTTCTCAATGACGGCACGATCGACATGGAATGTGTGGCGAGCACGAACACGGAAGAACGGCGCAAGGCCGTATGGTTCTCCTACAGCCACTTCATCACCGGTACGCGATACGTGGCGCTGAAATCTAGCGGCCTGAATACCGTCGCGGATCTTGCCGGGCGTACCGTGGTGGTAACGACGGGAACCATTAATATCAGCCAGTTGAACGTGCTTAATCGCAAACTGGGGCTGAACATCGCCGTGCTGCAAAATGACAGCACCGAAGGCGGTTTCGAGATGGTGACGGAAAACCGTGCTTCGGCTTTCGTCATGGACGATATTCTTCTGCGATCCTTCGTCGCCGAAACAGGCAAGCCTGAGGATTACGCAATTTCAAATGAATATCTTGCGCCACCCCAACCCTACGGCCTGATGCTTCGCCACGGCGATACCGGTTTCAGAGATGCCGTCAACGAGGCCCTGGGTGAAATCTATGCGAGCGGTGAAATCGACAAAATCTACGAGAAATGGTTCAACGCTCCGATCCCGCCGAACGGGATGAACCTTCAGCGCCCGCTTCCGGACGATCTCGCTGACGCGTTTCGAAACCCCGTGGATACGACCGCGCAATAAAACGCCGCCCGGTTGGGGCGGCGTCTTTCATGCCTATGTCACGCGGCGCGGAGATCTGCGCCCAGCGGAATTTCGACGTCGATCTCGAGAATCGAGAAATGTTCGTCGCGATCCATCTTCACGTGCACACGGTCGCCGTCGATCTGTACATGCTTGGCAATGACGCCGAGAATTTCTTCCCGCAGGATGGCGACAAGATCAGAGCCCGATGAGGCCCGCTCATGGGCGAGCAGCACTTGCAGGCGCTCACGCGCAAGCGGTGCTGACTTCTGTTTGCGGAAAAGATTGAAGAGACTCATGCGGCCCTCCTTGCGAAGATCTTGGAGAAGATGCCACGCTTTTCGCCCGGAATGACCACCGGAATATCTTCCCCCGATAGGCGGCGGGCAGCGTCGAAATAGGCCATGGCAGGCGCGCAACGGGCATCTGCGAGCGTGACCGGCGCACCGACGTTGGAGGCGCGCAGCACATCCGAACTCTCGGGAATGATGCCAATCAACGGGATCGACAGGATTTCGAGAACGTCGTCAACCTTCAGCATATCACCCCGCTCCGCACGCGCAGAATCATAGCGGGTAATGAGAAGGTGTTTTTCCATGCGCTCGCCGCGCTCGGCCTTCAGCGTCTTTGAATCGAGCAAGCCGATGATGCGGTCGCTGTCGCGCACCGAGGAGACTTCAGGATTGGTAACGACCACAGCCACATCCGCATGGCGCATGGCCAGCGTCGCGCCGCGTTCGATGCCGGCGGGGCTGTCGCAGATCACCCAGTCGAAGTGCTTCTTCAACTCGTTGATAACCCATTCGACACCTTCCGGCGTCAGATTGTCCTTGTCCCGCGTCTGCGAGGCGGGCAGCAGGAACAGCGTCTCCAGGCGCTTGTCGCGGATCAGGGCCTGCGTCAGCTTGGCATCGCCCTGAATAACGTTGACGAGATCGTAGACCACGCGGCGTTCAGCACCCATGACGAGATCGAGGTTGCGCAGACCGACATCGAAATCGACGACTACGACCTTCTCTTTATTCTGCGCCAATGCGGCGCCAAGCGCTGCGGTCGAGGTGGTCTTGCCGACCCCGCCCTTGCCGGAAGTTACAACGACTACCTTCCCCATATGGCTCTCTCCTGTTCGTGCGTGTTTATCTGTTATCAGCCGAGTTTTGCGGCCTTGATCGTATCGTCTTCCAGCCAGAGCTGAACGGGTTGCCCGCGCAGCTTGTCGTCAATGTCCTCAGCCACCTTGTAGACGCCGTCGATTGCCAGAAGCTCGGCCTCCAGCTTGCGACAGAAGATACGCGCAGAGACATTGCCGAGCGAACCGGCCATGGCCCGCCCGCGCAGCGCGCCGTAAACATGGATCGAACCGCCAGCGATGATCTCCGCCCCCGAGGCGACCGAGCCGATGACGGTCACGTCACCTTCGGGAAACATGATCGACTGGCCGGAGCGCACGGGCTCGTTGATGACGAGCGACTGCACGACGGCGCGGATCTCGCCCGATGTACGGGGCTTCTCCTCCGGCAATTCGGCAACCACGGCGACCGGCTCGACCTCGACATCGGAAGCCGGCTTTCCGCCCTTCAGCGATGGGGGCATGCCCGGCTCGATCATCGAGGGACGAACGCCCTCGATGCCCATGATGCCGACATTGCGCTCCCTGAGCGCCGCCAGCAGGTCCTTCAGACCCGCCTTGTCGAGCGATAGTTCCGAAACATCGAGGACCACCGGCCGCGACAGGAAGAAGCCCGCCGAACGCGCCGCGAGATCATCGAGCCTTTCCAGCCATTGATCGACCGGAGCTTCGGGGGACAGGACGACTGCGAGGAAGGAGCGGCCTTTGATGCGGATGGAACGCTGGTCTGTTAGCACTTTGGTCATCTTGGTAAACAAATCGTTGACAATTAGGTACCTCGAATATGGTTAACAAATGGTTAACGCCACCCTCAAGAGAGGGAAATCGTTAAGAAAATTCCGCGTTCGAAACTCTCATGCAGAACCTTCTAGAACATCTGTTATCCCTTTGAATCTGGGCCATTCCCTGACATATGAAGACAAAGGATAACAGCGCATCCTTGCTGCAGGCTGACTCCCGGTGTGGCTCTGTTCACCGCCGCCCTGCCTGCCGACGACCTCGACTCGCGTGAGTCTGACCGCGTCCGATTCCGGGACAACATCCCCCACGCGCGGGAGATGACCATCGGCCCTTGGTGGCTGAAAAACGATTCCGTTATGCCTGACAATACTGTAGAGACAGGCGAGGCCGACAGTTCAACGGAAGAATGAGATGCACAGCAGAGTCCCGCCGCAAAACCAGATTTTTTCGCAACAGTTTGCGGCCTTCCTGTTCGACATGGATGGCACACTCGTCAATTCGATCGCCGTCGTCGAGCGCGTATGGCGGGAGTGGGCAGTGGCGAATGGCATCGAGCCGAATGCCTTCCTGCAGCGCATTCACGGCATGCGAGCCTCGGAAGTTATCCGCCGGGAGGCCATTCCGGGTCTCGACGTGGATGAGCAGGCCGAAATGATCCTTCGTGCAGAGATGGATGATGTGGATGGCATTGTTCAGATACCGGGCGCCGGCGCTTTCCTGCAGTCGCTGCCGGCGGGCAAGTGGGCTATCGTGACGTCGGCCGTACGCGAACTGGCTGAACGCCGGCTCGCTGCGGCGGGCATTGCACCGCCGCCTGTCATGATCTGTGCGGAAGACGTGGTGAACGGCAAACCCGATCCTGAAGGCTATCGAAAAGCGGCCGAAAAGCTCGGCGTATCACCGCAAGACTGCATTGTCTTCGAGGACGCTCCCGCCGGCATCCAGGCGGGGGAAAACATGGGGGCGTCAGTGGTGGTCATCAACGCCACCCATTCGCATCCTATCGAAACGCCACACCTTTCCATTGGCGGCTATGGTGAGGTGAATGTAATTATCGACGGCAAAGACGGCCTGAAGCTGGCGATGGGCAGGGGCTGAAAAGCCTGCCCGCAAAGGGAAAGAAGCGATCGCTTGCCAGCCGATGTCGCGAGCTGCTGGCAAGCCATCGCGCCCCGACATCATCCAAAACATTGAGAGAGGCAAAGTTTGCGACTTTGCCGTCGTTCTCCACCCAAGGAATCCGGCTGCCCGGCCAGCTCGCGGCCAGAATGAGGAAATGGCAGAACCTCCGGGAGCCAGAGCCCCGGGGAGCGTGACAAAACCGCCCCGCTGAGCCTCCTGAAGACCTCCGTATATTTTTCATTAACGTCTAATTGACAGCGTCGCACAAATGCGCCCTAATGAAATTGGTAAGACAATCTTACCGCTTGCGCGATTGGGGGAGACTTTCGCGCTGGGAGGACATCATGTTTGTGGCTCTTGAGCCGCGCCGCCTTTACCGGCTGGTTGCGGAACAAATTCGCTTGCTCATCGAAAGCGGGGAACTGACGGACGGTCAGCGCCTGCCGGCGGAACGCGACCTTGCGGAACGCTTCGGCGTATCACGCCCCACGGTGCGGGAAGCGCTTATCGTTCTTGAAGTGGAAGGCCACATCCATATTCGCATGGGTTCGGGCGTCTATGTAAACGCAACCGGCAAACAGGGGAAAGAAAAGCCAACAGTGCCGGATGCGCATGGGCCTTTCGAAATCCTGCAGGCGCGTTGCATCATCGAAAGCGCTATCGCGGAGGAAGCCGCACGGCTCGCCACGCCGGAATGCATCGTCAAACTTGATGACATCATCGAGCGCATGGCCGGCGCACTCGACAATTCACCGCAGGCGCTCAATCTCGACCGGGCCTTTCACACCGCCATCGCCGACATCATCGGCAACTCGGCGCTCAACCGCTTTACCGGCCTGATCTATGACGAGCGCAGCCTGTCACCCTTTTTCGAAAAGCTCGCCAGCTATTTCGAAGGTCCGCACACCTGGAACCTCGCCGTGCAGGAACACCGGGTCATCCGCGACGCCATTGCCGCGAACGATCCGGAAGGTGCCCGCGAGGCGATGCGGCAGCATCTGACGCTGTCGCAGAAGAGATTTTCCGAAAGTTTCGGGGAGGAAACGCTCGGAGAAGAATAACCGCCGCCGCAACCGGCGACGGGAAAAACGGAAATCTGGCTTTAATTCGGGAGGAGTTAAGAATGAAAATCAGATTGTCGACTTTGATGGGCGCAACAGCGGCCATCCTGCTCTCGGCGCTTGCGGCGCAGGCGCAGACCGCACTGAAATGGGCACATGTCTACGAAACCTCAGAGCCGTTCCATACGGATTCGGTCTGGGCTGCGGAAGAGATCGCCAAGCGAACCGATGGCCGCTACAAGATCGATGTCTTTCCGGCCTCACAGCTCGGCAAGGAAGCCGATATCAATCAGGGCCTGAAGATCGGCACCGTTGATATCATCATTTCCGGCTCGAGCTTTGCTGCGCGTGACTTCAAGCCGATCGGCGTCACCTATTTCCCTTACATCTTCCGCGATCCGAGCCATCTGATCGCCTATACCAAAAGCGATATCTTCAAGCGGCTCGCGAAGGGTTACGAAGACAAGACCGGCAACCATATCGCTGCCGTCAGCTATTACGGCACACGCCACACAACATCGAACAAGCCGATTGCCACCTGCGCCGACATGGGCGGGCTGAAAATGCGCGTGCCTGATGTTCCGGCCTACCTCGCCATGCCACGCGCCTGCGGCGCAAACACGACCCCGATTGCATTTGCGGAAGTCTATCTGGCGCTGCAAAACGGCACCGTCGACGCACAGGAAAACCCGCTGACCACCATTGAGGCAAAGAAGTTCTTCGAGGTGCAGAAGAACATCGTTCTGACAGGCCACATCGTCGACCACCTCAACACGGTAATCTCGAAGAACCTGTGGTCCAAGCTGTCAGATGAAGACAAGAAAATCTTCACCGAAGTCATGCAGCAGGCTGCCGAGCGCACCACCAAGACCATCGAAGGCCGCGAGAAAAGCCTCGTCGAGGACTTCAAGAAGCGCGGCCTGACCGTCGCCGAAGTCGACAAGGCCGACTTCGAGAAGAATGTCCTCGAAAAAGTGAAGTTCGAGGACTTCGGTTACGACAAGGCCGACTGGGAAGCCATTCGCGCCGTCAAGTGAAGCAAGATCCGGTGCGGCTCCTTTGCCGCACCGCCCTTTCTCTCCAGACGGGATATCTCAATGTCGCAGGAAATTCATACTCAGGTCACGCCTGAGGAACTCGCCCATACGTTCGACGAGGCGCCGCCGGAGGTCGATCTCAAGGTCTATTCATTCGAAGACTGGGTCACCCTCGGCCTCTTCTGGCTGATGACGGGCTGCGTGTTCCTCCAGTTCTTCACCCGCTACGTGCTCAACGACAGCTACGCCTGGACGGAAGAAATCGCCGTCAACTGCCTGATCGGCGTCGTCTTTTTAGGTTCGGTCATGTGCGTGCGCATGTCGCGCCACATCCAGGTGGATGTGCTTTATCACTATGTGCCGCCGCAGGTGGCCCGCGCCATGTCGATCCTCGTCGATGTGCTGCGGATCCTGTTCTTCGCCTACACCTCTTGGCTGATGTGGCGCTACATGGAAATCGTCGCGGATGAGGAGATGGTCACCGTCGCCCTGCCGCGCAGCATCGTCTTTTATACGGTTCTGGCCGCTTTCGTTCTGATGTTCTTCCGATCGGTACAGGTCTTCATCGCCAATATGCAGCGCGGTTATTCCGTTCTGGAGCGGCCCGAAGAATTCCAGAGCGCGGGGGATTGATCACATGCTGCTTCTCATCGGCTCCTTTCTTCTCCTGATGGTGATCGGCCTGCCGGTCGCCATTTCCATGGCCTCGGCTTCTCTGCTCTACATCGTGTTTTATAATGTCGCGCCCGATATCATAGCGGCGCAGCGCCTGATCGCGGGTGTGGAAAGCTTCCCGCTGTTGGCCGTGCCATTTTTCATCCTTGCCGGTAATCTCATGAACACGGCCGGCGTGACGGGACGTATCTATTCCTTCGCCGTCGCGCTCGTCGGCTGGATGAAGGGTGGTCTCGCCCAGGTCAACATCATCGGTTCGGTGATCTTTTCCGGCATGTCGGGGACCGCGCTTGCCGATGCGGCTGGTATCGGCACCATCGAGATCAAGGCCATGAAGGACCACGGGTATCCGGTCGAAGCGGCCGTCGGCGTCACCGCCGCCTCCGCAACGCTCGGCCCGATCTTCCCGCCATCGCTGCCCTTCGTCATCTACGGCATGATGGCCAATGTCTCCATCGGAGCATTGTTCATGGCCGGCATCATTCCCGGCGTCGTCATGACGCTTCTGATGATGATCACGGTTGCGGTCTTCGCCTATATCAAGGGCTGGGGCTCCGATACACCGTTCAGCCTCAGAACGATCTTCGGCGCATCGATTGAAGTCTTCGTGGTGATGATGGTGCCGCTCGGCATCTATATCCTCACGGCGCTCGGTCTTTCCCTCAACCTGTCGATCCTGATCGTGCTGGTCATCCTGCTCGCCTGCGACTGGTATTTCGACTTCTCAGCCGTGATGGCGCTGATGACGCCCGTGATACTGATCGGCGGCATGACCATGGGCTGGTTCACACCGACGGAGGCAGCCGTCGCGGCCGTTCTCTGGTCACTGTTCCTCGGCCTCGTCCGCTATCGCACGATGACCTTCAAGACGCTGGCGAAATCGACCTTCGACACGATCGAAACCACCGCATCGGTGCTCTTCATTGTCGCGGCGGCCTCGGTTTTCGCATGGCTTCTGACGGTCAGCCAGGCAGCGCAGCTTCTGTCGGCGGCGATCCTCACGATCACGGACAGCAAGTGGATTTTCCTGGTGCTGGTCAATCTCCTGATGCTGTTCGTGGGCTGCTTCCTCGATACGATTGCGGCCATCACCATCCTCGTGCCGATCCTTCTGCCGCTCGTGCTGCAGTTTCATATCGATCCGGTGCATTTCGGCCTCATCATCACGCTCAACCTGATGATCGGTCTGCTGCATCCGCCGCTCGGCATGGTGCTGTTCGTGCTCTCGCGCGTGGCGAAACTCTCCGTCGAACGCACGACCATCGCGATCCTGCCATGGCTGGTGCCTCTGTTCGTCGCGCTGTTGCTGATCACCTTCATTCCGGCAATCACCCTGTGGCTGCCGACCGAGATGGGCCTGATCCGCTGACGAGGCACCCTGCCCGCGCGGTTCGCCGCGCGGGGTCATCATTCCATATCAAGACATGAGGGCATGGTCATGCAGACACGCGTGGCACGTCTATACGGCGAAAAGGACATTCGCGTCGAAACAGAGGATCTCGCTGAGCCGGGACCCGGCGAGGTGCTGCTCGCAATGGCAGCGGGCGGCATCTGCGGCTCCGATCTTCATTATTATCAGGATGGCGGTTTTGGCCCGGTCAGGGTGCGCGAACCGATCATCTCCGGGCATGAGGCATCCGGCCATGTGCGGGCGCTGGGGGAAGGCGTCAGCGGGCTCGCCATCGGCCAGCTCGTCGCCGTCAATCCCTCGCAACCCTGCGGCCATTGCCAGTTCTGCCTGAAGGGCCAGCCGATCCATTGCCTCGACATGCGCTTCATGGGCAGCGCCATGCGCCTGCCGCACGAACAGGGCATGTTCCGCGACCGGCTGGTGGTTCCGGCCAAACAATGTGCGCCATTTCCAGCCGATACCTCAGCTGCTGAAGCGGCCTGCACCGAGCCGCTTGCAGTCTGTCTGCATGCCGTCGCCCAGGCTGGCGATCTCACCGGCGCTAAGGTGCTGGTGACGGGAGCCGGCCCAATCGGCCTCTTGACCATCGCCGCCGCCCGCCATGCGGGCGCAAGTATCATCGTCGCAACCGATCTGACCGATGCGGCGCTGGAACGCGCACCAGCCATGGGTGCGGACCGCACGATCAATGTCGCAAAGGACGCCGAGGCGCTTTTGCCGTACCAGGATGACAAGGGTTATTTCGACGTCATTTTCGATTGCTCCGCGGCAGCCCCCGCGCTCCGCACCGCCTTTGCCTGCGTGCGCCCGCGCGGCACCATCGTACAGGTGGGCGTAACCGGTGACATCACCATTCCGCTCAATGCGCTGGTGGGCAAAGAAATTCTCTGGCGCGGTTCGCAGCGCTTTCATGATGAATTCGCCATTGCCGCCGGGCTGATCTCAACGCGCAAGATCGATGTGCGGCCGATCATTTCCCACAGCTTCCCGCTCGATGAGGCGAAGGCCGCATTCGAGCAGGCCGGAGACCGCTCCACCGCCTGTAAGGTGCAACTGACTTTTTCCGCAGACGGAATTTTTGAGGACGAAAGATGAGACATACATGGCGCTGGTTCGGTCCGGTCGACAAGGTCACGGTTCAGGATGCGGCTCAGGCGGGCGCAGAAGGCATTGTCAGCGCGTTGCACCACATCGCCACCGGCGATGTCTGGCCGGTGGACGAAATAACCAGGCGGCATGAGGCCATCAAGGCCGGCGGGCTTTATTGGGACGTGGTGGAAAGCGTGCCCGTCTCCGAGGACATCAAGACCCAGACGGGCGACTGGAAAACCCATATCGCCAACTGGCAGGAAACGCTGCGCCGCCTCTCGGCGTCAGGCATCCGCACCGTCTGTTACAACTTCATGCCCGTGCTGGACTGGACCCGCACCGACCTGCGCTGGGAAACGAAACACGGCGCGAAAGCGATGCGCTTCGACCTTACCGATTTCGCTGCCTTTGATATTCACATTCTCAAGCGCCCGGACGCGACGCGGGATTATCCTGACTGGTTGCTGGAGGATGCGGCAAAGCGGTTCACCGGGATGCCCGACACAAAAATCGTCGCGCTATCGCGCAATATCGGCGCTGGCCTGCCCGGCTCGGCAGATGGCTATACCCTGCCGGAACTCATCGAAAAGCTGCGTTCCTACCATGGCGTCAATCGCGAAAGGCTGCAGCGGAACCTGATCGACTTTCTCTCCGAGGTGACGCCGGTTGCCGAAGACGTCGGCATCAACATCTGCGCCCATGGCGATGATCCGCCCTGGCCGCTTCTCGGCCTGCCGCGTATTCTGTCGACGGAGGCGGACTACGCCCATATGCTGTCGCAGGTCGACAGCCGCGCCAACGGCGTCACGCTCTGCACCGGCTCTCTCGGTGCGCGCGCGGATAACGACCTGCCCTTTATCGCCAGCCGTTTTGCAGATCGAATCCATTTCGTGCATCTGCGCAACGTGACGCGCGACACGGACACCGTGCCCTGCTCCTTCTTCGAGGACGAACATCTGGAAGGCGGAACCGACATGGTCGCCGTCATTGCCGCCCTCATCACCGAAGAAGCCCGTCGGCGAGCGGAGGGCCGTGAAGACCACACCATTCCGATGCGGCCGGATCACGGGCAGGAAATTCTCGACGACCTCACGCGCGGCGCCCAGCCCGGTTACCCCGCCATCGGGCGACTGAAGGGGCTGGCTGAGCTGCGCGGCATCGAGCGTACGCTGTCACACAGCCACTTCGGTCTCGCGAATGGGAATGGCTAATCGGAAATCTGACCGCAGGGGATGTGTCAGCCTGCGGCCATCTTCGCCCGAAACATGAGGTAGGAATAGGTGGCCAATCCGCCGGTAACAGCCCCAGCGGCCTTCACGGCTGCGTCGGTCAGATGCGGATGGCGTGTCGGCGACAGGAATTGCAGCGCCTCGATGCCAAAAGCCGCAACAATGCCCGCGACGATGATGGCAAGCCAGTAACGCGGATAGGCGAGCACGAAGGCGGCCGAACAGAGGGCGAAGGCACCCGCGCGGTCGATGCCGACCGTCGTCAATGTGTGGGGCCTCAGCCCAATGGGGCTGACAGTGACGATTACAATCAACAGAAGAAGCGACCAGGCAACGTATTTCGGAAATCTGTTTGTCATCATGGCGTCACATTAGAGCGTCGTGCGCGTAAACGGAAGCAGGTCTTTTTCATGCTTCGCCCAATTAATCACACTTTTTGGTCAGATAGTTGAAAAACCGGCTTTCGCTCAGGCCCTACACGGGCTAAGGCAGAAGGCAACCGGGCGAGGATCGCGGCTGATGGCGCTTGCGCTGTCGCCTTTCGGTGCAACGTCACGGTGTCGGGTGGGTTTTCCACACAGGATCAGTTTTCAGGGAAGAGCACAATGAGTTTCAAGCCGCACGGCAAACATCTGGTTGCAGGAGAATGGGTCGCAACGGAAGCAAAATTCCGCAGCGAGCCTGCACATGGCGAAGCTTTCGATTTTTCGGTCGGCACCGTCGATCTGGTGAATGCCGCCTGTGAGGCAGCTGAAGAAGCCTTCTGGAGCTACGGTTACACCACCCGCGAAGAGCGCGCCGCATTCCTCGACACCATCGCCGATGAGATCGAAGCCCGCGCCGACGCCATCACCGAAATCGGTTCCTCCGAAACCGGCCTGCCCGCTGCCCGTCTGCAGGGCGAACGCGGCCGCACCGTCGGTCAGCTCCGCCTGTTTGCCTCGCATATCCGCAAGGGCGACTATCTCGATCGTCGCCACGACGAAGCGCTGCCGGATCGCCAGCCGCTGCCGCGCCCGGATATCCGCCTGATGCAGCGTCCGATCGGCCCTGTCGCCGTTTTCGGCGCGTCGAACTTCCCGCTCGCCTTCTCCACGGCCGGTGGTGACACCGCTGCGGCTCTGGCTGCCGGTTGCCCTGTTGTCGTCAAGGGTCACTCCGCCCATCCCGGCACCGGTGAAATCGTTGCCGAAGCGGTTCTTGCCGCCGTCAAGAAGCACAATCTGCATCCCGGCGTCTTCTCGCTGATCCAGGGCGGCCGTCGCGATGTCGGTTCCGCGCTCGTGCAGCATCCGCGCATCAAGGCGGTCGGTTTCACCGGTTCGCTCGCCGGCGGCCGCGCACTGTTCGATCTCTGCGCCCAGCGCCCCGAGCCGATCCCCTTCTTTGGCGAACTGGGTTCGGTCAACCCGATGTTCCTGCTGCCGGAAGCCGTTGCCAACCGCGGCGAAGCCATTGCCAAGGGCTGGGCCGGTTCGCTCACCATGGGTGCGGGCCAGTTCTGCACCAACCCGGGCATTGCCGTCATCCTCTCCGAGCAGGCGGATGCGGTTGCTGAAACCGCACGTGCGGCCCTGTCGGAAGTCGGCCCTCAGGTCATGCTGACCGACGGCATCGCCGCTGCCTATCGTGATGGCCGTGATCGTATCGCTGCCGGCAACGGCGTGCGCGACGTGCTGACCACCACCTGCAACCTGCGCAATGCAACGCCGTATCTCTATCGGGTCGCAGGCAAGGACTGGGTTGCCAACCATGCGCTTGCTGAAGAAGTCTTCGGACCCCTTGGCCTGATCGTGACTGTTGATAGCACCGAAGAAATGCTTGAGGTTGCCAAGAGCTTCGAAGGCCAGCTGACGGCGACAATGCATCTCGATGCAGCCGACGCCGAACTCGCCCGCAAGCTGCTGCCGATCCTGGAACGCAAGGCCGGCCGCGTTCTCGCCAACGGTTTCCCGACCGGCGTGGAAGTTTCCGAAGCCATGGTTCACGGGGGCCCCTACCCGGCCTCCACGAACTTTGGCGCAACCTCTGTCGGCACCATGTCGATCCGCCGCTTCATGCGCCCGGTTTCCTATCAGAACATTCCCTCGGACGTTCTGCCGGAAGATATTCGCTAATAAAAAAGGGGAGGCGCTCACACGCCTCCCCTGTTCTTCGTCTGACCCGTAGTCTCAGGCAGACTGCACGGCCTGTATCTTTTCGATACCCCCAACGATGCCGGCGAAATCCTGCCAGACGCCCTGAGCGCCCTTGCGCCATTCATCCAGCGCTTCCGGCTGCAGCACCTTGCCACCCTTGGACAACGCAAGCTCAACGGACTTCGTTTCATCTTCAACGATCAGCTGGTTGAAGTACTTCGCGCCTTCGCTGGAAGCCTCCGACAGCACTTTCTTTTCTTCGTCATCCAGCTGGTTCCAGAAGGTCGCGCCATAATAAACGACCCCTGAAGCCCAGATGTGGCCGGTTTCCGTCAGATAAGGCACGACCTCGTATAGCTTGAAGCCGGCATAGGCGGACTTGGTAAGATCCATGGCATCGGCCACGCCTGTGGCCAGCGCATTATAGGTCTCGGTGATCGGAATACCGACCGGCGTGGTGCCGAAGGCGCTCCACAGCTTGGTGTGCAGCGGGCTCTGGATGACGCGGATCTTCTTGCCTTCCAGCTGCTCGGGGCGTGTTACCGGTTCCTTGGTCAGCAGATGGCGCGCGCCGTAGTTGATGAAATCTGCAGCGATGAATTGCTGGGCGGCGAGCTTCGTCTTCAACTCGTTGCCAGTCTCGCCGGTTACCACCTTGCGCACGTGCTCCCCATCACGGAACAGGAAGGGCAGATCGAGGATCTGCAATTCCGGCACCCAGCCTGAAAGCGAGGAAACGGTTGAAAGACTGGCCTGAACCGATCCCAGCCGAATATTCTCCGCCACTTCCTTTTCGCCGCCCAGCGCACCGCTCTTTACGATATTGAACCGGAAGCGACCGGGCAGCTTCGCTTCCACCAGCTCACTGATCTTCACCCAGATTTTCGTTTCCGGCTTGTCATCAGCGAAAAGCGACGCAACGGTAAGGCTGCGGTTTCTGGCACTAGCCGTGCGCACGAAGGCCGGTGCGGCGAGCGTTGCCGCGCCGAGAGCGGAGAGTTTGAGGAGGTGACGACGGTCTATAATAGTCATGAATAAAGCCCCGGATTAGAAGAAAATGGCCCAGACGCACAGAATGGCGAGGGAAACGAGAAGGGAGAGAAGATAGGGAACGACGGCCCGGAAAAGGGCTGTCGCCGGAATGCGGGTGACGCCGCTCACCACAAAGATCAGCATGCCGAGCGGCGGTGTCAGGCCGTGGATCATGAGATTGACCACGAGGATGACACCGAAATGGATGGGATCGATACCGGCTGCCACGGCAGCGGGCAGAAGGATCGGCCCGAACAGCAGGATGGCAGCACCGATATCAAGCACAAGACCGACCACGAGCAGAATGAGGTTGGACAGCAGAAGCACCGCGATCTTGCTGCCACCGAGCAATGTCACGAAGTCGGTGACAAGACCGGAGACATTATCGACCGCCAGGAGAAAGGCGAAGGGGCCAGCCGTGCCGATCAGAAGGCCGATCGCAGCTGCTTCACCCGCCGATTGGCGGAAGGTTGTAAAAATGCGGCCCGCCCCCAGCCGGTATCCGAAGCCGAGAAACAGCGTGTAAAGCGCTGCAAGCGCTGCGGCTTCCGTGGTCGTGACGACGCCAATGCGGATGCCGACCACCACGATGACGCCAAGACCGAAGGCAGGTATCGCAGCCACGGCCGAGCGCCACCGCTGAGAGCCCGTCGCGCGAGGCAGGGTATCAACGCTGCGCACGCTGAAATGGATCGCCACCGCCAGGCAGACCGCCATCAACCCGCCCGCAAAGAATCCGCCGACCAGCAGCGACCCGACCGAAAGGTTGGTGGCCGTTGCGAGGATGAGAAATGCGATGGAGGGCGGAATGACGTTGTCCAACACGGAAGTGGCGGCGATGATCGCACCCGCCTGCGCGGGTGGATAACCATGCTTGACGAGTTCCGGCTGGAAGGTGGAGGCGCCGAAGGCAGCATTGGCGACTGAAGAACCGGAGGCGCCCGAAAACAGCACGCTCGTCAGAAGCGTCGTCTGGGCCAGCCCCGCCCGTCGGTGGCCGACCATGGAGGCGGCAAAACGGACGAGCTGGTTTGCGACGCCCGATTCCGTCAGCAGACTTCCCGCCAGCAGGAAGAAGGGGATGGCGAGCAGCAGGAATTTCGACATGCCTGTGACCGTGGAGGAAACGATGGCCGGCTCCGGCAAAGTACTGCCGAAGGCAATCGCCACATAGGCGGCGGCGAGGAAGGCATGGGCAAGCGGCGCGGCCAAAACCAGCCCCACGGCTGCCGTCAGCGCCAGAAACAGGCTAGGCGGCAGGGTCGTATCGACGAAAATTTCCGGCAGGCCCACATAGGAAACAACAGCAATGACGACGGAGAGCAGAACAGCAAACGCCTTGCCTTCACTGACGCGCTGAAGCGCGAGATAAACAAAAATCAGTGCGCCACCCGCACCAAGAAAACCGAAACGCACCCATTCCGGCAGACCAAGCGTCGGGGACGTCCCGCCCAGCATTGCCGCAATTTCTACCCCGCCGAAGGCGAGTATGAGCGCGGCAACGAACGAGAAAGCATCGGCCAGGACTTCCGTGGCAGCATGTAAACGTTCCGGCAGGAAGCGCACAAAAACATCGAGCCGCATCGCAAGCGCGCTTTTGAGACTGAGAGGCGCGCCGACAGCGATCATCGCGACATTAAGCCAGATGCCCAGATCTTCCGCGCCGATGAAGCCGGTGTGAAACAGATAACGCAGGGTCACATTGACCAGAACCACCACGAGCAGCGTGGCAAGGATTGCTGCCGCGACCGCACCGAGTACCTTGTCCAGAATGGCCAGCAGCCGCCCTGCCACACGCTGCGGGCCGATGCGCCCTCGTGCCGATGTCGTTGCGGGACTCGCCATCATGTCTTTCTTCTCCACTCCCGAAGCCATGCTCATGAGGCCTTGGCCGAGAGGTCACGGTCGAACAATGTCGACCACGTGAATTGTTTTGCCGCCGAAACCTCACGCGATACGTCAAGACGCGGAAGCACCTTTTCCCCGAAACGGAAGGCTTCTTCCAGCAATGGCATGCCGGAAAGGATAAAGGTGTTCACGCCCGCCTTCTTATAGGCCTCCAGCGTGCGGATGACAGTATCGGGCGAGCCGACGATAGCTGTTCCCGGACCTGGACGAACGAGACCGATGCCGGCCCAGAGATTTGGCGCTATTTCAAGATCGCGCAGGTTCTCCGGCTTCTGGCCGCCATGCATCGCCGTCATGCGCTGCTGGCCGACGGAATCGGTCTTGCCGACGAAACGCTGGTTGGCGGCAATCGCTGCCTCATCCATGCGCCGGTAGAGATCGGCGGCGGCAGCCCAGGCCTCTTCATCCGTATCGCGCACGATAACATAAAGGCGAATACCGTATTCCAGTTCTCGACCGAGCTTTTCCGCCCGCGCCTTGACGAGATCGACCTTCGCGCCAATCTGATCAGGCGTTTCGCCCCATGAGAGATAGGTCTCGACATGTTTGGCCGCAACGTCGATGGCCTTGTCCGAAGAGCCGCCAAACCACAGCGGCGGCGGCTCGATGCCCTGCCCCACCGGCAGAGCGAGTTTTGCGCCCTGCGTCTGGAAATAATGCCCGTTGAAATCCACCGTCTCGCCGGCGAAAAGCCGGTGCCAGATTTGCAGATATTCATCCGCCATCTCGTAACGCTCGTCATGCGGCATGGTCATGCCGTAGGCGCCGAGCATCTTCGCATCGCCCGAGACGACATTGATAAGCAGGCGCCCGCGCGAAAACTCCTGAAGCGTTGCCGCCATCTTGCCAAGCAGCGTTGGCGCGATCAGGCCCGGATGAATGGCGACCAGCAGCTTCAGCCGCTCGGTATAGGAAAGAAGCGCACCCGCCAGAACCCAGACGTCATGCGCGCCGGTGGCAAACAGCGCCCCGGTATAACCGAGCTGGTCGTAAGCGAGCGCCAGTTGCTTGTAATAACCGAGATCGACCCTGCGGGAGCCTTCCGGCTGCCAGGGATAGGCGCCGTCGGGGGCGCACATGTACCAGAAAACATTCATCTGTCACCTCCGACGCTGGCTGATTGCGGGGCCGGGCTTTGCCCGGTCTGAACCGGTAAAGAAAAATGGCCGTGCCTGTAAAGCGTATCGGCCTCCTCCTGCTGTTCGGCAAGAATATTTTGAGTGGCGGGCACGACTGAAAGATCGCGAGAGCGCAATACCTTTGCCCAGGACGAAGCGTCGCCTTCGCTGCCAGGTTCGGCGGCGAGCAGCGCAGCCGCCTGCTCTACATTAGCCATAACGGCGCGGCCGACGCGGTCCAGTTCAGCCGCAATCGCTTGCCTCGTTTCAGGCGCAAGAGCGTGACGATCCAGCGTCCAGAACAGCGAACGGTTGGGAATGGTGGAGCCGCAGCGAACCAAAAGACTGATTTCTTCATGGGTCAGAGCCTTCTCCAGCCGCGGCGACATCGTCACCCAGGCATCGACGCGACCTTCCACGAGGTCCCTCAGGCTGTCACTGTCGCCGCTTTCTATCCGGCTGACATCCGAGAGGCCAAGCCCCGCTCCTTCCAGGCTGCGCGCCAGAAGATAGGTATGAAACGATCCGTCGATCAGGGATATGCGTTTTCCCGAGAGATCGGCGGCGGAACGGATCGGGCTGTCGCGCCGCACGAGGATCGCGCCATTGGCCGGCCTCGGTGCGGAGGCGGCAATATAGACCGCCGAGAGCCCTCGCGCATCCGCCTCGATGGGCGGTGTCGACCCAGTGCCGCCGAAGTGTATTTCGCCCTTTTCCAGAAGCGCCGCGGTATCGCGCCCTTCTCTATAGAGCACGAATTCAGGCTCGAATGCCTTAAAAGAACCGGGCCAGAGCCGGGCGAGCCGCAAATGCAGATTGTTGGGATGGACCCCGATTTTCATGTCGACACCTCATTTCACGATCAATCTACTTTTTTATAGAGTGTTTTCGAGAAACGTTTTGGCGATCCCCGTTCGGAAAGCGAAAGAGAAATCTACTAATCCTGTAGATTTTAAAAAATGCCTGATTGAGCTGGCATGATATTTATCAAACCATTGAAATTTATCGCCGCACAATTTACTTTTTTATAGTTTGAAAAGTGGGCCTCTTCAGTCGTGACCAAACCGGTTTCCAATCTCATCTGCCGCAGCGTCGTTGAAGCAAGCGAGCTCCTGAAGCTTGTGGCCAATGCCAACCGTCTGGCCATCGTCTGTTACCTCATGGAAACGGAAGCCTCCGTTTCCGCACTCGAATATGAACTCGGCATCCAGCAGCCGACGCTTTCACAGCAGCTTGCCGAACTGCGCGATGCGGGGGTCATCGAGGGCACGCGGGAGGGCAAGGCGGTGATCTATCGTGTTACCGATCTGCGTATTGTCCAGTTGGTTCTGACATTACGCGGCCTCTATGCTGATCTTTCCGATGTGACCGGCAAGAAAGGCAGGCGCGCTTTGCCGCTGGATGAGGCAATGTTCGACTAACATGATCGACCTTTACACCTGGATCACGCCGAACGGCCTCAAAATCTCGATTGCGCTGGAAGAACTTGGCTTGCCCTATCGCAGCCATGCCATCGACATCGAAAAGGGCGAGCAGTTCTCGGCCGAGTACAGTCGCATCAACCCTGGCTCCAAAATCCCTGCAATCGTCGATCACGACGATGGCACCGTTTTAACAGAGTCCAACGCAATCCTGATCTATCTCGCGGAAAAAGCCGGACGGCTCATTCCCGTCTCTGCCGCGGCACGCCTGACAGTCACCGAGTGGCTGATGTGGCAGGCCGCCAACTTCGGCCCGACACTCGGTTACGCCCATTATTTCCTGACATACAATACAGGAAAGGCACCCTTCGCCGAGACACGTTTCGCCTCGGATACCGAGCGCCTCTATCGGACGCTGGACGACCGCTTGGCAGAGCGCGGGTTCGTCGCCGGCGATTTTTCAATAGCCGATATCGCCATCTGGCCATGGGTTTCGCGTTTCGCCCGTCATAAAATCGATCTCGCTGATTTTCCCTCAGTAAACCGCTGGTATCGCCAGCTTGGACAGCGCGAAACCTTCCAGCGCGGTTATCGCGTGCCATTTGTGACATCTGACGTTCCGGGACTTTGATCGCTCAGCTGGCGACAAGATGGCCGGGTGAGACTTCGCGATATTCCCGCGGCTTCACGGAATAATCGATTGAGCGGATCGGACTTTTCAACTCGTCATTGGCGGCACCGCGACGCGTGTTTCTGCGGTCCGGGTCCGGCACCGGCACGGCCGCCATCAGCTTGCGGGTATAGTCGTGCTGCGGGTTGTCGAAGACAGCCGCACGCGGGCCGATTTCGACGATCTCGCCGAGATACATCACCGCCACCCGGTGGCTGACGCGCTCCACCACCGCCATGTCATGGCTGATGAAAAGAAAGGCGAGATCGAGGCTCTGCTGCAAGTCCAGCATCAGGTTGATGACCTGCGCCTTGATCGAGACATCTAGCGCCGAAACGCTCTCATCAGCGACGATCACCTTGGACTGGAGTGCCAGCGCGCGGGCGATGCAGATGCGCTGTCGCTGACCGCCCGAAAACTCGTGCGGGTAACGCGCTGCCATATCGGGCGAGAGCCCGACCTTTTCCAGCATGTCGGCCACCACATCCTTCGCCTCGCGGGCGCTGCCCATACGGTGTTCCAGAAAAGGTTCGGCGATCGCCGCGCCCACCGTCATGCGCGGATTGAGTGAGGCAAAGGGATCCTGAAAGATCATCTGCACCGTCTTGCGCATCTCTCGCATGCCAGACTTGTCGAGGGCGAGAATATTCTCGCCGTTCACCACCACGGAACCGGCATCCGGCTCAATGAGCCGCATGATGGCGCGACCGGTGGTCGACTTGCCGCAGCCGCTTTCGCCCACCAGTGACAACGTCTCCCCGGCCCTCAGATCGAAGGACACGTTTTCCACCGCATGCACGCGGCCGCTGAGCCGCCCCAAGAGACCGGAGTGGATATCGAAGCGCTTGGTCAGCCCCTCAACTTTGAGCACCGGCTGGGCTGCGGCATTGACGGTATCGGCCGGACGCGCCGGTTCCTGCGTTTCTCCCGTGGTGGTGTTGACAATGGGAAACCGCAGCGGCCTTTCCTCGCCCGTCATGGAACCGAGAACCGGAACCGCGGACAAGAGTGCACGCGTGTAGGGATGTTTACCGCGATGGAAAATATCCGCGGTCGCGCCGACTTCCACCTGCTCGCCACGATACATGACGACCGTGCGATCGGCGATCTCAGCCACCACGCCCATGTCATGGGTGATGAACAGGACGGAGGTACCTTCCTCTTCCTGAAGTGTCTTGATGAGATCGAGGATCTGGCCCTGAATGGTGACGTCAAGCGCCGTCGTCGGCTCATCCGCGATCAGCAGCTTCGGTTTGGAGGCAAGCGCCATCGCGATCATCACGCGCTGGCGCATGCCGCCTGAAAACCGATGTGGATATTCATCGAAACGCGAGGCGGCGGAGGGTATGCGGACTTTTTCGAGCAGGCGGACCGTCTCCGCCCGCGCTTCCGCTTTCGACATGGGCTGGTGGCACAGAAGAGCCTCGGAAATCTGGTCGCCGATGGTGAAGAGCGGGTTGAGGCTGGTCATAGGCTCCTGAAAGATCATGGCCACCTCATTGCCCCGCACCCGCCGCATGGCGTCCTCTGAAAGTGACAGGAGGTTGCGCCCGCCGAGCAGGATTTCGCCCTGAACCCTGCTGCTTTCCCGATCCAGCAGCCGCATGATCGAAAGCGATGTCACGCTTTTGCCCGAGCCGCTTTCGCCAACGATCGCAACCGTCTCCCCTGACCCGACATCAAAGGAAATATCGCGCACCACCGGTTTCCAGCCGCCATCCACGTGAAAGGACGTGGTGAGGTTGCGGACGGAAAGCACGGCATCTTTTGCACCAAGCGGTACTGCCTGCGGCATGGTCATGATCGTTCCCTTCTTTTCTTCTCGTTTGAATTCAGGCACGGCGTCACGGCCTGTTTCTTCTCTCCGTCGGGGAGAAGGTGGCCCGAAGGGTCGGATGAGGGGGCGACGTTCACGATAGATCGCACCCCTGCCCCTCATCCCGCTGCCGCGACCTTCTCCCCGGCGGGGAGAAGAAACTCGCGGCACCCGCTCGTTCGATATGCAGTCGTTATTAGTCCGGCCAGTGCAGCATGCCGTCGAAACGGTGGCGGCTGCGGTCTTCGAACGGTGTCGCAATTACCTCGTTGGAGGCGCGTGCCTTGTCCAGTTCCTCCGCCAGACGGGACGCAACGATAGTCTCCTGGCCGGGATGCAGATTGCAGGGGTCGAGATAGAAATAGCGATGTTCCACCTCGTGATCGCGGGTGATGATCGGCGGGTTACCCTTGGCCAGCGCCGTCGTCAGGTCCCATGCCGTGATATGCGCATCTTCGGCATTGATGATAACGCGCAGCCGGTCGAGCGGGTTGTTGGTCGGGTCGGGCTCGATCAACGCCGTCACGCCCGGCCGTCCATCCAGCGTCCTTTTCCAGAGGTTGAGATAACCGGTTTCCCGTTCGCGAATTCCGGCATGGTCCCGCTTTTCCCAGGCCTCAAGCGCCGCCATGACACCATAGATACTTTCCTTGCCGACTTTCATGCCGCGGCCGATGCCCATATTCTGAAGGAAAGCATGACGCACCAGTTCCTTCTTACCCGCGACGATGCCCGAGGTGGGTCCGCCGAGGAACTTGTGGCCGGAATAGAGCACGACATCCGCACCCGTGGCCAAAAACAGCTTCAGGTCGTATTCGGAAGCGGCATCGACAATGACAGGGACACCCTTGGCGTGGGCGATCTCGACGAATTCGGAAAGATGCAGCAGACCGTAATCCACCACATGATGCGAGACGACATAGACAGCGGCAGCCGTCTTTTCGGTGATGGCGTTTTCCATATGGAAACGGTGGGTCGATGTTGCCTGCCCGATCAGCACCACCTTGCCGCCGCCGAGCCGGATGGCCTGATCCACCGGCGCGCCATAACTCACCACATGCCCCATCTGCACCAGCACTTCGTTCTTCTCAGGCGCGACATCGGGCAGCTTTTCGATGGCCAGCAGATTATTGCCGGTAATGGCGCCCGCCACCGCAAGGCTGATGCCGGAGGAGCAGGACGCCGTGACGAAACCGGCCTCGCCGCCCGTCAGCCTTGCAATGATCGCGCTTGCCTTGCGTTGCAGATCATTGATCTCGACGAATTGCGGCAGGATGGCCGCCATGGCCTGAACGGCCTCGGGAACGACAATCGACGCGCCAAGCGAGGTCATGGTGCCCGAGACGTTGATGACCGGGCGAAGGCCGATCCTGCTTCTGATATCCTCGGTCATGTCTTTCTCCTGTCTTTGCGATGCAATGGGCATCGACATATATGCCATAATAATGTAATAGCTTCTCAAAACTGATGAGGAGCCAAAATTGGACGCCCATAAGCTGGACGAAACGCCTTTATCCGCCCTTCCTGATACGGCGGAAAACCCGGACGCGAAGGCGGCCAAGCGCTCTCGCGTCAGCGGCATCGACCGCGCCCTTCAGGTTATTGATTATCTTTACGAAACCGGATCCCCCGCCGGCGCTTACGCCATCGCCAAGGCGATCAAGGCCCCGCTGTCCACCGTCTATGTGATCATCGATGATCTCATCGAAAAGAACATGCTGGCGCGCAATGCCGACGGCAACATCTGGCTCGGCGCGCGGCTTTACCACTACGGTCTTGCCTATGCCCGCTCGCTCGATTTCATGGGTGTCGCCACCCACGAAATGCACGATCTCTGCCGCCATGCGGGCGAGACGGTGCAGCTTTGCGGCCGCGATGGCGACCATATGCTGGTATTGGCCATGGCGGATGGACCGAGCCATTTTCAGGTCGCGTCCCGTGTCGGCACCCGCGTTCCCTTGAACTGGACGGCGTCCGGACGTCTGCTCGTCGGGCATCTGCCGGAAGCGGAACGTCTCGAACTTTTCCGTCGCTGCGCCCGTTCCTCGCCGACCGGACGCGCCGAAATCAACCCGGAAACGCTGTCCCAGTCTGCGGCGGCGGCCTTCCATGACAGGCTGTCGATCCAGGTCGCCGAGTCCGATTACGCCGTGGCGTGCATCGCTTCGCCGATTTGCGACAACAGGGGCGAATGCGTTGCGACGATTTCCATCGTGCTGCCCGAGCAGAAGGTGCTGGCGGACGAGAACCACTACACCGAACAGGTCAGGGTCTCGGCGGAACGGATCGAAAAGCTGATGGGCTGGCGCAACCATTGAACGGCCTCAACCCTTGAGCGCGACGATGGCTTCGATTTCGACAGTTATATTGCCCGGCAGTGAGCCGAAGCCCACGGCGGAGCGGGCATGTTGTCCCGCGTCGCCGAACACATCGATGAAGAGATCGGAACAGCCGTTGATGACGCTCGGGTGATCGCGGAAATCGCTGACGGCATTGACCATGCCCAGCAGCTTCACCACCTTCTTCACCCGCGACAGATCGCCCAGCGCCTCGTGCATGACGGCAAGCAGGTTGATGCCGGTGAGACGCGCATGGTTATAGGCCTCTTCCAGCCCGATTTCCGCGCCCACCTTGCCGGCATAGAGGTGGCCATTTTCTTCCCGCGGCCCTTGGCCCGAAAGATAAAGCATGTTGCCTTCCACCACATGCGTGACGAAATTGGCAATCGGCGGCGGCGGCGGCGGCAGGGAGATGCCGAGCGCGGCGAGCCGGTCATAGGGCGAGACGTGCCCTTCTGCGTCGAGCGAAGACTGTTTCACGCGAATTCCTCATAATGCCGGGACATCTATCCCGTAATGTCTGTAGAAGGCGGAGGGCATGCCCCGCCATTCCAGTCGGGTTCAGCGCCAGGAATAACCATGGCTGTGGCGCACCAGCTTGCGCGCCCTTGGAATATAACGGCTGGCGGCAATCGCTTCCGTGCCGATGACCGCGTAACGCGGCTCGAACAGGCGCGTCAGACGCGCCACATCGCCATTTGAATCGGTCGCTTCCAGATCGGAATCCACGAGATCGAAAATGGTGAAGTCGGCGCGCTGGCCGACATCGAGACGGTTTTCCATATCGAGGCGGATGACGGAGGCCGGATTCCGTGTAACGGCCTCGACGACATTTTCGAAGGGCATATCGACCGACAGCAGCTTCGACATGGTCGTCGCCAAATCCCACACCGGGAAATTCATCGAATGGCCATGCAAATCCGTGGAAATCGAGAAGGGCAACAGGCCGCGTGCAATCGCCGCTTCTGCCACCTTGAAGGAAAAGGATGCGCCGCCATGGCCGATATCCAGTCGGATGCCTTCACCGGCGCAGCGTTCGGCAAGGTTGAACAGGTCCTCGTCTTCCATGATGCTGGAGCCCGACTTGCCGTTGAAGCAGTGGGTCACGACATCGCCGGGGCCGAGAATTTCCAGAACCTCGTCGTAAAGGGCCGGTGGCTCGCCCACATGTACCATCATCGGCACTTTGAGGATCTTGGCGATCTTCTTGCCGAGCTTGACCGGCGTCACACCCCAGGAGCCGGTGATGACATGGCTCGCCCGCACCTTCAGGCCAACTATATGCTCGCTGTTTTCCGCGTAACATTCGAGGATACGGTCGAGATCGATATCCTTGATGTCGCGCAGTTCAGGCACCCGGTTGCAGGCAACGAGACCGATGGAGCCGAGGTTGAGGAAGGCCTTGATGCGCTCCCTTGAGGGTTCGATGATATATTCCCTGAAACCGTGGAAATTCGCCTCGCCCGCCGAACCGGCATCCACCAGTGTGGTTACGCCGCGCTCGGCCCCGCATTCGGAGGGGCGGATAGAGATGTCGGTGCCGCCGTGCCAGATATGCACGTGCAGATCGACCCAGCCGGGCGAGATGAAGGCACCCTTGGCGTCGATACGCTGCGCATCCGCAGGCACCTGCAGGGCAGAGCCTACCGCGGCAATCTTGCCGTCGCCGCCGATCAGAATATCGGTTGAAGCCTCAGACGCACCTTTTCCGAAACCGACAGGTTTGACATTGGTGAGAAGAATGGGAGCTTGAAGAGGCGTTTTTGCCTGTTCACCTGATGTCATATTACAAATCCCTTCGCAGTCTTGGGTCGAGCATGTCCCGCAGTCCATCGCCAACCATTTGCAGCGACAGTACGGAAAGAATGATGGCAAAGCCGGGGAAATAGGTCATCCAGTCGGCCTGTCCGATATATTGGCGGCCGGCGGAAATCATGGTTCCCCACGTTGGAATTTCGGGGCTGACACCAAGTCCCAGAAACGACAGGCCGGCCTCCGCCAGCATGGCGCTGGCAAAAAGAAAGGTGCATTGCACGAGGATTGGCGAGACGAGATTGCGCAGGACATGCCGCGTCATGATGTGGAAAGTGGAAATGCCGAGCGCCTTTGCCGCCTCCACATAGGGCAACTCACGAATTACCAGCGTCGAGGCGCGCACGATGCGGGCAAGGCGCGGCGAATAAACGACGGCGAGCGCGATGATGACAGTCGTCAGCGACGGGCCGAGAGCCGCCACCAGCGCAATCGCCAGCAGAATATCAGGAAACGCCATCATCGCATCGATCAGCCGCGCGATCGGCGTATCCAGTTTCTGGAAGAAACCGGCAAGCAGGCCGAGCGTGATGCCAATCAGCGCCGAAAGCGCCACCACGGCGGCCCCGACCAGAAGAGACAGTCTTCCGGCGTATATGGTACGGGAAAAGACGTCGCGACCAAACTCATCGGTGCCGAACCAATAGAGTTCGCTCGGCGGCTTCAGGCGGTTCACGATCGACAGTTTTGAGGGCGAGTACGGCGCTATCATCGGCGCGAAAACCGCAAGCAGCACGAAGACAAGCAGCACGAGCAGGCCGGCGGCGACTGTCTTGCGCTTCAGAAGACGCCGAATGAACAGGACAGTCGGGTTGCGTGCCGGGGGAACGGTGGAAACGATATCGGCCATCAGTAGCGAACCCTTGGATCGACCAGCAGGTAAAGCATGTCGATTGCAAAATTGATGAGCACGTAGAGCCCGGCGATAACGAGAAGCGCGCCCTGAATGACCGGATAATCACGCCGGAGCACCGCCGAGACGACGAGATTTCCGACCCCCGGCAAACCAAAGACGGTCTCCGTTACCACCGCACCCGAAATCAGCACGGCGGCGGTGAGGCCAAGCACGGTGAGAATGGGGATAAGCGCATTCTTCAGCGCATGTTTCATCACCACCCGACGCTCCTTGACGCCCTTGGCGCGTGCAGTGCGGACATAGTCATCACCGAGGACATCCAGCATAGAGGCGCGGGTGAAGCGCAGAATGAGGGCGGAGGACACGAGGCCGAGCGCGATGGCCGGCAACGTCAGATGATACATGCGCTCGGCGAAACTCGACCCCGGCCCGCCATAACCCGATACCGGGAACATATCGAGCCTGACGGCAAAGACCTGCATGAGGATGAGGCCGAGCCAGAAGCTCGGAATGCTCGCCGCCAGCATCGCGACCGTCGTTGCGGCCTGGTCCACGAACGAGCCGCGCCGGTAAGCGGCATAGATGCCGATCGGGAGAGCGATGACGCTGGCGATCAGCAGTGAAAAGATTGTCAGGAAAAAGGTCGGTTCGGCCCGATCCAGCAGGGCTGATCCGACAGGCATATTGAGAAAGATCGACTGGCCGAGATCGCCCTTCAGCAGTTGGCCGATATAGTAGACATATTGCACCCCAAGCGACTGATCGAGGCCGAGGCGGGTGCGCAGTTCCGCAATGTCCTGTGCCGAGGCATCCGGCCCCAGCATCACGGCGGCCGGGTCTCCGGGCGTGACGCGCAGGATGACGAAAACGATGGTGACGACGAGGAACATCACCACGATCATTCCCGCAAGTCTCTGGAAGATATACCGTATCACGAATAAGGGCTCCCGATCGCAAAAGTGGCGGACCACTTATGCGCGATAGTTGAAGCGAAGCTGCTGAAGGGTGCCGGCAGCCCGGCACCCGATTGCCGTCCTGGCTTTATTTTGTGACCGAGGCATTCCAGAAATACGGCCACGGAGCAGGATCGACGCCTTCCAGCTTGTTGGACTTCGCCGCCACGGCATTGAAGTCACCGATCTTGAGAAGCGGCAGCTCGGCATAGATCGTCTTCTGCACGTCGGCCCAGAGAGCGATGCGTTTATCCGGATCGACTTCGGCAGTGAAGGCATCAACCGCAGCCTTGCGTGCCGGCGTATCCCACCAGCCCGGCGAGCTCGTGGAAAGCGCGCCCATCAGCGCCGGTTCCGGCAGGAACGGGCTATGGCTGATATAAATATCCCAGAGCTTCGGGTCAGCGCGGCGCTGTGTCAGCGTCGCCCAGTCCACCACCTGCATATCCACCTTGAAACCGGCCAGTTTCAGATATTCTGCAGCAACCTGCGCCATCTTGTAATGGAACTCATACTGGCGGCTGGTAAGGATGCGCAGCGGCTCACCATTGTAACCGGCCGCCTTCAGCTTTTCGGCGGCGGCTTCCGGATTGCCGACATTATAGTTGCCCTCGACACCTTCTTCCGAATGCCAGGAGAAGTTGTCGGGATAATAAGCGCCGTCGAGCGCGTAGAAATCCGTGCTGCCGAAAGCCGCCGCGAGCATGTCTTCCATGTTCAGCGCTTCCGTCACCGCCTTGCGAACCTCAAGCTTTGAGGACAGCCCCTCCTTGGTGTTGAAGACGAAGACCGGATAGCCGAAGGGCTTCAGCATCAACGGCTGCGAGGCGGAGGACGACTTCACCTTCTCGAAGGATTCCACAGGAATGGAATCGACATAGTCGTATTGGCCCGAAACGGCGGCTTCGACGCGGGTGTTCGGATCAGGCACGGGAACGAAGCGGATTTCATCGAGATATTGATGGCGCGCACCTCCGTAACCGTCGCTTTCGCCGCCGCGGGACTTGTAGCCATCGAAGCGCACGAGCTGGATATACTGGTCGGCCTTGCGTTCCTTAAGCATATAGGGACCGGTGCCGATGAATTCGGCCATCGGCTCCGCCTGCTTTTCGGCCGGCAGGATGATCGCCGCGGAATTGTTGAACGCGAGCAGCGAGGTGAGCGGGGCATAGGGCTGCTTGAGGGTGATCGCCACCGTACCGGCGTCGGGTGCGGAGATATTCTCGATAAAGCCGGCGGCCTGCTTGCCGCGCGAGGCGATCTTCATCCAGCGTCCGAGCGAGGCGACGACATCTTCAGACGTCATGTCGCTGCCGTCGTGGAACTTGATGCCCTGTCTGAGCTTGATCGTGTAGGTTTTGCCATCCGCGCTGATCTCGGGCAGGCTTTCCGCCAGCAGCGGCGTCACCTTCCAGCCCTTGTCGAAAGTATAGAGCGTTTCGAAAATATGCTGTGTGACGATGCCGACGAGATCGGCGGTAGACGCCATGGGGTCCAATGTTGGCGGCTCGCCGATGGTGGCGACATTGATCACGCCGCCCTTTTCCTGGGCCATCATCACACCCGGTGCAAGCAACAACGCGGCGGTGGCGAGAAATGCAATTTTACGTCTCATGGTCAAGCTCCCAGCTCTTCTGTGTTCCATTATTATGCTATATGCATCTTTATAACAGAATATCTTGCTGCGACGCCTTGTCAATAACCTTGAAGCAAGGAGGAATGATTACCAGACCGACGGGGAAGCATTTTGGCACGCACCGCCCGCCCGGCGCGCTTTCGGGAGCCACAGCCAGACGCCGGGTCGGCGCAGATGTCAGGAAATTAGGAAGCGGGATATTTCGCATCTGCGAACAAGATGCTATTCAAGAGACGGAGCAGGACAGGATTCCGACAGACATAACCCTGCGTCCATATTATTTTCGCGTTGTTTCGTCTTCGCAGCCGCGCTTTTGCGGGTGAAGACAAGATTGATATTCGATACTGCCGGCTTATTTCCAGGTCGGATTACAAATTTTTATTACGTTGATATTATTGAGGAAACTATGAAGACGGCGATCGTCCATGACTGGCTCACCGATAGGGGTGGGGCTGAAAAGGTCCTTCACAACCTTCTCGAAATCTATCCTCAGGCAGATCTTTTCTGCCTCGTCGATTTCATGAGCGAGCGTGATCGCGGCTTTCTCGGCGGCCGCCCGGTCAATACCTCCTTCATCCAGAAGCTGCCCTTCGCCCGGAAGAAATATCGTTCTTACCTGCCGTTGATGCCGCTCGCCATCGAGCAATTCGATCTGAGCGGTTATGATCTCGTCATTTCCTCAAGCTATGCAGTAGCCAAAGGCGTCATCACCGGGCCGGGCCAGTTTCACGTTTCCTATATCCACAGCCCCATCCGTTATGCGTGGGATCTTCAGCATCAGTACCTCAAGGAAACGCGGCTGACGCACGGCTTCGCCTCGTGGATCGCCCGCGCCATCCTACATTATATCCGCATGTGGGACATCCGCACCGCCAACGGTGTCGACCTGATGACCGTCAACTCCAAATTCATCCGCAACCGGGTGCGCAAGTGTTATGGGCGGGATTCCACGGTGATCTATCCCCCGGTGGATACCTCCCACCTCTCTCCCTCTGACCACAAGGGCGATTATTTCGTCACTGCATCACGGCTGGTGCCCTACAAAAAAGTGCATCTGATCGTCGAAGCCTTCGCCAAAATGCCCGACAGGCGCCTCGTTGTCATCGGAGACGGCCCGGACATGAAGCGCATTCGCGATATCGCAACTCCCAATATCGAAATCCTGGGTTTTGTCGGCAATGAGGAGCTTCACAGATACATGGCGGAAGCCAAGGCTTTCGTCTTCGCGGCGGAAGACGACTTCGGCATCGTGCCCGTCGAATCCCAGGCTCTGGGCACGCCGGTGATCGCTTATGGCAAGGGCGGCGTGCTGGAAACCGTCATACCGCTCGGCGGCTCCAACCAGCCCACGGGCCTTTATTTCCGCGAACAGACGCCTGAAGCGATCTGCGGCGCTGTGCAGGAGTTCGTCGACAATTCCGACCGCTTCGACAAGACCGCCTGCATCGACAATGCCGCCCGTTTCTCCCGCGAACGTTTCCTGAGGGAATTCGCCGACACCGTCAATTTCGCGCTCGCTGAACGGGCATGACTAGGGCACGCCCTCAACCAACATCCACCCCCGGGAACCTCTATCGAGCGCATAAATGAAACCACAAAAGCCGCGAGATAATATTTATGATGTCGCCAAAGGTCTCTGTATAATTCTCGTTGTTTTTGGCCACGCGGAGAGAGGTCTAAACGGCTCCGGAGCACCGCCGCACTTCAGCCTTATGGGTTTTTGCGACTATGCTATCTACACCTTCCATATGCCGTTTTTTTTCTTCTTGTCGGGATTATTCTTCTCCGGACAGGCTACCGCCCCAGGGTGCTTTTTTGGCAAGCTTGGAAAAAATATCGTCTACCCCTATTTCTTCTGGTCAGTTCTCCATGGAAGTCTGATGGTGATGATGGGGCGATTGGGCCTTACAAACACGATCATCGATCTAAACAGAGTCCTGGAAATCCTGTGGAGCCCAATAAGTCCCTTCTGGTTTCTCTACTCGCTCTTTTTCTGCCACCTTGCCTCCTATTCATTGAGTTGGGTACCCGTCTTCCTCCGGGTGGCATTCGCACTCATACTGTTCGGTTTGTTTTATATCCAGAACCAGTGGGTCCAATTGGACGTTGCCTACGGGTTTCTCTATTTCACACTCGGCATCGCCGCTAAACAATACGACTTCCAGCAGATGCGATACACGACGCGCTCGTTCATGGGGATCTTGGCAGCCTTTTTGATTGCCGCCTATTTCTCCTGGAAAATTGAGGTTCCTGAACGGCTTCCATTCCTGTCGGCCATCCTCGGAATAGTAATGACTGTTGCTATTTCGCAGGCGCTGGTTATTCGCGAAAACGCAATTGCATCAACACTCAAGACAATCGGCCAATTATCCGTCGGAATTTACGTAATGCATATTATTGCTATCGGTTTCAGCCGGGCCGTCGCGACCAAGTTACTCCACGTAACTGACATGGCAAGCTTGACAGCAACCATAACGATTGTGGGTGTTGCGTTGCCTGCGCTCGTTCAAATGGCCGCAATACGTTTCGGCATACATGAATGGGTGGCTCTGCCCGCCTCTGCACATCAGCGACGTACCACCAGCTCTACAGAGCAACAGATGTCCACGCGATAATGAAAGTAAAATCCCGAGTCCGGTGATGAAAGTGACTTCGTAATCTGCTAAAATTTTTTCCTTGAGAAAACACTATATCAAAAAAATGAAAACGCCCTTTAAAAACAGCCGCTTGTAAGAATCCCTGATCAATTGAAAAAAATCACATATAGTGACAAAACTGCACTAGCGGAATGCAGCGATCAAAGTAATTATGCCGACCAGTCAAATATTGACGCGTTATCTAAATAGGCGCGGTCCGAGACGAACACATCAATTTAGGTAATGCAAACCGGCTGAGATTTTCTGTGCCGGCGTTATTTACGAAGTGATCATTTTTTAAAAACCTATACGTGTCCGTTTTTCCCGCTTTCCGGACGATATTCATTTTGAGGACCAAATGCGTTTATTGAATGTTTCGATTCTGCTCGCCTCTGCGGCTCTGGCAGGCTGCACTGTCACAGCGGCATCTGGCCCCGACGCAGCCACAATCGAATCCAACGCCTCCGTAAAATTCGGATCAAAGGACAAGAAAAAAACCGCAGGCGTGGATTATGCGCTTATCGACATCAACAGCTCCGTCCTTAACTATGTCGGTGATACCACCACGACCACCTTGCTCGGCAGCTTCGGTGGTGGCAAGGGCGGCGTCCCGGCATTGCCGATGGGTGTCGGCGACGTAGTCCAGGTTGCCATTTTCGAAAGCCAGGCGGGCGGCCTGTTCATTCCAAACGATGCAGGCAGTCGCCCGGGTAACTTCATAAGCCTCCCCAACCAGACGGTCGACCGGGAAGGCAATATCAGCGTTCCCTATGCCGGCAAGATCCGCGCAACCGGCCGCAATGTCGAGGATGTGCAGAGTGAAATCGAGGAGCGTCTGGCAAATCGCGCCATCGAGCCGCAGGTTCTGATCACCAAGATTTCCAGCCGCTCCGCACAGGCCTCGGTTCTTGGCGACGTCAAAGAGCCGACAAAGGTGCAGCTGTCGGAAGCAGGTGATCGCGTTCTTGACGTCATCTCTTACGCGAAAGGCCTGAGTGCTCCCAACATAGAGTCCTATGTCACGCTCATTCGGCGCGGGAAAACGGCCCGCGTCAATTATAATCACCTTGTCAGCACGCCTTCGGAAAACATCTATGTGGTGCCGGGCGACACCATCATGGTGGAGCGGGAGCGCCGCACTTATCTCGCCTTCGGCGCTTCCGGCCTCAACGGCCGTTTCGAGTTCGAGGACGCCGATCTCAAGCTCTCGGACGCCCTTGGCAAGGCGGGCGGATTGCTCGACTCCCGTGCAGATCCCGCCCAAGTCTACGTCTACCGCATCGTCAAGCGCGATCTTCTCGTGAAGCTCGGCATCAACACGTCCAAATTCGCTGGCCAGGACGTTCCGGTCATTTTCCGTGCCAATCTGCGCGATCCCTCGACCTTCTTTGCCAGCACGAAATTCCCGATGCAGGATCGCGACATCATCTATGTTACGAACTCGCAGGCCACCGAACTCTACAAATTCCTGGATCTCGTCGGCTCCGTGCCCGCCACCACAGGCAATGTTGCTGAAGATGTGCTGGCCACCCGCAACGCTATCCGGGCTTTCTAACCTCCGGCGTATCGCATCGCGCAAAAGGCCGCCCCGGAAACGAGGCGGCCTTTTCCCGTATCAACCGACGCGAAGAATATGCGCAATGGCGGTTACACGCCAGTGCGATCCGCTTCAGCCCCTGTACGGCAGGGCAAACGGCTCCCGCAAACGGTTATTGCCATTACAAAAGTTTAAGGTGATTTCGCAGCGTATTGGGTGTCTTGTGGAGGAAAGCTGTTCCCAAAGCTTGCCGCACATGTCGGGAAACATGTATCGCCTTCATTACGCGGAACCGTCAGATGAAACGTTTCTGGACCGCCCTCAGCGTTCTTGCCATCGCAGCCGCCGGCGCGTGGTCTTTCAAGGACCGCCTGCCGCTCGATCAAATTCCCTATCTGAAACAATTTGCCAGCACTCCACCGCAGGCCGAGACCGCAACCGCAGAGACGACTGCAAATGCAAAACCGCAATCCTCCCGCAATGGCCAGCCAGGCACACAACAGGGGCAACGGCAGGGCGGCGGGCGGCGCAATGGCGGACCACCGACCGTCAGCACCATTTCGGTCAGTAAAGCGACGCTGCCAATGGACGCGGCGGCAACAGGGTGGGCGGTCGCAGCCGATATTACCAATATCGCGCCGCTCCAGGCCGGCCTCGTCACCGAAATCGAGGCAAAGGACGGCCAGCACATCAAGGCGGGGGATCTGATCCTCAAGATGGACGATCGAATTGCCCGTGCGGCGGTCGACAAGGACAAGGCGAATATCGCCGCCGACCAGGCGACACTTGAACAGACTGAAGCCGCTTTTCAGCGTGCCGCCAACCTCGTCAAGCAGAGCGCCGAGTCACAGCAGGTGCTGGATCAGGCCAGAGCGGCGCGGGACAGCGCCAGCGCCAAGATCGATGCCGACCGCGCAACGCTTGCGTCCGATCAGGTGGCGTTGGAACATATGGAAATCCGTGCTCCCTTCGATGGGAGACTGGGTGATATCAGCGTCAGCCCGGGGGCTTACCTTAGTGCCGGCGTGAATATCGTGACGATCACGAAATACGACCCCATCTCGGTCAGTTTCCGGCTCTCTCAACGCTATCTGCCGCAATTGCGCGAAGGCGTAGCGAAAGACACGGCAGTTGATGTCGACCCTGCGGCGACCGGCGGCGAGGCGATGCGCGGCGTACTGCGTTTTTACGACAACACTGTGGACCAGACCTCCGGCACAGTGCTGGCAAAGGCGGAGTTCAAGAACGACCGCGGCCTTTTGTGGCCCGGTCAGTCCGTCAACGTCACCGCGCATTTTGTTTCCGAAGACGAAATGGTCGTCGTACCGACGGTCGCTGTGAGACCCGGACCGAAAGGCAATTTTGTCTACACGGTCGACGGCGATCATCATGCTCATATGACGCCAGTTGAGGTCGCGCGTTCGAACGGCGACCTCACCGCCATTGCGCGCGGCCTTAATGGCGGAGAGCATCTCATCGTCGAGGGCCAGTCGGAACTCGCCGACGGCCAGCTCGTGATCGAGCAATTTTCCGACAAGGGCGGGACGGCAGGCAATCTGGCCGCCAATATTCCGCAGGAAAAGGCTGACCGCCAATGATCCCGAATTTTTGCATCAACAGGCCCGTCGCCACCACGCTTCTCGCCATCGGCCTCGTTCTGGCAGGCCTTGCCGGTTTCCGTTTACTCCCGGTCGCGGCCTTGCCGAAGGTGGATTTTCCGACGATCAACGTGTCGTCATCACTCTCCGGCGCCTCCCCGCAAACCATGGCCACCTCGGTCACCACGCCACTGGTCAAGCAGTTCGAGACAATTCCCGGCGTCAGCGAGATCAGCGCCACCAATACGCTTGGCAACAGCTCGATCGTGCTTCAGTTCGATCTCAACCGCGATATCGACGCGGCCGCTGCCGACGTGCAGGCCGCAATTTCCCGCGCGCAACGGCAGTTGCCGAGCAATATGACGACGACGCCCAGCTATCGCAAAACGAACCCGGCCGATGCCCCGGTACTCTTGCTTGCGGTCAACAGCAAGGAAATGCCCACGAGCAAGGTCGATGAAATCGCCGAGAACATTATCTCCCCGCTCCTTTCCACCATTTCCGGCGTGGCGCAGGTGAGTATCTACGGGGCGCAGACCTATGCCGTGCGCATTGGGCTCGATCCGGCGCAGCTTCAGGCAAGAGGCCTCGGCGTCGATACGGTCACCACCGCCATTGCCCAGGCGAACAATCAGGTTCCCGTCGGCGCACTGCAGAACGATAATCAGCGCCTGACGATCGAGGCCGATACCCAGCGCACGAACGCAGCCGCCTTCCGTTCGCTGGTCGTATCGACGAACAACGGTGCACCCATTCACCTCGGTGATATCGCCAACGTCACCGACAGCATTGACAACACCAATGCGGGCAGCTGGTTCGACGGCGAACAGGCCATCGTTCTCGCCGTTCAGCGGCAGCCGGATGCCAACACCGTCGATGTCGTGGACGCCATCAAGGCCAAGCTGCCGGCGCTTCACCAGCAATTGCCGCCTTCCGTCAACATCAACGTGATGAACGACGCCTCGACCGCGATCAAGGACGCGATTTCCGACGTTCAGTTTACCCTGTTCCTGACCATCGGGCTGGTGGTGGCAGTGATCTACCTCTTCACCGGGCATCTGACGGCAACCGTCATTCCGGGTCTTGCCGTGCCGTTGTCGCTGATCACGGCTTTCGGCGCGATGTATGTGCTGGGTTACAGCATCGACAATATCTCCCTGCTTGGGCTCACCCTGTCAGTAGGTCTTGTGGTGGATGATGCCATCGTCATGCTGGAAAACATATTGCGCCTGCACGAAGAGGGGCTGCCGATGCGGGAAGCCGCGCTGCAGGGTGCAGCGGAAGTCAGCAGCACCATCCTCTCCATGTCGATTTCGCTTGTCGCCGTCTTCATCCCCATTCTGTTGATGGGCGGGGTGATCGGCAGGCTCTTTAATGAATTCGGCATGGTCGTCACGCTCGCCATCATGGCCTCGGCTCTGGTATCGCTGACGGTCACGCCAATGCTCGCCTCGCGCCTTTCCGGCCACTCCTCCCGGCCACCGGCGATCATCCGCTGGTTCGATGCCGGCTTCGAGCGGACGCTTCGCGCCTATGGAAACGCCGTGAGCTGGTGCCTTTCCCATCGCCGTATTGTTTTGGCGTCATTTCTCGCCTCGGTCGCGGCATCTCTTTATCTATTCGAAGTGCTGCCCTCCAGCTTCTTCCCCCAGGAAGACATCGGCCGTCTTTCGGTTTCGACACAGGCGCGAGAGGATATTTCCTACACGGCGATGCGCGATCTCCAGGCGCAGGTTGCCGATCAGATCCGCAAGAATCCGGCCGTGGTCCACGTTACATCCATCGTTGGCGGCAATTCGCGCAATCCGCTGAACAACGGCTCGATGTTCGTCGAACTCAAGCCCAAGGAGGAGCGTGCACCTCTGAGCCAGGTTCTGACGGAACTGGGCCAGGCCAGCTCGAAAGTCGCGGGCATCCGCACCTATATCAACCCGCAGCAGAGCCTGCGTTTCGGCGGGCGCAGCTCTGCCAGCCAATATCAGCTCGTGGTGCAGGGCTTGAACGCTGATATCACCAATGAATGGTCGAACAAGCTGATGGAGGCGATGCGCCGCGACCATACCTTCACGTCAGTCACCTCGGATGCCCAAAACGGCGCCATCGCCGCCACGATTTCGGTCGATTCGGAAAAAGCCGCTGCCTTCGGGATTACCAATGATCAGCTGCGCAAGACACTGGAAATGTCCTTCGGCGGTTACACCGCCGCACAGATCCAGTCGACCGGCGACAGCTACGATGTCATTGTCGAGTTCGACAGCTCGAAGCCGTGGAACGACGATTTCCTGAGCGACATCAACATTCTTTCGGCCAAAACGGGCGTACTGGTGCCGCTTTCCAACTTCGCTGCTCTCACCCGGACGCAAGCGCCTGTTACCATCAATCAGACGGGCCAGCTCGTCTCCACCACCATCTCCTTCAACCTTCCGGATGGTGTGGCACTCTCCGACGCCACAAGTCGGATCGACCAGCTCAAGACCACGATAGGCCTGCCGCAGGATGTCTTCACCAGCTATGGCGGCACGGCGGCAATCTTCCAGCAGAGCCAGGGGAACACCGGAATCCTCATTCTGGCGGCGGTGCTCACCATCTATGTCGTTCTCGGCGTTCTCTATGAGAGCTTCATCCACCCGCTGACCATTCTTTCCGGTCTGCCGGCAGCGGCCTTCGGCGCCCTTGTGGCGCTGAAGGTTATGGGCATGGATTTCTCCATCATCGCCCTGATCGGGCTATTGATGCTTATCGGCATCGTCAAGAAAAACGCGATCATGATGATCGACGTGGCGGTGGAACTGATGCGCGAAAAAGCGGAACCACCCGCAACCGCCATTCACGAAGCCTGCGTGCGCCGGTTCCGCCCGATCATGATGACGACATTCTGCGCATTGCTTGGCGCTCTTCCCATCGCGCTCGGCTCGGGCGCCAGTTCAGAACTGCGCCAACCGCTCGGCATCGCGGTGGTCGGTGGTCTCATCGTCTCGCAATTGCTGACATTGTTCATCACGCCTGTCATCTTCGTGGAAATGGACCGCTTCGGCCGCTTCCTGACAGGGCTATTTTCCCGCAAAAAAACGGCGGAAAAGCATGCCGAACCGGAAAAACCGAAAGGAGCTGCCGAGCCGGATTCCGTCGCGGCCTAATAAAGGCTTTCGAGGCGCTTCAGTGCCTCGGAAAACCCCGCCGGCTGCAGTTGGAAAGAGACAGCTCGCCCCTGCAAATCCGGAGCTTCAACAGTTAGCGTCTTTCCCGTCTCCAGCGCCGAAACAACTTCGACAAAAGGTGTGAAAGACACAATGCAGCCGACAGGGAGGCACGTGCTGACCTGCACTTCCTGCAACCGGACATTGGCGGATTTTATTGAGAAGAGCTTCGTGACGGCAAGGCCGAAAGGCATGACGATAGTGCCGGAGAGCTTACCCGGCGCTTTGCCCTCATCGAGCCGAAATTCAACCGAAACAACGAGTTTTCTGGTTTTTTCCTCAAGCTGCACCTGCGCAATGGCGCAGAGCGGCTTCGCCGTTGACTTGTCCGTGCCATCAGTGGGGTCTTTTTTTTCTGGTGCGGCACAGGCAAGTTTCCAGCTTCCGTGAACTTCATGCAGCGGCATGGCTGGGCTCGCACTTTCCTGTGCGCGCGCCTCACCGCGGGAAAAACAAACGAGAATGGCAATGGCAAGCACCGCCGCGTGTGGCATATTTGGTCTGAAGGACATCAGAAACGCACTCCCAGCTGGGCTGAAGCAGATTGATCCACGACGCCCGCCCCGAACACCGCACCATACCGGAACGTCAGCGTGGCAGACGGACCAAGATCATAACTGAGCCCAAGATTAAGCAGCGCGACATCCCGCGCCATTGCCGTCCCCGCGACGGAAAAGCCATCGCCACCGGCATAAAACAGGGTGCTCATAACCGACAGGTCATCATAGGCATGCCGCCATCCGATATCGAGCATCGCCCGTCCGGAGGCGGTCTCCAGCACGATGTCATGGCTGAGGCGGGCACCGATCGTTGTGTAAAGCTGATCATGACTGGCAGAGCCGGAGGAAACCGCGGAAACACCACCCTGCTCTGCAAAGGCTTCCGTCTGAAGATTCACGTAGCTAATGGTCACATAGGGCTCAAGGAGCACCCTATCGAGATCGAAACGCCATGCAGCTTCGGCGAAGACCTGCGTCGTGGAAGCGTCGTATTGGCCCGTCAAATTTTCCTGCAATGTCGAAAAGGAAATCGCCCGACGCGTTTCCACATTCTGGAAGGCATGGGTCGCGCCCACCCGGAGAGAGGCAGGGCCATTCACCGCGCTCGCATAGGCTGCCAGATAGTAGCTATCCGCACCGGCAGATGCCGAGCCTTGTCTTAAGGTATCGTGGCCGTATCCCCCTGCAAGGCCGGCCCGAATGCCGCCAGCAACATCGCCGTCCAGCCCCAGCAGCATACCGCCTCCCGACATATCGACCGTTGCGCCATTTCCATCGGCCCCGACGCGGCTGCGCGACCCGAAACCGCTGGACCAGAAAGTAACGGTGCCTTCCCCCGACGCTCCACTCGAACCAGGAGGAGCGCCGGCAGACATGATGCTCCGCACGTCCGCGCCGCTGAATGCGCTGCGCATCCTCTCCAGAATGACGTCTCGCGTCAGCTGGCTGCGATTGATCAGCGCCATGGCCAGGGAGGGGTGCAGTTCACCTGCAAGCTGTGAAAAGGCTGACTGGGTTTCACCCTTTTGAAGAAACAGAGCGGCCTGATAGAGTTCCGGATCTTCCCGGGCGGAATCGACGGCATTGGCCGCATGGGCGGCGTTTTCTGTGGATGTCTCGGTCGCCAGAAGTCCCGGCTCCGGCGACACGCGGTTGAAGGAGAGATAAGCGGTGCCATTATCGACGCTTTTCGTGACGCTCACCAGCAGATAGGCAAACCTCTCGTCCACGCCGGTAAATGCGCCCGTGATGCCGCCCATCGTCGTCAATATCGGATATTGTGTGCCCACCGTATAAGCCGAGTGGCTTGCAAGAGGCATCACCACGAGGCTGACATTGCCGCCGATGGTGACGGTGCCGCCGACAACAAGCCGGTCGGAACTGCCGGAAGGATCGATTTCGACGACGTAGGACGAGCCATCAGCAAATGTCACATCTCCGGTCGATGTGATTGTGCCGATAGAATTCCCCGGTGAAAGCGTGCCGCCCGACGTGACGGTCAAACCGCCTACCGTACCGGAGCCGCCAAGCGTTGCACCGCTGCGAACGGAAACGGCACTTGCCAGCGAGCCGTTGACGCTGAGCTTGCCCGACGAAACTTCCGTCGCACCGGTATAGGTGCTGTTGCCCGTCATGACCAGATTGCCCGACCCCGTCTTTTCAAAAGAGCCGGTGCCGCTGACGACATTCGAAAAGGTCCCGCCGCCATCCAGGACAAGCTGCGCGTTGTTGACAATGTCACTCGAACCGAAGCTTTTTGCGCTTCCGACCAGCGCCCCCGCAGAAATTGTGGTGTTACCGGAGTAGCTGTTATCAGCGGCGAGGATCAAGTTGCCACTACCGGTCTTCTCTATCGTACCTGACCCCGTGATGGTGTTTGCAAGTTTGCCGGCCCCGTCAACGACAAGCCTGGAATCATTGGCTATTTGCCCTGAGCCGAAACTCGTGGCTTTTCCTTTCAGTATCCCGGAAGAAATCGTGGTACCGCCGGAATAGATGTTGTGGCCACTCAGCGTCGTAACACCGTTTTCTGCGATAACTCGACCAGCGCCCGCAATATCTGCAGACAATCCATAGTCGGTTTCAGAATGATTGAGAACGATGGTTCCGTCGCCAGCGCCGAAATCAATATTGGTCGCGCTGACACCGCCAGCTGAGACGGCCGTTTGCCCGGAGGGCGCCCCAATTGTCAAAACACCGTTAGAACCAGCCGACGAAGCTATGAAGACAGTGGTGGCCGCAAGCGAAGCGCCGCCGGCTACCTCCACTGAGCCACGACCGGCCCCGCCAATCACGAGCGATTTAGCGGCGTTCACCTTCGATCCCGTTCCGCCGATATAAACGTTCCCGATGGACGTTCTCTGATCACCAACGTAAAGGTGATCGGTCGCAACCGACCCCGCATCATGTACCGCCAGAGTTCCCGCGCCTCCCGATCCAACAACCATGGTGCCGGAACCCGCCATGGCGCTGTCAGCAGAAACGGTAACAGCCGAATCGGCACCGATCACGACCAGCGTGCCGGAAGAACCGGCAAACTCGCCAAGCCGAAACGCTTTCGACCGAATTTCGCCACCGGCAGCGACCGAAACCTGGCCTTGCGTGCCGGTTTCGTATCCGACGGAAAGGGTGCTCGCCAGCGTCATTGTCGAGCCGCCGCCTTCGACGGTGACTGAAGCAGTGCCAGCTTCCTTTGCCACGTAAGCATTGGCGCTCTCAACGGCCCCACCGGTGATTATATTCAAGGCCGCGCCGCCCTTTCGACCGACCACAATATCTCGGGTCTTGAACATGCTGTTGGCGCCCGAAACCGTTATTATGCCATTGCTGCCACTATTCGATCCGATAGTCGTTCGTTCTGAATCAATACGCCCGCCACTTTGGACAATCACCTTACCCGATCCGTCGACACCTACCTCAAGACCGTCGCTTCCGATCTTCCAGCGAGATCCGCTTCCGTGCACAACGGCTTCGCCGGTTGAAACGGCCGACCTCCCAAGCCGGCCTGATGAGCTTTCCACCACACCGCCCGACAATATCTCGATTTTGCCGTAGCCAGCGGCCGCGGTAGCGTCGCCGGCATCACCGCCCAGACCAAGGTTGTCCGTCTCCCATAGCGTATCCGCACCTGTTACAAAGACTTGCGCGAACGCGCGACGACCGATGACAACGGTTCCACTTGTCGCCGTCGCGGCAGCGGCGACAGTCATCGTCGCCGCACCTTCGTTTCCCACGATCAAAGTGCCTGTTGTCTCCAGACGAGAAATGCGACCATCGATCATTAAGTTGCCCGTCGATGTATTACGGTCGCCTATGATCGTCGTTCCGAGGCTCTTGACCACACCGCCGCCGGCGATTGTCAAAAATCCCTGCCCCTGGTCGCCGATAATCATCCCCTGCGATACGGTCAGATTGCTGCCGGCACCGTCAACCGAAACGGTACCGATTGAACTGATACCCTCCGCAACAGCCAGCTCTTTTGTTTTGAAGGTGCTGGCACCCGATACATTCAGGACGTTGAAAAGATCGTCATCAAGATAACTTACGAAGACCTTGCCGGAATTATCGAAGCTGGATGAATTACCAAGGGTAAGCTCACCATTGCCGCTTCCTCCACCAAGAAGAATATTCCCGCCTGAAGTCGCATGACTGCCGCTCAGATCAAGCTTGCCAACACCGACGCCCCCGACGAAGATGTCGTGACTGTTGGACCAACTGCCACCACTAAAATCAAGCGTGCCGGTTTGGGAATATTCATGACCCAATCGCACATAACCCGTTTCCAGGCGACCTTTCACCGTCATTGAGCCATCACTGGTGGCGGCGATACCCAATTCCGAGATTGTGGCCTCAAAGCCAGCTGCAATTGTGGGGCCGGGCTTGTTGATCCCTGCGAAGTCATCCACGCCCGGGACCCGGTAGTGACCCTCCCAGCTGCCGAGCGAAAACCAGTCATCCGTTGGAGAACCAACCCAGGCGATGGAATCGGCAAACGCCGTTGGCACGTAAGCCACCGAAACTGCCAGGGCGAGAAAGCTGGTCGATGCGCGAAGAGGAGGCCAACATGCGGGCGAGAGCCCCGCGCCAGACCTGCGCGACCCTTTTCCCCTACGCCAGATGCGACCCGACATCCGATCTCCCTCTGGTACACCCCGCCCCTTCGCAAAGGCGAATCACTCTCGATCCATCCAATTAGCGCAGCTTGAGAGATAATCGTCAGTATAAAATGCACTGATAACGTTTTTACTTATAAAAAAAAGAAAAAGGAGCGCGATCCCGCGCCCCGACAAATGTAAAATCACATATCACTAAAATAATATCTGCACCGGAGGATGCAGAGAACCTGCCTATACACGCTACTGCCGGGCGAACCGTCCGAAGGCTCCACCCGAAAAGCACAGCGGATCACCATCCCGATGGGCAGCGCGCAACACCTCGCCGACGATGATAGTGTGATCGCCCGCATCATGCGCCGCCGCCTGCCTGCACTCAAAACGGGCCAGCGTTCCGGGGATGACCGGTACACCTTCATCGTTCAATTCCCAGTCAAGATCATCGAAAGCACGGCCGTTGCGGGTGAAGCGGGCGCTCAGCACGTCCTGATCGGCGCTCAGCACATGAATGGCGAAATGGGTCGCGCCGCTAAAGGCCTGATAACGCGACGAGCTTTTCGCAGGTGACCACAGCACCAGCGGCGGATCGAGCGAGACGGATGCGAAGCTGTTGACCGTCATGCCGATCGGGCCTTCCGGGGTCGTGGCTGTTACCACAGTAACACCGGTGGTGAAAGCGCCGAGCGCGTTGCGAAAGCTGCGGCTGTTTTCGCCGCCGGGAACGAATACATGTTCATTGGGCATCTTGATCGCCTCTGCAACTGTCATCACGCCACCTCTTTTCCAATCGCAAGGGTGTAGAGTTCAAACCATGTCTGGCGGTCCATCGTCACGCGAAGCGCATCGGCAGCGGTTTTGATGCGTTCGAGATTGTTGGTGCCAATCACGGGCACTATCTTTGCCGGATGGCGCAGCAGCCATGCGATCGCGACGGCCGTCGCGTCTACGTCCTGTTCCTTGCCGATGCGCTGTAGGGCAGCCATGGTGCCGCCATGCGCGCCGGAGAACAGCGAACCGCCACCGAGCGGCGACCAGGCCATGGGCGAAATGCGCTTTTCCTGCAGGTAGGCGAGATCGCCATTCGTGAAGGAATCGGTGGCAAGCAGGCTCATTTCGATCTGGTTCGTCACCAGCCGGTTGCTCATGACCGATTGCAGCAGCGAAAAATCCCACGGGCGGAAATTGGAGACGCCAACCGCCTTGACCTTGCCCGACGCCACCAAGGCATCAAGTGCCTTGCCGGTTTCTTCCGCGTCAATCAGCGGGTCGGGGCGGTGAATGAGCAGCAGATCGACGTGATCCGTCCCCATGTCGCGAAGCGACGCTTCCACCGAAGCGTTGATGTGGACCGTGGTCGTGTCGTAATGCTTGACGCGGGTGGCAGCATGACGGCCGGCCGGGGCGACGATGCCGCATTTGGTGACGATCTCGATTTTGTCGCGCAGTCCTGGCGCAGCTTTCAATCCGGCGCCAAGAATGGCTTCTGCCGTGTATCCGCCATAGATATCGGCCTGATCCATTGTAGTGATGCCCTGTGCGAGGCAGGCCTCGATCTTCGCCTGTACATGCGCCGGCGAGGTGTCTGCATCGTCACCAATGCGCCACATGCCGTAAACGATGCGGCTGAGTTCGAGTGAGTCAGAAAGAGCGATACGTTCCATCAGTGGCGTTCCCCGTTGCCGAGCGGCGTCGCTGGCGTTTCAGAAGGCACCCGGCCATAGGCATGCGGCAGGGAGCAGGTTTTCATCTGCGGCAACACCTTGGTGCCGAAATGTTCCGCCTCGTCGAGATGCGGATAACCGGACAGGATGAAGGCGCGGATACCCATCTTCTGGTAATCCTCCAGCGCCGAAAGAACCTGATCCGTCGAGCCGACAAGTGCTGCGCCGCAGCCGGAGCGCGCCCGGCCGATGCCGGTCCACAGATTGGGTTCGACATAACCGAACTTGTCAGCGAGTTCACGGGCCCGTGCCTGATGCGACACGCCGAGTGAACCGCTATCGTGGGCGCGGTTGCGGATCAGCTGGCCGTATTCATCATCGAGCTTGGAGACCAGATGTTCGGCATATTCGCGGGCTTCCTTTTCAGTATCGCGCACCACCATATGGACGCGCAGACCATAATCCAGCGTGCGGCCATGGGCGGAAGCGCGCTCGTTGGCGGCGCGCATGCGGTCCGCCAGCTGGTCCTTCGTCTCCGGCCACATCAGATAGACGTCGCATTGTGCGCCACAGAGCTCAAGGGCATCTGGAGAATAACCGCCGAAATAAAGAAGCGGGCCGCCATTCTGCTGGTAGGGTCTCGCCGGCTCGGTCGATACGCCCTTGAACTGGTAGATTTCGCCGTCGTGGTCGATGGTGTCGCGGGTCCAGGCCTGCCGCAAAATCTCGACGACCTCGTGGCTGCGCTTGTAACGAAAGGCGCTGTCGGCGACTTCGCCCGGGAAGTCCGAGCTGATGACATTGAGGGTCAGGCGGCCTTTCAGCATGTGGTCGAGCGTGGCAACCGTACGCGCCAGCATGATCGGCTGCATTTCGCCACAGCGGATAGCGGCAAGGAAATTGATACGGTCGCTGATCGTCGCACAGCCGGCGACAAAGCTCAGCGTATCCTGCCCCACCTGATAAGACGACGGGCAGAGAATGTTGCGGAAACCAAGTTCCTCGGCTTTTTTGACGATATCCGAGCAATGTTCGAAGCTGGAACGCAGGCTTCCATCCGGCACGCCGAGATAGGCGTAATCATCGGAACACAAAGCGGAAAACCAGGAGACCTCGGCAGCATCGAGATCAGCGGATGTAACGGGTACGACGGTCATGCAATTCCTCCTCAGGGCCGCTCTCGTTGTTCTTGCATAACATCAAGAAATATGTAAATCAATGATGTATCAATTTTTGTTTCGGGTGGAGGAAACGGCATATGAGACACACTGGTGGCAGTTTGCCCATGTATCTGCAGATCGCCGAAATGCTGGTGCGCGAGGTGTCAGCAGGGCGGCTGATCGACGGCGAGAAGCTTGCGCCGGAGCGCGATATGGCTGCCGATCTCGGCATCGCCGTCGGTACGCTACGCAAGGCGCTCGCCGAATTGCAGGAGCGCGGCCTTCTGGAGCGCGTACAGGGTTCCGGCAACTACATCCGCGCGGTCAGCGATCCGCAGAGCGTCTACGCTTTCTTCCGGCTTGAACTGATCGAGGGCGGCGGCCTGCCGACAGCGGAGGTTCTGGATGTGACCCGGCTAGCGAAGCCCGCCGATCTGCCCGCTTTTGGCACATCCTCCGAAGGACACAGGATTCGTCGTCTGCGGCGCATCGCCGGCAAACCGGCCGCCATCGAGGAAATCTGGCTTGATGGTTCCTATGTTGACACGATCACCATCGAAAACATGTCGGAATCTCTCTACCTCTATTACCGCACTCGCCTCAACCTCTGGATATCGAAGGCGGAGGATCGCGTCGATCTCGGTGAAGTGCCCGAATGGACGCCCGAAGCGTTCGGCCAGAAAGCAGGCGCAACCGTGCCCCGCGTCCTGCGTCTCAGCCAGGCGCAGGATGGTGCAGTAGCAGAAGTTTCCTGGACCTGGTTTGACCACACCGTGGCGCGCTACGTTTCTCGCATACGTTGAGACTACGCAAAATTCGCGTGATCTACAGGAGTGACGGAATTTGACGGCAGGCAAGCCAACCACTGCCCGCCAGCGGGCGATTTTGCGGATATATTTCTTTTAATCAATGACTTAGTAGTTTTTGATTTCTGTCAGAAATAAAATTGATACACTATTGATTTCCTTTTTGTGAAAGGTAATATCACGACCTCAGGGAGACAGGCGTTTCGCCACCCCACGTTACTGCCAGACAATCGGGCTCGATTTTCGAAGATGCGGTACGGGGAACTTGAAGGTTGATACCGGCTATTGCGTCCATTGAAATTTCGGGCGTGCCGGTCGTGAGGAGGAAAATATGGCTTCAGTCAGCCTGCGCAAGCTGGACAAGAGTTACGGTGCGCTTCGCATCGTCAAGGGGATCGACCTTGAAATCAACGATGGCGAATTCGTCGTATTTGTCGGCCCTTCCGGCTGCGGCAAATCAACCACGTTGCGCATGGTCGCGGGGCTGGAGAGCATTACAGGCGGCGAGGTGAAGATCGGCGACCGTGTCGTCAACCGGCTGCCGCCGCGCGAGCGCGACATCGCCATGGTGTTTCAGGACTATGCGCTTTATCCGCACAAGACGGTGCGCGAAAACATGGGCTTCAGCCTTAAGGTGCGCGGTGTCAGCGCCTCGCAGGCCAATGCCAGCATCGATGAGGCGGCAAAGATGCTGGGCATCGAGCACCTTCTCGACAGGCGGCCCGGACAGCTTTCCGGCGGCCAGCGTCAGCGTGTGGCCATGGGGCGCGCCATCGTTCGCCGCCCGCAGGTCTTCCTGTTCGATGAGCCGCTTTCCAACCTCGACGCTAAACTCCGCGGACAGGTACGCACGGAAATCAAGCGCCTGCACCAGCAGCTGGGCACCACCATCATCTATGTTACCCATGACCAGGTGGAGGCGATGACGCTGGCGGACCGCATCGTCATCCTGCGCGGCGGTGATATCGAACAGGTCGGCACGCCGGATGAGGTTTATAACCGGCCGGAAAGCGTCTTCGTCGGCGGTTTCGTCGGTGCGCCCGCCATGAATTTCGCGCGAGCCAAGGTGAATGGCGACCGGCTGACATTCTCGGACGGGAATTTCCTGCCGATGGCATCCATTCGGCCATCGCGCGAAACAGCTCTCGAAGGCCGCGAAGTCATCGTTGGCATTCGCCCGGAACATTTTGGTACTGCCGAGAGCCTCGACAGCCAGCTTGCCGTAAAGGTGCAGGTGGTGGAGCCACTGGGCTCGGACACCCTCGTCCATTTCAGCCTCGGCGACGCGGCGCTGACCGCACGGATGCCGCCGCAGCTTCGACCAACGCCGAACGAGGAACTGCGGATCGGGGTCGATCCGTCCAAGGTCCATCTTTTCGACGCAACAACGGAGCGCTCGATCCACTGATTGCCGGGCAAAATGCCACGGCCAAGGATTAATAACGGGAGGAACACATGACATCCAAAACTATCCTGGGCAAAGCCTTCATGGGCGCAGCGCTCTGCGCAACGGTGCTCGCTTTTTCAGGTCAGGCCTTTGCCGATGCCGAGCTGAAGATCTTCGTTTCCAGCCAGCATCAGCCGGATGTCTGGCGCAAGGCGCTCGATCAATATGAGGCGAAGACGCCGGGCGTGAAGGTGGTCATTGAGACCGGCGGCAACACCTCGGAAATGCAGGCGCAATATCTCAACACTGTGATGTCGGCCAAGGATTCGAGCCTCGACGTATTGATGCTCGACGTCATCCGTCCCGCGCAATTTGCAACAGCCGGCTGGACCAGCGATTTTGCCGGCAAGGACATGTCCGCCTACCTGCCGACCTATGCCGAAGCCAACACGGTGGACGGCAAGATCGTGGCGTTGCCAGCCTTCGCCGACTCCATGTTCCTCTATTACCGCAAAGACCTGCTGGATAAATACGGCATCAAGCCGCCGACCACCTGGGAGGAGCTGAAGGAAGCGTCCAAGAAGGTCATGGAAGGCGAAAAGAACCCGGAGCTTCAGGGCCTGTCCTTCCAGGGCAAGGCGATCGAGGGCGCGGTCTGCACCTTCCTCCTGCCCTACTGGAGCGAAGGCAAGTCGCTGGTTGAAAACGGCAAGCTGAACTTCGACAACAAGGCGGCGGTGGATTCGCTGAAGCTCTGGAAGAGTTTTGTTGACGAAGGCATTTCCAAGAAGAACATTTCGGAGGTGGCGACCGACGACACCCGCAAGGAGTTCCAGGCCGGCAAGGTTCTCTTTGCCGTCAACTGGTCCTATGCCTGGACCCATTTCCAGGGCAAGGAATCGCAGGTGAATGACAAGGTCGGCGTCGCCCGCCTTCCCGCCGTCAAAGGCGGTGAGCAGACGACCTGCCTCGGCGGCTGGGAATTCGGCGTGTCCGCCTATTCCAAACAGCAGGATGAAGCCAAGAAGCTTGTCGAATATCTCTCCAGTCAGGATGTATCGAAGTTCATGGCCATCAATGCAGCGCTCCTGCCCACCTACGCCGCTCTCTACAAGGATGCCGACGTGACCAAGGCAATCCCGTGGTTCGCGGATGCCCTGCCGGTCGTCGAAACAGCAAAGGCCCGTCCGGTGACGCCGCGTTACAACGAGGTCAGCGAGACCATCCGCACCACGGTCAACGGTGTGCTCGCCGGTGTCATGAAGCCGGAGGATGGCGCAAAGCAGATGGAAAGCCGTCTGCGGCGCGTTCTGCGATAAGCTTCGGGCCGGAAGGCGGCGTGTGCACCGCGCCCCTTCCGGCCGTTTCGACTGACAGGATGAAAGGCGCCTCAAGGGCGCGAAACGGGCCGGACATAAACCGGTCCGACCGGGAGACGATGACGTGAATCCAGTTGCGGGAGTGGCAGACGTGACAATGCCGGAAAGAACCATGGTTCGGGTGGACGAGAAACCGCAGCCGCGCTGGACGCGGTGGCTCGATCTCGGCGACCGGTCGCTGGCCGTGCTGCTGCTCGCGCCGGCGGCGATCCTGCTTTCGCTCATCATCGTTTATCCGGTGGCGCGGCTCGTCTATACGAGCTTCTTCAGCCTGTCGCTGACCTCGGGCCTCCCGGCGGAATTCATCGGCTTTGAAAATTACACGGCGATGTTCGACGATCCGATTTTCTGGGAAACGACCTGGAATACGGTGCTGATAACGCTGATCACCGTGCCCGGCGCACTATTCATGGGCCTTGGCCTCGCATTGCTCGCCAACCTGCCTTTCTCCATGCAGTGGCCAATGCGGCTTTCCCTTCTCATCCCCTGGGCGCTGCCGCTCTCCTTTGCAGGTCTCATCTTCGCGTGGTTCTTCCATTATGAATATGGTGTGGTCAATGATGTGCTGAACCGGCTGGGCTTTGAAGGCATTATCTGGTTCAACTCACCGAACTGGGCCTTTGCCGCCATCTGCCTGACGATCATCTGGAAGACCTCCTCCTTCATGGCGCTCATGATCCTCGCCGGGTTGCAGACCATCCCGCGCTCGCTTTACGAGGCAGCGGATGTGGATGGCGCCGGCAAGATCAGGCAGTTCTTCGAAATCACCCTGCCGCTTCTGAAGCCATCGATTATCGTCGCCCTCATCTTCCGCACGATCACGGCGCTACAGACCTTTGATATTCCTTACATGATGACCGGCGGCGGCCCCGGCACATCCACCACGACGCTTGCCATGTATATCCACCAGAACACCGTCTCCTTCCTCGATCTCGGTTACGGTTCGGCCTTGGCGGTCATGATGTTTGCGCTTTCCATGTGCGTCACCGCCGTTTACCTCCGTATCATCAGGACGAAGGACTGATCCCATGAGCACCGTCGCCACCTCCTCCGGTCTGTCCACCTTCTTCTCTGGCAAGCCGCTGCGCTTCATCGCGGCCTCCATTCTTCTGATAAACGGCCTTTTCCCGGCTATCTGGATCCTCTTCACCTCGCTGAAAACCGAGGCGGAGCTGACTGTCAAGCCGATCACCTGGTTTCCGCACGCGCCGACACTCGCCAACTACATGCAGGCCTTTTCGGATCAGCCGCTGCACCTCTTCCTGTTCAACAGCTTCATGGTGGCGCTCCTTTCCACGGCACTGACCATCCTGATTTCGGTTTTGGCGGCTTACGCACTGGCGCGGCTGAACCTTAAATACCGGGCGCTTATCCTGTCGCTCATCATCGCCGTTTCCACCTTTCCGCTGGTGACGCTGCTTGTGCCGCTGTTCGAAATCATGCGGGCGCTCAATCTGCTCAACAGCTGGACGGCGCTGATCCTGCCCTACACGGTGCTTTCACTGCCGGTGTGCACGCTGATGCTGGTTTCCTTCTTCGAAAGTATTCCGCGCGATCTCGAAAACGCCGCCATGATCGATGGCTGCACCCGCATCGGCGCGCTGTTCAAGGTCGTCGTGCCGCTTTGCGCGCCGGGCGTCTTCACCGCAGGCATCCTTGCCTTCGTGAATGCCTGGGACGAGTTCCTGCTGGCGCTCTCCTTCAATTCCAACCCTGCGCTGCGCACACTGCCCGTTGGCATCCAGCTTTATCAGGGAGAGTTCGCTTTCCCCTGGCCGGTCATTTCGGCAGCTTTGGTGGTCGGCATCGTGCCGGTCGCGATCCTCATCGTCATCTTCCAGGAACGGGTTGTCTCTGGCCTCACCGCCGGCGGTCTCAAGGGCTAAAAGGTTAAGTCATGCATTTCGAAAAGACCCACGAGGGATTTACGCTTGCGATCGGCAACCGCACCATCCTTTCCCATTCGCCCGACGAGCCGGCCTTCTTCGCCGGTTTCGGCAAGGAACGGATGGATATGTATCGCGGCAATTTCGATATCGAAGACTACGTCGTCGAACGAACTGCCCTGCGCCACGCCGAGATGAGCGGCGATAGCGTCACGCTTTCCTCCGCACCGGGACAGACCCCTCGCCTTCGCCTGACACTCGAAAGCAATGCCATCCTGCTGACGGCGCTGGACAAGACCATCAACCGTCTCTGGCTGCGCGTCTTTGCGGAAACGGATGAGCATGTCTGGGGCGGCGGCGAGCAGATGTCCTATTTCGACATGCGCGGACGGCGCTTTCCGCTCTGGACCTCCGAGCCCGGCGTTGGCCGCGACAAGACCACCGAAATCACCTTCAAGTCTGACGTCAACGGCAAGGCAGGCGGTGATTATTACAACACCAACTATCCGCAACCGACCTATCTCTCGTCGCGTAGATACGCGCTGCATGTGGAAACGAGCGCCTATTCGGTCTTCGATTTCCGCAATGGCGATTTCCACGAGATCGAAATCTGGGCCATCCCTGAAAAGATCGAATTTTTCGCCGGCGACAGTTTCACCGATATCGTCTCCGCGCTGTCCCTACGGTTTGGACGGCAGCCGCAATTGCCGGAATGGATCTATAATGGCGCGATCATTGGATTAAAGGATGGCGTCAATTCGTTTGCGCGGCTGGAGAAAATCCGCGCGGCGGGAACGCTCGTGTCAGGCCTGTGGTGTGAGGACTGGGTGGGGCTTCGCCAGACATCCTTTGGCGCACGCCTGTTCTGGGACTGGCAGGCGAACGAAACCCGTTATCCGCATCTGCGCCAGAAGATCGCCGAGCTTGCCGATCAAGGCATCCGCTTTCTGGGTTACGTGAACCCCTATCTCTGCGTTGACGGCCCGCTTTTCCCCGTGGCCGAACAGGCCGGTTATTTCGCAACGGATGCGGAAGGAAAAACGGCCCTGGTGGATTTCGGCGAGTTCGATTGTGGCGTCGTCGATTTCACCAATCCGGCTGCCGCCGACTGGTTTGCCGAAGAGATCATCGGCAAGAACATGCTGGATTTCGGCCTTTCCGGGTGGATGGCTGATTTCGGCGAATATCTGCCGATCGATATAACGCTCTCCAACGGTGTCGACGCAAAGCTGATGCACAATGCATGGCCCACCCTGTGGGCCGAGGTCAATGCAAAAGCCGTCGAAAGCCGCGACAAGACCGGCGAAACGCTGTTCTTCATGCGCGCAGGCTTCACCGGAGTGCAGGCCCATTGCCCCCTCATCTGGGGCGGTGACCAGTCGGTCGACTTCTCCCGTCATGATGGCCTTGTCACCGTCATTTGCGGCGCGCTTTCATCCGGCCTCATGGGCAATGCCTATCACCATTCCGATATTGGTGGTTACACCAGCCTGTTCGGCAATGTCCGCACCGCGGAACTTATCATGCGCTGGACGGAGATGGCCGCCTTCACGCCGGTCATGCGCACCCATGAGGGCAACCGCCCGCGTGACAATCTGCAGATCGATCAGGATGAAGCGGTTCTCGCCCATTTCGCCCGCATGACGACAGTCTATGTCGCGCTTGCCCCCTATCTGAAATCGCTCTCCGCCGAAGCGGCCAGAACGGGGCTTCCGGTGCAACGCCCGCTTTTCCTGCATTACGAGAATGACCGGCAGACTTACGCCATTCAGGACAGCTATCTCTATGGCCCCGACATGCTGGTGGCTCCTGTCTGGAAAGCGGGAGAAACGCAACGCACTCTCTATCTTCCGGGCGATGGCCAGTGGGTACATCTGTGGAGCGGCGTGCATCATCGCGGTGGAAACGAGGTTACCGTGGAAGCACCACTCGGCCGGCCCGCGGTTTTCTACCGCGCCGATAGTGCCAACGTCACCCTGTTTGAACAGCTCCGCACCATCTGAGCCGTTGACAGCCAGCTAAAAAAACGACAGTTTCCGACCCATTCCGAGGGGAGCACCAGACGGTGCTGAGATGGCGTTGAGCCGGACCCTTGAACCTGATCCGGATCATGCCGGCGTAGGAACGGAAACTGTCGCGCCTTTGAGGCGCTGCCCTTTCTCTTCTCCGCTTTGTCCTGATCTCCGCGATTGTCACGTGTGGAGACCGAATGATGATGCTGAAACCTTTTGTCCGTCGCGCCCGGTGCGTCTGCGTCTGAGGTCCGGCTCATGCGTGCCGCCCATGCGTTCAACGGTGTCGGTCTCCTGCTTGTTCTCTGGCAGGCAGGCACATGGCTGTTCTCGCCACCCCGTTATATCCTGCCGGCGCCGGCCGATGTCGCCGCGGCCTTCCTGCGCCAGCCCGGTTTCCTGTTGGGGCAGGCCATGATTACATTTCTCGAAATGGCCGTTGGACTGATGGCCGGCGTCCTGGTCGGTATTGTCGTGGCTTTCACCATCGCGGCAATCCCCCGTCTCGGTCGCCTCGTCTGGCCGATGGTTCTGGTTTTGCAGGCCTTTCCGGTCTTCGTGCTGGCGCCCATCCTCGTCCTCTGGTTCGGCTTCGGCATGGCCTCGAAAGCGGTGATGACGGCGATCATCATCTTCTTTCCCATCGCCTCCTCCTTCACCGATGGCCTCAACCGGACGGATCGCGCCATTCTCGATGCCGCCTCGCTGACGCAGGCAAGCCACTGGCAGGTTCTCACCCGGTTGCGCGTGCCACTGGCGCTGCCTTCGCTTATCTCCGGGCTGCGGGTGGCCGCACCCCTCGCACCGCTGGGCGCTGTCATTGGCGAATGGGTCGGCGCATCGGCAGGGCTTGGATTCGTGATGATCCAGTCAAACGCCCGCATGCAGACCGACACGATGTTCGCCGCCATGGCGATACTCGCCATCATGGCGGTGCTGCTGCGACTGACGGTGGATCGCGCCACCGCCCATCTGGCGCCCTGGGCCAGGGAAACAGAACACACCATTCCTTTCGGGTATTTACGGAGACTTTCAGCATCATGAAGCGAACTCTTCTTTCTTTCGTCATCGCGGCGGCAAGCATATTTGCCCCCGTTCAGTCACACGCGGCCGACAGGCTTACGGTATTGCTGGAATGGTTCGTGAACCCCGACCATGCGCCGATGGTCATCGCGAAAGAGCGGGGCCTTTTTGCGGATGCGGGGCTCGAAGTTGAACTTGTTCCGCCGGCAGATCCTTCCGCCGTTCCGCGCCTCGTTTCTGCAAAACAGGCCGATATCGGCGTGCACTACCAGCCCAACCTCTATCTGGACCACGATGCCGGCCTGCCGCTCGTCCGTTTCGGCACCCTGGTCGAAACGCCGCTAAACACCGTCACCGTGCTGGCTGACGGACCGATCAAAAGCCTGAAGGACCTGAAGGGCAGGAAAGTCGGTTTTTCCGTATCCGGTTTCGAGGATGCCATGCTGAAGCGCATGCTGGAAAAGGACGGTCTGACGAAAGACGATGTGGAACTCATCAACGTCAATTTCTCCCTGTCGCCATCGCTCATCGCCGGCAAGGTGGACGCCACGCTCGGCGGTTTCCGCAATTTCGAACTGACGCAGATGAAGCTCGAGGGCCACGAAGGCCGATCCTTCTTTCCGGAGGAACATGGTGTTCCGGCCTATGACGAGCTGATCTTCGTCACCCATCGCGATCTCGCAACAGACAGCCGCCTGCCGCGTTTCCTCTCCGCCGTGGAACAGGCCGCTATTTTCATCACCAATCACCCGCAGGAATCCTGGCAGCTTTTCATCAAGGCCTATCCCAATCTCGATGACGCACTGAACAAGCAGGCTTTCTTCGACACATTGCCGCGTTTTGCCAAGCGCCCTGCCGCACTCGACCGCGCCCGCTATGCGCGTTTTGGCGCCTTCATGCGGGAAATGCAGCTCATCAAGCAGGCGCCGGCGGCGGACGAAATCGCCGTGGAGCTACAGCAGCCATGACCATCCCTTTCCCCACGACCACGCAGGCCGCCGAAATCCTTGAAAAAGTCAGACAGGCGCGTCCGCGCGTACACTGCCTTATGAATACCGTGGTGCAAAAATTCACCGCCGACGGGATTACCGTTGTCGGCGGCATTCCCTCCATGACCACGTCGCTGGAGGAAATCGAAAGCTTCGTTGCCAAGGCGGATGCGCTGACCATCAATCTCGGCACGCTGGATGCGGAGCGGCGCAAGGTTATCCTGCTGGCAGTGGAGATCGCCAACGCCTCAGGCAAGCCCTGGATCGTCGACCCCGTGCATTGTGACTATTCTCCATCCCGGCTGGCCTTCGCGCGTGAGCTCATCACTCTCTCTCCCGCGATCGTGCGTGGCAACCGTGCCGAAATGAGCCTGATCGGCGAGGTGCCAGATGCAATCAGGATCGAGACCGGGCCGGTCGATCACCTGAGCGACGCGACGCGACGCGTCAGGATCGTAAACGGCCATCCCTGGATGGCAAAGGTAACGGGTACGGGCTGCCTCTCGGGAGGCGTCATCGCTGCTTTCATGGCGGTGGAACAGGATGCTTTGGCAGCGGCGGCGTCCGCCCTTGCCGTCACCGGCGTCTCCGCCGAACTGGCCGCGTCCTGTGCCAAAGGTCCCGGCACGTTCGAACCGGCATTCCTGGACGCGCTTTCGGCGATTACCGGCGAAGATATCATCAATCATGCGAGGATCGAGAATGAACAAGGTTGATTACCGCCTCAACGCGCTTGTGGATGCGAGCCTCGGCGATGTCGCGCCTCTCTTTGAGCTTGCTCTGGCGGCTGCACTTAATGGCGCGACAATCCTGCAATATCGCGACAAGCACGGCTCGACACGGGAGATGATCGAAAACGCCCGCGCCATCCACGAGGCCATCGCCGGCACCGGCGTGCCGCTCGTCATCAATGACCGGGTGGATGTTGCGCTCGCCTCGGGCGCAGATGGAGTGCATCTTGGCGCCGACGATATGGACGCCAGAACCGCTCGGCGCATTCTTGGCGAAAAGGCGATCATCGGCCTCACGGTCAAGAACCGCGCCGACGCCGAACGGGCAGCCTCCATGCCCGCCGATTACGCTTGCATCGGCGGTGTGTTCGACACGGTTTCAAAGGTCAACCCGGACAAGCCTGTCGGTATCGATGGGTTTTCGACACTCCGCGCCTTGCTGAGGGAATGGCGGCCGGACATGCCGGTGGGCGCCATCGCCGGCATCGATCTTTCCCGCGTCCCCTCTGTCATTGCCGCCGGTGCGGATGGAGTGGCGGTGATTTCCGCCATCTTCCGCGCGGCGGATATTGCCAGCGCGACCAAGGAGTTCCGCTCCGCAATCGATGCCACCCTGAAAGCGAGACAGCCATGACATCAATTGCGTTGACAATTGCCGGATCCGACAGCGGTGGCGGTGCGGGCATACAGGCAGACCTCAAGACATTCTCCGCGCTCGGCGCCTATGGCGCCAGCGTCATCACCGCCATCACCGCACAGAACACCAGAGGCGTAACTGCGGTCGAGGATATTTCGGTGACCACCATCATCGCGCAGATGGATGCGGTGTTTTCCGATCTCACCGTCAATGCGGTGAAGATCGGCATGGTTTCCCGTATCGAAACCATTGCAGCCATAGCGGAGCGGCTCCGGCGGCAATCGCAGCCCGTGGTGCTGGATCCAGTCATGGTAGCGACGTCAGGCGACCGTTTGCTGCAAGAGGACGCCATCGAGACATTGCGGCGCGAGCTTCTGCCAATCGCGACCATCGTTACGCCGAACCTGCCGGAAGCGGCGCTTTTAACCGGCACGCCGATAGCGGAGACGGAAACGGACATCAATCATCAGGCCGAGGCGATCCTGAAAGCAGGCGCGAAAGCGGTGCTCATCAAGGGCGGTCATGGTGAGGGGCCTGAGAGCACGGATTATCTGTTTGCAGACGGCACCATGCAGGCGCTTTCCGCTGCACGCGTAGCGACGAAGAACGATCACGGCACCGGCTGCACGCTGGCGGCGGCGATCACGGCTCATCTTGCGAGGGGAAGCGAGTTGCTGGAGGCCGTGGAGCTGGCGAAGGATTATTTGAATGGGGCGCTCGATGCTGGGCAGAGCCTTGCCGTTGGACATGGGCGGGGGCCGGTGCATCATTTTTATCGGTGGTGGGGGTGAAGCCCCACACTCGACACTACCTCGCCTTCGGCGTCGCCAGCACATTCCGGATCGCGAAACTCGAATGAATACGCGAGACCCCCGGCAGCTTCGAGAGTATCTCCTTGTGGATGCGCTCGAAATCCCCCGCACTTTCTGCCTCGCAACGCAGGAAATAATCCGAACCGCCGGTCATGAGATAACATTCGCGGATTTCCGGATATCGCCGCACCGCATTCTCGAAACGGTTGAGAAAATCCTCCGTCTGCCGGTCGAGCGTGATCTGCACGATGACCGAAATCACCTCACCGCCGGCGAGGCCGCTGGTAAGCGCCGTGTAACCGCGGATGATCCCTTCCCGTTCGAGAATATCGACGCGACGCAAGCACGCGGATGGCGAAAGCCCGACCTCTGCAGCAAGCTTTGTGTTGCTGATGCGGGCGTTGAGCCGAAGCAGCCGGATGATATGGCGGTCGGTCGCATCGAGTGACGACATAGAAAATTCCAATCATGAAAAGAAAATTGCGCGATTGCTAATTATATCGCATTTCCTTCGAACAATCGCCAAGAAATTCGATAATCGTTGCAATACTCTCATAAGATAAAAATGAGGGTGAGCAACTATGGACATGCAGATCAGCCGCCAGCAGGCAGCCGGTGGTGCGAGCGGCCATCTGACCATCGATCTCGGCGCATTGCGCGACAATTATCTGGCACTTGCGGCGATGGCGCCCGCATCCCAGACGGCGGCGGTGGTCAAGGCCGATGCATATGGCCTCGGTGCGGATATGGTCTCGCAAACCCTGTTCGATGCGGGGTGTCGTCATTTCTTCGTCGCTCATATTGACGAGGCGCTGGCGCTCCGGCTGCGTCTTCCCGCCCAAGCGCGGATCTTCGTCCTCAACGGCCTTCAACCCGGCAATGAGACCTCCTGCGCCGCCATGGCGATCACACCGGTTCTCAATTCGCTGGAGCAGATCGCCCAATGGGCGGTCCATGCCAAGACGCTCGGCAGGAAACTTGCAGCCGCCGTACAGATCGATACCGGCATGTACCGCCTCGGCCTTTCCCCCGAAGAGCTGGAAACCCTCACTTCCCAGCCGCAACTGCTCGATGGTATCGACATCGCCTTCGTCATGAGCCACCTCGCCTGCGCCGACGAACCGGGCCATGCATGCAATGCGGCACAGCTGTCGGCGATGCGGCAGGCCACGATTGCGTTTCCTGATGTCCCGGTCTGTTTTTCCAACTCCGGAGGTATTTTTCTGGGTCGTGAGTACCACAACCACCTGCTGCGCCCCGGCATCGCGCTTTACGGCGGCGCACCCTCTGCCGACCGCCCGAACCCGATGAAGCCGGTCGTTCGCCTCGATCTCGCCGTGATCCAGACCCGCACCGTTCCCGCCGGTTCGCTGGTTGGTTACGGCGGTTCCTTCCAAGCGTCCGGCTGCACGCGTCTGGCGACCATCGCCGCCGGCTATGCAGACGGCCTGCCGCGCTCGCTCAGCAATCGCGGCGCGGCATGGTATGATGGCGTGCGCCTGCCGATTGCGGGGCGCGTTTCGATGGACAGCATCATTCTGGACATATCCGCCCTGCCCGAGGGAACATTGACCCAAGGCAGTTTCGTGCAGATGATCGGCCGCGAGCAAACGCTTGAAGACATCGCGGACGATGCGGGCACGATCGCCTACGAAATCCTGACCGGCCTCGGCCGTCGTTATCGCCGTACGTATATTCAGCCGGACGAAACCCCGGTCTTTGCTTCAACATCAGTCAATCACAAGTGAGACGATCATGAACGTCACTATCCTCGGAGCCGGCGTCGTCGGCGTGACATCCGCCTGGTATCTGGCCAAAGCCGGGCACAAGGTGACGGTGATCGACCGGCAGCCGGCTGCAGCGCTCGAGACCAGCTTTGCCAATGCAGGTGAGGTTTCCCCCGGCTATTCTTCGCCCTGGGCCGCGCCGGGCATTCCGGTCAAGGCCATGAAATGGCTGTTCATAAAACATGCACCGCTGATCATTCGCCCGACGGTCGATCCGGCGGCCTGGCGCTGGATGAGCCAGATGCTGCGCAACTGCACCTCGGCGCGTTATGCCATCAACAAGAGCCGCATGGTGCGCGTCGCGGAATATAGCCGCGACTGCCTGATGGCACTGCGGGAAGAAACAGGCATCCAGTATGACCAGCGCATGCAGGGCACGCTGGAGGTATTCCGCACACAAAAGCAGTTTGACGCCATTGGCAAGGACGTGGACGTGCTGACGGCGGGCGGCGTGCCTTTCGAAATTCTCGACCGAGACGGGTGCGCCGCCGTGGAACCCGGCCTCTCGCCATCGAAGGAAAAGATCGTCGGCGGGCTGCGCCTGCCTGGCGACGAGACCGGTGACTGCTACATGTTCACCACCGAGCTTGCCCGCATGGCGGAAGAAGCGGGCGTTACCTTCCTGTACGACACGGGGATCATGCGCCCCATCGTTGAGGCAGGACGCGTCAAGGCGGTGGAGACCACCCGCGGGCTTGTGGAAGCGGATATTTTTGTCGCCGCGCTTGGCAGCTACTCTCCGCAGTTCCTGCGTCAGCTCGGTCTGACCCTGCCGGTCTACCCGGTCAAGGGTTACTCCATCACGGTGCCGATTGTGAAAGAGGAACGGGCACCCGTCTCCACGGTGATGGATGAAACGTTCAAGGTCGCGATCACCCGGCTCGGTTCGCGCATCCGTGCTGGCGGAATGGCGGAAATCGCCGGCTTCAGCAAGGACTTGCCCGCAGCGCGGCAGGCAACGCTCACCCATTCGGTGGAAGACCTGTTCGGCGGCGCGGGCGATCAGTCACAGGCGAAATTCTGGTGTGGCCTGCGCCCGATGACGCCGGATGGTACGCCTGTCATCGGCGCTACCCGCTACAGCAACCTTTACCTCAACACCGGCCACGGCACGCTCGGCTGGACCATGTCCTGTGGCTCCGCGCGCGTCCTTTCGGACATGATCAGCGGTGCGACGCCCGAGATCGACACCCATGATCTGGCAATCAGCCGCTACGCGGCATGACCGGCACGCCGCGGTTTCCGCTGATATCGCCCATGCACGTCGTGTGAGGGCCGATACACCGATATCCTAAAGCGCCAGAGCATCCCTAAGGGCTAGACCTTCTTTGGTACGAAGGTCGAGATCGGCCTCTATATGATTGAGATGTTGCAGCATCAGCGCCCGGGCCCTTGCCGCATCCTTCGCCTCCAGCGCATCCAGAAGACCGGCATGTTCGTTATGACCGCAGCTCGATACGCCGGAGCGCCCATAGAGCGCGATGACCAGCGATGAGCGCGCAACCAGTTCATCCATGAATTTTTCCAGGATGGCATTGCCGGCAATTGACGCCAGCATCAGGTGAAAATCACCCGAGGCCTTGATTTCGGCCCGCCGTGCGCTCGGCCCGCGTTCCTGCTGATGCCTGCTCTCCTCCAACAGATGTTCCCGCAGCTTCTTTACCGCCACAGGCGTGATTTTTTCGATTGCCGCGTCAACGACGCCGGGCTCGATCAGCCGGCGGGACGCAAATACCTGCCGCGCCTCGTCGGGCGTTGGATTGGAAACGAAAGCGCCCCGATTGCGCTCGGCCTTCACGAGGCCCTCATAGGCAAGCATCTGCAGCGCCGCGCGCACCACCGTGCGGCTGACATCGAACAACGTTCCCACTTCCGATTCCGATAATTTCGTTCCCGGCGCCAGCCGGCGATCGACAATGGCGTCGCGCAAAGTGTCTCGAATGGCCTGGGCACGATCCTCATGCGATGAATCGGGAGATACGGTTATGTGGGCAAGGCTCATGGGCGCGTCCTGTTTGCTCCCGAGTTTTAGCGCGAAGCGTGGGACGCAGGCAAACGGGAATTGTGGGCGACAGCCGGTCTGCCACAATTCATTCAGCGACCGTTCAGCAGGCGGGCTGTATTTCCTTAACCATCGAATTTGCAACTGGCAGCACCCTGCCACCTGGATGGAAAAACACCATGTCGTCCTTTGCAGCCAAAACCGCTATGGCTATCGCCGTCGCCGCCGCAACCATCGCTCCCTTCAACAGCGCATCCGCCGGTGACTGGGACCGCCACGACCGCCGCGACGCGGCGCTTCTGGGAGGTGTGCTTGGCCTTGCCGCCGGTGTTGCCGTTGGTTCCGCCCTTTCCCGCCCGGCACCAGTGGAGGAGGAACGGGTCTATATCGATCCGGCACCGCGCCGTTATCAGGCCTATGAGCCGAGCTATGTCTATGAAGAGCCGGACTATCGTTACTACCGGCCAGCACCGCAGCCGGTTTATCGCCCTGCGCCGGTCTATCGCGCCCAGCCGGTTTACGACAGCCGCCCCGTCTATAATCAGCGCCAGACCTATCGCACCATCGAGCCGTGGACCAACGCCTGGTACGATTATTGCTCGCAGCGTTACCGCAGCTTCAATTCCCGCACCGGCACCTACACGGATTATGACGGTCAGCGTCATTTCTGCGTAGCAGGCTGAAACGACGGCCGTTGCCGCAATTGCTGCGATTATCGCCAGGCCGCAGACGGAAAGGTCTGCGGCTTTTCAGGGGGCGGAGCAGGACGACTTCGCGCCGTCGCCATAAGTCGTCCCCTGCGCAGTTTCAGGCCGCGCCGTTCTTCACATAGTCTGCCCGGTTGATACCGTGGCGTTGCAGTTTGTCGTAAAAGGTCTTGCGGGCGATACCGAGCGTGGCGATGGTTTCCGCGACGTCGCCATTGGATTGCTCCAGTGTCTCGCGGATGATGCGCGCCTCGATCTCGTCCATACGCTCCGGCAAGGTGCCGGAAGCCGGGATTTCCGACTGCAGAACAGATGTGGCCGCCAATTCCGTCTCAAGCCCCAGAACTACCCTCTCGGCAAAATGCCCGAGTTCCCGGACATTGCCAGGCCAATCATGATCGTTGAGACGACGGGAAACCCCGGCGCCGATCTGCGGCACCGGCATGTTGAAGCGGTTGGCTGCCTTGGTGACGAAGTGGGAAAACAGGAGTGGAATATCCGCCCTGCGTTCACGAAGCGGCGGTATCGATAATGTGACGACATTCAGCCGGTAATAAAGGTCCTCACGAAACGCGCCACGTTCGGCCGGATCGCCAAGGTCAACCTTGGCCGCCGCAACCACGCGGATATCGACAGGTCGCTCCTCGTTTGAACCAAGCGGCGAAACCTCGCGCATTTCCAGCACACGCAGCATTTTCACCTGCACGGCAAGCGGCATGCTTTCGATCTCGTCCAGGAACAACGTGCCACCACTTGAATGTTCGATGCGGCCGACACGTTTTTTCTGTGCCCCGGTAAATGCCCCCGGCTCATGGCCGAAAAGCTCGCTTTCGATCACCGTTTCCGGTAGCGCACCACAATTCAGCGCGACGAAATTGCCCTTGGCGCGCTTCTTGCTCCAGCGATGAAGGGCCGTTGCCACCACTTCCTTGCCGCTGCCCGTTTCGCCGGCCACCAGCACATCGACATCCGTATCGGCAATATGCCTGAGCGTCATGCGCAAGCGCTCCATGGCGGGTGTCTGCCCGATCAGCGGCAGGTCGTCCTCCGCCTGCCCGGCTGCCCGGCGAAGCGCGCGATTTTCCAGCACGAGGCGGCGTTTTTCGAGGGCTCTGCGGGCGCTTTCCACCATCCGTTCGGCGGGAAACGGCTTGGCTATGAAGTCATAGGCGCCGTTGTGGAGCGCATCAACGGCCATGGGTACATCGCCATGGCCGGTAATGAGGATGACAGGCAAGTCCGCATCGATCTTGCGGACATGGTCGAAAAATTCCAGCCCGGTCATGCCTGGCATGCGCACATCAGTGATAACGACGCCGTCGAAATCTTCACTCAAAGCTGCAAGCGCCTGCTCGGCTCGGGAAAAGGAAGTGACCGGCAGCCCGTCTAGCTCCAGCGTCTGCACCATCGCCTTGCGCAGCTGCGAGTCGTCATCGACCAGAAATATAGTACCATCCGCCGTCATGTCATGCTCGCTTCAGATATACGGAAAAACACGTGCCTGCCTCGCCACTCGTCACCTCAATGCGCCCGCCATAGTCCGAAGCGATATCGTTTGAGATGACAAGGCCAAGGCCGAGACCGCCCTCCTTGGAGGTATTGAAGGGTGAAAAAAGCTGGGCACGTATGTCTTCCGGAATGCCCCCGCCATTGTCGCCAACCGAGATTACAACCGCGTCGCCCTCTTCGCGAACACGTACCTCCACCCGGGCCGTATCAATCGCTTCAGTCGCTTCCAGCGCGTTTTGCAGAAGATTGATGAGGATTTGCTCCAGCCGGATGCGGCTGCCGAGCACTTTTAGATCCTGATCGGGCAAGACAATATCGAGCGCGTCCATCTGACCGGAAAAACGGCTGCGCAGCAGCATCACCGCGCCTTCGATGACGGTTCGAACACTGACAGGTTCAGCGCCGGTTCGGCCCTTGCGCGCGAGTATCTTCAGATCGCTGGTAATCGTGCCGATACGCTCGGTAAGGGCGGCAATGTCCTCAAGATTTTCACTGGCTTCAGCCAGACGTTCACGCTTCAGCAGAGTGCGCGCATTATCGGCAAAGGCGCGGATTGTCGCCACAGGCTGGTTTATCTCATGCGCCACGCCAGCCGCCACCTGCCCAAGAATGGAAAGGCGGTTGGCCTGCACCAGCTCATGCTGGACATTGCGCAACTCCCCGGTGGTCTTTTCGTGCAGGGCGATTTCCGCCTGAAGATGATCGCGCGTCTTCGTCAGATCGCGGGTTCTCTCCTGTACCTTAAGTTCAAGCTCGGCGCGGGCCCTTTGTTCTTCTTCCTTTTCTTTCAGAGCCTTGTGCCTGCGCCACAGCCACAGCGCCGAAAGCGCAATCAGCGGCATGAGCGTCGCCAGCGCCACCGCCCTGCCCTCGCGGATGGCGGCATTCAAAGCGGGTGCGACGGGCTGAAGATAATGCAGGGTCCAGGATGTCGTCGGCACCGGCATTTCCAGCCGAAGATAATCGCCGCGTTCGCGCCCCGGCTCATCAACGTGGATGAGCGGAACACCGTCGCCCAGTGATCGAGCCGTTCGGAAAGGCAGCGTCGCCAGCGCCTCATTGCCGAATTGCAGGCTTTCGGAAATGGTGTTTCGTCGCGCCTCGTCGATGGCCGCGACTGTCTTGAAGCGCCACTCCGGCACGCTCGTCATCAGCACGACACCGTTTCTGTCGACGACATAGACCGGCTTGCCTCCGATATTCCAGTCCGCTTCCAGCCGGTTGAACTCGACCTTGGCAATCACGACGCCAAGCGGCCGGCCATCAGCCGCATCGATCCGGCGGGAGATATAGAGACCTGGCCGGCGACTGACATTGCCGAGCGCATAATGTTCGGACATGCCAGTCTTCATCGCCGCCTGAAAATACTCACGGAAGGCATAGTTGGAACCGACAAAGCTGTCCGCCTGCCGCCAGTTGCTCGACGCGATGGTCAGGCCGGTCGGCCCGGTCACGTAAATAACAGAGGACTGGGTTCCTTCGATAAGCCCTTCAAGCTTTCGATTGAGCCGATCAAGAGCCGAAGAGCCGCCGCCATCGAGAGCGACGGCAAGATCGGGATCGCCGGAAAGAACCAGCGGAATAGCCCGCGGCCGCTCCAGCGCAACATTCAAAAGGGCGATCTTCAGTTCCGCATCGGTGGAGGCCTCGGAACCCGCCGCACGCAGGGCCTGATGGCGGGCAAATTCATCGGCGACAAGCAGCATGCCAAAACCGATAAGCAGCCAAAGCCCCGCGAGCGCCAGCCATTGCGCCCGTCGCTTCGCCTGGGAATGAAGTGAATTCTCTATCTGGCTCATAAGCCAATTGTGCGGATTTACGCACAGACCGCAAGAGTTTTTGTCCGGAATTCCGCACAGTCAACTGCCGCGTCTTCTATCCCTCCAAAAAAGAACTTTTTGAATCAGTCAGTTACGGCAAATAATCAAGTCTGGCATGCGTATTGCACATGACTCCACAATCGGCGCGAAGCCGTCAACGACACGGCGATCCCGGGAGGCCAATCAAGGCAGGGTGAGGCCGAGGAGGAAAAAACATGATCGATACGACAGCCGTGGCCGCGGGCCACGCCAAATTGCCATTCTACAAGCATCTGTATTTTCAGGTTCTGGTGGCCATCATAGCCGGTATCGCACTCGGCCATTTCTATCCGGCCTTCGGTGAAGAACTGAAGCCGCTCGGCGACGGCTTCATCCGCCTCGTCAAGATGATCATCGCGCCCGTCATCTTCCTCACTGTCGCAACCGGCATTGCCGGCATGAACGACATGAAGAAGGTTGGCCGCGTGGCTGGCAAGGCCATGATCTACTTCCTCGTATTCTCCACCCTTGCGCTTATCGTCGGCCTCATCGTCGCCAACACCGTGCAGCCCGGCGCGGGCATGAACATCGATCCGGCAACGCTCGATGCCAAGGCCGTCGCGACCTACGCCGACAAGGCCCATGAGCAGACCATCACCGGCTTCCTGATGAACATCATCCCAACGACCATCGTCGGCGCATTCGCCAGCGGCGATATCCTGCAGGTGCTGTTCTTCTCGGTGCTCTTCGGTATCGCGCTCGGCGTCGTCGGCGAAAAGGGCAAGCCGGTCACCGATTTCATGCACGCCCTGATGTATCCGATTTTCAAGCTGGTCGCGATTCTGATGAAGGCCGCCCCGATTGGTGCTTTTGGCGCCATGGCCTTCACCATCGGCAAATACGGCATCTCGTCCGTCACCAATCTTGCGATGCTAATCGGCACTTTCTACGTCACGTCCTTCCTGTTCGTGTTCGTGGTCCTCGGCGCCGTCTGCCGCTATAACGGCTTCTCCATCGTCGCGCTGATCCGCTACATCAAGGAAGAACTGCTGCTGGTTCTCGGTACCTCGTCTTCCGAGGCTGCCCTGCCGGGCCTGATGAGCAAGATGGAAAAGGCCGGCTGCAAGCGCTCCGTCGTTGGCCTCGTCATTCCGACCGGTTACTCCTTCAACCTTGACGGCACCAACATCTACATGACGCTGGCAGCCCTCTTCATCGCGCAGGCGACCGGTATTCACCTTTCCTTCGGCGAACAGATTCTGCTGCTGCTGGTCGCCATGCTCTCCTCCAAGGGTGCCGCCGGCATTACCGGTGCAGGCTTCATCACGCTCGCGGCCACGCTCTCCGTCGTGCCTTCGGTTCCGGTCGCCGGCATGGCGCTGATCCTCGGCATCGACCGCTTCATGTCGGAATGCCGCGCGCTCACCAACTTCGTCGGCAATGCGGTCGCCACCATCGTCGTCGCCCGCTGGGAAGGCGAACTGGACCAGGACCAGCTTGCCCGCGTGCTCAGCGGCAAGGAAGAATTCACCGGCATCGCCGATGTGGACCAGCTTCCGGCCTCGGTGCAGCCGGCAGAGTAATACGACCTCCCAAGGTCCTGCCTGCCCGGCCTCGTCCGGACAGGCCCCGCATGAAGGCCGGCGCGTCATCTCGATGTGTCGGCCTTTGTCGTTCAAGCAAGTCTCGGAAAACAGTTTTTATCGGACCGGCGATGCTGTAGGCCAGATCAGACAAGAACCGTGCGATGAATGGAGTGGCCCATATGAGAAACATTTTCCTGGCGTGGCAGTTCTGGGCCCTGTTATCGGCGGCATTCGCGGCTCTGACTGCTATTTTTGCCAAGATCGGCATCGAAAACGTCAATTCCGATTTCGCCACTTTCATCCGAACCATCGTTATTCTCGCTGCCGCAGGCCTGATGGTTTATATCACCGGCAACTGGCAGCAGCCTTCCACCATCTCGGGGAAAACCTGGGCCTTCCTCGTACTCTCCGGTCTGGCAACCGGCGCATCCTGGATATGCTATTTCCGGGCGCTGAAAATTGGCAACGCGGCCCGTGTCGCACCCATCGACAAACTCAGTGTCGTCTTTGTCGCCGTCTTTGCAGTGCTGTTTTTGGGCGAAAGGCTTTCGCTGCCTAACTGGCTCGGCGTCGTGTTGATCGCCTGCGGTGCGGTACTTGTGGCCTACCGGGGATAGGGCGGCCGGATCAACCGGCCGGCACAATTGCCAAAATTTTCAGCCTCGGGCGGCCGCAACCTTGTCGAGACCGCGCCTCACGCCAGCAAACAGCTCATCCAGTTGCTCCGCGGTAATAATCAGCGGGGGGCAGAAACAGATGGATTCACCGATTGGCCGGGTTATGACACCCTCCTCCTCAATGGCGGCGGCAAGGGCAAACGTCGTATCGCCCGGCTTCATGCCTTCCCATGGCTTCACCTCCAGCGCGCCGATGAGGCCGATACCGCGCGAGGAATGAATGAGCGGGTGATCCGAAAGTGCCGTGAGATGATCGAGGAACCGGCCTTCGAGCCGCGCGACATTGCCGACCAGATCGCGTTCCTGAATGATCTTCAGGTTTTCCAGCCCTACAGCCGTTGCGACCGGGTGGCCGGAGGCGGTGTAGCCATGGCCGAACGATCCGATACGGTCGGACTCATCGGCGATAGGCTGGTAGAAATTATCATTCATGATGATCGCCGAAAGCGGCATGTAGGACGACGAAATCTGCTTTGAGACCACAAGCACGTCCGGCTTGATACCGTAGGTCTCGCAGGCGAACATCTTGCCCGTGCGGCCAAAACCGCAGATGACCTCGTCCACCACAAGCAGGATGTCGTATTTCTTCAGGATCGCCTGGACGCCTTCCCAATAGCCCTCCGGCGGCAAAAGAACGCCACCTGCGCCCATTACCGGCTCGCCCCAGAAGGCGGCGATGGTTTCGGGACCTTCGCGAATGATCAGATCCTCCAACTCCCCGAGCATACGCGCGGTGAAATCCGCCTCACTTTCGCCCTCCTTCCCGAAATGCACATAGGAGGGGCAGGCCGTATGCAGCATGCGGTCCAGCGGCAGATCGAAACTCTCATGGTTGCGCGGCAAGCCGGTGATCGAGGCCGACGCAATGGTCACGCCATGATAACCCTTGATGCGGCCTATGATCTTTTTCTTTTCCTTCTTGCCCAGCGCATTCGAACGATACCAGACCATCTTGGCGACCAGATCGTTGGCTTCCGAGCCGGAGGAGGTGAAATGAACTTTCGACATCGGCACCGGCGAAAGCTCGATCAGCAGTTCGGCGAGATCAACGGACGGGCTATGCGTCTTGTAGGAGAAGGTGTGGTAATAGGGCAGCTTCTGCATCTGCTTTGTCGCCGCTTCCACCAGCCGCTGTTCACCAAAACCGAGCGCCACCGACCACAGTCCCGCCATTGCCTCGATGTATCGCTTGCCACTGCTGTCGGTGACATAGATGCCCTCGCCGCTTTCAATTACCAGGCCACCGGTCTTTTCGAATTTGCGCAGATTGACATTGGGATGCATCTGATAGGCGATATCGCGTGCCTCGACGGAATTCGGCAGGATGGTCATCGATAATGGCTCCGTTTCGGTTGATTGACTGAGGCGTCAGACGTGCTGTCCGCCATTGATGTGGATTTCCGCGCCGTTGATGTAGCTGGACTGTTCCGAGCAGAGAAAAAGGATTGTCTGCGCCACCTCCGCCGTGGTGCCGAGCCGCCCGAGCGGAACCTGGGCATCCACCAGCTCGGCAGTACCCGGAGACAGAATTGCAGTATTGATTTCCCCAGGCGCAATCGCGTTGGCGCGAACGCCCCGCGGACCGAATTCATGCGCCAGTTCACGCGTCAATGCGGCGAGTGCCGCCTTCGACGTGGCATAAGCAACACCGGCGAAGGGGTGAACCCGCGAACCGACGATGGAGGTGACATTGACGATCGAGCCCTTCGCCGCCTCCAGCTCCGGCAGGAGCGCGCGGGCGAGCAGCGCTGTCGAGACGAGATTGACATTGAGCACCCGCGTCCAGATATCCGCCGTCGTATCCATCACACCAAGGCGGCTTCCGCCTTCGCCCTTAGGCGAAATTCCGGCATTGTTGACAAGTGCCGCAAGCTTTCCTTCCGGAAGGCGTGAACGCACCTCATCTGCCAGGTCTTCTACGCGCGACAGGTCTTCCAGATCGGCCTGGATATGGCTCTCGCGTGCGGAGGGCCAGCGGCATTCCTCGGAAAAGGGTTGCCGCGAAACGGTCAGGATCCTCCAGCCCTTTTCCTGAAACAGCTTGACGGTGGCATGCCCAATTCCCCGGCTGGCACCGGTCAGAAGCATGTAAGGAACAGCCATAGAGAACTCCTGTGCCATGCGGATCGTTGAGCCGGCCTCGCATTCAACACGCATGTTAGAGCGCTTCGGCCGGGTGACAAGGGCTTTTTTGTCGCGGTGGGCGAAGTAAGGCCGCTCGCGGGCTAATCCCATTTGATGCGGGGGTTTCACCCGAAGGGAATATTTGAAGCGGATCATTTGCCCATAAAATGAAACCTCCCGAATGTGTGATCTGTATTGGGAGGGGGACACATGCGCATCGACATCATTGACACCGACGCCGGCTTCGAGGCGGTTCGGGAAAACTGGGAATCGGTGTTCATGGCCGATCCCCATGCCCGGCATTTTCTCTCCTGGGGCTGGCTGCGCGATTACATGCCGCGCCGCAGGCGCTGGTTCGTTCTGGCTCTGAGGGAACGTTCGGAAGGCTCGCCCTATGTGGCGTTTTTTCCGCTGCGCATCGTCACCGAACCGGATAAGAAAACCGGCCGCTTTCACGACAGCATCGTCATGGCCGGCAATGCTGCCGCGGATTATACTGGTTTTATCACCCTGCCGGACTATGAAGATCACGCCGTCGCCGGTTTCTGCGCCTATATAAGACAACAGAACTGGACCGAGCTGAAACTCGATTATCTTTCAGGCCCGCCGGAACGGCGCGATGCCATGATCAGGGCGCTTCAGGGCCCGCTCGTCATGTTCCGCGACAATATGCCGACCAACCCCTACAACATCAACAATTGCATCTGCCCGGTAGTCACCCTGCCGGACACGTTTGACGGGTATCTTGAAAGCCACATGAGCAGCCAGACCCGGCAAAAGCTCAGGCGTTTCATGAGAAAGGTCGAGGGCGGGGACGAATATCGCATCAGCTTCGCGACGAAAGACACCATCAAGCGGGACATGGACATCCTCTTCGATTTCTGGCGCATCCGCTGGGCGCCGCATAAGGGCAAGGAACGCACCGAGCTCCTGATCGGCGCGACCCGCCAGATGCTGATGGATGTCTATATTCGCGGTGATCTAGAGGTACCTGTGCTGTGGTTCGGCGACCAGCCGCTTGGCGCACTCGCCAACATCATCGATCGCCGGAAAAAATCTGTAATGTTCTACATCACCGGCCGCGACGAGAACTGGAAAACGCCTTCCCCCGGCCTCGTGCTGCACGGGCACTGCATCCGAAGGGCAATCGAGCAGGGTTTCAAGACCTACGACTTCCTGCGTGGCAACGAGCCCTATAAATATTTCTTCGGGCCGGAGGAGCAGAAGCTGAGCTGCACGCTGTTTCGCACCCGCTCGGGTGATAATCTCGGCGGCACGCTTCACCCGCGCAGTATCCGATTTGTCTACGAACAGGGACTCAAATTTTACAAGGCGGGCAGAAAGGCTGCCGCAAGCATCGCATTCAGCCAGGTGCTTGCCGCAGCGCCCGGTCATTCCGGCGCCCAATTCGGGCTGGCCAACCTGTCTCTTGATCGGGGCGAGTTCCGGGAGGCGGAGATCGCCTTCCTGGCGCTTCTCGCCAGCGGCCAGGACCCGGTTCTGCTTTGGCTTCGCATCGGTGAGGCACGGCTGGCGCAGCAGCATTATCACGAGGCATCCGAGGCCTTCCGCCAGGTCACCAATCGCGCGCCGTTCCACCGCGAAGCGCTCTACAAATGCGCCGTTGCTCTCATCGCCGCCGAAAGAAAGATGGAAGGCGCCGAAATCCTTGAAAGATTGCAGCATTATCATTCGGACGAGGCCCAACATCTCGAATATGCGGAGAAGGCGCGGGCCGCACTTGCGCGGCTGGAACTGACGAAAACAAAGATCACACTCCCTGCCGATGTCATCCCGCTCACCGTCAAACCGAAAACGGCGGGCAAGCGCTGGCACCCGCCAAAGGTTTTGCATTGAAGACAATGATCTGTAAGTTGCGGCAACAAAAAGCCGACCGACCTGCAGGGAATTTTGATGTTTCTGACAAATAAGGACATGCTCGATCTCATCGAGCTTCGCCACGATTTGCATCGCCATCCGGAAATTTCCGGCGAGGAGAAAGAAACCGCCCGCCGCGTCCGTGCCTTTCTTGAGCAGGCACCACCTGACCGGCTTCTTGCCGGCCTCGGCGGCCATGGCGTGGCGGCCGTCTATGACAGCGGAAGAAGCGGCCCCTCGGTTCTGATCCGCTCGGAAATCGACGCGCTGCCTATCCACGAAAAGGGTGAAGTTGAATATCGTTCGAGCGTCGATGGAAAAGGCCATCTGTGCGGTCACGACGGCCACTCCACCATTCTGACGGCACTGGCGCTTGGCCTTGCCCGCCAGCGGCCGGAGACAGGACGGGTCATTCTTCTCTTTCAGCCGGCGGAAGAAACCGGTGCCGGCGCAGCCGCCGTTATTGCCGATCCACGCTTTGCGGAGATAAAACCGGACTATTCATTTTCACTTCACAACCTCCCCGGCCTGCCCTTCGGCCATGTCAGCGCGGTGGAAGGGCCGGTCAATTGCGCATCGCGGGGCATCAAAATCACGTTAGCGGGCAAGACGGCACATGCTTCCTCACCGGAACACGGCATTTCCCCCATGCGGGCGATTGCCAGGCTGATGCCCTCCCTGAGCGATCTCGGTTCCGGTTTTCCGCCGGAACCGGATTTTTCGATGGTGACGATCACCCACGCGATCATGGGGGAAGCGGCCTTCGGCATTTCCCCGGCTGACGCGGAAATCTGGGCGACACTCAGAACGCTGACCGACGACCGGATGGAAAACCTGTGCAACGCCGCGGAGACGCTCGCAAAAAGGGTGGCAGACGAAGAGGGGCTGGCGCTCAATATCACCTATGACGATATTTTCCTGCATTGCGAAAACGCCCCGGACGCCGTCGATCATATCCGGCAGGCGCTGGACGACGAGAAAATCTCCCACGGTTCCGAAGGTCTGCCCATGCGCGCTTCCGAGGATTTCGGCCGTTTCCGTGGCGTCTCGTCGTCAGCGATGTTCTTTCTCGGCGCAGGCCGGGACTATCCCAATCTGCACAACCCCGATTACGACTTTCCGGACGCACTGATCGGTATCGGTGCGCGCATCTTCATGCGCCTCATTCGTAATCTCACTGGCGGGAAATAAGCCGTGGCCGGCTGCACGCCGGCCGCTGTCAACCGCCTTGCGGACCGTTGCTCGGCCGGGCGGCGCGCACTGCCGCGAGCCCCCTGATGCCATCGCGATTGCCGATGGAGGCGAGGCTTTCGAATATCTGGGCGGCTTCCCCATAACGGCGCATGGCGAGATAGGAGTAACCGCGCAGCACCATCAGATCAGCACGCTCGTCAGCCAGCCGGGCCCGTTGGTCGAGGAGCAGAAGCGTTTCGGCATAACGTTTCGACTGGAAGGCGGAAACCGCGCGATCGGCAAGGATCGAAACCTGCAGCTCCGTGGCTCGCGGACGATCCATGCGCGATTTCGTCGCCGAGACCGCAGCATGATCCGTCAGCCCCATGCGCAGATAGGCGAGGCTCTGACCATAGGCCGCATCGCTTTTGACACTCGACTGGCCGCCGGCAATGGCGGCTTCAAAAGCTTTCAGCGCCTCGGCCGGTCTATTCGTCTCCATCAGGCACCAGCCGAGATCAAGTGCCTGCTGCGGCGGCAATCGCTGCGGATCAGGATAGGCGGCACAAGAGCGTGGACGCGAAGCCGTGTTGTTTGCTCTTTGCGCTGACGAAGACAGTCTCGCCTGCTTGCGTGACGGTTCAGGCGCCTGGACGACGGGTTGAACATAGGTCACCGTCCCTCCCTGCGCCGTCTGAGGCACGGGCGCTGTCTGCTGCGGGGCGGTGGCGAGAGGCGGCGCGGTTACCGCCACGGCCGGCTGGCCGGATTGATCCACCATGCGTGCAGTACCCACATCGGCAATACGCTGCGAGCGACCCGCCCATTGCTGCTGAATGCCCCGCAGGCCAGCGAGGTTGCGCAGGTCGTGATAGCTCAGTGCCACGCCATAGGCAGACGGCTCATCATCCGCTTTCCAGCCAAGCGCAGTGCTGAACCATTGCAAGGCGAGCTGGCTCTGACGGAACGCAAGCGAATACCAGCCAAACTGTTGTGCCGTCGCCGCGTCCTTGCGCGCAACGGTTTCCGCTGCAATGCGCTGCAGTACATCCGGCGGCAGCACCACGGGCGGCTCCAGCGCTAGAAGATTGGCGGTTGCGGCAAGATAGGTTGCGAGCGCATCGTCGGATGTCGCGCGCCATTTGTACATGACGTCCTCGGCTTCACGCGGCTCGTTGCGGTCGATCAGCGCCAGCGCCAGCCCTTGCGAGGCCGACGCGCTGTCCTCTTCCTCTCGCGCCTTGCGGAACCACTTTTCGGCCTCCGCCATATTTTTCTGGCGAATATTATACCAGCCGAGCAGCAGCGCGTCGCTTGCGCGCTTTTCCGTTTCGGCAAGCCGTTCAAGCCGCATCAGATAGGCAGAAGGGACGGTGATCCCCTCTTTTTCTCCTGACTTCGCCACGAACTGGCGCGCGAGATCGTTCTTGACCGGCTCGAATTCCAGCTGTCCATCGGCGCCGGGCTTTTCCTTGGCCAGAAGCTCACCCATCATTTCCGCCGGCAGCAGCGCGGATGCCTTTTGCACGGTGGCGAGCCTGTCACTTGCGACAGTGCAATTGTTGAGAATGTAGAGATAGGCGTCGCGCGCCCGTGCCATCCTGTCCGTATTGGCAAAGGCATCGGCAACCCGCCACAGAACGTCGACCTCGCTGCAGGTCAGCAGACCGGAATTATTGGCGGCCGTATCCACCACCGTCGCATATTGCTTGAGGTCAGACGCATTGATGAGGCGCTGACGCGCCTCGGCCAGAGACAGCATGCCGGTCAGGTTGTCCGGCGGCTGCCAGCCAGGCTCTGTCTGCTGGCGGTCGGCAATCGCTTTCCTGACCTCGGCATAACGGCCGTCGGTATAAAGCTGCCACATGGCATCGAGCTTCGCATCGCCATTTTCCGGAACAGCAAGCGGATCAGCCGGTGGCGTCCAGTTTGGGTAAAGCGTGCGAAGTCGCGCGATTTCGGCCTGAAGGCGTTGCGTATCGCCTCTCGCGGCGAAATAGCGCAATGCACTGAGATCGACTTCCGGCATATCACCCGACGCCGGCTCCGCCACGCGCGCGGCAGGCGCCTGCGCCGTCTGTGTTTGCATTGTCTGGGCGCCGGTCTGTGGCAACGGTCGCGGCTCGGTTGCCGGCACCGTTACCGGCGGAGTCGAGGACTGCGCTAACTGCGCCATCTCGCGATTCTTGACGAAAGCGTTGATTTGCGCCGGATTTGCCGCAGGAGATATCCGCTGCGCGGCGCGATTGTCCCCCACCGCGGAGGTGTGGACGTCCGACACGCGACCGAGAATGCTGTCACGCCAGTGGAAGGCGGCAAGCGCGACTAGAAGCAGGATGAGGGCCGAAGTCGATAGAGGCTTGTTCATCGGCATTCCCCGTTATTTCTTGCCAGAAACGACAATGCCAGAAGATGCAATGTGGAAGGATAATAAAGTGTTGGCTGAAAGCTCTTCAGTTCTTCCGGAACGGCGGCCCCGCCTGCGACACAGGCCGCAAGTGCCGGAATGATGCGATAGCCTGGATCCGACAGCACATCCTTGACCGCTCCGCTCTTCAGATCGAAAGTGCCGGCCGCACCGCTTTCCAGCGTCATGCCGTTCTTCAGCCGGTTGAGCAGCTCGGGCGAGCCCATATTCGCCCGAGAGAGATAAAGCGGAATGCGCACCGCATTGTAACCGAACTCCGGCGGGAAACCCGATGCCGGCTGGGCTCGCGTCCGCACCGATACCCAGTCGGCCGGTAGTTTCCTCTCGCCAAAGGCAAAGGCACCAATCTGCGTCACCCCGTCATCGGCTACCGCTTTCCAGAGCGGCGACGGCGCGACGAGATTGAGAACCGGGAAGGCCTCGAATATCAGATACGACGGATTAACCACCGGACCGTCATCTCGGTCTCCCTCGCCAAAACCGGTTGCAGCCGGCAGGAGCAGCGTACGGCCTGCGCGCTGAACCACGGTTTTTTTGAGGATGGCGGATGCCATGGCTGTGGATGCCTCGGCGTAATCCTGCCGATTCCATTGCCCGGCAGCCAGCGCCAGCGCATAGGCGATCAGGACATCGCCATCCGTAGCGTTGTTGATATCGGTCACATGCGGACGTGTGCGCGGATCCCATTTCCAGGCGGACAGTCCGTCATCCCGCACCAGCAGTTCGGTGCGTGTGAAACTCCAGATCAGCTCGAAATCGGCGAGGCTGTCGGACAACACGGCAAGCCACATGCCATAACCCTGACCCTCGCTGTGGCTGATATTGCCGTTGCCCGTATCGATAATGCGGCCACCGGGATCGAGAAACGCACTCTTATAGGCCGACCATGCCTCCGGCGGGATCGACGCGGTGCGGCCCGCTGAAACGGCTGTCAGCAACGTCATGATGGAAAGGACGACAACACCGGCCAGTTTCGAAATTCCGCTCTTCATCGATGTCGCCCCATCATGCGCAGCATGGCAAATGTCGCGAGACCGAGGAGCGACACGAACCCAATGAAGGCCAATGAATAGGAGAGAACGTTAGAAGACAGCCAGTTGGCCGCAATCAGCCTGAAGTTCGAGAAGGAAAATGGCCGCGTGCTATAAAGATATGGCCGTTCCACTTCGACGGTCTCGATTTTTTCAGCACCCGCGTCGTAAGCGGCGACACGCCCCGTGACGCCACCCCACCGGTTTTCACGCGTCATCGCCGCCATGCCCCCCAAAAGCTCTCCCGAACTTGGCGCGGTTGCGAGCGTCCAAACCCCTTCACCTGACGGGCTCAGTCCCTGGGCCAGCATGAAGGAAACATTGGCAGGCGGCGCATAGGGCTGCTCGGCTGCAGGCAGGAAGCGCAATGTATCCGAACTCAGGTCGAAGTTGCGCTTCATCCATTCCTCAAAGGACGAAACCTGTCCTTCCCAGATGCCGCCGTCGACCCGTTCACGCCAGTCATTAAAGAGGTTTTCACTGTTTTGGGCAGGCTGCTGAACACCGGCTCCCACTTTCCAGGAGATCTGGCTGGAGGGAACGAGATTGAACTGGCTGATCAAAGCCTGCGGAAATTGTGAGATCGTACCAACGAACAACGCGTCCCGGTCGCCGATTACCAGTGGCGACGCGACGGTCTCAATGTCGATCGGATGCCCCGCCACGCTCGCCAGCCGGCTGATGAGCGTGGCCGCCGCGGACATCGTGTCCGTGTCAAAACGATCAAGAGACAGGGCGACGGGAGTAGTCCCAGTGCGGTAGGGCTGCCCGGCGCCAGCCATAGCAGCGAGATCGGGTTTGCGACCAATCTGCGCATAGTCCGGAATATGAATTTCCGATGTGTCGAACAATGCAAAACGGGGCGTTGCGCTCGCTGGCGCACCCGGTGCGCAGGCCTGATCCTGCGCCGTCATCAACACCGCTTCAATGGTCACCTTGTTCGGACCCGGCTTGAAGTGCCGCATTGTCACATTGATCGGCAGATGTCTGAAAATACCCCCGCCATTATTGGAGATAGGCACGGTGGAGGCGATCTGGTCATTGACATAGATGTCGACATGGCTGCCGGGCAACACCTGCGAGGAATAGGCTGCATCCAGGAGAAGCGACGCTTCGCCATAGGCCGACGCATAAAAATCGGCGGGCATGCCGATGTAAAATTCATTGCGGAAACGCCGGCCGCTGAACTCGCTGCTTTCGATACCGAGTTCCGAAAGCGCGATCCGACGGTCCGACATGATCAGTGGCACATCGGGTGCGTGCCAGCTGCGCGTCGAAAAAGTGGCTCGCTGAGCGCCCGGTGTTCGCGAGATCGAGGAAAACAGCGTCTCTATCGCCGCTTGCACCGCCTGGGGGGTCGGACCGGTGACGAGAAGCGGCGACGCTCCGCCCGCGACGGCGCTGCCGAAGCCTGCGAAAGCGCCCGCTGATGCTTCAGGTGGCAAAGTTCCGGCCATGCCGGCGATTTCTCGAGCGGTGCCTACGAGGACCGAAAGCGTTCCCGCTTTACGTTCGACGGGAGGGGCCGTCACAAAACGGACCGTCTGGTTCGGCATCTGGGTTCTGAGCGCCAGCGCCTGCGAAAGACGCAGGAGAGAATCCGCAAATGCCGGATTGCCGAGCGCCGGTGCCACGATTTCGATCGACGTCGTCGCCTTGCCATCCGGTCCGGTCGCCTGGATGTCGTCGATGTTGGCGAAACTGCCCGCAACATCGGCGTTAAAGCCTATGAAGGTATTTGCCGGATCGACATCGGTCCATAGATCGTAAGTGGACTGGATCGTGCAATCTGTTCTGTGGCGCTGCTGCACCCCGAGCGACACGACATTCGCGCCGACCTGAAGGACACCGGGCGGAATTTTAAGGGAAATATTCCCCTGACTGTCCGGCGCCTCGATACGCGCTGCACCAAGCCCGACATTGTTCACGCTGACCTGAAAGTTCGAGCTTTCCGGAGCAACAACGATCGCGTTCTGATAACCGACATTCAGCGATACGGCTGCATTCACCTGCTCTGGCGTCAGATAGATACTCCATTGCCGCCGGTCTATTTCCCCCGAAAGGCTGAGCTTTTCATAGGGAAGGATATAGCGGCGGCGGCCATCCGCTGAAGAAGACGAGGCGCGCATGGAACCGGGTGAGATGCTTTCCCGGCGCGCGGGCACGGTCACCGGTGGAACCGGCGGCGGTTGGGCCGTCACGTCTGGGGAAGGCGCAGGCTGAGCCGTGAAGGGTGGCGGAACAGGTGGCTGCGCCGGCGTCCGGACCTCCGGCTCACGACGCGGTTCCACCGGAGAAATGGCGGGCGGCTCCGAGGGCTTTGGCGCGGTCTGGGCCGGCCTTTCCGGGGACATGTCGAAGGGGGATGACTGCGCAATGGCGCTCGTCGCGACTGCACCCCAGATCATCACTGTCAGCGACTGCCTGATAGGTCCGCGGCCGGTCATTTTACGGCTCCAGCAGGTTTGACGGCCTTGGAACCCGGCCGCAGTGCGCGCGCCAGATAAAAGAGACCACGCTGCGTTTGGAAGAGCGATATTGCCAGGAAGGTCGCCGTACCGCGAATGAGGCCGGGGTTCCTGCGTCGCACACGCTGAAACTCGCTCCATTGCTCGGAATTGGCAAAAATCAGGTCGGCGATAAGGCGGTGATCGACGGCCCGCTGTGGGGAGAAGGTGCAGCCGATCGAAATGAACCCCTCGCCTCGCACCGTCCGCACAATATTGAGAGGCATCGTTTCCGGCACGCCCTCGCTGTGGGGTTTGACCCTGACGATCGCAGTCTCGCCTTTTTGGACCGTGGTTGCGTTATCGAATAGATTGATGAGCAGACCGTGAACGGAAACATTGTCGATGGAGGCCGGCACCCAGGTGTCGCTGCCCTCAAGCTTGACCTCGCAACGCCGCTTCACAGTGATGCGCCGCGAGGCGGACTTGTCGCCGCGTTCAGAAACGACCCCCAGCGCGCAACCGGCGAAGATGAGGTTCAGCAGGTTCCAGCCGCCGACCACGAGCGTGACATCCGCCTTGTAGGGCTCGCTGTAGATACGCCAGACGGCAAAGATCATCGCCACCACCAGCAATCCGAAAATCACGAAGAACGGCCGGCTGATTTCCGAGAGTCGCGCCTCAGCGATGGATTCATCCTTCGCCGTGACCTTGAAGGTTGGCTTGCCCGGATTGAAGATCACTGAAACGACGGCGGGCAGGAGGTGAACCGTCTGCACATATTCGTAGAGTTCCGATATCCACGGCCAGCGGAAACTGCCGTAGAGATAGTTCTGCATCATGAGGTTCACGAGCATGTAGGCCGCCGTATAGGCTAGAAACTCGCCGCCCGAGGCCACAAATATCTGCAGGTCGAAGAAAAGATAGAACAGCGGCGCAAACAGGAAGATCGTGCGCGGAAACGGAAATAGCCAGAACAGCGTCGAGGACATGTAGCAGAGGCGCTGTGTGAATGTGAGGCCACGCTTGAACAGGGGCTGGCGGAAAATCAGGATCTGCATCATGCCCTGCGCCCAGCGGCTGCGCTGACCGATGAAGCTTGCGAAAGTGGCCGGCTGCAACCCGGCAATCAGGGGCTTGTCCACATAGATGCTGTTCCAGCCGCGGGAATGCAGTGCGAGGGCCGTTTCACAATCTTCCGTGATGCTGACACCGCTGAAACCTTCGGTATCCTGCAGGGCCTCGCGCCGCAGCACGGCGGCGGAACCGCAGAAGAAGGCGCCGTTCCACTTGTCGAGACCGCGCTGGATGATGCCGTAAAACATCTCATTTTCGCTCGGCATCGTCTCGAAGGTTCGTAGATTGCGCTCGATCGGATCGGGATTGACGAAGAAATGCGGCGTCTGCACCAGGAACAGCCGCGGGTCTTCTTCGAAATAACCAACGGTTTCCAGCAGGAAGTCGCGCGCGGGCGCGTGGTCGGCGTCGAAGACCGTGACGAGTTCGCCAGTCGAATGGGCAAGGCCGTTATTGAGATTTCCGGCCTTGGCGTGGACATTGCGCTCGCGCGTCAGATAACGCACGTCGAGGTCTTCGCAGAGCTTCTTCAGCTCTTCATGGCGGCGCTGCGCGGCCTGCGCTTCGACAATATTGGCGGCATTGCGCTTCTGCACCGAGCCGCCATCGTCCAGCAGCCAGACCGTGAAGCGGTCTGCCGGATAATCCATGTTTTTGGCCGCCGCCAGCGTATTGGCCAGAAGCTCCGCATCCTCGTTGTAACTGGGCACGAAGACATCCACTGTCGGACGGTATGTGGGCGAGCCGGGCCTGGTCTTGCGCGACGGCAGCGGCATGGACACGATGACAAGGCTGAGCGCCAGCATCACCACGCTATACATTTCCGCCAGATAGAGCAGAAAACCGGGAATGAAGTTCTCAAGCTGATTGACGGGCGGCAACGTGCTTGTCGTGCGCCAGTAGACGTAACGAAGCACGATGGCCGTACCGAAACCGAGCGCCACCAGCCGCCAGACCCCCTGCCCGTTGAAGCCCTTGATCGTTGCGAGGAGAATAAGCGAGATTGCCGTTGCGACCAGGTGGGTCTGCAAGCTGACCGGCATCGTGATGATGGCCAGAACGCAAAGCGACACAAGCAACCAGACAATGATTGTGATGGCCTTGTTCATCCAGAAACTTTCCGTTCTTGTCCCCATCCGGAATTTCGGCCCGGCATCTCCGCTCTCGTCCCCGCCATCATCTGCATCCCTGGCCCGCCCCCGAACCGGAAAGGCACGATGGCGAGGGAATGGACACCTGCGGTACGCGCGATGAATGCTGTTGGCCTGTGACTGCCCCACCGCCGGCGGCGCGCGGGGCCGTCACCGCAGGCTGACCCGACGCACCCGCCGATACCGGCGAAGGAATGTTAACTGCTGCAACGGGCGGCGGCGGCTGTTGTTCCGGCTGGACCGGGGCAGTGGCCGCACGACGAACCGGCCGGACCGGCACGCTGGCGGTCACCTCGCCGCCGGGTCGCATCGGCACCTCTTCCGACTTTATCGGATAGACCGGATTGCCGGGACGGCCGAGATTTTTGTCCACCGCCTGCGGCGTGCCATAGGGGTTCCAGCTTGGCGAGGCATAAGTCCCGGTGATGGTATAATTATACATCACCGCCAGAAGCCGCTCGATGCTTGCGCCAGATTGACAGAGGCGTAGCCGCACCTTGATGCGCCCCAGATTGCGGAAATCCTGCCGCATGCTTTCGGGGGAACGTATATCCTGCCAACCATAAAGGCAGGTATCCTCACCACGTCCCTTGCCAGCGGCATAGGAAAACGCGCCGTAACTGTTCTGCAGGTAATTTGCCGACATGGCGATAGTTTCACCCGGAAATTCCGCACGGATTTCCCGTGCGAGGGAGGAAGCCCTGAAACCGGTGAACGCCAGGGAATCGAGATCTGTATCGCCCGCCTGCTGCGGACCGAAGAACTCCGCCTTGAGATAATTCTGTCCCGGCGTAGCGGCCTCGGAACGCAATATGACCTGCTGCGCCACGGCATTGGAATAAGTACGGCTGACGACGGTAACGATTTCGGGACCGCCAGGCGGCGGAAAAATCAGCGCTTCGGAAGGGGACAGAAGCTGCGTCCCGCCGAACGACCGAACGCCCGCGGGAGTATTGCAGCCAGAAAGAACCGCAATGGAAAACAGCAATGAAGTATAGGCAGAAAATTTCACTGCCCTTCGCCCCTTTTTTTCCCCGACGCCGCCCAGATTAAAAGGAAACCGAATCACCAATGACCAGACCATTGTTACGAAATACGTGAGGACTGCGAATAAGCAATCGCAAATTTCCGTTGTAATTTCTGATAGTTTATGGCCTGCGAATCGCTTTTTCGCTGCCGTTGGCGAGGGGAAAAAGGTGGAACCAATCACGCCGCTGCGGGTTGGCTTTGCGTCAGATCGATAATTTTTGCGGTTGCAGCGCAATATGCCACATGGTCTATTTGCCTCCATAGTCACGTATTTTTATTGATCTCAATTTATTCAACTGTAAAAACAGAGAGTTACCGCATGACCGTGCAATTTCCGAGTATCGCGCAGACACTTGCCGAGGAGATCGGAACATTACGCAAATGGCTGGATGAGGACGCCCTGCCATTGTGGTGGGAGGCGGGGTCAGCCCGGCCGGATGGCGGCTTTTACGAGCGTCTCGGTCAGGATGCGAAACCGGTTTTTTCCGATGACCGCCGCGCCCGCGTCCAGCCGCGCCAGGCTTATTGTTATGCCGCCGCCGGCCAGCATGGCTGGCATGGACCCTGGAAAGACGCAGTGTTGCACGGGCTGTCCTGGTTCGAGGAGGTCTATCGCCTTGAAAACGGCCTTTACGGCAACCTGGCCGACCAGACCGGAAAACTGATCGACCCCTCCTTCGATCTCTACAACCAGGCTTTTGCGCTTTTCGCCGCAGCGCAGACAGCTGCGATCCTTCCCGAGCGGAGGAATGAGATGCGCAGCCGCGCGCTCGAAATCCTTGCCATTCTCGAGCGCGACTACAGACATCCCATCGCCGGCTTCGAGGAGGCGAACCCGCCGCGCACACCGCTTTGCTCCAATCCGCATATGCATCTTTTCGAAGCGATGCTGGCCTGGGAAGAACAGGATCGTGACGGCCCGTGGTCGGCGCTGGCGGACGAGATTGCCGGCCTCGCACTTTTCCGCTTCATCGATGACGGCAATGGCGGCCTGCGCGAATTCTTCGCCCATGACTGGACGCCATACGAGGGGGAGAAGGGCCGGATTATGGAGCCGGGCCACCAGTTCGAATGGGCCTGGCTTCTGGTGCGCTGGGGCAGCCTGCGTGGAAACGAAGAAGCGATCAGGAAGGCAAAACGCCTGTTCGAGATCGGCGAAGACCACGGTATCTGCCCGCGCCGCAAGGTGGCGGTAATGAGCCTTTACGACGATTTTTCGATGCGTGACGGGCTTGCGCGACTATGGCCGCAGACGGAATGGCTGAAGGCGGCGGTGCGGCTTGCCAGTGTGACTGATGGCGAGGAGCGGCAGCGTTACCTTGCCTCTGGTCTGAGCGCCATCGGCGCGCTGCAGCCTTTCCTTGACACGCCGGTCAAGGGCCTGTGGTTCGACAAATGGCCGGCGGACCGGCCGATGCTCGACGAACCGGCGCCGGCAAGCACGTTTTATCACATCGTCTGCGCCATCTATGAGGCCAAGGCGGTGCTGGCAGCAGGGTGAGGAACGTCGCGTGCCGGGCGAGCGACATCGCCGCTCGCCGGTTTTGATACCGGTCAAACCTTGGCCGGACGCACCACGCGCCAGTCAGGTCTGCCGAGATTGTGCGGCCAGGCATGAACATCCTTGTCATTGAAGTAGACGACTTCTTCCAGCTTTGGAAAATCCGCCTGTTTCAGCGTCACGTCGTTCATCCAAGGACGAACATAGGAATCGCTGCCTTCATAACCCAGTTCGGCGACCCAGACCGGCTTGTCGAAGGTCTCGACGAGTCCGTAGCCCTTGCGCAGCAGATCCGTGAAGGTCTTCGGCGCGCCATATTCGATCTTGTCGTAATCCTCGAGGCCGAACACCGACAGACCGACCAGATCGGCGTAATTGTCACCGGGATAATAGGCCCGCAAACCATCCAGACCTTTCGGTGACCACATCACTTTCACGCCTGGAACCGCCTTGCGCGTCATATCCACCACGCGCTTGTAGGCGGTGATGTAATCACGCGGGTTCCAGCCCGACCACGAGAAGCGGCCGGTCGTGTCTTCCATTTCCTGTCCCCAGCGCAGGATCAGCGGGCTCTTCATCGCCGACATGCGTGCGGCGATCGCCTGCATGTTCTTATCGTAATCGCCACTCAGAACCTTGCGGCGCAACTCGTCTGAAGAGAGGCGCCAGTTGACGTCCCACGACCAGGGTTCGACCGTGATCATCACATTGCGCTTGCGCTCCAGGGCATAGGCATCCGCAAGTGCGAGACTATCGAGATCCACGTCTTCCCAGGGCAAGAACAGGTGTTCCGTCGCCACCCCGGACTGGCCGGTGAAATCGCCGTGCGGATCATATGCGCCGAAACGTATTCCGTCCGCATGCAATGTCGGTCTTTTGTCGGCAAGTGTCTTCATGCCCGTCGAGGTCATGGGGGCGACCCCTTGCGCGTCGAGCTTGAGCACCGGATACATTCCGGCGGTAAAGGCTGCGGCGGCACCACTCGCGAACAGAAGTGTTCGTCTTGTTATCTGCATGACACCTTACTCCTTACCTTGTTGCCGTCATCGCCTTGTCGTAGGCGGCGATCTGCGGCGTGACATCGTCCTTGCGGACGAGCTTGAGGAATTCATCGCCAGGGCGTGGCGGGTTGTGCCGGAACACGTACCATTGCCCGCCCTGTTTGCGCTGGTAGAGCACATTGCCGATGCGACCATGGTCGAAGCAGGTATCGGCCTTGCCGCTTCCCGCCTCGGCTTTCCATGTGGCGCGCATGCACAATGTGCCATTGGCATCGACGGTCCAGCGGCCTTCACCGATGGACTTCTTGCCCTTTTCTTCCGTTGCAGCGATGAATTTACGGCCGTCGGCGATGAAGCGCCCGCCGCCCGTATCCCATTTCCAGGTCTTGTCGAAATACATCTCCACGACCTCGCTGGTTCTGAGCGGCTTCGGCGTCTTCGTGCCGCCTGCAGCATGGACGACGCTTGGCGCGACCACCGCAAGACAGAGTACGAAAGCGGAGAATCCGCATGTGCTTATTGTTGTTTTCATCACAGCCTCCTCCTTCATTGTCCGACCCTATTGTCGGCCAGCATGATCTCTCCGGTTGCCACCGCCGGCGGCGGCGCAACGATTGGTTCTGCCTGCATTTCCTCCGGCCCGCGCAGTCCAGGCAGTGCAATGCGCAGTTTCAGACGCACCGACCTCGCACCTTCCGCGCCCGCACCTGCGACCGTGAACCGTGTTTCGGTAAAACTGACATAGGGTTGTCCATGCGAGAGAGCTTCCAGCCCACCAATCGCATGGGAGCTGAGCTCCGCAGCACTTCCGGCCACCAGCAGCAAGGAACAGGCGGCAGCACTTGCGCCGCCGCGCAGGGCCGGCAGCTTCGGCAAACCGTTTTCCCCTGCATGGCGGATGAGCAGGAACACCGACAGGCCCGCATAGATCGCCACATTGATGGCAGCGAAGATAAAGAACCCCTCCGCGCCGTTTTGGCGCGGCGCCAGAACCATGGCAAGAAGGCTGAGCGCCGCGAGGACCATGTATGGTGCGACTACCCGCAACGGCAGCGGCGGTTTTGCCTGCGTACCCTTGGGCGTGATGCGGAAATCGACAAAATCGCCACGGATCGTGTCACGTATGGCCGCCAGCACACCCATCAGCGACCATGGCCAGCGCAGGAACAGGAACACCATGGCCTCCCAGCTGAAAAGCTTCGCGTCATGCGGACGGAACGCGCCCGTGGCCCGCCAGAAGAAAGCAAACACGATCATGATCAGCGAAACCGGAAGGAAATGCGCCAGAAACGCCGGATAGGATGCGTTGACCAGCACATGGCCTCTCACCAGCGCCACGGCCGGAAGCACGAACATCAGAGCCATGAAGCCGGAGAACAGCGGATACCAGAGTTGCGAAAACAGGAACTGGAACTTCAGTCGCGCGGGTAGCTTCGGCACGTAATGCCGTGAATACTGCAGCAGAATGGTCATAAGGCTGCGCGACCACTGGAACTCCTGCACGATGAGATCGGCAAAGGTCACCGGCCCGTCGCCATGGGCGATAGCATTGACGGCGTGGACGCCGCGCCAGCCGCCGGCATTCATCAAAAGCGTGGTGGAATGATCTTCGGCAAGCTCCGGCCCGAGGCCGCCCACCTCCCGAAGAGCCTTCGTGCGCACGGCGTAATGCGAGCCGATGCAAAGCGGCGCCCAGCCATTATTGTATCCCAGCTGGAGCGCACCATGCAGGCTTGCTTCAGCAAAAAGCCTGCCGCGTGCGGCCCAGCTTTCATTGGCGTTGGCGTCGCAAATGCTTGGGGCGGACACATATCCAATCCTCGGATCGGCAAAGGGACGGATTACCTCGCTCAGATAGTCGGGTTCCGGCACGTGATCCGCATCGAACTGAGCGACAAAATCATAACGCTCGTAACCGTAACGGTCGTAAAAATAGGCGAGATTGCCCTCTTTGCAGCGCGTGCGCCGCGGCCAGGTCTTGCGGTGATACTCGGCAATGCCCTGTCGGGTGGAAACGAAAACGCCGTGCGCGCCACACCATTTCAACGTTTCCGCATCCGGGGCTTCATCGGCAAGCCAGACGTCGAACTCCAGACCCTTCTGCTCCAGCATGGCCAGCAGTGTCTTTTCCACTACCGCGAAAGGTTCCGACGGCGCTTTGGTGACCACCATCGCCACCCTGCCCCGCGGCAGAGGCGAGCGCCGGTCAACAACCCTCGCGTTGAGAAATATGAAGATGAAATAGGATGGCAGAAGCGTGATCCACGCCAGCGCCAACGTGACCACGGAGTAGTAGGGCCAGTCGATGACGCGATCTCGATCGAGCCACCAGATCCAGAAATAGGCGAGCGTCACCAGCCAGCCACCGATGCCAAGCAGGTAGGCAAGGCGGTTCCAGCCTGTGAAAACCGGCAGCATCCGCAACACGCCTGCAGCGGCGCGGGGGGATGCGACGGAGGGCGTGGAGCGCATCGTCATGACAGCACCTCCAGTCCAAAACCGGGACCGGCCGTGCGGATGATAGTGTCTATATCGGAGCGCCTGGGCGCAAAGCCGAGCGTCTGCCTTGCGCGTTCTATATCGGCAAAGAGCGCCGGAGGGTCTCCTGCGCGCCGTGCGCCAAAATGAACAGGGACTTCCTGCCCCGTCACGCGATGGATTGCCCGAATGATGTCACCGACCGATGTGCCGTGACCGGAGCCGAGATTGACACGCAACGTCTCGCCGCCATCGGCAAGATAGTTGACGGCGGCGACATGGGCATCGGCCAGGTCACTGACATGGATATAATCGCGAATGCAGGTACCGTCACTGGTATCGTAATCGGCACCGAACACATCGAGTTGCGGCAGCCTTGCAGCAGCGGCCATCAGCGCACGTGGAATCAGATGCGTCTCCGGTTCATGACGTTCGCAAAGCTCGCCATCCGGGTCCGCACCGGCGGCATTGAAATAACGCAGTGCAACGAAACGCAGACCATAGGCCGCGGCATAGTCGTCTAGCGCCATCTCGAAGATCAGCTTGGTGCGGCCGTAAGGATTGACCGGCGTCTGTGCCGTCTCCTCACGGATGGGCAGTTGCGGCGGCACGCCATAGGTGGCGCAACTGGACGAAAACACGAGTCCGCCGATATTCTGGTCAAGACAGGCGTCCAGCAGCGAAAGACTGCCGCCGACATTGTTGCGGTAGTATTTGCGTGGATCCTCGACGGACTCGCCGACATAAGCGTTGGCGGCACAATGAATAACGAAGGCTGGTGAGAATTCCTGGAGCGTGGCTTTCAGGAGACCACGATCCAGAATGTCGCCTTCGATAAAGGGACCCCAGCGGACCGAATCCGCGTGACCGGTCGATAGATTGTCATAAGCTATGGGCTTGAAGCCGGATTGCGCCAGCGCCTTGCAGATGTGGCTGCCTATGAATCCGGCCCCGCCCGTGACGAGGATTGTGCGGGGCATCTCATACGGCCTCCGCCACTTTCCGGCCCGCCAGCAACGCATCGAAATAGACGATCGTTCTTTCAAGGCCGATTTCGAGAGGTACACGCGGCTGCCATTTCAGCAGCTCGTTTGCCCGCGAAATATCCGGACGACGCTGCTGCGGATCATCGATCGCGGCAGGCAGATGGACGATGCGCGAGCGAGAACCTGTCATCCGGATAACAATGTCGGCCAGCTGCCGCACCGGAATTTCTGCGGGATTACCGAGATTGATCGGCCCGGTGCAGTCTTTCGGTTTGGCCGAGAAGCGCAGGAAGCCATCGATCAGGTCATCGACATAGCAGAAAGAACGGGTCTGGCTGCCATCACCGTAAATGGTGATGTCGTCCCCCTTCAGCGCCTGAACGATGAAGTTCGAAACCACACGGCCGTCGTCAGGGCGCATACGCGGCCCGTAAGTGTTGAAAATGCGTCCGACCTTGATATCGACACCGAAAGTGCGGTGATAATCGAAAAACAGCGTTTCCGCGCTGCGTTTCCCTTCATCGTAGCAGGCGCGCGGCCCGATTGTATTTACATTGCCGAAATAGGTTTCCGGTTGCGGATTGACGTGGGGATCGCCATAGACTTCCGAGGTCGAGGACTGCACCACGGTAGCACCACATCTGCGCGCGACTTCCAGCACATTGACTGCGCCGAGTACATTGGTGAGAAGGGTACCGACGGGATCGCGCTGATAATCAGGCGGCGAAGCCGGAGAGGCAAAGTTGAAGATCAGCGAAACATCGATGTCATAGGGTTTGCGCACATCGTGCTCGACCATCAGAAACCGCTTATTGTTCCGCAAATGCTCCACATTCGCGGTACGGCCGGTCGAAAGATCATCGAGACAGATCACCTCGTGACCGCTGCTCAGCAACCGCTCGCAGAGATGGGAGCCCAGGAAACCGGCGCCACCATTAACGAGTACCCGTTGCCCGGGTTTCCAATCTGAGTAAATGGTAACGCCGTTATCATGTTCGTTGGGAACGAAATTACGCATAACACACACCTCCCCACGGTGAATCAGCACAGCCGATTCAACTAAGTGAATTAAACTCTCCATTTGACGCTATCTGAATATCATCCCTCTATTTTTTCTTCTTCCTGAGGTTTTAATATTCACATCCGATAAATTTCCACTTTCATGATAAGCGCAGGCAAAAGCAGGTCAACTTCAATTTATCGAAATATTACAATTGATTACCCAAAATTACTCAAAATAGCCCGTTGATTTAATACTTTTTAACTACGCCTCCATTATGCCTTTCTTATTGAGCATTAGCGCAAGCTTCGCTCAACCAGTCGGGGCTATCCTGGTTTTGTAAGGCTCGGTCCACCGGGAACAAAACCGCCCGGCGAGATGCGACAGACAGTCGATTTCAGGGGACACACATGATGAATGAAATGCCTTATTTCCGTGGCGGCAAAACAGTCCGTCAATGTCGTCTTGCACTCGTTGCCGGCGCACTTTTGACTTTCACTTTCGCGACCGCTTCATGCTCCGTCGTCGAAGACGCCGTTCTCACGACCGCATCGGCCAGCCCGACTACGATCAAGAGCCGCGTCACGCCGGCGAAGGCGGCCTATGGCTATCAAAAAACCGGCAACGCAGCCGTTACGCTTGTTGCAGATGCTTCGGACACTCCGACAGTATCGCGACCTTCCTACTCGGGCTCTTCTCCCTATATCTGCTCGCCGAGCGGATTTGGGCAAAAGTCCCGCTGCTTCCTCAGGCCCTGAGCCTCCTGCATAACGTCCGGGTTGCCTCTGGCAGCTCGACGCTCAGTTCTTCCAGCCGGAGAAAGTCGCGCCTTCATCCTTGTTGAAGAAACGCGACGCCGCCTCCGTGCGGTTGCGAACGTTCATCTTCTTGTAGATGTTGCGAACGTGGACCTTCACCGTGTTCTCGGACAGATGAAGCCGGTCGGCAATGATCTTGTTCTGCGTGCCCTTGCATAACAGGTCGAGGATTTGCACCTCCCGCGTCGTCAGCGTCGCCATGTCGCTCCTGCTCTCGGCAAGGGCGTCGGCACGGTTGGCGATGACAGCGCTGTTCTGCACGCTTTTACCACCGGCTGCGGCGGAATAGGGCGTAAGCTTACCGAGAAGGGCCGCCGGGAAATGCTCGCCGCCCTTCATGAGCAGGTCGACCGCCGCCATGAAGACGTCGAGCCGGAGATTGAGCGGCAGCACACCATCGATGATGCGCATTCCCACCAGCCGCTTCAGGGGCTCTTCAATTTTGTCGATCGTTTCCACGACGAGCGCAATCGGCGCTTCAGGATGTTTTTCACGGATCGCCGACAATACGCTGTGAAGCCGCTCGCCCGCCAGGCGATAGGGCAATACGAGCCGGACATCGGCGCCGTAATCATCGTCAATCGTTGCTGACGATGTCACGCTTACCACGGAGAATGTAGGGAACTTTTTGCCCAACGCCTCCATGAGGCACTCGGAAAACAGGTCCGGATCCGCTACGATCAATAAAGTTCCATTTATATGTGTAACGGCGTTTTTTTGTTTTGCCGCATAATCTGACGTTCCCATGAACATTGACGCCTCCCTCAAGCGCTTACGCATTACTTTCTTTTGGTTGCGCAGTCTGTCATCCGCCCGGCGACCCACCCCTTAAAACTTGGGGGCGATTCTCCGCTTCATGTCATGTCAACTATTATTAATCACCCGTTAATTCGTACACGCTAATACGAAAAGCTGTGTAAATAAATGGCCCAAACGGGTTATTTTTTACAATTGACATACAAAATAGGTTAAGCCGGATCAGAATCAGTGATCCCGGAACCGGCGTAAAAACAAATATATCGGAAAAGCTTTCGTGCTGGTTTTGCGTTCCGACGAAATGTAACTTTCAGTTGATATCCCTCGACATAGCTCGCCTGCTGCACATGCCCAAGCCTGTGCCTTTTCGGGATGAGAGCATCTCTCCACCGAAATAAACCATGTTTCACGAAACAGCCGCTCTGCCCTGCCGAAGCTGCGTTTTTTCGAGAATGAACCGGCGAACGATGCCCAAGACAACCGCTTGCGACGTATATATCCGGGTGGAACGCCGATAGGTTTAGCCCAAATTGATATCTAGGAAGCGCAATTTTTCTGCGGCACAGTCTGACCGTCGCTGAACGGCGGCTGATGGAAAGACACTCCCGGCCTTGACGTGTGTTTGAGAGCGCCGGACCCTTTTCAAGAAAACATGCAAGCGAAAAGACGAAGCCACCGCGCTCCCCTGCTGGAGCGAGGAACGGATTTGTGCGCCGTTTTATCGAGTAGCGCACAAGGGCTGAACAAAAAGAGCCCGTCCACGGGCCAATACCGAACCGCAGATGATGCGTAACCGAGTCCATCTGCAAAACATCAATCTTCATGCTATCCGGAGCAAGCGCGAAAAAATCCCGTTTGAGATGAGAGGGATTTCGAAAGCTGCTCCGAGCTTTTTCGGAGGAAATCGAAATGGGTTATGATCATAAATCCGCTGGCAGCGACGACGATATCACCAAGATCGGCGCGCTTTCCGATGGTTTTGCCAACACGTCTACCAATGACGCCAAGGTGGAAGACAGCAACGTCGGCACCGCGAACGGTGAAAACCGCAACAACGACAATAGCGACAACAGCACCAATGTGGATGTTGATGCCAAGATCGATGTTGCAGTCGGCAATGGTGACAATCGCGATAACGACTATGACTGGAGCTATGACAGCAAGTCGTACAGCGATAACGACACGACGACCAAGACGAGCACCGAAACCAACACCGACATCAAGACCGATTACGACTGGAGCTATGAAAGCAAGTCGTACAGCGACAACGACACCAATGTGAAAACGGTGACGGATTCGGACAACAAGACCTTCACCTATTCCGACAACGACACCACCACCACGACAACATCGACCTCCGGCAGCTTCAACTCCTCGGACAGTTTCTACAAGTCGGATGACGATTTCGGCAACATCACGGGCGTCAAGGATGTCGGCAATCTCGGCATCGCCGGCGGAGACCTCACCTTCAACCTTGGTGACGACTTCTCCTTTACCCTGGATGTCGACAGCATCCTCAACGACTCGCTCAACGGTGACGGCAACGACACGGGCTTCAGCCTCGTGCAGGCGAATCACCTGGCGGATCAGGATGAGGCTTACGACATCAAGATGCAGAATGGTGGCGCCGAAAACCACCTGAGCGCCAATGCAGGCGACGCCTATGGCGCAGAAGGCATCGACGGCAAGGGATGGGATCTCAAGGCCGGCGACGACGCAGCGGGCACCAGCACGGCCGACGCATCGGCAATCCTTGCAAATTCCGGCTTCCATCTGGAGCTGGTGCAGGGCGCCAACATGCTCTCCAATGCCGTTGACGTCACGGTCACAGGGGGCAACTCCAGTGTCTCGGACGTCGGTGAGGATCACTCCTGACAACCATCTCTTGACGAAAAGAGCTGCACCGGCGTCCGCCGGTGCAGTTTGCGGTTCATAGACAGGCCTGGCGACAAAGAAGCACCGCTTCCAAGACGTGTGCCGCCCGACATCTGTGACGTACCGCAATGATCGGGGAGGGACCTCCAATGCATATCGACAAGATTTCAGACATGATCGCGCATTTCATCGGCCTGTTCGACACGATGGCCGAAGAAGCGCGTCTGCGAAACAACTATAGTGAAGGCCCCGCACGTTCCGGGCCTGAGCAACTGCCGGAAGAGGAAGCGGCAAGGCTGCTCGACAAGAACTATGACGTTGCACTTCAGGACTACGATCCTGGCGTCAAGTACCATGCAGGCTATTACGACTTCGATTATCTGCCGCCGCATTTCGCACGCACGGTCGAACATGACATGCAGCAGTTTGCGAATTCGATACCGGTGGATATTTCCGCTGCGAATTTCCGCTTTCCAGGTCGCCTTTCCTTCGAGGACGAACGTGAGCTGGTAATTCATACCGGCCCAGGCTCGGTTGTCGCCCATGTCGCGCAGGTGAATATTCTTCAGGACGATGATTATCTGAATATGACGGACGGCCCCAACGTGGCCCGCGACACCAGCTTCGTCACTGAAGGTACAGTCGAATTCTACAACGAAGCGTCCGTCTTCACCCCTTTTTCCGGTTTCCAGCGCACCGACAGCTATGATGCGCTGCAGGCTCTCGCCAAGACCGCGCATGATTATATCGAGCACGCCCGAGACAACGACGTTACCTCACTCGGGACCGGCGCAGATGAGGATTTCGTCCTGGCCGGCAACGACATCAATGGTCTTTATATCAATGGCGTTGCCGCCGCTGAGAAGCCGGCGCTGGACGACTACATGCCGGATCGCGGCATTGCCAAGCCTCCGGAAGAACCGGAACGAAGTGACGTTGCGCTGCATGAAGAAAGTCCCGCCGGCAACAGTCTCGATGTGGCCGCAGGCGCCAATGTCGTCGCCAACGTCGCCACATTGGTCAATACCGCCGTCATGACCTCCGTCACCGCCGTGATGGGTGACTACCACCAGATCGATGCGATCACCCAGGCCTATATCTATAGCGACAGGGACGAAATCGCTTCCGTTTTCACCCGTTCCGAGGATCAGGCCGACACGGCCGCCTACAACATCGCCAATTTCGAACGCAGCGTTTTCCCCGGCTCGGAAAATACGGCTGCGGAGAGCCCTGAAACCGGCGAAATGCCGATTTTCCCCACCGCGTGGCGCGTCAGCGTATTAGAGGGTGACGTTTCCTTCGTGCATTGGATCGAACAATACCAGTTCGTCAGCGACAACGACACGATGACGATCACGACCTCCGGTGCGAGCGTCAGTCTTTTGACAGGGGGAAATGCCGCACTCAATATTGCGAATTTCCTCGGCATCGGAATGCAGTATGACCTCATCATCGTCGGCGGCAATGTGCTGGACATGAACCTCATCAGCCAGATCGCCGTGCTTTACGACAATGACTGGGCCCGCGCCAATCCCGATGCACCGGAAGGCGCCACTATTCAATCCGGCAACAATCTCCTTTGGAACGATGCCTCCATCTATAACGTCGGCTCCAACGACCGTTTCGAAACGATGCCCGACTACATGGCGCAGACGGTGTCCGCCATCAACGAGCGCGATCCCAACATGCCGGATGCGCTTGCCCATGACGTCAATTTTGCCGGCTATCAGGGACTGAACGTGCTCTATATCACCGGCAATCTCTACGATGTCAGCATCATCAAGCAGGTGAGTGTGCTCGGCGATTCCGACGACGTTACCCAGGCCGCGGCCAAGGTACTCGAAAACAACGAGAATGCCGACGTCCATATCGATACCGGCAGCAATGCCGTCATCAATCTCGCGCAGATCATTGATTACGACAGCTTCGGTTCCACCACCTATGTTGCCGGCGGCGTTTATTCCGACGCCATTCTGATACAGGGCGGCATCATCGAAAACGATACGTCGCAGCCGGCGCAACCGGGTCAACTTGCGAACGAGGTCATCGCTTTTCTTCACGACGATCCCGCCACCATCGAAAACGAATCCGACGGCGTCATCAATGCCGGGCACGACCTGTCGTGGTCCAATGCCCACTCATCCGACGTCATGCAAGCGGTCACCGCGTAGGTTTTGCCGGCGGCAGTTCCGCCTGTGTAACCGCAAAAGCCGCAAGATCACCGAGGGGACCGATAAAAATGGATCATATTTCAAGAAGAACGATTGCGGATGGACGCTCGCTGGATTTACCGCTGGATCAGGACGCGGAAGACAGCAAGCTGACGGACGCCTGTATTTCAGCTATCAATGAAGCCGTAGAGAACCTTCGCCAGTTGTCGGGTGCGGAACAGATCGCTAGGGCAACCCCGCCCTCTCCGGAGGTGGCGCTACCGCCCTCGCCGACGACACCGCAATCCAGCATGTTGCGGGATAGGACATCGGGAAACCCGGCACCGCAACAGGAGCCACACCCCGCGTCGCGACCTGCCCCCAAAGCCAAGATCGACAATGCAGAACTGAAGAGCGCTCCTGACCTCCCCTTTGTCAAGACTATCGACAACAATGACGGTCCGATCCGTGAAAACGAACGCCGCCCGGCGACGGGCGGTGGCGGCGATGGCAAGGAACCAACGGGCAATGGCGGCGGTGGCGGCGGCGGTGGCAGCAGCCAGAGCGGCTTTCATAAACGCAGCGAACCGATCAATTTCGCCGCAAGCCTTGCCAAGGGCATCGCCGCGGTGCGCCGCAACATGATTGTGGTGATGCTGTTCACCGTCGCCATCAACGTCCTGCTTCTCGCCATACCGCTTTATCTGTTTCAGATTTCGGACCGCGTGCTGACGAGCCGCTCGATGGATACGCTCGTGATGCTGACGGTCGCGGTTCTTGGAGCGGTACTGCTGCAGGCTTTCATGGATGCCATCCGCCGCTTCATCCTGATGCGTACCGCTGTGGAGCTCGAGGTCCAGCTCGGCGCTCCCATCCTGTCTGCCGCCGCACGCGCCTCCCTGCATGGCAGCGGCAAGGATTACCAGATATTGCAGGATTTACAGCAATTGCGCTCATTCCTCACCTCGGGAACCCTTATCGCTTTTCTCGATGCGCCGCTGATGCCGCTCTTCATCGTGGTGGTTTATCTGGTCCATCCGCATCTCGGTATTATCATCATGGTCTGCTGCGCCGTGCTGTTCACCATCGCCTGGCTGAACCAGCGCTTCACCGCACGGCAATTCTCCGAAGCCTCGGGTTATCTGAGCCGCGCCAATTTCCATCTCGATTCCATGTCGCGCAATTCGCAGATCATCAATGCGCTCGCCATGATCCCCGAAGCGGTAAAAATGTGGGGCCGCGAAACGGCGGGCTCGCTGAAATCGCATGTGGCCGCACAGGATCGCAACATCATGTTCTCTGGCGTGTCCAAAGCCGCGCGTATGATCACACAGGTTGCGCTTCTCGGCTGGGGCGCGCATCTTTCGCTCTCCGGCGAGCTGACAGGCGGCATGGTGATTGCGGCCTCCATCGTCTCGGGCCGTGCGCTCGCGCCCATTGAAGGAGCGATCGAGGGCTGGCACCAGTTCAACAAATCGGCCGCCTCCTATGGCCGCATCAAGCAGCTCCTCATCAGCTCACCGCTCAATTTCCCACGCCTGCGCCTTCCCAATCCGGAAGGACGCCTGGATGTTGAGCGCATTCTCTTCGTACCGCCGCCGCAGAAGAAAGTGATCCTGAACGGTATCTCCTTTTCGCTGAAAAAGGGCGAATCGCTTGCCATCATCGGCAATTCCGGCTCCGGCAAGACGACGCTCGGCAAAATGCTGGTCGGCTCCATCCTGCCTACATCGGGCAATGTCCGCCTCGATCTCATGGATCTGCGCAACTGGGACCAGCGGCAGTTCGGGGAAAGTATCGGTTATCTGCCACAGGACGTCCAGCTGTTCCCGGGCACCATCAAGGCCAATATCTGCCGCATGCGCGACGATATAGAGGACAGGCAAATCTATGAGGCCGCAGTGCTGGCCGACGTTCACGAGTTGATTGCCGGTTTCCCGCAGGGTTATGAAACCGTGGTCGCCGCCGATGGCGCACCGCTTTCCGGCGGGCAGAAACAGCGCATCGCACTTGCTCGGGCCTTCTTCGGCGACCCCAAATTCGTGGTGCTGGACGAACCGAACTCAAACCTCGACACCCAGGGTGAGCAGGCCCTGGCCAAGGCGCTGCTGCACGCCAAAAGACAGGGCATCACCACTGTCACAATCACCCAGCGGCCCGCGCTTCTGCAATGCGTCGACAAGATCATGGTGCTGAAGGACGGGTCGGTCGCCATGTTCGGCGAAAGGATGGACGTGCTGAAAGCGCTCTCCGGCAATGGCCGCCAGGCCAGCCAGTCTCCGCAGATCGAGGGTTGAGGATCGTCATGTTCAGGAAAAAGAACGCCATTGCCGAAGTCAAACCACAGGGTCAGCTGGAATGGTACAGCGAGGTGCCGCGCTCAATCCGCCTGCACAGCTCGATCGGTCTTGCCGTGCTGCTCGCCTCCTTCGGCGGGTTCGGCTACTGGGCTGGCACCGCGCCCCTCTCCTCCGCCATCATCGCCCAGGGCAGCTTCGTTGCCACCGGCAATAACAAGGTCGTGCAGCATCTGGAAGGTGGCATCATCAAGGAGATGATGGTCAGCGAAGGCGACACGGTCAAGGTAGGCGACGTGCTGCTCACACTCGACAAGACGACGGCGCTCGCCAACGAACGCATGTTGCAGCTGCGGCGGCTCAGGCTTGAGACCATCGTCACGCGCCTGCGCGCCGAAGCGCAGGGCGCAAAGAGCTTCAAGGTGCCCGACATCGTCATGAAGGAAGCCGGCGATCCGGATATCAACGCCATCATCCAGAGCCAGAACATCGTGTTCCACAGCAAACTCATCAAGCTCGAAGAGCAGTTGAACCTGATCGAGAAGAACATCAGGTCGCTGGAGTTTCGTTATGCGGGTTATGACGGGCAAAAGCAGTCCTTCGACCGGCAACTCGCGCTTCTCACGCAGGAACGCGATTCCAAGGAGAGGCTCGCCAAGGATGGTGTCATCCGCAAGACCGACATGCTGGCGCTGGAGCGCGCCATTGCCGATGCGATGGGGGACATTGCCCGTCTGAGCGGCGAAATGAACCAGAGCGAAGCGGAGATCGCCAAATTCAAGCAGGAAGCGATCATTGCGGTCAACGCCAACAAGCAGGCGGCGCTTGACGCGCTGGAGACGGCGGAGTCCGATCTTGACAGCGTGCGCGAACAGGTCCGTGGGGCCGCCGAGGTGCTGGAGCGCACCGTCATCCGCTCCCCCGTCAACGGAACTGTCGTGCGCGCTTATTATCACACGCCCGGCGGCGTCATCACGACGGGCAAGCCGATCATGGAAATCCTGCCGGCCCATGTTCCGCTGATCCTGGAGGCGCAGGTGCTCAGAACCTCGATTGACCAACTGCACGAGGGGCAGACGGCAGCGATCCGTCTTTCGGCGCTCAACCGCCGCACCACGCCGGTCCTGAACGGCAAGGTTTTTTACGTTTCCGCCGACAGCATCGAGGAGAACGCCGGTCTGCAGGTCAAGGATGTTTATATCGTGCGCGTGCAGGTGCCCGATGAGGAAATCGCCAAGGTCCATAATTTCCGCCCAGTGCCGGGCATGCCTGCCGACGTATTGATCCAGACTTCGGAGCGTACTTTCTTCGAATATCTGACCAAGCCGATCGCTGACAGCATGTCCCGTGCTTTCAAGGAAAGATGAAGAAATATCAGTAACCTACCCTGTCTTTTCCGCGACAGTCGGCATATGATGTCGAAGGATGTTTTGTCGGGGCGGGAGAAGCGTCATGGCGGCGATGTCGGATGTATTGCTGCTGGTCGGCAGGCTGAACTATGTGTGGACCAACACCGAGAGCCTGATGATCTATCTGATCGTCCACCTTTTGAAAGTGGACAAGGAGGCTGCCATCGTGGTGTTCCTCACCCTCAACACCACACGGGCGCGCATGGATCTCATCGAACGCCTGGCAAAGCTTCCCTCCACCGACGCGAAGGACCGGAAGACTGTCCTCTCCATCATGGCGCGGCTGAAGAGGGAAGCGAAGACGCGCAACAAATACAATCACTGCATCTATTCTTTTGACGAAAAGGGCGATATCGCCAGCACTCAGCTGATGCGTCTGGTGGAAGATGACAGCCAGGTCCGCTACGGCAAGGTCGAGCGCATGGACGAAAAGGAAATCGGCCAGCTCGAAAAATCAATCGCCGACATTGTCGAGGTCAGCAAGGACATGTGGAGCTTCATCCACGCCAGTCCACATGTCTCGGCGGATTATCTCTAGGGTCTGGTCTGCAGTCTCATGCCGATAGCGGGGTGAGTCTCACCGTTCCGCGCCGCCTTTACCGGAAGGCAAAGTTTTCCGGCCGCGAAATAAAGCAGGAACGAACCGATCTGATAGGGAAAGATGATGTCAATCTCCACGAAGGATCGCACCACGAACAGCGCGCAAATCGCAAAAAGGATAACGCCCTGCGGGTCGCTTCGACGCATCAGCACCGATCTCAGATGTCCCAGCAGCGTGCCGTAAAGCACCATGCCCAGCAGGATCATGCCGACAAAGCCGTTTTCCACCACTGTCTCGATATAGGTATTGTGGAAATGGAAGCCGCTGCGGCCGGTGATGAAGAAGTCGTTCCACAACCGTTCGGCATCGGCAAAACCCGCAACCCAGAATCCCTGGTAGCCGACCCCCAGGATCGGAGCCTGCTTTGCAGCCTCTATGCCCTGCTGCCAGAGATAGGTTCGGCCGGTCAGCGTCGAATCCTTGCCGAAGATACCGAGAATGGCATCTAACAGACCGAACTGCAGCGAAGCCACCGCAAGCAGCGCGCCGAGACCGCCGAGAGCAAAAAACATCATTTTACGGTTTGCGGGCGAAAGCATCCCGATCGGGATAAAACCGATGATGAGGGCTACAACGGCCGCGGTGGTAATGGCGGAGGTGGCAGATTGCGATGCGACGAGGCTATAGGCAGACAAGAGTCCCGTCACGCCTGCAATCGGCAGCCAGATGCCCCTTTGCTTGAGTACCAGCACAGACGAGGCAGCAAAAATGACGCCCAGCGAGGCGTAGAAACCGAGCTGGTTTTTGGATGAGAAGGCACCGACGAAACTGTAGGTCCCATCAAGCGCGTCAAAAAGATAGATGCCGAACAGGAGCGAATAGAGCAGGACGACGCCTATGCCAATCAGAGCGCCCCGCGTCAGCGTCCGGATGGAAATCACGCGCATGGCAACCAGCGCGCAAACGATATGGGTTATGTATTGGATGGAGGCGCGCATGGTTACAGATACGGCTTCCGACCAGAAGCTGGACAGGACGGTAAGAATGCCGAAGCCGAAAATCCACAGGTAACGCGGATAATTGCCGAGCACGCGCCGGTAGTCGACCACCACCAGCGGCAACCACATGCCATAATAGGCCAGAACCGAGATTTGCCCGAAACGCGACGAATAGGCGAAAACGAAGAATGACAGCGCAACGGCCGTCATCCCATAAATCTCATTGCGTTCGGGATCGATCAGCGCCGATTTGGCGATCCGCATTGAAACCTCACTGCATCAGGATTTCGGAAGAGACCTTGATGACGTCGCCGGGCTGAAGCAAGGCATTTTCATCGACCTTCAGCTCCTTCGGCTTGCCGTTTTCCTCACGCACCACGACATAGCTGATCGTCGCGGACTTACCCGATGGATCGAAGCGGATCGCCTCGGCCGATTGCGCCAGTGCCTCCGACATCAATTCGCGGCTCGTGGTCAGCTGCAGATTGAGCTTGTCGAGTTCCGCTTCCGTGTCCTGCAACTCCTTGGAGCGCTGCGCCACCCAGTCGTTGCGCAGGTTGATCTCGTCCTGGGTTGCCTTGTTGATATCCTGTTTGGCGCGCAGCGACTGCGTGTCGATATCGAGGAGGGTGGATTCCACCTCGGCCGCACGTTCTTCTGCCGAAATGCGCCGCTGCGACAAGGCAAGGCCTTGCTCGTTCAGCCTGTTGACGCGGTCGCGGTCTTCATTGGCGAGTTGAAGCTGCCGGTTTTGCGTTTCCGACTTTTTCTTCAGGGATTCGACTTCGCTCTGCAAAAGCGCGTGCAAGTCCGTCAGCGCCTTGAGCTGAAGTGTATAACGCTCGGTCCGCGATTTCATCAGCGCGCTTTCGCTGGCGAGAAGCGTGTCGATCTCGGCGATCTTTTCCATCTCCGGCGTCTTGGTAATCGTCTGATCGCCCTTTACCTCGGCGATCAACCGCGCCTGGCGGGCAAGCAGCCTTGCCCGCTGGTTATCATAAACGGCGGCGTCACCACGTGCATTGATGAAGTCGCGCGCAAAACGCTGTCCGGCGTCGGACCTTCGCAAGCCGCCTGCAAGACTGACAGCCTTCAGCACCGTGATGTTGGGGGCATAGGGATATTCACCCGGTGTCTGCACATCGCCACTCAGAAAGATCGGCCGGAACTGGGCGATCTCTACGGAGGCCGAAGGCAGGTTGCGGAGGGCGAACTTGCTCTGAAGCTGAGCGCCGATCTGGTCGCTCACCTCGGAAGGCGTTTTGCCTGCGACGTCCAGCTGACCGATGAAGGGCAAGGACAGCGTACCGGAGGGCCCGACGGAATAGTCGCCGTTGATGACGTCCCAGTTGCGGATGCTGCCGTCGGCCGGTTGCCATTCGGCAACGCGGATACGCAGCTTGTCCGCGGTACCGAGCTTATATTGAGCGCCATCCGCAGCCATTGTGGAAAGCGGCGCGGAAAAAGCGACGGTAGCAGCAAGAACGAGGGCCACAAACGGGCGGTGGGCGGCGGAAAAGCCGTTCATCGGGAAACTCCCTGTTAGCGGATCGCCATACAGGCGATCAGGCCGTCGCGCGACCGGCAAGGCGGCGCCGCAAGAAGCGGCCGGTATGATTAGCACCAATGACGCACCCGAAGACCGGACTTGGGATCCCGGTCGGGGTGCGTGTCGAAGCGAAGATCGATATAGCCGAACTCAATATCGGTTTTCAGTAGCTTCCGCGTGACAGGCACACGGCGGGAATGGTCTTGACGATAATGAAGACATCCTGCCGCATCGACCAGTTCTGGACATATTGTGTGTCGAAGGCAACGCGGGTCTTGTAAGACACGTCGTTACGGCCGCTGATTTGCCACAGGCCGGTCAGACCCGGGCGGGTGCTGAGATAATAGGCGGCAGCGCTTTCATAGTAGCTCAGCTCCTCGTCCACGACGGGACGCGGGCCAACCACACTCATTTCACCACGAAGGATGTTAATGAGCTGCGGTAGTTCATCAAGGGAGAGCTTGCGCAGCACGGCGCCAACGGCCGTAACACGCGGATCGTTCTTGAGCTTGCGGGTAGCCCGCCATTCCTCGGCGGCTTCCGGATTGGCGGCAAGATATTGCCGCAGGATCTCATCGCCGTTCATCGCCATCGTCCTGAATTTCAGGCAATGGAAATAGCGGCCATTATGTCCCACACGACGGTGACCATAAAAGATCGGACCGGGGTCGGACATCTTCACCAGAACGGCGATCAGCAGGAATATCGGGCTGAAGATGAGCAGCGCAAGAGCAGCCGATGTCATATCGAAGCTGCGTTTTGCGATGCCCCCGATAGGGAAACTGACATCGAAATCTTCGGAGCTGCTGAGTGTCTGTTCAGCCGATTGGGTCGCGGACTTCATAGAGAGAACTCCATTTATGTTTTGCGATTGGTCGGTGCCCGGAGGCGCGTCTTTCCGTCTAAAGGAGATAACAAGTCTGTGTTCGGAATTTGATGCTAATGGATTTTTTGTAAGGCACATTGCCCATAACCGTCTATGCGATTTCTTGCGTGAGCGGCCGATCAACGTCCGGGCAATATTAACGGTTGCATAAAAAAGCAACAAATGTGCTGGAGGCCATGTCTTGAGAGCATGGGTGACGCCGTCGCATGTATTGGTTTTTGTGCGAGCGATAGCCTTTTCTTATGTGTTTCTTATAACTTGGCGAGATGAGACAGGAACGTTAAGAACAGCGCAGCACATGACAGACTATTAAATTTTTTTGCGGCGCAGCAAGATTGTGGCAATGCATATAAAATTTGACATATCGGCTGGGATTTTTTTACCCCCCACCTGCACCTCGCCAAGAAAAAGCGATAGAAAAATCGCTAAAAGGCGGCAAAGGCGGCAAAAGAGTGGCGAGAAACTGCATTATTGTCATGGCAGCCACGCAAAAACCGCATAGCTAACGGCCACTTTTTTTGAACGCAGCCCTGCGGGCCTGTCCTGAAGGTGCTTCCAGGCCCCAATTTGGGGGAATCAGAAGGTTGGCGGTGTGCAGGCGCTGATGACCTCACAGGCCACCGGTCCGACGCAGCGGAAGCGATGTGGCCTTCGGCTTTCGAAATAATAGGCATCACCCGGGCCGAGTACCCGCCTCTCCTCGTCCACCGTCACTTCCAGTCGCCCTGAAAGGATAATGCCGCCTTCTTCGCCATCATGGACCAAGGGCACCTTGCCGGTATCGGCGCCGGGCTGGTAGCACTCTTTCAGTATCTGCAGGCTGCGGCCGAAGACATTCTCGCCCACCTGGCGAAACGAGATCGGGCCCTTGCCAATTTCAACCAGCTCGTCCGCCCGGTAAAAAGCCTTACGGCTCGTCTCCGGCTCAAAGGCGAAAAATTCGGCCAACCCTATCGGTATGCCATCGAGAATGCGTTTCAGCGCGCCCACGGACGGATTCGAGGTGTTCGATTCGATCAGGGAAATCGTAGAATTAGTGACACCAGCACGCCTTGCCAGTTCCCGTTGGGAAATATTGTGACGCAGCCGCAGATGGCGCAAACGTCCCCCTATATCCACCGACATCCCGTCGCCCCCGTTGCCGTTGTTCGAAATATCGAAAACCCGTCTTCACGCCTACAGTATTTTCAATCACTTCGCCACATGGAGAAAAGGGCTTGTTCGGTGAAGAAAATAGCTTTCAATCGTCGGCCATGAACAGGAGAACCGTGATGGACAACCCGAGCCGATCTAATTCCACATCGCTTGACAGCTACTGGATGCCTTTTACCGCCAACCGGCAGTTCAAGGCCAATCCCCGTCTGCTGGCGAGCGCCGAAGGCATGTATTACACCAGCAATGATGGCCGTCAGGTTCTCGATGGAACGGCTGGGCTCTGGTGCGTTAATGCCGGCCACGGACGCCAGCAGATTGCCTCCGCAGTGAAGCACCAGCTTTCCACTATGGATTACGCACCTTCATTCCAGATGGGTCACCCGGTCGCATTCGAATTTGCCGAACGGCTGGCGGAAATCGCCCCCGGCCCGGAAGGCGGCAAACTGGACCGCGTCTTCTACACTGGTTCGGGATCGGAATCGGTCGATACCGCGCTCAAAATCGCGATCGCCTATCAGCGAGCCATTGGCCAGGGGACGCGTAGCCGCCTCATCGGCCGCGAACGTGGGTATCACGGTGTCGGTTTCGGCGGCATTTCCGTAGGCGGCCTCGTCAACAACCGCCGCGTCTTCCCGCAAATCCCCGCCGACCATCTGCGTCACACCCACGATCTTGCGAAGAACAGCTTCGTCAGGGGCCAGCCAGAGCACGGCGCCGAGCTCGCGGACGATCTGGAACGATTGGTCGCCCTGCACGGTGCGGAAACCATCGCCGCCTGCATCGTGGAACCCGTGGCGGGCTCCACCGGTGTCCTCGTGCCACCGAAAGGCTATCTGGAACGCCTGCGCGCCATCTGCGACAAGTACGGCATTCTGCTGATCTTCGATGAGGTCATCACCGGTTTCGGACGCATGGGCTCATCCTTCGCCAGCAATTACTTCGGCGTGACGCCCGATATCGTCACCACGGCGAAGGGGCTCACAAACGGAGCTATCCCCATGGGTGCGGTCTTCACCAGCCGCAAGGTTCATGATGCCTTGATGCATGGCCCCGAAAGCCAGATAGAACTGTTCCATGGCTATACCTATTCCGGCCACCCCGTCGCCTGCGCGGCAGGCATCGCAACGCTGGACATCTATCGCGACGAGGGCCTCTTCACCCGCGCCTCCGAATTGCAGGACGCCTGGCACGATGCCATTCATTCGCTCAAGGGCTCGCCCAACGTCATCGACATCCGCACCATAGGCTTCATCGCCGGCATAGAACTCCAGCCGCGCGACGGCGCGATCGGCGCCCGTGCCTATGATGTCTTTGTGGATTGCTTCGAACGTGGCCTGCTCATTCGCGTCACCGGCGACATCATTGCTCTTTCACCGCCGCTGATCGCCGAAAAATCCCACTTCGACGACATCGTTTCCATTCTCGGCGACGCGCTGAAAAGAGCGGAATAACTGGATTTAACAGGAAGGCTGCAATCTAAATTGCAGCCTTTTTCACTTTTCTACCAGTAACATGGAATGTTCCTGAATCGAGCGCAGGCCGCCCTCGCCCGTGGGACGCCATATGTGCCCTGTCAGATCACCATGCGGCCGGGACCGGCGCTTGAGCTTGGCCAGGCGGCTGGCGATGGCACGCACCTTTTCGACAAGGGGGCTCTCTTTTCAGATCGTTCTGCCAGTGCCACGCCGGCGAAGCGTATCGGCAACCGTATGGATATGCGCAGCGCCAATACCGCAGCAGCCACCGATCAGGGTGGCCCCCGCATCTGCCCAGGAGCAGGCGAAGCGGGAATAGACATCATCGGTCAGATCCGCTCTCGTGCCGTGCAGCCCCTCATTGGCGGCGGAGTCGCCCTGTTCACCTTCGAACGCATTGGCATAGACGCCGATATCCAGAGCAACACCCTTTTCCTTGAAGACGGCGGCTGCGGTTTCCACGGCAGCCCTCATCACTTCCGGCTTGCTGCAGTTGAAGAGCAGCGCTGTGGCACCTGATCCGGCGGCCCATTCGGCGGCGGAGCGCACGGTCTCGCCGGAACGCAGCTTGGGCTCCGCACCTTTCACCTGAGCGGGTTCGTCGTTCAGCGTGAAGGAAATCCAAAAAGGCTTGCCCGTCTCGGCCACCGCCTGCCGCACCGCCTCACCCTCAGCGACAAGGCTCAGGGTCTCTCCAAGCCAGACATCCACATGTGGCTGAAGATTTTCGACCAGCACCTTCAGATAGTCCTGAACGCGAGAGGGATCGAAATTTTCTGGCTCGTAGGAGCCAAAGATCGGAGGAAGCGAGCCGGCCACGGCCACATTACGCTTCGAAGCATCCGCCGCTTCACGCGCCAGGCGACCGGAAAGGGCGATCAGTGAAGCACCTTCTTTGTTGAACCGGTCTTCGCCGATATGAAAAGGGACCAGCGCATAGGAATTGGTGGTCACCACATCCGCGCCGGCCTCGATGAATTCCGCATGCACCTGGCGGACGATGTCCGGGGCGTTGATGAGCGCGAGCGCCGACCACTCGGGCTGCTTCAGTTCAGCGCCCAGCCGCTGCAGTTCACGGCTCATGCCACCGTCCAGAATACGAATATCGCTCATGAGAACTCCTTGATAGGCTATCGGCGCACCGGAACCTGCGCCTCGATGAAACCGAAGCAGCGGGCAATGATGGCGGTGAGGATGAGATAAAAAATCGTCACGACGAAAAGCGGCTCGTAGACCAGCAGCGTGTCCTGCCGCACCTTGTAGGCGACGGCGTAAAGATCCATGACTGTCACCGTGAACGCAAGCGGCGTGGCTTTCAGCTGCATCACCACTTCACCCGCGATCGTCGGCAGCGCCGCGCGGATCGCGCGCGGCAGCCAAATGCGGCGCGCCAGCGTGAACCGGCTCATGCCGAAGGCCCTGCCCGCCTCGAGTTCGCCTTTCGGAACGCCCAGCAACGCACCACGAAGAACTTCGGCTTCATAGGCTGCGTAGTTCAGCGTGAAGCTGACCGCCGCAAAAAAGAAACCTTCGCGCAGCACCGGCCACAGAAAGCTTTGCCGCAGCCCCGGCACCATGGGCAAGAGCGACCCCACGCCGTAATAGAGCAGCCAGAGCTGTATCAGCAGCGGCGTGCCCCGAAAAAAGGTGCAATAACCACGCGCGAGAATCCGGGTCATTCGGCCGCCGCTGACCTGCGCGAAGGCAAGTCCGATGGCGAGAACGAAACCGCAGCAGACGGAGATCACGAGCAGGGCGATCGTCTGCCATGCTCCGGAGAGAAGAAGCGGCCAGTATTTCCCGACCCAGGAAAAATCCATCGCCAATCTCCCTCACGCCAGACTGGGCTGACCACGGCGCACGTGCCGTTCGATCTGCCTGAAGATGACATTGGAGACGAGGGTGATCGCCAGATACATCAGGGCCGCAGCCATGAAGAACAGGAAATACTGCTTGGTACTTGCACCCGCGAGCCGGGTCGCGAGCGCCAGTTCCTGATACCCCACAACGGCGACAAGCGCGCTGTCCTTGGTGACGGCGAGCCACAGGTTGGAAAGCCCCGGCAGAGCATTGGGCAAAAGCGCCGGCAGAACGACACGGCGAAACCGCAGGAGGGGAGACATGCCGAAAGCCCTCGCCGCTTCGATCTGGCCGTTGGGGATCGCCATTATCGCCCCGCGCAGCACTTCCGTCATGTAGGCGCCCTGCACGAAGCCCAGAACCGCCACTGCTGCTATGAAGCCGTTGACCTCGAGCACCGGCAATCCGGCCAGCTGCAGCAGGCGATTGAGCCCGTCGGTTCCGGCATAATAAAGCCCCACAATCAGGATCAGTTCCGGCACGGAGCGGATGAGCGTGGTGTAGAGATTGAGGACGGTTTCGAGCCCGCGGTTGCCCGAAAGCTTGCCCAAGGCGCCCGCCATGCCGATGACGATGCCGATGAGATAGGCCCCGGCCGAGATGGCAAGCGTCGCTGCAGCACCCGTCAACAGGGTACCACCCCATCCCGGAGGATAGGGTGACAGAAGCTGCAACATTGTATCCAGGCTTGCCATCTGCCGAACCCGACCCGGATTACTTCGCGCCGTAGATATCGAAGCTGAAGTACTTCCTGGTGATCTCATCATATTTGCCGCTGGCGCGGACGGCGGCGATGGCGGCGTTCAGCTTCTGCTTCAGTTCGGTGTCGTCCTTGCGTACGCCACCTGAAACGCCAAGTCCGAGGATTTCCGGGTCGTCAGCAACATTGCCGGCATCCGCGCAGCAATCCTTGCCGGCATCGCTTTTCAGGAACGTGTCGAGAACAAGTGAGTCACCAAAGACGTAATCGATACGACCCGCAGCCAGATCCTGAAACGCCTCATCCAGCGTCTGGTAGGTTTTTTCGTCGGCTACATCCCTGAAATACTTTGCATAATAAGCAGACTGAATGGTGGCGACCTGGATACCGATGGTCTTGCCTTTCACGTCTTCAGCCGTTGCCCCCGGCTTTCCGTCCTTGGCCCCGATCAGCTTGCTCGGGGTATTGTAATATTTGTCGGTGAAGCCAATCACCTTCTGGCGCTCCTGCGTGTTGGACATGGAAGACCAGATCACATCGAATTTCTTGCTCTCAAGCGCGGGAATGAGACCGTCCCAGGATAGCGCGACGATGGAGCATTTCTCCTTCATCTCGGCGCAGACGGCATCCATCAGGTCGATTTCCCAGCCCTGCCACTTGCCGCTGGCGTCCTGCGCGAAGAAAGGCGGATAGCTTTCGTTCATGACGCCGAAGCGGACGTCTGCGCTGGCGGAGAAAGCGGACAGTGCGAAAGCCGCACCGGCCAGCATTGAGGCGAAGAATTTCATTTAAATCTCCTGTTACGAAAAAATCAGATCGCGAGCGCGCCGGTGAATTCCCGGCACCTCGCACTCAGAGGATTGCCGAAGACCCGTTCCGGCGGTCCTTCTTCTTCCACGCGGCCTTGATGCAGAAACATGACATGGCTCGACACATCGCGCGCAAAACGCATCTCATGTGTCACCAGAAGCATGGTGCGGCCTTCCTCGGCGAGATCACGGATCACCTTCAACACCTCGCCGACCAGCTCCGGGTCCAGCGCCGAGGTGGGTTCGTCGAACAACATCACCGCCGGCTCCACGCAGAGCGCGCGGGCTATGGCTGCCCTCTGCTGCTGACCGCCGGACAGGAACGCCGGATAAGCATCCTTCTTCGCGTAAAGCCCGACCTTGTGCAGCAGCGCTTCAGCCTTCTCGATGGCTTCCGCACGTTTCACGCCCATCACATGCACCGGGGCTTCTATGATGTTCTCAAGTACAGTGCGGTGGGCCCATAGATTGAAATTCTGAAAGACCATGCCAAGACCGGTGCGCAAACGCTCCACCTGGCGCCAGCTCTGCGGCATGGCATTGCCGTCCCGACCGTACTTCACGGCGACTTCCTCGCCATTCACGATCACGCGGCCACGATCCGGAACTTCGAGGAAATTGATGCATCTGAGGAAGGTGCTCTTGCCGGAGCCTGAGGAGCCAATGACGGAAATGACGTCCCCTTTGTGCGCCTTGAGCGAAATACCTTTCAGAACCTCGTGAGAACCAAAGCTCTTGTGGATATCGTCAACCGCCAATGCGCAGGGAACGTCAGTCGTCATCAAAGGGTCCGGGTCATGTCAATAGCTGCGCACATCTAGCAAAGTGCGCGTTTTCTGACGCGGAAATAACCGCTCTATTGCATCGCGGAAAGGAAAAAACATTCCCGCCAACGGAAAAGAAAGAAAATTGCGGCCAACTGCCGATATCCGGCCACCGTTCTTCGTTCCGCCCTATGGCGCAATCGGAGAGATATAGCTGCGGAAATACCGCTATTGCGGAGATGCGCCGCGTCCTTCGGCCACGTCAACCGGCGGCGCCTGATTTTGCTGATCTCTTTTCACACCAAACTCGCATAACGCCAACCGGCGCATCGTCGCGAGCAACTCGAGGTCGATGGCTGCGCCATCATCCTTCAGCAGAAAATCCTGAAGAGTTTTGCGTATCGTCTTTTCCACGAGTTTGGCCTGCAACGTCTCATCTGATGTGAAACGGGCGGCCCACCGAACCAGAATTCGTCGTAGCAGACAATATTCGAAATTTGACGGATACAACATATGTGCATCTCCGCAAAAAGCAGGCGGGAGCACATAGTAACCCTCAGTTGCCACCGCCTACGAATTCGGTTGGTAGCAATGTATGAACCATAGCATCATTCGGATCGAAGTCGACCCCTGAATTCTGGCCCGTACAGAGTGCCCGCCTCGCATGGACATTATCCCGAGGCGATGCGTCAACTCCGGCAACCGGCAACGCCGTTCAAGCGGGCTTTTCTTCCACCCCGAGGAACATTTCTTGCCCATCACGGTTGGTGGAGCCTCAACCATCAGGAGGCTCAACAATGAAGACCATTCTTTCCCTCGCGTTCGCACTCGTCGCCGGAACTGCTTTGGCGCAATCCGCGACGGAATCCACCGGCGTCAATTCCGCACTTGGCGTCGCGCCAAAAACCGAGGATTTCATCTTGCAGGCCTCGGCAAGCGACATCTTCGAAATTGAATCAAGCAAACTCGCCCTCACCAAAGGAAACGAGGAAACCAAAGCCTTTGCGCAGCAAATGATCACCGAGCATGAGAAAACCAGTTCGGAACTGAAAACCCTGTTATCCGGCGGCAAGGTGAACGGGACACCGGTCACCGCTCTGACAGATGATCACAAGGAAGAAGTAGACGGCCTCGCAAAACTCGACGCCAACGAGTTCAACGAAGAATATATCGATGATCAGGTCGATGCGCATGAAGACGCCGTTGATCTTTTCAAGCGCTACGCCGAGGGCGGCGATAATCCGGAGCTTAAGGCGTGGGCGGCAAAAACTTTACCGGCGCTCCAGCATCATCTGGAAATGGCCCAGGGCCTCGACAAAAACTGACGATAGATGGCTGCTGGTGATCTTTGTGTGATGGAGAAGCTGGCGCGACACGGCTAGGCTCGCACCCGGACGTGCGAGTTGATCAGGCGGCGCGCCGGCGAAGTTCTTCAGACCGGATCCCGGCAGCAAAACTTCACAATCCTCCGCGCGTTCATCGCAAGAAGGACGGCTGAAAAATGAACGATGCGAACACCCGGAACTACACTATCGAACAGATTCAGGAACTATATGCGTTGGGCTTGGTGCAGGCGGCAGAACTGTTTGAACGGTTTGCAGGTGATAGGGCGGCCATCGACAAAATGATGAAGCATTGTCCGCACAGGGAGGATAAAGAACAACGCTAGGTGCCGACGCTTATCGGCGCAGCGAAAATTTGTGTTTCCGATCTTGATCCGGGGCGCCGCCGCTCCAATATTTTTCAGGCTTCTTGATCTGGTTGTTTAAGATTGGAGGTAAAGATGAACAGCCCGGAAGTTTTGTTTAGAGCGCCTGTTCGGGTGCGCATGCAATGCGGCCTTGAGAGATCGTTTCTCAGCGTTTACGACGCCCTGGATTTTCTGGAAAACGAATGGCCGCTTCGCCGTGGTGAACGCTATAAGCGCGCCGTGCAAAAATGCCGCGCCGCGCTGTCCAGGCTCGAAGCCGCGGAAGTGGCACGGGAAGCATTCATCTCCGCCTGCCTTGAGGCGAGCATGCCGCTGGTTATGACCGGTCCGGTCCATTTCGATGAAATGTTGCCCATGAGCCGCGCAGTCGGCTAGAGGGCTGTGCCAGAACATATTCCCTGGCTAAGCCCCGCTGTTCCGGCGGGGCACCGGTAACGTGCTGCGTCGTTTACCTGGGAGGTACAACGCCATGAATGATGCCGACAGCGGACCGCCCAACGCGGTTGAGCCGCCGTTGCCGGCGGCCCACCTCTCTCTTAGGTCAGTAGGTCTGCATCGGCTGTGACAAACCGTCACCGACTGCGCCATTGCCATATTGCGCGACAGGCACGCCTTCCTGACCAATCGGCACACCCTGCTGTGCGGGACCGAGCGCTGTCACCACAATCGGCGTCCCATCTGGCACGCGATTGTAGAGATCGACTATGTCCTGGTTCAGCAGGCGAACGCAGCCCGAAGACACGGATTTGCCAATTGTCCACCATTCGGGCGAGCCGTGCAGACGATAGATCGTGTCCTTGCCATCCTTGAAGATATAAAGTGCACGCGCACCGAGCGGATTCTTGAGGCCCGGCTCCATGCCGCCATTGCGGCTGCTATAAGGCTCCAGCTCCGGCTGACGGGCGATCATTTCGTCTGGCGGTGTCCAGCGCGGCCATTGCCGCTTGTACTGGATGACGCCGCGGCCCGACCACTCGAAGCCTGCGCGGCCAAGACCCACGCCGTAACGCATGGCCTGCCCGTTTTCGTAGGTCAGATAAAGGAAATGGTTGGCAGTATCGACCACGATCACGCCGGGGCGCTCGCCGGTCGGGTTCGCCACCATCTGCCGCAGGAACTGGCGCGGAATGCGCTTATAGGGAATTTCCGGCAGTGGGAACTGCTCGTCCGGTTTCGGGCCGTACATCAGCGCGTACATCGGATCTTCCGCCGGAGCGGCCGGCCTCGCAGTTTCACGTGCCGTGGTGTTGCAACCCGCAAGTCCGGCCAGTGCCAAACCGCCTGCTCCAAGCAGGAAACCCCGCCGGGTCGTCATCGTCTCGTTCAATTGAAAAACCTCATTTACGTCATCTTACACTGGCAAAGGGATCCGCCAGCGCCGCCTCGGGGCGGCTTATAGGGTACTTCGTGCCGGAAACCTGCGATGCCATTGCCTTGGCGCCGCTCGATTTCAGTATGGCCCGGAAGCTCGGATGCATGCCGCCGTCTACATACGCGCTGAGGGGGGCGGAAGTTCCCTCGCTCATTGCCGCGGCAAGTTTTTGTTGCTCCTCGGCCAGCCTCGATGCCACCAGCGGGTCATTCTGGTTGACGGCCGGCGGGCAGGCTGCCAGCGGATCGGCAGGCTCGCCTTCGGCAAATTCACTATTGAAGACATAACGGCGGCCGCAGACGGAGACCTTGGGCTGGCGCCGCGTCACCTCGAAATAATCGTAACCTTCCTTCAGCGTCTTCCAGAAGGGCATGTTGGGATCGTTCCGGTGAGCCACCATGTTCCTTGCGGTCATGCGGAAGGGATAGGCCTGGACCTGGAAGCGGTCCTGCCCACCCTGCAGCGCACGCGCGACAATGGCATAGATCTCACCCACCTGCGCGTCTGTCATCGCGTAGCAGCCGGAAGACGAACAGGCGCCGTGCACCATCAGCGCCTCGCCGGTATAGCCGAGCGCGGATTCCAGCCGGTTGGGATAACCGAGATTGAATGAGACGTAATATTGCGAATTCGGGTTCAACATGCCGGCCGAGACATGATAAAAACCCTCCGGCGCCTGACGGTCTCCCGTTTTCATCTTCGGCCCGAGTTTTCCGGACCAGCGACACATGGGATATGTCTTCAGCAACGCATAATTGCCGGTCTTGTCGATCTTCCAGACCTCGAGCTCGCTCTCCTGCTTGAAGATACGAACGAGAACCGGGCTTTCCGGACGCATGCTTTTGGCTGACATCTGCGCCATCATCTTGGACGACAGCTTCGGCGGGTCTTTTTTCACGCTGTCGAGACCCATTGAGGTGCACGCGGCAAGGCTACCGCCGATCGCGATGACCGCAGCCAGTCTTGCCCCCGTCTTGAACTTTTGCCGCAACCCCGCCACCGCGAAGTTCAGCACAGCCTGCATACCCATGGATATTTCTGCCCGCCTGATTTGCCCGCCTTTCCGGCAGACGCTTAACTATCGAAGGTGGCCACAACACGGCAACCTCATCCATGGACAAAGTCTCGTGAACAGACGTTACCCTTTCGTTAATCATAGGGACACAAGCCCGTGATGGTCTCCGGGCATGACGCCGGAGAAGCATCTAGCGGAGAAGCCCCTGGCCGCCGTCGATCCAGACCGGTGTGCCGGTCACGTGGCGGGACGCATCGGAGGCGAGAAAACCGATCAGTTCGGCGACATCCTCGCTCGTTCCCGCCACACCGCCCGTCACCGGAATATCTCCCGCGGGGAAGCGAACCGGCACCTCGGTTTTTTCCCGTGCGCGTATCTTCGTATTCTCGTCGATTGCCGTTTTGATCGCACCCGGGCACACTGCGTTGACGCGGATGCGGTGCCGCCCAAGCTCCAGCGCCAGTTGCTGGGCCATGGCAAGCTGCCCTGCCTTTGTGACCGAATAGGCGGTCGCGCCGGGCGAAGTGAAAGTGCGCGTGCCGTTGATCGAGGAGACAATGACGATGGAACCGCCGCCTGCCGCCTTCAGATGTGGCACGCTGGCATGAACCGTGAGATAGGTGCCGCGGAGATTGATGCGTATCGTGTCGTCCCACTCCGAGGGTTTGAGTTCATCGATAGGCGCCCAGACACCGTTGACGCCAGCATTGGCCACCACGACGTCAAGGCGGCCAAAATCCTCCACCAGCGCTGCAACGGCGCTCCGCATGGCCTCCTCATCCGACACGTCGGCGATGAGAATTTTCGAGGCGCCGGAACGGGCGGTAATGTCGTCGGCAACGTCCTCCAGTTCGGATTGCGTGCGCCCGAGCAGCCCGAGCGAAAAACCCTGGGTGGAGAGATGAAGGGCGGCGGCGCGTCCGATACCTGAACCGGCCCCGGTCACGAGAGCGACTTTACGAACAGTCAATGTCACAGCCCCCCTTTTCGCGAGGCGATGGAGGTAACGGTCGCCGAGACGGGATCACTGGCCGGAAAGCTGTCCTCCAGCCCCTCTTCCAGCTCCTCCTCCAGAACGTCACGGTCCCTCGCGGTCCGGGCGCTCGCCTGCACGCGCTCACCCTGCTCGCGCGTTCCATCATTCTGAGCCGTTCCAAGGCGGGAAAATTGCGAGGGTGCGTCGGCGCCCTGGCGCGTTCCAAATGCGGTGAGTTGGACCATCACGGCGCTCGCCCGTTTAATCGCTTCCGCGTCGTCGATCCCTTCCAGACCATCGGCAAGGCGAACCGAAACGTGATCGCCGTCGCTGCCGGCAAACTCGACGGAGATAGATCCGTCATTGCGTTTTACATAAGTCGTCGAAAGTTGCATGACATGCCCTCCGGCTGGATTCATCGACAAGGCCGATGCGGGAAATGAGTAAAAGCTCACTTCAGAACGACATAGCGTGGAAGGGGTTCCGATGAATCAGGTCTTTGGTCCGGAAATGGACAAGAGTTTTTTCCTTCGCGACGCAGTGGATGTGGCCCGCGCGCTCATCGGAGCGGAATTTCGCGTCGGCAACACCGGCGGCGTCATCGTCGAGACCGAAGCTTATCATCGAGATGATCCGGCGTCGCACAGTTTCAATGGGAAAACCCCGCGCAACCGGGCAATGTTTGGGCCGGCCGGACGTCTCTACGTCTACCGGTCGTACGGCATTCACTGGTGCGCCAACTTCGTCTGTTCCCCGGGTTCAGCCGTGCTTCTTCGCGCGATCGAACCGCGAACCGGTATCGACATGATGAAACTGCGACGGGGAACTGACAAACTCAGACTCCTATGCTCCGGCCCGGGAAGGCTTTGCCAGGCAATGGCCATCACGGGAGAAATGGACGGCGCCGCGCTCGAGGCGCCACCTTTTTTCCTGCAGCTGCCGAAAACGGCAACCGCCATCAGCATCGGCAGGCGCATCGGCATCAGCCGAGCGATCGATTATCCTTGGCGTTTCGGACTCGCGCACTCACCTTTTGTGAGCAAAAAATTCGAGTCACCCGATCCGGCCTAAAACACCTTCGGGGGCTCGTCGTTTTCGTCGGGATTGGGTGTGGGCACCTCGTCCGGCAAACGATCGGGCTCCGGCTCTTTGATCGGGGGGATGTCGGGCTGGGGTGGAACCGGCATCGGCGGTTCCGGATAGGGCTCAACCGGAATTGTCGTCATTGCGGTCTCCTGATGTCAGCGCGGCGGACCTCACGGAAGTCGCTGCTCTTGATCTATCGCGACACTGCGTTGCAACGCCGCCACTCAGACGACGCAACACCCAGTTCGCCCATCGGTCATAAAGCCGGGAAGGTCCTCTGGATCACGTTGCGCCGCCCTGCGGGTCGTAGGAAGGAAACGCAGGCGCGGTCCGTCCGTTCCGTTTTTTTCGAGGAAGATTTCGTGATCGCTCAGGCAAAACCGAGAGCGCCACGGGAAATGTCGCGATTTTCACAATAATCGCGTGAATGGGCTTCATGCCCGTGTTCGCGGGCCGTGGAACGTGTCAATTCCGGGCTCGTTACGTTGAGCAACGCATCGGCATAGGTGCCGGTCGCCTCGACGTCATCGATTACAGGCTGCTGTTGCGGTTTTAGAAATTCAAACATCCATCGTCCTCCATCGACACGTCCCTCAACGCGCCGGTCCGGGTCTCTGTTCCATGAACCCGATACCCTTCCGATTATACATGAGACGATGCTGTCGTATAGATGACTAAAGGCGAACGTTCTCAATCGGCGTTCACAAAATGGAGTGGAATCAGTGAGCTATGGCCCAAAGCTCAGGCAGGGCCGACCGATTCTCGCAAAATCAGCTCCACAGGCCACAGTTCCTGAACCTCGCGGATGGGGCGACCGCCGATGATCTGCAGAAGAAGGTCCGTCACCCTTATTCCTGCCATGCGCATGGGCGAGCGGGTGGTGGAAAGCGGCGGCATCATGCTTTCAGGCGTGAGGTAAGGAAACACATCGTCATGGGCGATGACGGAAACATCCTTGCCGATTGTCAGCCCCATCTGGGTCGCAGCACGGTAGACGCCCTGTGCCGTCATCATGGCACCCGCAACAAAGGCTGTCGGGCGCGGTGTCTGCTCCAGCAGCGAACGGGCGAAGCGGAACGCAGTCTCTTCGCTGAAGTGCTCATTCATCATGAAGCGCGGATCGGGCGTAATGCCGTGGGTAGCCAGCGCCTCGCGGAAACCCTGTTCACGATCCCGTACGAAGGTTCGTCCGACCGGCCCATTGATGAGGGCTATACGACGGTGGCCGCGCTCGAGAAAATGGATCGTCGGGCGATAGGTCACATCATGGTTGTCGATATCGAGCCAGGCATGTTCGAAGGGTGTCTTTGAGCGCCCGTGCACGATGAAGGGTACGCCGAGCCGGTTGAGCAGCGCGATACGCTCATCCTCCGGACGCGGTGAGTGCACGATAATGCCATCCACACGACCGCTCGCCGCCAGCCGGCTGAAAATAGCCAGCTCCTCATCGAGATTGTTGTCAACTGTCACGCTGACGAGAATGTCGGTCTCTTCCCGTTCCAGCCGGGTGGCCATGCCGCCCATGAATTCCGAAAAGAAATGTCCTCCGCCCGACCGGCCCATAACGACACCGATAGCGCCGGCCCTGCCGGTTGCCAACCGCACCGCGTTGGCATTCGGCAAATACCCGTATTTGAGCGCAGCCTGCATGACCCGCTGACGCGTTTCCTCACGCACTTCGGGATAGCCGCCCAGCGCTCTGCTAACGGTGGTGGGCGATAGGCCAACCTTTTCTGCGAATTCCTTGAGCTTCATGTTTTTTTGCCAATTCGCCCCCTGCATGCGTCGCCGCTGCGGATTTTTCAAGTCGACAAAAATTGAAAACGATTTCAATTTCTCCCGCCTGAAACCTTACAGTCCATCATCTTGAAAGGCAAATGGTGAAAATTTGCAGGCAAAAACGCCCGATTTTCGCTCGATTAGAAAGAGTATTGACAGATTGCCCGGCTTTTGCGAGCTTCCTTTTAGTCAAAAGCGCTTTCAATTTTGAGGACAATCGGGAGCGTCAACGGAGGAGTTTGACAATGAATATTTCCATGAAGACTTTGTTCCTGTGCGGCAGCGTACTTTCCGCCGCCGTTTCCGCGCAGGCGGCCGAGATTTCCATCGCCGCCAATTCCACCGGCAAGAACGTCGCATTCTTCAAAGAACGCATTGCGGCTTTCGAAAAACAAACCGGCCACAAGGTCAATCTCGTCACCATGCCATCATCCTCCAGCGAGCAGTTCAGCCAGTACCGGCTGTGGCTTGCCGCGGGTAACAAGGATGTCGATGTCTACCAGACGGACGTTATCTGGGCGCCGCAGCTTGCCGACCAGTTCGTGGACCTGACCGCGGCGACCAAGGATGTCATCGGAGATCATTTCCCCTCCATCGTCGCATCGCAAACCGTGGACGGCAAACTCGTCGCCATGCCGATGTTCACAGACGCGCCCGCGTTGTTCTATCGCAAGGACCTGCTCGAAAAATACGGCAAGCAACCGCCGAAAACCTGGAAGGAGCTGAGCGAAACCGCGAAGGAAATCCAGGACAAGGAGCGTGAAGCGGGCCAGAAGGACCTCTGGGGTTTTGTCTTCCAGGGCAGCGCCTATGAAGGCCTCACCTGCAATGCCCTGGAATGGATTGCTTCCGCCGGCGGCGGCCATATCGTCGAAAGCAATGGCGATATCTCCGTCAACAATGAAAAGGCTGCTGCCGCCATCGAAACTGCCAAGGGATGGGTCGGCACCATCGCGCCGCAGGGCGTGCTTGCCTACAAGGAAGAGGAAGCGCGCGGCGTCTGGCAAACCGGCAACTCCGTCTTCATGCGCAATTGGCCCTACGCTTACGCGCTCGGCAATGGCGACGACAGCGCCATCAAGGGCAAGTTCGGCGTAACACCGCTCCCGGCTGGCGCCGAGGGCGAGGCACCGGCTTCAACGCTCGGCGGTTGGAATCTCGCCGTATCCAAATATTCAGCCAACCAGGAAGCTGCCATTGAGCTCGTGAAGTTTATCGCATCCAAGGAAACCCAGAAGATGCGCGCCGTTCAGCTTTCCAACATGCCGACGATCGCTTCGCTTTACGACGACAAGGATGTTGCGGCCGCGCAGCCCTTCATGCCGACATGGAAGCCGATCTTCCAGACCGCCGTCCCGCGTCCTTCCGCCTCGGCCAAGGTGAAATATAACGAGGTTTCGGCCAAGTTCTGGGGTGCGGTCCACAACACGCTCTCCGGCAACGGCACGGCCGCTGAAAATCTTGAGCTTCTCGAGGTTGAACTGACCGATCTCAAAGGCAACGGCTGGTAATCCGGCCCGCGCGGGAACGGTCTCGCCTGATCGACTCCCGCGCCCCAACCGCGAGATATCCCCATGAACGACATCGCCCTTCAAAGACCGGTCACGGCATCCGGCACAGGTTCCGATCTACAGTCAGAACGCTTGAAATCCGCCTGGCTGTTCCTTGCCCCCACATTTCTCGTGCTGGCGCTGGTGGCGGGCTGGCCGCTCGTGCGCACCGTGTGGTTCAGCCTCACCGACGCCTCGCTCACCAATCTGGAGGGAGCACAATTCGTCGGCCTCAAGAACTATCTCACCTGGATCACGCTCAGCAGCGGCCGCACGATCTATCGAGGCCTGCTTGCCGATCCCGCATGGTGGGGGGCGGTTCTCAACACGCTGAAATTCACCATCGTCTCGGTCAGCCTCGAAACCGTGCTCGGCCTCATCGTCGCTCTGGTGCTGAATGCCGAATTCAAGGGACGCGGCCTCGTGCGCGCTGCCATTCTTGTGCCATGGGCCATTCCCACCATCGTCTCTGCTCAAATGTGGGCGTGGATGCTGAACGACCAGTTCGGCATCTTGAATGACCTGTTCCTTAATCTAGGCCTGATCTCCAACAAGATCGCCTGGACCGCCAACCCCGAGACCGCGATGATCGCCGTGCTTATCGTCGACATCTGGAAGACCACGCCCTTCATGGCGCTGCTCATTCTCGCCGGTCTGCAAATGGTGCCGAAGGACATGTATGAAGCGGCCAAGGTGGATGGCATCCACCCCGTGAAGGTGTTCTTCCGCGTTACCCTGCCGATGATCCGCCCTGCCCTGATGGTCGCCGTCATCTTCCGTATGCTGGATGCGATGCGCGTTTTCGACCTCATCTACATCCTGACGCCGAATAATGCCCAGACCCGCACCATGTCGGTGCTGGCGCGCGAGAATCTGTTCGATTTCGACAAGTTCGCCTATGGCGCCGCCGCCTCCACCATGCTGTTCCTCATCATCGCCTCGATCACGGTCATCTATATGTGGCTCGGGCGTGTCAACACCGATGGAGCCCAGCGATGACCTTGCCCAGCATCCTGAAGACCACCGCCTTTTATGCGCTGGTCGCCGTCATCATGGTGATTTCGGTATTCCCGTTTTATTATGCGATCCTGACCAGTCTGAAATCGGGCTCGGCGTTGTTCCAGGTTAATTACTGGCCGCGCGAATTTTCGCTCACCAATTACAGTTTCGTCATTGGCAACGGCACGTTCCTGCGCAATCTCGGCAATTCGTTGCTTGTTGCATCATCCGTCGTCATCCTGTCGCTGTTTCTGGCGGTCACCGCGTCCTATGCGCTTGCTCGCGTCCGCTTCCGGGGCCGCGCATTGCTGCTGCTCACCATTCTGTCGGTTTCGATGTTCCCGCAGATTGCCGTTCTCGCCGGCCTGTTTGAACTGATCCGCTGGGCAGGCATCTTCAACACGCCCTTGGCGCTGATCTTTTCTTATATGATCTTCACCCTGCCTTTCACGGTTTGGGTCCTGACAACCTTCATGCGCGACCTGCCGATCGAAATCGAGGAAGCAGCCATCGTTGACGGCGCATCGCCCTGGGTCATCATCACACAGGTGTTCATGCCTTTGATGTGGCCTGCGCTCGTCACGACGGGGCTCCTCGCCTTCATCGCGGCATGGAACGAGTTCCTCTTCGCGCTCACTTTCACCTCATCGAACGAGCAGCGCACGGTGCCGGTCGCCATCGCGCTGCTGTCGGGCGGCTCACAGTTCGAAATTCCCTGGGGAACGATCATGGCCGCGTCCGTCATCGTTACCGCGCCCCTCGTCGTCCTCGTTCTGATCTTCCAGCGACGCATCATCTCCGGCCTCACGGCCGGCGGCGTCAAAGGCTAGGAGAAACATCATGACCACCATTCAATTGCGCGATCTTCGCAAATCCTTTGGCGCCTTCGATGTCATCAAGGGCATCGACATGGATATCCGCTCCGGCGAATTCATGGTTTTTGTCGGCCCTTCAGGCTGTGGCAAGTCCACGCTGCTACGCCTCATATGCGGGCTGGAAGAAATCACCGGCGGCACGCTCTCCTTCGACGGTGAGACAGTAAACCGCCTGCCGCCCGCCAAACGCGGCGTCGCCATGGTCTTCCAGTCCTACGCGCTATATCCGCACATGACCGTGTTCGAAAACATGGCTTTCGGCATGAAGTTGTCTGGCGCAGACAAAGAACAGCGCAAGAAGCGCGTCGAAGCGGCAGCGGAGATGCTGCAGCTCACGCCCTATCTGGAGCGCCTGCCGAAGCAGCTTTCTGGCGGCCAGCGCCAGCGTGTCGCCATCGGCCGCGCCATCGTGCGCGATCCGAAGGTCTTCCTGTTTGACGAGCCGCTCTCCAACCTCGATGCGGCGCTGCGCGTGGCCACGCGTCTCGAGATCGCCAAGCTGCATCGCTCGATGCATGACACGACGATGATCTACGTCACCCACGATCAGGTGGAGGCGATGACACTCGCCGACCGCATCTGCGTCCTGCGCGACGGTCGGGTCGAGCAGATCGGCACGCCGCTCGAGCTTTACGAAAGTCCTGTCAACACCTTCGTCGCCGGCTTCATCGGCTCGCCGAAGATGAACTTCCTGGCAGGCAAGTATGCGGAATCAGAAGGCGCAAAAACGATCGGTGTCCGGCCGGAACATATCACCATCGCCAGCGACGGCAGCGGTTGGAGTGGAGAAATCGTGCATTCGGAAATGCTCGGATCGGACAGCTACATCTATGTCGAGATCGGCGCCGGCGAGCCCGTTGTCGTACGTGAAGAGGGCGTGACCGGCCGCAAGGCGGGCGAGCGTATCACCATCGTGCCGGATACGGCGCAGATCCACCGTTTTGACGCCGAGGGCCGGGCCATTGCCCGCAACCCCGCTCGCGGCGCCGCCTGAACCTAACTTCCGCCGGGACAACCCAAGTAGCCGGCTTTCACCAAGGAGCATGAGAATGACCATCAACACCGTTGTATGGGGCGAAAATATTCACGAACACATCAATGAGACGGTGCGTTCGATCTATCCAAACGGCATGCACAACACCATCGCCGATGCGCTGAACCAAAATCCCGAGATTAACGCCACCACCGCCACGCTGCAGGAGCCGGAGCACGGCCTTTCACAGGAGCGTCTCGACAAGACCGACGTTCTCGTCTGGTGGGGCCACAAGGACCACGGCGCAGTTCAGGATGACATTGTGGAGCGCGTCGCCAAGCGCGTCTGGGAAGGCATGGGCCTGATCGTCCTGCATTCCGGCCACTTCTCCAAGCCGTTCAAGCGCCTGATGGGTACGCCGTGCGCGTTGAAATGGCGCGAGGCGGGCGAACGCGAACGCCTGTGGACCATCAATCCCCGCCACCCGATCGCCGCCGGCCTGCCCGAGCATTTCGAGCTGGAAAACGAGGAGATGTATGGCGAGCAGTTTTCCGTACCGGAGCCGCTCGAGACCGTCTTCATCTCCTGGTTCCAGGGCGGTGAGGTTTTCCGTTCGGGTCTCACCTGGCGTCGTGGTGCCGGCAATATCTTCTATTTCCGCCCTGGCCATGAAACTTATCCGACCTATCACGACGCCAATGTGCAGAAGGTCATCAGCAATTCTGTAAAATGGGCCTATAATCCGGTCGGCGCTCTGAAGAGTATTCACGACGCGCCGAATGTTCCCGTCGATAAGGCGCTCGAGCCTATCGAGGAACGTGGTCCCAAGCTGCATAAGGCAGGCGAAGCAGGTTACAGGTAAGGGCTTGGAGATACTGGCATGAGACTTCTCATTCTCGGAACCGGTGGCATGGCCAACAACCATGCCACATATTTCTCTCAGATCCCCGGCGTCGAACTGGTTGCGGCGGTGGATGTGGACGACGTGGTGGCACGGGCCTTTGCGCTGCGCCATAACATCCCGCTCTCTTTCACTTCGCTGGATGACGCCATTGCCTGGGGTGAATTCGATGCGGCGGCGAATGTCACGCCCGATGCCATCCATCACCCCACGAGCCTGAAGCTGCTTGCGGCGGGCAAGCACGTTTTCTGCGAAAAACCGCTGGCGGAAAACTACGCGAATGCCGCCGAAATGGCCGACGCGGCCGAAAAGGCCGGCCTCGTTGCCATGGTCAATCTCACCTATCGCAACGTCGCCCCCTTGCAGGCGGCGCGCGAGATGGTGCTGGCCGGCAAGATCGGCAAGGTTCGCCATCTGGAAGCCTCCTATCTCCAGAGCTGGCTCGTTTCCAAGGCCTGGGGCGACTGGATGACGGAGAGCAAGTGGTTGTGGCGGCTTTCCACCAAGCATGGCTCGAACGGCGTGCTGGGTGATGTCGGCATCCACATACTTGACTTCGCCTCTTATGGCGCAGGCAGCGATGTGCAACGGATCTTCACTCGGCTGAAGACCTTCGACAAATATGAGGGCAACAAGATCGGCGCTTACGATCTGGATGCAAATGACAGCTTCACCATGACGGCCGAACTGGAAAACGGCGCCATGGGCGTCATTCATGCCAGCCGCTGGGCGACGGGCCACCTCAACGAACTTCGTTTGCGCATCCACGGCGACAAGGGCGCACTCGAAGTCATTCACACGCCCGACTATTCCAGCCTGCGTGCCTGCATCGGCGAGGATGTGGAAAAGGCGATCTGGAAGACGATCGATGTCGATCCCGTGCCGACGAACTACGAAAAATTCGCCAAGGCCGTGATGGAAGGCGGCGTCGCCGATCCCGACTTCCGCCACGCCGCCAATCTGCAGAAGGTACTCGATCTGTCGATCATTGCGGATCGGGAGAGACGCGAGTTGGCCGTTTCGGCTTGATGTGAGAGAACAACCTGCGGCATCACTTTGCCGCAGGTTTCTTCTCCCCGAGGGGAGAAGGTGGCCCGAAGGGTCGGATGAGGGGCAACATTGCCGGATTTCGGAGACCCCTCATCCCGCTGCCGCGGACGTCTCCCCCACGGGGAGAAGAAACAAGCGGCTTACACTCGCTCAATACATCGTGCGCTTCTTGAGGACGCAAGCTAAAGCGTGGAATTTCACTCCCACGCAACTTCACACCCCGCGCTTGTTCCCCCATAACAACACATGCAGCTGCGGCAGCACGCGGGCGGAAAACCAGCGATCTTCGCTAACCTTATCCACCAGCCACAACATCCGCTCCATTACACCATCGATATCGACACGCGCATCGTCATCATCCGGCGGCGGCGGGGTGTGGTTGCCGGGCTGGAGGTAAACCGGCAAATGCGGGAAACGCGCGGATGCCGCTTTGGCATAGGCGTAATCCGCATCGTCAAAGACCACGATCTTCAGGGCCACCTGCGGCCCCTCGCCGGCAGCGGCAAGACAGTCTTCGAAAGCCTGCCAGTCCGTTTCCATGCCGCTAGATGGCGGCTTGGGGCTTAGAACGAGATGGTCGAGATCGGCAAACCAGTCTCTGGCGATGCTGCCCTGCGTTTCCAGCGCGAAACGATAGCCCTCAGCCTGGCCCTTCGAGATCAAAGGTCCAAGCGGCTGGATGGCCGGATTGCCGCCAGACAGCGAGACCGTCAGCGGTACGCCACCGGAAAGCCGCCGCACCTCCTGCCAGATTGCATCGACCGGCATCGGTTTCCACGTGTCGCGATAATCGCTATCGACCGCGTGCAGCGTATCGCACCAGGAACAGCGATAGTCGCAGCCGCCAGTGCGAACGAAAACCGTCGGCAGACCGATCAGCAGACCTTCGCCCTGAATGGTCGGGCCGAAGATTTCACTGATGCGGATCGTGGTGTCCTTCGCTGCACTCTTTTGTCGGGCCGCCGTCATGGCCGGTATTCTGCCCAGGTCTTGGCGGTTTCGCTGACGCGGATGGCACTGGTTTCAGGCAGACGATCCTTGCACCAGTCATAGAAATGCTTCGCCAGGCATTCCGCCGTGACCCGGTCATGGCCGAGGACATCATTCAGGTGACGATGATCAAAATGATCGTCGATATAGCGCTTCAACGGTGCGAGCTCGTGATAGTCGCGCACGAAACCGTGCTCGTTCAGCTCTTCGCCTGACAGTTCCACTTCGACGATGTAATTATGCCCGTGCAGCCGATTGCACTGGTGATCCGACGGCAGGCTTTTCAACTGGTGCGAGGCGGAAAAGTGAAATTCCTTGGTGATGCGGAACATCAACGCACCTCCTGCGCCGCGAAAGCATGGGTCGCGGCCACCCAGAAATCCGGGTCCTCATAGTCTGTCGGATCGGTGACGCCGGCAAGATGGAAGGCTTCGCGCCGCTCCACGCAGGTGCCGCAGCGGCCGCAGTGACGCAAGCCGCCCTTGTAACAGGACCATGTTTCACCGAAGGGCGTTCCATATTTCGCGCCATCGGTCACGATGGCCGCCTTGGAAACGGTGACGTAGGGCGCAAAAAGTTTCACATCAGCATAGCCTTCAAGCGCATGCGCCTGCATGGCGTTGAAGCTGTCAATGAAGCCCGGCCGGCAATCCGGGTAGATGAAGTGATCGCCGCCATGAACGGCAATCGCCACTGCTTCCGCCTGTTGCGCGGCAGCCAGGCCGAAAGCGATGGTGAGCATGATGGCATTGCGGTTCGGCACCACGGTGGAGCGCATGGTCTCTTCGGCGTAGTGGCCATCAGGCACCTCCACATCGTCGGTCAGTGCGGAACCGGTGAGATGCGCGCCGATGGTTCTGATGTCGATGACATGATGCGGCACGCCGAGCCGTCTGGCGCAATCGGCGGCAAAATCCAGTTCCTTCCTGTGGCGCTGGCCATAATCGAAGGAGACGAGAGCTAAAAGTTCATGTTCCGCGGCGATTTTATGCGCAAGCGAAACGGAGTCCAATCCGCCGGAGCAGATGACGATGGTTTTCATAAGTTGGGATCCCTTGTTTTGACCGGGTGGGCTGCGACCGGATTACAGGGGCGGCTTTAAAGCAAAGCGGGGAATTTGTGAAGGCCCTAGCTGAAATCACGAAAAGCGGCAAAGTTACCTTCACCGCTTTTCAAGGAATGATCTTCCGTCCTCAGCGCAGCAACGCCTGCGCCTCCTCAATGCCGAGCGCGGCCGGCTGCGTGCAGGTCGTCGTCATCTCGATGAAACGGCCCTCTTCGCCGGACTTCAGGATCGACGTCATCACGTCGATACCGTGCAGGGAACGATCCAGCGAGCAGCGGGCGTCGCGCCCCTCCAGAATGGCAATCGCCATATCGGCAAGACCGGCCGTGCGGTAATTTGCACGCGGGCCGTTCGGGCTTTCCTGATTGGCGATGCCGAAGGGGTGAGCCCAGTCTTCCAGCGGCTGGATATTCTTGTCGCGACCGCTGGCTTCGACAACACCGCCGAAGAAATTCGGATCCGGCACGTAGATCGAGCCTTCCGTGCCATAGAGTTCCATATTGGCATGACGATGCGACCAGACATCCCAGCTCGCCGAAAGCGTGATCGTCGCACCATTCACGAATTCCAGCAGGGCATGGATATTTGTCGGGGTCTCGACAGGGATGATCTCGCCGTTCAGCGGCTGGCTGGTCACCGTACGGGTCGGATTGGCCATGCTTGTCAACGCGCCGACGCGCTTTACCGGGCCGATGAGGTTGATGAGGTTGGCAACGTAATAAGGACCGAGATCGAGGATCGGCCCGCCGCCCTTGAGGAAGAAGAAGCCCGGATTGGGGTGCCACATCTCCATGCCGGGGCTCATAACGTGGCATGTACCTGACGTGATGCGGCCGACCTTGCCGTCATCGATATATTGCCGGGCAAGCTGATGCGCACCGCCGAGGAAAGTATCCGGGGCGCAGCCGACGGAGAGATTTTTCTCGCGAGCGATGCGCCGTAGCTCCTCGCCTTCCTCCAGCGAAAGCACCAGCGGCTTTTCCGAATAGACGTGCTTGCCCGCCTCAAGGGCTGCTTTTGACACCGGAAAGTGCGCGGCGGGGATGGTGAGGTTTACCACCACGTCGATTTCCGGGTTGGCGAGCAATTCCTCAATGGACTGCGCGACAACACCGAATTCTTCCGCCCTCAGTTCCGCCGCATTGCGGTTGAGATCGGCGCAGGCCAGCATCTTGATGCCCTTGAAGAGCGGTGCCAGCGAAAAATAAGCAGACGAGATATTGCCGCATCCGATGATGCCGACGCCAAGATCTCTGGCCATGATGAAACTCCGAAATCTGAGACTTAATAGGTTTTGAACGACGCGATAGAACGGGTAATCAGTCGATCGATGTCCTTCGGGTTGTCGTGTTCGACCACGAAATGTTTCGTGGCGGATTTCGCCTTCAGCGCCGCGACGAGGCCCTTCCAGTCGACGGTGCCATGGCCGACATCGGCCCAGCCATCTTCATCCTTATTCTCCCCTGCGGGCGCGATGTCCTTCACGTGCACGGCGTTGATGCGCTTGCCGTAGCTTTCGATCCAGGCGAGCGGATCGGCATTGCCCCTGATAATCCAGGCGATATCCGCCTCCCATTTCAGGTCGGGGCCACCGGCAAATATCTGCTCCTGCGGCGTTGAGCCATCGGCAAGCGCCTTGAACTCGAAGTCGTGGTTATGCCAACCGAAGACCAGCCCGGCATCCACGAAGGGCTTTCCGGCTTCCTGCAGGCGCTTGCCAAAGGCGAACCAGCCGGCGGCATCGTTAGGGCGCTGGTCGGGCATCAGGTAAGGGCAATAGATCGCTTCCACACCCAGAGCGCTGGCAATATTCAGCGCCTTTTTGGGATCGCCTTCAAGAAGATCGAGACCGAAATGACCGGTGGGCATGGTCAGGCCGTTGGCGTCCAGTTCGGCACGCAGACCTTTCAGGCCGGCTTCATCCAGCGAAGCATACATGGCGCCGTAACCTTCCACATGTTTGTAACCTGCCGCTGAGAGCTTCTTCAGAATATCGGAAAAAGGTTGAAAATTACGGGCGCTGTAAAGCTGAAAACCGAGTTCTGTCATTGTCTCCTCCATAGAGATGTGGTTCTTGGGAATGTGTGGGAGTGGTCAGCGCCCTTTAGAGCCGTTCCTCGCTTTGCGCGTCGAACAGCGAGGCCATGGTCATGTCGAGGCCAAGGCGCACCTTGGTGCCGGGTGAAAACCGTCTGTGGCCGCCAACGCGCACGGACATGGTATGCCCGGCATGTTTCAGCCAGATCAGATTGTCGGCGCCCATCGGCTCTTCGATATCGACGATCGCCTCGTGCACCTCCCCGCCGACGATATCGGCATCAACCCGCACATGTTCGGGGCGAACGCCCAGAACCACCGCGCGACCGGCGACAAGCGGCGTTTCCGCATGATAACCGTCCAGTGCGAAAGTCACGCCATTGGTGGTGAAGACCACCTTGCCGTCTTTTTCGATCAGCTCGCCGCGCAGGAAATTCATCGAGGGCGAGCCGATGAATCCTGCGACGAACAGGTTCCTTGGCTTGTTGTAGATGGTGACAGGGTCAGCCAGCTGCTGGATGACGCCGCTTTTCATGATGGCGATGCGATCAGCCAGCGTCAGCGCCTCGATCTGGTCGTGCGTCACATAGATCATGGTGTTCTTCAGCGACTGGTGCAGCCGCTTGATTTCGACGCGAAGCTCCGAGCGCAGCTTGGCATCGAGGTTGGAGAGCGGTTCATCGAACAGAAAGACATCCACATCCCGCACCAGTGCCCGGCCGATCGCCACGCGCTGGCGTTGACCGCCGGAAAGTTCGGCTGGCTTGCGTTTCAGCAGCGGCTCGATCTGCAAGATGCCGGCTGCCCTTTTGACGCGCCGTTCGATTTCGTCCTTCGGAATCTTTGCGACCTGAAGGCCGAAGGACAGATTTTTCTCCACCGTCATCTGGGGATAAAGCGCATAGGATTGAAACACCATGCCGATGCCACGGTCCTTGGGTTCTTCCCAGGTGACGTTGCGATCCTTGATGAAGATCTGCCCGTCGGTCGGCTCCAGAAGCCCGGCGATGCAGTTGAGAAGGGTCGATTTGCCGCAGCCGGAAGAGCCGAGCAGCACGAGGAATTCACCGTCGTAAATATCGAGATTGAGGTCTTTCAGCACGGTGACGGCGCCGAAGGACAGTGAAAGATCGCGGATGGAAACGCTTTTGTTCATATAACTCAACCTTTTACTGCGCCGGCAGCAATGCCGCGGACGAAAAGCCTGCCGGAAACGAAATAAACGAACAGCGGCACGGCACCCGTCAGAAGGGTTGCGGCCATGTTGACGTTGTATTCCTTCACGCCCTGCACGGAGTTGACGATATTATTGAGCTGCACCGTCATCGGGTAATATTCTGGCCGCGTGAACACCACGCCGAACAGGAAGTCGTTCCAGATGCCGGTCACCTGCAGGATCATCGCCACGACGAAGATCGGCAGCGACATGGGCAGCATGATGCGGAAATAAATCTGCCAGAAATTGGCGCCATCGATACGCGCCGCCTTGAACAGTTCCTCCGGCAGCGAGGCGAAATAGTTGCGGAAAAGCAGCGTCAGGATCGGCATGCCGAAGATGGTGTGAACGATGACGAGGCCGCTCAGTGTGCCGTAAATGCCCAGTTCGCGAAGCACGATAACGATCGGATAAATCATCACCTGATAGGGAATGAAGGCGCCGATGATGAGGATGGAGAAGAACAACTCCGATCCCTTGAACTTCCAGTTCGCCATGGCATAGCCACTGACGGAGGCGACGATGATGGAAATGACGACCGACGGCACGAGGATGCGTACGGAGTTCCAGAAGCCCCGCGAAAGCCCGTCGCAATTCAGCCCTGTACAAGCATTCGCCCAAGCCTTGACCCAAGGCTCGAAGGTAATCTCCACCGGCGGTGCGAAAATGTTGCCTAGCCGGATTTCCGGCATGCCCTTCAGCGAGGTAACGACCATCACGTATAGCGGCAGCAGGTAATAGGCAGCAGCCACGAACAATGTGCCGTAGAGAATGATGTTGCGGCGGGAAAAGGTTTTCCTTGGCTTCTTGCCGCGCGGGCCGGAGAGCTCATTGGAAACCGCATCGTTGGCGGCAACAACCGTGTTCAATGTGCTGAGATTAGCCACGTTTCTTGCCTCCGAATTCAAGGTAGGCCCATGGAATGATGATGATCGCAACCGTCAGGAGCATCATAGTAGAGGCGGCAAAGCCCTGCCCCAGATTCTGCGCCTGGAACATGTAGTCATAGACATATTTTGCCGGGACCTCGGACGCGATGCCCGGCCCGCCGCTTGTCTGCGCCACCACGAGGTCGTAGACCTTGACGATGCCGCTGGCGATGATGACGAGCGTGGTGATGAAGACGGGACGCATCATCGGTATGATGATGAGGGTGTAGGTTTTCCACATCGGAATGCCGTCAACGCGCGTCGCCTTCCAGATGTCTTCATCAATGCCACGAAGACCGGCCAGCATCAGGCACATGACGAGCCCCGTGCCCTGCCAGAGCGCCGCGATCAGAATGCCATAGATAACGATCTCGGAATTGTAGAGCGGGTCGAACGTGAAGCTTTCCCAGCCAAGCGAACGGACAACGGACTGGATGCCAAATTCCGGGTTCAGCAGCCACTGCCAGACGAGGCCGGTAACGATGAAGGACAAAGCGAAAGGATACAGGAAGATGGTGCGGAACGCGTTTTCAAAACGTATTTTCTGATCCATCAACGCCGCCAGCACGAAGCCGATGACAAGGCTGAAAATTAGCGACAGGATGCCGTAAATCGCCAGATTCTGGATTGAGACGATCCAGCGCGGCGCGGCCCACAGCCGCTCATATTGATCGAAACCGATGAAGTTCGCCCGCGGCAGAAGCTTGGAATTGGTGAAGGAATAAACCACCGTCCAGATCGTGCCGCCAAGAAAGATCACCACGGCGGTCAGTATCATCGGAATGGAGGCAATCTTCGAATTGAGATTGCGGAAAAGCTGGTTGGGCCGCCGTGAGCGCGCTTGACCTGCCATGTTACCTCCTCCTGTAACGTTACAGTCAACGGCCGAGCACGGGGCTCGCCGCGAGAAACTCCGGCCATTGCCTGTTATCCTGGCATAGCCCGGACGTTGGAAGGGGAGCGGCGAACCGCTCCCGATCCGAAGAGATTACGATCAGTCAGCCGAACCGATAATGTCCGCGAAACGCTTCTGCCCGTCTTCCGCCGACATCGAGCCCGCGAAGAATTCCGCCATCAGATCTTCCTTCTGTTTCTGCGTATCGGCGGAAATCAGCTGGTCGGTGCTGGTCAGCGCATTGCCCTTGGCCAGAATTGCTAGACCCTTTTTCATGCAGTCATTGGCTGCATTCAGGTCGACGTCGCCGCGGATCGGCAGCGAGCCTTTCTTCAGGTTGAAGGCAACCTGCGTTTTCGGATCAACGATGGTCGCGGCAAGAACATCCTGCGCCTTGGTTTTCGCCTCGTCCTTCAAAACGGGGAAATAAAAGGCGTCGCCACCCGTGGTCAGGTATTCACTCAGGCCAAGGCCAGGAAGGCAGGAATAATCAGTGCCGGCTTTCTGGTTGGCGAGCTGGAATTCACCCTGGGCCCAGTCGCCCATGATCTGGCCGCCGGCCTTGCCGGTGATGACCATGTTGGTGGCCTGGTTCCAGTCCTGAACATTGGTGCCCTTGGCCATGTCGCGCGCCTCGACGGCAGCCGCGAAAATCTTTGCCATTTCAGGACCTGCCGCCGCTTCGGCATCCTTGTCGCCATAGACCTTCTGATATAGGTCCTTTCCGCCGATCGAAAGCGTCAGCGTGTCGAACAGGCCGTTCGCCTGCCATGCCTGGCCGCCAAGCGCGAGCGGCTGGATACCGGCCTTTTTCAGCGCCGGCGCTGCCGCAACAAATTCCGTCCAGTTCTTCGGAACTTCGACGCCCGCTTTCTTGAACGCCGCATTGGAAAGCCACAGCCATTGCCACGAATGGATATTGACCGGCGCGCAATAGATCTTGCCGTCGATGGTGCAGCTGTCGAGCAAGCTCGCCGGCTTGATGACCTCTTTCCACTTACCCTTTTCGGCAACGTCGGACAGGTCCCGCATCAGGCCGGCCTGCACCAGTTCTTCCGCCTGCCGGCCGTGGTTGAACTGGGTGGCGCCCATCGGATCGCCGCCGGTGATGCGGCTGATCATGATCGGCCGGGCCGTGCCGCCCGAACCGGCAATCGCGCCGTCCACCCATTTATTGCCGGTCGCGTCGAAAGCCTTGGCCAGTTCGGCCACCGCTGCGGCTTCGCCGCCCGATGTCCACCAATGGGTCACCTCGAGATCAGTGGCCCCGGCAAAGCCCGCCGGAATCATCACGCTGGCCAGAAAAGCCGCAGAAATAACACGCATTCGCATGAGTCTCCTCCCTCACTGAAACGTTGCAGTTGGAACGTATGCGAAGATTTTTGATTAGGCAACCGCCTAAAATACGAATCTCGTTACTGCATTCAGCGGCGTCTCGAAGGATGGCAAAATTCGCCTGACAGGCGGACCGTAGAGGGGCTTGCGCGCCGTAATCCACACGCAATGCCACTGGTTTAAAAACCCTGCGCAGCAAGAAACAGGTGCAAGAGACAATGAAACGCTGGCATATTCTCCTGATCATCGGTTGATCGGTGTCGCATCGCTCTTACTCGCCGCGTTTGAGCAGCTCATACCGGGGCAGCAGGTTTCAATGGCGATGCGCCTGTTGATACTCCTCCAACCAGCAGTCCTGACCGTCGCCTCGGTCGCCACCGGCCAAGCCCTCGCCGCAAAAATCGGGCTCCATGCGCCTTTGATCGATAGCTGGCTGACGGGCGGCGATCCGCGTGCGGTACTGCGAAAACAAGTGCCTCCTGCACTTGCTGCGGGTGTTGCCGTTGCCATTGTGATGATCGTCTATTCGTCGGCGATCCTGCCCTTGGTCACAGATGCAGCAACCATGGCAAATATGACCAGATTTGACATTCCCCTCGCCACCCGGCTTCTCTATGGCGGCGTCACCGAAGAGCTATTGACGCGATGGGGCATGATGTCGTTTTTCGCGTGGATTCTCTGGCGCTCTACAGGAGGCGGGCAGGTTCGAGCGTTCATAATGTGCGCTGCCATCGTGATCGCTGCCGCTCTGTTCGCCGCTGCTCATCTGCCGTTTCTGTTTACCATTGCCGCGCAGCCCCGGCCGGCACTCGTGCTTGCAGTGCTGACCGGGAATTTTATTCCCGGACTCATCTTCGGATGGCTATTTTGGCGCCGGGGACTGGAGGCGGCAATTCTCTCTCATGGCTTTGCCCATTGTATAAATGCACTGGCGGCCTGAACCAAAAGGCGAAGCGGGCAGACGTCCGCTTTGCTTATTCTCTTGGCGTAGGTAACGCCTATTGCCTCTTGTAATCGTCCTCGATGCGGATGACATCGTCCTCACCAATATAGGCTCCGGTCTGGATTTCGACCAGTTCGAGCGGGATCTGCCCCTCATTGGCAAGACGGTGCGGCTGGCCGATCGGGATATAGACCGACTGGTTTTCCGTCAGCAGCCGGGTCTCGTCACCAATCGTCACGGTGGCCGTTCCCTTGACGATGATCCAGTGTTCCGAGCGGTGATAGTGTTTCTGGAACGAGATGCGGTGGCCGGGATCGACGGTGATATGACCGACCCGATAACGCTCGTCCACATACATGTGCTCGATGTAACCCCAAGGCCGGTAAACGCGCTTGTGGGTCTGCGTCTGTGGCGCATGTTCGCCGTCCTTCAGCGTCTCCACCAGACCCTTCACGTCCTGCACCCGGTTCTTCGGCACCACCAGAACCGCATCCTTGGTGGCCACCACCACCATGTCCTTCGCGCCCACCACCGTCGTCAGCAATTGCGTCGAATGGATGAGGCAGCCTTCGGAATCGATGAAGACGCCGTTACCTTCCAGCGCATTGTCATTGCTGTGTTTGTCGGCGATCTCCCAGATCGCGTCCCAGCTGCCGATATCCGACCAGCGAAAATGGCCGTGCACGACAGCCATGCGCCTGGTCTTCTCAATCACGGCATAGTCGATGGAATTCTTGGGCGAGGCTTCGAAGCTTTCCTGATGCAGACGCACGAAACCGAGGTCGCTTTCATATTGCTCGACGGACTGCGTTACCGCGGCCAGAATTTCCGGCGCAAAGGCCTCCAGTTCGGCAATCATCACGTCGGAGCGGAACAGGAAGTTTCCGGAATTCCAGAGATAGCCTTTTTCGAGATAGGAGATCGCCGTCTTCATGTCAGGCTTCTCCACGAAGGCCTCGACCTTGCTCAGATCCTTTTCACCATCAATCGCCTCGCCCGGCTTGATGTAACCATAGGAGGTGCGCGGCTCCGTCGGCACCAGACCGAAGACGACGATGTTGCCCTGATCGGCGGCTTTGGCGCCGAGTTTCACGGCATCGGAAAACTTGTCGGCATCGAGCACCACATGGTCGGCAGCAAGCGCCAGAACCAGGCATCCGGGCTCGCGGCGCTCGGCCAGCACGGCGGCGGCGGCCATGGCGGCGGCGCTGTCACGGCGGGCGGGCTCAAGCACCACGGTGGCCGGCAGATCGATCTCCTCCGCCTGACGGCGGGCAAAAAAACGGAAATCCTCGTTGGTGATGACGAGTGGCTCGGAATAAAGCGTTTCGTCACCCACCCGCTGCAGGGTCTGCTGATAGGTCGAAAGATTGCCGACCAGCGGCTGAAACTGCTTGGGCAACTGATCGCGCGAGACCGGCCAAAGCCTGGAGCCAGCACCACCGGCCAGAAGAACCGGCGTGATCTTTCGAGATTGTTCCTTCACAATAAAACCTTTCCAACGTCAAAAAATTTCCCGGCGCGCCGGACAATATACATATTTCCCAATACCGCCATCATCGGTTCACGGGCGGACAAGCGCAAGTTCATAAATCCCCCTTGTGAAAGCTTGGTGAACGGCTGGGTGTCTGCCCCGGCACGCTTTCCTAACGCCACGCGACAGGTGAGGTTCCGCTCGATTTCTTCGCGCGGATCGATGCAGAGCAAATAAAAACCCCGGGATTGCTCCCGGGGCCGACTTCAAGTGAGGCGTGACGCAAGCGTCAGCCCGGCAATGCATAGGCGATGACATAGTCGCCACGGTCAGGAGACTGGCGTGCGCCGCCAGCTGAGATGACGATATATTGCTTGCCGGTCTTCGGAGACTTGTAGCTCATCGGGCCGCCCTGGCTGCCGACCGGAAGGCGGGCCTTCCAGACTTCCTTGCCGGTCGCCGTATCGAAAGCGCGCAGATAATAATCCTGCGTGCCGGCGATGAAGACGAGACCGCCCTGCGTGGCCAACGTGCCGCCGAGCGTGGGCATGCCGATCGGGATCGGAAGGCCCATCTTGATGCCGAGCGGACCGGTATCCTCGACAGTACCCACGGGCACCTGCCACTTGATCTTCTGGGTCTTCATGTCGATAGCGGTCATCGTGCCATAGGGCGGGGCTTGGCAGGGTATACCGAGAGCCGACAGGAAACGGTTCTTGTTCACCGCATAGGGTGTGCCCTTCATGGGAACGACGCCCATGCCGGTGTTGACGCTTTCGCCGCCACTCGCGACAGCCTTGGTCGGTGCCGCTTCCTGCATCTGGATCCAGAGACCGAGGCGCATGTCGTTGACGAAGATCGTGTTCGTGGTCGGGTCCGTCGAAAGACCGCCCCAGTTCATGCCGCCGAGCGAGCCCGGGAACGACAGGGAGAGGTCCGTGCCCGGCGCCGTATAGAGGCCCTCATAACGCATACCCTTGAAGGCAATGCGGCAAAGAAGCTGGTCAAACGGGGTCGCGCCCCACATGTCCGCTTCCGTCAGGGTCTGCGCACCGATCTGCGGCATGCCGACCGAGCGTGGCTGTGTCGGCGCGTAGCGCTCGTTCGGAATATTGGCGGGCTTGACCGGCACTTCTTCAACCTTGGTCAGCGGCTGGCCTGTCGCCCGGTCGAGAACATAGATCTGCGCCGCCTTGGTGCCGAAAACCAGTGCCGGAACAGTGGTTCCATCCGCTTTCGGGAAATCGACGAAGCTCGGCTGCATCGGCACGTCGAAGTCCCAGAGGTCGTTATGAACCGTCTGGTAGACCCATTTTTCGCGACCGGTGGTGGCATCGAGCGCCAGCATCGAAGCACCATATTTATGGTCGAGCGGTGTGCGAGTTGCGCCGTACAAGTCCACCGAAGGGCTGCCGACCGGCATGAAGACGGTGTTCAGCTCCGGATCATAGGACATGGACGCCCAGACGTTGGGTGTGGAACGCGTGTAGGTCTGTCCCTCGGGCGGAAGTCCGGTAATATCAGGGTTGCCAGGGTCGAAGGCCCAGCGAAGCGAGCCCGTCACCACATCGAAACCGCGCATCACACCGCCGGGCATATCGACCTGAACGTTGTCGGCGATACGGCCGCCGACAACGACAGTCGTGCCGGCAAGCGTAGGTGCGGAGGTCAACACATATTGCGGGTCCGGTGCATCGCCGAGACCGATCTTCAGGTCGACGCGGCCATTGGTGCCGAAATCAGGGCAAAACGCGCCGGTGTCGGCATCGAGCGCTATCAGTTCCGCATTGATGGTGTTCATCAGAATGCGGCGCTGGCAAAGCGCGCCCTCGGCCACCACCGCCGGGGTAACCGGCGTGGAGCCCGGTGCGGTCGGCTGCTTCAGCGGCGCCTTGGCGTCGAAATAGGCTAGACCGCGGCAACGCATCCAGACGGAAGATTTCGCGTTGATTTCCGTCTTCCACTTTTCTGCGCCGGTATCTGCATCAAGAGCGATGACATTGTTATGCGGCGTGCACAGGAACACGGTGTCGCCAACCTGCAGCGGCGTTTCCTGATCTTCCGCACCATTCGCGCCGGGGCTGATCGGGGTATCGCCGGTGTGGTAGGTCCAGGCGACTTCGAGGTTCTTGACGTTGTCGCGCGTGATTTCATCGAGAGCGACAAAGCGGCTGCCGCCGGATGTATTGCCGTAATGTTCCCAGTTCTTCTGCTCCGTTTCCGGTGTTACGGGCGTCAGGGCTGCGGGTTCACCATTGAAGGCGACGGTGGGGTGCGGCACGAACATGCCGGCAAAACCCGCGCCGGTGGCGATGGCGAGAATGGCGGCAATGGCGAAAGAGGCGCCGTATGCCGGAGCCTTGCCGGCCGCGCGACGCAAGAGAGGATAGGAGAGCGCAACGACAATGGCACCGACGCCCATCGCCAGAAGGCGTGAAATGAGCGGCCAGAAGTGCAATCCGGCTTCCCACACCGCCCAGATGCCGGTGAGGACGAAGACAAGGCCGAAGAGAACCGCACCGGCAGGCTTGCGCAGCAGGATGAGCAGGCCCGAGACGATGAGCGCGATGCCTGCCGTGACGAAATAGAGGCTGCCGCCGAGGGCCACAAGCTGGCCGCCGCCAATGGCGAAGAACAGGCCTGCGGCAACGATGACAGCGCCGAGCACCAACAGCCACAATCTGGCTGGGAGCGATAAAGAAGTTGCTGGATTACCCATGAAAGAATGTCCGGTTGGAAGAGCTGCCCCAAAAGGCTGAAGCCCGGTGATTGTTCAGCGTCCGGCGAAGCCGTGACAGCCTGCGGCCGCAATGGCCAGGCGAAGATGCGCCGAAGGCGGCGCTGCTGAACGGGGAACAATGGTGGGGAAGACTTCCGTCGTGACTGTCATGCTTGACCCATTCACTGCAGGTAACCGCCGGCCCCATGGACGGCGGGCAAGATGCTTGAACAAATCCTCCCCGGTTTCTCCCATCAAGGCCTGCAAAGCGGCAAAGACGATCAAAACACTGGCTGCGGTATAACGTCGCCTGCGACAAGATGACAATGCGCAAGCTGGGCAATTTCGATAAGCTATGCTTATATCACATTACACCTGACAAAACAAAGAAATCTCCCGATGGATATTCGTCAACTCACGATATTCGTGGAAGCGGCAAGGGCGAGGAACTTTCGTGCCGCAGCCCTGCAGCTCGGCATTGCCCAGCCCGCCGTCACCCAGCGCATTCGACAGCTGGAGGAAAATCTGGGCTTCAAGCTCTTTCACCGCATCAATCGCGGTGTGGAACTTACCCCGGCCGGTCAGTCCATGCTCATCGAGGCGGAAGAAATCCTTGCACGAACCAAAAGTGCGCTGGAAAGGGCGCAGCAGATCCGCCGCGGCCAGCTCGGCACGTTGCGCATCGGTTACGGCACGAGTGTCATGGCCGAGCGTAAACTACCCGCGCTCATTACCCGCTATGGTGAAGAGTACCCAGACGTGACGCTTGAACTGTTGCCCGGCATGACAATGGAACAGCTGATCGAGCAGGTGACGACCCGCGAGACCGACGTTGCCTTCATCCGCGCGCCTCTTCCCACGCTGCCGCAGACCTTGCGAACCATGCCGTTCGACCGATCGAGGCTTTGCGTCGCTTTGCCGGAACGTCATGTACTCGCCAATCGCCCGCAGGTTTCCGTCAGCGATATCCTGCACGAAAAACTGCTGCTGCCGGTTGACGAGATTGGCCTCGGCCTCAGCAGCAGCGCGCTTTCGCTTTTCGAAGATGCCGGCTGCACGCCGCAAGTCGGCATGCGCATCGCCAACGTCAATACGATTCTCGCGCTCGTGGAGGCCGGTGCAGGCATTTCCATCCTGCCGGAAAGCACGGTGCTTTCCGCAAGGGGCACTGCCGCCGTGTCACTCGATAGCGCGGAGGCATGGTCCGACTGCGTACTGCTCGTCAGGCGCGGCGCGCTTGCCCTGCATGTCGAAGCCTTCGTGAATATGGCCCGCCGAGCCTACAGACTGAGCCTTTGACAAGCAGGACGCGGAATTAATCGATTGAATCGGCCGCAAATTTCATCCCGCTTAAATTTGCTGCACTGAACAACATTCAAGGCTTGGCAGGCGCGCGAAAAATACAATAACAACGGCGGATATTTTTACATTGTTATAGACACGAAAGCACACACAGCCCATGTCCGACACGACCAAGCCCGCCAGCACAAGAACATCGGTTACGGATCAGGAAGCCCTGGATTTCCACGCGGAAGGCAGGCCGGGCAAGCTGGAAATCACCCCGACGAAGCCGATGGCAACACAGCGAGATCTGTCACTCGCCTATTCGCCCGGCGTGGCCGTGCCGGTGAAAGCCATCGCCGAAAATCCGGCGACCGCTTACGATTATACGACACGCGGCAACATGGTGGCCGTCATCTCCAACGGCACCGCGATCCTCGGGCTGGGCAATCTCGGCGCGCTGGCCTCGAAGCCGGTCATGGAAGGCAAGTCGGTCCTCTTCAAGCGTTTCGCCGATGTCGATTCCATCGATCTCGAGGTCGATACCGAAGACGCCGATGAGTTCATCAATTGCGTGCGTTACCTCGGCCCTTCCTTCGGCGGCATCAATCTGGAAGACATCAAGGCGCCGGAATGTTTCATCATCGAAAGCCGCCTGCGCGAATTGATGGATATTCCCGTATTCCATGACGACCAGCACGGCACCGCCATTATTGCCGCCGCCGGCCTCATCAACGCCATCGAACTGACCGGACGTGACTTCAAGACCACCAAGCTCGTCTGCAACGGTGCGGGTGCGGCCGCAATCGCATGCATGGACCTCATCAAGGCCATGGGTTTCAACCCGGAAAACATCACGCTCTGTGATACCAAGGGCGTCATCTATCAGGGCCGCACCGAGGGCATGAACCAATGGAAATCCGCGCATGCGGTGAAAACCGACAATCGCACGCTGGCGGAAGCCATGATGGGTGCTGACGTGGTGTTCGGCCTCTCACAGAAGGGCGCGTTCAGCGAAGAAATGATCCGCTCCATGGCGCCGAAGCCGATTATCTTTGCAATGGCCAATCCCGACCCGGAAATCACCCCGGAAGAAGTGTCCCGCATCCGCGATGACGCCATCATGGCGACGGGACGTTCCGACTATCCGAACCAGGTCAACAACGTCCTCGGCTTCCCCTATATCTTCCGCGGCGCGCTCGATGTGCGTGCCCGCCAGATCAACGATGCCATGAAGATCGCCGCCGCGCAGGCGCTGGCGGATCTGGCCCGCGAAGACGTGCCTGACGATGTGGCCGCCGCCTATCAGGGCAACCGCCCGCGTTTCGGACCGCAATATATCATTCCGGTCCCGTTCGATCCGCGCCTGATCTCCGCCATTCCTGTCGCCGTGGCAAAAGCCGCTATCGAAACCGGCGTCGCCCAGCGCGAAATTCCCGATCTCGACGCTTATGCCCGCGAGCTTTCGGCCCGTCGTGATCCGATGGCCTCGACCACGCAACGCCTTTACGAGCGTGTGCGTCGTTCGCCCAAGCGCGTGGTCTTTGCCGAAGCGGAAGAAGAACAGGTCATGCGCGCGGCGATTTCGTTTACCGCTCAAGGGCTTGGTACCGCCATCCTGCTCGGCCGTGACGATATCATCAAGGCCAATGCGGAGCGTGCCGGTATCGATCTCGACCGCGCCAATATCGAAATTACCAATGCCCGCCTCTCCAGCCGGGTCGATGCCTATATCGATTACCTCTATGCGCGGCTGCAGCGCGGCGGCTTCCTGCTGCGCGACGTGCAGCGCCTGATCCACAACGACCGCAACCACTTCGCCGCCTGCATGGTGGCGATGGGCGATGCGGACGCGGTGGTGACGGGCGTGACGCGCAATTATTCGACGGCGCTGGAAGATATCCGCCGTTGCATCAACACCAAGCCCGGCCATCGCGTCATTGGCGTATCCCTCGTTGTCTCGCGCAACCGCACCGTCTTCGTGGCCGACACGGCCGTGCACGACATGCCGAATGCCGAGGACCTTGCCGATATCGCCGAGGAGGCAGCCGGCCTCGCCCGCCGTTTCGGTTACGAGCCGCGCGTTGCCATGCTCGCTTATTCCACCTTCGGCCAGCCGGTCGGCGAACGCTCCGACAAGGTGCGCGAGGCGGTGAAAATTCTCGACAAGCGCAACGTCAATTTCGAGGTCGATGGCGAAATGTCGGCGGATGTGGCGCTGAACCATCACCGCATGCAGAGCCAGTATCCCTTCGCGCGCCTTTCCGGCCCCGCCAATGTGCTGGTCATGCCCGCCATCCATTCTGCCTCCATCTCCACCAAGATGCTGCAGGAATTGGGCGGTGCGACCGTCATCGGCCCTCTCCTCGTCGGCCTCGACAAGTCGGTGCAGATAACCTCGATGGGGGCCAAGGACAGCGATATCGTCAACATGGCAGCAATCGCGGCCTATAATGCCGGACGATAATTGAAAGGCAGTGCGGCTTGCTTCTCGCCTCTTGGTTGAAACAAGCCGCACACCACTAAAACCTAAAGAACAAGATTCTACGATTTTAAATTATTAGGATATTTTTTCTGCCTGACAACATTATTGGAACTAGTTTCTATTCATAATATTTTTTGCGCAATGCCAATTCTCGCTCTCTGCAAGTCCGTCATGTAGGTTCCAGCCACAAGCAAAAGGAAATACCCATGGCCTTCTCCCTCCCCAAGTTTGCCGCGAAACTCATCGCCGGAACCGTTGTCATCGCCTCGCTGGCAACCACCGCTCATGCGGATGCAACGCTTGACCGCATCAAGGGTCGCGGCAAGCTCACCGTCGGCGTCATTCTTTCCGGCGCTCCTTTCGGTTTTATCGATCCAAAAACGCAGGAGCAGAAGGGCCTCAACATCGACGTCGCCAAGGCGCTCGCCGCAGGTCTCGGCGTTGAACTGGTGACTGAGACCGTGACCCCGCCAAACCGCGTGCAGTTCCTGCAGCAGGGGAAGGTCGATATTCTTATCGCCAACATGCAGTACACCGAAGAACGTGCGAAAACGCTCGACTACGTGCCCACCCCCTATGACCGTCAGGGCGGCGCCGCCATCGGTCGAAAAGACTCTGGCATCAAGGACTGGTCCGACCTGAAAGGCAAGATCGCCTGCGTGTCTCAAGGTTCCAACTACACTCAGCCGCTGATCGAGCAATATGGCGCGCAGGTAAAGGCTCTGCCCAGCCAGCCGGAATCGCTGCTGGCGCTGAAGGGTGGCAATTGCGATGTGTCCGTTCACGTCAACGGCACGCTGAGCCTGATGCTTCAGGACCGCGCTGATGAGTGGAAGGATTACGGCATCCTCATCCCCACAGATCTCATACCGTCGGATTCCGTGATCTGGCTGCGCAAGGGTGAAAGCGACACGCAGGCGGCTCTCGACAAGATCGTCAAGGAATTGCACGCTTCCGGCAAGATGCTGGAATTCGCTAAGGCAAACCGTCTGCCGAGCATCGGCTATATGGAAGAACAGCAGAAGAAGCTGTCCGCCGCGCAGTAGAGGTCAGGCGCAGGGCTTTCCCGTCATCCCCCGTCACGCCGCAACGTGGTGAGGACGATGGCATAGAGATGGTTCCCATGATCATCAGGAACGGCCGGTTCACCTGCCGTTCTTTTCTGCTTTATAATGGCAGGCCATTCTGGCGCCGCCCGCGTGGCGGCACCCGCAATAACAGCATGGATTTCCAATGCAGGATTCATTTACAGCGCGCTTCATAGAACTGGCCGCGCATCTTGGCCTCAACTATGATTTTCTGAACAGCGGCTATGAGGTTCAGATCTGGCTCGACGGCATGAAGATGACGCTGATCCTCGTTGCCGTCACCTTGCCGCTCAGCCTCGTCTTCGGCTTCATTTTCGCGGCAATGCTCACTTCCGGGAGGACCTGGCTCGCCGGTCCCGTGCGCGCCTATGTAGAACTGACGCGCAACACGCCGACGCTGGTACAGCTGATGTGCGGTTTCCTCGTGCTCAACATGCTGATTTCCAATGCGCTGGGTGGCGCGCAGAACAATCCGCTGACGCCGTTTTTCTGGGTCGTTGCGGTCACGGGACTGCACATTGCCGCCTTCCATGCCGAAGCGCTGCGCGGCGGCATCGAGGCGGTGCCCGGCACCACAATCGAGGCAGCGCGTGCAATCGGTTTCAGTTCCTTCGAGATTCTGCGTTATGTGGAGTTTCCGCTGGCGATCCGCACAGCGCTGCCCTCCATCATCAACAATCTCGTCAATCTGGTGAAGCTCACCACGGTCGGCTCTGCAATCGCCGTGGGTGAGATCACCTATGCCTCCATCCTGATCTGGACGCAGCGCGACAATGTGGTCGAGCTGATGATCGTTATCCTCGTTTTCTTCAGCGTCATCAATTTCATCGTCGCAAGGGCCGGTCTCTGGCTTGAACGGCGTCTTGCGGTTCCGGGGTTCGGTCAATGAGTGCGGTGGTTTCTCCAACACGGGCGGTGAAGAAGCCGCCTTTCGGCACCATTCTGCTGCTGGGCGTCCTGGTTGCCGTCATCCTGTGGCTGGTCCTCGATCCGTCGCTCGGCCAGGTGCTGCTGGAATGGCTGCCCTATCTCGCCAAGGGTTTCGCCATGAATGTGCTGATAAGCATTCTGGCGATCGCCATCGGCACATTTATCGGCGTTCTTCTCGGCATCATGGAGCTTGCGCCCTACCGTCTGGTTCGCGCACCGGCACTGACCTATGTACAGATTTTCCGCAATGCCCCGCATCTGGTGCTGATCTTTGCCGCGACTTACATCTTCCCCTTCGAGATCGTGGCCTTTGGCAACTACATTCCTTTTCCGGACTGGATCAAGGCGGTTGTGGGTCTTGCCATTCCCGCCAGCGCCCATATCGCCGAAATCACCCGCGGCGCCATCCAGTCCATTCCGACAGCGCAATGGGAAGCCGCTCAGGGCCTGGGCTTTTCGCGCAACCAGACCCTGCGCTGGATCATCCTGCCGCAATGCATAAAACGCTCCCTGCCGCCGTGGATGAACCTCTACGCATCGATCACCATGGGCACGGCGCTCGCCTCGCTGGTCGGCGTGCATGAGCTTCTTCACGCCGCGACCGACGCAAGCACCGCCGTGCAGCGCAACGATTTCACCGTGGTGGTCTATCTCACCGTTCTGATGGCGTTCTTCCTGTTCTGCTATCCCGTCTCCCGTTTCACGCAGCGCCTCGAGCGGCGCTTCGCTTCCCGCTGATTGGAACAAGCCATGTCCGTATCCATCGCCCAAAACGCCCAGCCGCTTGTTGAACTCGAAGCAATCCATCTTGCTTTTGGTGACAACCAGGTCCTGAAAGGCATTGATCTCACCGTCAACAAGGGGGACGCCGTCTCCATCATCGGCCCTTCCGGCTCCGGCAAATCCACCATCCTGCGCTGCATCAACGGCCTGCTCATTCCGCAATCGGGCAAGATCACCGTCGGCGGCACCCGTGTCGACCAGCTGAAGACCGAGGCCGAGCGCATCGCGCTGCGCAAGCGCATCGGCATCGTGTTCCAGCAGTTCAACCTCTTCCCGCATCTGACGGTGATGGAAAACATCACCATCGCGCCGATCAAAATACTTGGTACGCCAAAAACGGAAGCGGAGCGCCATGCCCGCGAATTGCTGGAAAAGGTCCGCCTGTCCCAGAAGGTCGACGCCTATCCCGGCCAGCTTTCCGGCGGCCAGCAGCAGCGCGTGGCGATCGCGCGCGCGCTCGCCATGCGGCCGGAGCTGGTGCTGTTCGATGAAGTCACCTCGGCACTCGATCCCGAAACGGTTGGGGAAGTGCTCGCCGTCATCCGCGACCTCGTCAACGACGGCATGACGAGCATTCTCGTTACCCACGAAATGCGCTTTGCCGAAGAAATCAGCGACAAAATCGTCTTCACCGAAAACGGCCTGATCGTCGATCAGGGCACGCCGGAGCACATATTCTACAAGTCGACCAATCCGCGCATCAACGCCTTCGTCAAGGGTCTCGGCGGACAGGGCGCGCGCGTGAATGACGGCGAAGGGATCTGATGCCATGGTCGCGGAGGAAAAACTCACACTTCGTCTTGCAGGAGCCATTGCCGCTTCCGATCCGCTACACGATGAAGAGGCGGTCACCATTGCCCGCACGGCACTGATCGATTTCTTTGCCTGCGTGCTGGGCGGCGCTGCCGACAGGAGCACGAAAATCCTGATCGACACCTTCACGTCAGGCACGCAAGGCGCAGCCGGCATCGTCGGCCACGATCTGCGTACGGATGCCTTCACCGCCGCCCTTATCAACGGCCATGCCGGTCACGTGCTTGATTACGACGACGTCCATGGCAGTGTGCGCGGCCACCCCACCGTCGCCATTGTTCCAGCCCTGCTGGCTGTTGCGGTCGAGGAAGGCTCGACGGCGGATGCATTCATCGCCGCCTATATCGTCGGGCTGGAAACCATGGCCCGCATTGGCCTGTCGCTCGGCACCAGACATTACGAAAATGGTTTCCACGCCACCGCCACACTTGGCCCCATCGGTGCCGCCGCTGCCATTGCCCATCTCCTGAAATTCGATCCGCAGACAACGGCCGTGGCGCTCGGCCTCGCCGCCACGCAATCGGCCGGGCTTCGCCTGCAATTCGGTTATGACGCCAAGCCGCTCCATGCGGGGCTTGCCGCGCGTGCCGGCCTCACCGCAGCACGGCTGGCACGATCCGGCTTTCAGGGCGCGCCGGATTTTCTGGAAAATTCCATCGGCTTTTATTCGGCCTTCGCCTTCGGCGCCGAGCAGCCGAAGCGTGTTCTCTCCGGCTGGGGCGCACCCTGGCAGATCGTCTCGCCGGGCCTAACCCTCAAGGCCTTCCCGTGTTGCACCGCGGCACACCCCGTCGCCGTGGGCGCGCTGGCGCTGCGCAGCACCCATGAGCTGCAGCCGGAAGAAATCGAGGCAGTCACCATCACCTTCCCGCCCGGCGGCGATGCCGCGCTTGTCGGCCCTGCCACGCCCGCAACCGGCATAGACGCGCGCTTCAGCCCCGAATATGTCTTCGCTGCGGCGCTGACGGATGGGTCACTGGGGATCAGCCATTTCGACGAACGCCCGGCACGCGCCGACCTGCTCGGCCTCTCCGCAAAAGTCTCGCGCCGGCATGACGAGACCGCTCGCCGCCTGTCGCCAGACCCGACCACCCGTTTCGTGGTGATAGATGTCACGAATAAGGATGGTACGGTGCTATCGCGCCGCGTCGACGGGCTTCCCGGCATTGATGACCCGGCCGAAAAATTTGCCGACGCGACCGGCGGCAGTGAAAAATTCGCCGGTATCCCGGCCTTGGTGCGGTCCATGAAAACCGCAGCCGACCTCAGGAAGCTCGAAATGCTTCTGGTATCGCCAATATAACTCGACTGACATGAAGGCATGATTCCCATGACCACCACGACCCGCAAAAGACAGATGCATCTCGGCCTTTTCCTGCAGGGTGCCGGACACCACGTTTCCGGCTGGCGTCACCCCGATGCGGAGGCCGGCAGCGAAAACCTCGATCTGCTCACCCGCGTAACAAAAATGGCCGAAGCGGCAAAGTTCGACATGGTATTTCTCGCCGACGGGCTGACCAGCGGCGTCGACGCCCATCCTTCGATGATCGCACGTTTCGAGCCGTTGACCCTGCTTGCCGCGCTGGCAATGGTGACGGAGAAGATCGGGCTGGCCGCAACCGCCTCCACCACCTATGGCGAGCCCTATCACACCGCTCGCGCCTTCGCCTCCATAGACCATTTAAGCCATGGTCGAGCGGCCTGGAACATTGTCACCACCTCTTACGCACGGACGGCAGCGAATTTCTCCAAGGACCACCCCGAGCATGACGAGCGTTATGCGGTGGCGGAAGAATATGTGAACGTCGTTCGCGGCCTTTGGGACAGCTGGGATGACGACGCCTTCATCAAGGACAAGCAGGCGGGCCGCTACGTCGATCCCGAGAAAGTCCATGTTCTCAACCACGAAGGCAAATATTTCACCGTCAAGGGACCGCTCAACATTCCGCGCTCGCCGCAGGGCCATCCGGTTCTCATCCAGGCCGGTTCCTCCGGACCGGGTCAGGATCTCGCCGCACGCACCGCCGATATCGTCTTCACCGCCCAACAGGCGATTTCCGAAGCGCAGGCTTTCTACACGAGCCTCAAGGCGCGCGTCGAAAAATTCGGCCGCGATCCCGCCAGCGTTGCCGTGATGCCCGGCTTCATGCCGATCATCGGCAGGAGTTTCGAGGAGGCGAGTGAAAAGCTGAAGGAACTGAACCGCTGGACGGACATCAAGAGCGCGATGCCGCTGCTCGAAGAGCGCATCGGCCATAGCCTGGCCGACTATGATCTCGACGGCCCGTTACCCGAACTTCCCATCTCCGACCAGTTGCGCAGCCGCGCCGAGTTGCTGACCGAGCTGGCACGGCGCGAAAAGCTCACGATCCGAGAACTGGCGCTGCGCGTCGCGGCCGGCCGTGGCCACCATATCGTCATGGGAACGGCGAGCGATGTTGCCGACAGGATGCAGCAATGGTTCGAAAACGGCGCAGCCGATGGCTTCAACGTCATGCCGCCCTTCTTCCCCGGCGGGCTGGAGGAGTTTAATCGCGAGGTGGTACCGCTCTTGCAGGAACGCGGCCTGTTCCGCCGGGAATATGAGGGCTCCACATTGCGCGACCACCTCGGCATCACGCGCCCGGCCTTGCGGGGTTAACCGCGCGCAGATGCCCTATCAAGGGCATCCGTATCAATTGATGATCAGCAATAAGCGGGGGCCGGCGAAAGCCGGCTCCCTTCATGCTGCTGCGCGCCCGACCTCCTGATCGTGCCGAGCAGCAGTCGAAAAATCAGACCGTATTGAGGCACCATCCTCACGCTGAACCGTGCGGCGGTTCAGTTTGAACAGGCTGACAAGCTGGGCCAATGCATCCGCACCCTGCGCGAGCGTGGTGCTGATTACGGTGGTGCGTGCGCTCATGGCGGCGTTTTCCTGCGTCATCCGGTCCAGCCGGTTGACCGCCTTGTTGATCTCACTGATGCCGACAGCCTGCTCGTCCGCTGCCTTTGCGATCATGTCAACGTTGCCGTCAATATGTCTGACCAGCGCGTCGATCTGCTTCAGCGCTTCGCCCGTTTCACCCACGAGCCTTACCCCTTCGAGGACCTCGCTGCCGGAATTGTTGATCAGCGCCTTGATTTCCTTGGCGGCACCAGCGGAACGCTGCGCAAGCTCGCGGACCTCCTGCGCCACCACGGCAAAGCCCTTGCCGGCTTCACCCGCGCGGGCGGCTTCCACGCCCGCATTCAGCGCCAGCAGGTTGGTCTGGAAGGCGATCTCATCGATAACACCGATGATCTGACTGATTTCCCGCGATGCTGTCTCGATGCGCTGCATGGCATTGACCGTGCGCTCAACGACCTCGGTCGAGGCCGCGGTGGATGTGCGTGCACTCTGAACCAGCTTGCGGGTCTCTTTCATGTTTTCCGTGGATGAACGAACCGTCGCCGTGATTTCCTCCAGTGCCGCAGAGGTTTCTTCCAGCGCTACGGCCTGCTCGCGCGAACGTTCGGCCAGATTGACGGAAGCCTCGCTGACTTCCTGGCTGCTGCGGGTCAGATCGCCCGTCTGGCCGAGAACATTTTCCAGCGTCTTCTGGAATTCCGCGATAGACTTGTTGAAATCGCGCCGCAGGCTCTCAAATTCACCCACGAAGGGTTTGTCCAGCGTGACGCGGATGTTGCATTGGGAGAGCCGCTCAAGCGCCGCGCCAAGCTCCTCCACCGCATACATGCGGTCCGTCACGTCAAAGGCAAACTTCGCCACCTTCAAGACACGGCCCTGCTCATCCAGTATCGGATTATAGGACGCCTGGATGAAAACGCGTTTGCCGTCCTTGCCGAGCCGCATGAACTGCCCGGCAGAGAAACGGCCGCTCCTCAGCTCCTGCCAGAAATCACGATATTCCTGGGACTGGGCATAAGCTGGCTCACAGAACATCGAATGATGCTTGCCCACAATTTCCTGCGCCGTGTAACCAAGCGCCGCGAGGAAATTCTCGTTGGCGCTGAGGATCTTCCCATCTGGTGTAAATTCGATCATGGCCTGCGCGCGGGAGAGAGCAGCCAGCTTACCGTCATCTTCCATGCTCTTGCGCTTGATCACGGTGATATCGGTTGCAACCTTGACGATCTTGTAAGGTTTACCGAAACGAAAGACGGGATTATAGGAAGCTTCGATCCAGATTTCGTCGCCGTTTTTTGCCCGGCGCCGATATTGACCCTGATCATATTCGCCGCGCGAGAGTTTCGCCCAGAACGCGTTGTATTCCGCATTGGCAGCCTCTTCGGGAGCGACAAACATGCTGTGGTGCCGTCCGATGATTTCGGACTGCTGATAACCCACCGCTTTGCAGAAATTATCGTTCGCCTTCAGAATTTTCCCGGTCAGATCGAATTCGATGATGGCCTGCGAACGGTTCAGGGCGTCAAGTACCGCAGATGCATCCAGACCGAGTTTGGAAAAGTGAGACATGCCTTTAAAACCCCCAAATTAACCGCTGCGCAGACCCACTGCCCCTCCGAATGAGAAGGGATGAACATGGATGGGCCTGACCGCACGCGAAACTAGCCAGACACTGTTAAATAGCGATTAATAATGGCTCATAACTATCTAAGCCGCGACCTAGCCGATGGGCAAAACGCACTGATGTGCATGGCGGCCTCCCCCACCGCGGAACCGCTTATTTGCCACAGTGCTGATATTTCTATCGCCGCAGCGTGATGCGACCTTTCATACCCTCTGCATTCATTGTTATGGCGGGCTTGAGAGATTTGTATTGCAGGAGCGCCGATGACCAAAACCCTGAAATGCGACGTGCTGGTGGTCGGCACCGGCATTATCGGTTCCATGGCAGCGCTTTATCTGCAGAATGCCGGGCGTGACGTCGTGCTTCTTGAGCGTGGCGACATCTCCCGCGGTGCGAGTTCCGGTAATGCCGGCATATTGGCCTTTCCGGAAATCATCCCCATTCCCGCGCCCGGTATCATGAAAAAAGCCCCGCGCTGGCTTTTTGATCCGCTCGGACCTCTCAGCGTGCCACCGGCCTATGCACCGAAGATCGCCCCGTGGCTTTGGCGTTTCTGGCGCGCCAGCGCCGAACGCAGTTTCCGTCATGGGCTGAAATCACTCATGGAAATCAACCGGCTGGCCGCCATCGAAATGGCCCACATCGCTGCAATGCCCGAGCTCTCGCCCTTCATCTCAAAAACCGGCACGCTTGATATCTATGATAGCGAGACGAGCCTCAACGCCGCCCGTAAGGATTGGGACGAAAAGGAAAAAGCCGGCTTCGCATTCCAGCGCGTTGACCGCAACGAAATCGAAGAGCTGCAGCCGGGCCTGGCGCCGCAGTTCCGCCATGCGGTGTTTTCGGCGGATGGCCTGCAGGTCTCCGATCCCTATGATTTCACCCGCGCCATATTTGATCTTGTGATCTCACGCGGAGCCAGCCTTCGCAAAGGCGAAGCTCAGCGTATCGACGCAGTGGGCGAAAGTACGATCGTCACGCTGGAGAACGGCGACAAGATAGACGCCGACAAAGTGGTGATCGCCTGTGGAGCATGGTCCAAAAAACTTGCGGCGACGCTTGGCAACATCGTGCCGCTGGAAACGGAACGAGGATACAACACGACCCTGCCTGTCGGTGCTTTCAACCTGACACGCCAGCTTTATTTCAACGACCACGGCTTCGTTGTGACCCCCTTGTCGACTGGCATCCGCGTCGGCGGCGCCGTCGAACTCGGCGGGCTGGAACTGAAGCCGAACTTCCGCCGCGCGGAAGCCATGTTGAAAAAAGCGGAACGTTTCCTTCCCGGCCTCAAACTGGAAGGCGGACGGCAATGGATGGGGTTCCGCCCCTCCATGCCGGACTGTCTTCCCGTCATTGGCACCGCGCGGACGACACCCTCCGTTATCTACGCCTTCGGCCACGGTCATCTGGGGTTGACCCAGTCGGCAGCCACAGCCCGGCTGGTGACGCAGATGGCAAACGGCGACGAAACGTCCATCTCGGTCGATCCCTTCCGCCCGGGACGGTTTTCCTGAAAATGGGGTAGCACTGGCGACGCCAGGGCCCGGCCTCGCCAGCAATACGGGTTATTTCACCGTCTGCGTGGAATCGTCAGGGAATTCCACTGTCGCGAAGGACGGGTAGACCTTTCGCAGGATGGTCACCTGCTGCTGATCGCTCACCCGGAGCAAATACCAGTCCGAACCGTCGATCAGCGCCAGCGTGTGGGACTTCGCCTCTATGGTCTGACCGCCGGTTTCCATCACGGTTTTTGTCGGAATGAGCGCATAGGGCGTGCCATCCGGCGTCTCAGCCAGGCTGATCGCCTGCGCGTCCATGGTGAATTCGGTTATCTTGACCGCCGCGAGCGCCATCTGCATCTGCGCCGTCAAGGCGCTCCGCAACTGCTCCACGGTGACACCCGCGTCACTGGCGATGAACTCGAAGATTTTCGGCGGCACAGTCTTGCCGACCGTTTCGAAATCCTGCGCATTCAGGGCGATGCTGAAACGCTCGATCTGGGCACGCAGCCTCTCCTGCTCGGCAGGAGAGAGATCACGCGCGGAGACGGGACATGCAACCGCAATCAACAGAAACAGAAACAGACAGGATAAAAGGCGTTTCATGCCCGGCCTTCCCGGTTGTCCGGCAGAACCCTTACCCGTAAGGGCAACAGCCCGCAAACGGTTCGATCAGCGCAGCAGAACGAACCCGGCCGCCGACAGAACGAGAAAGACAACGAGACCGCCAAGGAAGCCCGCGGATGTGAAAAAACCGGCAACCATGGCCAGCATCAGCACGCACAGCATCATCGTGCCGTATTTGGTCAAGGCCAGAAAACCGTTATAGGTCTTTTCGTGTTCGGCGTAGTTCATTTCAGCGCCAAGTTCGACCGGACCTGTATGGTGTTCGCTCATTCCACTTCCCCTTTGCTCCATCCGTCATTCCCGTCCTGCGGGGAAATCTGCCCCGCGGACGATCACGGGCCATGCCGGATTCTCCGGTGCCAGAGGTAACATGAAGTGGTCGAAAAGCGCAATGCGTTCCGCACGAAAGTGTCACGCCGCCATCCGTCGGACCGGCTCTCAAGGACAATACTTGCCTTCCGGCAACATTCTTTCGTTAATAGTTGAAAAGGGCCACCGTTCTTGCTCTTTGCGTGCGGTTTCGGTTGCTTTTCGAACCGCCTGCCCATACACGGATTCTGTGGGGAGGAACTCCGGAACCGATGGGTGCGGACGCGCGTGGAGGCGCGGCCGTTGCAGGGGTATCGGGCTTTACTCTCCGCCATAAACCCGCAAAGGGCCCGGCAAGGGAAGAGGGGAAAGTCATGAAATCGCTTTTAAAAATAAGTGCGTTGATAGATTCTGCGAGCGAGGCACTGGGCAAGGTCGCCGGTTATCTCGTGCTCATCTGCTGCCTCGTCAGCGCCGGTAACGCGATGGTCCGTTACGCCTTGAACTACAGCTCCAACGGCTGGCTCGAAATCCAGTGGTACATGTTCGCCTTCATCGTGCTGATCGGCGCTTCCTATACGCTGCGCATGAACGAGCATGTTCGGGTCGACATCATCTATGGTGCGATTTCGCCGCGCAGCCGCATCTGGGTGGATATTATCGGCATTGTGCTGTTCCTGCTGCCCGGCTGCCTTTATCTAGCCTGGCTGTCCTGGCCCATGTTCACCCTGTCCTGGAATCAGGGCGAAATGTCTTCCAATGCCGGCGGCCTGATCCGCTGGCCCGTGAAACTCATCATCTTCGCCGGTTTCGCCCTTCTGGTTCTTCAGGGGTTTTCCGAACTCATCAAGCGCATAGGCGCCCTCAACGGGCTTTATGCGCTCGATACGAAGTACGAAAAACCCCTGCAATGATCGCGCCGATCTGAACCTACAGGATATTCCCATGTTTGAATACGGTATTCTTCCGCCACTGATGTTCATCGGCATGATTATCTTCATGCTTTACGGATTTCCGGTGGCTTTCTCGCTTGCCACCGTCGGCCTCGTTTTTGGCGTCATCGGCATCTTCACCGAGCATTTTTCACCGGCTTTTCTTCAGGCCCTGCCCCTGCGCATCTTCGGCATCGTTTCGAACGACCTTCTGCTGGCCATTCCCTTCTTCACCTTCATGGGCGCTATTCTGGAGCGTTGCGGCCTTGCGGAAGACCTGCTCGAAGGAACGGGGAAGCTTTTCGGCGCTATCCCGGGCGGACTTGCCTATGCCGTCATCATTGTCGGCGCGATCCTGGGCGCGATCACCGGCACGGTTGCGGCCTCGGTCATCACCATGGGCGTCATCTCGCTGCCCATCATGCTGAAATACGGCTATAATCCGCGACTTGCCACCGGCGTCATCGCCGCCTCGGGCACGATCACACAGGTCATTCCGCCCTCGCTGGTGCTGATCGTCCTTGCCGACCAGCTCGGTAAATCCGTGGGTGACATGTATCTCGGCGCGATCGGTCCGTCGATCCTGCAGGTGGCGATCTTCATGCTCTTCATCCTGCTGATGTCGATCGTGCGGCCCAAGGACCTTCCGGCTTTGCCGCCGGAGGCACGCGGTGAGCTTAACCGGGCGCTGGTGTTGCGTGTGCTGGCGGGCATGATCCCCTCCATCGTGCTCATCTTCTTGGTGCTCGGCACCATCTTTCTCGGCCTCGCAACACCGACGGAAGCCGGAGCGCTCGGCGTTGTCGGCGCGATGGCGCTGGCGGCGGCACATCGGCGGCTCAGCTGGGACCTCGTCAAGCAGGGAATGCATTCCACCATGCACATCACGTCGATGGTGGTGTTCATCCTGGTCGGCGCGACCTGCTTTTCGCTCGTTTTCCAAGGCATGGATGGTTCGCTTTGGATCGAGCACATGTTGTCGGGCATTCCGGGCGGTCCTATCGGCTTCCTGATCTTCGTCAATATCTTCATCTTCTTCCTCGCCTTCTTCCTGGATTTCTTCGAAATCGCCTTCATCGTCATTCCAATGCTGGCGCCGATAGCCCAGTCGCTCGGCATTGACCTCATCTGGTTCGGCGTGCTGATCTGCATCAACATGCAGACGAGCTTCATGCACCCGCCCTTCGGATTTGCATTGTTCTACCTGCGTTCCATCGCGCCGCGCACCGTCAAGACATCGGATATCTACATGGGCGCCATTCCCTGGCTTGGCATGCAGCTCATCCTCGTCGCCATCGTGATATTCTGGCCGGAATCCGTCACCTACTGGATAGACAAGGCTCCCGACGTCGATCTGAACTCCATCAAGATCGAGGTGCCCGCCTTCGGTAATCAGGGTGGCAACACCATGCCCAATTTCGGCTTGCCAGGAGGCCAGCCAGGAGGAATGCCGGGCATGCCAAATCTGGGCGAGCCGCCGAAGATCGGGCCTTGACAGGCATCCTGTAAGGGAGCGGAAACGCCTGTGATTGCGAAGACGGGGCACGCCCCCGCCTTCCGTTTATTCTCTTTAGAAACGGACCCGGGCAGTCACTATACTGCCTGTCCGGTTCTTCTTGATGACGAATGCAACGCTCAGCATTTTCCACATCGCGTCACGTCCACAATTGAGACCAATGGCCGGGGCTGGAGGCGCCGATCTCAGCCGGCACTCCGGCTGGTCGCCCATCCTGCGATTGTGCTCTGAAGGAGCCGATCATAAACCATCCTTTGTTGTCGAATGCATAAGGGTACGCGCACAACAAAAACCCCGGAGACCGAAATCTCCGAGGCCTTTGCCCGGTCCGCCGCCGTTACTGAATAATCAGAGCTTGCCGTTACGCTGCTGGATCATCATGAAAGTATCGAAGGTGTACTCCGCCAGCTGCATCCACAGATAGCCTTCGCGCTTGAAGGCGACCTGGTCCTCATAAATCTTCTTGAAGTCCGGATTGGAAGCCGAAATATTGGCGTATACCTCAAGGGCCGCCTTATAGCACGCTTCCAGAATTTCCTGGCTGAAGGGTCTGAGTACCGCGCCTTCAGAAACGAGCTGCTTGATGGCAATCGGGTTTTTGGCGTCGTATTTCGCCATCATGCTGGTATTGGCGAAGGCGCAGGCGTCCTGCAGCGCCGTCTGGTAGTTCTTGGGCAGGCTGTTCCACTTGTCCAGATTGACAAAGGAATGAATGACCGGGCCGCCTTCCCAGAAGGCCGGATAATAATAGTACTTTGCGACCTTCTGGAAGCCGAGCTTGTGGTCGTCATAAGGGCCGACCCACTCGGCGGCGTCGATGGTGCCCTTTTCCAGCGCCGGATAGATATCACCGCCGGCGATCTGCTGCGGCACGACACCAAGCTTTTCAACCACTTTGCCGGCAAGGCCGGCAATGCGCATCTTGACGCCTTTGAAATCGTCAACCGTGTTGATCTCCTTACGGAACCAGCCTCCCATCTGCGCGCCGGTATTGCCCGAAATCATGCCGTAGAGGTTATGTTTGGCGTAGAATTCATTGAGCAGTTTGTTGCCGTTGCCTTCATAGAACCACGAATTGGTCAGGCGGGCATTCAGGCCAAAGGGTATCGCCGTCCCGATCGCGAAGGTCGGATCCTTGCCGACATAATAATAGGAGCAGGTATGGCACATTTCCACAGTGCCTGACGATACGGCATCGGCCGCCTGCAATCCGGGAACGATTTCCCCGGCGGCAAAGGGCTGGATGGTAAAATTGCCGTCGGTGGCGGCAGCGACGTGCTTCGCAATATCCTCGGCACCGCCATAGATCGTATCAAGCGATTTCGGAAATGACGACGTCAGGCGCCAGTTGATCTTGGTATTCTGCTGCGCAATGGCGGGCGCGGCAAGGGCTGCAGTGGCAGCTCCCGCGAGCGCACCTTTTTTCATAAAGGAACGGCGATCCATCTATATCCTCCCAGATATGAACGCTGCCTGCAGCTTTGAATTCCCCTCGTTGCTGTTCAGGCATTGTAGCGAAGTAAGCACGGTTATCGCCCGACTGACAAGCACCCGCACCAAGAATTAATCGCGGAAAAACGCCGTGTTTCCGGGAATTTTCTTCGCATTTTATATTCAACTGAAATATCTCGGCATCGCCTTATACTTTAGGCGCATGCCGGATCAGCAGGAGGCAAAGGCATGCTTGACTTGGTTCGCCGGCGGTCGCACATATTTCGAAGAATCGTTCCGGAGCCGCCATGCCAAAACCCATCATCGCCGTCCCCGCCGACATAAGGCATTTTACCGGAGCCGACTGGCACGCCGCGCAGAACCAGTATGTTTCCGCCGCCCTGAAAGTGGCTGGTGTCATGTCCTTCATCGTGCCGGCCTTTGAGGACGGACACGACGTGGACGCCATTCTCGACCGGGTGGATGGCCTGCTCGTCTCCGGCTCCGCCACCAATGTGCACCCTTCCCTCTACGGAAAGGAGGCGAAGGAGAGCGACGGCCCGTTCGACCAGGCCCGCGATGCCACCAGCCTGCCGCTCATCCGCCGTGCGATCGAGCGCGGCATTCCGATGCTGGCCATCTGCCGAGGAATACAGGAACTGAATGTGGCGCTGGGCGGAACGCTGGCGTCCGAAATTCAGGAGCACCCGGGCATATGGGACCACCGCAAGCCGGAACATGACGACCGCGACGTCGCCTTTGCCATCCGCCAGCCTGTGCATGTGCGCGAAGGCTCCTGCATTGCACAGCATCTCGGCATGTCGGGCGAAATCCAGATCAACTCGCTGCACAGGCAGGCCATTGCCGAAACCGCGCCGCGCCTGCAGGTGGAGGCGACGGCCGCCGATGGCACAATAGAGGCGGTGTCTGTCATTGACGCAAAAGGATTTGCTGTCGGGGTGCAATGGCATCCGGAATACTGGGCCGAGACGGACGCGCCCTCCCGCGCCCTGTTCGAGGCCTTCGGCAAAGCCGTCCACGACTATCGAAACAGCAAAGCATGAGCCGCTGCTGATCCCCTCGCCGCATGAGGACACAAAAAAGGGGCAAGCCTGAAGGCCTGCCCCAAGGTCTGGGAGGAGGATTTAACGCTTGGCGCGTTTCTTCTGCCGGTAGACGTCGGCGACGACGGCCGCCACGATGATGAGACCTTTGACGATCTCCTGATAGTAGGCGTCCACTCGGAGGAAGGTGAAGCCCGATGTCATGACGCCGAGAATGATCGTACCGATTACCGTTCCGGTGATGCGGCCGGCGCCGCCGGATAGCGAGGTGCCGCCGATGACGGCCGCGGCGATGGCGTCAAGCTCATACATCACGCCCATGCCGGCCTGCGCGGTCTGAGCGCGGGCAGCGGTGACAACACCGGCAAGACCGGCGAGCATTCCGGCAATGGCATAGACCTTGATCAGATGTGCCTCGATATTGATACCGGATACACGTGCAGCCTGCTCATTGGCACCGATTGCATATGTGAACTTGCCATAGCGGGTGTAACGCAGCGCGACGTGGAAAATGATTGCCACGAGCAGGAACACCACGACTGGCCAGATGCCTGTGCCAATGAAATTGAAACCGTCGGTCAGGCCGGAGATCGGCTGACCCTTCGTATACCACTTGGAAATGCCGCGCGCGGTCACCATCATGCCGAGAGTGGCAATGAAGGGCGGGATTTTCGTGCGGGCGATGAGCTGCCCATTGATGAAACCGGCCAACATGCCGGCGAGAATGCCGACAGCAAGCGGGATGATGAACGGCAGGTCGGTGAGCCCGGGATAAAGTGCCCGCGGCCAGGTTGAAGACTGCGCCATGCTAGCGGACAACATCGCCGTGAGGCCGACGACCGACCCGGAGGACAGATCGATGCCGCCGGTAATGATGACCTGTGTCACACCTACGGCTATGATGCCGATCACGGAGACCTGCAGGATCATGATGGTCAGTCGCTGCTGGTTCATCAGGAAGCTCTGGCCGATGAATATCCAGCCGAGAATCTCGTAAATCAGCGCTATGCCGATCAGAATGAAGAAAATATTGGCTTCCGGCGGTATGCGCCGGTGCGGTTTGCGTCCGGATTTGGCATCCAGCTCCGGAGTGGCGGCGGCGTTGCTATTCATATCTGTTCCTCCTCGAGAAATCCCGGCGCGCCTCACCGCGATGCGAGATCCATCACCTTAACCTGCGTGGCTTCACTTCTATCAAGGAAGCCGGTCACCCGACCTTCATGCATGACCATGATGCGGTCGCTCATTCCCAGAACCTCCGGCATTTCGGAGGAAATCATGATGACGGCGACGCCCTGGCGCGCCATCTCACAAACGAGCTTGTGAATTTCCGCCTTGGCGCCCACATCGATGCCGCGCGTCGGCTCATCGAGGATCAGAATGCGCGGCTTGGTCAGCATCCAGCGACCGATCAACACTTTCTGCTGGTTGCCGCCCGAAAGATTTTCGATGCGCTCGTAAAGATGCGGAGTTTTCACCCTCAGCTTGCGGCACATTTCCTCGCAGGCGTCCGACAACGCGTTTTCCTGCACGAAACCATTGGCGACATATTTGTCCTGCAGAACGGCGATCTGCATATTTTCCAGAATATTCAGGATCAGCAGACATCCCGTGTCCTTGCGATCCTCGGTCAGAAACGCCATGCGATGACGAATGGCTTCCGTCGGGCTGGTGACTGAAACGGGTTTGCCATCGATGCTGATCGTCCCGGAAGACGCGGGCGTCACACCGAAGACTGTCTCTGCAACATTGGAACGACCGGAACCGACCAGGCCCGCGACGCCGAGAATTTCACCGGCGCGAACGTCGAAGGAAATATCGTGGAACACGCCATCAAGCGTCAGGTTTTTTACCGACAGGACAACGTCGCCGATAGGAACCTCTTCCTTCGGGAACATCTGCGTGATCTCGCGGCCCACCATCATGCGGATGATGTCGTCGCGCGTTACATCGGTAGAGGCATGCGTGCCGATATATTTCCCGTCCCGGAAAACAGAGAACTCGTCGGCGATTTCGAACAGCTCGTTCATCTTGTGGGTGATGTAGACGATGCCGATACCGCGTTCCCTAAGATCGCGAATGATGCGGAAGAGATGCTCCACCTCGCGCTCCGTCAGCGCGGATGTCGGCTCATCCATGATGAGAACGTCGGAATCGTAAGAAACCGCCTTGGCGATCTCGATCATCTGACGGCTGGCGACGGAAAGCTCACCGACCCGCGTTTCCGGATCGAGATCGATACCGAGGCGATCCAGCAGGGCTTCGGTACGGCGGTACATCTCGCCATGGTCGATAAGGCCCAGCCGGTTCTTGGGTTCCCGTCTGATCCAGATATTTTCCGCGACCGTCATGTAAGCCATCAGGTTCAATTCCTGATGGATCATGGCAATGCCGTTTTCCAACGCATCAAGCGGGGAATCGAGACGAATGTCGGCGCCTTTCAGGCGGATTTCCCCGCTGTCTGGCTGGTAGATGCCAGCCAGAATCTTCATCAGCGTCGATTTTCCAGCGCCGTTCTCGCCCATCAGCGCGTGCACGGTGCCGCGCTTTAGCTTGAACTGCACATCATCGAGCGCCACCACGCCGGGAAATTCCTTGCGTATGCCTTCGACGGCGAGAAGGTATTCCGCATTCGGCACGGCGCCGCTGGCGCGCACGGCGGCCATTGTCGATGGACTGACGACCATCTCATCCTCCACAATAGACAAAATTGACCGGAAACAGGCTTCGCCCAATGGCGCACCTTGCCTCCGGGGAGGCTTACAGCGCCATGTCGACCACAACATGCAGGGCGCTGCAACACTTTGAATTCACTGGAATTCAATCACGATCCCCTCATGCGCCGAAGCTTGTTCGGCGCCGTCGGGAACCGGCATCTGCCTCCAATATCAATCTGAACGGGCGCAGATGCCGGAAGGCGGCCACTAGTTCTTGGCCACGTAGTCCTTGACGTTTTCAGGCGTGACGAGCTGGAAGGGGATGTAAACCTTCTTCTCGACCTTCTCGCCCTTGACGAGCTTCAGCGCGGCATCAAGTGCGCCCTTGCCCTGGCCTGCCGCATCCTGGAAGACCGTGGCGTCGAGATCGCCCGCCTGCATGGCGGCGAGAGCATCCTGCGTGGCGTCTACACCGGCGACGACATAATCCTTCATGTCCTTGCCAGCAGCCTTCAGAGACTGAATCGCGCCGATCGCCATTTCGTCGTTATTGGCGATGACGGCGTTGAACTCGATGCCGCTCGACAGCCAGTTGGTCACGAGGTCGGAACCCTGCGTGCGCTGCCAGTTGGCAGTCTGCTCTTCAACCACGGAAATGCCTTTGCATTCGTCGGTCTTCAAGACATCCTTCGCAGACTGCGTGCGCATGCGCGCCGCCTGGTTCGAGAGCTCGCCCATCATGATGACGGCATTGCCCTTGCCACCGAGGAGGCGGCAAACCTCTTTCGCCTCAAGCGTACCAGCCACCGTTTCGTCGGAGGCGACAAACGCCTGTCCGTCCGGCAGGCTGTCGACGTTCACCGGCTGGCGGTTGACGTAAACGAGCGGAATCTTGGCGTCGGCTGCGAGCTTGGACATGGCCGCTGTCGCATCCGTGTCCACAGGGTTGACGATGATCGCGTCGACCTTGGAAGCGATGAAGTTCTGGATCTGGCTCTGCTGCTTGGCGACGTCGTTCTGCGCATCCTCGACCTGCAGGGTGACGCCCTTCAGCTCCTTGGAATAATCCTGCATGCCATTGCGCAGCACGGTCAGGAAGTTGTCGTCAAACAGCGCCATCGAGACACCTACGGTCTCCGCATGGGCCGCCGTGCCGAGAAGCACAGACATAGCTGCGCCGATGATAAATTTCTTCATTGTTTTTCTCCTCCGTGGCGTCCGGCGCCGCCTCTCCCAGCCGGAGGCGAACCCGAAAGCCCGCCGCAACCTCCTCACATCAGAAAACGGAATAATGAAACCGATTTTCTGCCTGTTCGATATATTTATTCCATTTTTGGTTCGAACGTCAATGTTTTCTTCGCAGCCCCGCAGCGGAGTGGTGCACAAGGCTGTGATGATGGGAAATTGCGGAGAAAGCGCCTTCCGGATCGCATAGCCGTGGAAGATGCAGAGGCTCGCTCGGCCTCGTTCCCAACCGGGAGGCCGGGTCCATAAGCCGTTGAAATATGGTTTACGGCTCGAAATCGGGAGAACTCGGCCGGGATGGAAGATTTATTCCAAACCGGCATCCACCGACTCTCCTTGGAGAAGGCCGGCCGCGCATCAGCTTTTCTTCCGCTCGAAACAGTCAGGGGATCTCCCGTGCCGCCTGTGGAAATATGGCGGCACGGGGACGGCGACAAAAGGAGGTGCGTAGCGCCTTACCGGTGGGAGCCCGGCATGACATCGGCGGGAATCGGGCAGACATATTTGCTGCCTTCCGTCTTTTCCTGCCATTCCTTCCTGGCGCTGGCGAGCAGTTCCGGCGATGTCATCAGGGAAAGACCTGTCGCTGCAAGCGTTTTGGCGGCATGCACCATGGCCTTGTGGGCGGCAGGAGTTTTGCCTTGTGCCACCACCTGCCAGGTATGCGGATTGGTCCCGATCGCCCAGGCGGGTGTCCAGCATTGTGCCGTCGGTGTCACCCAGCTGACGTCACCGACATCGGTGGAGCCGGCCCGAAAATGCGAATGCCCCTCGAAATCCCGCAGGCCGAGATGCAGGGGCGTCGAGCCGTCGATCTTACGGTTGGAAAAGACATCACCCTTTATCTGGTAGAGCCGGATGCTGCTTTTGATCGCCTCGTCGGTGAAAGTGTCCTGGATGCGTTTGGCAAAAGCGATATCCGCTTCGTCGAAAGCGACGGGGCCAAGCGCCACCATGTTTTCATGCATCGCTGTTTCCAGCGCGATGTTGGGCAGGAGATTGGTGGAGGCGGTATCAAAGACGATCTCCACCTCGGTCTCGGTCATCAGTGCCGCACCGCGCGCCACCTTGTCGACCCGCGCGGCGAGATCAAGCGCCTGACGCATTTCCGGGGCGCGGATCAGATAAAGGACTTCCGCCTTGGCCTGCACCACATTGGCCGCCTTGCCGCCAGTGTCAGTGATTGCATAATGTACGCGGCAATCCTGCGGCATGTGTTCGCGCAGGAAATTGACGCCGACATTCATGAGTTCGACGGCATCGAGCGCCGAGCGGCCGAGATGGGCTGCATTGGAAGCGTGGGCCGCAACGCCCTTGAAACGGTAAAAATATTCCAGCACGGCCAGATTATTGGTCGAGCGTACCCCGTTGAACGGTGCCGGGTGCCAGGTCAGCGCAGCATCAACATCGTCAAACAGGCCGGCACGCACCATGAAGGTCTTACCGGAACCGCCCTCCTCGCCGGGGCAGCCGTAATAACGGACGGTGCCGGGCATATTATTCGCCTTCAGATGCCGGGCGAGCGCAATAGCGGCCATCAATGAGCCGACGCCGAGCAGGTTATGGCCACAGCCGTGGCCGGTGGCGCCCTCCTCTCGCGGCTGCACCTTCGCCACATCAGCCACCTGGCTCATGCCAGCCAGCGCATCGAATTCACCGAGGAAGGCGATAACGGGCTTGCCCCTGCCAAATTCGCCGATGAAGGCGGTTTCCATGCCCGCCACACCGCGCCGAACCGCAAAGCCATTTTCCTCAAGCGCGGCGGCCAGAATGCCGGCAGATTGCCGTTCTTCAAATTTGAGTTCGGCAAAATCCCAGATGCTGTCGCTCAAAGTGGTGAAATCAGGCTTCATCGCCTCGATTTCGGCGGCAATCGACATCACGGCATCACGGTTCATGGCTTTTCCTCGCATTTCCGCCCTTTTCGGGCACGCGCAGGCGCTTCGGCAGAGGCACCGCCAAATTACCGCGCTTAATAATGGAAAGCCCGCGCCGGGGTCAGCCGCCGGCGCGGGCAAGGGTGGGTCAGTTGTCGACCGAGACCTCCCAGAGGCGAGCGTTCGACTGCCAGACAGGCTGGCCCTTCAGCTTCTTCGTCGCGCCCCAGACATCGACCATGTCATAGAGGAAGATACCCGGCATTTCCTTCAGCATCAGCTCATGGAACTCATCGAAAATCTTCTGGCGTTTCGTCTGGTCGGCCTCAACATAGGCGGCCTTCATCAGCTCGATCGCCTTCGGATCGTCCCACATCAGGGAAGCGTTCTTGTCCTTGTTGCCGACATAAAAGGCATACATCAGCGCCGGGTCGAGGCGCGGAGCGACCGACTGCGAGATCACCTGATAATTGCCGGAGCGGCGGCGATCCACCTGGGTGGCATAGTCCAGCACCTCGATCTGCACGTTGAGGCCCGCCTGCTGCATCATCGCCTGCGCCATGACTGCGGCCGGGAAGCTCGGCACGTTGCCACGCTTGTTGGCGATGATGGAGATTGGTTCGCCCTTGTAACCGGCCGCCTCAAGCTCCTTCTTGGCGGCCTCGATATCATAGGCCGGACGCTTCTTCTGGGTCTCACCAAAATAGACAGAATCCTGCGAAACCATCGAACCGTTGGCCTCGCCCGTGCCGTTGGATGCGGCGGCAACCAGTTCATCAAGATCGAGTGCCATCGCCATGGCGCGACGCACGCCGGGATTGCTCAGCACCTTGTCACGGGTCTGGATGTAGAACAGGTTCTTGCCGTTGTTGCGGGAAACAATGAGCTGCATCTTTTCGTTGGTCTTGAACTCCGGAATGAGATCGGGGGAAATCTCGGCCGTATCGAGCACGCCGGATTCAAGACCCGCCTTCACGGTCGAGGCATCGGGGATGACCATGAACTTGACGCCATCGGCCAGCGGCCGCTTGGAGCCGACCATGCCGTCAGGCTTACCGTCATTTGCCGGCGAAACGTAGTCGGCAAACTTGGCGAGGCGGATATACTCGCCCTTCTTCCACTCGTCCCACTGAAAGGGCCCGGTGCCGATCGGCTTGACGAAACTGCCATCGGAAGCAACCGATTCCGGTGAGATCATGCCCGTATAACCGCATTCCGGCCGTGACATGAGGCCCAGAAAAACGCCGGATGGTTTTTCCAGGGTGATCTCGACAGTGGAAGCGTCCGTGGCCTTGACGCCAGTGACGTGTGCTGCGCCGCCCTCGACGAAATCGTTGAGGCAGGCCCATTTGGTTTCCGGCTTCAGGTAACGCGTCCAGTTCCAGACGACATCCTCTGCGGTGAGCGGCTTGCCGTTGTGGAATTTCACGTCCTTGCGCAGCTTGAACGTATAGGTCAGGCCATCAGGGGCGACCTCGACGCTTTCTGCGAGAAGCGGCTTCACCTCACCGGCATTGTTATAGCCGACGAGACCCTCGACGATATGCAGGATGACCCCATCCGTATTGCCATCGCGGTTCACCCCCGGGTTGTTGCTGCGCAGATCCGAGCTCTGCGCAATGGTGATGTCGCGTGCTGCGGTTATGTTGGCCGTTACGAGCAGGGCAACGCCTGCGAGAAGAAGTTTTTTCACTGTTCTACCCTCTTTGTTGTCGTTGATTGTTATTGATGAAAGCCATCCCAGCACGCCTGCGCCAGCCGGCCGATCGTTTCGAGCGCGATGGTGTATCCCGGCGTGCCGTCAGGCATGGTTTGCGGCACCTCATCGGTATAAGCGGTGATGATGAAGGACGGCGCGCCGTTTCTGTAGACGATGCCCGCATCCATGCGACCACGTTTGCCGCGACCGCTCTTGCTCGCCACCACGGCCTCGAACGGCAGGCGGGAGCGAATTCCATAACGCAAAATCTGGTTCTTCAGCGTCTGCATCGCCCATTCGCACAATTGCGGACTGCATCCGAGCTTCGCCTGCGCTTGCCGCGAGGACTGGGCATCGAGAATGGTCTGCAACAGCAACACCTGGTCCGCCGCCGACGTTGTGGTGACGGTTTTAAGCGGATGGTCCGCCGCCAGTGCCAATGGCGGAATGAGAAAACGATGATGGGTGTTGGACATGCCGAGCGATTTGCAATAGCCGTCTACCTCTTCCAGCGTCAGCCTCTCCAGCACCATCTTGGTGCAGACATTATCGCTCAGCACCATCATGCCGGCGACGGCATCGCGTAGCGAAATCACGATACCCGGCGTCATATAGCGGAACATGCCGCTCGCCACCTCTTCCGCCAGCCGTTTTTCATAGGTGACGGGCTGGTCGAGATCGATTCGCCCTTCGCTGGCGGCCTTGAGCACTGCCATCATGATCGACGTCTTGCGGGTGCTGCCCGATGGCGTCTCCTCGTTTTCTCCCCGGCCGATCTCTTCACCGGTCAGGAGATTGCGCACCATGAAGCGCGTCACGAAAGGCTGTGCATCACAGATCGCATTTAATTGGGCAGCCACAGTCATTGTCATCTTCCTGTTAAACTTCATCTTCCAGACGCCATTTCAGTGTCACGCCGCCCTTTTCATTCTGGTCGAGGGCGGGAATGGCCGAGAGCAGCCGGCGCGTATAGGCTTCCTTCGGACTGTCGAAAATCGTGTCGCGGTCACCCTCTTCGATGATGCGCCCGTCCTGCATGACGACGACACGGTCCGCCACCTGCTCCACCACACCGAGATCGTGGCTGATGAACAGGCAGGAAAAGCCGTAACGTTTCTGCAGATCGGAAAAGAGATCGAGCACCTGCGCCCGCACCGTCACGTCGAGTGCCGAGACCGGTTCGTCGGCGATCAGGAACCGCGGACGGCGGGCAACGGCGCGGGCAATCGCCACGCGCTGGCGCTGGCCGCCGGAAAGCTCGTGCGGATAACGGGCGGCGTAGTCAGCGCCGAGCCCCACTTCCTCCAGTGTTTCCAGCGCCCGCTTGCGCTTGGCTGCCTGATCGAGGTCAGGCACGAGGCGCAATGCCTCCTCCACCAGCGCCTGAATGGTCATGCGCGGATCAAGCGAGGAATAGGGATCCTGAAACACCATCTGGCAATTCAGGCGATAATCCTTCCAGTCCTCGTTGCGCTCGCGGCCCTGAAAGCGGATATGCCCTTCGCTTTCCTTGACGAGACCGGCGATGGTGCGGCCGAGCGTCGTCTTGCCGGAACCGGAACCACCGACGAGCGCCACGACCTCACCCTCATGAATATCGATGCTGACGCCATGCAGCGCCCGCTTCGGTTTGGCTTTTTTCAGCAGGGATTTGCGACCGGCATAATCCACAACGATATCGCGGGCCGAAACCATTGGCGCCTTGGAGGTGTCTATACGGCGCGGCTCGCCGCGGAACGGCAGGGAGGAAAGCAGCTTCTTGGTATATGGGTGCTGCGGCGCGTCCAGCAGGTCCTCGGTACGGCCCTGCTCGACAATCGCGCCTTTTTCCATGACCACGATGCGTCTGGTATAACGCGCCACCATCGGCAGATCATGGCTGATGAGCAAAACGGCGGTGCCTTCCGCACGTGTCAGTTCCACCATCAGTTCCATGACATCGCGCTGGATGACAGCGTCAAGTGCCGTCGTCGGCTCGTCGGCAATCAGCAAAGCGGGTTTCAACAGCATGACCGAGGCCAGCATGATGCGCTGGCGCATACCGCCGGAAAACTCATGCGGATAGGCCGTCAACGCGCCTTCGGGATCGCGGATGCCGACCCGGCTCAGCATGTCGAGAATTCTCGCGCGGCGCTCTTCTCCCGACTGTTTCGTGTGAAGGATCAGCCCCTCTTCCAGCTGCCGGCCTATCGTCATTGATGGATTGAGGGAGGTCATCGGCTCCTGAAACACCACGCCGATCTCCGCGCCGCGCAGATTTCGAAGCGCCTTCACCGGCAGGGACATCACATCCTGCCCCTTGTAGACGATCGATCCGCCGGTGACAGCGATGGCCGGTGGCAGAAGCGAGATGAGCGCGCGGGTGGCGAGCGTTTTACCCGAACCGCTTTCACCGACGATGCCGAAGATTTCGCCCGCGGCTATATCGAAGGAAACATCCTTGACCACCCGATGGCCGGTTCTGGCGACTTCGAGCGAAAGGCCCCGGACGGTGAGAAGTGTATTATCAGTCATTTGAGACCTCTCATGCGCGGGTCAAGCCTGTCGCGGAGGGCATCGCCCAAAAGATTGATGCCGAGCAGCGTCAGCGCGATGCAGAGACCGGGGAAAAGACCCAGCCACACGGCCTGCTGGATGAAGGGTCGGCCGGCGGCCAGCATGTTGCCCCAGGTGGGGGCCGGCGGCGGCACACCAAGGCCAAGGAAGGAGAGCGCACTTTCCGACAGAATGGCCCAGCCAAACATGGAAGTGGCAAGAACCGTGATCGGCGCGATGCAATTGGGCAGGATGTGGCGGAACATGGTGTAGATTTCACCATTGCCCATCACCAGCGACGCCTCGATGAATTCACGCTCACGCAGAGAAAGCACGGCACCGCGCACCACGCGGGCCATGGATGGCGTATAAGCGATACCGAGTGCGAAGATGATGCCATACTGGTTTGCGCCGAACACCGCGAGCAGGCCCAGCGCCAGCAGAATGCCGGGAAAGGCGAGAAGCGCATTGTTGATGGCCATGATGATGCCATCCACCCAGCCCCGCGCATAACCGCTGACAAGGCCGATCAGCGTGCCGCAGATCGTCGCGAAGCTGACCGTCAGGAAGCCGATCCAGACGCTGGCACGTGCGCCGACCATCAGGCGGCTCAAAACATCGCGCCCGAATTCATCGGTGCCGAGAAGATGGCTGGCGCTTGGACTGGCCAGACGCGAGGCGAAACCGAGCTTCATTGGATCATAAGGTGTCCAGAACAGGCCGGTTGCGGCGGTAATGAGCAGGAGGGCGATGAGAAAGCCGCCGATAAGCCCGTTGAGTGTGAACTTTTTCATTCGGCAACCACGCGCGGATCGAAGAGGGGATAGAGGAGGTCGACGAACAGGTTGACCAGAACATAGGAGAGCGAGACGAACAGCAGACAGCCTTGAATGACCGGATAGTCGCGGGCAAAAATACTGTCGACCATCAACCGCCCGAGGCCCGGAATGGTGAACACCGTTTCGATGACGGCGATGCCGCCGAGAAGATTGCCAAGGATGAGGCCGATCATTGTCCAGGTCGGACCGAAGGCATTCTTGAAGGCGTGCCGCCAGAGAACGGCGCTTTCCGAAAGGCCCTTGGCGCGGGCGTGGGTGATGTAATCCAGCCGCAGAACCTCCAGCGTCGAGGCGCGCGCCATGCGGATCAGAACACCCATTTCGTGGATTACCAGCGTCATGACGGGCAGGACGAGATAAAGCATGCCGCCGATGAGATTGTCGCTGATCGACACATATCCGAGCACCGGCAGCCAGCCGAGTTTCAGGCCGAAAAACAGAAGGAGCAGAAGGCCAAGCCAGAACGTGGGAATGGACAGAAGCAGCGTCGCCGTTCCGACCAGCGCGAGATCAGTCAGGCTGTTCTGTTTCCAGGCGGCGATCACGCCTGCCGGAACCGCAATCAGGCTGGCGAGAAGCACCGCAACCACGACGATCTCGGCGCTGACGAGAAAGCGCGAGACGACCAGCGGCAGCACCGGCTCGTCATTGACGATGGAGCGACCGAAATCGCCCTGCACCACATTGCCGGCCCAGATGACGAACTGTTGCGGCATGGACTTGTCGAGGCCGAGCTCGGTCCTCATGGCTTCGATCTGTTCCGGTTGCGCCATGTCGCCCAGCATCAGGGCGGCCGGATCGCCCGGAATGAAGCGGATGAGCGCAAACACCGTGATCGACACGAATGCGATCGTCGGCAGCGCCATCAAAAGACGGCTCAGTATGAATCTTATCATCGGTTCCCCACGATTGATGGCAGGTAATGACAGCCCGCCTCTATCGGTTTCATTGCTGGCGACTATGACGGATTGAGAAATATCACGCAATATTATGCATAAACGTCATACCTCTATGCAGAATGACGGCGCGGTCATCCCGATGAGGACAAAGACATCTTCCGCCCAAAATCCCGCTTCAGACGATCTTTTGCGAGAGCTGGATTTCCCGCTTCAGGGCATCGCTTAGCGCCTGCGCAGCGATGGAGAGCGGTGCCCCGGAGGCGCGGGCAAGACCGAACTCCTGCGTCGCTTGCGGGACGAACGGCCGCGCGACAACGGGCAGGTGCCGATAGAGGTTGGCATAAAAACTGCTGATGATCGTTACCCCCAACCCGTGCGCCACATAGGCGCAGGCGGAACTGTTGGTGTGAGTCTCGATCTTCACCATCGGTTTGACGCCAGCCTTTTTGAACACCTGATCGAGCGCCATGCGATTTGGCCGCTGGCGGCCGATCAGGATGAGCGGAATGTTGCGCAGGTCCTTCACGGTAATTTCGTCAAGCACTGCCAGCGGATGATCCTCCCGGACCACGCACACACTCTTGCCGGTCGCGACACGCTCGACATCGATGCCCGGCCCGATCTCACCTTCCATCCGCAGGAAACCGAGATCAATCACCCGCTCGCCGACAAGCTTGTTGATGGCGGTCGTCGTCTCGAAAAAAGTCTCGATGCGAACGCCGGGAAAATCCCGGACATAGTCGATCAGCATGGCAGGCGCGAAATTTTCCCACATGCTGCTCGGCAGCCCGATGCGCACGATTTCCGGACCAGCCGCACCATTCCGCAAATCTTCCGCATGACCGGACATGCGGTCGACCGCAAGCAGCACGTTTTCCGCATCCCGCGCAAGCAGCACCGCCTCCGGTGTCGGAATGAGCCGCCCTTTGTCGCGGGCAAACAGCGTCAGAGACAGGTCGGCCTCAAGCTGCGCCAGAAGCCGGCTGATACCGGATTGGCTAAGCCCCATTGCCTTGGCCGTGGCGATGGTCGAGCCGGTGGAAAGAAGCGTACGAAGAACTTCGAGCTGCTTGATGTTCATGAGGCCAGCACCATGGATGAAGAGACAAGCCGGTTTCGGTTCTGACGTTTTGCCGCCGATAACGCTTCATGTCACCGGTTTTTTATCCCGCACGCGGCAACTGCCTACAGTTCCACCGAATACACGGTGTCATGGGTGGCCACGCAAGCATCACCCGTGGGGGTAACCCAACCGCGGAACATGCCGGGGGTATTGTAGGGCGCTGCAATCCCGCCTTCGGCATCGATAGCCACAAGACCCGCGCCAATATCGTAGGGCGCCAGATCCTTATGGACGAGATTGCCAGCAGCCGTCTCCAGATCCTGCCCGAGATAGGCGACGCGGGATGCGATCTCGTGACCGACGACGTAGCGGATGAAAAATTCGCCCTTGCCGGTGCCGGAAACCGCGCAGGCCCCATCCCGTGCATAGGTGCCTGCCCCGATCACCGGGCTGTCACCCACCCGGCCATCGGGCTTGTTGGTGTAGCCACCTGTCGAGGTAGCCGCGGCAAGATGGCCCGCCGCATCGAGCGCCACCGCACCCACGGTTCCGTGTTTCTCGTTTTCCGTCGCTTCCGTGCCAGCGGCGGCGTGGCGCTTCATCGCCGCCAGTGCTTCACGGCGCTTTTGAGTCGTGAAATAGGATTGCGGCTCGGTCGCGAGCCCCTTTTCCTCCGCAAAGCGGTCGGCCGCCTCCCCCGTCAGATAGACGGCACGATCATCCGCCATCAGTGCGCGGGCGGCTTTCACCGGATTGCGAATGGCGCGGGACGCGCTGATCGCGCCCGCTGCCAATGTGGCACCATCCATGATCGAGGCATCGAGTTCGTGGATGCCGTTCTCGTTCAGTGCGGCACCATGCCCTGCGTTAAAATGCGGGCTGTCCTCCATGACAACGACCGCCGCCTCGACCGCCTCAAGCGCGGTTCCGCCAGCCTTCAATACGCCATAACCGGCACGCAGCGCCGCTGCCAGATCATCGCGCGCAGCGGTCCACTCCTCTGAAGTCATGCTGTCTTCCGGCATAACGCCGCAACCACCGTGAATGGCCAGTGCGATCTTCGTCATGTTCTCTCCCCTCGTCGCCCCGCCAACCGCAGGGCCTCTTACCATCAATGAAAGGCGATATCGCCGATGACCCGCACGCGAACCCGCCGCGCGCCGCCAGGCAGATAGGCAATCGGGATATCTTCCACCTCAAGCGTCTTCAGGCTCGCTCGTTCCGCTCCAGAGGCAATCGCCGCGTTCTGCGCCTCGGTCTCTGCTTTCGCAAGGGCCTCCTCGCGGCTCAGGCCGGAAAAGACCTGGTCGACCTCGCCGGAAACCTGCGCCATCGCCGCGCCCAGCGCATTGGCAACGCCGGCATTTTCCACACGCAGCACTTCCGACGCACCCGGAACCGTCTCGGGAATCAAAAACGCCCCGCCGCCGACGGCAACCAGCGGCACATCTTCGGCCGAGGTCTTCATCTGGTCGAAACTGTCGGCCACCATGTCACGGATGCGTTGGAGTGTGGCCTGCACGAAAGCCGGATCGAGGCCTTTGACACGGTCGCGGTCACCCATCTCGATCAGCCCCGCGGCAACGGCAATATCCGAGGTCGTGAGCGTATCGCCGCCGAAAACACGGGCCTGCGTCAGGATGCGATAACCGACCGAGCGTGGACCGATCTTGCCCGTCTCAGGATCAACGATCGTGCCGCCGCCGAGCGCAATCGGCAGAAGATCGGGCATGCGGAAGAGCGTGCGCACCCCGCCAATATGGACGATATTGTTCGCTTCCCGCGGAAAACCGCCGACAAGGCAGCCAATATCGGAAGTCGTGCCGCCGACATCCACCACCATGGCATCGGTTAGCCCGGTGAGGAAGGCAGCACCCCGCATTGAGTTCGTCGGGCCGGAAGCGAAGCTGTGCACCGGGTTGGCAGCGGCGACATCCGCGAGCGCCACCGTGCCGTCATTCTGGGTCAGATAGAATGGCGCCTTCACACCTGCTTCGCGCAACGCATCCGAAAATGCCTGAACGGTTGTCCTGCCAAGGGTTTGCAGTGCCGCGTTCAGCAGGGCGACGTTTTCCCGCTCCAGAAGCCCGATGCGGCCAAGCGTATGGGAAAGCGTGATGCGTGCATCGGGAATGACCGAACGGACGATTTCCGCCGCCCGCACTTCGCATTCCGTTGTCAGCGGCGAGAAGGTTGCCGAAATGGCGATGGAAGTGATGCCCGCATCGCGGATTTTCATCGCCGCCTCCCGAATTTCATCGGGAATCATCGGCACCAGCGGGCTGCCGTCATATTCATGGCCACCATGGACCATGAAAATCAACGGATCGACAGCATCGTACAAATCTTTTGGCCAGTCGCACATGGGCGGCAGCGAAGAACCGGTCGGCAGAGCGATGCGGATGGCTGCAACCCGTTCCAGCCGGGCGCGCTCCACCACCGCATTGGTGAAATGGGTGGTGCCGATCATCACCGCGTCGATCGGTCGATCCGTCGCGCCGACATGGCCGGACACATGGGCGAGCGCTGCTTTTACGCCCGACAGGACATCCTGCGTGGTCGGAACCTTGATGGAGGCGACAATGGTGTCTCCATCGATCAAAACGGCATCCGTATTGGTGCCGCCAACGTCAATACCGATGCGTTTCATGGGAATACCGATCTGAAGTCAATGTCATAACCGAAGGCGCGCGGGCCGACGGCGGCGATGCCGGCAGGCGTCGTCAAAAGCTCGGGTGCCGGCAGGGCGACAACCGTCACGCGCTGGCCGTAACGCACCGATTCCGTACCGATGGCGCCGCCGGAAACCGTATCGAGAAGGCAAAGCAGGTCCGGCGTCATGGCGACTGGCTGGCCATCGCGGAAGGCAACGGCCCACTCATTCTGGAATGCGAGCTCCATGCGCGAGCCACGGTCGGCATCGATGCCTTCAATGGTCGTGCTGCCGCGCAGGAAACCACCCGTGGTCTCGCGGGCCACATCCACCACCTTACCGCGGAACAGCTGCTTGCCGCCTTCGTGGTCGAGAACCGCCTGAACGGGATCGTCATGGCGCGCACGGGCCTCCATCACCGCGCGTCCGAGTTCGGTCGCCTTGGTGACGGTGTAATGAATGCCCCACTCCTTCACTTCCTTGCCGGTGCGCGGCGCTTTGCAGGTGGCGGCGGTGGAGCCCACTTCGGTGCAGACCTTACGCGAGATACGCTCCATCCATTTCCATGAGGCAGCCCGCGTTACGATCACCTCATTGTCGCGCACATCGACCAGCGACAGCGGAAACATCGGCAGGTTGCCGATGGCGAAGGATGTCATCTGCGCTTCCGGATAGGCACGTCCCATGGCGTCGGCATTGACGACCGGCCGGTCGAGGACGGCGGCAGCGAGGAAAGACGAGAGCGCGTTGGAGCCGCCGATCTCCACACTCATGATCGCCCGGAACGGCTTGCCGAGATAATCCTCCATGACCTCGACAGCGCGGGCAAGATGCACGGGGTCTCCCAGCCGTTCCTGACCGACAAGCGGGGCACCCATCTTGGACACGACGGCGACCATGTCGTCATCGGCAAGCGCCATGGGATCCATGACCTTGACGCGTCGCCCCTCGGCATAGAGACGCCCCAGATTGAGCGTCGAGATATAGGGATTGCCGCCGCCACCCGTTCCCAGGATCCAGGCGCCGGTGGCCAGAGGTTCGATATCGTCTTCGGAAAATTCCTGGATCATGCGTCATCCTCGGGCATGCCGCAGCCTTTCCGGCCGCAGGCGATGCTCCTTCCCTTTGAAGTTCCAAGTCTGGCAGGCCCCGCCTTTGTGGCGGGGCCGGTTTTCATGAAGTGAAGATCACTCCGCTTTGCAGTCCCAATGGAAGTTTGAAAAGTTCAGATCCCAGCTCTGCATGGGAATGAACTCGTAACCCTGAAGGCACTTGTTCGCCGCATAACGGCGGTTCGGCGCAACCGCCCAGACGTCAGGCTGAAGATCGACGATCTTTGTCTGCAGCTCCTTGTAGGTAGCGTTCTGCTCGTTGACGTCGGTGGTGCCGCGAACCTTGTCGATCAGCCCGTCGATTTCCGCGTTCTGCAGCCATTCCATCGACATCCAGGTGCCGGATGCCTTGGAATGATACTGGTTGTAGAACATCGAGTCCGGCGACGGATAGGTCGGCGAGATGTTCACCTGCGTCGATGCCGGCGTTGTTTCGGGCTTGGAAGAAAGCTCGACGATACGGTTCCACGGCTCAGGCTTGATATCGAGCGTGATGCCGATCTGCTCGAGGCTCGACTGCAACAGCAGCGCCACTTCCGCCTCGAAGGCGAGCGACGCGACATAGCTGTTGACGAGCGTGATCTTCTGGCCGGCATATTTCGACTTCGCCAGCTCTTCCTTGGCTTTTTCCAGATCGTAGACGCCCGGCTGGATATCACCATTATGCGCGTCCTTGAACGCGTCAGAGAGCGGTCCCTTCATATCGAAGCCCGGATAGATCACTTCCTGGATCGTCTTGTAGTCGGTCGCATAGGCGATGGCGCGACGAACGTGGACGTCGTCGGTCGGATAGACCTTGGTGTTGAGCTTGATGACGAAACCGCCCGCGGTGCGGGTCTGGATCAGCTTGTAACCCTTCATGCGGCCGATGGATTCATAGGTGTCGTTGCCGAGCCCGTGCGAGGAAAGGCCGAGCTCGCCCTTTTCCGCCAACGCCTTGACGGTGGCGTCGTCGCTGGTCTGCACGAAGCGCACTTCATCGATCGGCTTGCCCTTGGTCCAGCCGAGGAAATAATCGGCGTTACGGGCGATGACCATGTCGGCGGAGCGGTTGTAGCTGACCAACTTGTAGGGGCCGGAACCGGCGGAATGTTCGCCGACATAAGCCTCACCCCATTTGTCTTCGGGCTTGGCATTGGCTTCGATCAGCGTCTTGTTCATCGCCATCATCAGCGGCGTCGCCGCCATGAAGGGCGAGAACTGGCGTTCGATCTTCATGACCAGGGTTGCATCGTCAGGTGCGGTCACGTTTTCGGGCTTCAGCACGCCGACGATGAGGTTCGACGGGCCCTTGTTGATGCCGAGCAGGCGCTGGATCGACCAGGCAAGATCGGCCGCCTTCACTGCCGTACCGTCCTGGAACTTCGCATCGTCGCGCAGGTGGAAGGTGTAGGTCAGGCCGTCCGCGGAAATCTCCCAGGATTTCGCCAGATGCGGCACGATTTCGCCCTCGGCGTTCACCGTGGTAAGTCCGTCATACATGTTCACGATGGCCATGTAGCCGGTGTAGTCAGTCACTTTCGCCGGGTCGAGCGAGCTGAATATCTGCATGGTGTTGACCGCGACCGACACCTTGTCTTCCGCAAGGGCCGCAGAAGAAAGGACCGGCAACGCGAGCGCCGTGCCGAGCGCCAGTGCGGCGAGACGGGAAGAAACTACAGGCATTTTCATTATCGTTCTCCTCTTTATTGCGGGTCATCGGGCCCGCTTATGGTTAGGCAGCCTTGCTGACCGGAACGGGCAGCGGTGAGAAAGGAATGTCCGGGTAACCGAAGGCCGCCGGCCCGACGACCTCAAGCGCGCGGGCGCTGCGCAGCAGGTCGTGACAGGGAATGGCGATGACGGCCACGCGCTGGCCATAGCGCAGCACTTCGGTGGTGATCGGATAACCGGTGTCGACATCGAGCAGGACGATCAGATCGGGAACCGTCACTTCCACCTTGCCGTCACGGGAAAACAGCAGGAATTCGTTCTGGATGGCGACGCCCGCCGTCTGGCCGGCGCAATCATCAAAGCCGGAGAGCGTAAGATCGCCGACGGCGAAACCGCCGCGAAGATGGCGCTTCAGATCGGTGATCTTGCCGTTGAAGATGCGCCGCCCGCCTTCGAGCGCGCAGACTGCAGCAATAGGGTCTTCCTGCTGCTTGCGGGCGCGGATCACTGCCTCACCGATGGCAATGGCCTTGGTGTAGGTTTTCGGAATGCCATACTGGTGCACGTAGTGCGCCTGCATCGGCGCGGTCGCCAGCATGGCGCCACCGCCCTGCGAGACGACGCAGGCGCGTGCCATACGCTCGTGCCAGACCTCGGAAACGGCATGGCTGAAGATGACGGCATTACCGTGCAGATCGCACATCACCGAGGGCGTGGAACTATGGCCATAGATGGAGAAGGTGGTCATCTGCATTTCCGGGAAAGCCCGGCCCATGCCATCGCAATCGAGGATCGGCAGGCCGCCCAGCGCCGCCGTCACCAGCGGGTTCATGGAATTGGAACCGCCGATTTCCTCGCAGACGATGGCGTCAACCGGCGTGCGGATCAGCTCTTCCATCGCCCGCAGGCAACGCAGGCCTTCGCGACCTTCTCGAATGCGCTCGACGCCGACGACAGGCGCGCCGATACCGCCGATGGACATGCAGAGCGCGTCCGGCTCGATGGCGTCGGTTGCGAGAATCTTCATCTCGTAGCCGGCCTTCATGGCCTCCAGCGCCAGAAGCTTGCCGAGATAGGGATTGCCGCCGCCGCCCGTGCCGAGAATGCCGGCGCCGATTTCCAATGCGTCCAGGTCCTCACGGGTCAGCGTCCGCAATGCCGCCTCGTCATATTTCAGCTTGCGTGTCTCAGCCATGATTGGCTCCCATTTCTCCAACAACTTTCACATGAATGCGGGTGGCGTTGCCGGGCAGGTAAGCCAGCGGCATATCCTCGCGCTCGATCACTTCGAGCGTCGCGGCAATCGCGCCGGCGGCAACCGCCTTTTCGCGGGCCTCCGCTTCTGCCTCCGCCAGTGCGCTCTCGCGCGTGCGTCCATCGACGAGTGAGAAGACCCGGTCGGTCTCACCGCTGATCTGCGCAATGGCCGCGCCAACGGCATTAGCCACCGCGAAATTCTCAGGCCGGATAACCTCAAGATCACCGATGCGATCCGGCATCAGGATGGAACCGCCGCCAACGGCGATAACCGGCACTGGTGACGATGAGATGCGGCTGCGCTCCACGCAGGCTTCAAGCATGTCGTTGATCTTGTTGACGGCCGCATCCACGAGCTTTTTGTCAAGGCTGGAGACCAGCCTTTTCTCGCCCACATCCGCCTTGCCGGAGGCAACCGCGATATCGGTCGCCGTCAGGGTCGAGCCACCGAAGCAGAGCGCCTCGCGGCGGACGCGGTAACCGACGGATTTCGGCCCGACGGTCAGGCCATGGTCGCCATTGACCACGAGGGAACCACCGCCGAGACCGATGGAAAAGACGTCGGGCATGCGGAAATTGGTGCGCACGCCGCCAATATCCACCGTGGTTGAGGCCTGACGCGGGAAACCGTGCGAAAGCGAGCCGACGTCCGACGTGGTGCCGCCCACGTCCACGACGACGGCATCCTTGAGACCGGTGAGGAAGGCCGCACCGCGCATGGAGTTCGTCGGACCGGAAGCGAAGGTTAGTACGGGGAAACCGCGCACCACATCAGCCGCCATCAGCGTACCGTCGTTCTGAGTGATATAGAAAGGGCAGGTGATGCCCGCAGCCTTGAGCGCTTCGCCGAAAGCCGCAACCGTGCGGTCGGCAAGCGACAGCAGGCTGGCATTCATGATTGCAGCACTTTCCCGTGCAAGCAGGCCATGGCGGCCAATATCCTTGGACATCACCACCGGTAGACCCGGGCAGCGTTCCTGCAGGATTTCTTTCGCCCGAAGTTCCATCGCATCGTTGATGCCGCTGAAAACGCAGGTCACGGCGGCGGCCTTCAGGCCCTTGGCGCGAATATCGGCGGCGATGCGGACGATTTCGTCCTCATCGAGCGGCGAAATTTCGCGACCGTCGAATTCGTAACCGCCGCGCACCTGATAACCGTGGTTGCCGACGATTTCTTTGAGATCATCCGGCCAGTCGACCATGGGCGGCAGGCCGGCACCGGACGGCAGGCCGAGCCGGATGGCTGCAACCTCGTCCATATGCCGGCGCTCGATCACCGCATTGGTGAAATGCGTGGTGCCGATCATCACGGCACCGATGCGAGCCCTGTCTATGCCCGATGCCTCGATGACCTTTTCAAGGGCTTCGATGACGCCTGACGTCACATCCTCTGTCGTGGAGGCCTTCACCCCCGCCAGAACGGTCTTATCCTGCAACACAACGGCATCGGTATTTGTGCCGCCGACGTCAATTCCAACGCGATACACGTCAGGCTCCTCTTTCATCAATCGGTCGTTTTGACGAGGAAGCGCATGCGCTCCTCCTCGGTCACCGTGGGTTTGAGACGTTCTTCCTCGTCAGTGACGACGGGGATGGCCGCGATCAGGGCGCGGGTATAGGGATGGGCCGGTTCGGCGAAGACCGCCGACGTCACGCCCTCTTCGACAATCTCGCCCCGGAGCATGATGGCGATGCGCGAACAGAAATTGCGCATCAGCGACAGGTCGTGCGAAATCATCAGGTAGGTCAGGCCAAGCTCCTCACGCAGCTGCAGCAGAAGGTCGATAACCGTCTTTTGCACGGACACATCGAGTGCGGCCGTCGGCTCATCGAGGATGAGAATTTTCGGCTCGGCCGCCAGCGCCCGGGCAATCGCCACACGCTGCTTCTGGCCGCCGGACAGCTCATGCGGATATTTGCCGAGATAGGATTGCGGCAGCCGCACCAGCCCCATCAGTTCCTGCATGCGGTTTTCCCGCGCCTGCCCATCCATGCCGATGGATTTCAGCGGCAGGGCAAGCGTCTGTTTCACCGTGCGCTTCGGATTAAGTGAGGTGCCCGGGTTTTGATAGACGATCTGCGTTAGCCGTTTGCCGCGCGCAGGCGCGGGGGCGTCAATGACAAGATTGCCGGAGGTCGGGCGCGAAAGGCCCATGATCATACGGGCGACGGAGGTCTTGCCGGAGCCGGATTCGCCCGCAAGGCCAAAAACCTCGCCGTGCTTCAGCGTCAGGTTCACATCCCGCACGGCATGGTAGCCATTGCGGCGGCCATAAATCTTGTTCAGCCCTTCGATGGTGATGATCGGCTGCCGCGTGCTCTGCGCCAGATCGGTGACGCGCGGGCCATAAAGCGGCGGCACGGCATCCAGAAGCGAGCGCGTATAATCCTCGGCGGGGCTATGGAGGATTTGCGCGCAGGGTCCGGTCTCGACGATATCGCCGTGATGCATAACCACGACCCGATCCGCTACCTTGCGCACGACGCCGAGATTGTGGGTGATCATCAGCAAGGCCATGTTTTCTTCGGCGACAAGCTGGTTGATGAGATTGAGGATTTCATCCTGCGTGGTCACATCAAGTGCCGTGCCCGGCTCGTCCGCGATCAGGAGCTTCGGCTGATGCAGCAGGGCAAGCCCGATCAACACGCGCTGGCGCATGCCGCCCGAAAGTTCGGACGGATAGGCGTTCATCACCCGCTCGGTGTCGGCAAGCTGCACCCGGCGCAGAACGGCAGCAATGCGGTTGCGACGCTCGGCCTTGGACGAGTTGATTCCATCGCGCTTGTCGGCGAAGCGCATGACATCATCGAGATGTGTGCCGATCTTGAAGACCGGATTGAAGGAGGAGAGTGGGTCCTGCATGATCAGCGAAAAGGCGGTCCCCTTCAGGGCCTCACGCTCCCTGCGTGGCATGGACAGCACATCCCGGCCATCGATGAAGATGGCACCTGATGTGATCGCGGCGTTTTTTGGCAAAGTGCCGATGATAGCCTTGGCCGTGACGGATTTGCCCGACCCGGTTTCGCCGATCAACGCTACGCGTTCGCCGGCGGCAACCGTGAAGGCGACATCGCGCAGCACCTGCCGGGTGCGGCCGTAATTGGTGAAGGTGACGTTGAGGTTTTCGACCTTGAGAAGCGGTTCAGTCATGGCCTTAGCTTTCCACGTCGAACATGTCGCGCAGGCCGTCGCCCAGCAGATTGAAACCCAGCGTCACGTAAAGCACGGCCGCGCCGGGGCAGAGCACTTCCCACCAGAAATCCGGCATGAACTGGCGCCCGTCGGCGACCATCGATCCAAGGTCAGGCGTCGGCGGCTTGACGCCGAAACCAAGGAAGCTCAGCGTCGCGCCGAACAGAATGACGAAGGCGGCATCGAGCGTCGTCTTGACCGAAATGACCGAAACGCAGTTGGGCAGTATTTCGCGGAAGAGGATGTGTAACGGGCCTGCACCGGCAAGACGTGCCGCCTCGATGTAATCTTCCGAAGCGATGGACTTCGATACCGAATAGATCAGCCGCGCATGCCAGGTCCACCACAGCAGCGTGATCGCGATCATGGCGTTCATCAGTGTCGGTTCCAGCAGGTTGGAGACCGCGAGCGCCATGACGAGCGGCGGCATGGCCAGCATCACATTCGTCAGGCCGCTGATGAGTTTTTCGGTCCAGCCGCCGAAATAACCGGCGATCAGGCCGAGCACAGTTCCGACCGGAACCGAAATACCGAGCACGCCGATGACGAGAAGCAGCGAGACACGCAGCCCGAAGATGGTGCGGGAAAAGATATCGCGCCCGGCCTTGTCGGTGCCGAACCAGTGTTCCAGATCCGGCGGCATATGGCGGGCGCGGAAATCGACGACCGCGCCGATATGTTTCGGATAGGGCGTAAGCCAGGGTGCGAAGACCGCCAGTACCAGCACCGACAGAAGGATCAGCGAGCCGATGACCGCCGCCGGATTGCGGCTGAAGCGATACCACATCATGTAACCGGCGCTTAAGCCCCGATCAGTGGGTTCGAGCATTTTCATATCGGCCATCAGCGAGCCTCCTTGCGGCGCAGGCGCGGGTCGATGATCGAGATCAGAACATCCACGATCAGGTTCGCAACGATGAAGAACAGACCGGCCACCAGCACCACGGCGGTCACGGCGTTGAGGTCTTTCTGCAGGATGGCGTTGAGCCCGTAGGAAGCAAAACCACCCCAGGCGAAGACCATCTCGATCACGAAGGCATTGCCGATCAGCGACGCGAATTCGAGACCCATGATCGTCAGCGGCGCGATGGAAGAGAGCTTCAGCAGGTAACGGAAGATGATGACCCGCTCCGGCACGCCGAAGCTTTGCAGGGTCAGCACATGGTCCTTGCGCTGGTTCTCGATCATAGAGGAGCGCGTGATGCGGGTGATCTGGCCGATGCCGGCCATGGAAAGCGCAAAAGCCGGCAGCGCGAGATGTTTCAACGCATCGAGCACGACGTCGAAACGTCCGGCCAGCACGCCGTCGACAAGGATGAAACCGGTGGGGCCGCCCTGCCAGCCAAGCGAATGATCGAGCCTGCCGATGATCGGCCAGCCGGAGAAAAAGCGCGCTGCCAGCAATTGCAGCGTGATGGCGAAGAGAAAGCTTGGGATCGTGACCCCGGTAAGCGACAGGATGCGACCGATGTGATCCAGCGGCCGGTTGCGATAATGCGCCGTGATGACGCCGAGCGGGATGGCGACGAGGAACATGAAAATGACCGAGACCAGCACCAGTTCGACGGTCGCAGGAACAGTCTGCGCCAGATCGGTTGTAACGGGGCGCTGCGAAACCAGCGAGAAGCCCAGATCACCATGCAATGCATTGCCGATATAATCGAGATATTGAACGGCGAGCGGCTTATCGAGGCCCATCTGCCCGCGTAGCGCATCCACCTGCTCCTGCGTTGCCGCCGGTCCCAGCGCCATGCGGGCGGGATCTCCCGGCACCACGCGGGCCAGCACGAAAATCATGATGGACAGGGCGATCATGACCAGCACGAAGGTGCCGAGCCTGTTCAAAATCGCGACCAGCGGATGTTGCTGCATCGGTGGAACGTTCCTTGTGCATCGGTTGCCTGAGCACAAGTTTTCACCACATGGCCATTCGAACAATTGCTGAAAGGTATAGTTTTTTAAAGAATGAGTATAGGTTTTTTGAAACTGATATCCTATCCCTTTCCCATGACGCTTCTGCCCCGGACCCACCTCTGCAATCGCATTGCCAGCGAAACCGCGGGCGTGGTGTTTCTGCGCTCACCGGCGGGTGCGGGAAAAAGCGTATTGCTGGAGACGCTGGCAAAAGAGCTCGGAGCTCAGATATGCCGCACGCACCAGCCGCAAAGCGATGACGCGGTCAATGGCAACCTGCTGTGGGACATTCCAGTTTTTGCAAGGGCGGTACGCATGCCAGCCCCCATTCTGGAGTCGGTGCGTTTCGTCGTCATCGCCTGCCGGCCAGACCAGAGGATCAGCGGCATGGCGCGTCACATCCTGCATCACGGCTCGCTCACCATAGGACCGGAAGAACTCGCCTTGCGGCCAGATGAGGTGGACGACCTTCCGCCCGGGCAACGACGGCTGGCACTCGAGGATTACGCGGGATGGCCGGCCTTTCTTTCGCTGGCGCGCCTGCCGGATGACACGTTATGCGCCGACTATCTGCGCGAAAGCTATCTGCCCCATCTCACGCCCGCCCAGACCGTCGAACTTTCCTTTTGGCTCGAAAACCCTTCCGCCGCCCCAGATGCTGACTGGGCCATGCTTCTGCCGCCCTTTTTGACGGGAAAACCCGACAATCACCACACACTGATACGGCTCCTAACGGCCGCGGCAAGAGAACGCCTCGCCACCTTGCAGGCCGGCAGCGCCGTGGTGGAGGTCGCCTCGGCCTTCGAAAAGGCAGGGCATTCGCTCGCAGCCATGGCGATGCTGCTCGATCGCGGTTACGAGACCCATGCTGCGCAAATCCTCGAACGCGCCCATGGGCGGGAACTCATCTACCGAAGCAGCGTCGACAGGTTTCGCGAGATCATCATGCGGTTTTCGCAGGATATGATCACCTCCAATGAAACCGTCCTTTTCGCGGTTACCCGCGCCTTGCTGAAACAGGGCGAATTGCAGCGCGTGCGCCATCTGCTCGGCAAAAGCCTCGGCTCGGATTACCTTGACCCGCTGAAGGTGCTAGCCCGCGGCTCGCGGTTTTCCTTCGCCGCCCGCACCTTCCGGCTGAACCTGATGATCGCCGAGGACCTGACGCCCAATGACGCGGTGATAACGCGGCTTGGCGAGTTCATGGCGGATTACCCCATGGACGATCACGGGAAATGGGCGGCCTATTACAATGCGCTGCTTGAATTCGAAATCCGCCGTCGCAATTTCCGCGAAGCAGAGGCGGCCGCCGCCCGCGCGCTTATCTATCTGCGCAAGATGGGCGGACAGCCTCTGCTCGAATTCTTCATCCATCTGCACCAGATCGTGCTGCGGCTGATGAGCGGCGATGTGCTTCTGGCGCGCCGGGCGGCGCAGGAGGCGCGCGCACGGCTGGAACAGGTGCCGCATGATGCCATGCAGGAGTTCCGGATGCTGCGACTGGCGGAAGCCTGCCTTGCCTATGAGGCCGGAAAACCGCGCGAGCTGCTGCATTTCGTCGAACATGATTTTGATCATTTCGCCGCCGCCGAAATCTGGCCGAGTCTGATGCAGTTTGCACTGCATTACGCCTCGCAGGTGCTGATCGACCATTTTCCGATGACCGTTCGTCCGGGTTTTCTGGACGGACTCTGGATTCATCTGTCGGAGGGGTTGCAGTTTCATGCGATGATGGAGATCAGAACGGCCATCGCCTATCAGAACGCCAACCGTTGGGCAGATGCCGCAGCGACGCTTTCAGCAGTTCGCATGCCCATGGGCCGTAACTGGGTGGAGAGCGCCCACGAAGACCTCTCTCGCCTGACACGTCGTGATGAAATCGCCTATGTCATGGCCTGGCTGCGCGACGCGGTGCATCTGTTCACACCCCGCGCCTATCTCTCCCGGCAAATCGATGCGATGATCGCCAATCCAAAGGTCACCAATCGCGAGAAGGTCGCATTGAGAATCTGGGAGAGCTATGCCGCGCACCAGCGCCGTGACAACGCCGCCGCCCGCGCGCATATACTCACCGCGCTTGAATCGGCGACCCGCCTTGGCTGCAACGGTGTGCTGTCGGAAGAACGCGTCTTCCTTTCGCCGCTTCTCAACAATCGCCGCATCCGCAGTTTCATCGAAACCTCATCCGATGTCCGCACCGCGCTGTCTATTTTCGCCGCCTCGGTGAACTCACCGCAGGCCCGGGCGCTGCATGGCGGCCTTTCTCATCGGGAAGCACAGATGCTGCAGCTATTGGCCAGCGGCATGTCGAACAAGAAGATTGCTCAGACGCTCAACATCTCGGAAGTGACAGTGAAGTTTCACCTTGGCAACCTGTTCCGCAAGCTGGATTGCAAACGCCGCGCGGAGGCGATCCGCGCGGCGAAAGCACTGGGCTGGTTATGAGGCTCAGCGGTTATTCTTCTTGCGCCATTCGGCAAAGGCCGTCTGGTGCTCTTCCTTGGTGCAGGGGTAAAGGCCGATGATCGTCTGGCCGGCCTTGACCTGCTCTACCACGAAATCCTCATAGGCTGTCATTTCAACCGCTTCCGTCGCCACTTCATCAGCAATGCCGGCGGGGATGACGATGACGCAATCGGCGTCACCCACGATGATGTCGCCGGGAAACACCGGTGCATCGCCGCAGCCGATGGGGCCGTTGATCTCGATGGCCTCGTGTTTGGTCAGATTGGTGGGGCTCGAAGGGCGGGTGTGGTAGGCCGGAATGTCCAGTTCCGCAATGGTGGCCGCATCCCGGAAACCGCCATCGGAAACGATGCCCGCACCACCGCGAACCATCAGACGCGTCACCAGAATATCGCCGGCCGAGGCGGCAGAGGCGTCCTTGCGGCTGTCCATGACAAGCACGTGGCCCGGCGGGCAGGTTTCGATGGCAACACGCTGCGGATGGGCGGGATTGCGGAATTCTACGAGCTGGTTGCGATCCTCGCGGGCCGGCATGTAGCGCAGGGTAAAGGCGGGGCCCACCATGTTCTTGCCCTTGTAGCCCAGCGGGCGAACGCCCTGAATGACCTGGTTTCGCAGGCCGCGCTTGTAAAGCGCTGTCGCCAGCGTGGCGACGGAAATCGTCATCAGTTTTTCGCGCGTTTCATTATTCATGTCTGTTTCCTCGCAATGGCCGGATGGATGTGTTTCAAGTCCTGTGAATGGGCTCGTCGATGAAGACGCCACCCTGATATTTTGCGATCGCAGCCTCGGGGCCGGGGCGCGGGACGTCGCGCTCGATTTCCGCCCGGTAACGCGCGGCATTGTCGCGCCGCTGCCAGCCGAGAAAATCGACATGGGAATTGTCCCACCAGCTGTCGTCATTGGCCGAAACGCCCCAGATAACCGGGCATCCGAGTTTTGGCACGCGGAAGGTCGCCTCTATCAGAGAGACGAAGTCACCGTAGCTGAGCCAGGTCGACAACATGCGCCAGTTCGTGGGTTTCTCGTCACAGGAGCCGATACGCACGATAGCCGTCTCCTGTCCGAATTTGGAATGGTAGAGGCTTGCCATGGCCTCGCCAAAAATCTTCGAGACACCGTAAAGGCCATCAGGCAGAAAAGGCGTCTCAGGGCTAAGTTGCTGCCCCTGCGGGTAATAACCGATCGTGTGGTTGCTGGACGCGAACAGGATGCGAGGTTTGCCGTGCGCCCTCGCCGCCTCGTAGAGATTGTAGACACCACGCAGATTGGCAGCCTCGATGGGATCAAACGCCCTTTCTACGGAAACTCCGCCGAGATGGACGATGCCGTCGCAATCCTTGACCAGATCGTAAACTGCCTGCTCGTCCTCCAGCGCGCAGTGGACGAACTCTTCATGAGGCGCCAGCGAACCGAGATCAACCACATCAGAAAGACGGATGGTTTCGGCAACATGGCCAAGCCGCCCGCGCAACATGCTGCCCAGCTTGCCGCCGGCACCGGTGATGAGCAATCGCTTCAACATGATGGGGCCTCTTAGAAAATATCGGGCTCGCCGGCGGAACGGCCGAAATCTGTCTGCAGGAAGTCGAAGTCGCAACCCTGGTCGGCCTGCGTCACGTGCTTGGAGAAGAGATAGCCGTACCCACGTTCATAACGCGGCGCAGGCGCTTGCCATGCCGCCCGGCGCTGAGCGATTTCCTCTTCGCTGACCAGCATGTCGAGACGACGCTGCGGCAGGTCGAGGCGGACGATATCGCCCGTTTTCAGGAGCGCCAAGGGACCGCCAACGAAGCTTTCCGGTGCGACATGCAGTACGCAGGCACCGTAGGACGTGCCGGACATGCGGGCGTCTGAGATGCGCAGCATATCGCGGTGGCCTTTTTTGATCAGCGCCTTTGGAATGGGCAGCATGCCCCATTCCGGGAAGCCGGGGCCGCCGAGCGGACCGGCATTGCGCAGCACCAGCACATGATCGGGCGTCACATCGAGATTTTCATCGTCGATGGCGGCTTTCATTTCGGGGTAGCTGTCAAACACCAGCGCCGGCCCCTGATGTATATGGAGTTTGGGATCACAGGCGGCGGGCTTTATGACGGCACCGTCAGGGCAGAGATTGCCGCGCAGCACGGCAAGAGAGCCTTCCGCATAGACGGGATTGTCCAGCGAGCGGATGACGTCGTCGTTGTAGACCTTTGCACCCTCAAGGTTTTCGCCCATGCTGCGGCCAGTCACGGTCAGCACGGAACAGTCGAGACGACTTTCCAGCTGCTTCATCAGCGCCCTCAGGCCACCAGCGTAAAAGAAGTCCTGCATCAGATAGTCCTTGCCGGAGGGGCGGACATTGGCGATGAGCGGTGTAACGCGGCCAAGTTCGTCCAGCTCGTCCAGCGTCATCGGCACGCCGGCGCGGCGCGCCATGGCGATGAGGTGGACGACGGCATTGGTGGAACAACCCGTCGCCATGGCGACGATGGCGGCATTGCGGAACGCTGCCGCCGTCAGAATAAGGTTAGGGGTCAGATCTTCCGACACCATCTCGACAATGCGGCGGCCACAGGCCGCGGACATGCGCTGATGTTCGGAATCGACTGCCGGAATGGAGGAGGCACCCGGCAGGGTGATGCCGAGCGCGTCGGCAATGGCCGTCATGGTCGAGGCCGTGCCCATCGTCATGCACACACCGGCAGAACGGGCGATGCCGCCCTGCACGCCACGCCATTCCTCGTCCGTAACATTGCCTGCGCGGCGCTCATCCCAATATTTCCAGGCGTCCGAACCCGAGCCCAGCACCTTGCCGGCATAATTTCCGCTCAGCATCGGGCCGGCGGGCAGATAGATCATCGGCACACCGGCCGAGATCGCACCCATGACGAGGCCCGGCGTCGTCTTGTCGCAACCGCCCATCAGCACCACACCATCCAGCGGATGCGAGCGGATCACTTCTTCCGTCTCCATCGCCAGCATGTTGCGGTAAAGCATCGATGTCGGCTTGGTGAAGCTCTCATCCACGGAAAGCGACGGCATTTCGACGGGGAAGCCGCCAGCCTGCAACACACCGCGTTTCACATCCTGCACGCGCTCTGGAAAGTGCGAATGACAGGTGTTGAGCTCCGACCAGGTGTTGAGGATGCCGATGACGGGTTTGCCGATAAAATCCTCCTCCGCATACCCCAGCTGCATCATGCGCGAGCGGTGGCCGAAGCTGCGCAGGTCGTCGGGAGCGAACCAGCGGTCGGAGCGGAGTTTTTTATCGGTCATGTCATTGGTCCTACGTTGCGGGTGGTGCCTAAGGCTGTCAGTCCTGCCGGAGCGTCAGCCCGCTCGTCGTGTCAAAAAGGTGGACGTGTTGAAGTGGCGCCGACAGGCGGATGACTTCGCCCGCCGATGTCGAGGTCTGGCCGGAAAGATGCAGCGTTACAGGAGTGCCGTCACCGAGATTACCGTATAGATAGGACTCGCCGCCCAGCTGTTCCGCCGTGCGCACCGACATGGTCAACGCGCCGCCCTCGCCCGGCTCCACATGGTTCGGGCGGATGCCGAGCGTCACCTTCTGGCCGGGCTTATAGGCAAAGCCGGTCTGTGGCAGCGGGATAGTCTCGCCCGTCGCGATTTTAAGCGCAGGTGTCGCGTCCGAAGACACTTCGCCTGCGAAAAAGTTCATTTTCGGGGAGCCGATAAAGCCTGCCACGAAGAGATTGGCCGGGCGGTTGTAAAGGTCGAGCGGCACGCCAAATTGTTCGAGTTTACCAGCCCGCAAAACGGCGATCTTGTCGGCCATGGTCATGGCTTCCACCTGATCATGCGTGACGTAGATCATGGTGTTGCCGAGACGCCGGTGCAGACTGGAAATCTCACCGCGCATATCGACGCGCAGTTCCGCATCGAGGTTGGAAAGCGGTTCGTCGAAGAGGAACACGCGAGGTTCCCGCACCACGGCGCGGCCGATGGCGACGCGCTGGCGCTGTCCACCCGACAAATCCTTGGGACGACGCTCGAGAAGCTGATCGATCTGCAGCATCTTGGCGACCTGCGCGATCTTCTCGGCGATCTCCTTCTTCGGCGTGCCGATGTTCTCAAGACCGAAAGAGAGGTTTTCGCGGACCGTCATATGCGGGTAGAGGGCGTAGGACTGGAACACCATTGCAAGGCCGCGATCCGCAGCCGGCACCGTATTGACCACATCACCGCCGATGACGATATCGCCGCCGCTCAACTCTTCAAGGCCAGAGATCATGCGCAGCAGCGTGGACTTGCCACAGCCGGAAGGGCCGACGAATACGCAGAATTCGCCGTGCTTGATATCGAGATCAACGCCTTTGATCACATCGAGGGCGCCATATGTTTTTTTGACCTGACGAAGCTCTATACTTGCCATTGTCGTATTTCCTCCCTGAGGATTATTTGCCGCCCGTGGACGCAATGCCGGTGGCGATATATTTTTGCAGGAACATGAAGACCAGCGCGATCGGGGCGAGTGTCAGCACCGTCATGGCCAGAAGATTGCTCCATTCCGTCGTCATCTCGCCCTGGAAGGAGTTAAGTGCCAGCTGCAGGGTGAAGTTGTCGTTGCGGGTCAGCACGATCAGCGGCCAGAGGAAGTCGTTCCAGCGCCACATGATCGCAAGGATCGCGAGAACCGCGAGCGCGGGTGCCGAGAGCGGCAGGATGATGCGCCAGTAGATTTTCCACTCGCTGGCCTTGTCCATGCGCGCCGCATCGAGGATCTCGTCCGGGATCGTCAGCATGTATTGCCGCAGCAGGAAGACGCCCGTGGGTGTCGCGGCACCGGGAATGATGACGCCCCAGAGACTGTTGATCAAACCGAGTTGGCTGGTGATGAGGAACAGCGGCACAAGCACGACGGTCTGCGGGATCATCAGCGTACCGACCACCAGCGCCAGCACGGCGCCCCTGCCCTTGAACTGATATTTCGAGAGCGCGAAGGCCGCCATGGAATTGACGATCAGCATGATGATGGTCGAGGTGACCGTGATGAAGGTCGAGTTCCAGAAATAGAGCGGGAAATTGAAGCGCTGGAAAAGCTCGGTGTAGTTTTCCGTCGCGAGCGCCACCTTTTCAGCCGGCTTCAGCTCGTTAAACTGCATCTTCAGCACTTCCGCCGGCTTGGCGGGATCAACCACCTGCGCCACGAGGCCGATACGCCTGATCATGCCGAGCTTGCGGCCATCCTTGTCGACATAGGCCGGCAGCGGATTTGGCTGCCCGTCCACAACCATGGTTTCCTGGCTATAGGGCAGCAGCCGTGGCGGAAAGCGCTGGAGATCGGCTTCCGTCTTGAACGAGGAGAGCACCAGCCAAACGACAGGACCGAACATCATCAGCACGGCCACGCCGAGATAGGCGTAGGACAGCCAGTCGGTCCAATGCAGCTTGCCGTTACGGCCGCGGGTACGGGTCAGAAATGCGCCAATCCTAGCCATCGACCTTGCTCCTGTTTGCCCGGAATTGCAGGGCGGTCAGCACCACGAGCACCACGGCGAGCAGCAGCGAAGCGGCAGCCGCAAGTCCGAAATTCCGGGGCGTCCCGGCAAAGCCGGTCTGATAGATGAATTGAATGATGAAGGTCGTCGCCGAACCCGGGCCACCGCCGGTAAAGGCAAAGACTTCATCGAAAGTCTGCACGCCCTTGATGACCGACAGGACGAGAACGACGAGCATGGTGGGCGCAAGCAGCGGCAGGGTGATGCGCCGGAAGATGCGCCATGGGCTTGCCTTGTCCAGCTGCGCCGCCTCGTAGACATCGCGCGGGATCGCCTGAAGGCCGGCGAGGAGAATGAGCGTGTAAAAGCCCATATGCGCCCAGACCGACAGGAAGACCGACCAGCCGAAGGCAAGATTGGCTTCGAGCAACCAGTCCACCGAACCGAGGCCTAAGCCTTCCATCGCCGCATTGAGAACGCCGAAACGCTGGAGTATCCACTTCCAGATCAAGGCCACGACGACAGGCGACAGCAAAACAGGGAAGAAGAACACCGCACGGAAAAAGCCGCGCGCCCGGATATCGCGGTTGAGCACGATGGCCGTGATCAGCGAAAAGCCGACCATGAAACCCACCTGCAGCACGACGAAGAACAGCGTGTTCCAGACGGAGCGCCAGAACAGGTCGCGCGCACAGGAATTGGGATCGAGATAATTCTGACAGGAGAGAAGGACCGAAAAGTTTTCGCCGCCCACCGAAGGGCGCTCGGAAAGCAATATGTGTTCGCTGCCGGTCACGGAATAGGCCATGTTCAGCAGGATCGGCAGGAAGGCGAAGACCGCAAAGAGGATCAGGTTGGGCGTCAGAAACACCCACGCAATCCGCCTGTGGCCAAGAACCTTCTGCAGAAAGGAAAAGGGCAATTCAACGATGCCCATGACGGGCGCAAGAAATTTATACATGAGGGTCCTCCTTCGATCCGGCGCGGCGCGGCATGCACCGCGCCGGAAGGCGATGGATCACTTCGCCTGTTTCAACGCTTCCTCAAGGTCCGTCTTCGCACGGGCCATGGCCTCATCAACGGTGCTTTCACCGACGATAGCCTGCGTGATGCGCTGGACTGAGATGTTGAACATGGCGCGGTTGTTCTTGTAGCCCTGGTAGGCGTAGGCAATCGGGCTGAGACCGGGGATCTGGTCGAGCCAGGCATTCATGGCCTTCTGCGTCGCAGGCGTCGCACCGGTATAGGTCACGCCCTTGTCCGCCACCGACTTGTTCGCCGGAACGTTGCGGGTACGCACCGTAAAGTCGAGATAGTTCTCGTCCTGAGCAAGGAAGTTGAGGATGTCGGCAACGATCTTCGGGTTTTTGGTCTGCTTGAAACCGACGATGCCGGTGCCGCCAGGCATGCCGGTGCAGGCTGCGCCACCGCAAGGCTGCGGCACGACTTCCCAGTCAAAGGCATCGCCCACCTGGCTGTCGAAGCGCGCTGTCTGCCAGCTGCCGGAATAATAATAGACCAGCTGGCCGTTGATGAATTCCTGCGCGGCGTCGCGATAGGTATTGCCGCCCTGTCCGGCCCAGACGTCACGCGCCATGGTGCCGTCCTTGCTCCACTCCACGAACTTCTTCACGAACGTGGTGAAGCCTTCATCGACGAGGATCGGCTTGCCGTCAGCATCAAAAATCTTCGCACCGTAAGAAATGGCCGGGCCGGCGATGCGGTGGCCGGAACGGTCGATCGCCATCGGGTAAGGCGTGCCGGTTGCCTTCGCAACGGCATTGGCGGCCTTCGCCCAGTCGTCCAGCGTTGCATCCTTGCCGGGAACGGCGACGTTTGCCTGATCGAACAGCGTGCGGTTGATGAAGGCGCCTGTGATGGTGAGCTGCGTGTGCATGCCGTAGATGCCCTTGTCGTCAGGGCCGCTGCGGTACCATTTCAGCACGTTGGAGAAATTGTCTTCCCAATACTTCGCGTCCACATAGGGCGTCAGATCGAGATAATAGCGGTTGAGACCGCCAAGATCGGTCACGGTTGCGAAGTCAGGACCACTGCCGCCGGCGAGCTGAACGGGCAGACCTTCCAGCAGCGCCTTGTAGGGCACGACATCGGTGACGATCTTCACATCGGGATGCTGCTTTTCGTAACGTGCGAGAATATCCTTCAGGATTTCGCAGCCGTTACCGTCATAAGCGCAGGTGAAGCGCACTTCCTGGGCCGCCTGCGCGGCACCGGCAAAGGACGCCGCGCCAATGGCGAGCGCCAGTGCCATGCTGTATTTTCTGGTCATCTGGTTTCCTCCCGTTAGATGATTATGCTTTTGCGGATGCGCTCGGAGCCCAGCCCTTGATCCACTCACCTTCGGCGGCGTCGGACAGACGAACCGGCTTTCCTTCCCGGACCGATCGGTAGATGGCTGTCACGAGTTCGATTGACTGCAAGCCATCATGAACCGTCACTTCCTTGCCGCCGCGTCCTTCCATCGCGTCGGCAATGGCTTCGACAAAACCGGCAAAGCCGTTTTCGCCATCCGCTACGGTCGCCAGAACGGCGTCGATCTGATCCTGTGTGGTCGGGGCGCGGGCGATGAAACGCCAGGTGTCTTCCGCCGGACGATACGGCAAGGTGCCGCTTTCCGCCGTGAAGCCCTCGAAGCAGAAACGCAGGCGCGAGGTGTCTTCGGCCGCGCCGAGCGTGACCGAGCTGGTTGCGAGCGCACCGCTTTTCATGCGGAAGCTGAGTGCTGCGCAATCTTCGGTTTCGATGGTGTTGACCCGCGTATCGGCCATGGCGAAAACTTCTTCGACCGGGCCGAGGACGTGGCAGAGAAGATCATGGGCATGAATGGCATGACCGAGGATTGCACCGCCGCATTCACCCTTCCAGGTGCCGCGCCAGGGAATGTCGTAATAGCTCGCGCCACGGTTCCAATGGACTTCCGAGCTCGCGACGAAGGCCTTGCCGGCAAGACCGGCATCGATGAGCGCGCGCATCTGCCGCATCGCCTGTCCGAAGCGGTACTGGAAGACGGGAAACACGCCGCGACCGGTCTTCTTGACGGAGTCGATCAGCGCATTGGCTTCTTCCAGAGAGCGAACCAACGGCTTTTCGCAGACGACGTCCTTGCCCGCCGCATGCGCCTTCAGCGTCACCGGAAAATGCAGGTGCGGCGGCAGGCAGACGTCGATCAGCTGGATGCTCTCATCGGCCAGAACCTCATCGAGATCGGTGGTGAGATGAATGGAGGTATCATCGCCGGCGACGGAGCGGGCGCGCTCCAGATCGAGATCGCAGATCGCCTTGACGACGAAGCGCTTTGGCAGCGCCCGATAACCGGTCAGATGTTGGGCGCCGATGCCGGCGCCGATGATGGCGACACCAATCATTTGGAGGCTCCCTCAGCCTTGGCCTGTGCCTGCAGCGACAGGTCGCAGACCTTGAAGACGTGTTCCTGCGTCATTGCCGTTTCCGTGCGGTTGCGGATATCGTCGCAGATGCGAGCGAAATAGGGCAGGCCAGCACCGGAAGCATCGATATACTCGCAGCGGTCACCATTCACGAGAACGAGGCGGTCGGTGCCTTCGGTGTTGCCGACGTCAACATATTTACGCAGCTCGATGTAGCCCTCGGTGCCGAGAATGGTCAGACGACCGTCACCCCAGGTCGGCAACGCATCCGGTGTATACCAGTCGACGCGGATATAGCCGTGGCCCTTGTCGCCGCGCAGCACGACCTCGCCAAAATCCTGAAGGCCAGGATCGTGCGGGTTGGCGTAATTGGCAACGGTGGCGGACACGATCTCAACCTCGGTCGAACCCGTGAAGAACATGAACTGGTCGATCTGGTGGCTGGCAATGTCGGTGATGATACCACCGTAGGCTTCGCGCTCGAAGAACCACTTCGGGCGAATCTGGCGGTTCAGGCGGTGCGGGCCAAGGCCAACGGTCTGGATGACGCGGCCGATGGCGCCGTGCGCAACGAGTTCAGCAGCCTTGGTCACGCTTGGCACTTCGAAGCGCTCGGAGAAATCCACGGTCCAGATGCGCTTGGTCTTTGCCACCGTCTGGCGCAGGCGGTCGAGCTGTTCGAATGTGGTGCAGCCGGGCTTGTCGGACATGACATCCTTGCCGGCTTCCATGGCGGCAATCGCGAGATCGGCGCGCTTGGAGGGAATATCGGCGATCACGACGAGATCGACGGTGCCGTCAGCCAGCAGCGCCTCTTTCGATGCTGCGCGCGGCACATCCGGGAAGCGCTTGACGAAGCCTTCCACGACATCGGGCTCGCCTTCCGTCCACCAGCCGGCAAATTCGGCGCCGGCATCCAGCAGGTTCTGGGCCATGCCGAAAATGTGCCGGTGCTCAATCCCGAGAGCGACGAACTTGATTGCTTTACTCATCCTGCAGTTCCACTTCCTTGCCGGTGTCGGCCGAGTTGATGATCGCGTCGATCAATCTGTGAGACAAAAGAGCCGCTTCACCGGTGACGACCGGCGCGCGTCCTGAAGAGATGGCGTCTGCGAAATCATCGAAGACGCCCTGATGCCATTCATGCGTGAAAGCCATGGGGTCGGCGCCGCCGCCCGTGCCAGCGGCCGCGCCGCCAAAAGTCTCCTGCCGGCCATCGCGCCAGTCGAGATGCAACAGACCCGAAGCGAGCCGCAGGCTGGCATTGTCGAAGTGCAGCAGGATCGATTCCGCAGCGCCGGGGAAACTTGCGGTGCTTGCCACCAGCGAGCCAACGGCACCGTTCTTGAAGCGCAGTCCGGCAGAAACATAATCTTCGGTTTCCATGCGATGGAACCGCGTCGTCGCAGCCATGGCCTGAACACGGGCCACTGGCCCCGTCAGGCTCAATGCCAGATCGATCGTATGAATTGCCTGGGAGATCAGGACGCCGCCGCCATCGCGCGCCAGCGTGCCGCGACCCGGTTCGTCGTAATAGGATTGCGCGCGCCACCAGGGCACGGAGATTTCGCAGAGGCCCAGCGCGCCGAGCGTGCCGCCATCAACGAGCTCACGGGCTTTTTGCGATGCAGCCCGCATGCGGTGCTGGAAGATGATGCCGAGAGTAACACCTGCCTCGCGACAAAGGGCAACGAGACCGTCTGCTTCCTGCGTATTGCGAGCGACGGGCTTCTCCATCAGGATGTGCTTGCCCGCCTTCGCCAGTTTCCCGACGATATCAATACGGGCATTTGGCGGTGTTGCGATGATGGCGAAATCGACATCCGTATCGCGCGCCGCCTCCTCGACTGAGGAATAAACCGCAACTTCATATCCGGTGTGTTTCGAGGCTTCGGCGGCCAGCGCCTTGGCGCGGCCGGAGCCACCATCGACTATGCCTTTCAGGCGAATTTTTTCAGGGCTTGCCGCGCAGGCAAGCACATGCGTCTTCGCTACCATTCCGGCACCAACGATGACGCAGGTCTTGATATTTTGCATTTCGGGAGCCTCCTTCCCAATGCGCAATCATTTGCATACCGGTATGCCGGTTGTCAACAGACTTGTGTTCCGGTATACCGGTTATGAGAACGCTGGAGGGTATATGCCGAAAATTCCCGTGACAGGCGGCACCGTGCCGACAATGGAGCGACTGGACCTCAACCGTCCGGTCGTGGACCAGATTTATTCCGCGCTGAAATCCGCAATCCTTTCACGGGAGCTTTTTCCCGGTCAGGCAGTCTCGGAAAACGAAATCGGACAGTCGTTCAATTCCAGCCGAACCCCGGTGCGGGAGGCGCTGAGCCGTCTGCGCGACGATGGTTTGATCGTGACGCTTCCAAGCCGCGGCACCTATGTTTCGAGATTATCGGAAAAGAACATCCGCAGCGCGCAATTCATCCGCGAGGCACTTGAGGTGGCGGCAGTCTGCAGGCTGTGCCAGATCGGCCTGACAGCGGAAGCGGAACAGGAGATCGAACACGCCCTGAACGGCCAGCGGGCAGCAATGCGCAATGGAGACAGAAAGGCTTTCCGCGTTCATGACGACCAATTCCACAGCGCGCTTGCCGCCGCGACGGGGCTTGAAAGACTGGAATCCCTGCTGATCCGCGAGAAGGCGGGGCTGGATCGACTGCGCGCACTCGCCATAACCGACGAAGCGCATATGGCACGCCTGCTTTCCGAACATGAGGCGGTATATGACGCAATCAGGGCAGGAGACGAAGTCCGCGCGACCGACAATTTGCGCAAACATCTGAGACGTGTCCTCGGCATTCTTTCGCAAGTCTTCGAGAACCACCAGGACTATTTCGAGTAATTCTGCGGCATCTTTTTCAACGGTTCGAACATCATGAATACGGCAAATCCCGGACAAGCGCTTGCCATGTCGCAAACGAAACTTCTGTGCGACACGATGAGTACATTGGCGGAATCCCCTGTCTGGGACGAGCGGCGACAGGTGCTTTTCTGGTGCGATATTCTCGGAAAGACCGTGCGGTGCGCAGGTCTTGAGCCCGGCTTCTATCAAGAATGGCCGTTCCCTAGGACGGTTTCAAGTCTCGGCCTTTGCCAGAACGGCGAACTCATCGTCACTTGTGGCATGGACATCGTCATCCTCGATCCGGACAGCGGCAAAACGCGTCTCCTCCATTCCATTCCGGCACCCGAAGGCATCCCCTGCCGGCTGAATGACGGACGGATCGGCCCCGACCGCGCTTTCTGGGTGGGAACAATGCACAATGTGCCGCTTTCGGACATGGAGCCCCATGGCGAGCTTTGGCGGATCACCGAAAAAAGCGCCGAGCGCATGCAGACCGGGCTGACATGCCCGAACGGCCTCGCTTTTTCTTCCGACGGCTCGATTATGTGGCAAAGCGATTCCGTCCAGAAATGGATACGCCGGCGAAAATTCGACCGCCTGAACGGCACCTTCGATGAGGGCGTACAGGTGGCCCGGATGACCGAAGAAACAGGAAGACCCGATGGCGGCTGTCTCGATAGCAGCGGCAACTATTACAGCGCGGGCGTTTCCGCTGGCGTGTTGAACATTTTCTCGCCCGATGGCAAGCTGACGAACGTGATCGCGGCTCCTGTCCCTCACCCCACGATGCCCTGCTTCGGAGGGCCTGATTTCAGCATCCTTTTCCTGACATCACACCGCCACAACATGTCCGAAGACCGGCTTGAGAAAGCTCCATTTTCGGGCGGCGTCTGGGCTATCCCGACGCAAACGAGAGGGTTCGCCGGCTTCCGTTTTGGCGAAGGTGGATAACGCCCTCAGGTCGGGTTCGAATTCCTAGTCCTCCCGGAAGGCGCGGCTGATCTGGTCCGTCAGCGGTTTGGCGATGTAGGACAGCGCCGTTCTTTCGCTGGTCTGGATAAAGGCCTCGGCGGGCATGCCCGGCACCAGCGGCGCATTGTTCAGCTTCTTCCGCTCGGTGACCGGGACGGAAATCCGTGCCAGATAATAGGATAGCCCGGTGCGCTGATCTGTCGTGATATCCGCCGCAATGCGGCTGACATGACCTTCCAGCTCCGGCGTGACGCGCTGATTGAAGGCGGTCATGCGCAGCATGGCCTTTTGCCCCACCTGAAGCTGGTCGATATCTTTCGGCAGGATCTGCACCTCGAGCGCAAGGTCATCTCCGTCAGGTACGATCAGCATGATCGGATCTGCCGGCGTTACAACGCCCCCCACCGTATGCACAGCCATTTCATGCACCGTGCCGGATTGCGGCGCGACGATATCAATGCGTTTCAATTGATCTTCGGCGGCAACCTTGCGCTCGACGAATTCGCCCATCTGGGCCTGTATTTCGCGCAGTTCCCTCCCGACCTCGGTCCGCAATTCCTGATCGATCTGAAGGATCTGCAGCTTGGTTTCGGTGATGCGCCCCGCAGTCTGTGCCTGATAGGCGATTTTTTCGCCGCGCTCCCCGCCGAATGTCGCGGCCTGAGTCTGCAGGCTGTTCAGCCGCTGCACGGAGACGACGCCCTGTTCGCGCAGCGATTTCTGCGAGGCAATTTCAGCCTGCAACACCGCAAGCCCGTTATCATAGGCCACTTCCTGCGCCTTCAGACCTTCGATCTCATGTTCGAACTGGGTGATGCGCTCGGACAGCTGCGCTTTCCTGCCCTCTCGATAGGACTTGCGGAATTCGAACAGCTTCGTTTCACTGCGCATGGCAGAAGCGACATTCGGGTCGTCCATGCGCGCGACCAGAGTCCGCGGAAAGGCGAGTTCAGGCAAATCGTCCCGCTCGGCTTCCAGTCGGGCCATGCGTGCAGTCAGTTCGTCCAGGCGCTTGGTCACGATGGCGAGATTGGCACGGGTCTGCGTCGCATCGAGACGCATGACCACATCGCCAGCCTTCACCCTCTCGCCCTCATTCACAAGAATTTCACCGACGACACCGCCGCTCGGATGCTGGACCTTTTTCGTGTACGAATCCACAACCAGATGACCGGAGGCGACGACTGCACCGGCAAGACGGGTCGTCGCGGCCCAGCCCCCGACACCGGCCAGAAGCGCAATGCTTGCGGCGAGTCCCGCAAAGAGATGCTTGCGGATGGAGCGGGAAACGCTGCTGCGCGGATCAATCTTTGACATCCGTCTCTCCCTTCCGGCTGTTCTCTTCACGGCCGTCTTCCAGCCCGGCGGGCCGGGCCTGGGTATTGGCCACGACGCGCAGCGGTGAGACCGTTTGCGCGGATGCGGTGAAACCTTTGCCGCCCTGCCCCTGCGGAACACGCAGCACCTTGGACAGCACCTCGTCGCGCGGGCCAAAGGCCTTCATCCTTCCCTCTTCCATCATCAGGATGAAATCCACCGCACCGATGGCACTTGGCCGATGGGCGACGACAACGGCAATACCACCGCGCGCCTTGACGGAGGCAATCGACCGGACCACTGCCGCCTCGCCTTCCGCGTCAAGATTGGCGTTGGGTTCATCCAGCACCACGATAAAGGGATTGCCATAAAGAGCGCGGGCCAGACCGATGCGCTGGCGCTGCCCGGCTGAGAGAGCTGAACCCGCCTCGCCTATATCGCTGTCATACCCCTTTTCGAAACGCAGGATCAGCTCATGTGCGCCGGCAGCCCTAGCTGCAGCGATGATGGCTTCGGGATCTGGGTTGTCCGCGAAACGGGCGATATTCTCCCCGATGGTGCCTTCAAAAAGTTCCACGCCCTGCGGCAGATAACCGATGTGGCGGCCAAGCGCTTCCCGGTCCCACTGATCGAAGCTTGCGCCATCAAGCCGCACCTTGCCGGCGGCAGGCATCCACGCGCCGGTGAGAATGCGCGATAGCGTCGATTTGCCCGAACCTGACGGACCGATGATGCCGAGCGCGTTTCCCGCTGTCACGACGAAACCGAGCCCAGCAACGATGGGCTTTTTTCCGCCCGGCGGAACGATGGTGACATTCTCGACCCGTAATTCCTTCTCTGGCTTCGGCAGGGCCATGGCAGCGGCATCGGCCGGCATTTGCGAAAAAAGCTCTCTCAGCCGTGCCCAGCTCTGCCGGGCGGCCACGAAGGACCTCCAGTTGGAAATGGCGAGATCGACAGGCGCCAGTGCCCGGCCCATCATGATCGAACTGGCGATCATCACGCCGCCGGAGGCTTCCTGCTCGATGACGAGCCAAGCGCCGACAGCAAGAATTGCCGATTGTAGAACGGCCCGAAGCGATTTTGCGATATTGCCAAGGCCGCCTGCCACATCGCCCGCCCTGCGATTGGCGGCGAGATAGGCCTCGTTAGAATTTTGCCAGCGTTTACCGAGCCGGCCACCAAGCCCCATGGCCTGCACCACCTCTGCGTTGCGGCGGGAGGCCTCCAGCTGCCGGTTGCGGACCATGTTTTCCACCATGGTGTCGCGGATTGGTTTTTGAGAAAAGATATTGGTGAAAATTGTGAGCGAGACCAGCAGCACAGCGCCGGCGAGCGCCGTTACACCGATCCAGAAATGGAACAGGAAACATATGCCGAGATAAAGCGGCATCCACGGCAGGTCGAAAAAGGCAGTCGGTCCCGTGCCGGATAAAAAGCCGCGTACATTGTCGAGATCACGCAGCGGCTGAAGGCCGTCACCCGGCATGCGGTTGACGAGCGGCAGGCGCACCACGGCGTCATGCACTCCGCGGGAATAGCGCAGGTCGAAGTCTTCGCCGATACGGATCAGGACACGGGCACGGATGATATCGAGCAGGCACTGGAAACCATAAAGCCCGAGAGCAAGAAGCCCGAGCCCGACCAGGGTCGGCAGACTGCCGCTTGCCAGTACCCGGTCATAGATCTGCAACATGAAAAGCGGCGACGTCAGCGCCAATATGTTGACGACACCGCTGACGAGCGTGAGGCCGAAAAACGTAGTCTTGAGGGGCGAAACGACCGCCGCAGTGAGGGACTGCGGCGGTGTCTGCTGCTGGTTTTGAAAGCCCACAGCCGGTTTTTCCTTTACGCGGCAAGCGCCGGTGCGCTGGCGAAAATGAAGTCCGATGCGTCGAGCACATTGGCATCGACGCCGTTCAGCGTGACGGAGACGGACGTGTCTGTGGCCAAGAGGATAACGGCATTTCCATTATCATCATACCACAACAAATCGTCCACCGATGTTGCGCCCCAGGCGGATACATCGAGCTTGTCCGTACCATCCTCATCATCGAGAATTAGTGCGCCGACGCGGGCCCATGGCCCGAGTTACCAGGGAACCCGACAATTTTTGCAGCCGGGTTCTTCCATCGTCAGATTGCCCCGTCGACGATGACCATCGGCCTGCCCTGCGAGCAGGGTTCGATACGTGCATCGATGCGATAGATTTCGCGCAGCATGTCGGATGTTATCACCGCTTCCGTGCTGCCGCTCACCACCATTTCGCCCTGTGCGATCACCATCGTCTTTTCGCAATAGCGCAGCGCGTGGTTGAGATCATGCAGCGCAATCAGAACGATCATGCCTGTCTTCTGCGCGAGTTCGGTGACGAAGCCCAGAACCTCGATCTGCCGGTGGAGATCGAGTGCGGAGGTCGGCTCATCCATCAGCAGCACCTCCGGCTTGCGGGCAAGCGCCTGTGCCAGCGAGACCAGCTGGCGCTGGCCGCCCGACAATTCGCCAAGCCCGCGGAAGGCAAGGTCATGGATTTTCAGCGCCTTGAGAATGGCATCGATCTCGAACAGCTCATGATCCTGAACGCGCCAGCCGCCGCCCTGCTTGGCGGAAAGCAGAACAGATTCATAGACCGTCAGCACCGCGTTTGCGCCGGTGTCCTGCGGCATGTAGCAGATGGCGCGGTCTCCACGGGCGGTATCGGAAAGTTCCACCAGCCCGGGACCGGAGATCAGGCTGGCGATGCGCTTGAAAAGCGTCGACTTGCCGGCGGCATTCGGGCCGATCACCGCCGTCACGCTACCGCTTTCGAGCGTATCGATGCCCACCTTGGAGAGAACCGTGGTGCGCCCATAGGCGGCGCCAACATCCTTCAATGCGAGGGCTACCATGCGCGTCTCCTGTTACCGAAAATAAGCGCGAAAAAGAAAGGTACACCCACCAGCGCCGTGATGACGCCGATCGGCAGAACAGCGCCGGGAATGAGTATCTTGCTGATGACCGAGGTTGCAGACAACAGCAATGCTCCGCAGATCACCGAACCCGGCAGGAAGAAGCGCTGATCTTCACCCACTAGCATGCGGGCGATGTGCGGCCCCACCAGCCCGACAAAACCGATTGTGCCGACGAAAGAAACCGGAATGGCGGCCAGCAGGCTGACCGTCAGCATCGTCTGCAGCCGCAGACGGCGCACATTGATGCCCATGCTGGCCGCCTTGTCATCGCCAAGCCTGAGCGCCGTCAGCGCCCAGGCATTGCGCATGAACATCGGCACGGTAACGAGAAGAATGGCGGCGGTGACATAGACCTTGTCCCAGGTCGCCTTCGTCAGGCTGCCCATGGTCCAGAAGACGACGGCGGCAAGCGCCTGTTCGGAAGCGAGGTATTCGAGCAGCGACAGCGCCGCATTGAAGGTAAAGACCAGTGCGATGCCAAGCAGCACGATCGTTTCAACCGTCACACCGCGAAGGGTCGACGCGAAATGGATGAAAAGGGCCGCAACCATTGCCATGATGAAGGCATTGATCGGCACCATGTAGTGCACGGCGCCCGGAAAGATCGCCACCCCGCCGACGAGCGCCAGCGCCGCACCGAAGCTTGCGGCGGCCGAGATACCGAGCGTGAACGGACTGGCGAGCGGGTTCGACAGGATGGTCTGCATCTGAGCGCCCGCCACCGAAAGCGACGCGCCGACGGTGACCGCCATCAGCGCGATCGGCATGCGGATGTCCCAGATGACCACACGCAGCTGGTTTCCGACCGCAGCCGGATCGGCGATGGTCGCAAGCACTTCGGAGAGGGTGTAGCGAGCCGGACCGAGCGCCATGTCTGCGGCCATGCTGAAACACAGGGCGATGAAAAGCCCGAAGAGGATGACGATCCTGCGCGCGGCAAGGGCGCGATATTGATCGCGCCCGCTGACGCCAACGGCGCTTTCATTCAGCGAACTCATTGGTTCAAACCTTGTTCGAGCGAGGCGAAATAGCCGGGCTTGTAGGTGACGGGAAGGAATTTCCGGTGAAACTCCTCGAAATTCTTTTCCGGATCGAGATCGGCGAAGAGGTCCGGGTGAAACCACTTGGCGAATTGCTGGATCGGGAAAAACTCGTAAGGCGCGCCATAGAACTGGTGCCAGACGGCGTGCACGTTGCCTTGCTTGACGGCCGTCAGTTCCGGAAACGGCGTGCGCTTCATCAGGTTGGCCAGTCGCTCACGGGAAAGAGCCATATCCGCACCGCGTCCTACGGGAACGAACTGATTGATGTCGGATTCAGCCGCCCAGTTCGAACCTGTGACAATCACGTGCTCGGGATCGGCAACGACGAGTTGTTCGGGATTGAGGTCGCCAAAGGTCGTCTTGATGATGCCATCCGCAATATTGCGACCACCGGCGAGATCGACCATGGCACCGAAATTGGCCGGGCCAAAAGTGCGGCAGCAGTTGTTTTCACCAGAAATGCCGGGCGAACGCTCAATGAAGACGTTAGGGCGCTTCAAGTCCTTGACGCTGGCGAGCCGGTCGGTCACACGCGCGATTTCGGCACGGCGATAGGCGATGAAGTCCTTCGCACGCTCTTCGGCGCCGAAGAGCTTGCCGAGGATTTCGACCGAGGCCTCACTGTTCTTTTCGGGATCGACGCGAAAATCGAGATAGACGACCTTTATACCGGCAGCTGCGGCTTTTTCTTCGAAACCGCTTTCCTTGGCTGATTTCTCCGCTTCGAGATTGAGTGTGATGACATCAGGCGAAAGCGTGATGGCCGACTCGAGGCTGAAATCCCCCTGTGGCACGTAACCGAAGCGCGGCAGTTTCTCGATCTCGGGGAAACGCTCGACGTAGGCGGCGTAGCTGTCCGGGTCCTTCTTGAGCAGGTCGTCACGCCAGCCAACAATAGTATCGAAAGTCTGGTCGCCCTTCAGCGCCGCGATGACGTGAACCTGGCGCGCCTCGCCAACGATGACACGCTTGGCCGGCAGGTCCAGCTCGATCTTGCGTCCGGTGACATCGGTGATCTCCCCGGCATGAGCCGCGACGGCGAAAAGGGAGAAGGCCAGCATCGCAAGATGCCTGAGGGCGTTGAGCCGCATGAGAAGGTCCTCATCAAGTTCAAAACAAAACGATGAAGCCGCGTGGCTGCGGCTTCATCCATCGAGTGGACCGGCGCTCCTCCTTCACCGTCCCTGTCTTATTTCGCATCCTTCAGCGAAACGAAGTAGCCGGGCTTGTAGTCAAGCGGCAGGAAGCGGGCGTGAAGTTCCTTGAACGTGGCTTCGGGATCGAGATCCTTGAAGAGATCGGGGTGCAGCCACTTGGCGATTTCCTGAATGGCCACGAACTGATAGGGATTATTATAGAACTGGTGCCAGATGGCGTGGACATTGCCATCCTTCACGGCCTGGACGCCTGTGAAAGCCGGGCGTTTGGTCAGGTTTTCCAGCTTGCGACGGGCCTCCTTCACATCCGCGCCGTAACCGACGCCGACCCAGTTGCCGCCGGGAACATAACCGTTCCAGTTGCCGCCGGTGATGATGATCTGCTCCGGGTTGGAAGCGATGATCTGCTCAGGATTGACGGTGCCGAAGGTGCCCGGAATAATATCCTTGGCCATGTTGATGCCGCCCGCCAGCTCCACCATCTTGCCAAAATTCTCGTTGCCGAAAGACATGCAGCAATCGTCGGAGTAACCGCCGGCACGCTCCATGAAAACAACGGGTTTCTTCGGATTTGCCTTTTCAAGCGTGTCCGTTACCTTCGCGATGGATTCCGCCCGGAACGTGATGAAGTCTTCCGCGATTTTTTCCTTGCCGATCAGCTTGCCCATCAGACGCATGCTCGGCTCGGTGTTTTCCATCGGCTTTTCGCGGAAGTCGACATAGACCAGCGGAATGCCGACCTTTGCGAGCTTTTCGATGTAACCTGCCTCTTCGGTCGCCGTCTTCGCGTCGATGTTCATCAGAATGACGTCGGGCTTCAGGGCAACGGCCTGCTCGACATCGAAGGTGCCGTCCTTCATGCCGCCGAAAGTCGGCAGCTTGGCGATATCGGGATATTTGGCGAGATAGGCGTCGTAGGTTTCCGGATCGGCCTTCGACAGATCGTCACGCCAGCCGACCACATGCTGGAAAGGGTTTTCCTTGTCGAGCGCCGCCAGGAAGTAAATTTGCCGGCCTTCGCCGAGAATGACGTGCGAAACGGGAACGTTGACTTCGACATCCCGGCCGGTCACATCCTTGACGGTGACCTTTTCGGCCAATGCCGGCCATGCCGCAGATACGAGAAGGCCAAGGGCAAATGCCGCAGATTTGGCTGAGATGCGCATCGGATATTGCTCTCCAGTGTTAACTGGCGCGGCTGTATTATTTTCTGACTGTACTAGTCAACATTTATGTTTTAGAGCCATTCTTAACTGACCGGTACATGAGCTGAAGACCAATGATCGACACCATAGAATATGGCAAAAACGACAGCCTGAGAGACGAAATCAAAGCCTACTGGTCCGGCCGCGCCGCGACTTTCGACCTGTCCCCCGGCCATGAAATTTTCTCCGAAGAGGAGCGAGAGGCGTGGCACGCGCTGATCTTGAAACATCTTGGTCCGGGTGAGGGGCGCAGCGCGCTCGATCTTGCCAGCGGCACCGGCGTCATCTCTCACCTCATGGACGATCTCGGATTTCAGGTTACCGGCATGGACTGGTCCGAAACGATGCTGGCGCTTGCCCGTGAAAAAGCAAAAAGCCGTGGGCGTAGCATCCGTTTCTTCGTCGGCGATGCCGAAAACACGATGGAGCCGGATGAGAGCGCCGATGTCATCATCACCCGCCATCTGGTCTGGACGCTGGTCGATCCGCGGGCAAGTTTCGCGGAGTGGTTCCGAGTGCTGAAACCGGGTGGACGCCTGCTGATCGTGGATGGCGATTTCGTCAATACCAGCTGGCGCGAAAAACTGGTAAAGAAACTTGCGGCAAGTCTCGAAGGCTTGGGATTGGTCAAACAGGATCAGCCGCACAAGCCAGCGGATCCGGAAAATACCTTCACTAGCATCCTGTCGCGTGTCTATTTTTCAAACGGTGCGAGAGCCGGCGAGGTTGCAGCGCTTCTGCGACAGACGGGTTTCGAACCTGTCGCAATCGATCAGGAACTCCAAGCCATTCACCGCGCCCAAGCGAAAAATTTCAGCCTGCTGAAAGGTATACTCCGGGGGCTGCAGCATCGTTATGCCGTCTGCGCGGTGAAGCCGGACATCACAGGCAAAACCTGAGGCTCCGTCTGTGTCCTCAGGCCAGATCGTGAGATCCAGAGCGTCAAGTCCCTGACCGTAGAAGACTGTCTTCTGATCACCAATCCGCAACGGTGACTGGGGGGCGGATCATTTCCCGGCCCTGTTGCACGGACTGACCGGCACCTCATTTTTTCGCGCGCTCGAAAAGTTCCTCGAAGCGCGGTTTTGCCCGAGCTGGCATATCGACCGTCCGGTAGCTCTGCGGCAGGGTCGCATCGCCGACCTTGATCAGCATGACCATGCCCATGCCATAATGCGGTGAGCATTTGATACCGTAGAAACCCGGCTTGTCGAAACCGGTCTCGAATTCATCATTGATCCGGCTTTTGAAACCTTCCACACCTTCAGGAACCATCCCCTCAACGGTCGCGGCATTGTGACTCTTGTGGGTCGGCACGAAGCGTACGCGATCACCGGCGGCGATCTCCAGAAAATCGGGCTCGAACACCATTGGGCCCTTCTCGCCCCTGTTCAGCATTTTCACCTCGAAGGTTTCTGCCGAGGCATGTACGGATAAACCCGACCCCATGAGCACGGCAACGCCTGCAACTCTTGCAAGCCTCAGCAATTTCATCATGCCATGACCTTTCTTGCATGATCGGCCCGTCCGTGGGCCGGCAGAAAACGAATATGCGAAAGGCCGCTTCCATCAACCGTCACAACGCATTCCACTCCGAAGACGGACGCTATCGTTGCCGGCGTCAGGACTTCGCGAGGCGCGCCGATGGCGATCATCTCACCGCGATGCATAATGGCGATGCGGTCGCAGAACATGGCGGCGTGATTGAGATCATGAAGGGCCGCCACAACGGTCAATTCCTGCCGGCGCACCAGATCGAGCAAGCCGATCTGGTGGCCGATGTCGAGGTGATTGGTAGGCTCGTCCAGCAGCAGAATATTGGGCTCCTGCGCCAATGCGCGGGCGATATGCAGTCGCTGGCGCTCACCACCGGAAAGGTGGTGCCAGCTGCGCTCCGCCTTGTCGGCCATGTCGACATTATCGAGCGCGGCCTCGACGATCGCGTCGTCATGCGCAGACCACGCCGAAAGTGGACCGAGATAGGGCGTGCGCCCCAATTCCACCGCCTGTCGTGCCGTGATGCGCTCGGTGGTTTCGGCCTGCTGCTCCACAAAAGCCAGCCGGCGAGCGAGTTCACGCCGTCCGAGGGAGGCGAGCGGATCGCCGCCGAGCATGACGTGACCCTGGCGCGGCTTGCGGATGCCGGCCAGCATGGAGAGCAGCGTGCTTTTACCGGACCCATTCGGGCCGATTATGCCGAGAAACTCTCCGGAACCGACATCGAGCGAGACACCGCGTACGATGTCGATATTGCCTGCGCGAAATTTCAGGTCATGAGCGGATAGCTTCACGAACGTCCCCTCTTCTGTCCGAGGATGAAGGCGAAGGCGGGCGCGCCGACAAGCGCGGTGATGACACCGATGGGCAGCACCTGCCCGGGAATGACAATGCGGGAGAGAATATCGGCGATGATCATGAATACCGCACCGGTCAATGCTGTCACCGGCAGCAGCAGCCCATGGCGGACGCCGACGAAGATGCGTGCCGCGTGGGGAATGACGAGGCCGACAAAGCCGATGGACCCGACCAGCGAGACCATCACCGCCGTCATGATCGCCGAAACCGAGATCAGTACTGCATAGGTCCGCCGCACCGGAATGCCGAGCGAGGCGGCCGCCTGCCCGCCGAAGGCGAAAGCATCAAGCGCCCGGGCGTGCCAGAGGCAAACCGCAAGACCGGCAACACTGACCGGCAGGGCCAGCCACACATCCGGCCAGCGCACGCCCGAGAGGTTCCCCAGCAGCCAGAACATGATACCGCGCGCCTGTTCGGCATTGGCGGATTTGGTGACGATGAAGGACGTCATGGCATTGAACAGTTGCGAACCGGCCACCCCGGCCAGGATGATGGCACTGTTGCCGTGCCCTGCACGCACCGCCAGAAGACTGACAAGCGAGAATGCGACGAAGGCACCGATCAGTGCCCCCGCCGGCATTGTCAGAAAGCCCGCCCCAAAGCCGAGAAGGGCCACGCCCACCGCTCCGGTGGAGGCGCCCGCGGAAATACCGAGGATATAGGGGTCGGCAAGCGGGTTGCGCAGCAGCGATTGCAGAACCGCGCCGGCAAGCGCCAGTGAAGCCCCGCAGCAGGCGGCCACGACGGCGCGGCTGAGACGATAGCTCCACACAATTCCCTCATCCAGCGGCTCCAGCGGATAACCGGCGTCAAACACCCGGTTGGCGATGGTTTTCGCCACCACATCGAATGGAATGGCGGTTTCGCCGATGGCCGCCCCGGCCATCAGCGCGCCGAGCAGCAGGGCGAGCGCGGCAAAAACCAGCCCTCCTCTGCCGAGATGGATTGAAAACCCGCTCACTTGGCGAGACCGGCAGCCGAAATTGCCTCAGCCAGCGTTTCAATGCCTTCGATCGTCCGGATGGTCGGGTTCATCGCCTGGGCATCCATCTCGAAGACGTGACCTTCCTTGACAGCTGGCATGATGCTGGCCACGGGATCGGTGGCGAGGAATTTCTGCTTGACGGCGATGTCGTCAGCCGGGAAACGGCGGCGGTCCATCTTTCCGGCCACAATCACCGAAGGATTGGCCTTGGCGATGGTTTCCCAACCGACCGTTGGCCATTCTTCGTCGCTCTCGATCACATTCTTCAGGCCGAGCGCCGACATGATGTAGCCGGGCGCGCCATTGCGGCCCGCCACATAGGGATCGATATCCAGTTCCGCGCTGGAGAACCAGAAGACGGCGGAAAGCTTGCCGTTTGCGGAAGCAATCTTTGCGCGGGCAGCATCTTCCCGTTTTTTGAGATCATTGACCACTTCTTCGCCGCGATCCTGGACGTTGAAAATCTGCGCGAGGTCGCGGATTTCCTGATAGATCAAATCCATTGTGAAGCCGGTCTTGCGCACGCCGTCGCCGCCCCCGGAATTGTCCTTGCCCACGCAATCTGCCGGCGAGGTGTAAACAGGAATGCCGAGTTCGGCGAATTGCGCCGGCGTACCGACAACGCCCTCGGGGCCGATCTGCCACTGGAACTGCGTTGTGACGAGGTCCGGCCTCTTTCCGACGACGGCCTCGAAGCTTGGATCATTGTCGGCCAGACGCTCCACCCTGGAATTGGCCTCCTCATAGCCCGCAAGGACCGGGCCGATCCACAGGGCCGTGCCAACGACCTTGTCGGCCAGCCCGAGCAGATAAAGAACCTCAGTCGTGCTCTGGCCGACGGAGACGGCGCGGGCGGGCGGCTGCTTGAAAGTGATGTCGTGACCGCAGCTTTTGATTGTCAAGGGATATGCCGTTTCCGCGGCATTGGCGGTGGCGGCGGGCAGAACTGCAAGCGCAGCAGCGAGAAAGCCGGCGCGGACCGGCAGGCGTCCAGAATGAAACATGTGTTCTCCAATCGAAATGAAATCGCTTGTTCCAGAGCAGCGGCGTCAGAACGCGCAGCAACCACGGAACGTCTTGTACGGAGAACGGTAACAGGACGCAAACCAAATGTTATGAAATAACATTACAATCTCCTCTTCCGGGCTTCCCCGCCCGTAACGATGGTTTATATTTTGACGGCAGGTCTCCTGACTCACGGATTTGCGCCTTTCATCTGCCTTCCCGCATTCCGGAGAATGCAGTGGCATGACGCCATCGGCGTCACGAGGATGAGCGGCAATCCGCTTACAGTTGCGGGGGCAGCCACGGCATTGGGCGATAATCATCACCCGCACCGTGTTCCCTATTAATCCCTTCGCCTTTCGGCTGCAGGAACCGTCGCTTTCTCACATAAGGGTCAAGGGGCAGTGCGTCAATCATCAAAGCATGTTTCTAGCGCAGCGGAACGCATAGCGTCGGGCGACGCCCGAAACAGGACCACCACATAATCAGTCGAATTGAGGCGGTTCAAAACTGCGCTTCAGCACAGCGATGGACCCGCAAGGGCGAAAATCCTCGCCGGACCCGAACCCGCAGGCTGCGGCGTCTGTTTCGACATGGTGGTAAGAGTTTCGATCACGACCAGGCCGGATTGCGTCAGAAAATCGGTCAATACGCCCTGGTCTTGCACGGCATCCAGACGGACGAGCTGATCGTCCAGATCGGCAAAATGCCGACTCACCAGCGCGACCGCATCTTTCTCCTCAACTGCGACAACCGGACCGACGATGTGACCTCGCCCAGCCGCCCGGCGCAGCGCGAAAGCCACCAGACGATCGACCTCGAAAAGGCCATATCCAGTATTGTCGCGCAGAAGACGTTGCAGCACGCCCCGCCTCGATACGCCCAAAGCCGCCCGGTCAATCGTCATGACCGCCGACAAATGATCTTCCGAGAGGGGCTCGATCCGTTGCTTTCTGCCAAGCCCCGGTGTCTGCACGGGGGAGCGCGCCCTGCCCCGAAACAGCTGCACCTTTTCCGCATCTCCGGAAAAGCCTAGCCCTGCAAAAAGACGACGTGAAACGTCGGTGGCGTTCAGCCGCAAGACGGTTGACGGGTATTTTGCCAGAAGCTGCCGCACCAGCCAGGGCGCCACGCCACGCCCCTGCAGACGTGGCGATACGATGACCATGCCGAGCGTCGCGAAACCCTGATCATAGGGAAAGAGCATCGCTGTCGCGACAACACGGTCGATCTCGTCCAGCGCAGCGAGACCGACACCGCATTGCCTCAGGAAACACCATTCATTGGCGTGATAGCGCCATCCGACCGCCATGGAGAGGGCGTGCAGACGATCTGCCTCCACATCGGCAATATCCACGGTCCGCAACTCGAAACTATCGACTTTGAGCAGCTCCATCGCAAACGGCTCTCACTCCCTCCAGCGCGGGGAACCAGCGTTCCCGGCGTCCAAGCCATGACGTCCGAGGATAACGAGCCATGCCAGCACGAATTTTCTGAAAGCACTGGAAGGACACAACAATCTACCGAAATACCTCGCTTTTCAGCAGATAAACGCCTTCGGCCGTTCTAAGCTTTTGCAATGAGCAATGCGGCCATCATAACGGGCCAACGGGGACGACCATGAACGCAATCGAAATCCTTGAGCGTCTCGTCGCCTTTCCGTCAGTGGTGGGAACGGCCAATGGCGACATTGCCGGATGGATTGCCGAATATTTGGAAAGCCATGGCGCAAGAGTATCCGTGATTCCGGGGCCGGAGGGAGACCGCGCCAATCTCTTCGCCACCTTCGGACCGGCCGATCGGGCCGGTTACATTCTGTCCGGCCACATGGATGTGGTACCCGCCGGAGAACCGGAATGGTCTTCCGATCCTTTCCGGCTGAGAACGGAAAACGACAGGCTCTACGGACGCGGGACGACCGACATGAAAGGTTTTCTGGCAACCGTCCTCGCCGCAGCCCCTGCCTATTCGCGCATGACGCTTCAGCGCCCCGTGCATATCGCCTTTTCCTACGACGAGGAGGCAGGTTGCCGCGGTGTTCCCCATCTCATCGCGCGCCTGCCGGAACTGTGCGCGCCACCGGCGGGCGCCATTATCGGCGAGCCCAGCAATTTGCGTTCCGTGCGTGCCCACAAGGGAAAAGCCGCGGCGCGGGTCAGCATCCGTGGCAGGTCAGGCCATTCTTCACGGCCCGATCAGGGAGTGAACGCCATTCATCTGATGGCAGGCATCATCGCGACGGCGGTGGAGGCGGCAGACGCGTTGACCCGGGGTCCTTTAGAGAAGACCTTCGAGCCGCCCTACTCTTCCCTGCAGATCGGTACCGTCAACGGCGGACAGGCGATCAACATCATTCCCGATCATTGCGCCATCGAACTGGAGGCAAGGGCTATTTCAGGTGTCTCGCCAATCGACCTGCTGGAGCCGGTACGACGTAGCGTGGAGGCGCTCACCGCGACAGGTGTCGATATCGAATGGCTGCCGATGAGCGCCTATCCGGCACTGTCGCTTCCCGCCGAGGCCCCGCTTGCCTCGCTTTTGGAGGAACTGACCGGCACTCCCGGTCTCGCGGCTGTCAGCTATGGCACGGAGGCCGGGCTCTTTCAGGCTGCGGGCATCGACGCCATCATCTGCGGCCCCGGCGATATCGGCCGCGCCCATAAACCGGACGAATTTATAACAGCGGGCGAACTTTCCGCCTGCCAGTCGATGCTGGAAATGCTCGGCCGGCGCTGCACGGCATGAACCCTCGAGACCACGGATCAGATGACATTTCTCTTTAACTCCGACGCCAGACGCGGCGAAATCTTCCGGCAGGCCCTGGCTGACGAATTGCCGGATCTCCCCTTCGCAATGGATGCCTCCAAGGTCGATCCCGATGCAGTCCGTTACCTCATCACCTGGACGGTGCCGGAGGATATAGCGCGTTATCGTAACCTCGAAATCCTCTTTTCGATCGGGGCCGGTGTGGACCAGTTTCACATCGATACGGTCCCGCAGACGGTGAAAGTCGTACGCATGGTGGATGAGGGGATCATCCGCATGATGCAGGAATATATCTGCCTCGGCGTGCTCGCCCTTCACCGCAATCTCCCCGCCTATCTGAAACAGCAGCGGCAGCAGTTGTGGAAGGCGCTGCCGCAACGGCAGGCAGAAGACTGCCGGATTGGCGTCCTTGGCCTCGGCATGCTGGGCGTCGCAGCGCTGGAGCGGTTAAGAACCTTCGGCTTTCCGCTCGCCGGCTGGAGCCGGTCGCCGCGCGAGATCGATGGCGTCACCTGTCACCATGGCGATCACGGGCTGAAAGCCATACTCTCCACCAGCGACATCCTCATCTGCCTGCTGCCGCTGACGGACGAGACCACCGGACTTCTCAACGCCCAGCGCCTGAGCCTTTTACCCGATGGCGCGGGACTTGTTCACGCCGGACGTGGCAGACAGCTCGATCACGGCGCACTCCTCGATGCGCTCGATAAAGGCCGGCTCTCGGGTGCAGTGGTCGACGTTACGGATCCCGAACCGTTGCCCGAAGACCATCCTTTCTGGACCCACCCCAAAATTCTCCTGACGCCGCATATCGCCAGCGTCACTCAGCCCCATTCCGCGGCACGCACCGTTGTCGAAAACATCAAACGCCACGAGTCCGGTCTTCAACCGCTCGGCCTTGTCGACCGCCGCCGCGGATATTGATCATCACGCCTGTTTCAGAAAGGAAAATCCATGCCGCTTCTCAAGCCCATCGATACCAACCCCGATTTCGAGCCCAAGGCCTCCAAGGCGCTGCCAGAACGCCTCATTGCAGGCGACCCGTCGTTCAAGACCTGGGCGCTTGACGAAGCTCGCGACGGAACCGTGAAGACAGGCATTTGGGAAGCGACACCGGGGGAAAGCCGTTCCATCAAAGGTGAGACCTTCGAGTTCTGCCATATTCTGGCCGGCGTCATCGAAATCACCCCTGATGGCGGCGAACCGCAGCGTTATACGGCGGGCGACAGTTTCGTAATGAAACCCGGTTTCGTCGGCGTCTGGAAGACCATTGAGACGGTGCGCAAAATCTACGTCACAGTGAACGGATGAGGCGTATCTCGCCGGTTTTCCAGGTTGCCCGCGACAACGGAACCGGCGAGAGACCACAGGCAGCACGCACCAAAGATTGCGCTGTCTGGCAACGGTAAAACGGGATTTTCGTTCACTGCCACGGCTGCAGTCGGTCGATTTCGCTTGCCGACAGGAATTAGCTTTGAGGGCATATTCAAAGGGGATTTCCCATGACGCTCAGCTTCGATCCAGGCAGCCTGTCCCTGCCAATCGGCCACTTCATCGGCAGCAGGCTCGTCACCGCTGAAAACGGTATCGACATGCACCGCCCATCGGACGGGGCCCCATATGCCGGGTGCCCGAAGGCGGATGCAGCCCTGGTGGATGAAGCGGTGCAAACGGCCAAGGCCGCACTGAAAAGCAGCAACTGGGGCGGGGTGCGCCCGCGCGAGCGCACCCGGGTCCTGCAACGCTGGGCTGACCTGATAGAGCAGGAAGCCGAGACGCTGGCAAAGATCGAGGCGCTGTCCTCGACCCGGCCGGTCGGCCAACTGATCGCCGGCGATATCGCCGTGACCGCCGAGCAAATCCGCTTCTTCGCCGAATTCGCCGACAAGGAAGGCGGCGATCTGGTGCCGACCGACGACACGACCCTCGGCATGATCATGACGGAGCCATATGGCGTGGTGGGTGCGATTACACCGTGGAATTTTCCGGTCTCCATGGCTGGCTGGAAGCTCGGCCCGGCGCTTGCGGCAGGCAATGCCGTGGTGCTGAAACCTTCGGAGATGACGCCCTTCTCCAGTATTTTCATGGCGCAGCTGGCGATCAAGGCCGGGTTACCCGCCGGCCTCATCAACATCGTGCTGGGCGACGGTCCCGTCACGGGCAACGCCATCACCGGCCATCCCGAGATTTCGAAGGTGAGCTTCACCGGCTCCACCGCCGCGGGAGCCGCCATCATGGCCAATATCGCCCGTACAGGGATCAAGCCCATGACGCTGGAACTTGGTGGCAAGAGCCCACAGATTGTCTTCGCCGATGCGGATATCGAAAAGGCGGCGACGGCCATCGCCGGCAATATTCTCTCCAATGCCGGGCAGGCCTGTGTGGCCGGCTCGCGCATCCTCGTGGAGGACAGTGCGGCAGATGCCCTCTCCGCCGCAATCATCGCCCGCATGAAGGCGGTGAAGCCCGGGCCCACCTGGGACGAGACAACGCAATATTCGCCTATTATCTCCGAGGTGCAGCGCAAGCGCATCGACGGTATCGTGCAGGCGGCGGTCTCCCATGGCGGCCAATGCCTCACCGGCGGCGCGATCATGGACGGCCCCGGCTATTTCTACCAGCCGACACTGATCGCAAACGTCGACCAGACCTCCCCCGCCGTGACCGAGGAAATCTTCGGGCCGGTGCTGACGCTGCAGACCTTCCGCACGGAAGAAGAGGCTCTTTCGCTTTCCGATCATCCGACCTACGGTCTGGCGGCGGGTCTTTTCAGCCGTGACGTCTCACGCGTCATGCGCCTGTCCCGCGCCATCCAGGCGGGTACGATCTGGGTCAACCGTTACGGCCGCTCGCGCGACCACATTCTGCCTACCGGCGGCTACAAACGTTCCGGCATCGGCAAGGATCTCGGACGGGAAGCCTATCTCGCCAACCGCAAGAGCAAGAGCGTCCTGATTGGACTGTGACAGGGGAAATTTCTTGAAAACGCATCGCATCGCACTCATTCCCGGCGACGGCATCGGCAAGAGCGTCACTCATGCCGCATGGCAGGTACTCAACGCCGCCGCCAGAACCTCCGGTTTTGCGCTTGAAGGAACGGAGTTCCCCTGGTCCTGCGCGTTCTATCAGGAAACCGGCGCGATGATGCCCAAGGACGGTATTGAGACCCTGCGCGGTTTCGACGCCATACTCCTCGGGGCCGTAGGCTGGCCGGCCGAAGTTCCGGATTCGGTATCTCTGCACGGCCTGCTGCTGCCGATCCGCAAGGCCTTCGTGCAATATGCCAATATCCGACCGCACCGATTGCTTCCCGGTGTCGAAGGTCCGTTGAAGGCCGATGGATTCGATATCCTCTGCATTCGCGAAAATACCGAGGGCGAATATTCCGGCGCCGGTGGCCGGGTGCATCAGGGCACGGACGATGAGGTGGCCGTGGAAACCTCGATCTTCACGCGGACGGGCGTGGAGCGCATCCTGCGTTTCGGCTTCGAACAGGCGCAGAAACGTCGCGGCAAGCTGGCCTCGATCACCAAGTCGAATGCCCAGAAATACTCGATGGTGTTCTGGGATGAGGTAACGCACAGGCTCGCCGCCGAATATCCCGGTGTCGAGGTTTCCAGCTACCACATCGACGCCATGGCGGCGCGCATGGTGATGGCGCCGGAAAGCCTCGATGTCGTCGTCGCCTCCAATCTTTTCGGCGATATTCTGACCGACCTGGGCGCGGCCATTCAGGGCGGTCTCGGATTTGCCGCCTCCGCCAATATCAATCCCGACCGCAGCGCGCCCTCCATGTTCGAGCCGGTGCACGGTTCAGCGCCTGACATCGCCCATCTCGGCATCGCGAACCCAATCGCCGCCATCTGGTCGGGGGCGATGATGCTCGAGCATCTCGGGGAAAAGAATGCCGCGGCTCGGATTATGGCCGCACTGGAAACGACGACCGGCCGGGGTATCGGCACCGTGCCGGGCAGGGATGAGACGGACGCCATAACGGCTGCAGTTCTCGCAGCGCTCGACTGATTTCGGAGACAGATGATGCAAGGTTTGAAGGATAGGGATCTCTTTCGCCAGGCCGGCCTGATCGGCGGCGCATGGAAGGCAGCGGCATCGGGCAAGGCGGTCGACGTGATCGACCCGGCAACGCAGGCAGTCATCGGCAGCGTGCCGGATATGGGCGGAGGGGAAACCCGGGCGGCGGTGGAGGCCGCCGATGCGGCCTTCGGCCCCTGGAGAAAAGAGACCCATGCCGAGCGGGCGGCCCTTCTCGAAAAATGGTTCGCCCTGATGATCGAGCATATGGACGATCTTGCGCTGATCCTGACCACGGAACAGGGCAAGCCGCTTGAGGAGGCGAAGGGAGAAATCCGCTATGGCGCATCCTTCGTCAAATGGTTCGCGGAAGAAGCTCGCCGTATTGGCGGCAGCACCATCCCTTCACCGACACCGGACCGGCGCATCGTGGTGCTGAAAGAACCGGTCGGCGTCTGCGGCATCGTCACCCCGTGGAACTTCCCGAACGCGATGATCACGCGCAAGGTTGCACCCGCACTTGCCGCCGGCTGCACCGTCGTCATCAAGCCTTCCGAATTCACGCCCTATTCGGCACTGGCGCTCGGTGTTCTCGCCGAACGGGCCGGTATTCCCGCTGGTGTCATCAACATCGTGACGGGCATGCCGACCGATATCGGCAACGAAATCATGGCGAATGAGACGGTGCGGAAAATTTCCTTCACGGGCTCAACCCGCGTTGGCTCACTCCTGATGCGAGGCGCTGCCGACAGTGTAAAGCGGCTCTCGCTGGAACTGGGCGGCAACGCGCCCTTCATCGTTTTCGACGATGCCGATCTCGATCTGGCCGTGGAAGGCGCGCTCGTTTCGAAGTTCCGCAATGGTGGGCAGACCTGCGTCTGCGCCAACCGCATTCTCGTTCAGGCAGGCGTTTATGACGCCTTTGCAAAAAAACTGGCGGATCGCGTTGATGCCATGCGGGTCGGTCCCGGCACGGAGGCCGGTGTGTCCATCGGCCCAATGATCAATGAGCCGGCCATAGCGAAGATCCGCGCCCATGTGGAAGATGCCGTGGCCAAAGGTGCGAAGATCATCACCAGACCCCGCCCTCTACCGGAAGGTCCGCAATACACCGCCCCCATTGTGCTGACCGGCGCAACGACCGGCATGCGTCTGGCAAGCGAAGAGACCTTCGGCCCGGTCGCTCCCCTCTTCCGTTTTGAAACGGAAGAAGAGGCGATCGCCATCGCCAACGGTACCCCGTTTGGGCTTGCGGCCTACTTCTACACTGAAAGCCTCAGACGCGCCTGGCGCGTGGGTGAAGCGCTGGAATTCGGAATGGTGGGCCTCAACACCGGCGCGATTTCCACCGAGGTCGCGCCTTTTGGCGGGGTCAAGCAATCCGGCCTTGGCCGCGAAGGCGCGCAGGTCGGCATCGAAGAATATCTGGAAATAAAGACGTTCCATATCGGCGGACTTGCCTGATACTTCTTTCCCATCCCCGACTAAAGGGTCGCCCAGCGACCCTTCTTTTTTGCAGATCGACAAGAAACGAGATGCCTGTGCGGAATGGGAAGCGCGGCCCGAATGAGCGCCTTCTTCAGTGGGCCGCGTCGATCATCGCGATCCAGCCGGCAGCCCGCCGAGCGGCTTCGGCCAGGACGGGTTTCGGAGCCTTATACCACTCATTTTCCGGCAGTTCTCGTTTCAGACGAACGAAGCTTATCGCGTCGTCCAGGGTCGGAAACTCCGCTGGCAGTGTGAGATGGAGGAAGAGCGCGACGACGGCGACAGAGCGGGAACGGCCGCCCCGGCAATTGATGAGCACATTGCCGCGCTCCCGGCGGGGGTAAGATGGTTTTTCCGGCAGAATCTGCTCCAGCGCCGCCCGCAGAATATAATGGGCTGCCACCATTTGGGTATCAGGATTCCCGGCCCCGTCGATCAGACCGATCTTGTAATATCGGATTTCGCCCGGCCCATAGACGCTGCCTTCATGATCTGAAACCACATCGGACTGCTCCACGAAATTGAAGTCCAGATTGACGGCGCAATTGACTACGGTGGTAATGCCGTTTTGACGCAGAAGATTGAGGTCGCTCGCACCCTCTTTGCCCGAAATGAAAAGATCGACACCATAAAGCGGATGCCGTTCATAGATGCGGCTGAGCTTCGGCAGTTCGCCGCTCTCCTGCTCTCGGGCTATGGTCTGTTGCGGTTGCGGCATGTCATGTCTCCCCGGCACCGGTACGGCAGCCGTCATATCTTTGCTTTTTCAGTTTCTGCGGCGGTTGGCACGTGTTGCACCGACGTCTTGGCGCTGCGGCTTGCGGATATGGCTCGTGCCACCCGCTGCAATGTCGGATAGTTGGCCCCCTCACCCGTGGCTATATAACCCGGACAAAGGAATTCGGCGGCGCCTTCCGCCACCTTTCCTAGAGTGAGAGGTTCATAGGCGCCGCCGGCATTTTTGAGAATGAGGATGGCGGCTGCCACATCCCAGGCGTTGACGCCGAAACCAGCGGCCGCATCCGTCCAGCCCGCCGCGACGTGAGCAATGCTGAGCGCAGCGCTGCCGGGCCGGCGCAATGTAGAAAAGGTCTCAGTAAGAGTACCGAAATTGGCGAGCGCCGCTTCCCGCCCATCCAGCCGGAAATCGCGCGAGACGGGATAGCCGGTGATGAGCGTCGCCCGTGTCTCGTCCGCGACGCTACGCGAGCGCAGCCTTTCGCCGTTCAGATAAGACGCCTGGACATCGGCCGAAAACATCTGCTCCGCGACAGGGTCATAAACCACGCCGGCAACAACCTTCCCGTCGATAACGGCGGCAATGGACACGCACCAGAAGGCAAGGCCGCGGGCGAAATTTGCCGTGCCGTCGATGGGGTCGACATACCATTGTACCTCACCGCTACCGATCTGGCCGCCCTCCTCACCCATGATGGCCGAGTTGGGTTCCCGTTCGAGAATGATGGTGCGAATGGCGGCCTCGGCGCGCTTGTCGTGGATAGTCACGATATCATGGAGATCGACCTTGTAGTCCACCGTCATGTCCGATCGGAATGCCGCAAGCAGGGGATCGCGCACGGCACGCGCCGCTGTTTCGGCGATTTTCATCAACCGCACGGAGCGGGAAAAAGCGCCCTCATCTCCAGGATTTCGTTCGCTCAATGAGGTCTGCATCGGCATGTCCATTCCGTTCATTCGCAAAAAGGAAGAGGCGGCGCGGCCAGGACCGCGCCAGCCGGGATTACTTCGTGTAGTTGACGCGCCAGAAATCCTGCCATTCCTCGCGCCGATCGAAATCATCGAGACCCGTAGCAGAATTGTATCCCATCAGCCGGTCGGCAACCTTCATCAGCCCCGAAGGCTCATCATCCGGCACCTTGATGTCGGTATTGGTCGGCAGCTTACCGTCCTTCATCTGCGGGGCGATGCCCTCTTCCGTCAGGATATAGTGGATAAAGAGCTTGGCCGTGTTCGGGCTTTTGGTCTTGGAGGCCATCAGGCCGAGCTTGATATAGGTCCAGCCGACCCAGGGATCGAGGTCGGTGCAGAGGCCGAGCTTGTAGCCCTTGTCGGCATTGTCGCGAAATTTGGCTGAACTTAGCAGGCCGAAGAAGGGCTGGTTCTGGCCGGGCGCGCCGACCGCTTCCGCAACCGGGTCGTCGCCGTCGGTGGCGAGCGGGCCATTCGCAGCCAGCGCCTTTATCCACGCAGCTGCCGCACTCTTTTCCTCCGTCTCCCTGCCGAAATGAGCCTTATAGGCCGCCGCTACCTTTTCATTACCGTGGGCTTCAAGCTGGTTGAACCAGTCGGTATAGGTGCTCTTGCTGAGCGGATCGACCATGGCGACCTTGCCTTTCCATTTCGGCTCGGTCAGTTCCCAGATATTCGTCACCGGGCATTTGTCATAGGCTTCGGTATTATACGCCCAGACGTTGGCGTTGGTGGAAATGGCCAGTGGGTTTTGAAACTGCGCCGGAATTTTCGAGTTCATGTCGCCCGGCAGGTAATTTTCCACAAAACCCGCCGGCAGAAGCTGGGCAAGTGCAGAGGGCGCATCGGTAATCAACACCACATCCCCCTGCACATTGTTCGACTGGCTTTCGCGGATGATCATCTCCAGCTGGCTATTGGCGGAGACCTTTACGCCCGTCGCCTTCAGCCCGTATTTGGCGCTGAATTTATCCGCCATCTCAACGATCTTGCCGGTGCTGTCATAGATGTTGATCGGCTTCTCCTGCTTTGCCGCCGCAAGGACGGCATCGAGATCGAATGGCTCTTCAGCCGTGGCGGCCAGAGCGGAAGCGCCTATAATCATTGCACCTGCGGCCATGGCCGAGGCAGCCCTCAATTTCATTTTTCGCATCGTTTCCCCTCCCAAGGAAAAGACAGGCGGGTTTGCACCCCGCCTTCCGTTTATTTTTTGTAGTTCACACGCCAGAAATCCTGCCAGCCTTCGCGCTTGTCGAGATCGTCGGCCGCCGTTGCAGCGTCGAAAGCCATCAGCTCATCGAGATGATCGGCGACCCTCGAAGGCTCATCCGCCGGCAGGGCGATTTTCATATTGCCGGAAAGCTTGCCGTCAGCGGTCTGAGGCGCGATGCCTTCTTCCGTCATCAGATAATGCAGGAAGAGTTTCGCGGCATTCGGGCTTTTCGTTTGCCCGGCAATCAGGCCGAAACCGGGATAGAGGAATCCGGAAAACGGCTTTACACCGCTGCAAAGACCGAGCTTCAGCCCCTTGGCTTCATTGTCACGATACTTCGCGACCGAGGTGATGACGAAGAAGGGATCGGTCTGTCCCGGAGCACCGGCAGCGTCCGCCACCGAACTGGAATCCGTCAAGAGCGGCGCATTTTCGGCAAAGGCTTTCACCCAGGCAGCGGTTGCGCTTTTTTCGCCCGTTTCCAGCTTCTTGCCGTAGAGGTCCTCGTAGGCTTTGGCGACATCGGCATCGTGGTGGGTTTCGATCTGGTTGAACCAGTCGGCATAAAGCGGTTTGTCGAATAGATCGAGCATGGCAAGCTTGCCCTTCCAACGCGACTCCGTCAGCTGCCAGATGTTGGTGACCGGGCATGTGTCGTATTTCTCGGTATTGTAGGTCCAGACATGCGGGTCTGAGACGACCACGAGCGGATCCCGCAGCTTCTGCGGAATATCGCCTTCGATATCAGGCGGCGTCCAGCTGGTAGCGATACCTGCCGGCAGAAGCTCGCCCATGGCGGAGGCAACATCCGTGGCCACGCTCACATCGCCGACGACATTGCCGGCCCGATGTTCGCGGATCATCAACTCGACCTGCGTCGCCTCGTTCACCTTCTTGCCGCTGGCCTGCACGCCATACTTGGCCGTAAACGCCTGCGCGGTATCCACGATCTTACCGGTGACCGCATAAACCGTAATCGGCTTTTCCTTCTTCGCGGCAGCGATGAGCTCATCGAGATTGAAGGCTTCCTGCGCATGCGCGGCCCCGCTAAGTGCCAGCGAGACGCCGAGGCAAAGTGCGGAGGCGGTCCCCCGCCGCCTGCGCTCGTTGCCATTATTATTGCTAGCCATGATCGTCACGAGTTGATCCCCCATTATTTTTTGTAGTTCACACGCCAGAAGTCCTGCCAGGTTTCACGCGCATCCCAGTCTTCAAGACTGGTCGCCATGCTGTAGGGCAGAATGTTATCGAGGACGGCGCCAATACCCGATGGCTCGTCGGCGGGCAGACTTACCTCCCTGTTGGTCGACATTTTGCCGTCGATCGCCTGCGGCGCGATACCTTCGGCGGTCATGATGTAGTGAATGAAAAGCTTCGCCGCATTCGGGCTGTTCGTGCCCTTGGTGATCAGCCCGACGCCCGGATAGAGCCAGCCGACCCAGGGTTTCAGCTCCTTGCAGAGGCCGAGTTTCGTGCCCTTCTCGGCATTGTCGCGGAACTTGGCCGAGCTGATGAGGCCCATGAAGGGTTCTTTCTGACCGGGAGCACCAACGGCTTCGGCAGCAGCCGCATCGGCGTCGGTCAGAAGCGGAGCATTGGCGGCAAGCGCCTTCACCCAGGCTGCCGTCGCGCTCTTTTCCCCCGTTTCGAGGTCCTTGCCGTAAAGCGCCTTATAGGCCGCTTTCACTTCACCGTCGCCGTGGCTGGCCATCTGGTTGAACCAGTCGACATAAGATGCCTTGCCGAGCGGATCCTGCATCGCCACCTTCCCCTTCCACTTCGGGTCGGTCAGTTCCCAGATATTGGAAACAGGGCATTTGTCGAAGAGTTCGCTATTATAAGCCCAGACATTGGCGCTGGTGACGACGGTCAGCGGGTCCTGATACTCCGGCGGAATATTGCCGGCCATATCCGGCGGCAGCCAGCTTTCGACAAAACCGAGCGGAATAAGCTGCGCCATCGCGGCCGGCGCATCGCTGATGATCGAGACGTCACCCTGAATATTGTTGGCGCGCGCCTCGCGGATGATCATCTCCAGCTGGGCGGAGGCCTTCACCTTCGCGCCCTCAGCGCCGACACCGTATTTCGCGGCGAAGTTCTTCGCCATTTCAACGATCTTTCCCGTGCTGTCATAGACGGTGATCGGTTTTTCCTTTTTCGCCGCCTCGATCAGGGCATTGAGGTCGAAAGGCTCTCCCGCTTTCGCCACGCCGCCAAGCGTTGCGGCAATCGCCGTTGCGCATAAGAGCCGGCTCAGGCCCGCTGTTGTCCGCTTCATCCTGCTTCTCCTTCAGCCGTCTCGGCGGCGTTTTCAGTTGTAGGTGCTGTGGCGCAGAACGGCGTCCGCCTCGGTGATCCTCTGCCCCCTGGCATCGAAGGCGTGAAGGGCTTCGGGCGGCACGTGAAAGAACACGCGGTCGCCGCTGTCGATACGCGGCAGGGAGTGGGTGGTCAGGAACAGCGTGTGGTTCTCGCTTCTGAGTTCGAGAATCCAGCTGCCGCCGGTCGGCAGCACGCCGGTCACCGTCATCTCGCCGGCGAAGCTGCCTTGCGGCACATCCTCGGACTTCATCACATAGCCCATGGCTTCCGGCCGCATGCCGATCGAGGCAATGCCGCGCAGTTGCGGATAACGGGTTGCGAAATAGGCTTCCGCCCTGTCCGCTATGTCCGACACCCCTGGCTGGCCGAAAGTCAGTATGTTGATCGGCGGGCTGCCGACGAACTCGGCGACGAAACGATTGGCCGGACGGTCGTAGATATCGTTCGGCGTGCCCATCTGCTGCAGCGTGCCTTCGTTCATGACGGCAATGGTGGTGGCAAGTGTCATGGCTTCCCACTGGTCATGCGTCACGAAGACGATGGTCGTCTTGAATTCCTTGTGCAGCCGCTTCAGCTCGGCGCGCATTTCAAGCCGCAGCCGGGCATCCAGATTGGAGAGCGGCTCATCGAGAAGCAGAACGCCCGGATTGACGGCGAGCATGCGGGCAAGCGCCACACGCTGCTGCTGACCACCGGAAAGCTGCGACGGATAGCGGTCGCGATATTTGGCGATGTCGAGCGCCTGCATGACGCGCTCGACACGGGCTTCACGCTCGGCCTTCGGCAGCTTGCGCAGGCGCAGGCCGAAATCGGTATTGCGCTCGATGGTCAGATGCGGCCATAGCGCGTAGCTCTGGAAAACAAGGCCCATTTCACGTTTTTCCGGCGGCACGAAAATGCCTTCGGTCACGGAATCGATCACCCGGTCGCCGACGCGGATCTCTCCGCCCGAGAGGTTTTCGAGGCCAGCTATCATGCGAAGCGTGGTGGTCTTGCCGCAGCCGGAAGGCCCGAGCAGGCACATGAACTCGCCGTCGCGGATTTCGAGATCGAGATCGGAAACCGCATTCGCGGAATTCACGCCGTAGTTTTTCTGCGCACCGCGCAGGTTGATGGTAGGCATCAGCTTCCAAGTCCTTCTGCAAGATTTGTGCGGGTCAGCTTCTGGGCCAACAGCGTGCCGAAATAGGCAATGGCGGCGATGATCAGCACCACGGCGTTGGCAGCCTGCGTGTAGTGGTAGTCGACCAGCCGCAGCGAATAGGTGGTCAGAACGTCCGTGCTCGGCACGGCGAGGATAACGAAGAGGCTGAGACCCTTGATGCCCGAAATGAAGGGCAGGAGAACCCCGGTCACCAGCGACCCTTTCTGGATCGGGATGACGATCGAGATCATGCGGCGGAACCAGCCTGCACCGGCGATCTGGGCAGCCTCTTCCGGGTCCTTTCCAAGCTGCGTCATGGCGGAAATGCCGGCTCGCGAAGCGTAGGGCATCTGGTCAGCGATCAGCGCCAGGATGAGGATCGTCACCGTGCCATAGAGCGCCGGCATCGGCCCGCGCGGAACGGCGAAGAGCGACAGATAGGCGGCGGCAAAGGCAATGCCGGGCACGAGATAGGGCAGGAACGTCACCTGTCGCAGGTAGACGGACAGGGCACGCACCGGCGTGCGGATGACGACATAACCAACGAGCAGGCCAAGAATGCCCGATGTGAGCGAGGCAAGCCCGACGATCATCATCGTGTTTTTTGCGGCAGCCCATAGGTCGGGGCTCAGGAGCACGCCGGTCTGCAAGGCGACGGTGTTGAGGTTGCTGCCAATCCAGTAATCGAGGGTGAAGTTGTCGAACGTGAAGCGGGCCGGCATTTTCATGACCGTCGAGAGCGCCAGGGTCAGAAGCGGCAGGCCGACACTGAGAACGAAGATGGCAGCCGCGAAGCCCGTCGCCGGAAGACGCATCTTGCCGAGACGGCTCTGCCTGTTCATCGAGCCTTTCGAACCAATGGTCACGAAACGGCGGGCTTCGCGAACGAGGCGGGCGTCGATCATGAGCGTGATGATGCCGATGAGCATGATCGAGGCCGCGACGACACCGGCAACGCCCGTCTGGCGCGACGCAATGCTGCGGAACAGCGATGTGGAGAGAACCTCGAACTTCACGGGCAGCCCGAGAACATAGGGCACGCCGAACTCGCCAAGGCATTTCGCAAAGATCAGCACCATCGAGGACAATAGCGCCGGGCGCATCAGCGGCAGGATGACCTGCAAGGCGACCTGATAACGATGGGCACCGAGAATGCGGGCGGAATCCTCGAGCTGCGAGTCGAAGCGGCGAAGCGCCGAGCCGAACAGCAGGATGACGAAAGGCGTGTAATGCAGGGCAAGGATTATGGTGATCGGGAAACGCCCGTAAGCCACCCAGTCCGGCGGCGTGAGGCCTATCGCCTCGAACCAGCCGGGCTGGCCGCCAACGGTGCGATTTTTAAACAACGTCGTCCAGGCGAGCGCGAAGGTCCAGGCCGGCAGCATATAGGGCACGATCAAGGCGGTGGCGAACCAGCGGCGGCCGAACATGTCCGTTCTGCTGATAAGCCAGGCAAGAACGGTGCCGATGACGAGCGAAAGCGCAATCGCCCCGAATGCGACGGTCAACGTATTGAAGAGCGGACGCCAGAAAAGATCCGATGCGACGGGCGAAAAAAACGCCCTGTCGAGATAATAAAGCGTGAGATCGCCGACATCCTTGCCGAGGCGCCGTTCGTGGCCGAACTGGACGCGGACGGCATCGAGAATGATCGAAATGATCGGAACGACGATCAGATAGGTGAAAAGCAGAGCCGTCAGAACGCCGATCAGCGTCGTAGGCTCCCTGAGTGCGACCTTGAGACGATACCGCCAGGCCTGCCATGCCGAAGGCGCGGTCGTCGGGGGACTTCCCAGCGCCTCCGCCTTCGTCGATTCGCTTAAAAGAGCCATTCTCTCTCCCCATATGGCCACGCTTTGCCCTCACGCGCCGGCAAACACCTGCCTTCGCGCGACCCGCAGAACAGGCGGCGCGTGCGTAACCTTCAGCAATGCATCTATGCTTCAGAAGCGGGTGTTTCACCCGCTCACAACGATGATCCCAGCTCCTCCCGAAAACATCGCGGGCAAAGCAATTATGGAATAAAAATTCCATATCTCACTCTACCTTGGAATGCATGATCCGTCTTAAAAGACGTTTTGTCAATGAAAAAATGCACACGTGATCATTAACTTATTTATTTGTTTTCAAACGTGTTTTTGTCACAAAACTGTAATTTTTGAACGACGGCGGGCAGGAAATGTTTTTCCTGTCCCGACGCCTGTGGAACGGATTGGATATTTCCTGAAACGCCAGAGAGCTTTTCTCAAGGGTGACGGGGTGCTGGCGAAATTGGAATAGCCGACATCCCGTAGCCTGTGATATCAGGCATTGGATTTCGGAACCGGGGGAGTCGGATGGCAAGAGGGTTCGTGACGGCCGAAGAGGTGGCGAAAAAGGCCGGGGTTTCACGCTCAGCCGTCTCTCGTACCTTCACACCCGGCGGCAGCGTATCGAAGGCCGTCCGGCGCAAGGTGCTGAAAGCCGCGCAGGAACTCGGCTACCGCGTCAACCGTCTGGCGCAGGGCCTCAACAACGACCGCTCCAATCTTATCGGGGTCGTCGGTGCCAATCTCAGCTCCCCATTCATTTCAAAACAGCTCGATCTCCTCAGCATCGGCCTCCTGCGCCGGGGCTTGCAATGCCTGTTGCTGAATGCGGCAGATGCCCGCAAGGACATTGCGCCGCTGATCGAGCTTCTCTTCGAATTCCGCGCGCAGGCCATCGTTGTCCTTTCCGGCGAACCGCCGGCCTCGATCGTCGATGAATGCATCGCCAATGGCGTGCGCCTCATTCTCATAAATCAGCGTCTTGATCGCACCGACACGAATATGGTGTTGAGCGACGATTCCCATGGCGCCGATCTTGCCGCCATGCGGCTTGTGGCGGCGAAATGCAGGAAAGTCGCGGTCGTTTCCAGCGGTAGCCAGACGCCGGCTCAGCTGCGCCGCGCCGGTGCCTTCACCCAGCGCATGACGGTTGAAGGTATCGAGGTCGTGCCCTGGTCCGGTGGTCCGACCAGCTATGACAGCGGCTATCAGGCCGGCTGCGAATTGCTGGCGGACAAGTCCATCGATGGCGCTTTCTGCGTGACCGATCTGCTCGCGCTCGGCTTCATGGACGCCGCGCGTCTTGAAATGGGCCGCCGGGTGCCGGAAGACATCTCGATCGTCGGCTTCGACGACATTCCGCAGGCGGGCTGGAAAAGCTACCAGCTGACGACCGTTGCCCAGTCCTTCGACGCGTTGACGGAGAAGGTCCTGACCGCTCTTGACAGCGACGAGCCGGAAACGCGGCTCCAGGTCGTGCCCGTTTCCATGGTGGAGCGCATTACCGCACGCTAACCCGCCTGCCGGATCCGGCTTTCGATCAGCAGCCCGCTCTCATCGAGGATCGGGTGGGCGACGGCTGCAAGATGGGCGTTGATGCGCTTGAGATCGCGCAACATGTCCAGATGCACCGAACTCGTCTGAATGCTGTCAACCCGGCCGTCGCGCAGGCGCTGGAGATGGCTTTCCGACGATTGTTTTTCCAGCCGCCGCACATCTTCCTTCACTTCCACCAGCCGACGGGCAAGATCGGCGTTGCGAGTGGCGAAAACGGACTGTGCCATGCGGATATTATCGAGCGTGACGGCAAAAAGACGCTCAAGTTCACTTTTCCCATCATCGGAAAAGCGGAGGCCGAGATCGATCTTCTTGGCAATCTCCGGACGGATGCCTTTTTCGATGATATCGCCGATATGTTCGAGATTGATGGCATATTCGACAATATCCATCGCACGGCGCTGGTCCTTGCGGGCCAGGCCATTCTGTCCGACCTTCGAGACATAAACCTTGATTTCATGCTGCAGGCGGTCGACCCGGCCCTCCAGGCTACTGATATCGTTGAGCTTTGCGGCATCACTATACCGCATGGCCTCACTCGCCTGCCGCAGCATAAGCTCGATCAGGTCGCCGACCAGCAGCACCTCGCGGCTTGCGCCGGCAAGCGCCGCAACCGGTTGATCGAGATCGTGACTGTCGAGATAGCTGTGATTGTTTTCGGTGCTCTCTCTGTCTGGCAGCAGCATCGTCGTTACTCGCAGAAGCACTGGCGAGAGCGGCCACGCGAAGGCGGCAACAGCGAAATTGAAGGCGAGATGCGCATCCACCGTTAGATTCGCATGCGAAAAGGGTGACATGTCCAGCAGGGCCGCGGCATATCCGGCGAGCGGCAGCGCAGCGAGGCAGCCGATGGCCCTGACGACGAGATTTCCCACCGTCACCCGGCGTGCCGCGATCGGGGCTTTCAGCGTCGCCAGTACCGGCGGCACCGCGCCGCCGAGATTGGCGCCGAGCACCAGAACGATCACGAGGCTCGTTTCCATGCCGCCGCTGGCGGCAAGTGACAGGATCAGAACGACGATGGCGAGACTGGAGGAGGCAAGAACAGCAAGGACGGCGGAGAAGATCAGCGCCACAGGCCAGGCATCACCGAGCATGCCGATAAAGAGACCCAGTGCTGGCGACTGCCTGATGGGATCAGTTGCAGCCGAGAGAAGATGAAGGGACAGCAGCATGAGACCGACACCTGCCACCGCCGCCCCGCCTCCCTGCCGCTGCACCGATTTGCCACGCGACAGGATGACACCGGCAAGGATGAGCAACGGTGACAGCCAGCCAAGCCCGAGAGCGACAATCCACGCCGTCATCGCAGTTCCGACATTGGCGCCGAGCAGGACGATCTGCGCCATGGCCGGCGCGATGAGGTCCTTCTCGACGAAAGAGGCGACCATCAGCGCGGTGGCAGTGGAACTCTGCAAGGCGATTGTCGCCACGAGACCAGCGAAGAAGGAGCGATACTGGCCGCGCGTGCCGGCGGCCAGACCGATGCGGAGCCTCGCACCAAAGGCGCGTGACATGCCATCCTTTATCTGCGCAAGCCCGAAAAGCAGCAAAGCCACGGCGCCGAACAGGTTGATGCCGACAACGACCGATTCCATTCAATCACCCCGCCTGCCGTCCCGGTGGTCGGACAGCAATCGACCCAGCCATGATAGACCGCCCCTTCCGCAAATCGTCGGATCAAACTGCAACGCGTTCACGCTGCGACCCGAGCCGAAGCGTAATGTCGCGCGGGCTGCCTTCTGCACGCTCAAGAAACAGGCCGAGCGCTCCGAGGAAGATTTCGATAAAACTCCTGACGGACCCGTCGTGACGATCCGGCGCGCGGCCGAAACGCTGCGCCAATTTCCGATAGAGACAGAGCCGCTCATGCGGGATATGCGGCAGGGCTAGACCCGCCGCCTGTCGCAGGCAATACCAGTCGGCAATCAGCTCGAACATGGGCAATTCGAATGACAGCGCAAGTCCATCAGACAGTTCGTGGCCATCCTGCCCAAGCAGGAGGAGAACCTCCTGCACGGTTTTGTCGGAGATTGCCGCAACGATCTCTGCCGGCCATTCCTTGCTGAAATAGCGATGTCTGATCAGCGCCCGCTTGTGGCCAAGCAGGAACCCACCATAATCACCGGCTGCAAAAGACGGGTCGTCCTCTTCACCTGCCAGTACCGTCTCCTGCGCGTAACCCTGGCAAATACGGTCATTGACCGGCAGAGCGGTCATTTCCACCGTTTCCACGCTGATGTCCTGCCGGGCTGGATGGATGACCTTGAATCCGGGAGGAAAGGCGACGAGCGAAGGGACGGCAATATTGGTGAGCGACCTATCACCCTTCCCACCCTGCGTCACGCCCTCGACATGCAGGTGCCCGCTGAAATGGACGGTTAACCCAGCCCGTACCAGCGCGTCTTCCACCGCTTTGCGTGGCGTACGGCGCACGACATTGGTTTCACCGAACAGGGCACCTTCGGCACGGCTTGCTCCGTCGAAGGGATCGAGCACCGGATAATGGGAAAAGCCCAGCAAGGTCTTGCCGAGCAGCTCCGCCCTTTGGCGCACGTCGGCAATCCAGTCAATGATGAAGGGCTTGCAACGCAGGAGCGCGTTCCAGCCACCCGAAGTGCTGTCGGTAAAGGCGGCTTCCTCACCTCGCTGAAAGACACCGTCGAGCGGCTCGAAAATATTCGCATCGATCATCAGGAGCCAGAGGCCCTCTTCCGGCTCGACAAGATAGGAGGCGTCCATCAAGCGATATACATTCCGCCCATCGGGAGAGCGCACGTCGTAGAGCCGGTCTTCCGGCGCGTCGGACGCGCCGAAGGGCGTCTCCCAATGCAGATAATCCGGCTGGCGGAAATAACCGAAAGCCCCCATCGGATCGAGGCCGGCGGGATAACCTTCGCAGTACATGCGGTCGGTTATGACGACCCCTTCTCCGGTGCGGCGCGCATCGCTGGAAACCAGGACGCCTCTGCCGTTCTCCGTCAGGAATTCCTTGGTGTGATTTCGGCCGCAAGGGCCGAAAATGTCATGGTTCCCGGGCAGCGCATAAAAAGCGGTACCATGGGTATCGCGATGGCGTTCCAGAATACCCTTCAGCGTTTCAGTCGTCACCCGCTGGCCGTCATCGGTATAATCGCCGAGCAGCACCACATGGCGAATGCCACGCTGGCGCACCTCTTCCAGCGCCGCATGCAATGCATCCGCGCTCTCGTTGAAAACCCGGGTGGATTCACGCGTTTCCGACCAGCTGCGCATGGTGATGCGCTCGCCATCGATTTCGATGCCGGGAAACCCGAAATCCGCTGAAGTATCATGAAAATGCGCATCGGCAATGACGGCAACGGAAGGCAGCATATGTGTCAGCATGATTGCGCGATCTTTCTGCCCTCAACCAAGTCGATCCATTCGGAAGCGCGGCGGGCGGCGGCATAAAGCATCGGTTTCGGCGTCTCGAACCATTCGTCAGGCCGCAATTCCCGTTTCGTGCGGATCACGGCCAGCGCATCGTCGAGGGTCGGATAGAGGTCGGGCTGCTGCTTGTGCAGGAAAAGCGCCACCAGCGAGACGGAACGGCTGCGGCCGCTGCGGCAGTTGACAAGCACATTGCCGCCATCGACAAAGGGATAAGTCTCCCGCTTCGGCATGGTCTGGCGAAGTGCGCCATCGAGTATGTAATAAGCGCCCAGCATCATGGTGTCAGGGCTGCCATCGCCGTCGATCAGGCCAAGCTTGTAATAGCGGATGTCACCATAACCCACAGCGCGCCGGTCGCCTTCTTCGGCCATCGTCTGCACGAGATTGATATCAAGATTGACGGCGCAATTAACGACGGTCGTAATGCCGTGCCGGCGCAGAAGCTCCCGGTCGCCAGCACCATCGCTGCCGCCGATGTAAAGGGCGGCATTATGCGGACCGAGCCCTTCCGCAATCAGGCTGATTGCCGGGCGGGCATAAACGGGTCCATCCATTTCATTCCTCCACATGCGCGAACACCCCGAAAAGGTGTTCGCCTGAAATCAGGCCGAGGCGGCGCGCTGCCGGTCCGACGGCGTCCTTTCGGCAAGGGGTATATTCGCTGCCTGGCTGACGCCTCTGGCAACACCGCGGGCCGCAGCCAGAACAGGCCCGCCGTCCCTAAGACTGCCAATCTCCAGAAATGGGCAGACATCGCCGCCAGCTTCGCTGACGAGTAGCAAGCCTGCAAGACAATCCCATGAATTCATATGTAATTCGAGATAGGCGTCGGAACGACCGTCGGCCACATAGGCAAGCGCCAGCGCTCCAGAGCCTGCACGACGAACATTGCTGCCCATATCGAGCAGGTTCCTGACGATATCGAGATATGTGGAATTCGCGACCCGGGTCGACCAGCCCATCTCGATCGATGACGCATCAAAGCGAGTCGTTTCCGCGGTTTGAATCGGCTGCCCGTTGCGCGTTGCTCCTTCACCGCGACGCGCGAAATAAAGCTCGTCAAGCGCAGGATTATAGATCGCGCCGATTTCCGTTCGCCCCTTCTCGACATAAGCAATGGAGATGCAGAAATGCGGGATGCCACGCGCGAAATTCGCGGTGCCGTCAACGGGATCGACGACCCACACCCGATCGCCGATCTCACCGCCGCCTTCTTCACCAAAGAAACTATCGTCTGGGAAACAAGCCGAGATCGCCCCGCGAATATGCGCCTCGGAAGCCGCATCGGTCACAGTCAGAAAATCCTGCGGCCCCTTCATGGAGAAGCTTCGTGTCGCCTCACCCTGAAAACCTTTGAGCACCAGTTCGCCGGCGGATAAAATAACGCTGCGGCACAGTTCAGCGCGAGCTGCCAATGTATCCGGATAGGGCATCGAGTCCATGCGCAAAACCATTTCTTTTGAGTGAACGCGTGTTCATATTGCACACGCGTTCATTAATTTCAAGAGGGTTTTCTCGGTCAAACATGACTATCGAATGACAAAGTATCGGCATGTTCATTCCGGAAGCTTGCAGGTCTGTTCGCAAGGCAGCGCAATGACTGCGACCAACAGCCAATGGAACGGTTTTGCACCGCGGGAGTTTCGTTCCTGTAAACCACGACAGGAGGAAAAAATGGATCATAGCAATCACGTACGTCTGGTTGAAACCGAACTGACGCCGTCGGTTCTAGAAGGCGCGACCGTCTATGGCGCCGATGACCACAAGGTCGGGAAGGTTGACCACGTACACGGCGTCGGCGCCGGCAGCACGGCGATCATCGATGTCGGCGGCTTTCTCGGCATCGGCGCAAAGCCCGTCGCAGTTCCGCTCAGCGACCTTGACTTCATGCGCGATGAGGACGGCGATGTCCACGCAGTGACCTCATGGACGAAGGATCAGTTGAAGGACATGCCCGAGCATCGGCACTGAATACATCCCACCAGATTTCAGAAGCGCCCGGCCATTGCCGGGCGTTCGTTTATTGGGGCACACCCCGCCCCCGCACCGCTTCCGCCTGCAAATGGAACACATGGGCATGTCACGCATTTTCACGTCGCGCAATAAATGGTTGCAAGGCATTCAAGGGGACAACAATTGAACAGTCAGATTCAGGCCAGCCCGCTGAGCATTGACGACGTGACCGTCATCGATGACGAGAAGGTCAAAAAAGCCGTGACGGCAGCCGCCCTCGGAAATGCCATGGAGTGGTTCGACTTCGGTGTTTACGGCTTTGTCGCTTACGCCGTTGGGAAGGTCTTCTTTCCGGAGGCTGCCCCCGCCGTTCAGACAGTGGCGGCACTTGCGACATTTTCGGTGCCGTTTCTCATTCGTCCGCTAGGTGGCGTTTTCTTCGGGGCGATGGGCGACAGGTTCGGGAGGCAGAAAGTCCTCTCTCTCACCATTATCATCATGGCGGCCAGCACCTTCTGCATCGGCCTCATTCCGGGTTATGCGACCATCGGCATCTGGGCCCCTATCCTTTTGCTGCTCTGCAAGCTCGTTCAGGGCTTTTCCGTGGGCGGAGAATATACCGGTGCGGCCATCTTCGTGGCGGAATATGCGCCCGACCGCAAACGCGGTTATCTCGGCAGCTGGCTCGATTTCGGCTCGATTGCCGGGTTTGTGCTTGGCGCGGGGCTGGTGGTGCTGCTCAGCACCGCCATGGGCGAGGCGAAATTTCTTGACTGGGGCTGGCGCATTCCGTTCTTCCTTGCCGCTCCGCTCGGACTGATCGGCCTTTATCTTCGCCACGCCGCGGAGGAGACGCCGGCTTTCACCGAACGCCTTCACCGCGCTGAAGAGGAGGACCGTCAGTCGCTGAAGGAACGGCCCATGGTCCCCATCGCGGAGATCACCAGCAAACATCTCCGTTCGCTGGCAATCTGCATCGGCATGGTTCTCGTCACCAATGTCACCTACTACATGCTGCTGACTTACATGCCCACATACCTGTCAAAGACGCTGAATTACAGCGAGGATCACGGCGTCCTCATCATCATCGCCGTCATGGTGGGTATGCTGTTCGTCCAGCCGGCCATCGGGCTTTTGAGCGACCGGATAGGCCGCAGACCTTTCCTCGCTGTCGGCAGCACGGCGATCTTTTTTCTCTCGCTACCGGCTTTCCATCTCATCGCCAGCGGGCAGGTGGTCCAGATTTTCTTCGGCTTGCTTATTCTTGCCGTCGCGCTGAACTGCCTGATCGGAATCATGGCCTCGACCTTGCCCGCTCTGTTCCCGGCGCGCATACGCTATAGCGCCCTGGCGATCGCGTTCAACATCTCGATCATCGTCGCCGGCCTGACTCCAACGGCCACGGCCTGGCTGGTGGAAGCGACCGACAACATCTATATGCCGGCCTATTACCTCATGGTCGCCGCTGTCTTCGGCATTGTCACCACCTTCTTTCTGAAAGAGACGGCGAACCGGCCTCTCTATGGCGATACGCCCAACGCCTCCAGCCGCAAGGAGGCGAAATCGCTTCTCGCCGCGCAATATCTGCACATCGAAAAAAGCGTTGAAGAGATTGACGAGGAGCTTCTCAAACTGGAACAGCAGAAAGAAATTCTGCAGGCGAAACGCAGTCAGCTCGTCGGCCGGCACCCGGACCTGAACTAACTCCATCCGCCATAGATGAAATGCGCGGGCAATGCGTATCGCACCCCGCGCATCGATTTTTTCAGGTTTCAATCGGCCTGCGCCGAGAGCAGCTGTTGTTTCGCTCAAACGGCGAGGAAGCCGCCGTCCACTGGCAATACGGCGCCTGAAATCATCTTGCTGTCATCGGAAAGCAGCAGCGCGATGCTCTGCGCCACCTCTTCCGCTTCTGCGAAGCGGTTGAGCGGATGACGCACCATCATAGGCTGGCTTTTGACCGGATCGTTCCACGCTTCCGCAGCCAGTTCAGTGAGTGTGATGGTGGGAGCGACGGCATTGACGCGAATACCATGCGGGCCAAGTTCCTTGGCAAGCACGCGGGTTGCGCCCTCAAGTCCGGCCTTGGACGCCGCATAACACAGGTGATCCTGAAAGCCGCGATGCCCTGCAATCGAGGTGATGTTGACGATGGCACCGCCGCCGCCCCTTGCAACACGCGCGCGGGCGAATTCCTGGCAGGTGATGATGGCTGCGCGCAGATTGATGCCCAGCACGGCCTCGTAGCCTGCATCGCTCATGTCAAGCACACTTTCCAGCACGTTGATGCCGGCGCTGTTGATCAGGAAATCGCAAGTGCCAGCTTCGGCCATGGCGGCGCGGGTGGCGGCTACGTCGGCAAGATCGGCACGGATCGAGCGGCCGCCGATTTCGCTTCTCAGGCTGTCGAGATCGGACTGCGTGCGGCTGATCGCCACGACCTCCGCACCACGTGCGGCCATCAGCTGCGCGCAGGCGCGGCCGATGCCTTTGCCTGCGCCGGTGATGATGACGGATTTTCCGGAAAACTGCATGGAATCCTCGTTATTTGCGGCCAATGCGGCCGGATGATCTAAGTTTTTTTGACGGCGCTCAGGAATGGCGAGCGGAACGAATGGCGCGGGCCGCATTCTGCAGCGTCAGAAACGCGTCGTAACGTGCTTGGTGAACCCTCTGAAAACCAGGATCGGGCGTTGCACTGCTGCCAATACGCGACATCGCCGGCATCGCCGCCATCAGGTCCGGATAAGTCCCTGCGGCGACGGCGCCCAGCATGGCCGAACCAAGCAGCACCGGCTCCTCGCATTCGGTCAATTCGACGGGAAGCCCGGTCGCATCGGCCAGCAACTGCCGTGCAAGCGGGTGGGCACCCGCACCGCCGCTGACACTGATGGTTTCCACCGGCGCGCCGTTGCGGGCCTGCGTTTCGATGATCTGACGAAGCCCGTAACCAAGGCCGAGAAGCCCGGCCACATAAAGCGCGACAAGGGAATCCACGCCGGTTTCCATGCCATATCCGGCAACGACCGCGCGGGCATGGGGATCGGCGAAGGGTGCACGGTTGCCGAGAAATTCCGGCACCACATGAAAATCCTCTGCAAGCTTTGCTGCGGCGGAAGCGGATTCGGCGAGGCCGAGGGCGCGGTCGGCAAGCCAGACCGGTAAGGCTTTGCCATCCTTCTCGGCAAGCACCTTCGCTTCGGGGACTGCCGGATGTAGCTGAACCAGATAATCGATGGCCGCACCGGCAGCAGACTGGCCGCCTTCATTCAGCCACGCACCGGGAACCATGGCCGAATAATAAGGCCCCCAGACGCCAGGCACGAAAGCGGGTTCGGCTGTCGTCGTCATGGTACAGGACGAGGTCCCGAAAACATAACCAAGGCATTTCGAAGCATCGCCACCCGCAGCAACCGTACCGACGCCGCCGGCGTGGGCATCAATCAGGCCCGCAGCAACGGCGGTGCCTGCGACCAGCCCCATCGCCTTTGAGGCGTCTTCCGTCAGACCGGTGCCGAGCGCCGTGCCCGGATGGACGACGCTTTCACCGATGCGGCGGAAGCCCTGTTCCGCCAGATCGCCAAGGCCAATATTGTTGAAATATTCCGAATCCCAGCGGTTCTCGTGGGCGAGATAGGTCCACTTGCAGGTAACAGTGCAGGCAGAGCGATCAAGCGCGCCGGATGCCTTCCATGTCAAAAAATCCGTAAGATCGAAGAAGTGCTCGGCGCGGGCATAGACATCCGGTCGATTTTCCCGAAGCCACAAAAGCTTCGGCGTCTGCATTTCGGGAGAGATGCGGCCACCGACATATTTGAGAACCGCATGTTCTCCGGCATTGATGCGCTCTGCCTGTTCAACGGCACGGTGATCCATCCAGACGATGATATCGCGTTCGGGATGATCGGCAGCGCCAACCGGCAGGGTCTCATCGTCCGGCCCGCGAACGACGAGTGAGCAGGTGGCATCGAAACCGATGCCGGCAACATCGACAGGATCGATACCAGCGCGTGAGACGCTCTCCCGGACGCTGTCGCAAACCGCCTGCCACACTTCCGCGCTCGATTGCTCGGCAATGCCGCCATCTTCGCGATGCATGCTGATCGGACGCTTGGCGGTGGCGAGAAGCTTGCCCGAGACGTCGAAGACACCGGCCCGCGCCGAGCCGGTCCCGACATCGACGCCAACAAGATAGGAAGCCATTTGCGATACTCCTCGGAGGGGATCATCCGATGCTGGAAAGGGTTGAGCGGCGGGACCGTGTCCGGTCTTTCCGCCGCCCAGGGACTTTTTAAACGCGGTCGAAGTTGGTCGGCAAAACCAGCATATCGCGAATGGTGACGGTGCGCTTGCGTGTCAGCATGTAGACAACGGCATCGGCCACTTCGCTCGCATCGATGAGGCTGCCCGATTCCTTGGCCTTTCGGAGGTTTTCCTCCGGCCAATCGGCCAGCAGTGCGGAAACGACCGGGCCGGGGGAGACCTGCGCAACGCGCACGCCGTGCGGGATCATCTGGCGGCGCATGCCCTGCACGAAGCTGGTGATCGCCCATTTCGAGCCGGAATAGACCGGCTCCCAATAGGTCGGGAAGTGGCCGGCGATAGAGCAGGTGACGATGATATCGCCGGTCTTGCGCTCCGACATGTGCGGTACGACGGCATGAACATTCTTCATGACGGCGTTGACGTTGAGATTGAGCATCTTGTCGATGGCTTCCGGCGTCGTCTCGGTGAGATCGCCGCCGATATAGGTGCCGGCATTGCAATAGAGAATGTCGATATGATCGACCTTCTTGAGGATCTCAGGGATCATTGCGTTGCAGCTGTTGACATCGAGCAGATTGGTGACCTGCGGGATGGCGCGGTCGCCAAGCTTGGCAACCAGATCATTGAGGGCCTTCTCGTTCCAGTCCACCATGACCACGGTCGCGCCCTGTTCCAACAGCGCTTCTGTGGTGGCAAGCCCGATGCCGGATGCGGCGCCGGTGATGACCGCAATCTTGCCTTGCAGCGATTCAGACATTTAATTCTCCTGCGTTTATGAAGATATTTCCGGGCCGGCTCAGCGCCATTCCCGTCCGATATAGATGGCAAGCAGGATGATGCCGCCCTTGATGACATCCTGCAGATAGGGGTTGATGCCCATCAGGTTGAGGCCATTATTGAGAATGCCGAGCAGCACCGCACCGATGAGCGTGCCGAGAATGAGGCCCCTGCCGCCGGCAATCGCCGTGCCTCCAAGAACAACGGCCGCGATGGCATCGAGTTCGAAGCCGACACCGGCATTGGGCTGACCGCTCATCAGGCGACCGGTGAGGATCAGTGCCGCAAATGCTGCCGTGACGCCGGAGATGCCATAGACGGCAAGCTTGACGCGCTGGGTCTTCACGCCCGAAAGACGGGCGGCCAGTTCGTTTCCGCCGAGCGCATAGACGTGGCGGCCGAAAGCGGTGCGCTGCAACAGCACCCAGGCGATGGCGTAGATCACCACCATGATGACGACTGGGACGGGAACCACACCGATACGGCCGACACCGAACCAGGAAATCCAGCTCGGAATACCGCTGACGGGGTAGCCGCCGGAATAGATAAGGCCAAGGCCACGGGCCATGCCCATGGTGGCGAGCGTGACGATGATGGCGGGCATCTTGCCCCAGGCGACAAGCGCCCCGTTGAAGATGCCGATACCGAGACCGATGAACAGGCCGGCCGGCAGCGCAATTGCAGGCGAGAGGCCGGTGTTCACCATCAGGCCAGCAGACAGCGTTCCGATAAGCGCCATGACCGCCCCGACCGACAGGTCGATGCCGCCGGTCAGAATGACGAAAGTCATGCCAACGGCCAGAATGCCAACGACGGAAACCTGCCGCAGCACGTTCATGATGTTGTTGAGGCTGAAGAAATTGTCGCTCGCAAGCCCCATCAGGATGGATACGACAATCAGACCCGCCAGCGGCAGGGCGAGCGGCGAGCGCAGCATGGCACTGAGACTGAAACCGCCCGTTTTCGCGGCAACGCCGGTGTTTGCATCAAGCGACATGTTCAACTCTCCCGGTGGTGGCGTTTGTCATTATTGTTTCTGAATTGATGTCGTCTCCCTCGACCGTGGCAACGATGCCGCCGGACCGGAAGACGCAGACCCTGTCGGACATGCCGATCACTTCCGGCAGTTCCGAGGAGATCATGATGATCGAATGGCCCCTGGCAGCAAATTCGCGCATCAGCGAATAGATTTCTGCCTTCGCTCCGACATCGATGCCACGTGTCGGTTCATCGAAGATCAGCACGCGCATGTCGTGGTTCAGCCAGCGCGCGATAACGATCTTCTGCTGGTTGCCGCCGGACAGCGTGTCGACGCGGGCGTAAGGCCCTTGTGCCTTCACCTGCACCTGCGCCATGGCCTTTGTCGTGTACTCCAGTTCCTTCTTGAGATCGAGGAACCAGTGCGCCTTGCGGTATTTGCCGTAATTGTTGAGCGAGATATTCTGCAGGATGGAGAAGCTGGTGATCAGGCCCTCTTCCTTGCGGCTTTCCGGCAGCAGGCCAATGCCGCGCATCAGCGCATCATCGGGGCCTGACAAACGCGTATCGACGCCATCGAGCTTGATCTTGCGGCGCGTCGCGGAATGCGCGCCGAGCATGGCGAGAACTGTTTCCGTGCGGCCTGAGCCAACGAGCCCGGCAAAACCAAGAATTTCGCCCTTGCGCAGCGCGAAACGCGAGACAGGGCCGCCCTTCTTCAGTTGCAGCTCCTCGACTTCGATCACCTTCGCGGCGGAAGGATCGAGTTGCGGCTTCGGCGGGAAGCTGGCTTCGATGCGCCGGCCGACCATCATTTCAACCAGGCGGTCATTGTCGACCTCCGACGTCAGGCAAGAGCCGATCAGCTCGCCATCGCGCAGGACGGTAATGCGGTCGCAAATCTCGAATATTTCTTCGAGGTGGTGCGAAATGAAGATGATTGCCACGCCCTGACGGCGCAGCTCGCGCATGACCTTGAAAAGGTGCTCCGTCTCGGAAGGCGTCAACGTGGCGGTGGGTTCGTCCAGTATCAGAATGCGGGCATCCAGTGACAAGGCCTTGGCGATTTCGACAAATTGCTGCTGGGCGACGGACAGGCGATGCACCGGCACGTCGAGCGGTACATCCACGGCGAGCCGGCCCATGATTTCGGCTGCGCGCTTGCGCATCGCGCCCTTGTTCAGAAGCCGCAGTGGCCCGCGTATCTCGCGGGCAAGGAACATGTTTTCAACGGCGTTGAGATAAGGGATCAGGCTGAATTCCTGAAACACGATGCCGACACCGGCGGCAATCGCCTCATCGTAATTGGCGAAGCGGCGATCCTCGCCGTCAATGCGGATCGTTCCTTCCGAGGGCTGCAGGATGCCGCTCAGGATCTTCATCAGAGTCGACTTGCCGGCGCCGTTTTCGCCCAGAAGCGCATGCACCTCGCCGGCGCGCGCCTCAAGGTCGACGCCACGCAGGACTTCGATCTTGCCAAAGCTTTTTCTTATTCCATTCAGTTCCAGCATTTCACCCTCCTCAATGGTCGGGATTTAACCCCGCCCCCGCATAAAGCGGGGACGGAGCCTGGGAGGAGTTCTTACCAGCTGAACTCGCCGGCGTTCTTGCTGTCGACGACCATAACGTCGATCGGGACTTCCTTCGGCACGACGCGAGCGCCCCACTTCTGGGCGAGCGCCATGGCAAGGCCGACACGCACCTGGTCACGCGGGAACTGCGCGGTGGTTTCGATGAACGGGCCACCCTCGGCAATCGCCTTCACAGCTTCCGGAGCACCGTCGACCGAGGTCAGCTTGATGTCCTTGCCGGAACCCTGAATAGCAGCCAGAGCGCCCATCGCACCGCCATCATTCACCGAGAAGATGCCGGCGAGGTTCGGGCGCGACTGGATCATGTTTTCAACGACGCCCAGAGCGACGGAGCGGTCCTGACGGCCGTTCTGTGTATCGACCAGCTTGATCTCGGGGAATTCGGCGAGTGCGGCCTTGCAACCTTCGACGCGCTGAAGGATCGGCACGACCGGGATACCGTCGAGGATCGCGACTTCACCCTTGCCGCCGAGCGCGTCACCGAGATGCTTGCACGACTTGTAGCCCGCGTCACGGTTCTTCGAGCCGACGAATGTATCGACCGGGCCATTGGCGTTGGCGTCAACCGCAACGACGATTGCGCCGGCAGCCTTGGCAGCGTGCACGGCGGCTTCGATGCCGGCGCTGTCGGTTGGGTTGAGAAGCAGAATGTCGATCTTCTGCTGAAGCATATCTTCAACGTCGGAAATCTGCTTTGCCACATCGTGGCCGGCATCGGTCACGACAACGTCAGCGCCGATGCTTGCCGCAGCTTCCTTCAGCGCTTCCTGCATCGACACGAAATAGGGGTTGTTCAGCTCCTGGAAGGTCATGCCGATCTTCAGCTTTTCCTGCGCCAGCGCCGGAGCGGCCATCATTGCAATTGCGGCTGTCGCCATCAGAAACTTGGATTTCATTTTCATCTCACTCTTCCTCCCATTAGGAAAGTTGGGGCAACAAGTGCCCGTTTCCGGACAGACCTCTGCCCGAATTGGTAAAAATCGGCGATGTGTCGCTGGTTTACTCCGCCATAACAGCTGCCTTCTGGGCCGCAAAAATGGTTCGGAACCTCGACGGTGACATTCCCTTGAGTTTCAGGAAATGCCGGTTGAAATTGGAAAGATTGGAAAAGCCAACATCGTAGCAGACCTCGGCCACCTTCACATCCTGATCCGCCAGCAACATCTGGCAGGCAAGATCGATCCTTAACTGATTGCGATAGCGCACCAGCGTCGTGCCGGTATGGCGCTTGAAGGCCCGGGAGAAGGCGCTCGGGCTCTGGCCCACCATGTCGGCGAGATCGATTTCCTCCACCTGTTCGGTCAGATGCTCGCGCAGATGAGAGAGGGCGCGATTGATGCCGCTGTCGCCAATCCCGGTCAGATCCAGTTCGTAGCTGAGGCTTGCCAGCACCTCGGATGTCGGCGCATTGACCAAGAGATCGAGAATTTCCCAGAAAAGTGCCAGACGCGTCAGGCCCTGCGCCTCGATAAGCCGAAGGATCAGCGGACGAACGCGATCGCTCGTCTCGTCGTCAAAGAGAATACCGCGACGGCTGCGGTCCAGCAGGCCGCGCACCACTTCCATCTCGGACATGGAGGCGCAGGCATCCTCGATAAAACTCTCCGGAAACTGGATCACGAGGGAACGCGTCGGCACGATTTCGTCCGGCTCGATCTCGCTGATCCAGTTCTGGGGGAGATTGGGGCCGGTCATGATGAGCTGACCGGGGCCGAAACGGCCGACGAAATCACCGATATAGAAGGTGCCTGACGTCGCGACGACCAGATGAATTTCATATTCGGGATGATAATGCCAGCGCACGGTACGGAACGGATAGCCATGCCGCCAGGCAGCGAAAGATTCGCCCTTGCGGATGTGCACCAGTTCCAGATCGGGCTGCATCATGGTTCCTCCCATCAGTCACGTCCGCCGCATTTGCGAAGCGAAGCCGTTCCTCTTTATGGCTCGTCCCAGGCGTTGATGAGGAGCATAGGGCGGGCCGCGGCTAAACATCCACATCACGCCGGAGAAATTACCGATACTTTTTTGACTGTTTTTTGCCAGAAATTGAATAGTGCCTCAACGTGATTGACAGCCAACGTTGCGGAGAGCCTGTTTTTTTTGCTCAATTTGCCGTGATGCGCCCAAACAATTCTCAACAGGAGGCGATCTGTGATGAATTTTTGGAGTAGGGCCTGCCTGTCACAGGCAGGCCCTACTTATACTTTTCCGCGCACGTTTCGCCGCTTATGCATCAGCGAGCGAATGTCTGGCACTTATTGCGGCATCACTATCTGCAGTTTGACGTCCGTTTCCCGCGCTTCCACCGCACGGTCGAAACCGGCAATACTGTCTTCAAAGGGAATGGTCGCAGAAATCAGCGGCTTCAGATCGACCTTGCCGGATGCGATGAGCGCCACGGCGCGATCATAGACATTGGCGTAGCGGAAAACCGTCTCGACCCGAAGTTCCTTGGCCTGAAGGCCGACAATATCGACCGGAACCGGATCGACCGGCATACCGACGAGCACGATTGCGCCGCCCGGTCGTGCGAGGGCGGCAACGCCAAGAATGGCGGGGGCAGCGCCCGAGCATTCAAAGACGATATCGCAGCCCCAGCCGTCCGTCGCCTCAGCGATCGCTTCAGCGAGGTTGCGCTCGCGGATATTGACGGTCTCGATGCCATCGTAAGAGGCGATGATATCGAGCTTGGGCTGGGCAAGATCGGCGACGATGACCTTCGCGCAGCCGCCCGCGAGCGCGGCAAGCGCCACCATCATGCCGATCGGACCGGCGCCTGTTACCACGGCGACATCGCCCGGCTGGATGCGGGCACGCAGCGCCGCCTGCATGCCGATGGCAAAGGGCTCCACCATGGCGCCTTCCGCAAAGGACACATTGTCCGGCAGCTTGTACGTGAAAGCAGCGGGATGAATGACTTCCGGCGTCAGGCAACCATGCACAGGGGGCGTCGCCCAGAAACGGACGGCCGGATCCACATTGTAGATGCCGAGCTTCGACGCGCGCGATGTTGCGTCGGGAATACCCGGCTCCATGCAAACACGGTCGCCAGCCTTAAGATGCGTTACCTCGGCGCCGGTTTCGATCACCGTTCCAGAGGCTTCGTGCCCGAGCACCATCGGGGCGTTGACGACGAAATGTCCGATTTTGCCATGTGTATAATAATGGACGTCGGAGCCGCAAATGCCGACCGTGTGGGTGCGGATACGCACATCCTTCGGTCCGAGTTTACCGGGAATGTCAAAGTCCCTGAGCGCGAGCTTCCCTTTTTCTTCCAGCACCAGTGCCTTCATCTCATCCTCCGTGGTTTACGATACGCCTGGCAGCGAATTCAGTCAGCGTGATGGCGCGCAACCTCGGCAAAAGTAAACAGAAATCCGCCGGAACAACCGGTTTTTCTTCACACAGGAAAAACTGTATCGAGGAGCCTGCAATTTCTCATCACTGGCGCGATGTCGTGTCCTTTTCCGAGCCGGACATGAGGACTGATTCGTCTGCCGGAGCTATTCGCCCGGCACGGCGGCGATCTGGAATGCGGCGTGCTGACCGCGCGTCGACAGCCAGAAGCGGGCCGGAACCGCATCTGGCTTGCCTGGAGATCAAGCCTGGATCAAAGCGATCCCGCGGTTCCTGAAGCCGAGTGTGACGTCGCTTGCCGGCGGCAGGCCGGTTTCCGCCATATGATCGATGATGAAAAGCGTGCCGATCTCGGTTTCCACCTCATATTCCACGTGGCCGCCCAGATAGGCGCAGTGCAGCACCCGCCCGGCAACCCCCTGCCCGCCGGGCTGACTGATTGAAATCGAGCCCGGGCGAACCGCAAGCTTCGCCGGCCCCAGCCTGGCGTTGCCTGCGGAAAGCCGATAATCGATGCCCCCAACGCGGACCATTGCGTCCGGTCCATCCAGCCCTACCACTTCGCAGCCCACGACATTCGCCTCACCCATGAAATCGGCAATGAAGGCGGAGGCTGGAGCCTCATAGAGTTCGCGCGGGGCGCCAGACTGGGCGATCTCTCCATCCTTCATCACGATGATGCGGTCGGAGACGGCGAGCGCCTCATCCTGATCATGCGTCACGTAAACCGCAGTGAAGCCAAGTCTTTGCTGCAATTCACGGATTTCGGTGCGGACCCGGCGGCGAAGGCGGGCATCGAGGTTCGAAAGAGGTTCGTCCAGCAGCAGCACCTGGGGTTCCAGCACCAGAGCACGGGCAACCGCGACACGCTGCTGCTGCCCACCGGAAAGTTCGGCAGGCAGGCGATGCCCCATGCCGGCAAGGCCGACAAGCTTCAGCCCCTCTTCCGCCTTTTCCCGCGCTTCCGCCTTGCGTAGCCCGGAGGATTGCAGGCCATAGGCAACATTGTCGAGCGCCGTCATGTGCGGGAACAGCGCATACGACTGGAAGACCATCGAGACATCGCGCTCGTTGGCTGGCAGCATCGTGACATCCTGATCGCCGATGAGAATGCGGCCGGACGTCGGGTTTTCGAGGCCCGCCAGCATGCGCAACGTCGTCGTCTTGCCGCAGCCGGAGGGGCCTAGCAGAGTTACCAGCGTGCCTGGTTCGATGGTGAGCGACAGGTCCGGTATGGCGGTGAAAGCACCGAAGGTCTTGCGGACATTCTTGAAGGTAACGGAGCCGGGCTTAACGGAAATCATGCGGTTTTCTCCTGGGCAAGAGGAACGGGGGAAGCGGATGGTAGGCCAGCGACGCGGTTTTCGCGCCGCAGCCGACGCTCGCCAACGAGGAACTGGAAGCCGGCAATGACGGTGATCATCACCACGATCAGCATGGAGGAATAGGCAATCGCAACCCCATATTCGCCGTTTTCGACGAGGCCGACGATGTAGGACGTCGCCATGTTGTATTCGGCGCTGACGAGGAAGATGACGGCGCTGATGGAGGTGATGGCGCGCACGAAGGAATAGACCAGTGCGGCCGTGATCGCGGGCCTCAGGAGCGGCAGGATGACCTTGCGAATGGTGCGGAAACTGTTGGCCCGCAGCGTCAGCGAGGCCTCGTCGAGGCTCTTGTCGAGTTGGCTCATCGCCGCGATTCCGCCGCGCACACCGACCGGCATGTTACGGAACACAAAGCAGGCGATCAGGATCAGCGCCGAGCCGGTCATTTCCACCGGTGGCAGGTTGAAGGCCATGATGTAGCTGACGCCGATGACTGTGCCGGGAATGGCAAAGCTCATCATCAGCGCAAATTCAAACAGGTTCCGCCCGGCAAATTTCTGCCGCACGATGATATAGGCCGTCAAGAGACCGACTGCGGCGGTGAGCGGAGCGGAAATCAGCGCGATCTTCATGGTCGTCCAGAACGAGTTCCAGGCAACGCCGGTCCACGCGATGGAGCCGTTGGAGAAACTCACGGAAAATGCGCGGAGGTAATGGTCGAAGGTGAGGGAATTGTCGAGACCCCAGGTCTTCACGAAACCGCCCACAAGGATCATGCCATAAACGACGATTGTGAAGACCATCCACGGCACGACAACGGCATGAACGCCGATGGACAGGCCACGCGGAAGCGCGATATGCGCGCCGCTGTCGCCCTTTCCCGTCACCGTGGCGAAATTCTTGCCTGCCAGCCAGAAGCGTTGGGCAAGGAACGCCGAAAGCGTGAAACACAGCAGGATGATCGCCAGGACCGCGGCGCGCGACGGATCGTTCTGCGAACCAACGACAGCAAAGAAGATTTCCGTCGACAGGACGCCGTGTGTGCCGCCAAGCACCAGCGGGTTGCCGAAATCCGCCATGCTTTCGATGAAGCCGATGAGAAAGGCATTGGCGAGACCGGGCTTCATCAGCGGCAGGGAAACCCGCCAGAAAGTGCGCCAGCGGTCGGCGCGCAGCGTCTGGGAGGCTTCTTCCATGGAGGGGCTCACCCCTTCGACTACACCGATCAGCACCAGAAACGAGATGGGCGTGAACGAAAGAACCTGCGCGATCCAGATGCCGGTCATGCCATAAAGCCAGCGACCCGGCTCAATGCCGAAGAGATAGGAAAGCCATTCGGTGACGACGCCGGCGCGGCCGAAGAGCAGCGTCAGGGCAAGACCGATAACGAAAGGCGGCGTTATGATTGGCAGCACCGTCAGGAGCCGCAGTCCCTTCTTGAAGGGAAAGCGCGTACGGGTGGCGATCAGGGCAAAGCCAAGGCCGAGCACGGTCGAACCGAAAGCGGTCATCAGCGCGAGGAAGAGCGTGCGCCAGGCAACACCGCAGCGCTCCTCACCCACGACGCAGCCAAGGCTCCATATGCCGGGATCCTTGATATTGCGAATGAATCCATCGGCATTAAAGGAGCCGTCGAAATCCTGAACGGACGCAACCAGCATACTCCCGATCGGATAGAAGACAAAAACCGTAACGAGGAAAACCAGAACGGAAATGGCGCCGACGACAAAGGCATCGCCCTTCATGACACCACGTTCGGCAAGCCCGAAGGCAAAAAGAAGCACGAAGACGAACGACATGACGACGGCCCCCGCCCCCATGGACGGCTGGCCATCGGCGAGCATGCCGAAGAGATTTTCGCTGATTGTCCAGGTCCAGCCGGTAAAGCCGATGGCCAGCCCTTGCAAGGCAAGGAAGACGAGACCAGCAGCGCCAATGCATGCAAGCAAACCGCCCCGGCGCATCGGATCACGGATCGGTCGGACAAGGCATGCGGCAAGGAAGAAAATGACAATGCCGACCAGCCATGGTTTTCCATAAGACAGTATCTGCAACACACCGGGTGCATTGCTGGCGGAGGAGAAAAACCCGGACAGCCAGCGGAAGCTGTAAAAGCCGCCTTCGATGCGATACCAGGGAAGAAGAATGAGGGCGAAAGCCCCGAACGCCAGGACGATGTCCAGCCTGCGATTGCCACGTGTCATGGCCGACCTCGCTTGTTTCATGCCGATGAAAGAGTGGCGGACACCCCGGCTTCAAAAGCCGGGATGCCGATCGCCGGAGTTCAGATCAGTTGGCGACCGCACCAACTTCGCGATCCCAGCGTTCCAGCAGCGCCTTGCGCTTGGCAGGATCGCCATAGGTCTTGAAGTCGTAGTCGATGAGCTTGATGTCCTCGAACTTCGGTGCCTCTTTCGGCACTTCCGCCGTTTTGTTGGACGGCAGCTGGAAGGACTTGGCGTCCTTCATGCGCGACTGGACCTCCGGCTTCAGCGCCCAGTCGTACCAAGTCTTGGCATTGTCGAGGTTGCGGGCGCCCTTGATGATCGACATGGAGCCGATCTCGTAGCCCGTGCCCTCGCACGGAGCGATTGATTTGACCGGGAAACCTTCCGCAGTCTGGGCCACCGCATCATGCATGAAGACGATGCCGAGCGCCGTCTCGCCGCGCGCGGCCGCCTTGACCGGCGCCGAGCCGGACTTGGTATATTGCGAGATATTGGCATTGAGCTTCTTCAGGTAATCGATCGCCTGATCCTCGCCCATGATCTGCACCAGTGAGGCAAGCGCGGTATAGGCGGTACCCGAAGAGTTCGGATTGGCGATCTGGATTTCGCCCTTGAGTTCCGGCGCCAGAAGGTCGGCCCAGCACTTTGGCTCCTTGTAACCCTTGGACTTGAATATCTCGGTGTTGTAGCCCCAGCCCAGCGCACCGGCATAAACGCCGACAGTCCGGTAACCCGTGCTCTCCGCCTGCTTGACCGCCCAGTCCTGCAACTGGTCCAACATCGGCGACTTGTATTCGAGCGTCAGGTTTTCCGAGGCTGCCTGCATGTGCGGGTCGCCCGTACCGGCCCACCAGATATCGGTTTTCGGGTTGCGGGCTTCCGCGCGCACCTTGGCATAGGTCTCGCCCGAAGACAGGCGCACCATATTGACCTTGATGTCATGAGACTTTTCAAAATCACCCTTCATCTGTTCGCAGATGACGACATCGGCCGAGCAGATCAGGTTCAGTTCGCCGGCCGCCTGCGCGGAAACGGCGCTCAGTGCCGTACCGGCAAAAAGCAGAGTGGAAAGTATCGTCAGTCGCATGGTTATCCTCCTGTAGCTTGCGTCTGAATTTCGGGTCACGCGCAGACATGGCGCTGCCGATCGCGGCACCTTGTGGCGCGCGTGCTGTCGTTTCGGGTTTTTTGGTATTTGGCCCTACTGGGTCTGGCTCGGGTGAATCTCGCTGTCGAAGCGGCTCAATAATCGACTTCGCTCTTCCGGCTGGCCGAAGGTGGCAAAGTCGTAATCCACCATCTTGATCATCGATATATCAGGTGCCGTCAGCGGCAATGTCGCCCGGGCGTTGGACGGCACCTGGTTCTGGCCGGCAATGGCGCCGGTTTCCTGTCCTTCAGGGCTCAGCGCAAATTCCACGAAGGTCTGCGCAAGCGCCGTATTGTGGTTGCCCTTGACAATGCTGACCGCCCCGATCTCGTACCCGGTGCCCTCGCAGGGCGCGACGATGACCAGCGGGAAACCCTCGATCTTCTGGGTCACGGCATCATGCATGAAGGAAATCCCGATAAGAACCTCACCCCGCGCCGCCGCCTTGACGGGTGCCGAACCCACCTTGGTATAGCCCACGACATTGAGGTTCAGCTTCGTCATGAAACCAAAGGCTTCTTCCTCGCCAAACAGCTGCACCAGCGTGGCGAGCATGGTGAAGGCCGTGCCGGAATAGTTCGGATTGCCGGTCAGGATATGGCCGCGATAGACGTCCTTGGCCAAATCCTTCCAGCAGGTGGGAGCGGGCAAGCTGTTTTTGGCAAGCAGTTCCGAATTATAGGCAAAGCCAAGCGCGCCAGCATAAATTCCAGCCGATTTCGACCCGGACATCGCATTGAAGTTCTGCGCCCAGGGCAACAGATCCTGTTGATTGGCGGGCCGATATTCGTCCAGCAGGTCTTCGGAACCTGCCTGCAAATGTGTATCGCCGGTGCCGCCCCACCACACGTCGACTGTCGGATGGGATCGCTCGGCGCGAATCTGGTCGAGAATTTCGCCGGTGCTTTTGCGGACCATCGAAATTTCAAGTCCGGTCTTGGCTTCGAATGCCCGCTGCATGGTCACGCACCAGACCTCATCGACGCCGCACAGGACGTTCAACTTCGGTTCGGCCATGCAATGCCCTGCGCCGCACAGCCAAAGGACCATGCTCGCCGCAAGTGCGGTCAATGCTTTCAATTAAGCCTCCCTGCCTGGAACCTCCCCGTTCCAGTCTCCATCAACAGCATGTCACATCCTGTCCGCACCGCAATCGAAGAATGGTTACCAATCTTTCACCGCGCTGCCGAACAAGATTACAGATATTACAATTATGACAGGAGAGATAACCAGCGAGCCTTTGAAGATAGCCGCCACCATGCCTATGATGGCGGCGGGAGGAAGTTGCAGTGCTTAATCAGAAGGTTCGCATTCTGATCGTCGAGGACGATCCGGATATGGCCGAGCTTATCTCGGATCTCGTCGAGGCCGAGGGCTGGCTGCCCACCTGTGCGCGCTCCGCAGAGGAGGCCGACGAGATACTGGCAAAGGACAGGATGCAGCTCGTCCTCGTCGATCACAATCTGCCTGGCACGTCCGGGCGCACCTTCGCCCAGCGGCTGCGCAGCCAGATCGACATCGGCATCGTCATGGTCACCGCCGCCGGAAGTGCCGCCGACCGGGTGCTCGGCCTGGAGACCGCCGCCGACGACTACGTAGTCAAACCCTTCGAACCAATCGAGCTCACGGCGCGGATCAAGGCCGTCTTGCGCCGGACAATTCCCTCGCTAAAACAGGAGAAGGACAGCGAGCGTGACCACGGGCGCGCGGCGCTGCGGCTTGGCGACTGGGCGATCGATCTTGATGCACGCCGCGCTGTCTGCCTCGCGGACCGCAGCCGGACACTGACGAGCGCCGAATTCGCGCTTCTGGAAATTCTTGCCGAGACGCCCAACCAGCCCGTCAGCCGTTCCCAGATTCTCGACAGGCTGGGTTCGGAGAGCGACCGTTATATCGACAGAAACGTCGACGTGCTGGTGCTGCGGCTGAGGCGCAAGATCGAGATAAACCCCGATCTGCCGCGCCATATCAAGACCCGGCGCGGCAAGGGTTACGTGCTCCACACCGATGAGGGCGAGCCCTACCCGTGATCAGCCGCTCCTTCCTTTCCTCCATCGCCTTTCGCCTGCCCTTTGCAATCGTCTTTACCTGCGTCCTCGTCTTCAGCCTGTCCGCCATCGCGATTTACGGATTGCAGCGCGCCCGCGATGAAATGGCGGCCTATGGATTGCAGGCCTTCTCCAGTCTCGCCAAGGCCTCGCTGGTCTCGCGGCAGGTCTCCGATCTCGTCTCCAGTGCACCTTTCCTGATGAATGCCGCCTCGCCCTATCGCGTTTCCAGCGAAAGCCGCTCCGTTGTCCAGCAGGTCGATCTGCTTCTGCAGATGACAGAGCCGGGCAGCGGCGAGCGGGCAGCACGCGGCTTTGCGAGTGAGCGTATCGTTGAACTGCTGCAGCGTATCCGAGCGCAGACACTCGATCTCGCTAAGGATGCCGATGCCGCGCAGGGCCACAAGGCGGAGGCGGCAGCCGCGCTCGGCGAAATCGCCACCGGTCAGGGTATCCTCGATCCGGAGCTGCGCCGGCGGATGAATGGCATCGTACAGGCCGCGTCCGCGTCCGACAGTCTTTTTCAACTTGGCGAACTGCGCCGCCGCTATGTGGCGGAAACAACGGCGCGTCAGCAGGGTTATCCGGGCGAGCGCCTGCCCATTGCCGAGCTTCAGCCCTATGAGCTGGTTTTCGAGGCCCAGAGCCGTTACCTTCTGGAGATGTTTGCGATCCGCGCCTCGGTCTCGCGCCTTCACATTGTCTCGCGCGATCTTTCGCATGTGACCGAAACGCAGGGCGACGCGGTCGCGCGCAGTCTGAACGAAGACCTTATCTCCACCTCCGATGCTCTCAACCGGCTGTTGATCATTGTCGCCGTTGCCTCACTGTTGGTTCTCATCGTGGCGATCTTTTCGATCCGGTCGGTGATGCGTGTCTCGCGCGGGATCGTGACGCTCTCCAACGGCATGAATGCCCTCGCCAAGGGGGAAACGGATGTCGGGCCGCCCTCCTATACGGGTCCCGAGACGGAGCTCATCCGCCTGCTCGACGCGTTTCGCGCCTTCCACGACAGCGTCGACCGTGTCTCTCGCCTCAGGCGTACGGCCGAAGCCGCAGCCCGCACCATCCGCTCCACGTTCCGCAACATGAATGAGGGAATAGCGCTGTTCGATCCGGCCGGGCGGCCTATCACCATGAACCGCCGCATCATCGAACTTGTCGGGCGCTCCGGCTCGTCCCGAAAGCTGCCGATCCGCCGGTTCGTCGAGCCCATTCCCGAAATCGATTCGACGCTGCTGCCCTTCGATGGTGGGCATGGGAACCTGCTGGAGCGCGCCGTGGTGCGGCATCGAACCGCCGACCAGCGGGTTATAGAAATATCGATGTCGCGCCAGCCGGATGGCGGCATCGTGCTGCTTGCCCGCGATGTGACCGCGCTAGACCGGCAGGAGGCGGAAGCAGTCAAGGCCCAGCGGCTGGACGGCATCATGCGCATGACCCACCAGGTCAGCCACGAGGTGGGTAACATGATCGGCATCATCACCGGCAGCCTCGGCCTTCTGGAGCGAGAGGCCGGTTTCAATGACCGCCAGAACCGGCATATTGCCCGCATTCGCAAGGCAGCTGATCGCGGCCGCTCCCTGGCCAGCAGCATGCTGACCATCGGCAGCCAGCAGCCCATCCATCCAAGCTGCATTAACGTGGCCAATCTCCTGCGCGGCATGGCCGATATTCTCGAGATCGCGGTTGGCCCCAAATGCCGGATTGCACTCGATCTCGATGATGATCTTCCCGCCATCCCGCTCGACCCCGCCCTCTTCGAGCAATCCATCCTCAATCTCTGCCTCAACGCAGCGGCCGCCATGCCGGACGGCGGCCTGATTTCAATCGATGCGGCCTGCGAGAAGGATACTCTGGCGATAACCGTCTCGGACGAGGGCATCGGCATGACGCCGGAGGCCGTGGACAAGGCCTTCGAACCCTATTTCACCACCCGGGGGGACCATGGAGGCGCAGGCCTGGGACTTGCCATGGTCTATGGTTTCGTGCGCCAGAGCGGTGGCGAAGCCCACATCCATTCAAAGCCCGGTGAGGGCGCAAGGGTGCAGCTGCTTTTCCCGATTCATGCCGGGCAGGCGAGATAACATTGCAGGATCGGGTGTCGGGGCACTGCCGCCCGGGGATCAGCCCTTGCTGATGCGCAATCCATCCAGAAAGGTCCGGAAACTCCTTACGGCCCGTTCCGACGTTGTTTCCGGATCGTCAGAATTGGCAATCCACTGGGCTGCGCTGCTGCTCGCGGCATTGATGAAACGGGCACACGCCTCGGAATCGATATCGGCGATCGTTCCCTCCTGCTTGAGCGCATCGAGACTGCGCGAAACAGCGGAAATACAGCCATTGGCATTTGGCCAGCGGGATGGATCGCCAAGGACGGCCGGTCCATCGCGAAACATGATCCTCTGGATTTCCGGTTCAAGCGCCATACGGACATAGCCGACATTCTCCTCGACGAACCCTTCCCAACGCGTCGAGGCTCTCGAAGAAATCTCGCAAAGCCTTTTTGTCATCTCCGCGTCGATCTCGGCCACCACCGCCAGCAACAAACCCTTTTTGTCCCCGAAATGATGATAGAGCGCACCACGGGTCAGCCCTGCCTCGGCGGTAAAATCATCCATGGAGGCCTCAGCATAACCAATACTGCCAAACGCCCTGCGTCCGGCAGCCAGCAGCTTTGCCCGCGTTTCAGCAATCATTTCACTGCGAGGTTTGCGCATTTTTGCTCCAGCATCCACATACGTCGCGTATATTAGTTGACATACGCCGCGTATGCAATTATTTCATTTACATACGCCACGTATGTGTGTGGTGGATACTCCCTAAATAAGGTGCATCCGATGTCTAATCCATACAGAGAAATTTTCCGGGTTCCAGGCGCCAAAGGCTTTTCAGCTGCAGGTTTCTTTGCCCGCCTCCCCATCGCCATGGCGCCGATCGGCATCGTGGCCATGTTGTCGCAGACGCATGGCGAATATTGGCTGGCAGGCGCCGTATCGGCAACCTTCGCGCTGACCAATGCCGCCGTCGCGCCGCAAATCTCGCGGCTGGTGGACCGCCGGGGCCAAAGCAGCGTTCTCATCCCCGCGACCATTCTATCCGTCCTCGCCTTTGCGGCGTTGATCATCGCCACCAATCAGCGATGGCCGGCGTGGACGCTGTTTCTTTCCGCTTTCCTCGCCGCCGCCATGCCAAGCATCCCCGCCATGATGCGGGCCCGCTGGACGGAACTCTTTCGGGACCGGCCGGAACTGAATACGGCCTTTGCCTTCGAATCCGCGGCTGACGAACTTGTCTACATTGCGGGTGCATCGCTTTCCGTCGGGCTTGCGGTTTCGCTTTTTCCAGAAGCGGGCATGATGATCAGCACGGCATTTCTGGCGGTCGGAACATTTGCCTTTCTTCTGCAGCGATCCACAGAACCCAAAGTGCGTCCGGTCGAGGGCGGCCGTCGGCAGCGTTCTGCAATATGGCTGCGTCCGGTACAGATCATCACGGTCGCACTCATCTTCGTCGGCTCGACTTTCGCCACAGCCGAGGTGAGCGCCGTCGCCATCACCAAGGAACTCGGCCAGCCGGAAGCAGCCAGCCTCGTCATCGGCGTCTATGCCATTGGCTCCTTCGTCGTCGGCCTGCTTCTTGGTGCGCTCAACCCGAAAACGCCGCTGCACCGGCAATTGCTGATCGCTGTCAGCGTTCTTGCCCTGACGGCGCTGCCGCTCCTCGTCGCGGCATCCAGTGTCGCCCTGCTTGCCTTTGCCGTGTTCCTCAGCGGTGTGGCAATCTCTCCCATTTTCATCACCGCTTTCGGCCTGATTGAACGCCGGGTGCCGGAATCGATGCTGACGGAAGGCGTGACCTGGGTCATGACCGGTATCGGTATCGGCATGGCACTGGGCGCTTTCGTCTCGGGATGGGTGATCGACAATTTCGGCCCGGACAATGGCTTCTGGGTGTCGGTCGCTGCAAGCCTTTCAACGGTGACGATCATTGGGCTTGGTCAGCGCAGCCTCTCGGCGGAGCGCAGGCAACCGGGTGGGTCTCCGGCAGCGCAGCCCGCCGAATGATCCGGGTTGGCGGACACTGAAACGGACGGACCGCACCGCTTCTCATGAGTAGACGCTTCAAAAACGCTTCTCCGCGCAGGATATGCGGAGAAGTCAATAACCGCCCGTCAGGAAAATACTCTCGCCGGTCATAAAGCTGCAGGCCTGCGAAGACAGGAAGATGGCGGCGCCCACCATTTCCTCCGGCTGACCGGCTCGTCCCATCCAGTTCAGGGTCCGGACATATTCAGCCCAGCCTTCGGGGTCTTCGTCCCGGCGATGGGCATTGCGATCCGTATCGACCAGACCGGGCGCTAGAGTGTTGAGGAGAACATTGTCCTTCGCATAGTCGCGCGCCTGACTCTGGATCAGATTATGCTGCGCAGCCTTGGTGGCGGCATAGGCGGTGACGATGCCCTTCGGCCGCAACTGGTTGACCGAGCCGATGGAAACCACCCTTCCCCATTTTCGCGACGCCATGCGCGGCAGGATCGTCTGCAGCATGTCCACTGTCGACCCGAGATTGACAGCCAGCTGAAACGCCAGATCATCGGGCTTCAGCTCCGACAGTACCGCATTGATCTGGGCGCTCGCATTGATGACGAGAATATCAACCGGTGCGACCGTCTCGGCGCGCTCGACAAGATCGCGCCCGGCGCCCGGTTCGGAGAGATCACCCGCCAGCTCTTGGGCCAAGCCACCGCCGTCCGCGATGCGTTGCCGCACGGCGGTTGTCGCACCCGGCTTCACGCCATGCAGGATGACATGCGCGCCGGCCCCCGCCAGCCCTTCCGCTATGGCTGCCCCTATGCCGCGGCTGGAACCGGTGACGAGCGCCGTGCGGCCTTTCAAACCAAAGACGCTTTCAAGACGCATAATTTATCCTTCGAACAGTGAAATGCGCGCGCCGGCAATTCCGGGGCGGCAGGAGAACAGGCCACCAGACAGCGGGGCGTCGGCGAGCGTGGATGCCGGCAGGCGCGTGCGGGCACTGGTGATGAAGAGCGTCGACAGGTCCGGCCCGCCAAAGGCCACACTCGACGGGCGCGGCACCGGCATCTCGATCACCTGATCCAGCCTGCCGTTCGGAAGATAGCGGCGCACGCACCAGCCGTCCCAGATCGCACACCACACCCCGCCTTCCGCATCCACGGCGAGGCCGTCCGGACGGCCGTCGGCCACGGGAATACGGGCAAATTCACGGCGCTGCGACAGGGCGCCCGTCGTCGGATCACAATCATAGGCATGGATAAGGCCGGGCACCGTATCGACGAAATAGAAGGTCCTGCCATCGGGGCTCCAGCCGAGACCGTTGGAGACGACGATGCCGCCTTCCTTGCGTTCGAATGCCCCATCGGCATTGATCCGATAAAGCGCGCCGGTGGGCTTGGAGGCATCGATGCGCATCGACCCGACCCAGATGGCGCCGTCCGGCCCGCATTTGGCATCGTTCAAGCGGTTATCGCCAATGCCAGCCTCCGGGCTGACGAAGGGTGTCAGCCGGCCCGAAGTGAAGTCCAGCCATTCGACGCCATCCTGCGACGCCACCAGCAATCGCCCTCTGGAGACTGGAATGACGGCACTGACCAGCTTACCTGTCTCGCAGGTTTCGTTACGGCCGGTGGCGGGATCGAAACGATGGACGGCGGGGTGCAGAATATCCACCCAGTAGAGCGCGTTTTCGCCTTCATGCCAGACCGGGCTTTCCCCAAGCTGCGCCCCCCAGGGAAGAATGCAGCTGAGTTCGGCGCTGGGGCGTCCTGTTGCCGAACGCGGTCGTGGCCGCGAGCTGATGGCGACAGCCCCGGCGGCGCCGGTAATCCGGCGTGCAGCGGCAATCAGTTCACGCCCGGCAGGATGAATGTTGGACGCATCGAGCCGCGACGACGGCCCGAGCGCGACAAGCACACCCATCGGCGTATTGTCACGGCCCATGACGGGTGCGGCAACGGAATTCACCCCTGGCAGGTGCTCCTCATAGGAGATCGAGTAACCCCTCGCCCGCGTCAGCGTCAGATCGGCCTGAAGTGCATCGAGCGTGGTAATCGTCCGCGGCGTCTGCGCATCCAGCGTCAGCCGATCGAGCAGGGAACGGCCGACAGCAGGGTCTTGAAAGGCAAGCAGCGCCTTGCCCGGCGCGGTACAATGCAAAGGAACCCGGCGTCCCACTTCTACCCGCACGGAGAGACCGTTTGGAGAACGTTCCGCGAGATATTGCGTCATGATGCCGTCCAGCCGGCAGAGCGCTACGGTCTCGCCCAGTTCGGCAGCCAACCTCTCGAGTTCGGGTGTCGCGGCCGATACCAGATCGAAGCTCTCCCAGACTTTGTGGGACATTTCCAGAAAGCGCTGGCCCAGAACATAGGTTCCACGCGCCTCATCCTGACGGACGAGCCCATAGGCTATGAGGGTGCGCAGGATGCGGGCGAAAGTCGGCTTGGGCAGGCCGGATGCGCGCAACAGTTCTGCAAAACGCGGCGGCTCCGGCGCATCGGCCACCATGTCGAGCAGGGTCAACCCCTTCGCCAGCGCAGCGGTGCCGCCCGGTGTCTCGGGTTTCATCGCGTCTCCTTCGCGAGACGCTGCCGCCTTGCGGCGGCCGCGTCTTCCAGCATCCGGTCCATCGTCCATTGTGCCTCAAACCCCAGGGTGTTTTTGATCCGCGCGTTGGACGTATGGTAATAAACGCCGTCGCCGGGAAAATCGACAGTCACGATGGGGAGGCCGGTCACCGCGGCAATTTTCGGCAGAAGCTCGGCGAAATCGGACGGCTCATCCGCGCCGAGATTGAAGATGCAGCCCGCCGCGTCAGGGTGATCGAGGGCGAGCAGGATCCCCGCCACCATATCGCGTGTATCGGTTATGTGCATGCGGTATGGCCGGCCGTTTTCATTACGCGCCAGTATATGCGACGCTTCGCCGATATCCCGGGACTGTAGCAGTTCGGCAATCGCAACGTTCCCGAAATTCCGCTGCTGTCGAATGCGCGGCCGCAGGAAAAAACGCGGGCCGGAGAAGAAGCTGTCTTCATCCAGCAGCTCAGCCGCATCCTGCGTATGAGAAAAGCGCAGGATCACGGTTTCCATGCTGCCAGTCCGCTGGTGAAAGCGAACCAGTTCCTCGCCCAGAAGCTTGGTCAGGCCATAGGGCGAACTGGGGCGAAGCGGATGATCCTCGGTGACCGGCAGGAATTCGGGGCGGTTTTCCGGATAGACTTCTCCTGAAGAGGCGAAGACGAACCGCTGCACGCCTGCGGCTGCGGCCGCATCCAGAAGACGGCGCGTGCCTTCGACATTGACCGCAAACATGCGGTCCCGGTCCTCCGGCGCCCATGACATAAAGGCCCCGAGATGCAGAACGGCGCTCACACCTTCCATGGCTTTGGACAGCGCCTGCCCGTCCTCCAGCGATCCGACGACCTCCTCACCGCCCGTACCCGACGGACGAAGGTCAAAGCCGCGGACCGCCCGAGCGTCCATGCGCAAGGCAGCGGCGACAGCACGACCCACACGGCCTGCCGATCCGGTGACGAGGATCATAGCCGTGCTCCGGTCTTTGCGTCGAAGAGATAAAGCTGTGCCGGATCGAAGCCGAGCTGAAGCGCTTCGTCAGCCCGAAGGTTGCCGCTATGCGAGACGCGGGCGATCAGCCCCTTGGACCTGCCCTCCTCGCCATCTGCGACCCTTGCGCCTTCCGCATCGAAATAGACGTATTTTTCCGATCCCAGACTTTCCACCAGCGTCGGGCGAACGCTGAAGGTCACCGGCCCATCGCCCAGAACGAGATGCTCTGGCCGCAAGCCCACGATCACGCTACCCTGCCTGGCAGATGCCGCCGGCAGGTTTACCTTCTGGCCGAAAACAGTCAGTGCGCCGTCACGCAGTTCCGCGTTGAGGAAATTCATGCCGGGCGATCCGATGAAACCGGCGACAAAGAGGTTGGCCGGATTGTTGAAAAGCTCATCGGGCGCCGCGATCTGCTGGATGATGCCGCCCTGCATGATAACCACCCGGTCCGCCATGGTCATGGCTTCCACCTGGTCATGCGTCACATAAACGGTGGTGACACCGATACGCTTGTGCAGGGCGCCGATTTCGGCACGCATGTGGACGCGCAGCTTGGCATCGAGGTTGGACAGCGGTTCGTCCATCAGAAAGGCCTGCGGCTTACGCACGATGGCGCGGCCGAGCGCCACGCGCTGCCGCTGTCCGCCCGAAAGATCCTTCGGTTTGCGATCGAGATAGGGCGTTACCTCGAGAATGCGCGCCGCGTCATCCACCCGGCGATCAATCTCCGTCTTGTCCGTGCCGCGCATCTTCAGGCCGAAGCCGATGTTCTGCCGGACCGTCAGGTGCGGATAGAGCGCGTAATTCTGAAACACCATGGCGATGTCGCGGTCACCCGGCGCCAGATCCGTGACTTCGTTTTCGCCGATGAAGATCTGCCCTTCGCTTGCCGGTTCAAGGCCTGCAAGGATTTTCAGCATCGTCGACTTGCCGCAGCCGGAAGGCCCGACGAGCACCACGAACTCGCCGTTTTCGATCTCGAGCGAAAAGGGCCTGAGCACGTTGAGGGCGCCATAGGACTTGCTGACATTGCGAATGGAAATATTGGCCATGCTTATTTCTCCGCGCCAGCGGTGAGTCCGCCGACCAAATAACGTTCCAGAAACAGGTAGATTGCGATGATCGGCAGCGCGATGAACACGGATGCAGCGGAAATGTCGTTCCAGTAGGTGACGTATTCGCCCTGCATCGTGGTGATGCCGAGATTGGCCGTCCAGTTGTCCGGCGAGTTGACGAGGAAGGTGCGGGCATAGGCGTAATCCGCCCAGCTGAGCACGAAGGCATAAAGTGCCGTGGCAGCAAGACCGGGTGTGGCGATCGGAAGTACGACCCGGACCATTGCACCGATCGGCGAGCAACCGTCGACCATCGCGGCCTGCTCCAGTTCCTTCGGAATGGTGTCGAAATAGCCTTTCAGCATCCATGTGGCGAAAGGAATGATCATGGTCGAATGCGCCAGGACCAGTGTCCAGAGGCTGCCGATCAGACCGAAGCTGGAAAAGATCGAAAACAGCGGAATGACGAGCAGGGTCGCGGGCAACATCTTCGCCGTCAGGACGAAGAGTCCCATGGTCGCGCCGCCCCGCATGGAATAACGCGAAAGGGCATAACCGGCGCTGACGGAGACGAGCATCGACAGCGCCACCGAGCCGACGGCCGCAAGCATCGAGTTCCACAGCCATAGCAGGATCGGCTTCGCCGCCCAGACCCTGGCGAAAATGTCCCATTGCGCATCATCCGGCCAGAAGGTCGGCGGCAGGCGGTACAGTTCATCGGTGGTGGAGAGCGCCGTGACCAGAAGCCAGTAGACCGGGAACAGGATCATCACCAGCGTGAAGATGACAGTCGCGTAAAGGGCAAGGCTCTGTAAAAATGTCCGTTTCATCAAAGCCTCCTCAATAGATCGATTTCGAACGCCGGCCGAGCATCAGAAGGCTCGCGACGATACAGATCACCAGTGTCAGCACGCCGACGGCGGCGGCGCGGCCGAAATTGTGATACTGGAAGGCCTGGTCATAGGTCATGATCGACAGGGTCTGGGTTGATCGCAGCGGTCCGCCACCGGTCAGAACCTTGATGATGGAAAAGTCGCGGAACACCCACAGAAGCGTCAGCACCAGCGTCACGCCCAGCACCGGCATCAAAAGCGGCATGGTGATCCAGCGGAAGCGCTGCCAGACGCTCGCGCCATCCACCTTGGCGGCCGCATAATAATCGGCCGGAATGGATTGCAGACCAGCGAGGCACATGATCGACACGAAAGGAAAACCCTTCCAGACCATGGTGATAGCGACAGCCCAGAAGGCGGCTGTCGAACTGCTCACCCACGGGATCATCTGATCGGTGAAACCGAGCTTTATCGCCAGCCATCCGAACAGCCCGAAGGACGTATCGAACATCCATGCGAAGATGACGACCGCGATGATTTCCGGCACTGCCCAGGGCAGCGCCATTCCCAGCCGCGCAACGGTTCGGCCCTTGAAGCGGTTATTGGCCAGAAGCGCCGTGCTGAGGCCAACGGCCACGCTGCCCGCGGTGACGACGACAACCAGCTTCAGCGTCACCCAGCAGGCGAGCCAGAATTCCGGCGATGAGAAAAGCCAGGTGTAATTGCTGAGTGAAAACGGCCGGCTTGCGCCACCGAGCCGCGGTATCTTGACCTGCTGGAAAGACAGGTCGATGGCCAGCACAAGCGGCCAGACGATGATGGCGGCAACCATCAGGACCGCGGGCGCGATCAGAATATAGCCGAGGAGATGTTGCCGGCTGGGACGCGCAAGATCAAAGAACTTGCGGCGCCCGGCCCGAGCGGGTGCGGTCATGGATGGTCCTCCTGCCGGATGCGGATGGTAACCACGGCCCGCCAGGCGGGCCATGGCAAAACGGGATCAGCCCTTGATGGCCTCGGCCTTCGCCTGCATGGTCTTTGCCACCTCCGCGGGATCGAGGTCCTGAATGATCATCCGCTGGCTTTCTTCCATCACCATCTTGCTGAATTCATTGTAGAAGAGCTCAAGCCCGGTCGGAATGCGGTCGATACCCGCCTCGGATGCGGCCTTCATCGTCTCGATCAGTACCGGAAAATGCGGGATGGTCTTTTCGACACCCGACACGTCGGCCTTGGGGCTTGGCGGGGTGTTGCCGCCAAGGGTGGCATAGCTGCGCTGGAACTCCGGCGACATCGTCAGCTTGATGAAATCCCAGACGAGCGCCTTCTGGTCGTCGGGAATATCGGCCGGCATGGCGAGCACGTTGGACGATCCACCCAGCGGTGGATGAAGCGGGGGTGCCGCGTAAACGATGTCAGCCTTGGCTGAACCCTTCTCGGTGGTGCCGTAAAGCCAAGGCCCGTCGAGACGCATCGCCATCTTGCCATCGGCAAAAAGCTTGCGCACGTCGCTGGCGCTCATGTCGACCGGGCTGATACCGCTCTTCATCACGGTTTTCCACCGGCTCAACCCCTCCACCATCTGTGGCGTGTCGATGGTTATGTTGCCATCCTTGTCGGTCCAGTATGCGCCGGCATCGAGGACATAGTTCAGCATCTCCGTCAGATATTGCCCTGGACCACCCTTGGTCTCGTGACCGGTCCCGAACTGGTCGATGATACCGTCACCGTTCAAATCCTTGGTGGTGGCTTTTGCGGCCGCCAGAAACTCGTCATAGGTCTTCGGAACCGCGACGCCCGCCTCATCCAGGATCTTCTTGTTATAAGCCATGACGAAGCCGAAGTAGTTCGTCATGATACACACGGTCTCACCGTTCCATTCGCATTTCTGCTGACCGGCCCAGCCGGTCATGTCGATGCCGTCCTTCTTAAGCCACGGGTCGAGCGGCTCCAGCCAGCCGCTGTCGGCGAACATCTGGAACTCGAAGGATGCGAGATGCACGATCTGCGGCGGCTGGTTGGCAGCGAAAAGCGTGGTCATCGTATCCGCGTAGGAGCTGCGTTCCGCCTTGGTGAACTCGATCTTCACGCCGGGATGCTGCTTCTCGAAGGCGGCGATTGCCGAACGCCACCATTCACCCGTTCCCGCGTCATCCGTTTGCCAGGAAATGAATTTCAGGACGGTATCGGCCATGGCAGGGGCAACGGCGCTCATCGTCATCAAAACGGCGGTCGCCGTACCCAGCGCCAGCTTCTTCATTCTTTTGGTCATGGTTTCCTCCTCCAAAGAACCAAATCAGATACGTTCAATAAGGGCGAGCGCCGCCTCCGACGGTCTTACGCCCAGTCCCGGACCCGACGGCAGGTGATACCTGCCTTCGCGGCAATCCATGTCGCCCTCCAGCAGGCGGCGGTTCGGCTCGAAGATCGAATGCTGGAATTCGTGCCCCTTCAGCGTCGGCAACGTCGACGATGCCTGCAGGCTGGCGGCAAGGAATATGCCGGCGCCAATGGTAGCGTGCGGTATGACGTCGATGCCGTGTTCGGCTGCGAGAGCGCCGATACGGATGAAATTGGTGATACCCTTATGGCCCATTTCCGGCTGCACGATCGCAATACGGCAGCGTTCGATGCGGGCGCGCATATCCCAATGGGTGCGCCATTCCTCGCCCACCGCGATCGGCACGTCGGTATTCTTCGAAACCTTTTCCAGCCCGGCAATGTCCTCCGTCCAGACGGGCGCCTCGGCGAACCATGGATCGAATGGCTGCATTTCTGCGATGAGCTCCAGCGCCCGCTCCGGTGTCTGGTTCCAGTGCATATCGGCGGCGATCTTCGCCCGCGGGCCGAGCACCTGCCGGAGATTGGCAAGTTCCGCCGCCGGCCCATCATCGGCAACGGGCGTGGCGAATTTAAAGGCGTCGAAGCCACGATCCTGCCAGTATTTCGCCAGTTCTCCACGCGCCTTCAGCGTCTTCTCCGGCAGGCCAGAAACATAGGCCGAAAAATTGTCCACGCCGCCACCCAGCAGGTCTCGAATGGATTTTCCGGCTTCCTGTCCGGCAATATCCCAGAGGGCGATATCGATTGCAGCAAGCGCATCCACGTAAAAGCCACCGGTATAACCGCGCACGCGCATCATATCGTAAAGATCGTCGTAGATCGCCGATGGATCGGATGCATCGCGGCCGATCACGAAACCGGCCAGCAGGTCGTTGATGAGAGCCGCCACCGCACCGGGTGCAACGATGCCATAGGTCTCACCCCAGCCGACGGTGCCGGCTTCCGTCGTCATTCGCAGAAGCACGCTGCGGTCGAAGGTTGGATAGACCGTGCGGTTGCCCTTTCTGACGATGTATCCATTGGGGTTGACCACTTCACCTTCCCGCAGCGCTCCGAGATAGGGAACCTTGCGTGGCTGGGTCAGCGTGAAGACTTCGATGGTTGCAACGGGGCTGTTCATGCGGCCTCCGGGGCGACAAGGCCGAGCTCGACGAGGTTGGCGTCGATATCGGCAATCGCCGCCTTGTCGAGTTCCGGGGTGGGAGCGCGGACACCGAGACCCTCGATCACCCCACGGCGGGCCAGCACGTACTTGGTCAGCCGCATGCGATAAACCGCCTGCAGAACCAGAAGCGGAAGAGTGCGGACATAGATTTTCCGGGCCTCATCCTGACGGCCTGCGCGGAGAGCGCGATCTATTGCCACGTGTTCCTCGACGATCTCCAGCGCCGGCATGGCAGCGGTGGCGCCACGCGCATATTCATCCAGAATGTAACGGGCGCCGCCGCCGCCGATGATACCCTTCAATGTTGAGGGCGCATGGGCGATGATATGGCTGATGGCGGGACCGGCCGGCAGCGTTTCTTCCTTGACGTAGGTGACCTGCGGCAGAGACCGGACGATCTCGACAATCGCCTCCGGCGACAGATCAGACCCGCGCGGCGCAGGCGCGTTCTGCAGGATGATTTCGACACCGGGCAGCGCCTCGACAACCTTACCCAGAAACTCGATCAGCGCCGGCGCATCCGTCCCGACCGATTTTGGCGGTTGAACCATCAGGTGGCGAATACCGAGATCAGATGCGGCGCGACCATGTTCAACCACGTCTCTCCAGTCTGCTGCGCTCGCGCCCGCCACGACCGGCACCCGGCCAGCAACAGCATCAACAACGATCTTCAGCAGCGACGCACGCTCTGCAGCATCCAAAGTTTCAACCTCACTGGCAAAACCCGGGAACACCACACCATCCACGCCTTTTTCGAGCGCGAAGATCACCAGTCGCTCCATACCCGCTTCGTCAATACCGCCATCCGCCAGAAAAGGCGTTGGCAAAACGGGCAAAATTCCCTTCAGACCAGCCACCATCTTACTCCTCCCAATTAAGTATCATATATTGATACCTTGAATTCACTAATTGACACTACATAGACTTGAGCCGTATGACAAGCCCCCAGATGAAATGAACGAGGAGGTTCAGGGAAATGGCAGCACGGGCGACATCGATCATCGTCGATTGGGGAACGACATCATTGCGAGCGGCGCTTGTCGGTAACGACGGGGCGGAACTTGAACATCTGGAAACCGCCGACGGCATTTCGAGCCTTGCCGAAGGGCAACATGAGCCTGCCCTCATGAGCGCACTCGCCCCCTGGTTTTCAAAACACGGCGCTCTGCCCGTGGCCGCGCTCGGCATGATCACCAGCCGCAACGGCTGGGTCGAGGTGGCCTATGTGCCCTGCCCGGCGGGACCGGCGGAACTTGCCGCCGGCACGGTGCGCAGGATGTTGCCCAATGGGTCCGACCTTGTATTCCTGCCAGGCCTGAACGACCCCCGCCGCCAGCCGTTTCCGGATGTCATGCGCGGCGAGGAAACCCAGATAGTCGGCCACGGCCTTACGGAAGACGCCACCCTCATCATCCCCGGAACACACAGCAAATGGGCACGGGTGAAGGCAGGGCGGATCGACGGTTTCCAGACATTCGTGACCGGTGAAATTTTCAACCTCCTCATCAATCACTCCTTCATCGCGCGCGGTTCCGCACAGCCGCCGGTCGACGATCCGGAGGCATACCTGTGGGGTTTGAAAGAGGCCAAAAAATCCGCAGCCATGCTGTCGCTGTTGTTTTCCGCACGCACAGGCGGGCTCGCCGGCAAATTGTCGGCACAGCAGCTGCGGTCTTATGTCCGTGGGCTGGTCATCGGACAGGAATTTCGGCAGGCCCGCGATGCGGGATGGTACGCAGAGGGAGACGATGCGGCGATTGTGGGCAATGATGGACTCAACGATCTCTATCTGATTGCCGCTGGCGAATTCGGCCTCAGAACATCAATGGGCGATGACGACGCGTTGACGAAGGGAGCCCTGGCGGTTCTGCAGAAGACGCTTTCCTGAATGGAAACGCCGGCTGGACACCTGGTGTCCGGCCTTCACAATACCAGGGACCAACATGTACGATTACCCGGCCAGCATCGGCACCAGCCGTCACGAAAACGATATCCTCACCATCCTGACGCGCCTTCAGCGACTCGGGCTGCCGGAGGACCCGATTGCCTTTTATGGCTCCTCATCTTTCCGGATATGGAACTCCATCGCCGAAGATCTGGGCACGCTCGACATCGTCAATCTCGGCTTTGGCGGCGGCACCTGCCTCTCGGCCGTTCACTACATGGAAAAACTCCTGCTGCCGCTGAGACCCCGGAGAGTGGCGCTCTATTTCGGCGAGAACGACATAGCCAGCGATGGCTTAAAGGCGGCCACGGCGCTGCAACATCTGCAGGCGCTCAGGCATTGCATCCTGCAGGCGCTGCCGCAGACGCAGGTTTTTGTTCTGGCCATCAAGCACAGCCCCGCGCGCTGGATTTATCGTGGCGAATTCGACCTTTTCAACCGCATGGCGCAGGACTGGTGCGAAAACTCCAACGACGCCGTCTGGCTGGACCCGAATGCCGGCCTTATGGGGGAAAACGGCCTGCCGATGTTCCGTTATTATCTTCCCGACCTGGTTCACCTTAACACCGCAGGTTACGCGGTCTGGGCGGAAGCACTTCGGAAGACGCCGGCGCTTCTCGCCTGATTTTCAGGAAAGAAGCCCGGCATCGACATGCTACCGCGTCGCCTGGGCGGATTCGATTGAGTCCGCCAGTATTTCCAGCCCAAGGTCGATCTCGGCATCGGATACGGTGAGCGCCGGCGCAATGCGGAAAACACCGCCCATGCCGGGCAGTTTGACGATGTTCATGCTGAGCCCTCGCAGCATCGCCTCCTGCATGATGCGGGCGCCGAGCTCGAAACCGGGCGCTTTCGTATGCCTGTCAGCCACGACCTCAAGCCCCAGCAGAAGCCCGCGGCCGCGCACGTCGCCGACACATTCGAACCGCTGTTGAAGTGACAGAAGGCCTTCCTTCAGGCGGTTGCCACGGGCGATTGCCTGCTCGACAAGGCCATCGCGGGCCACCACGTCGAGAACCGTAACGCCGACAGCCGCAGGCAACGGATCCGACACGTGGGTCGTATAGAAGAGAAAACCTCTCTCAACGGCTTTCTGCTCCACCTCCTCGCTGGTCATTACCGCGGCGAGCGGGAGGCCGGCCCCCAGCGTTTTTGACAGCGTCATGATGTCGGGTGTAACGCCATCCCGCTGAAAGGCGAACATGTGCCCGGTCCTTCCGACCCCGGTCTGGGCTTCATCGAGGATGAGCAGCATGCCGCGCTCGACGCACTTCTTCTTGAGCGCAGCAAGATAGCCGACGGGCAATTCGAGGATGCCACCGCTCGACAGAATTGGTTCGGCAATGAAGGCGGCAAGATTGCCGGTGGACTGGCGGTCTATCAGTTCGAAGGCGTCATCAAGCTCCGCCTTCCAGTCATTCGATCCATCAGGATTCCTGAATCGCGGACGATAGGCATTCGGTGCCGGGATGACGAGCGAGCCAGCCGTTGCAGGGCCATAGCCCCTGCGGCCGGCGCTATAGGTCGCGGAAGCCGCTGCGCCGGTCATGCCGTGCCAGCTCTGGGCGAAAGCGACGATCTCGTGACCACCGGTGACGAGCTTCGCCATACGGATGGCCGCCTCGTTGGATTCGGCGCCCGTGGTCAGCAATTGTACCCGGTCGAGACCGGGCGCGAGGGCTGCCAGCCTCGCCGCGAGTTCGACCACGGGACGGGACAACATCCCGGAAAAAAGATGCGCAACCGACGCCATCTGCCGGTTGACGGTGGCGACGATGTCGGGATGGGTGTGCCCGAGCAGGGCGCTCATCTGGCCGGAGGTGAAATCGAGGATGGCACGGTCATCCGCATCATAAACGAAACTCCCCTCGGCCCGCTCAACAATGATCTCCTCGAAGGCAGGCCCATAACGGGTGAGATGTCTGTTGGCCGCCGCCCAGAAGGCCGGCTCCTCATTCAACGATGTGAAGTTCTTCGAAAGATCGTCCATGCCGAGGTTCCCTGTGTCTGATTTTGCCGGACGATAACAGGCTCTTGCACCGGCAGTCCAATTGATAGTATTTCAAGCGGATATAGATAATTTTGATATCGCCATGCTTGATCTCACACTTCTGAAGAACTTTGTCACCGTTGCCCGCGCAGGCTCCATCAGCACCGCAGCGACGCAGGTGGGGCGCACGCAATCGGCGCTCAGCACACAGATGCAGCGGCTGGAAGAACAGGTGGGGCAACCGTTGCTGCAACGAACCGGTGCGGGCGTACGGGTGACGGCGGCGGGCGAAAAACTGCTGGCCCATGCCAGCACCCTGCTTGCCCGTCATGACGAGATTCTCGCCGACATGAACGGCGCCACGGTCCAAGGCACGGTTAGCCTCGGATGTCCCGAAGATTATTCCATCGCCTTTCTTCCCGAATTGCTCAGGGGCTTCTGCGCCACCTATCCGGAAGTGGATTTGCGTATGGTCTGCGCGCCGACGATAGAGCTGCGCCCTCTCCTTCAGCGCCGTCAGATCGACATGGCGCTGGTTTCGCGCTCGGAACCGGATCACTCCGAGGTTCTTCGAAGGGAAAGCTTCGTCTGGGTGGCGGACAGGCCGGACACGGAACTTCTTGCCAAGGATGTGCTGCCGCTCGCTCTTTCGGCACCGGCGACGCTGGATCATCGCGCGGCGTGCAACGCCATGGAAACAGCCAATCGCCGCTACAGGATCGCCTTTGCCAGCAACAGCCTAGCGGGCCTCATCGCAATTGCGCGATCCGGCCATGCCATCAGCGTGCTCACGAGAACCGCTGTTCCACCGGATCTGCACGTCGTTAAAAGCTGGCTGCCTCCGCTGCCGACAATCGGCATAGCAATCGAATGCTCCGGCCCGCAGAGCTCCCCGGCGGCCAGGGCCTTGGGTGATCACATCCGTGCCGTTCTTCCAGGGTTGACCCCTTGAAACATTCCACCCAAGGCCACCGCATTCGCGCGGCTTTTGGATGAACGCAATGCAGTTTTGCCCCAGAACCAAAAGAGGCCCGTTGTTCTTTTCAAACAACGAGCCTCTATCGTGCCGCTTGGCGGAGCGACCGGAGACAAATTCGCCTCCTGCACATGAACCTCAGATGAACAGCGACGCTTAACAAAGCCCGAGAAACCACCCGTAAGAATCCGGCGTAACGGCAGGCCGGATCGTTGAGATAATTCCGACAGAGCTTGGAATTGCGTCGAGGGATCAGTTCGGATCAAGACCCGCTCAACGAAAACGTGTATGCAGCGATCAGGGCAGCCATTTGGTCAAACCTTCGGACGCCCCTTCCGGGTGCACATCGGCAGGCGACCATCTGCGGCAGGAATATCTCATGGGGTTGATGGCTATGGGGCCAGCATTGCACATGCCGAGGGACCGGTGATGGAAACAAGACGAAACCGCGTCATCACGACTGGAATAATTCTGGGGCTTCTCGGCGCGATGATACCGATCGCCACCATGGCCTACGCATCATGGATCATCGCGGTCAGGAAGGATCAGGACATTTTGAAGACGCTTGCCGATCAGGCTATTCAACGGGCGTCGGACACGTTCAGGGACGCAGAGAATGCGCTCGATGAGGTGGAAGCTGCCCGCTTGCCTTCCTGTTCCAACGACCACATAGAACTGATGCGCAGACTGACGATAAATGCACCGTCAGTGGAAGAAATCGGATATTTCGAAAACGGCATTCTAAAATGCACCTCCTGGGGAGCCACCCAGGAAACGATACGCCAATCGCCGATCGATTTTACGACCGGTCAGGGATTAGAGGTGGCTATTCGCGTGGAGCCAAGCGCCAGTCGCGGCACACGGATGATCGCCCTTCACCACGGCGCGCACGGCGCACTTGTCAAACCCTCGCGTTTTGTCGACATCCTCATGGACGACAGCATGTCCCTCGCTCTTACGAACGACCGGGGCATTTTGATAAATGAACTGAATGCACCTGACCGCGCCCTGGTGCCGGCACCGCTCGGCAAGCCCGAAAAGGGCATGACGGAAGACACCATCTATACTGTCAGCCGCCATGGCGATCTGGTGGCGATTGCGATGGAGCCACGTTCCAACGTCGCAGAGCAGGTGCGGCGTGAACGGATCTTGTTTCTTCCCGCCGGGGCAATTGTCGCGGCCTTTGTGGTCGGCATCGTGGCATGGTTGTCGAAGAGGCGCCTGTCGCCACTCGCGGAGCTCGAGATAGCCGTCCGCAAACGGGAATTCATCGTTCATTACCAACCCATCGTGGAATTGAAGACGGGCATCTGCGTGGGGGCGGAAGCGCTGGTGCGATGGAGGCGGCCGGACGGTACGCTTGTCCGTCCCGACCTGTTTGTCCCCCTGGCGGAAGAAAGCGGCCTGATCATGCCGATCACCGATCAGGTCATCGACGCCGTCATCGCCGATCTTCGCAAGGTGCTTGTCGAGGACCGAACCCTGCACATCGCCATTAATCTCTGCGCGGACGACATCAAGTCTGGGCGTGTTCTCGCGGTCATCGCCAGCAAGCTTCAGCATACGGACATCCGGCCCGAGCAGATTTGGCTTGAGGCCACCGAGCGTGGCTTCATCGACATCAACGCGGCAAAGGTCACCCTTGCCGAGGCGCGCCAGCACGGCCATTCGGTGGCGATCGACGATTTCGGAACCGGCTACTCCAGCCTTCAATATTTGCAGGGCCTGCCTCTGGACGCGTTGAAGATAGACAAATCCTTTGTCGACACGGTGGGCAAAGATACCGCAACGAGTTCGGTCACATCACACATCATCGGCATGGCGAAAGCGCTTGGCCTGTTCACCGTGGCAGAAGGTATCGAGGCGGAAGACCAGCGGGACTATCTGGAAGGTCAGGGTGTGGATTTCGGTCAAGGATGGCTGTTTGCGAAAGCGCTTCCCGCCAGCGAATTCCTTGCCTACCACCGTCACACGAAGCAGAAATACGGCGTCTCTCCCGAAATCATCAAGGCGGCGGGCAAATAGGACATGGTCGTGTGCGAGGTCGAATCCCGGGCTGGCAGGCAACACAGGTTGAAACTGCGATATCTCAAAAAGAGACCTCCCCAAAAGCATCTTGGAGGAGGCCAGTTGGGGAGGTCGTCCACGGTGACCAAGCCAGGGGCAGTTTCGGAGCGCTTGGCCACACAGCCCATCGGACGGGCCGCTCTCGAACCGGGCACTGCGGCAATTGTTCCCTGACAGGCGTTTTTTGACTTCATGCGCATCCCAGGGGCAGCAATTGATACCCCTGAGAGAAAAGCGCGAACCTCAGCCGGCGGGAACATCATCTGGCGAGGCGAGTTAGGGGCGGTTCAACAACAGGAGAAACGCGATGCCCCGCGGCGACAAATCGTCCTACACGGACAAGCAGAAGCGCAAGGCCGAACATATCGAAGAAGGATATGAGGATCGTGGCGTACCCGAAAAAGAGGCCGAACGCAGGGCCTGGGCCACGGTGAACAAGGAGAGCGGCGGTGGCAAGAAATCCGGCGCCGGCCGCGGACACGCGGAAAACCACGCGCCATCGAAAAAGGGTGGCCGCAAGGGCGGCGAGGCCGCGGCTGCGAGACCCAAGACCTAACGGTCCGCCTCCGCCAAGAAAGCTGCGGCCACCCGCAAGCGCAATGAACAGCATGCACAGCATTGAACCGTAAACCGATCGTGTGTTCGCCAACCAGAGGCGCTGATGACGTCCATGACATCCGATGCGTGCAACATGAATGCCGGGGAAACCGTTCAGGAGGCCTGCGTGGCTGAACAATCAGCCAAGGGCGTCACCTGCCTTCCCAACCGGCACTGATCAGTCCCCGTCGGCTTCAGCGTTCTCTCCGCCCCGCATCATCGTCAGCAGCGGTTCGCGCGCGATGTTTTCTTCGATCCGCTGATGACCAGAGGTTTCCGGTAGAGCCTTCTTGAAGTTTGCTGCGTAATCCTTCGGCATTTTCGGTGGCATCATCGGTTCGTATCTATCGACATTGGCCTGGATAATGACCGGTCCCTCCACCGCGAACGCCTCGTCAAGAACCCGCTCGATCTCATCAAATGTGGAGATCGTGAAACCTCTTCCCCCCATTGCATCTGCCGCCGCGGCAAAGTTGATCGGCGCGAGTTCGCAGGCGAATTGCGGGTGGCCGAGGAACATCATCTGCTCCCAGGCGATCTGGTTCAACATTCCATTGCATATGACCAGGATCCTGAGCGGCAGGCGATGCCGCACGGCGGTGGAAAATTCGCCCAGTTGCATTGCAAGGCCGCCGTCGCCCACAACCGCATGCACATGTCGGCCGGGACACGCCAGTCCTGCGGCAATGGCATAGGGCAAACCGGAGGCCATCGAGGCGAGTGCACCCGAGACGGAAAAGGCGTTTGTGGTCCTAAGATCGATGTGGCGCGCCGCCCACGGCTTGCCCACCGGGTTCAGATGATCGGCTTGCCGCCGGTCACGGCTATGGTTGCGCCGGACACATAGCTCGAAAGAGGATCAGCCAGCATGACATAGGTTGTCGCCAATTCGGCTGGCTGTCCTGGGCGCTTCATCGGCACCTGCTTGCCAAACTCGGCTACTTTTTCCGCGGGCATGGTGGACGGGATGAGGGGTGTCCAGATCGGACCGGGCGCGACCGCATTCGCCCGGATGCCTTTTTCCGCCAGCAGCTGCGCCAGGCCAGCCGTAAAATTCTGGATCGCGCCCTTCGTGGTCGCATAAGCAAGGAGAGTCGGATTGGGACTGTCGGAATTGACGGAGGCGGTGTTGATGATTGCCGCCCCGGCCTTCATGTGTGGAACGGCTGCCTTCGTCAGATAGAACATTGCGTGGATATTGACGGCAAAAGTCATCTCCCACTCGTCGTCACTGATGTCTTCTATTTCGGTGAAGGTGTTCTGATGGGCCGCGTTGTTGACAAGGATGTCGATGCCGCCCAGTTCCGTACGGGCCTTCTCGACAATCTGGCGGCAATGGGAGGATGACTGGATGTCACCCGCCACCAGAACCGCCCTGCGTCCGGCTTCCTCTACCAGACGCCTCGTTTCTTCAGCGTCATCGTGTTCGTCGAGATACGCTATCAATATATCGGCGCCCTCGCGCGCATAAGCGATGGCGACTGCCCGCCCGATACCGCTATCGCCACCGGTAATGATCGCCTTTTTTCCCTCCAGTCGGCCAGACCCTACATAGGTCTTTTCACCGTGATCAGGAACAGGTGACATCTCATTGGTACGGCCTGGAATTTTCTGTTGCTGTTCTGGAAAAGGGGGCTGCGGGTAACCGGTCATAGAGCTTTCCTGTCTTTCACAAAATAAACAAAGAAATCCCCGCGGCGCGCGCGGGGATCTTTCGGCTATCGGTAGTCACTAGGAGTTTTTATGGCTCTGCTGGCCGGCCTTTACATGCTGCTCATGCGTGCCGCCGCGGGTTTTGCCGTTGTCACCGCTGCCGGAGGCCGATGCAGACTGCGAACGCTTATCGCTGCCTTTATGGCTCTGCTGGCCTGCTTTCACGTGCTGTTCGTGCGTACCACCCTGATTTGCCATGGTATGTCTCCTCATGTTGGTGATTTATCACTCGCGCGCCTCATGGCCCGCACCAGTCGAACTGCGCGGCCCGAAAGGAGTTCCGAGATTTAACATTTCGTGAGGACGTATTTCAGGGACCGGCGTGGAACGCTGGCTCGCGGCCCTTGAGCTTTTGGCCCAGATGGTCGGCAAGCCGCATGGCAAGCGCCACGGCCGGCAAGGTGGGATTGGCGTGCCCGCCCGTCGGGAACACGCAGCTCCCTGCGACATAGAGATTGGCTATACCGTGGACCTTGCAGTCACTGTCGACCACGCCCGCATCGGCTGTTGCAGCCATCCGGGTCAAGCCGATCTGATGGAACCCGTCATAGGCCTGAACACGAAGAGCCTGCCTCCGCTCTGAAGAGGGGTGTAGAAAGTCGAGCTTCCCTACCCCATTTTCCCGCAGCCACTGATCCAGAAAAGCATGGGATTTTTCGATCGACTCAACATCTTCCTCGCTGACCCGATAGTCTATCGCAACAGCGGCGGGCCGATCCTCCACGCCGGCGGGAGCCGGCAGAACCGTGCTGGCGTAATCAGGTATCTGCTCTGCGTGATAACGCAGGAGATAGCGCCGTGCCGGATTCACGAGCGGTTTATTGCGATCGCGGCGGCGGAGGAGCTGGCCGACTGTGGCCTGCAGATCGCGAAAAGCCGACAATGTAGGGACCAGATTCCGGAAATGCTCGCGATAACGAACGCCTGTGGTCAGGCGGGACCCTGCGGCCTTGCCCTTGGCCAGCAGACCATAAAGTCCGGTTAATTGCAGGGCGAGAAAGAGGGCGGAAAGACCGGCAGAATGGTGAATCGCGTTCGATATGGAGATGGTATCGAGCCAGAAGACGGAATTGAGCAGACCCAGACGCTGCTGGACATCGCCTGAAAGCTGGAACCTTCGACGGAAAATTCCACCGGAAGGCGCTCTTTGAAAAGACAGCTGTTCCACCGTGGCGTCATTCTCAAGCTCGATCACCGCAATATAACCGGTAAGATGGCCTTGATAATAATGCCCGAGCGTCGGAGAAATACGCTCGGGCTGTTTCTTGCGTAGTTCGTGAAGCAAGCGGACATTGCCCACGCCGCCGCAGGCCAGCACAAGCGTCGTTACCGGAACACGCATGTCGCCATGCCCGTTGCTGAGCCGGACATCCGTAACCGCCCCCGTGTCGTCGACATCGATTGTCGTTGCGGATGTATCCGAAAGAAAATGTATCAAACGGGATTTTTCAATTCGCTCCCGGCATGTCACGCCAAGGTCCGGCTGGCTGCTCCACCACTCGATAGAGTCAAGATGGACATCTCCTGCCGGTGAAGCACCGACGCCCGGCGACAGAGCCGAAGCCCTGACATTCAGAAAGTACAGGGCATCGGCATAATAGCGGCTTATACTCTCATGACCGATCGGCCACCCGGAATTGGGAACATGCGCACGCTCGAGAAAATCAATGTCATCGAACGGCACACAACGCCCGCCCCACAGTGACGTGGTTCCTCCGAGCCCTCCTGCCGTCGAAGAAGCCAGAGGCGCATGGTGGTGGTTTGTAATGCTGGCAAGCCGTCCATCATGGCCATTTCGGCCCGCCTCCACCAGCAGAACACTTACACCCTGTCTTTCGAGGGCAAAGGCAAGCGCGAGCCCGACCGGCCCCGCCCCAATAACGCAAACCTGAAACGATATCGAAGACGCGCCCGGATTGTATTCGACCATCACCCCTCGCTTCCACGGATCATTTCACACTAACGGATGGTGGGGGGTGCCTTGCAACGCCAAGTTTTCACCGTTCACTTCGCGCCACTCGCCCCCCCCGGGCGGGAGCGCCGTACAGGCTAGCCAGAGAGCTCGCCGGACGCAGACCCGAGTGCAAGAGAAGAGCTTATGCGGAAGCGGCTTCGGAACCATGCAGATGAAGAGCAATTTCAAAGCCTCGCCGTTCCAGCCAACGGGCCACGACCCGGGCGCGAGCTTCCAGCGGCTTATCTACGGGAACGGTGCGAGCGGCATCATTCACTGGCAACATACATGTCTGCCGCTGAGTTTCCGAAACGAAGCCAGCGTTAACCGTCGCCCCGCGCTCAGCCCGCGGAGAATTTTTTCTCGACATCGTGATTGCTAACTGAGGCAGCCCCCCTTTCCACCGACTTGGGCGAAAGACAGTGCGGGGCGATTTCTCTTTCAATTTCAAACAGTCACGTTCCTCACACCCCACGTAAATCGCCCAAAGAATTATCAAAATCGCGACACGCGAAATCTTTAGGCACACCCGCTTGCGAAATCGAAAACTTCGTGATTGTATAGACAACTTGAGGGCAGCAATAGAGGGTCAAAAACCCCGGCTACAGAGGATTGTGTGCGTGATAACGTTCGATCAGGTCAGCAAGCATTATCGTGGCGCGACAACGGCTGTAGACAGGTTGTCGCTCACCGCGCCGACAGGAAAATTGACCATTTTCGTTGGCCCCTCAGGCTGCGGCAAGACCACATCGCTGCGCATGATCAACCAGCTGATCACGCCTTCGTCCGGGTCGATCCTTCTTGACGGCGAACCCACGGACAAGATGGACGTAGCGCTGCTGCGGCGTCGGATAGGGTACGTCATCCAGAACGCTGGCCTCTTTCCCCATCGAACGGTGGTGCAGAATATCGCGACGACAGCGCGCCTGAACGGCACCCCCAAGCAGCAGGCGCTTCGCACCGCGCACGATCTGCTGGAGCGCGTAGGACTGTCGGCTGCCTTTGCCGATCGGTATCCGTGGCAGCTATCCGGTGGACAGCAACAGCGTGTTGGCGTTGCCCGGGCTTTGGCGTCGGATCCGAAATTCATGTTGATGGACGAGCCCTTCAGTGCGGTCGATCCGGTCGTTCGCGCACAGTTACAGGATGAATTCCTGCGTCTTCAGCGCGAAATCGGCAAAACCATCATCATGGTGACACATGATATCGACGAGGCACTGAAGCTTGGGGACCAGGTGGCGGTGCTGCGCACCGGCGGTACGCTGGCGCAAATTGCCACGCCACGGGAGTTGCTTGCGCGGCCGGCGGATGAATTCGTCGCAGACTTCATCGGCCGCGATCGCGGCTACCGGATCCTCGGTTTCGCCGAGTTCAAGGAAGGCATTTCTCTTGGTAAGGAGCCGACGGCGCCCCTCGGCACCAGTCGCGAGTCACTCCGTCAGATTGCCACAGACCGTTGGGTCCTGATAACCGACACCGCAAATCGTCCGCTCGGCTGGGTGGACGTTGAAAGCACCGGAAATACCGTGCGCGAAGGCGACCTTAATCTCAGCGGGACCCTTGCTGTCGAGGGAAGCAGCCTGCGCCACGTCCTCGACGCGGCGCTCAGTTCACCTTCAGGCCGGGGCGTGATTGTGAGGCCGTCCGGCGAACTCGTTGGCACTGTGACCTTGCCTGATGTTGTGGCCGCGATTGAGGCCGCGCGCAACGGCCGTCAGGGGACGAGGTCATGAGGTTCGACTGGTTATACCGCGAATCCGGCCGCATCGCCGAACTGTTCGCCTGGCACGTATGGCTTTCCGTCATCCCCGTTGTGATCGGACTCATCTTGGCGCTGCCCCTCGGATGGCTCGCGCAGCGGGCAGGTCTTTTTCGCTCTGCAATGCTCGGCGCAGCCGGGCTGCTTTACACCATTCCTTCGCTGGCGCTCTTCGTCCTTCTGCCGCTCGTATTGGGTACACGCATCCTCGATCCTCTGAACGTCGTCGTCGCGCTGACGATCTATGCGCTGGCTCTTCTGGTGCGAACCGTCAGCGACGGACTGGAGTCGGTGTCGCCGGACGTGGTCCAGGCCGCGAATGCCATGGGGTATCGCCCCATGCATCGTCTGCTCCTCGTCGAGCTTCCCCTCGCCGTTCCCGTGATTGCAGCGGGCCTGCGCGTAGCCGTGGTTTCGAATGTCAGCATCGTCTCGGTCGCGGCGCTCGTGGGGACACCCCAGCTCGGCCTGCTTTTCACACAGGGACTGCAACTGCGCTTTCTGACACCGATCATTGCAGGCATTATCCTGTGTATTGTTCTGGCGGTCCTTCTGGATGGCATTGTGCTTTTCATCGCGCGTCGTCTCACACCGTGGCAGGCTGGAGGTGCTGAAAGATGATCGACTGGTTTTCAAACCCGGCACACTGGACCGGCAATGACGGTGTCTTCGCGCTTATTGTGCAGCACCTTGTGTATAGTTCCATCGCCCTCTTTTTTGCGTGCCTGATCGGCCTGCCGGTCGGCCTCTATGTCGGCCACACCGGCCGTGGCGTTTTCCTGATTGCCGGTCTCGCCAATGCCTTACGTGCACTTCCGAGCCTTGGCCTGATCGTTCTGCTGGTAATCCTGTTCGGACCCGTCTTTGCGTCAGACATGGCCTTTATTCTCCCCAGCATCGTCGTTCTGGTGCTTCTGGCGGTGCCGCCCATCATGAATGGCACATATGCCGGCGTGGCGGCGGTTGATCCGGCCGCGGTCGATGCGGCGCGCGGCATGGGCAAACGCCCGCTCGACATTCTCTTCGATGTGGAACTGCCATGCGCACTGCCGCTGATCTTTTCCGGTCTGCGTAGCGCGACATTGCAAATCATTTCAACCGCAACGATCGCCGCTTACGTGTCACTCGGCGGACTGGGCCGCTTGATCATCGATGGGCGGGCGCAAAACGACTATTATCAGATGGCAGCGGGCGCCGTGCTTGTTGGCGCTCTGGCGCTGGCCGTCGACCTGACGATAGGCATCATCTCGAAGCTGACGATCTCACCCGGACTGACGCGCCGCCATTAGGCGCGACATGCCCGAAAGACCGACGCATTTTCACCCAGGTAAAAAACAAGAGGAGCAGCTGCATGGCATTCAGGATTTTAAAAGCCGCTGGCGCATTGGCCTTCATGGCGCTTTCGGCGACCACTTCGTTCGGCCAGACCGACCCGCTGGGCGCGGCTCCGGCGGCGCGAACGGACACCTCGACCATCATCGTCGGCTCTGCCGACTTCCCCGAAAGCCAGCTTCTGGCGACCATCTACGCCAAGGCGCTTGCTGCAAAGGGCATCAAGGTGGAGACGAAACTCAGCATCGGCAGCCGTGAGGTCTACATCCCTGCCCTGCTCGACGGCTCGATCGATCTCCTGCCCGAATATGCGGGTGCGACGCTGAGCTATCTCGACAAAAACGCCACCGCGCACGCACCGGCGGACGTGGCGGCTGCGCTCAAGGCCGCTCTGCCAAAGGGCGTGTCGATGCTGACGCCATCTGAAGCACAGGACTCGGACGGCGTCGCCGTGACACGCGCAACCGCCGAGAAATACAAGCTGAAGACAATTGCCGATCTGGCACCGGTCGCCTCAGAATTGGTGCTCGGCGGTCCGCCGGAATGGAAAACCCGTAAAGAAGGCATCATCGGCCTCAAGGACATTTACGGCCTGGAGTTCAAGTCCTTCAAGTCGCTCGATGTCGGCGGTCCCTTGACGCTGTCTGCGCTGGTGAACGATCAGGTACAGGCGGCAAACCTTTTCTCGACGGATCCCGCCATTGCCGCCAATGATCTCATCATTCTTGAAGATGTGAAGAACCTCTTCCCGGCACAGAACATCGTCCCGGTTATCGCGACGCCAAAAGTCAGCGATGTCGTGACAACGACGCTCAACGCCGTATCCGCAGCCTTGACCACCAAGGATCTCATCGTCATGAACGGTCGACTGGCCAATCATGACAGCTTCGACGTCGTCGCCGAAGAGTGGCTCACGGCCCACAAGTTGAACTGATCATCATTTGCGGGTATGGCACACCCATACCCGCATACATGCATTTCCCTATGTCAGACGCCGAGATTTCGGGCTGTGACGACCAAGCGACTTGGAACCCATGCACACGGTAAAGAAACAGGTCGAAAATCGGCAGGATGAAGCGGCAATTTCCCCGCCGCTTTACGTCAAACTCAAGGACTACGTTCGCAGCCGCGTCGAAACGGGCGAATGGTCGATCGGCCAGCGTGTACCATCGGAGAATGAACTGGTGGACATGCTCGGTGTCAGCCGCATGACCGCCAACCGGGCGCTGCGCGAACTCGCGGACGAAGGATTTCTGGTTCGTGTCCGAGGCAAAGGCTCGTTCGTTGCAAGTAAAAAGCGAACGTCCCAATTCCAAAGTGTTCCCAATATTGCCGACGAGATCAACCAGAATGGCGGCATTCATACGGCAAAGATCGTTCTGCTTCGCATGGAGACATGCGATGCCGAACTCGCCGAAGCGCTCTCTGTCGATGTGGACGCGACGGTTGCTCATTCGATTATCGTCCACGCGGAAGATTCCGTCCCGATGCAGATCGAAGATCGTTTCGTAAACCACGGGATCGTCCCGGATTACGTCAATCAGGACTTCAGCACCAGAACGCCGAACGGCTATCTCACCGCCGTGGCACCGATCATCAGGGCTGAACAACATATCGAGGCCGTGACGGCGCAGCCTTGGGAATGCAAGCTTTTGGCGATCTCCAAAGCAGAGCCCTGCCTTCTGGTGCGACGCCGGACATGGTCTGACGTTGGCGTCATCTCGTCGGTGCGCCTGCTCTATCCCGGAAGCCGCTACCGCCTGTACAGCACCTGATACACAGGCAGGCGTACAAACCGGATCAGTCAATGGCAACACAATGTCGTCGTCTTCCGTCTAGACGGCGTTCCCCGAGGAGAACCTCATGACGGTCATGCTGGACAAGGCCCTGAGCTGGCACGATGTCGCCCTTGTGAGCCAAGGCGATCATCTCGTCCTTTCGGACGAAGCCTACCGGCGGATCGAAAGGGCAAGCCGAATTGTCGACGGCATCGTTGAAAACGGTATCCGTGCTTATGGCGTCAACACCGGTGTTGGCGCTCTGGCTGACACGGTGGTCGATCGCGCTGCCCAGGGAAAGCTTTCCCGCAGTATCGTTCTCAGTCACGCCTGCGGCGTCGGCCCATTGCTTGGCCGTCACGAGGTACGCGCAATCATTGCCTCACAAATAGCCAATTTCGCCCATGGTTACTCCGGTGTCCGCAGAGAGATCGTTGCCCATCTGACGAGGTTCCTGGAATGCGACTGTATCCCTGATGTGCCCTCAAAAGGGTCAGCCGGATATTTGATACATAATGCCCATATTGCGCTCGTGTTGATTGGCGAAGGCAGGGCAAAGCTCGGTGGCAGATCATTCAGCGGTCGGGACGCTTTGGCGGAAATGGGCCTTCAACCGCTCGTTCTTGGCGCCAAGGAAGGTTTGAGCCTCGTCAATGGCACGTCATGTGCGACGGGCCTCTCCAGTGTCGCTCTGGCACGCGCAGCACGGCTGCTTGATTGGGCGGACGCTATTGCCGCGCTGACGCTGGAAGCGGTCGGTTGCCAGATGTCGGCCTTCGGAGAAGCCGTGCTCTCGCTACGCTCCTCACCGGGCATGGCAACGGTGGGAAAAGCCCTCAGGACGCGTCTTGAAGGCAGCGGTCTCATCGAAGCGTCGCTTGGCAAGCGTACCCAGGATGCCCTCAGCCTGCGCGCCATTCCCCACGCGCATGGCGCGGCACGCGATGTGTTCGATAGCTGCGCGACCATCATCGACCGAGAACTGGCCTCCGTGACAGACAATCCGGCGCTCGCCGGGTCACCGGAAGAGCCCATCGTATGGTCGCAGGCTCACGCGGTGGCCCCGGCCCTTGGACAGGCAGCCGATAGTCTTGCCATCGCACTCTCCCAGATCGCGGCGATGAGCGAACGGCGGATTGACAGGCTCGTCAACCCTCTGGTGAGCGGGCTTCCTCCATTTCTCGCTTCCGATCCCGGCAGCCATTCCGGTTTCATGATCGCGCAATATACCGCAGCTGCGCTGTCCAACGAAAACCGGCGCCTTGCGGCGCCCGCTTCCACCGATGGCGGGCTGACCTCCGCTCTGCAGGAAGACTTCCTGGCCCATCCAACCGCCGCCGCCAACAAGCTCCTCGCAATTATCGAAAATGCCGAATATATCCTGTCGATAGAATGGATGGCGGCGACACAGGCGCATGATTTCATTCAATCCGTTGCGGCAAGGGCGCCCGGTACCGACGCGCTCTACGGCCTGCTCCGCACCCATGTCGCCCCTTACTCGGATGACCGGCCGCCTTCGGCGGACATCGAGGCTATCCGATCCCTTATGTCGCAAAACACGCCGCCAAACTGATATCAGGCGGCGCTACAGGCACATGCAAAACCGATTGACGGCCACACTGTCTCCAGCTTCTCCGTCACATCGCGAGTTTAATATCCATACCCTTAGCGCGGATGAAGGGCAGGCCTCTGCGCCGCGCGGTCCAGCCGACAACGTGAAGGCCTGCTGCTGCCGGCTCATATCGTTGGGCAATCATCCAGGATTTGCAATCAATCGCGGCAATATCGGCATCACCGTGGGCAACGGCAATCACCGAAGCGCGGTGCGAGCCAGTCTCAACCAGTTCCTGGAACAGATCGAGGCCTTGACCGGCCGCCTGTAAATCGCGTTTGAGGCTGAGATAACCGGACAGGGACCGGTGCTCATTAAACGCCAGCCTTTTCTGACTGAAAAATCCGAGCGGCAGAATTGCCTCGCCTTCCTCGGACGGGGCGACGTCGTCGCCGCCTTCACCAATGCGGGCGATGAGGGCACTTGAGTAAAATGCACCCGCGCCGCCTGTGATCCCGTCATAATTGCCCTGACCGATGACCTCGACGTGATCTTCGAGGCCAAGCTCCATAGGACCCCAGCATGTCTGGGAAACGAGAAGGTTTGGATGGCGCCACAAGACTGCAAGATCGAGGGAGAAAGGATCAAGCGTGGCAGGATCCGGAGCGATGACGGATCCTGCCTCATCACGAATGCCACCGGGAACGGGCGGCATATCTGCGTTGCGCCGGACAAGGCGCTCGGGAGCATCGATGCCTTGCGCAAGAAATCTTACGCGCATTCCCGCCCACACGGCATCGGTCTCAGCACGCAATTCCGGCCAGTCATACATCGGCAGCGCCGCTATCAAGGTCACGTCGAGGCGTCCGATCTCAAGGAATTATCGGGCATCACGTAGGCTACGAAATCAGTTGGCACATAGGCGACGGCCGTTGTTGCGGGAACCAATTCGGGCCGTCCCAATACGGGATGCACCACCGGCTCTTTCGCACGGAAGGCAAAAGCGCGGAAAACCTCGAAGTAATTGGCAAAAACATAGCCCTCGTTCATCGTCTGCCATTCGGCCCGTCTGGCTTTATAAAGCGATGGCAGCTTATACCACGCCGCAGTCGGCAGCTTGTGATGCACGAAATGCAGGTTGTTGTAGAGAAACAGGGGGGCCAGAACAGAGTTCTCGACGATGATCGTCCGCCCGTCCGGCCGCTCGGCCCACTGGTGCTCACAATAGGAGCGGATGGCGATGATGGAAATGCCGAGATAGGCAGCGACACCGATATATTGCCAGAGCGGAATACCGAACAGCAGGGATATGACCAGCAACGTGGGAATGAGACCAGCCATATGCAGGACCCAGGCATAGATGACCCGCCGGTCGCCTTTGGCGATCTTTCGCCACTCCGATATCGTGAATCCGACGACCATAAGCGGCGGACCGATCAGAAGGCGTCCAATCAGCGTGTTGTTCCATCCGAGCAATGTCTTTAAAAATCCAGGCAAAGTCTCCCAGTCGCCCATGGCGCGGTAATAGCTTTCCGGGTCATCGAACGGGTCCGTCAGCCGCTCATCCGCATGGTGCTGCAGATGTGTCCGCTTGTAGCTGCGGTAGGGATAGAAAATCCCGAGCGGGGCAAACACCAGCGCTTCATTGAGCCTTGCGTTGCGGGTCGGATGCCCATGCAGCACCTCGTGCTGAAGTGATGAATGCAACGCGACAGCGATGCCCATCAAGACAAGCGCTGCAAACGGATAAAGCGGATAGAGGGCGTAACCAGCGCCGGCCCAGAGACCATAACAGACGATAAGCAATCCTATCGTCGGCCACTCGATCCTGAGCGACTTCGGGCGAGGCCGGCTTACTGCTTTGGATTCACTGGCAATGTCACTCATAATATCCCTCGATTAGAATGTATGAGAGATTTTCACCCCAGGGCGCGGTACACAACGGGATTATGGTTACCAACCGTTGATTTTGATCACAAAAAGTAGAATATGGTGACAATTGTAAACAACGAGGTGAAAAGTGGACAAGCGCGCGCTTTCCAACCTGTTTCGCATCAGGCTGACGGAGCTGGTTTCCCGCTCCGGATTAAGTCATTCGGCCTTTGCAGCCGAGATCGGGATCGACCGGTCGGCTCTGTCGCAGCTTCTATCAAGCGATTCGGCGCGGCTGCCGCGCGTTGAAACGCTTCTGAATATTGCCGAACGTCATTCCGTTTCACTGGACTGGCTGCTTGGCATTTCGCACGATCCGGGGCTGATGGGCGAACTGCGCCCGAGCTTCGAGATAGAGGAAGGTGGCGAAGACTACACCGACACCCTCCTGATGAAGTGGCATGCAGAGGCCGCGGGCTCCAAGATACGCTACGTGCCGGCCCGTATTCCCGACCTGCTCCGCACGCCACAGATCATCGCATTCGAGGCGAGATCCGCGCATCAAAGCGTCAAGGCGCAAGCAAGCGAAACGGCATTCAGGCTCGATTACAATCGTCAACCGGGCACGGACATGGAAGTGTGTATGCCACGCGAGACACTTGAGGCCTTTGCCCAGGGGAGCGGCATGTGGCGGGGACTGAAAAGGGAGATACGTGCCGAGCAGCTTCAGTACATGTCAAACCTGATCAATGAACTCTATCCGTCGTTCAGATTGTTCCTGTTTAATGAGAAAGAACGGTTTTCCGTGCCCTATACGATTTTCGGATCGCAACGCGCTGCGATTTTCGTCGGCGGCATGTATCTCGTGCTGAACAATGCTGAATCCATCCGAAAGATGCAGCGGCACTTCGATGAGTTGATCCGCTTCACGCGTGTTCACGCGCACCAGACTGCCGACTTCGTCAGAACGCTCGAAGTTTCGTGAAGCGAGCCCTCGGCATCCGCCGTCCAGAAATCATCCGACACAAGGCCTGCAACGCGATCTAAATCCGGACTGAGCCGCCGCGTCGTTCACGCACTGCCCGCTTGGGATCATCCTCCCACGCTCCGGCTGCTTCCGCCGTTCCGGGCTCGCCCTGTTCCCAAAATACCGGGCGCGTCATCCGCCTCAGTGAGATCGCCATATTCGCGGACAACAATGGTGACGGTTGCCCGATGCCCACGCGGCGCGACTGGAACTTTCGTTGGTGGCGAAGGTTGGGGCAGGACAATATTGCTTCACACCTCAAAGGGAGAATGAAATGGGCACCGATCGCGAGGAATGGATTTCGAAGCGCGCTTACGAACTGTGGGAGCAGGCCGGTCGTCCGGAAGGTCAGGACGAAGAGCAGTGGCATGCCGCAAGTGCCGAGTGGGAAAGTGAATTCGGTCCGGTCGACGCCCCGGTCCCGGACGGCGCAGCGGAGGAAAACCTGTCACCGCAAACGTAACAGAAGCTCGATTTCACCAAAAAACTGCCAGACTGTTCAGGAGCGGCGCAACGTCCTGAACAGTCGCTCATCGCCGGGGCGATAATATCAGCGCCCGTCGGTCTTTGTCTGTCCGGCCGACATCGGAGAACTCACTCGCGAAACCGAATGGCCAATGCCTCTGGCTGCAAGATTGTCGCCATATGGGAGGGAACGTTCCTGACGCATCCGTGTTTCTCATGCGACGAAAACACCGCGTCTCCACTCACCCGCAAGATCCCACCCGTTTTCCAGAGGCATCCATGATCAGCAGAAACTCCCGTATTCTCGCCGGTGACCACCGTCAACTCGGCGCGACTGTGGACCGAGATGGCGTAAATTTCGCGCTGTTCAGCGCCCATGCGGAGCGGGTGGAACTCTGCCTGTTTTCAAGCGATGGGACCGCGGAGATCGAACGCCTCGAGCTTCCGGAATACACCAACGAGGTATGGCACGGCTATGTACCGGGCCTGAAAGAAGGCGCACTTTACGGTTACCGCGTTTACGGGCCGTTCGAACCCGAAAGCGGGCACCGGTTCAACCCTAACAAGCTTCTGCTCGATCCCTATGCGCGCGAAGTCGTGGGCGACATAGAGTGGGGCCAGCCGCAATTTGCTTACGTGACAGACAGTCCGGAAAAGGACTTGTCCTTCGACGACACTGACAGCGCGCCGTTTGTGCCAAAGGCTCGCGTGGTCGCCAGGTCCGACGCGCCAAGGGGTCAACAGCGCCCCGACGTTCCCTGGTCGAAGACAATATTTTATGAGACCCACGTCAAGGGTTTCACGCAGCTTCACCCCGCTGTTCCGGAAGCTCTCCGAGGCACATTTGAGGGCCTTGGGGAGAAAGAGATCGTCGACTACGTCAAGAGTCTGGGGGTTACCTCCATTGAGCTGCTTCCGGTACATTGGTTTCCGGACGACGCCCATTTGCTGGAAAAAGGTCTGAAAAACTATTGGGGATATAATACGCTTGCCTTCTTCGCTCCGGCGAACCGCTACATGGGTCCGCGGGGCATCCAGGGCTTTCGGGACATGGTTCGCGCTTTCCATGGTGCCGGGATCGAGGTCATCCTGGACGTCGTCTACAATCACACCGCCGAAGGCAATGAGATGGGGCCAACCCTCTCTTTCAGAGGCATCGACAACTTCTCCTATTACCGCACAATGCCCGACGAGCCGCGCTACTACATCAACGACACCGGCACCGGAAACACGGTAAACACTTCCCACCCGCGCGTTTTGCAGATGGTTACGGACTCGTTGCGCTACTGGGCGCAGGAGATGGAGATCGACGGGTTCCGATTTGATCTCGGCACGATCCTGGGACGCGAGCCGGAAGGGTTCGACCAGCGCGGCGGATTCTTCGATGCCGTCGGGCAGGATCCCGTGCTGTCACGTCTGAAGCTTGTTGGAGAACCATGGGACATTGGGCCAGGCGGTTATCAAGTCGGCGGGTTTCCGCCAGGCTGGGCCGAGTGGAACGACAAGTACCGCGATACCGTGCGGGATTACTGGAGAAACACGGATGGGACGACCCGGGATTTCGCCGCCCGTATCCTCGGCTCCGGCGATGTTTATGACTTGCGCGGCCGTCGTCCCTGGTCCGGCGTAAATTTCCTGACAGCGCATGACGGCTTCACGCTCAACGACCTCGTTTCATACAACGACAAGCACAATGAGGCGAACGGCGAGGATAACAAGGACGGTCATGGCGACAACCGAAGCTTTAATTTTGGCGTGGAAGGACCAGCCGATGACGAGGGAGTGATTACTCTCCGCGACCGGCAGAAGCGAAATTTTCTTGCGACGCTTTTTCTTTCTCATGGAACACCGATGCTTCTGGCTGGCGACGAGTTTGGCCGCAGCCAGATGGGCAACAACAATGCCTACTGCCAGGATAACGAACTGAGCTGGGTGCATTGGGACGATCTACCCGCAAGCGCCGCACAACTGCGCGATTTCGCCCGCAGATTGATTTCGCTGCGTCACGAACATTCGATTTTGAGGCGCGACGACTGGCGCGACGGAATGGTCATAACGTGGTACAACCCGGCGGCCAGCGAGCAGACCCGGGAGCAATGGGATGATCCCGGCGCCACCACCATCGGGCTGCGTGTTGGCCGCGATCACGATGAGGAAGAAGGTTGGGATGATATCCTCATCCTGTTCAATCCCCATGACGGGCCCGTTCCATTCGCTCTTCCGGAGGTGAGCGGAGGATGGGTGGAAGTCCTCACGACAGTCGATCCCGAAGCGACTGACCGAAAAATCGAAGCCGCCGAATATGTCCTGATCGACCGCAGCCTCGTGCTGTTGCGTGCGGGAAAACAACCCTAAAGCGGAATCAGAGCGCTTCGCAGGATAGTATCCTGTTCGGGGGCGGCGCCGGCCCACCGGGACCGCAGGTCGGAGGAGAACCAGAACGACGCAGCGGTGCTCCAAAAATGTCAAGGCCGGAGCACCGTAGCGGCTGGCCTGACAAAACTCTTGCGCCCCCGTTTGAAACCCATGACCGGCTCGCCCAACCCGCCGAAGACCTCGGTCTCGTCTTCGCCTTCCATTACGAGGATGTCGGCCATCGCGCCGACAACCAGCCCGTAACCGTCGATCCGCATCAGCCGGGCTGCATCCTCCGAGACGAGATCCAGGCAGGCCGCGAAATCCTCCGGCCCGAGATGCATCACATTGGCGTAGAGATTGGCCATGCGCAGAAGTGAACAGTCGCCAAAGGGCGTGAACGGGTTGAGTATGTTGTTGCTGGCGATCGATGCCGTGACACCCCGATCCTTGAGGATATGCACGGGTGCTATGCCTCGCACGGCGCGAAAACCGGCTTCCCGACCGTTCAGATAGAGATCGGTCGAAGGCAGCGCCGTTACCGCGACGCCCGCTTGGAACAACCGCGCGACCCGACGTTCAAATATTGCTTCGTTCATGGTTGCGAGCTTGGTCACGTGGCCGACAGCCACCCGCCCGCCCCAACCGGCTTTTTCCGTCCGGTCGCAAATCTCCTCAAGATGCCCCCAGCTTGGATCGAGGTCAAAGTCCAGATGGAAATCCAGGTCCACGTCATGTCGCGTGGCCAAGGCGAAAAGACGTTCCATCTGGCCGGACGGATCGCTGTCTGTATAGGGGCAGCCGCCGAGAAGGTCCGCACCTTCGGCAAGCGCCTGTTCGAGCAATTCCTCCGTGCCCGGATCATTGGTCAGCCCTTCCTGCGGAAACACGCAGATGGAAAGATCAAGTGCAAAAGCATAATCCTGTCTCAACCGCTTCATCGCCTCGAAACTGCGCAAGCCCACCCGCGGATCAACCTCCACATGGGTGCGCATGTGCATCGTACCCTTGCCAATTGCCATCTCTATCGTCCGGGCTCCGCGGGCATAGACGTCCTCGACCGTATAGTCCCGCTTCAGACGGGCAACCGCGGCAATCGCGCCCTTCAGCCCGCCTCCTGCATCGCTGCAACGGCACAAGAGGCACGACTTGTCGAGATGAACATGGGTATCGACGAAACCCGGCAGCACCAGCCTCCCACCGACTGCCTCATCCTTCCGGCCTGCTCCCGTCGCGATCTGACCAATAGCGGCAATGCGGCCATTGGTGACGCCTATATCCTGCAGCGCGGCGCATCCGTTCACGCGTGCGTCGCGCAGCACAAGATCGAAGGATTCTTGAAATGACATATTGCAACTCGATGGGTAGTTTGCGTAACAATAAATGTATGCACTTTTGACGAAACATTCGCAACAGATTTGGAGATTCCCATGAAAGAGGCAACAGAACGCGATCTGCAATCGGTGAAGGACTATCTCGCTGCCTCAATGGCGCGCGATCCTGCTCGCGCCGCGACCTATGTCGCCCCGGGCTTCATCTGCCGCTTTACCGGCAATCGGCTTTTTGACACACCGAGCGGCCCAACCGACTTCAACACGGCTCGCTATAAATGGGTGAAGAAGCGTATCGAGCGTTACGACGTTGTGCCTGGCGAAACGGAAACCATCATCTATAGCCTCGGCTATCTCTACGGCGAATGGCCGGACGGCACCCCTTTCGACAACAACCGATATATCGACCGATTCACCGTGCGTGACGGCCTGATCCTGGATACAGACGTCTGGAACGACAGCGCCGAATGGATACTCGACCCATCCGTCGCCCGCTAAACGTCAGAGGAGCCCGGCTCCTTTCAGTCTGCATAAGGCGCCAGGATATCCATCAGGTCGCGTGGCTTGGCGCCTGAGCTTTGCAACAGCGCCCGCGAGGCAACCGCCTCGAGATGCTCGACCATCATCGCCTCAGCCTTCTCCGCCGGCCCGGTGCGGATCACCTCGATCAGGTCAAGATGCTCGCTGACCGCGCAGTCGGAAGAGTGTGGCCGCCCGAAGGCAGCAAGCGACAGGCCTGCACGATAACAGATTTCCGTGACATATCGGATCAGGATAGGCTTGCCGGTCATCTCTGCCAGAAGCACGTGGAAGTCTGTGGCGAGGCGGATCGAAGCGCCTTCAGGCCCGTGCCGGGCCTCATGCTCGGCCTCGACGATTGCCTTCAGCTGCTTGGCCTGCGCGTCCGTCAACTTGCCCGCGAGACGTCTCACCACCTGCTTTTCCAGATCAAGGCGGATGTCAAAAATATCCCGTGCATCCTCGAAGGATGGCGTAGCGACCACGGCGATACGGTTTCGCCGAAGGTCGACGAGACCTTCGGCCGCAAGCTGGCCGAGCGCGTGACGGGCAATAGTGCGACTGACACCGAATCGCTCACCGAGCGCATCCTCCGGCAGCCGGTCACCCGGCTGCAGCGCCCGCTCGATGATGGCACGGCGCAGAGCTGTACAAATCGCTGCGACGCGATCCCCTTCACCTCTTACCGAACGTTTACTGCCGGTCATTGCAAACCCTCTTCTCCGGCCAATCGATAAGCGAGGCGACGGGGAAAATCAACTCGGCGCGCTGCCGCATTTAAATGCAAGGCAAACCAAAAATGCCCAAAACACATGCATACAATTAGTGCATTCATTTTACACGTCGGAGATATCGCATGCAGAACAAGACAATTGAACATGCATGTATGTTGGCACGTAGATTGCATACAGTTATCGAAACGCTTTTCACGGTGACCTAATGCTGACTATGCCTCAACTGACGACATCCGCCGCTCCCGCCGTGGAGCTCTCGCAAGCCGCGGTTTCCTTCGGCCGCAAGGAACAGGCAGTCGTTGCGCTGCAAGAGACGAATCTGCGCATTGCCGACGGGGAATTTGTGGCACTCGTCGGCCCCTCCGGCTGCGGCAAGTCAACGATCATGCGGCTTACCGCCGGCCTGCTGCAGCCGACCAGGGGCGCGGTCATCGTTGGCGGGCGAGAAGTTGGCGCCAAGGCGCTGCGCATCGGCATGGCCTTCCAGAACCCGACCATGCTTCCCTGGCTGACGATAGAGCGCAACGTGATGTTGCCACTCAAGATCGTGAAGCCGTTCCGTGCCGAATACCGAGCGAAGAAAAACGGTGAATTCCGCGACCGGGTCCGCGCCTTGCTTGCAGATGTCGGCCTGGACAAGTTCGCCAGCCATTACCCATGGCAGCTCTCCGGTGGAATGCTCCAGCGCGCCAATCTCTGCCGAGCGCTCGTTCACGAACCCAGCCTGCTTCTGCTCGACGAACCCTTTGGCGCGCTCGATCAATTTACCCGCGAAGAACTATGGGGCACGATGCAGTCGCTCTGGATGAAGCGCAAGCCGACCGTCCTGCTCATCACCCATGACCTGAAGGAAGCAGGTTTCCTGGCATCCCGCATCTGCGTCATGAGTGCGCGGCCCGGTCGCATTATCGATGATAGCCCCGTCGATTTCCGCCGCCCCCGCACAATCGAAATGACCTTCGAGCACGATTTCGTCGCGCTCAACCAGCGCCTGCGCGAACTCATCATCGATGCCCGGTCTGACACCGCTATCCAGGGAGCCTGACCCATGACCTACGAATTGCGCCGCCGCTTCTGGGCCGCCGCTCTCATCCTCGCGTTCTTCGTCCTTTGGGAAATCCTCTGTATCGCCTTGCAGGTGTCCGATCTCGTCGTGCCTCGTCCAAGCCAGGTCTTCCAGACGCTTGTCGAGCGCTTTCCGATCCTCGTGCCACATATAATACAGACACTCTGGACGACGATGGTTGGCTTTGTCCTCGGAGTGGCGGTCGGCGTTGCCATTGGGGCTGCAATCGGCGTGTCGCGCGTGGCTTACGATACGGCTTACCCTTTGTTGATCGGTTTTTCGTCGATCCCCAAGGTAGCGGTCGTGCCGATCTTCGTTCTGTGGTTCGGCTCCGGCTCCGTGCCGGCAATTCTCACTGCGCTCGCCATGTGCTTCTTCCCGATCGTCGTCAACATCGCTACCGGCCTTGCAACGACCGAGCCGGAGCTGGAGGACGTGCTTAAATCGCTGGGCGCAAGCAAGCTCGACATCCTCTGGAATGTCGGACTGCCGCGCACGATGCCCTTCTTTTTCGCCTCGCTGAAGATCGCCGTCACCTTCGCCTTCGTCGGTTCTGTCCTGTCGGAAACCGTGGCCTCCAACCGCGGGATCGGCAATGTCATGATGTCGGCCTCGTCCAATTTCGATGTGCCGCTGGTCTTTGCTGGCCTTTTCATCCTCGCCCTTCTGGGTGTGCTTCTCTACGTCGCCTTCTCCCTTATCGAGGCACGCGTCACGGGCTGGGCCGCCCGCGGCCAGGATTTCACTGCCGCCTGAACATCTACTCAAAACAAATGGAGCCAGACATGCTGAAGAAACTGATCTCGACTCTTGCACTTAGCCTTTGCCTCGGCGGTGTCGCCCGGGCTGACACGGATATCAAGTTCACCCTCGGCTGGAAGACGCAAGGCTCGGACGCCCCCTTCCTGCTCGCCTTGCAGAAGGGCTACTTCAAGGACGAGGGCCTCAATGTCACCATCGATCAGGGCGAGGGTTCGGCGGCAACGGTCACGCGTATCATGTCGGGCGTCTACGATGCCGGCTTCGGCGATATCAATGCCATCATCCAGAATGCCGCCACACGGCCGAACGACGTGCCCGTCATGGTCTACCAGCTTTGGAGCAAGCCGCCCTTCGCCATCGTCAGCAAGAAGGAAACCAACATCACCAAGCCGGCCGATCTGGAAGGCAAGAAGCTGGGCGGTGCGCAGGGCACACCTACAACTCGCCTCGTCAACGTGCTGGGTACGATCAACAAGGTTGACATGACCAAGGTCGCGATCGAGAACATGGGTCCCAACCTGCAGGAGCCGATGCTCATCAAGGGCGATATCGACGGCGCCCTCGTGTTCAACATCACCAGCTGGTTCAACCTCATCAATAATCGCCAGGACCCGGCAAAGGACTATAACTGGCTGTCCTTCGGCGATTATGGCCTTGATCTCTACGCCAACGGCATGATGGTGTCGCAGAAACTCGTCAGGGAAAACCCGAAAGCGGTGGAGGGACTGGTACGCGCGGTGAACAAGGCCACCAGGGAAATCGCCGAAAATTCCAGGGCAGGCATAGAGGCCGTGTTGGCCTACGACAATCTTGCCAAGGAAGAACTCGAACTTGCGCGCATGAAATTCTCCTACGAGAACCTGATCATCTCGCCGGAAGTCGAAAGGCTCGGCCTCGGCGACGTTGATGACGCTCGTCTTGCGCGTTCGATCGATATCGTGGCCGAAGGCTATCAGCTGCCTTCCAAGCCAAAGCCCGAACAGGTATTCACCCGCCAGTTCCTGCCGTCCCTGGACGACCGCCAGCTCGCCTACAAGATCGACTGAGCGAGCCACGATGTGCATCCCTGGCCGGAAGTTTCCGGCCAGTCCGTCAAGAGAGGAAATATCATGTCGCTACCTGTGCCGGAAGCTGCCCTGCCGGGAATGGTCACCAGTCCACATCCCCTGGCTAGCGAAGCCGGCGCAGCGGTACTAAGACGTGGCGGCAATGCTACCGAGGCGGCCGTTGCGATCGCTGCGGCACTTGCGGTGGTGATGCCGCATTTTTGCGGTCTGGGCGGCGATGCCGTATGGCTGGTCGCCGACAAGCAGGGCCTCTGCCGGTCCTTTCTGGGAATAGGTCAGGCCGCGGCGGTCCTTCCCGACTATCAGACGGCAATCCCGCTGCGCGGCCCCTCTTCCATGATAACGACCGCCTGCGCGGTAGATAGCTGGGGTCATGCCCTGGCGTTTGGACAGCAGCATTGGCAAGGCCGCGAGCAGCTTTCCGATCTTCTGATGCCCGCAATAGCTTTTGCGGAAAGCGGATACCAGCCGGGCAACACACAAGATTTCTGGCTTGAATTCAGACGCCCCGAAATAGCCCAATGGCCGGGTTTCGCAGCCGCGTTTGATCATCCAGCAAGCATGGGCATTTTCACGCAACGTCCGCTCGCTCGAACCCTTCGGCACATCGCCGAGCATGGCTATCGGTCGTTTTATGAGGGAGAGTTGGCGCGCCGCCTTGGAGAGGCGATGGCTTCGCTGGGCTCGCCGATCACTGCTGTCGACTTGCAGCTCACCCGCACCCGCGATGCGGAACCCGTGTCGCAGGACTATCGCGGCGTAACGCTTTTCGCCCCGCCCCCGCCGACGCAAGGGGTTTCCACACTTGCAATCCTTGGCATTCTGTCCCGGCTGGATTTGGCGTCACTACCGCCATCAAGCACAGCGCGTTACCATCTTTTGGTTGAAGCCGTGAAACAGGCGTTCCTCGATCGCGAGCACATCGCCGACCCGGATTTCGCCGACGGCCACTCTCCCGGCTTTCTTGACCCAACCCGGCTTGAGAAGAAAGCTCAGGCCATCGACCACGAGCGGGCGCTCGAATGGCCTCATGCTTACCAGCATGGTGACACGGTCTTCTTCGCGGCAACCGACGAGCAGGGGCGCTGTGCAAGCGTGCTTCAGAGCACATATTTCGACTGGGGCAGCGGCGTGGTCGTTGGCGACACCGGCGTCATCTGGCAGAACCGCGGCGCGGCGTTTTCGGTTGCAAGCGGCCATCCGAACGCCATAAAGCCTGGAAAGCGGCCCTTCTATACCCTCAACCCGGGCATCGCGTTCAAGGATGGATCCCCCTATTTGCTTTACGGAACGCAAGGGGCAGATGGCCAGCCGCAAACATTGTCGCTGGTGCTCACAGGCCTGCTCGACTACGGCATGACGCCCGAACAGGCTTTGGCACAACCTCGTTTTCTGCTTGGCAAGACATTTTCCGACGTGCATCACAGCCTGAAAGTCGAGCAGTCGCCTGACGCGAACATTATCGGGGGACTGACTGCGCTTGGGCATGACGTCTTGCCACTGCCGGCACTGTCGCCGATTTTCGGACAGGCGGGCGTCATCTGCATCCAGGATCAAGAAACGATTCTTGGATCCCACGATCCACGTGGTGAAGGCGTTGCCATGTGTGTTTCCACCGATCGAAAATCAGCAACGTGGTTTCCGTGATCAAGCAGCAGCTCTCATGGCGTCCTCCTTGGTCTCAAAGAGTATCGAATGGTTTTCCTGCCCTCGGCGCGATTTTCGTGAAGAGCAAATCCTGATCTTGCCAACGTTCTTCGAAACTCGTGATTGAGCGGGCGCTCATTTCGGGCTCGAGCGCACCCAGTTCTACCGCCGTATCCGTCGATATCGAGCGGAGTGTTCACTGCGTTGCTCCAAAGCAGGTCTGTAGCATCTGGCCATTGCTTTCGCGTCCACGCGCAAAGGCCGCGCGGAGCGCGTTTCGCCGTCGAAACCGTCGCGTTCAGACCGCGCTGGCTATACGGGACAAGACGACGCTCCTCGGCGGTTTTTGCACGCCGGACGGGTTGGTCAATCCAATTCAAAACAGTTTATGCCACTCCTTGCATTACTGGTGGACGGATATCGTGTATTTCTGGGGAAAGTCGGTGAAGGAGGGAATAATGCGGGTCAAAGCAGCTGTGTTGCAGAGGATGAATGTGTCTCCTCCTTACCGCGAAAGCAGGCCTCTTGCGATTGAGGAAATCGAACTTTCGCAGCCCGGCCTCGGCGAAGTCCTCGTTCGCATCCGCGCCGCCGGCCTTTGTCACTCCGATCTTTCCGTCATCAACGGTGACAGGCCCCGGCCAATGCCGATGGCGCTGGGGCACGAGGCAGCCGGCGTTGTCGAGGCCCTTGGGGATGGGGTCCGGGACCTCGAACCGGGTGATCACGTCGTAATGGTCTTCATGCCGAGCTGCGGGCATTGTCTGCCTTGTGCGGAAGGTCGGCCAGCGCTTTGCGAACCGGGTGCTGCGGCCAACGCAGCAGGAACACTTGTCGGCGGCGCGATGAGGCTGAATTATCGCGGTCAAGCCGTCCATCATCATCTCGGGGTATCCGCTTTTGCCGAATATGCCGTCGTTTCGCGCAATTCACTTATCAAGATCGACCGCGACCTGCCATTTGTGGAAGCCGCGCTTTTCGGCTGCGCGGTTCTGACAGGCGTGGGCGCAGTCGTGAATACGGCTGAGATAAAGGCCGGCTCAACCGCCGTCGTCATCGGGCTGGGTGGCGTTGGTCTTGCCGCGGTGCTGGGAGCCCGGGCGGCTGGCGCCAGCAAGATCGTCGCCGTCGATCTTTCAGAGGAAAAGCTGGCGCTTGCTGGTGAACTTGGCGCGACAGCAGTGGTGAACGGACGCGATGAAGATGCCGTCGAACAGGTTCGACAGCTTACCTCCGGCGGCGCTGACTATGCATTCGAGATGGCCGGTTCCATTCCCGCTCTCGAAAATGCCTTCAGGATGACCAAACGCGGCGGCACGACCGTGACCGCAGGCCTGCCGCCGCCGTCCGCGACCCTGCCGGTGAACATCGTGCAACTGGTTGCCGAGGAGAGGACACTCAAAGGCAGCTACATCGGCACCTGTGTGCCCGTCCGCGATATTCCGCGGTTCATCGCGCTTTACCGTGATGGGCGGCTGCCGGTGAACCGTTTGCTCAGTGCAAGGCTCAAGCTCGAGGATATCAACGAAGGTTTCGACCGCCTGCATGACGGAAGCGCCGTACGCCAGGTCATCGAGTTCTAGGAGCTGCGACGGGATGCCACTGCCACCGAGATCGCTTCGGAAACCCGGGCGACAAGCCCGGATCCGCTAATTTGAAGACACGCCATCCGATGATCCTGACAGCCCGCATCGCAGAGCACGATCTCATGCCCTTCGATCTGCTTCGTCAGCAATATTTCCCGCAGGACCGGAATTTCCTGCGGGCGCATCTGACGATGTTTTACCGCCTGCCGGGCGAATATGTGGACGTAATTGGCGAGAGCCTACGATCCATTGCGAAAGGTACCAGCGTGATTTCGGCCCAAGTCAGCGGTGTCCGTCATCTCGGTGCTGGCGTCGCGTTCACGATCGAAAGCGCGACGCTGAACTCGGTTCGTGGTGCCCTGCGGAGCGATTTCGTCCAATGGCTTGGCTCCCAAGACATGCAGGCGTGGCGACCGCACATCACGGTTCAGAACAAGGCTTCGCGAGCGAAGGCGAACGAGCTTTATCGCACGCTTGCAGATGGCTTCTCTCCCCACGACATCACGATTGTAGGGCTTGACCTGTGGAGATATCTCGGTGGCCCCTGGGAAAGGGAGGCCACCGTGCCTTTCACCGATTGATACGCTGCGGCGAAGATTCCGAATGTCTCAAACCATAAAGGGCGCGGACGTTTCAGGCTGCCGCGATCAGACGCGTTGCCGGCCGGGTGGCGGAAAGCTGAGGGCCGAGCGCGAGACGTGCCGCCTCATAGGCGTGCCATAGCTCGACATCCCTGAGCGCGGGAATGGTGCTGGTTTCCCCCTGATCGAGCCCGGCCAACGCGGCATCGACCATATCCTCGGCCTGCATGACGATCTCGTCGGGAAGATGTTCGACCGGCAGGCCTCCGATTGCCCAGAAGTCGGTCCGGGTGGCACCGGGCAGGACGGCCTGCGCCCGGATGCCACGGTCCGCGAGTTCGTGATTGAGCGATGTGGTAAACGCCTGCACAAAAGCCTTGGTACCACCGTAAACGCCGTTGAGCAGTTCTGGCGCAACCGCAACGATCGAAGCGATATTGATCACCGTGCCGCCGCCGCGCGCCACCAGGCCTGGCACTGCCGCGTATGTCAGGCGCATCAAAGCGGTCACGTTGAGCCGGATCATGGCTTCCATGCGATCGACATCGCTTTCCAGCAGCGTCGTGTGGGTGCCGATACCGGCGTTGTTGACCAGCGCCGTGATGTTGGCGTCTTCACGCAGCACTTTTTCAACGCGGGCAAGATCGGCCGTATCGCCCAGATCGGCGGCAAGCACTTCAACCACACGATCCGTCTTGTTCGATATCTCAGAGGCGAGCGACTGCAGCTTGTCCCCGTTTCGGGCTACAAGGATCAGGTCATAACCGCGCGCGGCTAGACGGTCAGCGTAGATCGCGCCGATGCCGGTTGAGGCGCCGGTGATGAGTGCAGTTCCCTTTGTGGTCATTGATCTGTTCCTTGTTCGGGGGAAAGCGCCATCGCTTTCGACACGGACGTTATGGACCAGATGACATTTGTCCGATATGACGTATAAACTACGTTTTTAAGACACAGGATAGGAGGAACGGGTGCCTCATATTTCCATGGTGCTAACGCCGGGTTTCCAGTTTCTCGCGCTGGGCGTCCAGGCTGCTTTCGAGTTGGCCAATGTGTTGAAGGATGAAACCTATTATACGCTCTCGATCACCTCGGTCGAAGGTGGCCCCGTCATGTCGTCCAGCGGTTTTTCCGTACCGACCACAAAACTCGATGAGGTGGGACAGGTGGATACACTGCTTCTTCTGGCAGGCCTCCTTCCGCCTCCGCAGCAGGATGAAGCAACGCTTGCCACCTTGCGCGCAATGGCCAGGGCATCGCGGCGGGTCGCAGGGCTCTGCACCGGATCGTTTCTGCTTGGGCAAATGGGATTTCTCGACGGACGGCGCGCAACCACCCACTGGTCCTATGCGCAGGAGATGCGCAGGTCCTTCCCAAGGGTGCGCGTTGAAGACGATCGCATCTTCATCAACGAGGGACCGGTCTGGACATCGGCCGGCCTGACCGCCGGCCTGGATCTCGCAGTGGCACTGATCGAAAAAGATTTGGGACGCGATGTGGCAGGCGCGATAGCCCGAAGACTTGTAATGCATCATCGCCGGGCCGGTGGTCAGTCGCAACATTCTGAATTGCTCCAACTTGCACCCAGCAGTGACCGCATCCAGAAGACGCTGATCCATGCGAAGACACATCTTGCCAACCCTTTGACCGTCGAGGAACTGGCTGAGGTCGCGGCACTCTCGCCCCGTCAGTTCAGCCGTGCGTTTCATGCCGAAACCGGCCAGACACCCGCCAAGGCCGTGGAGCAAATCCGCCTGGAGGCAGCCCGCCTGATGATCGAGGAGACCCGGCACCCGATGGATCAGATCGCGCGCGAAAGTGGTTTTGTCGATCTTCGGCGCATGCGCGATGCCTTCATGCGGCAGTATGGACAACCGCCGCAAACCATCAGGCGGCTTGCAAGGACCGTCTGATTAATAGTCTGAAGAGAGATAAGTGCCCTTTCCCCCGGGTGAGACCCCCGACGCTTAAGAGCCGAGTTCAATAACCGGTCATTTCCAGGTAGCCTCGTCCCGAGGCCGTTCCCGTAAATTCGACTGGTCCCTCCCAGTAAGGGGTCGAAGTCGCCATCCATGCCTGCTCGTTCAGCGCCGTCGTTTTGATGTCGAGACCCCGGCTTGGAATCTTCAGGTTCCATTCCACCGGAACCGCCTTGCCGTTCACCGTTGCGGTCCGCAAGGGCGAAATCTGTATCTCCCGGGGATCGACCGGCGAGGTCGTGCCATCGGCCGAAATCCAGTTGGCAGAAGTATAAGCTCCTTCGTCATCTCTCAGCCTGAACGCCATCATCTTTTCGCCGGATGCGAGGTGGAGGGAAAACCAGTCCCATCCCGTCTGATTGGAAGCGAGGGGCTGGGATGACCACTCACGATCGAGCCAGGCTTTCCCTGTCACCTGCAGGACCCGGCCCTCAAGAACGACGTTGCCGCTGACCTCGTAGAAGGGTTGGGAATAATAATAGCTGGCCTGCCCGGCGGCTGATTTGACCGAAAAGCCCCCGTCCCCCTGAAGAACCAACGGGCCGTTCGCCTGAAGTTTGAGCTGATAATGAAAACCTTTGCCGCTGGCGTTCAAATCAATTTTATCGAGAGGGTCGGCATGTCCGGTCACTGCCGTCTTCATCTCCCAATTATCTATCCACGCCTTAAAAGGAGCGACCCCGACACCCGCCTGTCCAATGCCGCCGCGCGCCAGTCTTTCGGCAACATAATGGCGGCTGGCGGTTGTCACGGCGGCGTGGCCCAGCCAGATCTGCGGATCCGCCCATCCTGCCCGCTCGCCGGGCTGGAGCGCCGAACGAAAAAGCGTCCATTGAGCCCCTAGCTGCTCACCGTCGGCGGTCTTGAGATTTGCGGTGACGTACCACCATTCGATCCTGAAGTCCGGATGCGGCCCATGCTCCCGTGGAAAAACCAGCGGCACCCCTCGTCGTGGAACGCTGAAGCCTTCCGCATTCGACCCCAGTCCGGCGAAACCCTGCGCTACCGATGCCGCCGGCGCGAGAAGACAACAGACGAAAAAAAGACGAATGATGGGCCTAGCGTTCATTGGCAAATATCCTGAGAAGGTCCGTGGGTGTCGTTTTCGCCAATCGCCGGACCGGGATCAAAACCGACATGATGGCGGCCACGAGGGCGACAAGGCCCAGTTTCAGCCATTCCATCGGGAAGATGATCATCGGCAGCCGCCATCCGAACGCTTCCACATTGATGATCACGAGGAGAACCCAGGCCAAAGCAAGCCCGACGGGAATGGCGGCCACGAAAGTTATGCACCACAAAGCGAGTGTGCGGATAAACTCCAGCCACGCCAGATCACGACGGCGAAGTCCGAGCGCCCAGACCGGGGCCAGTTGCGGCAACCGGAGTGAGGCGAGCGTCAAGAGGCTTGAAAACATCGCAAAACCGGCAACGCCGAGCGTCAGGACGTTCAGGGCGCCCGTCACCGTAAAGGTCTGCTCGAAAATGGCTGCGGATTGCCGCTTAAGAGATGCCTGGTCAACGATATTGGCTTCCGGCAGGCCGAACTCGTCCATCAGGCTGCGTCGAAAATCCGCCACCTCCTCCGGCGCAAGGCGAAGGCCATATCGCAGTTTTTCGACATCCGGATAGTGCTCAACAAGAGCATCAATGCCGATAATCACCTGTCCGGACGGATTGCCGTAATCCGAAAATACGCCGACGACGGTAGCGCTCCAGCCACCTGGCAATTGGATTTTCTGGCCAGGTGAAGCCTTGCCGGTCCGCCACAACTGCTCATTGACGATTGCGCCCCGGCCGCTCGCAATTTCATCCCAGGTCGCAGGCGAGCGAAGGATCAACGGCCAATGATCCCTGTAGGTAGGATCATCGGCGACACCAAAAATCTGCACCTGTTCGCCTGAAACGTCACCACGGCTGCTCCAGATGGGCAGAACCGCACGTGTATGTTGAGGAAACCACTGGCGTAGCTTCTCGGCTTCCGTCTCGTCTCGCGCTGTCACGTAAACCTCTGCTGCAAGTCGCTGATCGAGCCAACCCAGAAATGTCTCTCGAAAGCTCGAGACCATCGTGCCGACGCCGATATTGGCCGATAGCGCAAGCAGCAATGCCATCAAAGCAAGGGAGAGCCCGGGCAATTGCTGACGCGTATCTGCAAAGAACCATCGCACCAGTATGTGTCGGGAAACGTGTTCGCCTGTCTTCATGGCAAAGGAGAGAAATGGAGGAAGAATGAACGCCGCGCCGAGCAGCAGCGCGGCCAGAACCGCAAATCCGGATAGGAGCCCACTGCCAGTCCAGACAAGCAGGCCGGACAGCACGATCAGAAATGTGCCGATTGTTGCCTGTAGCACCAGCCCCCTGACCGATGCCATTGTCCATGCCCGGCTATGCGCCGCGGACAATATCGGCATCCGCCAGACACGCCATAGATGTTGCAGCGAGGAAAGCCACGTCCCGATCAGCGCCATGCCTAGACCAGCCAGCCACCATTCAGGCCTGATGGAAAGTGAGCCTGAAACGCTCGCCCCGTAAAGCCCACTGAGCGTCGCGGCAACCCCTGGCAGAAGTGCAGAAGCGATGACATAGCCGAGAACGACGCCAAAGGCGCCGGACAAGAGGGCAAAAAGCGTAATTTCAAAAACGAGCATCACCGTGAGTGAGCCGAGCGAGATGCCGAGCGATCTCAAGGTTCTGAAGGTGCCTCGCCTCTGCTCGAATGACAGACCGGTTGCGGAATAGGCGATAAACAGACCAACGACAAAAGCAAGGAAGCCGAATGCCGTGAGGTTGAGATGAAAACTGTCGGTGAGCCGCGCAACGTCCGATCGCCCGCCCGCTTCTCTTATTGTCAGGTCCGGTGCTGCAACCGCGATTGCCTGACGATCCACTGCTTGTGAGGGTGAAATGACGATCCGGCTGAGATCTCCTTTGCGTTCGAGGATGCGGGCGGCAGTGGAAATGTCGACAAAGGCCGCCCCGTCGGGAATATTGGCCGTCGGTCTGACGGCAAGACCCGCCGTATCCTTTAAGGCGCTGGCCGTCGCCGGTGAGACGATCATAACGCCGGGCGCGGTCATGAAGTCTATAAGGCCGGATCGGTCCGAAGGGGGAAGTACCGATCCATCCGAGGGCATCGTCAACGGGTCAATGCCGATCAGCCTGATACGCGTCGTCCCGAACCGGTGTTGACCTTCGATGACCGGAGAGACATCCAAGCCGGCCCGGCGAAGTCTGGCGTAGGTTTCCAAGGCTATCATGCCGCCGTCTTTGGCGACCAGCTGATCCAGCTGGTTTTGAGACAATAGCGAGGCCGCCCTGTCATAGCTGGCACGCGCTTCGGAATTGATGGCCTGTACGGCAGACCATAGCGCTGTCGCGAGCGCCACGCCCATGACGAGCATCAAGAATTGCAGTGGTCTGTAGCGCCAGTGCGAGAGCAGCGCACTGAAGGCGGTCGCGTTCATTGCGACACCTTTCCGCCGCTGAGGGCGATGCGCCGATCGAGTTTTGCGGCGAGCCGGCTGGAATGGGTGACGAGCAGAAGCGCGATTTTCGCTGACGTCGTCAGTCGCAGCATGATGTCGATAACGATATCTGCGGTGTTCTCGTCGAGATTGCCGGTCGGTTCGTCGGCAAGGATCAGCGGCGGCCGGGCCGCAAGCGTCCTTGCGATCGCAACCCGCTGCTGTTGCCCTCCCGAGAGCTGCTCGGGATAACGGTCGAGGAGCGCCGCAATTCCCAGGGCTTCGACCAGTGTCTTTTCCCACGTCCGATCAAAACGGCCCGCGAGCTTTGCGTGGAAAGAGACATTGGAGCCGACATCGAGGCTCGGAATCAGATTGAACTGCTGAAAAATCAAACCGACGTCATGCCGGCGAAATATTGCGCGGTCGCTGTCGTTAAGATCGGTGATCGTACGGCCGTTCACCATGATGGTGCCGCTGTCGGGCAGATCGAGGCCGCCGACAAGATGCAGGAGCGTGCTTTTGCCGCTGCCGGATTCTCCCGTCAATGCAAGGCTCTCTCCTGCGTCAACGCTCAGATCAACGCCATTGAGAACCGGTATCGTCCCTTCGGCGGTCTGATAGGTCTTTCTGAGGCCGGATATTGATAGGATCATGGGAGCTTCGGTCTCTAACTAATCTTATATGATCGGATGTGGTCACAGATTTCAACCAAGCTGACCCGACGATGTTCCCTTGGCGCGAGACAGAAGCCAGCCCCGATTTTGTCTACCAATACGATGTCCACCACTTCCACGGGTATTTGGAATCAATGGCCAAGTCGGATAAGCCTGTTTGCGGATGTGGTTGCGATTTGCTGCGGATCATTCGAGGTTTGAGGTGACGGACGAATTTTCTGCTGAACTTGATGACTTGCATCGCACTACCTTCGACTACTTCTGGTCCGGCAGCCATCGCGAGAGCGGACTTCCCAGGGACCGCATGGGATCAGATGGTCAGCCGATTCACGAAATCACATCCATATCGGGGGTGGGGTTCGGATTTCTTGCGCTCATTGTCGGCGTTCACCGGTCCTGGATTACGCGGCAGGAGGCGATCGATCGGGCGAACCTTATGCTGCGATCTCTCGGGGCGGTGAAACGATTTCACGGCGCTTTTCCGCATTTTGTCCACAGCTCCGGCGGAAAGACAATTCCATTTGCGAAGTTCGATGACGGCGGCGATCTCGTTGAGACTGCACTTCTGGTTCAGGCGCTGATCTGCGCCCGCGAGTTCTTTGACGAGCCGACATCAACTGAAATGGACCTGCGCCGGTCGGTTACCCACATCGTGGAGGCAGTGGAGTGGAACTGGTTTACACAGGGAAAGCCCGGCCCTCTCTACTGGCATTGGAGCCCCCGCTTCGGCTGGGCGAAGAACCTGCCGATTGCGGGATGGAACGAGGCTCTGGTCACTTACGTTCTTGCGGCAGGATCGGCCGCGCATGCAATAAACCCGGTCTCCTACCACTCCGGCTGGGCGCGCGATGGCGAGATCAGAAACGACGCGAAATATCTTGGCGTCAGGCTGCCGCTCGGCGAGCCGTATGGAGGTCCGCTCTTCCTGTCGCAATATTCATTCTGCACTCTCGATCCGCGCGGTTTGGGTGATGCCTATTGCAGTGATTATCTCGAGCAGGTCCATGCCCATAGCCTCATCAACTATCGGTATTGCAGCACCCGTTATGCGCCGGAAGACGGATGGGGTCTATCGGCCTGCGACGGGCCGAAGGGGTATGCCGTCAATTCTCCAACCGATGACCATGGCATCATTGCCACGACGGCTGCGCTCTCCAGCATGCCGTTCCTGCCGGTTCGATCGATACGGGCGGCTGTGCGCTTTCTGCAATGGCGTGGCGGCGCACTAAGGGGTCGTTTCGGCCTGATGGATTCCTTCCAGCCGTCAACGGGCTGGGTTTCAAAAACCCATCTCGCCATCGATCAGGGGCCCGTGGTTGCTATGATGGAAAACCATCGCAGCGGCCTGATCTGGGATTTATTCATGAATGCGGCGGAGGTCAGCCGTGGCTTGATCAAGCTGGGCTTTCACACGGACAGGTACCGGGAAACAGATGATCTCCTGGCGTCGCGGTAACGGAGACCTGCCAGTTCCTATGATCGGCTGCAGCGGACCCCGGGAGGTAGAGTTTAATCACTTGACGGAGGTGTTTTGCGCCTTCCTTCGCCGCTGTCACGGCCCTACCACTCTATCCTGCGGCCGTCATAGGCGAAGAACTGCCCTGTCTGGGCGGGCGTAAGTCCATCTATCGTTGCCAGGAGACTTGCTGCGGCGTGTTTCGGTGAAAAGCGCTCCCGGCCCTTTGAAAAGGCCTGCGAGAGGTCAGTATCCACCGTGCCCGGATGGAGCGCCACCACGATGGACTGCGGATGGGTACGCGCGATTTCGATCGCCGCGGTTCGGATTATCTGGTTCTGGGCGGCCTTCGATGCCCTGTAGGAAATCCAGCCGCCCAGTCTGTTGTCTCCTATCGATCCGACCCGTGCGGACAGCGAGGCAAAAACGCACCGTTCCTCCCGTTTCAGAAGCGGCGCAAAATGCTTCAGCAGCAGGGCTGGTCCGATCGAATTGACAGCGAACTGTTTGGCCATTTGGGAAGGATCAATCGCCCTGATCGTCTTTTCCGGTCCGACGCCATCGATCGTCAGCGCACCCGTTGCATTAAAGACCAGATCGAACGAGCCGCGCTGATCTGACAGACGGCTGACAGCCCCGGCGACACTCGCCTCGTCGATGATATCAAGATCACCTCCGCTGCGCGAGAGGGGCAGGGCGAGCGCGCAGCGAGGATCTGTCTGAAGGAGAGACAGCAAAGCCCCTCCTATGCCGCCGGATGCCCCTATCACGATCGCCCTGTAACCATTTGCGAGGGAATGCAGCATCGTCAGGGTCCTTTAGCGCTGAGCTGGAAACTCAAGCTTGTTGACGTCGTAACCCAGCTTGCGCGTTTCTGCGATCATTCTTTGAAGTTTGCTTTTGGAGGGCACGCTTCTGGCGTAGATCCACACGTCATCCGTGGAGGGATTGGCGCTGATGAACCACGATTTGTCCGGGGATTTATACAGGACCCAATAGTTGAAAGTGATGAGGAGAGGATAGCGAACCCGCATCTTTGCATTCGCAGAACCGAAGTCTTCTATCTTGCCGACGCCCCTGATGGTTTTCAGCCGGCCCTGCGGAGTGTCGACCCGGCAGCCGTCTTCCACCAGAACCTCGTTTGCAGCCCTGCCCTGCCGGTATGTCGAATAGCCGGCGACGCAGCCGTCCGTGAGCAGCATCGGCATACGGCCAATCTCAAGCCACTTGCCGCGGTAATGATCGCTCCCAACCGGCACCGGCTTTGGGCTGGCGGCGGAAGCGGATTGCGCCGATAGCGCAACCGCAAGCGTTAGCGCTGCGATCAGCTGCTTGACACCTGTGTGCATGAACTCCTCCTCTTGATGGCGCCCATAGGTCCAGGTATCCGCCCGCCTTTGCGGCATACCTCACAGCGATGAAAGACGAACGCTGGCGGCATAGAACGCATCCGCGTCAGAAAGCGTTGCACACGCAGGCCCGTTCAGGCCATCGGCAAACCCTATTTCGCTGATGGTCCTGCGATAACGGATTTCGCCCTGATGCGAGCGGCCTTTCTGTAGGCTCGAGGTGTAAGCCCCATCTCCATCCGAAAGTAGCGATTGAAGTTCGACAGGTTGTTGAAGCCCGCCTCGAAACAGACATCCGTAATCGATGTCTCGGTCTCCGCAAGCAGGGTTCTCGCGCGCCACACACGCACCGAACGGCTATAGTCGGAGAAGTTCATGCCGGTCAGGCGCCGGAAGGCACGCGAAAATGCGGAGGGCTCGAAGCCGACCAGTTCTGCCACTTCCCGCATTTGCGCGGCAGGATTCGATTGCAGTATCTGGATCGCCTGATCGATCCTGCGATGTCTGCGGTCAGACACCTGATTATAAACGGATATGAAGTGTTCGCTGGCGAGCAGCCGCTTCTCGGCGGCTGTTTCGATATCCTCGAGGATTTCCAGAAAAAGGCCCAGTCCGCCGCGGTGTCCTGCCGAATGCAGCCTGAGGATCTTTGCCCCGATAGTGAACGCGTCTTCCCCCAGAACCTCGATCCCGCGTTGCGCCAGGGGTTTCAGTCGGTAGAGCACGTCAAATTCCGGACAGACCGAGCGGACGCTAATCAAGGCATCCGCGTCGAACTGCAGGACCATGTCACGGCCGGGCAAGGCCGGCGCGCCCGGTGTAATCCAGTTATGGGGAAGGTTTGTCCCCGTGAGCACCAGATGCCCCGGACGGAACGAACCGATGTAGTCTCCCACATAAGCGAAGCCGGTAGCATCAGGTATGAAGTGAATTTCCCATTCGGGATGATAGTTCCAGATGCAGATCGGGTTGGGATAGTCGTCCCGGCGGATCAGATAGGAAGCGCCTCGGGGCAAGACGATCTGCTCGCGCGTGGCGGTGAAGGTCTCAGATACTGATTGAGGAAAGTCTGATGCAATACGCATTCATCTGCTCATGTTATGGCGCACAAATGTCAAGATAATACCAGTTCTGTGACTGACGCCAACTAGTTTGCGCCCGTCGCTTGCGCAAATCTGGACGCGTCGATGGCACGGGAGTTGCCACCAAGGGAGGACATCATGACACTCAATGCTCTCCGCGCAGGCTGCGCGGTTGTTGCCCTATTTGCCGCGTCCAGCGCGTTTGCCGCCGCACAATGCACGAGCGACGTGCGTGTTCTGGCACAGCCGCGCGACGGACTGACCCTTCTCGAAAAATATGTCGATGAGTTCGAAGAACTGTCCGGCGCAGGCTTCGAGATCAGCTATCTCAACGAGAATGATCGCCGCGCAAAGTCGCAGGCCGACGCCTCGACAGTCGGTAGCTTCAACGTCTATTACGTTGACGAAGCCAATCTGGCGCTTTTTGCCTCGTCAAAGTGGATCGTTCCGCTCGAAGGCTTTTACCCGGCAGAATACGACTACAAGGACTTCGACGCCGGCATGCGCGCCGCTGCGACCTACGACGGCAAGGAGTGGTTTGCACCGGTACAGGGCGGCGGCGACCTGATGGTCTATCGCACCGACCTTCTGGAAAAGGCGGGCATCGCCCCGCCAAAGACATGGGACGAATATTTTGCCGCCGTGAAGAAGCTGCATGACCCGGCCAATGGCGTCTACGGCACTGCCCTGCGCGGTCAGCGCGGTTCAGGCGCCAATGTCTGGCGCTGGATGCCCTTCTTCAAGGCAAATGGCGGCGAGTGGTTCAAGGATGACAAGCCTGCCTTCAATTCCGATGCGGCCGTAAAGGCGACCGAGACCTATCTCGAGCTCTTTAAATATTCCGCACCGGGCACGCAGACCGGCTCCTGGGACGAGTCCACCGGCGCTTTCCGCTCCGGCAAGGTGGCGATCATCATCGAATCCGCACCTCTTGGCGGCATGTCCGTCGATAAGGCCCAGAGCCAGGTTGCGGACAAGGTGGCTTTCTCGGTTCCGCCGTCGCCGCTGCCCGGCGCCGGTTACGCCCATGGTTTTGCGATTGCTTCCAAGGCCAACAAGACTGACGAGGAGAAGGCCTGCGCCGGTCTCTTCGTTGCCTGGGCGACATCCAAGGAACAGGAAGCACGCCGCCTCGCCGCCGGCCAGCCGGGCGAACTGACGCGCACCAGCACCTACCAGAGCCCGGAATATGCCAAGACCTTCGGCCAGAACCTTGCCGACGCCATGGCCGCGACCGGTGAAAAGACCACCGTGACCTTCTGGCAGGATGCGCGCTGGCAGGAACTGGGCAACCAGTGGGGCATCATGCTCGAAGAGTTGATCACCGGCAGCCGCACCGATATCAAGGCGACGCTCAACGAACTCGAAGCTTTCGCCGCCAAACTCTGACGCCTCCCAAGCCGTCTGACGGGCGCGTCCAGTGACGCGCCCCCTTTTCCCCACCCGAGGACCTGCCATGCGCCGCGGCCGCTCGCTGCCTTACGTCTTTCTTGGACCCACTCTCAGCATCCTGATCGTTCTGGCGCTCGTGCCGACGGTCTACGCCATCAACATCTCCCTGCAAAACCGCACGCTGTCTGCGCCCGACGCGGACTACGTCTGGTTTGCCAATTATGCCGCGCTGTTTTCAGATGCACGTTTTCTGAACGCGCTTTGGGTGTCCTTCAAGTGGGAGGTCATCAGCGTCTCAATGACCATGGTGACCGGGCTTGCTCTCGGGATTGCGATGTTCGAGGCCGCGAGCCCTCGCGTACGAAACGTTCTCTGCGTGCTTTTCATCATTCCCGTTCTTTTGCCACGAGTTTGCGCCGCTTTCGTCTGGAAATTCGCCTTTCATCCGCTCTACGGCGCCTTGACCTGGCCGGTCAGGGAACTCACCGGCATTACGCCCGATATTCTGTCGACACCCCTCGGCGCCCTTCTTGCCGTTGCCTTCGTTGATGTCTGGCAGTGGGGTTTGTTCTTTGCAGTCATCATCCTGAAGCTTCTGGAATCCCTGCCGCCGCAGCCGCTGGAAGCCGCACGTATCGATCGCGCGAGCCGCTTCGAAATCCATCGTTTTGTAACGCTTCCGATGCTGAAAGCGCCCTTGATCAGCCTGCTCCTCGTTAAGGCTATCGAGAGCCTGCGTTCCTTCGATCTCGTCTACGTCATGACGCGCGGTGGTCCCGGCATCTCTACCGAGACGCTGGACATGTACGCCTATTCGCAGGGCTTCATCGAAGCCGGCAAGATTTCGTACGCCTCCTCCATGGCTGTCATCATGATGGTCCTGACCATCGTCACCTTTACCTTTACGTGGAAGAGGCTGAACCGATGAAAGTCTCCACTTTCTTCCTCAGGGTGTTGCTGGTTCTGGCCGCCGCACTTGTCGTGCTGCCGCTGCTTTGGACCCTGCTCAACGCTTTCAAGACCAATGCCGACCTGCTGGTATCGACGCCCAAACTCGTCTTCCAGCCTGTCCTCGACAATATGAGCTATGTGCTCAATCGCCGTTCGGTCGCGCGCGCGCTCACCAACTCGTTGATCATCTGCTCGAGTGCGGTCGTCCTCGGCGCAGTACTCGGTGTGCCCGCCGCCTATGTGATTGCCCGATTCAAGAACAGGATTACGGCGGAAGCGCAGTTTTTTGTCCTGTCGCTCCGTTTCCTGCCGCCCGTCGCGATCGCCATTCCCATGCTGGTCATCTGGCTTGGTCTTGATCTCTACGACACGAGACTGTCGCTGATCGTGACCTATCTCATCGTCACCGCTTCAATAACCATATGGCTTTCCGTGCCGGCTTTTGAGCGCGTCAGCCTTCACGTTGAAGAGGCTGCCCGGGTGGATGGACTTGGTCCCTATTCGACGTTCTTCCGCATCGCCCTGCCAATTGCCCGTTTCCAGGTCTTTGGCGCGGTCGCCTTCTCATTCGTTCTTGTATGGAACGAGTTCCTGCTTGCCATGATGCTCACGACCTCGAAGGCGAAGACCCTGCCGATCATCGCGTCCGAAATGTCGCAGCTCGGCATGAACGTGCCGTGGGGCATCCTCAACGCCGCCGTCGTCCTCTTGTCGCTGCCGCCACTGATCCTGCTCGGCGTGCTTGCAGGTGGCCTCAATGCCGCATTTTCCAAGAAAACTGATCAAGGTTGACTGACCCATGAAAGCACTTGTCCTCGAACGTGTCGGCGAACTTTCCCTGCGCGACATCGAAATTTCTCAGCAATTGGGGCCGGATGACGTTCGCATTCGTCTGCATACCGTCGGTGTCTGCGGCAGCGACGTGCATTATTATACGCACGGGCGCATCGGTGACTTCGTCGTCAATGAACCAATGGTGCTCGGCCACGAGGCCGCGGGGACTGTCATCGAGACCGGAGCCAATGTAACGCATTTGAAGCCGGGCGACCGCGTCTGCATGGAGCCCGGCATTCCCGATCCGAAATCTCGCGCGTCGCGACTCGGCCTCTACAATGTTGATCCCGCTGTCACCTTCTGGGCGACGCCACCGGTGCACGGTGTGCTTTGCCCCGAAACGGTTCATCCGGCGAGTTTCACCTACAAGCTGCCGGACAATGTCTCCTTTGCCGAAGGGGCGATGGTCGAACCATTTGCCGTGGGCATGCAGGCGGCCGCCCGGGCCAACATCACGCCTGGCGATACCGCGGTCGTTACCGGCTGCGGGACGATCGGCATCATGGTGGCGCTCGCCGCTCTGGCCGGTGGCTGCTCTCGGGTGTTCATTTCGGACATTTCCGCGACCAAGCTCAAACTTGCCGAAAGCTATGGCGGCATAACCGGCGTCAACCTGAAGGAGGTTGATCTCGTTCAGACGGTCAATGAGAAAACCGAAGGTTGGGGGGCGGATATCGTCTTCGAATGCTCGGGCGCGCCGGCTGCGGTCCGCGATCTCTTCAAGGTCGTCCGCCCTGGCGGAACGGTTGTTATCGTCGGCCTGCCGCCGGAGCCCGTCGCCGTGGACCTTGCAGCAGCCTGCTTCCGCGAATGCCGTATCGAGACGGTTTTCCGCTACGCCAACGTATTCGATCGCGCATTGGCGCTGATTGCCGCCGGCAAGGTTGACCTGAAACCATTGGTCTCCGGCACCTATGCCTTCGATCAATCGATTGCCGCTTTCGAGAGGGCGGCCGAAGGCCGGCCTGAAGATGTGAAGCTGCAGATCGTGATGAATGGGGAGACGCATTGATGGCCACCGTCGAGTGCCGGGGAATCCGGAAAGTCTATGGTTCGCTGGAGGTCATGCGGGATTTTGACCTCAAGATCGATAACCACGAATTCGTCGTCTTTCTCGGACCGTCAGGCTGCGGGAAATCCACCATGCTGCGAATGATTGCCGGGCTTGAGGAAATTTCCGGCGGAGATCTTCTCATCGGCGGCGAGCGGATGAACGACCGCGACCCCGGCGACCGGGGCATCGCCATGGTTTTTCAGAATTATGCGCTGTACCCTCATATGAGCGTACGGGACAACATCACCTTCGGGCTCGAGAGGGCCGGTATTGGAAAGTCTGCAATCGATCAGCGTCTTGCACCCGTGGTCGATGCGCTGGGACTTGGCGTCTACCTTGCGCGCAAGCCCACGGAACTGTCGGGCGGACAGCAACAGCGTGTGGCGATTGCCCGCGCCATGATCAAGACGCCGGAAGTTTTTCTCTTCGACGAGCCGCTTTCGAACCTCGACGCAAAGCTGCGGGGCAGTCTGCGTGTTGAGATCGCACGGCTCCACAAGGACCTGAAAACGACGAGCATCTACGTCACTCATGACCAGCTCGAAGCCATGACGCTTGCCGATCGTATCGTCCTCATGAAAGACGGACGGATCGAGCAGATGGGCACGCCTGAAGAGATTTACCAGACACCCCGAACCATCTTTGCCGCAGGCTTCATCGGCACTCCGAACATGAATTTCCTGCAATTGCAGATGACGCCGGAGGGCGTCGGCGACGATCTCGTGAAGTTTGCAGCCCCTGCTGGTCTGCGCTCCGGTGAGGTCACCGTCGGGATCAGGCCGGGATCATTCCGCTTGAACCACGATGCCAAGGCGTTTCGCGGAACAGTTGAGCGCAATGAGTTCCACGGCGAGACACGCCTTATCTGCCTCAAGAATGATCGCCACGAGATCAACATTTCCGTGCCCGCCGAGATACGACCAGCAATCGGCGAAATAATCGGAGTCGAAGTCGCCTCTTCTGATATTCACGTCTTTGATCCCGGATCGGGCCTGAGACTGAATTAACCGTGGTGAGACTGGCCCAGGATGGCGGCGTGCCGCGCAATGGAACGCCTGTGATGCAGCTCAGGCGGTCCATCGGGTTCCACTTTCTCCCATCCATCCGTCGGTCGATCGCCGGAAAAGCACCCGGATTTCAACGAAGTGACGCGGAAAGAGCGCAAAGCGAAAGCGTCGTCGGAATCTCCGACGTGAAACGGCGCGCTGGTCGCCTGCGCCGTTCAGTTGCTGGAGCTTGGTGCACTCGTGGCTTTCGTTGCCTTCCCGGTCAGATATCGACGAGAAGACCTTTGGCCTTCAAGACAGGCTCAAGATTACTGACTTCAATAACGGATTTTCCCTGCTTGTAGGCCTCGATATAGCCCGCCTCGGCATCTTCGCGAACCCGGGATAGCCGGGCGGTTTCCTGGGCGTCTTCCCGACGCACGACCACGAGACCATCGGCATCACCGACGATGATGTCTCCGGGATTGATAATCTCACCGCCAACGATGATGCTGTCGTTCACGGCGGCAATGGTTTCCTTTACAGTTCCCTTGATGCAGACGCTGAGCGAGAATACCGGAAAGCCAAGTTCTCTCAATTGCAGGGTATCGCGGACACCGGTGTCGGTAACCAATCCGCCGATCCCCTTTGCCAGGCAGGCATTGGCAAGCACATCGCCGAAAGAACCGGCTTCTTCATACTCGCCTGCGGAAACGACGATGATATCGCCCGGTGTGGCGTAGTTGATAGCAAGCTGCAACATGATGTTGTCGCGGGGAGCGCATTTGACCGTAAATGCGGGTCCGCACAGCTTCATCCGGTGATCAACGGGTTTAAGCCGCGATGACAGCGCGCCCCTGCGTCCCTGCGCCTCATGAATGGTGGCTGGCGAAAACTGCGAAAGTGCTTCGATGTCGGCCTTGCCCGGCCGCTCTGCTATATCTTTTATGTGGATCATAAGACCTCCCACGGTAAGGCCTGCGGCGAGAGCATCCCGCCGCCTGCAATGAATGTTTCGTCTGGTGGAGTTCTTGCCCGAGAGTAACTCGGGGCAGGATCAGGGAATGGGATCGAACTTCAGTTCGGACAGCGGAACCACCTTGTCGGTGCGGGCCATTTTGTATTCAGTATTCGGGCCGAGCCACTTGTCCCAGATCTTGTTGATCTCGCCGTCAGCATCCAGCTTGCGAAGCACTTCATTGACCTTCACAGTTAGCTTCGGATTATCCTTCGCCATACCGATGCCGATCGGCTGATACAACATCGGCTCCTCGATCATGCGCATTGGCTTACCCTTGGTTTTGGACTCGTTGACGAACTTGGTCGTCGTCATGGTGTTGGCTACCATGCCGCGTGCCTTACCCTGCTGAACGGCGAGGTAGGCGGAGGCTGTGTCCTGGAACGTCAAGGGCTCCGACTTGTTGAGCTTGATCGACATTTCCGAGGTCGAGCCCTTCGTCGAGGCCACACGCTGACCTTCATAATCGGCCTTCTTTTGTCCGGCATCGTCAACGGGAACGATCAGCATTTCCTTGGCGAGGTAATATGGATCGCTAAACTGGATCTGCTCGGCGCGGCTTTGCGTGTAAGCAAGGTTGGCGACGGTAATGTCGACGCGCCCGAGCTTGACCTCTGGGACACGCGCCTCGACCGAAACCGGCTTGATTTCAGCCTTCACGCCCAGTTCTCTAGCAATCGCATTGCAGAGGTCGACATCAAATCCGGCCATTTCGCGAGTTTTGGGGTCGGGCGCAGCAAAGGGCACAACGTCCGCAAAGGTGGCGCAACGCAGCACCTTGTTGTTCAAGATGGTGTCCAGCTGGTCGGCTGACGCGGGTGCGGCAAGTGCCGTACCGGCGATGATCGCTGTGAGTGTCAGGCATTTCCAGTTCATGTCTCGTTCTCCTCTTATGGTTGATTATGTATCAGTGGCGCAGGTCGGCCAGAAACCGCTGCGCACGCGGATGGCGTGGTGTGGTGAAAAACTCCTGTGGCGTCGTCTTCTCCAGGATTTCACCGGCATCAATGAACCAGATGCGGTCTGCGACATCTCGGGCAAAACCCATTTCATGGGTGACGCACAGCATGGTCATGCCTTCGGCGGCGAGGCCCTTCATGACGGCCAGTACCTCGCCGACCATTTCAGGGTCGAGTGCGCTGGTCGGCTCGTCGAACAGCATCACTGGCGGCTCCATGGCAAGAGCGCGGGCGATCGCGACACGCTGCTGCTGGCCGCCGGAAAGCTGGCCCGGATAGGCGCCAGCCTTGTCGGACAGACCGACGCGATCGAGAAGCCTCAAAGCCTTTTCACGGGCAACAGCAGGCGCAACGCCTTTGACGCGAATCGGCGAAATCGTGATGTTTTCCAAGACGGACAGATGTGGGAACAGGTTAAAACTCTGAAATACGAAACCCACACGACTGCGAAGCAGGTTGAGCTCCCTCGTCTTCCTCGCGGCGTGAATGTCCTGGCCATCGAGCGTTATCGAACCGCTGTTGATTTCCTCCAGCCGGTTGACGGTGCGGATCAGCGTGGATTTGCCGGAACCGGACGGGCCGCAGATAACGACAACTTCGCCCCGAGCGACGTCGGCGTCGATATTCTTCAAAACCTGATAGTCGCCATAGCTTTTGCAGACATTGGCAATGCGGATCGTCTGCTGTGTCGAGGATGCTGACGTGGTCATGGCTGCTCCGTGATGATTTTGGCTTGAGCCATTGCTGCCTGTTGCGTGCGGGCCACCACGCCGGCGCGGCGTCTGGCGATGCGGCGTTCGACCGAATTGGCGAGATAGGTGAGGCTCCAGCAGATCGCGTAATAAACGACGGCGAGGATCAGGAAGACCTGGAATGGCTGCGTGAGAAGCTGGTTGTTCACCTGGCTTGCCGCGAACGTCAGGTCTGGCACATTGATGACGTAACCCAGCGTCGTGTCTTTGATTGTCGCGACGAAGGTGGAAATCATGCTCGGGATCATGTTGTATAGCGCCTGCGGCAGAATGATGAAGCGCATCGCGCCAATATAACTGTGGCCGAGGGCTCTTGCGGCATCCAACTGGCCTTCGCCCACGGCTATGATCCCTGCTCTTACGACCTCACTGAGGAACGCTCCCTGATAGACGACCAGCGTCACCAGCATGATCATGAAGCTTGGCACGTCCGCCCCGGTCCAAAGCGGAATAAGGAAGTAGGTCCACAGGATGAGCATCAGCAGCGGTACGCCGCGGGTAACGTAAACGAGCGCCGTGACCGGCCACCGCAACAGACGCCATTTGGACAGACGCGCAAGCGCCATGAGAATGCTGACGGGGAACGCCAGGACGATGGCAAGCGCCGACAGGATGACCGTATTCGCAAGACCGCCCAGCGGACCGTTAGGATACTGGCCGATCAGCAGCAGCAACCAATGATCTTGAATAATGGTAATGATGTCGCCGATCATGCGCGGGCCCTCGTCGCGGGATCGAGCCGCATGGAAAGATAAGCGCCGGCCGCCATGATGAGCAGTGAAATCGCAAGGTAGAGCACCGTCCCGACGAGGTAGATCTCGAACGTCTGGAAACTGAGATTTTCGATTTCCTTGATGGCGTGGGTCAGTTCAGACGCACCGATCACCAATGCCAGACTGCTGTTCTTGAAAAGCGAGACGCTATGATTGATAAGGGGTGGCAAGGCATTCCGCACCCCTTGCGGCATGATGACGAAACGCATCGCAGACAGATAGCTGTGGCCGAGCGCTTTTGCTGCCTCCATCTGGCCGGGGCCGACAGAGCGGAGGCCGGAACGCAAATCTTCGCTGAAATAAGCGGCCTGACAGAGGCCAAGTCCCACAACCGCAAAAATCGACTCTGCATTATGATTTATTAGCCAGTTCGATAGACCCGACGGGAGCAGGGTGAATATGCCGAAGTACCACAGCATGAGCTGCACCAGCGTCGGGACATTGCGGTGATACGACACATAAGCCGCCACGAGGCGGTCACCGAACCGGAAGGGTGAGAACCGGATGCACAGGAGAATAAGCGCCAGGGCCATGGCCAGCGACCACGACCCGAAGAAGATGACAAACGTCATCTCAAGACCGTGCGCCAGCATTCCCAGATATTCGGGATTGCTGAGTATTGCCGAAAGATCAAAGCCGTTCACGGCTTTTGCTCCCCGGCGTTGCGCGCTTCATTGACGTCCTGCGGTCTGGCCGTCTGCAGACCGCCCATCACCTGCAGGGTGGGCGTGATTTCCATATGGCCGATATTGACGGCAACCGGTGCGGCGATAGCAAAAGCAATCGCATCCGCAATGTCTTCCGGCTTTGGCAGTTCGAAACCGTCGATGAAGCGTTCACGCACGCTCGGGTCGTCGCCATGGACATGATTGAAGATATCTGTCGCAACGCGGCCGGGGCAGACTTCTGTTACACGCACGCGTTTGCCGAATGCGTCGATCCGCAACTGGTTCGACAACATGGCAACACCCGCCTTCACCGCATGATAGGTGGAATTGCCGCCGAAATTGTAGTTTCCGGCAATCGAGGAAATATTGATGACGTGCCCGCGGTCACGCTCCACCATGCCGGGCACCACCAGCCGGCAAAGATGCAGGACGGCACGAAGGTTTACATCGACAAGGAGATCGATATCTTCAGCGTCGGCCTGAAGAAATTTTTTGGGCCGATCGACACCGGCATTGTTGACCATAATGTCAAACTGTACGGTATCGACAAGCGCGCTCATGGCGGCGCGATCGGTGACGTCGATGGCGTGCGCTACACAGCCAGTGCGCTTTGCCAGATCGTGGAGAGCAGCGGCACTGCGGGCAACCGCGTGAACTTCGATATTTTCCCGGCGAAGTCGTTCAACGACTGCGGCGCCGATACCGGAAGAAGCGCCCGTGACGAGTGCGGTCTTGTAGTCGGAGAAAGGCATTATGATCCCCTTTTTGTTGTCATGGACATTAGCGAAGCTTTTTGTGCTTGCCTAAGACCGATTACTTTTGAGGTAATAAGCAAGTTTTATGGAGTGTCTGAGAGGCCTTCCTGTTTGAAATACAACAACGATCCCAGAGTTTTCGCTCTTTCCTCCGAGGCCGTGGCCGCATTGCAAATCAGGGGATTGGATGTAAGCTGCTTCGACAACAATACAGTCGCATCAGCATGGACATCAGACGCTTAAAATCCTTCATCGTAATCGTTGATAGCGGCAGCATCACCCGGGCGGCCGACATCTTGCATCTCGCCCAACCGGCACTTAGCCAGCAGCTTGCGGCGCTGGAGGATCACTTCGGCCAGAAACTGCTGATCCGCAGCCAACAGGGCGTCACCATGACGGATGCGGGTCAGGCCGTGTATCGACATGCACAAATCATTCTGCGCCAGATGGAACAGGCACAGGCTGACGCCGCGGCGGCCGGCACCTCGATTGCCGGACGCGTCTCCGTAGGTCTCGTGCCTTTCAGCAGCGCAGCAACCCTTTCAATTGACCTGCTCGCCGAGACCCGGAAGCGGCATCCGGGCATCCTCATCCACCTGACGGAGAGCGTCGGGCAGGCATATAGCCAAATGATCATGAACGGCCGCCTGGAATTGGCGTTAATCCACGGAACAGGGCCCATCAAGGGGGTAAAGTTCCAGCCCCTTCTCACCGAAGAGTTCTTTCTGGTCGCCCATCGCGATTTTGGATTCGATGCCGATGCAAAGCCGGTGCCCATCGCATCGCTGGACGGTATGCCGATGCTGATGCCACCGATCTACAATTTCGTCCGTCGCGCCGTGGAAACTTCGTTCACACGAAGCAGGATCAATCTCAAGGTCGTCGCCGAAATCGAAACGGTGAGGACGCTGGTCCAGGCTGTCGCCATGGGTCTAGGCGCAAGCATCATGCCCAAGGCGATTGCCGACCGGATTGTTTCCGAAAGCAATCAACCGATCGTCTGCCGACCATTATCACCGCGGATCGAAGAGACATTGTCGCTCTGCATGTCCGACCAGACCTCGCTGTCGGAGCCCGCCTTCGCCGTGAAGGATATATTGATGGAACTGGCGGAGAAACTGAAGCTCTGACCGCCGGGCTCGTTGCCCCGCAGAGCGGGGCAACGGCATCGTGATTACCGCATGTCGTGGCAAAACTGCGCAATGCGGGCACATCCCTCCTTCAGCATGTCCATGCTCGTTGCATAGGAGATGCGGAAATAAGGGCTCATGCCGTAAGCCGCCCCCTGGACAGTGGCGACGTGGTGTTCATCAATCAGTGCCATGACGAAATCGACATCGCTTTCGATCTTTCGGCCACCCTTTGTGGTCTTGCCGATGAGGCCGGCCATGTTCGGATAAAGATAAAAGGCGCCTTCCGGCCTGTGGCACCGGAGACCGTCAATCGCCGCCAGGTTGCTCAACACGAAGTCACGGCGTTCACTATAGATGGCAGCGCGTTCCTTCAGCAGATCCTGCGGGCCGTCCAGTGCGGCAATAGCCGCAGCCTGCGAAACGGTCGCGATACCGCCGCTATTCTGCCCGTTGACATTGCTGATCGCCGAAATCAGCTCCCTGGAGCCGCTGGCGCAATAGCCCAGCCGCCAGCCGGTCATCGCATAGGCTTTAGAAACACCGTTCATCGTCAGAACACGATCGTAAAGGCGGGGCTCTACATCGGCGATGGTACCGAACTCAAACCCGTCATAGACAAGATGCTCGTAGATGTCGTCAGTCAATATCCAGACATGCGGATGCCGCAACATCACATCGGCAATCGCCGCCATCTCGCGCCGGGAGCAGGCCGCACCCGTCGGATTGTTCGGAAAGTTCAGGAGGAGCCATTTGGTCCGGGGAGTGATCGCGGCTTCCAGATCCTCCGGACGAAGCTTGAAACCCGTTGCCTCGACACAGGGAACGGCCACCGGCACGCCGCCTGCAAATTTGACGATGTCCGCGTAGCTGACCCATGACGGGCTTGGGATGACAACCTCGTCGCCGGGATTGCAGGTTGCCAACATCGCATTAAAAATCACCTGCTTACCGCCGCCCGATACAATGATCTGGCTGGCATCATAGATAAGGTTGTTGTCGCGCTTGAACTTGCGGGCAATCGCAGCCTTCAGCTGCGGTGTACCGTCCATTGGCGGGTATTTTGTCTGCCCACTCAGTGCGGCCTCATGCGCCGCCTCGACTGCGTGTGCGGGCGTCGGAAAATCAGGCTCGCCGGAGGAAAGGCTGACCACCTTTATACCCTGCGCCGATAGTTCTCTGGCGCGCTGCGTCATGGCGGCGGAGGCGGAAACGGAAACGTTTTTCAGTCGATCGGCTGTAGAGGGCATCAGGGTGATCTTTCACTGGGATATGGAACCGGGGCCACGTAGAGCCCATTAGGATGCAAGTTCGGAGGCTGGCGCGAGAATGGCGCCAGAGGCGAGGATTTCGCTGCGCACAATACCTGCAAGCTCCAGCGAACCCGGCGTGTCGCTATGGACAAGAATAGAGCGGGCGGGCATGGGGATGATTGCGCCGTCGATTGTTTCGACGGTCTGCTCTTTCAGGAAACGCCGAACGCGGGTACGCACCGAAACCTCATCCTTCACGAGAGCACCAGGAAGCCCGCGCGCGACGAGGCCGCCTTTGGCGTCATAGGCACGGTCAGCAAGAAATAACGCAAGCGTCTTCAGACCGGTGCGCCTGGCAGCGCGATCGATTTCGCTTCCCGGCGTTACGAACACCACGAGCTTCGGGTCTACTGAAAAAACCGCACTCATCATCACATCCGCCAGCACCGGGTCACGATTGACCATGTTTCCCATTGCCGCATGGAAACTGAGATGACCAACGGTCATGCCCTCGCCCCGCGCAATAGCAATGAGCGCGCCAAGCTGGTAAAGCATCTGCTGACGCAGCTCATCCGCCTGGAAAGAGATTTCGCGCCGGCCGAAGCCGGCCCTGTCGGGCAAGCCCGGATGCGCACCGATACCGACGCCGTTCGCCTTCGCCAGTCGAACCATCCGCGCCATGGTATCGTGGTCGCCTGCGTGAAAGCCGCAGGCGATATTTGCCGATGAAACCAGCTTCATCATCGCCTCATCATCGCACAGCCGGTAGGGTCCAAAACCTTCGCCCATATCCGAATTGAGATCGATCTTCATCATGGTTTCTCCGATTTCGTCAGGCCATCGCTTTCAAGGCACGCTTCACCATCGGCGCAGTTTGCCTGATATCCTCGATATACGCGGCAACCGCCTTCTCTACCCTGCGCGCTTCGTCATGGCTCGACCTGACAAATCTGATCGTCGCGCCGGGCCGCGCCTGCCCAAGCCGCCAGAGATCTGCCTCGATCACACCGGCGATTTTCGGGTAGCCACCGGCAGTATTCGCGTCACTCATCTGGATGATCGGCTCACCGCCAGGTGGAACCTGAACAACACCGGGCACCACACCATGCGAGCGCATTTCCACCGTCATAACGGGCTTAATCGGGTCGCCGGTTAGCCGATAGCCGGTACGATCGCTCCGTGAGGAAATACGCCATTCCCGGCCCCAGAAGGCCTCTGCGTCTTCGCCAAAAAGATGGTGCTCGCCGGCGGGGATGGCACGGACCTGCAGCACACCTTCGAGGACAGGGGGAAAGGCATCTGCCATTGCCCGCAAGGGCGTCACCGCAGCAAGTCCATCCGTGGGCAGGGGCAGCCCGTCCCCGTCCGCGCCCAACAGCAGAATGTCGCCCGTGGTCAACGATCTGCCTTCGACACCGCCGAAGTTGCCCCGCAAGGCAGTGCTGCGCGACCCCATCAACAGCGGCACGTCCACGCCACCTGCGAAGGCGATGTAGGCACGCGCCATCTTCGGAGGGTGGCGCAGTTCCAGAACGTCTCCTCCATGGGCCTGCCGGGCAGACCAGGACAACTGCTCTTTTCCGTTAAGCAGATAAACACCGTCTGCCCCGGTGACCGCGAATACGCTCGGTACTGTAAAGCGCAGCTTGAACGGAAAAGTCTGCACCTCGACGGTGGCGGAGCCAGCCGGATTGCCAACGAGGATGTTACCGATGCTGGCAGCGAGTGGATCCATCGCGCCGCCAGCCGAAACGCCGATATCCCGAAAGCCGGGGCGGCCGAGATCCTGTACGGTGTTGAAGGGACCTGTCTCGACAATCTCCATCATAGCTCGATCCTTTCAGGAATGAAGCGAACAATATCGCCAGGGGCGAGCAGTGCCGGGGTTGCCGAAGCCGGATCGAACATCTGCAAGTCGGCATAACCAATGGAATTCCAGCCATTGGGACCCGTCAGCATTGCCACCCCAGTCTGCATGCCCCCTATCGTGACGCAGCCCTTTTCCATTCTGATTGATGGCACCGTCTTTCGCGGCATGTAGATCCGGGCGTCCAGACCATGGAGATAACCAAAACCCGGAGCGCTCCCCAGCGCGAAGACGCGATACGTAGCCTGATGATGAATGCGGACGACCTCCCGGTCACTTAACCCTGAAAAATCGCAGAGGGCCGCGAGGTCGGTCGCATGTTCCCCGCCATAATGAACGGGAATCTCGTGCGTTTTACCCGCGAGATCGAGAGCTGTCGCATTGTCCCACGCATCGAGGAGGCGCTCTACAATGGCCTGCGGATTTTCGGGTGTGTCCTCTAGAATGGTCAACAGGTTGGTCATGCCGGGAATGACCTCAGCCACCTCAGGCCAGACGCCCACCACCCGAGACAACGCCCAGATCAAACGCTGCGCAGGCAGGTCGAATTCACCCGGCGCCTCGAGAAGAAAAGCCCGCGAGCCGATAAACGAAATCCTGGCCTGTCCCGCTGCAAGGTGCCGAACCTCATGGCGCGACGAGAGGTTGTGTGATGGAACGCTCATGACTGAAGCTCAATTTCGAAAAGGGGGTCTCCGAAGCCCACGAGCGCACCATGCTCCGCAAGCTGACGGGTTACGGTACCAGCCCGACCGGTGGTAACGGGAACAAGGATGTGGCCAATGCGGACCGAGCCCAACGCCTGGCCGATTTTTTTGTTGGATATAAATGGATCTTCGCCATCGGCTTCAGATGCGTGAAAATGGCCGGCAATCGGAGCTTTGACGACGGCTCTGGATGGTTCGGTTTTCTGTGAAGGCAACGTCGCTGAAGGCTTCGCCGCCTTGCCGCATGAAGAAACGACAAGGCGAATTTCGCAGCCGGGAGCGCTGATTTCCAAGCCGTCTACCCTGGCATCCGCCAGCATCTCGGTCAGCGCCGCCAGAACAGCCGGATCGGTAAAATCAAGCTTGCTCATGATGCGCTCCAGGCTTCAAGCCATTGCTCAAGATAATGAATGTCCGTTTCCCCTTCTGAAAAACCGGGATCCTGAAAGAGGGATTGAAGAAGAGCTAGATTGCTGGAGATACCGTCCAGGCGCGTCTCGGCCAGCGCATGCCTCATCTTCGCCATGGCCTCGGCGCGGCTCGGTGCATGCACGATCAGTTTTGCGATGAGAGAGTCGTAATAGGGCGAGACGCGGTAGCCGCTGTGGATGTGTGTATCGACCCTGACGCCGTCCCCTTCGGGCCACGAAAGATCGGTGATCACACCGGCGGAAGGGAGAGCTGTCTTTGGGTCCTCCGCGTTGATACGGCACTCGAAGGAGTGCCCTTCGCAAACTATATCTATCTGGCGCAGCGGCAGCCGCTCATCCTGCGCGGACCTAATCTGCGCCTGCACGATATCGATGCCGCTCGTCATCTCAGTGACGGGATGCTCGACCTGAAGGCGCGTATTCATCTCGATAAAGTAGAACTTGCCATCTTCGTAAAGAAACTCGAAGGTGCCGACCCCGCGATAGCCAATTTGTCGACAGGCTTTCACGCAAGCGAGCCCGACGGGCTCGACGATCTCCGCGGTGATGCCCGGCGCAGGCGCCTCCTCCACCACCTTCTGATGGCGGCGTTGCATGGAGCAGTCGCGATGGCCGAGCCATACAGCGTTACCATACCTGTCGCACAATACCTGGATTTCGATATGTCGCGGATGCAGGAGGAATTTTTCCATATAGAGGTCGGCATTACCGAACGCCTGCCGCGCCTCTTCGCGTGTGACGGTGAACGCCTCATTCAACTCACTTGGGCCATGTACCAAACGCATTCCCCGCCCGCCGCCGCCACCAGCGGCCTTGATGATGACCGGGTAGCCGATATCCGCAGCAATCTGGGAAACAAGCTCACCGTCATCGGGCAAAGCCGCGTCAGGGCCGGGCACACAGGGAACGCCTGCAGCGATCATTGCACGCTTTGCGGCAATCTTGTCTCCCATCGTCGCAATGGCGCATTCATCGGGGCCAATGAAGACCATTCCCGCATTCTCGACGGCCCGCGAGAAAGCGGCGTTTTCAGAGAGAAATCCATAGCCGGGATGAATCGCGTCCGCGCCGGTAAGGCGGGCCGCGAGGAGGATCGCGTCCCTATTGAGATAGCTCTTGCTCGCATTGGCCGGGCCGATACACAGAAAACCGTCTTCCGTCTCGCTACAGGAGGCGTTCCTGTCCGCTTCCGAGCAAATTGTGACTATCTTTAAACCCAAGGCGTGGCAGGCTCGGCGAATCCGAACGGCTATCTCCCCACGATTGGCAATGAGTACTGTATCGAAGAGCGGGCGGGGAACGGCAGAATTCTCGCGCATCAGGCGATCTCCGCCAGAAGTTCATCTACTTCTACCTCGCCACCATCCGTGGCAGTAAGGTAAGTAACGCGGCCCGCGCATGGCGCAGCAATCTTATTGAAGACTTTCATCGCTTCGATAATGAAAAGTGTCTGTCCCTCTTCAACCGTGTCGTCATGTTCCACAAAGGGACCTTCGCCTGGAGCGGGAGCGCGGTGGAGAATGCCAAAAACCGGCGCGCGGATTGCCCTGCCCCGAACGGTACGTTCTTCCAACATCTGCGCGATAGACGGTTGCACGTCCTCGTTCTGTCTTTCTGGCGTCGCTTTAGCGACGTCACCTATCGTTTTGAATATGCGAACCGTGACACCGTCTTCTGTCACGAACAGACTACTAACGGGCGACTTTCCAACAAAATCGATCAATGTTTTTATTTTTTGTAGGTCCATTATCATACTCAACAGCGTTGGGAGCGGCTTGAGCGAACCACCGCGCATGGCGGATCGTCATCGGCACACATGCCAACTTACGCGAAGGACACACCGATGGGGTCAAAGGAATTTTTGATGGGTGACAGGAATTCCGCGTCGCTGTTCGAGTTGGATCGTAGTCCACCGCGAAGGCGACAGAGGTTTGAGTCATTGCGGGTTGCAGAGCGGAGCCGCTGTCCCGGTCAAAATTTCGGAGGCTCCCGCTTTTTAAAGGATTGCCGCGGGAAACCAGCCGGATTGCTTGCCGTAAACAATCCATGTCCTATTTATTGCACCATCACGCCCGCTGCCGCCTACTCATCTGACATCCGCTCGTCCCATTCCGGTGTCGCCAGCGTCTTGGCATTAAACTGGTCGCGCGCACAGGCATGCCGGACCATTCGGCCGACAGCGTCCACTTTCCGGATGCAGTGAGTTTATGCTTTATCTGTTTTGTTTTGGGATTGTTGTTTTGGTTGCGGGGGCAGGATTTGAACCTGCGGCCTTCAGGTTATGAGCCTGACGAGCTACCGGGCTGCTCCACCCCGCGTCCAGCGCATTCGGCAAGGCCGAATGTCGCGGTTACGTCGTTGCTTT